>Ga0101944_10000040_pt1 | contig 503766 bp, 441 predicted proteins | sample DewCreD2012metaG_FD_75245 | JGI IMG/M metagenome (GOLD analysis project Ga0101944, IMG submission 75245) | Hot spring sediment bacterial and archeal communities from British Columbia, Canada, to study Microbial Dark Matter (Phase II) - Dewar... ... | reverse complement strand
CGAGGACGACGCTGGATGGTCGGGTCGGGGCCCGACCATGACGGAAGAGGGGTGGCAGACCGAGGAGGACGTCTTCCTGTCGTCGTGGCCGGCCGCGGAGCCGGCCATCCGGGGGGACTGGGTCCCCGGGTCTTCGCCCGAGGACGAGGCTGGATGGTCGGGTCGGGGCCCGACCATGACGGAAGCAGCAGCCCGGGCATCGCTTACTTCGTCATGGCCGGCCGCGGAGCCGGCCATTCGGGGGGACTGGATCCTCGGGTCTTCGCCCGAGGACGACGCTGGATGGTCGGGTCGGGGCCCGACCATGACGGAAGAGGGGTGGCAGACCGAGGACGACGTCTTCTTGCCGTCGTGGCCGGCCGCGGAGCCGGCCATTCGGGGGGACTGGATCCCTGGGTCTTCGCCCGAGGACGAGGCTGGATGGTCGGGTCGGGGCCCGACCATGACGGAAGCACCAGCCCGGGCATCGCTTACTTCGTCATGGCCGGCCGCGGAGCCGGCCATTCGGGGGGGACTGGGTCCCCGGGACTTCGCCCGAGGACGACGCCGGATGGTCGGGTCGGGGCCCGACCACGACGGAAGAGGGGCGGCAGGCCGAGGACCAGGGAGAAGAGGCAGGGGACGAGACGGGTGGAGCCGAGGTGGGCTCGGGTTCGTTTCGCCAATTCGGAGCCGGGCCGGCGTCGGCCGTGGCGACCGGCTCCGCCGATCGCGCCCCGGCCGCACGCTCGGCTACGACCGGTCCGTGCCGGCAGACGGCGGCGACCGCCGAGGGCGCCGGGCCGGCGGGTGGCGGTGCCGCGAACGGAGCCGGTCGATGGATCACCCCACCCGAGCGACGGAGGTCTCGCTCCACACGCAGGAAGCCCGCGAGATCGCCCTTCGCCAAGAGCCGCTCGGCGACGGTCGAAAGGTCGGCCGGCGCGAGCACCGGTGGAGCGGGTGCGGGTCCGCCCGGCCCGGCGAGCCGTCCGGCCGCGCCGGTCGCGGGCTCGCGCGGCGCGTCGCGGCCCGGGGCCGGCGGGTCGAGGACTGCAGGTCGGTGCGCGAGGCTGCCGTCGCGATCGGGACCCGGGGCGACGCCCGCACGGCCGGGTGTGGGGACATCCGCGACCGCATCGGCCGGTTCGCTTTCGGCCGATACGCTCGGCTCGGCAGCCGGTTCCCCGGCGGCGCCGGGCTCGAGCGGATCCGCTCGTTCGGCCTCGCTCGCGGCACTCTCACCCTCGGGCCCGTCCGGCTCGAGAGGCTCCGCTCCGCCTGTGTCGCTCGGCGCACCGAGGACACGGTCGAAGGCGGGATCGTTCAGGACGCGGAGCAGACGGTGCAGCTCGCGGCCGAACTGGGCCTGGTAGCGCAGCAGGAGGCCGAGTTCGGGGACCCTCGAGAGCAGGCGGGGCAGGCCGGGCTCGGGCCAGAGCCGACCGGTCGGGCAACGCGGCTCGATCGTGGCGAGGGTGGCTTCGAGCCGGTCGGCGCGGGCGAGCTTCCAGATAGCGACGGCGAGCCGGTCGGCGAGGCATGAGGCGAGGAGGCCGTGGGCCCCGAGTTCTTCGCGCAGGCCCTCGCGGAGCGCGGTCAGGGCCTCGGGATCCTCGCCTTGGGTGACCAGGTGGACGGAGGCGGTGAGCCCGTGGCGGAGCGCGTTGCGGGCGCTGCGCGCCTTGCCCGCGACGCTGACCGGCCCGCGCGAGCGGGCGCCGTTGCGGCGCGAGGCTTCGGCGCGGGCGGGGGACCACGGGCGGCGCGGTTCGCCGGTCGAACAAGCGATCGCCATGGCCAGGCCCTTTTGCTGTGCGAACGTTCCTATTATATGTTCGAAGGCCTATTGGTCAACGGCGAGCCGATGGCGTGGACCGGCTCGGAGGGGGCGTCGCCATCGGTCCCGGAGGTCGCCGCGGCCGGCTCGTGCGGGGCGAGGCCGTCAGGCTCGGGGCCGTTTCCCCTGCGGCTTCGGCAGCGGCCGCTCCCAGCGCATGGCGGCGATCCGCGGGTCGCGGGCGAAGGTCGTGCGGTCGAAGCCGAGCCGCTCCTTCGGCATCTCGCGCACCGCCCGGGCACCGTTCGCATCGAGCAGCAGATGCCAGGTCCGAAGCTCGCCGGGTTCGGGTCGGGCGAAGGCCGCGCAGTCGAGCACGGCGAGGTTCTCCCCGCCTTCGGGATCGCGCACCGAGGGATAGCGCAGGAGCGCGATGGCTGCCGACCGCGCCGCTTCGGCCAGATCCTGGGTCGGGCGGTAGTCGACCGGGTCGGTCCAGAACGCGAGATCCCGGCCGAGCGGCGGCTCGGCGAGCGCGAGGCTGCGCCCGGTCGCGAGCGCGAGTGCGAAGGCGGTGAGCTGCAAGGGCGCCGCGGGCCAGGGGGTGTCCGGGGATTCGGCGAAGAAGAGCAGGCGCCAGAAGGCGATCTCGGCCACTGCCGTGGTCTCGGCGCGGGCGGCGTAGAGGACGCCGCGCGGATCGCCCGCTTTGCGGAAGCGCGAGCCGACAGGCGCCGGGCGGTAGCGGAAGGGGGCGGCGAGCAGATAGTGCAGGTGCCGGCAGGGCTGCGGGACCAAGGGCTTGGTGGCCTCGATCGCCTGTTCGAGGAGCGCCTGCTCGGCGGCCGTGTCGACGAGCTTCATGGTCGCCACGTGGTGCTGCGCCTCCACGAGCCGCCAGCCCTCGCCTTCGAAGGCGCGGGCCTCAGAGGAGAGCGCGGCGGCTGTCCAGGTAGGCCAGGACATCGAGGAGCCCGGTGATTCGGGCCATCCGCTCGAGGGGTACGGCCTCGAGCGCGGTGTTGGGGTTCTTGAGCCAGGCGCGCGCCACCGCCTCGTCGCCGCCCACCACGGCATCGAGGGCGCGGAACAGCCGCACGAACAGGACCGCGAGTTCGAAGGCCTTGCTGTCGCGCTCGGGCGCGAAGGCGCCGCGGCGCAGGCGCGAGACGCTGGCTTCGGAGAGCCCGAGGATGCCGGCGAGCTCGCGGTTGGTGAGGCCGAGCCGGTCGGCGGCGCGCGCCACCGCCTTGGCGACGACGGCGGCCTCCTCGAGCGGCCGGTCCGGCGTGGCGGCCCGGCCGACGGCGGGGGCGAGGCTGGGCATGGGCGTTCTCCAGAACGCAGAAGCGGCTTTTACGTTCCAGAGAACGCGTGCTGCCACCGCCTGTCAAGGGCCGGGTCGGTGGCGGGGAAGCGGGCGGGAAGGGAACGGGCGTATTTGGGCGCTCAATCGGCTACTCGCCGCCTAGTCGACGATGCCGAGTTCCCCGAGCAGCCCGTTCAGATCTCGGATACGCTCGCCCAGGTCGTCGCCGCTGGTGATCGTGAAGACCACGTAGCCTCGCCGTTCGAGCAGACGCCGATTGGCGCGATCCCGGTCGCCACAGGTTGGCTTGATATGCGACGGACCGTCCACGAAAAGGCAAAGACCCGGGGCCGGATCTCGTTTCCAATAGAAGTCGACTTGCGCCGGTACATCCGCCGTAGGTCGATACTGCGCCGCATGAGGCAGGGGAAGCCCGGCCGAGGCGATCGCCTCCAAGACCTGCCGTTCGAAAGACGAGGCGGGATCGAGCGCGCGCCTCAGGCGTTCCAGCTGCGCTTCCCGCGCTTCGTCGTCCGCCGCCTCCCGCCGACAGTCCGCGAGGGCCGAAAGCCAAGGGAGCACGAGTCGGCGGTCGAGGATCGGGTGCTCGCGCTGATTGGCGTAGCTCAGCAAGCAATTGTAGCAGGCTGCGAAGCAGGTCCCAGGCGCAGCGTCCCGGCCGGTCTCGGGGTCGACATGGAGCAAGTGGAGGGTGCTGCGCGCGACCGCCTGCAGGCGCTCGGGCTCGACCAGGCGCTCGATCAGGCCGAGGCCGCCTTCCGCCGCCTCCCAAAGAAGGATCCGCCGGCCCTCGGCCTCGCCCACGAGCTCGACGGCGATCTCGCCCTCCTCGACCTCGAAGGTCCGCTGAAGGCCGCGGCGGAGCGCATGAGCGAGCGTCGTGATCGCGTTCGCCTGGCCGCTCAGATCGAGCGGCCGGAAGAACAAAAGGTTACGGATGTCGCGCACGAAGGGCACGACACGGAGCGATGGCGAGGGCTCGCCTTCGGCGGGCGGGTCGGACCCCTCCGACGTCTCCCGCCGCGCCCAGCGGCCGTTCGTCGGGTCGATCGCGAAGCCCGCGGGCCGAGCCGGCTCCGCCGAACGTTTCCAGCCTCGGTTGATCCGCCACAGCTCGGCTTGCTCGCAGACGCCTACCTCGGCGAGCGCCGTGCCGTCCGCGGCCACGATCACCGCCCGGATCGGCTGGCCTGCGCTGCGCCAAGCGGTGACGATGTCGTAGCCCTCGCGCGAGCGCTCCTCCTCCTCGCACGAGATCCGATCGGCAGGCCGAGCGCGCGCCACCTCCAACTCCACCAGTCCGCGCCAGAGGTCGGCCGAACCGTCGAGGCGGGCGCCGCACCCGGCGCACAGCTCGCAGATCATCTGATCGTCCGTGTGGAGCCGGCCGCAGGAGGAGCAGCGCTTGGCACGCCGAAGCATCTGCTCGAGACCGGATGTCGGCAGCACGAGCCCGGCGACTCGGAACCGCCGGGCCTCGTGGTAGAGGAGATTGTTCGGCCCGAACTCGGAAAGGCCGATGAACCGCGGTCGGTCGATCTGCTCGCTGCGATCCTGGACCGGGAGGAAAACCCGCACCGGCAGCCGGGGGAAGTTGTAACCCGGGATGAACCCCTCGGCAGCGAGATAGCGATAGGGGTAATAGTCCGCCTGAGCTTCGCTCGTGCGGTTGAGCAGAAGGTCGAGATCGCGCTTGGCTTCGCGCTCCTGCCGCTCGGCCTCTTCCCGCTCGGCGCGATCGGCACGCGGCCGGTCGATCACCCGGCGCGCATCGTCGCGCGCGCGGATCGCGGCTTCGTAGAGCCGGCGCCAACGGTCGAAGGCGCGGTCGAAGAGCGTCGGTGCCTCGACCAGGACCCGCTGGCACCAGTCCCGGTCCTCCACCGTCGCCGACCGGTCGAGCGCGCTCTCGACGATGCGCACGAAACGCTCCTCGAGTTCGGCGCGCGCGCCGTCGCGGAGTGCGATCGCGGCCCGCGCCTCGTCGCGCAATGGCCGCTCCGGGGCGTCGAGGTCGAGCACCTCCTCGATGCTCGAGCCCAGGGCGAGCCCCGTCCGCGCGAGCCATTCCGCATGGAGATGCACGCGCAGGAGTTCGCGATGCTCGAGCGCGTAGATCGGCGGTGCCACCGCGCCGGCCACCATCTTCTCGCGCTGGGCAAAGAAATGGCGATCGTGCGGGCTGCCCGCCGAAGCGAAGGCCAAGACGAGCGCCGGCTGGCCGCCGCGCCCGGCACGCCCGGCGCGCTGGGCGTAGCGCGCCGGATCGGGCGGGATGTTGCGCAGCTGCACCGCCGAGAGATCGCGAATGTCGATTCCGAGCTCCATGGTCGGTGAACAGCAGAGAAGGGACAGGCGCCCGTCGCGGAACGCCTGTTCCCGCTCCAACCGCCGATCGTTCGCGACCTGCCCCGTGTGCTCGGCCGCGCGCAGGGCCCGCACCCGCTCTGGCCCCTCGCGGTAGAGCCGGCTGTAGAAGGCGTTCGGCGCGCGCTCCGGCTCGCCCGTCGGCCGCAGATGCGTGCTGCGGCTGCGCACCGGATCGGGCGGCGGCACCTTGCCGTCGCCGCGGCGCCAGAGCATCGCCGCGTCGATCAGCCGGACGCCTTGCTCGCCCGATCCGTGCAGAAAGTGCCCGCGCAAGCGCTCGACTGTCTCGCAGATCAGCGTCTCGACCGTTTCGCTCGGCAGGGGCGGCTCGACCCCGAGCCCCCGCAAATGGCGGACGAAACGGCCGAATGTCGAACCTCTCGCGAGCGACACCGTTTCGGCGTCGCGCGTCGGCTTGCCGCCCGGCAGAAGCGCCGTCCGCGCGATCGGCGGCCGCTCGTCGACGTCGATCGCCCAGGCCTCGGCGAGGAGACTCCGGCTTTCCTGCCCGAGCTTGTCGAGCTCGTCGCGCCGCAACAGCTCGGTCTCGATCGCGAGCGCCCGACGCAGATGGTCGAGCAGCGGGCGCACGAGCAGAGCTCGCTGCGCCGGTCCGGCGGTCTCCAACAGCGGCACGCCCCGCCAGCGCTCGTCGGCGGCAAGAACCTCCTCGAGACCCTCGTAATCGAGCCGCAGGAGGCCGCAGTCTTCGAGATTGGGCTGCGTCACCTTCCAGCTGCGGGCGAGATCGGCGAGCGCCAGATGCTGGAGCACCCTCTCCATTACCCGCCGCGCCCGCTCGAAACCCGGGCCGCGCTCCGTCGGCGTCCGCATCCAAGATTGGAGCGGCAGCTCGAGCGCTTCGAACATGGCAGGGCCGAGCTCGCTCGCCCGCAGCTCGGACTTTCGCTCGAGCGCGCGCACGAGCGCCGAGCGGACCAGCACCGTCTGGACGAAATCGTTCGTGTGCCCGGCCTGGAGCGCGGCGTCCTGCCGATTGTCGGTGAAGCTCAACAGCTTGCCGGCCTCGGGCGGGCCCGCGGCGGCGATCCGGCGCACCGCGGCCGCGGCCAGGACCGTGCTCGCGGTCGACCGGCCGATCTGCGCGAGCGTGACGAGCTTGCCGAAGTCGCGCTTGAAGCGGAGGTCGAAGGCGGTGCGGCAACAGGGGCAAATCATGAAAGGCCGCGGCTGCCAGAGGCAGGCGAGGGCAGCCTCGCGCGGCTCCTTCGTAATCGCTCCGTCGGGGCTCGCGAACAGCCGCTCCGGCCGATAGCGCTCGTAGTCGCGCTTGAGGCGCGGTTTTCCGTTGCGCCACTCGATCCAGCCGTCCGGCCAGCCTTCCTCTTCCGGGTCCCAGAACCCGTCCTGCGCGGGGACGAGGAAGCCCGGCTCGCTCTCGCTGTCGCCGGTCGGCGCGTCGAGCTCGGCCGAGCGCGCCGCGACCCGGTCCTGCGATCGGTTCACCAGATAGAATTCCTGGCCGCAGCTGCGGCAGAAGGCCAGCGGGAAGAGCAGCCGAAGCGGCTCTTCGCCCACCCGGAAGGCGGGCTCGGCCTGGAGATGGCGCCGGTCCGGCGGCTCCAGCGTAGCGTGGAAGCTCGCGCCCGAGGAGAGGAACTGGTGCAGGCGGAAGGCGAAGAACGGTGCCGGCTCGTCCCTCACCCTGGTCCGCGCTCCGATCTGCAGCACCGCTTCGAGCGCGAGGCCGCAGGCTTCGGCGTCGAGGCCCGTGGCCTCGGCGAGCCGCCGGACCCCCTCGCGGAAGGCGAGCGGCTCGGCCCGTTCGAGCCGGCCGTCGCGCAGCTCGACGCCGAAGGTCGCCTCGACCCAGGCGGCGAGCGGATGCTCGGCCAGCGCTTCGGGCTCCGCCGCCGGCTTCGGCGCCGCTACCGCCGCGCGCAGCGCCTCCGCCGTGGCCGGCGGATCGACCCGGCAGCGGCGCACCAGCGTCTCGCCGACCACCTCCGAACACCCGATCGGGACGCCGAACAGCCGCGCCCCGACCCGGGCGATCGTCCCCTTGCGGGCCTCGCGATCGCCCTCGCTCGCGATCGTCGCCGAGGTGCCGATGCAGATCGGATCGCGGCCCATCCGCTCGCGCAGGCGGCGCAAGAGCATCGCCACGTCCGCCCCCTGCCGGCCGCGATAGACGTGGATCTCGTCGACCGCCAGGACCTGGAGCCGGGACAGCATCTGCTGGAGCAGGCTGCGGTCGGCGGCGCGGACGAGCGCCAGCTCGAGCATGACATAGTTGGTCAAGAGAATGTGCGGCGGCGTGTTGATCGTCTCGTTGCGGTCGGCGGGGTCGCGATCCTGACCGGTCCAACGCTTGAAGCGCAGCGGACAGTCCGGCCAGTTCCGTTTCTTGAAGGTCGAGAGCGCCTCGAGCTGCGAGCCCACGAGGGCGTTCATCGGATAGACGCACAAGCCCACCACCCCCGGTTCGTGGACCCCGGCGCGGAACGCCCGGTCGACGATCGGCACGAGATATGTCAGGCTCTTGCCCGAGCCGGTCCCGGTCGAGACGACGAAGGAGCGGTCCGCCGCGGCGAGGCGGATCGCCTCCTCCTGATGCGCGAAGAGGCGCAGCTCGCGGCCGAAGAAGCGTGCCGTCTCGTCGCGGATCACGCCTTCGCGGGCGAGTTCGCCCAAGGTACGGCCGCGGGCGAAGGCCGGGTTGAGCTCGAGGATCGCCTCGGGCCACAGCCGGCCGCGGGCCAGCTCCTCGTCGACGAAGGCGCGCAGCCGTGGCTCGCGCACGTTGACGAAGCTCGTGACGAAGTCGCGGTACTCGTCCACGACCTCGTTGCGCAGTTCGAAGATGTCGAGCGTCATCGCCCGCTCCCCGGAGCGCACCGGTACCGCTCGAGGCGAGGCTCCGACGCCTCGGGGCGGCCCCGACCCGCGATCCCGGCTGTTCAGCCAAAACGCGTGTTCTGCGGCCGTCAAGCGCCGTCTTCCGCGAGCACCGCCTCGAGGCTCTCGACGAGCGGCCGGAAGGGCTCGGCGAGTTGCGGTTCGCGCGCGAGGCGCGCGGCGAGCCAGGCGGCGAAGGCCTCTTTCTTGGCGGGATCCGCCGCCCGCAGGTACCAGAAGCGGCGATCCTCGGGCTGCACCGTGCCGACCAGAGGCGCCAGCTTCTTGGCGAGCGCGACCTCGGCCACGAGGTCGGTCCAGGGCTCCGCGAGCGTGGCGTAGGCGCCCTCGGCCGCCGCCTGCTCGCGCAGCGCCGCCGGCCACATCTGCTCGATCGTGAGCGGCCGGAACCCTTCCGGCACGCCGAGCTCCGCCATCACCGTGCGGAACTCCGCGGGCGGCGGCAACAGAGCCCAGAAGATGCCGTTGGCATGCCGACGGAAGCTGCCGCCCTTCCTGAAATGGCCGTCGCTCCAGAGCTCGCGCCCGGCCCGGTCGTTGTCGGCGAGGGCGAAGACCCGCCGGCCTTCGAGCACCGCGCGCAGCGCCTTGCCCTCGCCCGCGAGGCTCTTCATCTGCTGGGTCCCGCCGGCGGCGAGCAGCCGGCAGGGCAAGGGTCGGTCCGGCCGCAGCGCCTTCCACACCGCCTCCAGGATCGGCAGATCGGAGGCGCCCTCGACGAACAGGACGGGGCCGCTCGTGGCTTCGAGCTTCGCCTAAAGCTCGGCGAGCGTGCGCGCGGCCCGGGCGAGCCGGGCGCGGTCGCGCTCGCGCGGCGAGAGCCCGCTCTCCCGCTCGGGGTCGAACACACCCTCGCTCACGAACCGGTCCCAGGCCTCGAGCACGAGCCGGCGGGTGCGGTACTCGCCGAACGCGCGCTCTTCTTTTTCTTTCAGCACCCGAAAGGTTTCGGAAGGGTAATCGGGCCCCATGACGTCCGCGGGATCGAGGACGTAGCGCAGCTCCTCGCGCGAGAGGCCATAGAGCCAGGCGTAGTAGGCGTCGAGCTCCGCACGTAAGGCGGCGCGGCGTTCGGGGTTCCAGGGGAAGGGCGGCCCGGTGTAGCCGAGATCGCGGGCCCAGGCCTCGAGCGACCGGCTCGTATAGGTCAGCTCCAGAACCCGCGGCACGATGACGGCGAGCTCCTCTGCGGTAAAGGCTCGAGGTGGCGGGACCGCGAGCTGCTTCAAGATGAAAAATGTCAGGGACGTGCCCCCGACCTTCTGCCGCGCGACGTAGTCCAACACGAGCGAATCGAGTGTTGCCAAAAAAGCGGCTGAGAGGCGAGGTTCGGCGTCGAGAAAGAACAGCGGCGTCTTGTGGTTCACCGCAACCCGCGGAAGGACCGAGGCGATCACGGTGCGCTCGTCGGTGGCGCGGCAGATGTCTCGCCAGCCGAGCAGCCAGCCGCGCTTCCAGCCCTTGCCGGCAAGACGCTGCTCGACTTCGGCCTCGGGCACCCAGTAGCGCGGCGCCGGCTCGAACCCCGGATCGGCCTTCTCCTCCTTCGAGCAGTGCGCCGTATGTTCCCCCGCTGCGTCGTAGCCGGCGAAGCGGTGGTCGAACTGATGGATCATCTTGGCCTCGTAGAGCGGCAGCCAGCGCGCCCCCGAGGGCTCGATCCAGATCTGCCCTCGGCGGCGCGCCCCCGACGCCTCGAGCTGGCGCGCGGTGCGGAACAGGCCGCTGTCGTTGGCCATGTGGAACATCGCCATGAACCTGATGCCCCAAGGGTTGCCGTCCTCGCCCCGGCTCTCGTCGACGAGGACCGGCACCCGGGCGTAGATCTTCGTCGTGAGCTCGGCATCGGCCTTGCTGCGGAAGATCGGCAGCGTCTTCGTGTTCGGGTTGATCCGGGCGATGTCTTCGGCCGGGAGATCGAACCGGCGACGCTCGTCCGCGAGCTCGCTCACCGCGGTGGCGAAGCAGACGAACTCGGTCCGACACATCTGGCGAGCGAGAGTCAGTAAGCAAAATTTCTGGAGACTGTTGACCGCTGGAAAGAGCTTCTGGCGATTCTCGAAATCGTAGAGGCTCGCGAGTCGACGGTCGGTGACGAGATGGGCGAAGAAGCGGCTGGTCGACTCGTCGGTGGCGATGCCGGTGGGCACGATCAGGCCCGCCCGGCCGCTCTCCCGGTAGAGCCGCGAGAAGAGCTCGGCGAAGAGCGCATAGGTGTTGACGTCGCCCACCGCGGTGAGCGGGAAGCGCTTGCTGCCGCGCACGAACACACTGGCCGCCTCGGCCAGCCGCTTCGCGCGTTGGAATTCCGCGTAGAGTTCCGGCTTCTTCGTTTTCAGTTCCTCGATCCGACGCCGTCGCTCGTCTTTGTTCGGCGCCTTCGCGATATCGGGATCGCGTGAGGCGAACCATTCCTGCTCCTGGAGCTTGATCCGCTCCCAGGGCGGGTTGCCGAGCACCACGTCGAACCCGCCCGCCGCCATCGCGTCCGGGAATTCGAGCGGCCAGTGGAAGAAGCTCACCGCTTCCGCCACCTCCCGCACCTCGGCCGAAAGCCGCGGCGGCAGCGCCTGCTCCCCGCGCTCGAGCAGCTCCGCGAGGTGGCGGGTGGTCGGCACCACGGCCTGCCGACCCCTTTGCTTGGCCAGGAAGAAGGCGGCGCACCAGAGATCGCAGGCGAGCGCAAGGCGCGCCCGCTCCTCGCTGCGCGCCCAGGCCGCGTAGGCCTCGCGCTTGGCGCGGACCTCCTCGAGGGTCGATTCCGGCATCGCGGCGACCGTCTGGAGCCCGGCCTCGAGGCGTGCGAGCGCCGGTTCGATCGCGTGGCTCCACAGGTTCGACTGGCGGATGCTGCGCTCGGTCCCGTCCTTCTCTTTGCGCCGCAGCACGACCTCCCTCTCGTTCCGATTGAGCGTCGCGAGCCTGCGCGCGGTCTCCTTCTCGTCGCCCGCGAGCGGTTCGTAGGCGGCATCGGGGATACCGTGCGCCAGCACGGCGAGGTCGAACACGCCCAAGAGGCTGTCGCCGCGGCGGATCCGGTGGTCGAGGAAGGAGAGCGGGGCGCCCGGCGTCTGGCTCTCGATCCAGAGCGCCACCTTGGCGAGATCGACCGCGAGCGGGTTCTTGTCGACCGCGTAGAGGCAATGGCGGACGACGTCGCGCAGCGCCTCGCGGCGGATCGCGGGAGCGGGCTCCGCCTCGCCCGAGCGTGCTTGCGCGAGCTCCTTGGCGATCCGCCGGGCGGCACCCAACAGGAAATGGCCCGAGCCCGCGGCCGGGTCGAGCACGCGCAAGGAGAGGAGGGCGGTTTCCTTCTCCTGCGTCGTCTTCGCACTCGAAAGCCGCGCCTCGATTACCGGGTCGAGAGCACTCTTCAGAAGCTCCTGGACGAGCGGCTCGGGGGTGTAGTAGCTGCCGGTGCTCTTGCGCTCGCTCCCGGCTCGAAGATCGAAGCTGCGTTTGTCGAGATCGATCGCCGGGTGCAGGTCGAGGAGCGATTCGTAGACCGAGCCCAGCTCCTCGACATCCAGGGCGGAAAAGCGCACACGCCGGCGCGCCCCGGCTTTCTTGCGCCGGCCTTTTCCTTCGAGGGGGAGGAAGGTCGAGAGCTCCAGGATCGCTTCGAGGAGATCGGCGTTGGCGATCGCGGCCTCCTCGAGATCGCCGCAGGCCTCGGCGGCGAAGAGATCGCCGTCGAGCGGGGAGAGGCCGAGCTTGCGGGCCTCCGCCGGGTCCTCGAGGGCGCGGAAGAGGACGGAAAGGCCGATCCAGAGATCGGCGAAGGGATCCCGACCGTGCCGGCTCTCGGCCAGATCGCGCAGCCGCTGCACCCCGTACCAGCGCTCGAAGAGGGTGTAGCGGGTCGCATCGCCCTCCGGGTCGGCAAGAAGCCGGCGCTCCTCGGCGGTCATCAGGAAGAGGAAGCGGTAGACCAGCGCCAGGAGCTGGCGCCAATAGGCCTCCGGCGAGAGCCGACCGCGCCCCATCTTCTCGCGCAGCTTGGTACTCTCGGGATGGCGGAGAAAGCCTTCGCCCAGGTGGACGAGCGCCCGTTCGACGCCGACGCGCAGCTGGTCCTTGACGCGCCCGCCGGCTTCGATCGCCTGCTGGTGCCAGATTTCGAGGGGGCAGGCGTGGTCGCCGGCGCTCGTCGGGAAGCGCGAGCGGTGGAGGAGGCGGAAGAGGAGGGCGAAGTCGGGATAGAGTTCGTTCTGGGCGATCGCTTCGAGATCGATCTCAAGGAAGGCTTGCCGGGTGGTGCGCGCGCTCGCCCGGAGGATCCGCAGCTTCCTGCCGTTGGTGAGGATGCCCCAGAGATGGTCGGAGCGGTTCAAGAACTCCTGGACGAGCGCGTGCGGCGAGAGCCGTTCGCGGCCGCGCTCGTCGAGCTCTTGATCGAAGGGGGCGATGTGGACCGGGACCAGGGGCTCGCCGTCGGCGTCGAGCTCGCCGTGCGAGATCGCGAAGGTCGAGGCGCCGAGCCGGAAGGCTTCGCGGCGGAAGACCGGGTTCCAGCCGAGCGCGTGCAGGAAGGGAAGCATCCAGGCTTCGCGGGTGAGGCCGCTGCCGCCGCTCTCGCCGACCGCCTTGCGCCGCCGCTCGAAGCTGCGCCAGTGGGAGAGCACGCGGGCGAACGTGTCCTGGATCTCGTCGGCGAGACGCAATTTCTTCTCGAAGCCGAAGGCTTCGCTGGTCTGGCCCGCGACCGTTTCGGGTGCGGTTTCGAGCTGCTCGAGCAAATCGGGGTCGAGGAGACCGCCCTCGATCGCGATCGTCGTGCTCACGGACGGCCTCCGAGGGTAGGCAAGAGGACGACGAGGCCGAGGAGGTCGGGCGGACTGTGCGGGCGCACCTCGAGCCGGTCCTTCTCGCCGGCGAGGGCGCGGATCCGGGCATGTGCGGCCGCGAGCTCGGCCACCCGCCAGCGGGTGAGCGGCGCATGCCAGGACGGATGGGCGCGAACCGCCTCGAGGAAGCGGTCGAGCCAGAGCTTGCGCTCGTAGGCGGTGGGCTCGGGGGCGAGCGGTCGCGCCCGCTCGAGGAGCTCGCGACCGAGCGTGCCGAGCGGCTCGGGGAAAGTGAGCCGGTCGTTCGCGTCGAGCTCGGCGGCGACCACGCGGACCTCTTCGGCGAAGCGCTCCCGGCCCCGTTCGACCAGGGTGTAGCGCAGACGCAGGAGGAGGAGCGCGCCGACGGTGCCGATGGCATCGGTGCGCATCGCTCCGCAGCGGGCGAAGAAGGGGTCCGGCTCGGGGGCCATGGCCCGGCCGAGGACCCGCTGCGCCACCGCTTCGACGAAGGGGTGGGTGCGGCCGAGGAAGAGCGCGTCCGCATCGGCGAGGCGATCGAAGCAGACCACGACCGGGGGCGTGTCGGCGAGCAGGGCCGCGAGCTCGGGCTCGCCTGTGCCGGGGTGGAGGAGGAACCGGCCCGGCCGCTCGCTCGGCACGAGCCGGCCGCCGAAGCGGGGCAGGACGTCGCGCAGGAAGCGCTCGAGCTCGGCCGGCGTGGCGAGGACGTCGTCGACCGCGGCGAGCTCGCCGGCCACCGTATCGGGATCGATCTGGCTCTGCGCGAAGTAGGTGCGGGTCTCTTTCTCCGCCTCGACCGCTCGGTCCCAGGCGTCCAGAAGGCGGCGGGTCGTCTCGTCGCCGAGGTCGAGGACGAGCTGGCGCGAGCCGCCCCGGCGCAGGAGGACCGAGCTCACGACCGCTTCGAGGACCTCTTCGGCCCCGGCCGGTACCGGCACGGCGACACCCAGGACCTCTCGAATGCGCCGGGCCTTGCGGATCAGCACGTCGAGCACCGCGAGGTCGACCTCGTTGTCCTTGCCGTAGAGGACGACGGTCTCGACTGAGGGACGCTTCTGGCCGAAGCGGTCGATGCGGCCCTCGCGCTGTTCGAGTCGATTCGGGTTCCAGGGCAGGTCGTAGTGCAGGACGGCATCGAAATGGTCCTGCAGGTTGATGCCTTCCGAAAGGCAGTCGGTAGCGACCAGGACCCGCTTCGGCCGACGCGCGAGGTCTTCGACCCGCTCGCGGCGGAGTTCGTCCGGGAGTTCGCCGGTGACCGCCTCGATCGCGACATCGGGCAGCGCGGTCCGCAGCGCCTCGGCGAGGTAGGCGGCGGTCGGGATGTAGCGGCAGAAGACGATCGGGGCGAAGCCGCGGTCGAGGAGATCGCGCACGCAGGCGATCGCGGCGTCGAGCTTGGCGTCGCGGCCCCGGCCTTCGAGCTGCTGCCAGGCCCTGGCGAGCTCGCGCCAGCGGCGGCGGTCCTGCTCCGCTTCGTGCGCCTCGGCACTTTCGACGGGTGCGGTGGGCGCGAGGTCGGCCGTCGCCTCCTCGACCGAGTCGGTGAGCTCGGGGCGGAAGCGGCGATCGACCGTCGCCGGATCCACTTCGTCGGCGAGGAGATCCTCGGGGGCGGCGCGACGGGCGAGCACGGTGGCAGCGGCGCGCGGGCTCGAGAGGACGCAGCGGAGAAGGGCGATCGCCGCCCAGTGCCGCACCCGCTGGCGGGCGGCGCGGACCTCGTCCGGCCGGCTCACCCGCTCGCGACAGAAGGCGAGCACCTTCTCGAACAGGGCTGCCGCCTCGCGGTCGAGGCGGTAGGTCAGTTCGCGCGCCTCGCGCTCGGGGAAGGGCGTCTCGGTGCCGAGCCAGCGGGCGACGTCGCGCCGGCGGCGCTGCACCAGATAGGGGAGCAGACGGCGCCGGTCGAGCCGGCCTTCGCCGTCGAACTCGGGGCGCAACAGCCCGAGGAGCGAGCGGAAGCTCTCCTCGACGCCGGCGTGCGGGGTGGCGGTGACCAGGATCAGATTCACGTCCGGACGGCGGCGCACGAGATCGGCCAAGAGTTCGTAGCGCTGCTGCTGGCCGCGGCCGGTCGTCCCGCGCGGCCGTGCGCAGCCGTGCGCTTCGTCCACGATCACGAGGTCCGGGGCGTGACGCAGGAAGCGCTCGCGCTGGCGCTCGCCTTTGACGAAGTCGATCGATGTCACGAAGCGGTCGGCGTACTGCCAGATGCTCGCATCCGCCCGCGGCAGACGTCGCTCCAGGGCGGCGATCGTCGCGGGCTGGATCCGGTCGGCTTCTAGGGCGAACTTCTCGTCGAGCTCGCGCGCCCACTGCTCGACCAGGTGGGCCGGGGCGAGCACGCCGAGCCTTCGCGCAGCACCACGGGCCAGAAGCTCGCGGGCGACCAGGAGCGCCTCGATCGTCTTTCCGACACCGACGTCGTCGGCGATGAGCAGACGGACCGGGCCGTCCTGGCGGAGCGCGAGGAGGAGCGGGACGTATTGGTAGGGTCGCGGGGTGCAGGCGATCGCGCCGAGCCCGCGCAACGGCGCCGCGGCCGCGCGCAAGAGGAGGCGGGCGGCGGCGAAGAGGGCTGCGAGCCCGGTCGCGTCACCGGGTCGCGCGGCGTCGGGTAGCGGGAAGTCGGCCGGTGCGACCCTCTCGCGGCGCAGCTCGACGAAAAGGCCCGCCCGCCCGGTCTCTCCCCCCGAGAGCGGGCGCAACGCGAGAAAGCCGTGCGCCGGATCGGTTTCGGTGACGATCCATTCGCGCCCCCGAGCCTTGACGAGACGGCCCGGTTCCCAGCGCCGACCCTCAGCCAGATCCATCGCCCGCCCCCCTCGCCGCACGACCTTCTCGACGCGAAGGTTGGCACGGACCGGGCCCGTTGCTCAACGCGGCAACGAGCGCCGTGACACCGACCAAGCTCCCCTTCGACAGCCGCGGCCTCGCGCCGCTAACCCTGGCGGCGGAGGCGGCCAGGAGAGGGGGGAACAGCTCGGGCCGTGGCCAGATACCGTGCTCGCGCGCGTAAGCAGCGATGGAGAGCTCGCTCTCCCTGTCGAACGCGATCCGACCGGGCTGCGGTAGACTGTTGGCCCGGAGGAGCTCGCCCGAGCGGTAGACGAAGGCGCCCTGCTCCACGCCCTTGCGGACGAGCTTGAGGAAGACGTCGTCGCCCACGAGCATGGGCAGCACGTTGTCATCGAAGAGCGGCTGCCGCGGCTCGGCAGTGGTGATCGACTCTCTCTTGGGCGGCGTGCGGTCCTGCGCAATAACCGGGAAGTCGGGCTCGTCTGCTCCCAGCGGCAGCTCGCCGAGCGGATGCGCCAGTTCTAGCGTCAATCGATCAACGTTACCGGGCTCGGGCCGGATCGCGGTCGCGCTGATCGATCATCTCGGCGACGGGGCGATCGAGGTCTACTGAGGTATAGAGAGGGAGGTGTCATGAAAGCCCCGATCAGCAAGCCCGTGAACGCGATACAGCGTGACTTCAACGCTCTATGCGAGAAGGGGGGCGGTCTCGAAGGAGGGCCGGCTCGGCGAAAGGTGCTGGAGCTGCTGCGCGACGTCGGGAAGAGAATGAGCGATCTAGGGTTTCGCGAGGCCAAGGAGCATCTCGATGCCCTCCCCGACGCGAATCCCTGGCACGTATGCTTCGCGCTCGGCCTTTGGTGGGGTCATCTCGCCAAGCTCGACATAGGCTTCACCGAAGCTTGTGTGCGAGTTCTGGCGAACTGGAACGATAGGGATCTGCGGCTCGCGGAATCGTATCACATGGAACGAGGACCCGAATCGATCCACAAGTCGCTCGAGGGAGCCTACATCCTGTTCGAGAAGGTTCGGTTGCCCGATAAGCTGCCGACGACCCTCGATCAGTTGCAGCGCGCACAGGAACGTTGGCTGAGCCCGATCATCAACCCCGCCACACGGCCACCCTACATCGGTGCCTGGAACGCGACCGCCATGTTCATGATGGCTCTTTGTGCGCAACCGCAGCTGGCAGCGACCCACCTCGAGCCCCCGCCGGTGCTGCCTCCCGCAGGGCCCGTCTCTGCCGGCTTGAGCCTACTCCATCGAGGCGGGGTCTTGAGCCGACCGCCCCAGGGAAGCGAGCTCGACGACGAAGCCTTCGAGCCCGGCGCGCTTTACGAGAACAATTTCTTGCTCGCCGAGCTGCGTCGGCAGCTGCCCGACTGGAGCATGATCGACGTTCATTGTGGCGTGTACATGCTCGGGACCCGGCATCCGCACTCCGACACCTGGGGCTAGCGGCGATTCTAGAGGCCCTTCCGCGGCGTGATCCACTGCTTCGGCCCCTCGCGCCGGCTCGCACGACCGCGGCGTAGCGAAAAGCAGTCGAAGACCGGGGCCTTCGGTCGGGAGCACGGTCCAAGCCCAGCCGGGTCGAGGTCCGATCGCCTCGACGATGCGAAGGAGCAGCGGCTCGGGTGAGCCCGCACGAGCGGTGATGTGCGTTTCATCGTGTACCGTCCGCCGAACGGTTCCTCGTTGTTCGACATCGAGCGCCCCGCGAGGGCGGCCGCGGCGGCGGGCGGCGCGCCGTCCTCTTCGGGAGTCCTTCGGAACCGGCTAAGAACGCCGTCGCCGTCGGCACCATGCATCTCGCCAAAGGGCTCGAATTTCAGGCGGTCGCGGTGATGGCCTGCGACGAGGAGGTTCTTCCCTCGTCGGCCCGCATCGCCGCCGGCGGCGACGAAGCGGATCTCGAAGAGGTGTACGACACCGAGCGCCACCTTCTCTACGTCGCCTGTACCCGGGCACGCGACGATCTCTGGGTGAGCGGTGTCGAGCCGGGCTCGGAGTTCCTCGCGGATCTCCTCGCGTCACCCCCCTCGACAGCCGCGGTCTCCTGCCCCTAACCCTCGGGCGCGGCGGGGTCGGGGGAGGAAGCGTGAGCGCGGCGCTGGCGCGAAGGCTCTGGGAGGGCAAGGCGGGGCCGGTTCTGGTCGTCGTGGCCGCGATCCTGCTGCTCTGGTACGCGATGGCCGTGGTCTTGAACGCGCCGCAGATCCGCGACCGCTGGCAGCGCGAGGGGCGCGCGGCCGGGGCGGCGGAGCTCGTCGCCGAGGCCTGGGCCATGGAGCGGCCGGTCCTGCCCGCCCCGCACCAGATCCTGGTCGAACTGAAGAAGACGGTCCTCGACCTGCCGGCCAGCTCGCGCCGCTCGCTCCTCTATCATGCCCGGGTGACGCTCTCCTCCACGCTCTTGGGCTTTCTCCTCGGCACCGCGCTCGGCATCGCGCTCGCGGTGGCGATCGTCCACAGCCCCACCCTCGATCGCGCGCTCCTGCCCTGGATCGTCGCCTCGCAGACCGTGCCGATCCTGGCGATCGCCCCCATCATCGTCGTGGTGCTCGCCGCCGCCGGGCTCACGGGCCTCCTGCCGAAAGCGCTGATCTCGACCTATCTCTGCTTCTTCCCGGTGACGATCGGCATGGTGAAGGGGCTGCGCTCGCCCGAGCCCCTCCAGCTCGAGCTCATGAAGACCTGGAACGCCGATGCCGGGCAGGTGCTGCGTTACTTGCGCTTTCCCGCTTCGCTGCCGTTCCTCTTCGCGAGCCTCAAAGTGGCGATCTCGATCGCCCTCGTGGGGGCGATCGTGGGCGAGTTGCCGACCGGGGCCGTGGCCGGGCTCGGGGCGCGCCTTCTGACCGGCTCCTATTACGGCCAGACGGTGCAGATCTGGGCGGCGCTCGTCATGGCCTCGCTCCTCGCCGCCCTGCTCGTGGGGCTCGTCGGGCTCGCCGAGCGGCTCGTGCGCGCCCGGCTCGGGGGTGCGGCTTGAAGCCCGACGAGCGCGGCACCGGGGCGCTGGTCGCGGCGGTCGCGGCCCTCTTCCTGCCGCTCGGCCCCGCCGGCTGGTGGTTCGCGGCACCCGAGGTGCTCGCGCTCGTGCTGGTGCTGGTCGCGATGCTCGCAGTGACCCGCGGCGCCGGAGCGGGGCTCGCCCCGGGCCTCGGGCTCGCCGGCGCGGTGCTCGCGGCCTCGGCGGCACCCTTGCTCGTGATCGACCCCGCCGACCCGCCGGGGCCGCGCGGACCCGGGATCTGGCTCCTCCTGCTCGCCCTGTTCCTCGCCGCCTTCCGGGCGATGGGGCTCCTCGCCGCGGCGACGGCCCGACGCGGCCCCGCGGCGCTGCTCGTACCCGCCCTCTTCGGGGTGGGGGTGCTCTACGTCTGGGAGCTGCTGGTCCGCGGCTTCGGCATCCCGGGCGTGCTGTTGCCGCCGCCCTCGGCGATCGGGCGGGCGCTCGTGGCGCATGCCGACGTCCTGCGGGCCGATTTCGTCCAGACCTTCGTGCGCGCGGTGATCCCGGGCTGGGCCATGGGCTGTGCGGCCGGCTTCGCCGTGGCCCTCTTGGCCGATCGGGTCCCGTTCCTCGCCCGCGGCCTGTTGCCGCTCGGCAACCTCGTCGCGGCCCTGCCGATCGTCGGCATCGCCCCCATCCTCGTCATGTGGTTCGGCTTCGACTGGCAATCGAAGGCCGCGGTCGTCGTGGTCATGACCTTCTTCCCGATGCTCGTGAACACGCTCGAGGGGCTCAAGGCGGCCGGCCGGCTCGAACTCGACCTGATGCGGTCTTACGCGGCTTCCTATCTCGTGAGCCTGTGGAAGTTGCGGCTGCCGACCGCGCTTCCCTTCGTCTTCAACGCCTTGAAGATCAACAGCACGCTCGCGCTGATCGGGGCGATCGTCGCCGAATTCTTCGGCACGCCGATCGTCGGGATGGGTTTTCGGATCTCGACCGAGGTCGCCAAGATGGCGCTCGACCTCGTCTGGGCGACGATCGCGGTGGCCGCGGTCGCCGGCTCGGCCGCTTACGGGCTTCTGGCGCTGCTGGAACGGCGGCTCACCTTCTGGCATCCCTCGTTTCGACGGGTGGCGGGCTGAGGCGGACGGAGGGGCCGGCCGCCGCCGCCGAACGCAGAAAAGAGGAGGCGAAGATGCGAGCGGTATGGCTGGCCGGTGCGGCGGCGCTGGCGCTCGTGGCGGGCGAAGCCCGAGCGGCCGACAAGATGACCCTGCAGCTCAAATGGGTGACGCAAGCCCAGTTCGCGGGCTATTTCGTCGCCAAGGACAAGGGCATCTACGACAAGTACGGGCTGGATGTGACGATCAAGCCCGGCGGGCCGGACATCGCCCCGCCGCAGGTGATCGCCGGCGGCGGCGCCGACGTGATCGTCGAGTGGATGCCGGCCGCGCTGGCCGCGCGCGAGAAGGGCCTGCCGCTCGTCAACATCGCACAAGTGTTCAAGAAGTCCGGCATGATGCTGACCTGCCGCAAGGAGACCGGCATCAAGGACCCGAAGACCGACTTCAAGGGCAGGACGCTCGGCGTCTGGTTCGCCGGCAACGAGTACCCGTTTCTCTCCTGGATGAATCGGCTCGGGCTCTCGACCAAGGGCGGCAAGGACGGGGTGACGGTCCTCAAGCAGGGCTTCAACGTCGACCCGCTCCTGCAGAAGCAGGCGGATTGCATCAGCACGATGACCTACAACGAATATTGGCAGGTCATCGACGCCGGCTACAAGCCCGAGGACCTCGTGGTGTTCAAGTACGAGGACCAGGGCGTGGCGACGCTGGAGGACGGGCTCTACACCCTCGAGCGCACGCTCGCCGATCCCAAGGCCGTGGAGCGGCTCGGACGCTTCCTCAAGGCCTCGATGGAGGGCTGGGCCTGGGCGATCCAGAACCAGGACCAGGCGGCCATGATCGTGCTCGACAACGACACCACGGGTGCTCAGACGGAGAAGCACCAGAAGCGGATGATGGGCGAGATCGCCAAGCTCATCGACAAGGGCGGCTCGAAGGGCATCGGCTATCTCGACCCCGAGGACTACGAGCGGACCGTCAAGGTGCTGTTGGCGGGTGGCTCGGATCCGGTGATCTCGAAACCGCCGCAGGGTGCCTGGACGCACGCGGTCTGGAACGCGCAACCCAAGTGAGCCGGCCTTCCACCGGGGCGGTCGGTCGCCGGCCGCCCCGGCTCGGCCGATCGGGCGCGCGATGGTGACCGTGCTCGAGCCCCGCCGCGTCGAGGATGCGCTGCCGCTCTTCTTCTTCGGCACGCTCGTGGACCCCGACATCCTGGGGCTCGTGATCGGTCGGCCGGTCGAGCCGGGCGAGCTCGAGCCCGCGCGTCTGTTCGGCTTTCGGCGCGTCCGGGTGCAGGGGGCGAGCTATCCGATGCTCGTCCCCGATCCCGCGGGCCGGGTCGAGGGCCGGCTCTGGCGCGGCGGTACCGCCGAAGAGCGCGCCCGGCTCGACGCCTACGAGGGGCCGGGCTATCGACTCGAGCCCGTGGTGGTCGAGACCGCTTCGGGCGATCGGGCCGCGGCCCTCGTTTACCAGGCGGTGCCGGGAGCGCTCCGACCGACCGACGAAGCTTGGGACCTGGCGAGCTGGCAGGCCCGTTTCAAGCCGCTCTACCTGGCGCAGGGGCCGGCGTTGGTCGGCGCCGAGCTTCCCTGAAGGAGCGACCCGCGGGGTCGGGCCGGAGCGGCCGGCGCGCCCCCTGGCGCGCGGCGGCGGCCGTGGCATGATCGCCGCCCGTTCGGGGAGGAACGTCCATGGCGATGCGGCTCTCGAGCTCGGCCTTTCCGGCCGGCGGCCGAATTCCCGACCGGCACACCTGCGAAGGCGCCGATCTGTCTCCACCCCTTTCCTGGAGCGGCGCGCCGCCCGCCACCCGCAGCTTCGTGCTGGTGTGCGAGGACCCCGACGCGCCCGCCGGCACCTGGTACCACTGGGCGGTCTTCGACATCCCCTCCGACCAGACGAGCCTCCCCGAGGGCCTCGCCAAGGCCGAGAAGGTCGGCCGGCTGCGCCAGGCGATCAACGATTTCCGCAAACCCGGCTGGGGCGGCCCCTGTCCGCCGAAGGGCCACGGCACGCACCATTACCGCTTCCGCCTGCTCGCCCTCTCGGTGGCCACCCTGCCGCTCGGGCCGCGGCCCGGCTGCCGCGAGGTCCTGGCCGCGGCCGAGCCGCAGGTGATCGCCGGAACCGAGCTCGTCGGCACCTATTCGCGCTGAGCCGCTCCGCGCCCGGCGGGCTGTGCCGCGGTCGCCGGGCTGCTAGAAGGCGGGCCGTTCGAGCGGCCAGGGGGGAGAGCAGAGGTGGGGGAGAAGCCCGCGTCGGTCGCGTTCGCGGCGATCGGCCTGGACCATCGCCACATCTACGAGATGGTCGGCCGGCTCCTGGAGCTCGGCTGCCGCTGCAAGGGCTTCTGGACCGAGGGCACGCCGCAGCCCTTGGCCGGCTTCCGCGAGCGCTTCCCCGACATCCCGCGGGTCGAGGACCGCCGCCGTCTGCTCGACGACCCCGAGGTCCGGCTCGTGCTGACCGCGGCTCCCAACCACGAGCGCGCGTCGATCGCCATCGAGGCGATGCGGCACGGCAAGGACGTGATGACCGACAAACCGGGCTGCGTCTCCCTCGACCAGCTCGAGGCGCTGCGCCGGACCGTGGCCGAGACCGGCCGGATCTGGTCGGTCAATTTCTCCGAGCGCTTCGAGGTCCGCGCCGTGACCCGTGCGCTCGAGCTCGTGCGCGAAGGCGCGATCGGCGAGGTGGTCCACACCACGGGTCTCGGCCCGCACCGCCTCAACCGCCATCTGCGGCCCGCCTGGTTCTTCGAGCGGAAGCGGTACGGCGGCATCCTCGCCGACATCGGCAGCCACCAGTGCGACCAGTTCCTGGCCTTCACCGGCGCCAAGGAGGCGAGCGTGGTGGCGGCGCGGGTGGCCAACCTCGCCAACCCGGCCGATCCGGGCCTGCAGGACTTCGGCGAGGCGATGCTGCGGGCGGGCCGGGCGAGCGGCTATTTCCGGGTCGACTGGTACACCCCGGACGGCCTTCCGACCTGGGGCGACGGCCGGCTCTTCGTGCTCGGCACCGAGGGCTATCTGGAGCTCAGGAAATATGTCGACATCGCCGGCGCGCCCGGCGTCGACCACCTCTTCCTGGTCGACCGCAAGGGCGTGCGGAAGATCGACTGCGCCGATGCCGAGCTGCCCTATTACCGCCTGCTGATCGAAGACGTGCTCGAGCGCAGCGAGCGGGCCATGCCGCAGGCGCACGCTTTCGCCGCCACGGAACTCGCGCTGCGCGCCCAGGCGCTCGCCGAGGCGCAGGAGGGCACGCCGTGAGCGGCAGGCGGCGGATCGCCGTCGTCGGTGCCGGGATCGGCGCCCAGCATCTCGACGCGCTGCTCCTCCTCCAGGACCTCTGGGAGGTGCGGGTGATCTGCGACAAGGACCTCGCCCGCGCCCGCTCCCTCGCCGCCCGTGCGCCCGGGGCCGAGGTCGCCGCCTCGCTCGGCGAGGTACTGGCCCGCGACGATGTCGACCTGGTCGACATCTGCCTGCCGCCCGCGCTCCACGCGCCGGCCGTGCGTGCCGCTCTCGAGCGGGGCAAGGACGTGGTCTGCGAGAAGCCGCTCGCCGGCTCGCTCGCCGAGGTCGACGGGATCGCCGCCCTGGCCGAGGCCCGAGGCCGCGTGGTCTGCCCCGTCTACCAGTACCGGTTCGGCAACGGCATCCGCAAACTCTGGCGGCTGATCGAGGCGGGTGTGCCGGGCCGGCCCCTGGTCGCCACGGTCGAGACCCATTGGGACCGCGGCCCGGCCTATTATCGGGTACCCTGGCGCGGGCGGAGGGACAGCGAGCTCGGTGGCGCCCTCCTGAGCCACGCGATCCACGCCCACGATCTCTTGACCGAGGTCCTGGGTCCGGTCCGCCGGGTCCAGGCGGCGATCGCCACCCGGGTGAACCGCATCGAGACCGAGGACTGTGCCGCCGCTTGCCTCGAGATGGCCGACGGCACGCTCGTCACCCTCTCGGTCACGCTCGGCTCGGCCGAGGAGATCACCCGCCTGCGCTTCTGCTTCGCCCATCTCACGGTGGAGAGCGCGCTCTCGCCGTACCGGCCGGCCGCCGATCCCTGGCGCTTCGTCCCGCGCGATCCCGAGACGGCGGCCGAGGTCAAGCGCCTCCTCGAGGATTTCCGACCCGGTCCGGAAGGCTTCCAGGGCCTGTTCGCCGAGCTCGCGGCCAGCCTCGAGGCGGGCGAGGAGCCGCCCGTCACGCTCGCCGACGCCCGCCGCTCGCTCGAGCTCGCGACCGCCCTCTACTACGCGGCCGCCACCCGCGAGGCGGTCGAGCTGCCGCTGCGCTCCTCGCATCCGGCCTATGGCGGGTGGTTGCGCTGGCTGCCGGCCTAGGTCATCGTCGCGGCGCCGGCTGCCGGCGGAACGGGGTCGGGTTGCGGGAGGCGAAGATGCGGGGTTGGTGGATCGGCGCGGCGATGATCGCGTTCGGCGCGCAGGCGGCCTTCGCGGCGACCGAGCTGCGCTTCATGTGCTACCAGGACGGCAACGAGTGCGACGTCGCCAAGACCCTGCTCGAGGACTTCCACAGGGCCAACCCGAGCATCAAGGTCACGGTCGACACCGTGCCCTACAAGGCCATCCTCGAGAGCCTGCCCGTCCAGCTCGCCGCCGGCCAGGGTCCGGATCTGGCCCGGGTCACCGACCTGGGTGGCCTCGGCAAGTATTATCTCGACATCGCACCCTACGTGAACGCCGCTTACTGGGAGGAGAATTTCGGCGCGACCCTGCCCTGGTTCCGCAGCGGCCCCGCCGACAAGGGCATCTACGGCATGATGACCCAGCTCACGATCACGGGCGGGTTCGTCAACCGGACGCTCTTCGAACAGGCCAAGGTCGGGCTGCCCGGTCCCGAGGCGAGTTGGGACGAGTGGGCCGAGGCCGCGCGCAAAGTCGCCAAGGCCACCCAGACCCGCTTCCCGATGGCGATCGACCGCACGGGGCACCGCGTGGCCGGGCCCGCCATCTCCTACGGCGCCAAGATCTTCGCCGCCGACGGCACGCCCGCGCTCGTCGACGAAGGGTTCAAGACCTTCATGGCGAAGCTCGTCGCCTGGATGAAGGACGGCACGATGGCCCGCGACGTCTGGGTGAGCCAGGGCGGCTCCGCCTACCAGGACGCCGCCCAGGAGTTCATCAACGGCCGGGTCGTCTACTACTACTCGGGCAGCTGGCAGACCGGCCGGTTCGAGAAGGCGATCGGCGACGCCTTCGACTGGGAGGTGGTGGGCTCGCCCTGCGGTCCGGCCGCCTGCAGCGGTATGCCGGGCGGGGCGGCCCTCGTCGCCTTCAAGCGCACCGCGGCTCCCGAGGCGGCCGCCAAGGTCATGGACTTCTTCGCTTCCGAGCCGGTCCACGCGCAGCTCGTCGAGCGCACCAAGAACGTGCCCGCGCACAAGACGATCGCGGCCAAGGGCCTCGCCTATCCGGACGCCACCCCGGCCGGCCGCAAGGCGCTCCAGGCCTGGGCCCGCCAGGTCGCCAAGATCGCGCCCGCGGCCTATGCCTACCAGGGCTACCCGTTGAACCGGGCGATGTTCAACGCCACCACGACCCGGGTCACCCAGGCGATCGTGGGCGAGCTCTCCTTCGACGAGGCGATGGCGAAGCTCCAGGCCGACATCGCCGAGGCCGTGGCCCAGGCCAGGAAGTGAGCCCGCGGCCGGCCGCAGGCGGGGCCTAGTCCTCCGCCGCGCCGTCGCCCCCGGCTGCGGCGGCGTGCCCGGCGACGAGCGCCGCCCGCAGCGCGCGCACCGCCGGCAGAGCGGCGGTGTTCCGGCGGATCACGACCGAGACGAGGCTCCGCTCGAGCCCGATCCTCGGCCCGTCGAGGGCGGTCACCATGCCGAGCCGGGCATAGTGGTCCACCACCGGGGCGAGCGCCACGGCGAGCATCCGGCTTCCGGCCACCAGGTGCAAGGTGGTGTGCAAGGCCGCGCACTCGACCGCCACGCGCGGCGGCGCCGACCCGGCCTCGAGGAACAACCGCCGATAGGCGGCGTGGGTGCGCGAGCCCGGCGGCGGCACGATCCAGCGCCAGCGGGCGAGCTCGGCGACCGGCACGCCGCGGGATCCGGCCAGGGGGTGGGCGGCTGCGGCGACGATCCGCATGCGGTCGTGCTCGAGCGGCGCGATGTCGAGGTCGGCCACTTCGAGGCCTTCGGTCACCCCCTCGTCGACCCAGCCGATCACGAGGTCGAGTTCGCCGCGGCCGAGTGCCGCGAGCAGGTCGCGTGCCCGACCCTCGCGGAGCTGCAGTCCGCCCAGAATACCGGCCCGCTCCAGCCGGTCGAGCGCCGCGGGCAGCCAGCAGGTGCCGGCCGCCTGGATACAGCCGAGCCGCAGTACCGGCATCTCCGCCGGGTGACGGGCCGCGCCGACCGCGAGCCGGATCGATTGGAGGGCGATCGCGAGCGGATCGAGGGCACGCCGACCGGCTGCCGTCAGCCTGGCTCCGCGGGTGTCCCGCTCGACCAGCGTGGCCCCCACGGCCGCTTCGAGTTCGCGCAGCAAGAGGCTCACCGCCGGCTGACTGACGCCGAGCGCGCGGCCGGCGGCGCCGAGCGAGCCGGTCGCGCCGATGAGCTGCAGCAGCCTCAGATGGCGCAACCGCAGTCGGTCGATCCGCGGTGCGGGCAGCGGCTCGGGGTCGCCCACGCGGATCCCTCCCTCGGTCCGGACGGGAGCGATCATAGGCGGCGGCTATGAGCTTCCAAGGGCTTCGGGCTAGTCCCCGACGATGGTGCGGCTAGACTGGCGCGATGCCTCGCGAGCCCACCGCCCGGCCTCCAACCGGCCCGAGCCCGACCCCGCAGCCGATCACGGTCCGCTCGGTCGAGGCGATCGCCCTCGAGGCGCCACTGCCGCGCACGGTGGAGACGCCGATGGCGCGGATCGCGAGCACGGTGAGCCTGCTGGTCGTCGTCACCGACGTCGACGGGGTCGAGGGCTGGGGCGAGGTGTGGTGCAACTTTCCGCGCTTCGGCCTGCACCATCGGGCCCGGCTCGTGCGCGAGGTCCTGGCCCCGGCCCTGGCCGGCCACCGCTTCGCGAGGCCGGCCGAGGCCTTCGCTCGGCTGGCCCGTGCGACCCGGCTGCTGCGACTGCAATCGGGCGAGCCCGGGCCGATCGCGGCTGCGGTCGCGGGCATAGACATCGCCCTGCACGACCTCGAGGCGAAACGCGCCGGCCAGCCCCTGTGGCGCCGGCTCGGCGGCCGGCTCGGCCGGGTCGAGGTCTATGCGAGCCCGGGTCGCGGGACCGAGCTCCGGCCGACCGTCGAAGCCTGCCTCGCCCGCGGCTTCCGCGCCTTGAAACTGCACGCCACGGGAGGAGTGGCAGAGCAGCTCGCCGTGGTGCGGCCGATCCGCGAGCTCGTCGGGCCCGGGGTCGAGCTCATGCTCGACGTCGACGCCTCCTGCGAGCCCGGCCCCTTGATCGCCGGAATCGATGCGCTCGCACAGCTCCGGCTCGCCTGGCTCGAGGAGCCTTTGCCGGCCGATGCCCCGGACGCGCTCTGGCGCCGGCTCGCGCGAGCGGCGCCGATGCCGCTCGCCTGCGGCGAAAACTTTCTCGAGCAGGCGTCTTTCGAGCGAGCGATCGCCGAGGGCTCGCTGGGCGTGCTGCAGCCCGACGTCACCAAATGGGGCGGCATCACCCTGGGCCTGCCGCTCGCCCGGCGGATCGTCGCCGCCGGTAGGCGTTTCTGCCCGAACATGTTCTCGGGCGCGCCGGGCCTTCTGGCCGCGGCGCACCTGCTTGCGGCGAGCGGCTCTCCCGACGGTTGGCTCGAGCTCGCGGTGGGCCGACAGCCCTTGCGCGATCCCCTGCTCGGCGGCCCGCCCGGCGGCGGGCCTCTGGAGCTCGGCGAGGCCCCGGGGCTCGGCCTCGAGGTCGATCGTCGGCTGCTCGCGCGGTACCGGATCGGCTGACGGCCGCTCGGGATCGGGGAGGGAGGGGCGGCAGACGGAACCCGGGGACGAGATCGGGGCGCCGCTCGCCGCCCGAGCGACGGCGTCGGTCTCCGGCGCGCTCGACGACCTCGGGACGAAAGGCGCGCTCTTCGGGCTGCGGGCGATGCGCGAGGGGCAGGGGCGGATCTGTGGCCGGGCGTTGCCCGCCCGCTTCGAGCGCCGGAGCCGGAACCCAGAGGGCTGGCGGTTCGGCGGCCGTGTCGGCGAGCCGCTCGAGCGGGTCCTGCAGAGGATGCGCGCCGGTCGGGCCGTGGTCACGGACCCGGGCGGTGCGGAAGACGCCGCCGCCTGGGGTGGGCTCGCCTCGCGCCTCGCCCAAAGGCGCGGTGTACGCGCCGCCGCCACGCGGGGTGCCTGCCGCGACCTCGAGGAGATCCGCGCGATCGGCTCTACCCGGTCCGGGCGGTGGGCAGCTGCCCGCGGCGCAGCCGCGACGCTTTCACCTTCGGCGCGATCGGCGAGCCCTCGCGAATCGGCGAAGTGCCGGCCGCGACCGAGGGCGGGATCCTCGCCGACGAGACCGGAGTGGCCTGCGTGCCGGCCGCCGGGGTAGGGGAGGTGCTGGCGCGGGGCGACCGCGTCGAGCGCCGGGAGGCCGCACTGCTGGCCCTGGTCCCCGACGACGCCGTCTCCTCTCGGGACCAGGTCCGAGCGGGGCATCGGTGACGGGGCCGGGCCCGATCGCAGGCGAACTCGAGGCGATGCTGTCGCTCGGCGGAAGGGTGGCGATGGTGACCGGCGCCGCCCGCGGCACCGGCCGGGCGAACGCCCGCACCCTCGCTCGAATGGGGCGGCTCTGGCGATCGACCATCACGACGACGGCGACGTCGCGGCGGAGGTCGCGGGCGAGCTGCACGCGAGCACCCGGCGGATGGCGAGGTTCGTCGTCGACACCGGTCCTGCCGATGTAGGGACGGCGCCGGTCGCTGCCGCGGAGGCGGCGCTCGACCCGATCGACATCCTCTTGCTCTCGGCCGCGCGCTCCGACCACACCCTCCTCGCGGACCTCGCCGAGGCCGACGGCGCCGCGGTGGCGACGATCGACCCCTCCGCCACCGCCAACGGACCGCCGATCCGCGACCGCGGCTGTCGCCTGCTCGAGGATTGCGAGCCGGTCGGCCTCTAGGCCTTCTCGACCGATCTGCTCGTCGTCGATCCGGCGCTCGCTGCGAGCGACATGCCGGGGCTGGTCGCCCGGCTGCGCGAGCGCGGCCACACCCTGAGCTTCCCCTGGGGCGGCATCGGCAGCCCGGTCGGTACGGCGGGCGAACTCTGCGAGGCGCGCACCGACCTCACGACGACCCGGGTCCCCGACAAGGGGGCGCCACCCGCGGTGCTCGCGGTAGTGACCGGGGAGGTCGACCGCGTGTTCGCGACCGCCTCGGCCGTCCTCGGCCGGGTGACGGCCGGCGAGGTGAAGGGGCTCGCCGTCACCACGCGCGAGCGCCTGCCCCGGATCCCCGAGGTGCCGACCCTGGCCGAGGCCGGGCTCACCGACTTCGGGGCGAGCGACTGGCTCGCCGTGATCGCACCCGAGGGCATACCGTCGGACGTCCGCCACGGTCTGCACGCTGCCTCCGCCGCCGCCTTCGCCGACACGGTGGCCGCGTCGGGCGACCTTCGTGCCGGCTGCACCGACCCTCGGCCCAGCCGGGCTCCGGGACTTTCCGCACGCCGAGATCGACAAATGGGGGAGGGTGGTGGCCGAGGCCGAGATCGCCCCGCAGTGAGCACGGGTGCGCCGGGCCCCGCGGCCGAGGAGCCGGCAGGGCGGGCTCGCCACGCCGAGCGGCCGGCCGGGCGTCGCCGCGACTGGTGTTCGGCGCTCCTCCCGGTGGCGCTCGGTGGGTTCGTCTCGATCGAGCCGGCGCCACCCGCGGAGGACGAGGAGGAGACGACCGCGCCCTTCGATGCCCGCGCTTTCGGTGTCGTGGCGGCGGCCGTGACGGCTTTCCTCGCCCTCGCTCGCCCGTCGGCATGCTGCCCGCGCGCTTCGCCCTCGTCCTCCTCGGTGCGTGCGCCGCCCGCCGCGGCCGCGCCGGTGGCGCACCGCTCGTGGCGATGCTCGCCTCCTTCGCCGGCGCCGGCGCCGGCCTCGGCATCGCCGTCGTGGTGGCGGCCACGCCGCTCCTGGTCGAGATCGCGCTCGGCCCGGGCCCGGCCGAGTAGTTCTCGATCGCGCTCCTGGGCCTCGGGGCCGCCACCGGCTTCGCCCGGGGTTCTCCGGTCGAGGGGTGGCGACGGTCGTGCCGGGCCTCGCGCGCCACACGGTCGGCAGCCACGTCGACACGGGCGTGGTCAGGGCCGCCACGGGGTCGCCCGAGCTCGCCGACGGCCTCGGCACGGTCGCGATCGCCATGGGCCCGTCCGGCATCGCCGACTGCTCGCGCAGCGCCGGACGGATCCCCGACAGGGACCCGCCCTCGAGGTCCCCTGGCTGCGCGGCGAGGCCGAGGACCTGCGCCGCTCGGGCCCGGCCGTCCCGCGCGGCAGCGCCATCGGCGCTTTCTTCGGCGTGCTCCTCGGCACCGGGCCGGCGATCGCCGCCTTGGTGGCCTGTGCCGTCGAGAAGGCGGGCGCGCGCACGGCCGAGCGCTTCGGTCGGGGGGCGATCGAGGGCGGAGCGGCGCCCGAGGCCGCCGCCGCCGCCCGGGCCGAGTTCCTGCCCGCCCTCCCCCTCGACGTTCCGGGCGATACCGTGATCGCGATCCTGCTCGGCGCCGCGATCCTGCACGGGATCCAGACGGGCCCGCAATTCGCGATCGAACGACCGGAGGTCTTCCGGGGGCCGGTCGCGAGCTTGCGGGGCGGCGATCCTGTGCTGCTCGGTCCTCGACCTGCCATTGATCGGCCTCCGGGTGCGGCTCCTTCGGGTGCCGTACCGACCGATCTACCCGGCGATCCTCCGGTTCGTGTGCCTGGGGGTGCCGAGCGTGCGCAACGCACCTCAGGACGTCGTCTCGATGCCGACGCTCGACGTAGTCGGCTGCCTCTTCCCCCGAAGGGGCTTCGAACCCGCACCCCGCTGTCGGGTTTCGTGCTCGGTCCGCTCCTCGAGGTGCGTTCGCGCAGCGTCTCGCCGCTCGCCCGGGGTGATCCGACCGTCTTCGCGCGTCGGCCGGCGGCGGCCGCCGTCCTCGCGATCGCGCTCCTGGGCCTCGGGGCCGCGCTCGCAATCCGGGCCCGCCGGCGGAGGCGACAAGGTGCGAACCCACCCGGCTCTCGCCCGAGACCGCGATTGTGCCGGGTCCGGCCGCCCGCTAGGGTCGAGGCGGAGCGGGGGAGGCGAAGCGTGGTGGAGCCGGGCGTTCGAGCTGCCGATCGGGGCTGCGAACGGCCGTCCGCCGGGCCGGCTACGGCCGATGCGCCTCCGGATCCGGCCTTCGCTCCCGAGAGCCCGCACCGCCTCCTCCTCGAGGCGGCCGCCCCGAAGCTCGCCTTCGACCCGGCCCGGCCGCTCGCTCCCCAGCGTGCGGCGCTGCGGGACAAGCTCCTCGAGCTGCTCGCGATTCCGGAGGTGGAACCCGGACCCGTGCGGGTCGCTCGGGAGCGCCGCGCCGACGGCCTGCTCGAGCGCCGCTTCGTCGTGACGCCCGAGCCCGGCGCGGCCATGCCCTGCCACCTCGTCCTGCCCGAGCACCGGCCGCCCGAAGCTCTCGTCCTCTGCCTGCAGGGCCACACGAGCGGCATGCACATCTCGCTCGGCCGAGCGAAGGACGCGCGCGATGTCGAGCTCGTGGCCGGGGGCCGCGACTACGCCCGGCAGGCGACGGCGCGCGGGCTCGCCGCGCTCGCGGTCGAGCTGCGGGGCTTCGGCGAGCGGCGCGACCGCCGGCCGCCCTGGCTTCGCGACCGCTCGGCGGAGCGCGATCCGCTCGATCCGAACGCCACCTGTCGGCACGCGGCCATGGTGGCGCTCCTCCTCGGCCGGACGAGCCTCGGCGAGAAGATTCTCGACCTGCGGGCCGCGCTCGCCGCGCTCCGCGGCTTCCCCGAGACCCGGGATCTGCCGGTTTGGGCGCTCGGCAATTCGGGCGGCGGCACGCTCGCCTGGTACCTCGCGTCGGTCGAGCCTTCGATCGCCGGGCTCGTGCTCGGTTCCTGCTTCGCCACCTTCGCGTCGAGCCTGGGGGCGATCGATCATTGCTGCGACAACTACCTGCCCGGAGCGCTGCGCTGGTTCGACTTCCCGGACCTGGCGCTGCTCGTGGCACCCCGGCCGCTCGTGGTGGTCCAGGGCGAGGACGACCCGCTCTTCCCCGCAGAGGGGGTGCGCGCCGCCTTCGCCCGCGCTCGGGCGATCTACGCGGCCGCGGGCGCCCTCGACCGTTGCCGGCTGGTCCTGTGTCCGGGCGGCCATCGCTTCTACCCCGAGGAGGCCTGGACGGCCTTCGCCGAGCTCTTCGATCGGAGGGCCGCGGCGTGAGCCGCCTCGCTCCGCTGCAGCGGCTCGCCGACCTCGTCGATCGGCCGATGGTGGCGCTGCAGCGCCGCATCGGCCAGAACCGCTTCGCCTGGGTTTTCCTCCTGCCCAACCTCGTCATCTTCGGGGTCTTCACCTACCTGCCGATCGCCTTGAACTTCGTCTACGCCACGACCGGCGGGCTCGCCGTCCTGCCGACCGAGCGGCCCTTCGTCGGCTTCGAGAACTTCGCCAGCCTGCTCGACTGCCGCGATTATCTGGATCCCTCGACCTGCTCGAAGGACCTCTTCTGGCGAGCGCTCTTCAACACGGGCCGGTTCGTGCTCCTCCAGGTCGGCTTCATGATCCTCTTCTCGCTGATCACGGCTCTCGTGCTCGACCGCGAGATCAAGGGGCGCGGTTTCTTCCGGGGCGTCTTCTTCTACCCCGTACTGTTGAGCCCCGTCGTGGTGGCGCTCATCTGGAAGTGGATCCTGCAGCGCGAGGGCGTGCTCAATGCCTGGATCGTGGCCTTCGGCGGTGAGCCGATCTTGTGGCTCATGGATGCGGGCTGGTCCTTCTTCTGGGTCGTCTTCGTGTCGATCTGGGCGCATATGGGCTTCTACACGCTGATCCTCTTGGCCGGCCTGCAAGCGATCCCCAAAGACGTCTACGAAGCGGCCGAGATGGACGCGGCCTCGCCCTGGCGCAAGCTCACCCGGATCACCCTGCCGCTGCTCATGCCGACCATGCTCGTCGTGGTCGTGCTCGCCTTGATCAAGGGCGTGCAGACCTTCGACGAGATCTATGTCCTGACGGGCGGCGGACCGGGCTCCGCCACCATGCTGATCGTCCAGTACATCTACGAGACCGGCTTCGCCGCCCAGCCGCGGCTCTACGGACTCGCCGCCGCCGCCTCGCTCCTCCTCGCGGGCCTCCTCATGGTTCTGACTCTTCTGCAGCTCTGGGCCAACCGGAAGAGCTACCGTGGCTAGTGCCGCGAGCCCGGGCCTCGTCGATTTCCTCACCCGCACGCGCGGCAGGGGCCGGCTGCATTGGACCGACTGGCTCGCCTACGGTTATCTCCTGCTGGGCGTCGTCTCGATGTTCGGGCCCGTCGTCTGGGTGGTTCTCTGCTCCTTCAAGAGCGAAGCCCAGCTCATGGAGTTCCCGCCCTCGGCGCTACCCTATGGCCAGGTGACCGTGACCGTGGCGGGCCATCCCGAGCCCTTGCCGCTCTTCCGTGTCCGCCTGCCGGACGGCTCGGTCGCGGAGATGGCACAGCTCCGCCGGATCGGCATCCAGGCCCAGATGGTCGATCCCGCCGCGCCCGAGAGGGTGATCCGCGTCGACGTCGCCGCACGCGAGCCGGTGCGTGCCCTCTCCCTCGCCACCGAGAACTATACGACACTCTTCGAGCGCTTTCACTTCTTTCGCTATTTGTGGAACTCGGTGTTCATCACCGTGACCGCCACGCTCGTCATGTTGCTCGTCAATTCGATGGCGGCTTATGCACTCGCCAAGTACGACTTCCGCGGCCGTGACCTGGTTTTCGTGCTCACCATCGCGACACTCCTGATCCCGCCGACCGTGGTCCTCGTTCCGGTCTTCCTCGTCGTCTCCGAACTCGGCCTGTTGAATTCTCCCTGGGGCGTGATCTGGCCGGGAGCGGCCACCCCGACGGGAGTATTCCTCCTCCGCCAATACATGCTCACGCTCCCCGACGAGCTGATCGACGCGGCGCGGATGGACAATGCCTCGGAATGGAAGATCTATTGGCGGATCGTGCTCCCGCTCGCCGCCCCGGCCCTCGCCGTCCTCGCGATCTTCGCGGTCATGTGGCGCTGGAACGACTTTCTTTTGCCGCTGATCGTTCTCTCTCGATCCGAGCAGTTCACCCTCCAGCTCGCCCTCAACTCCTTCAAGGGCGAGATGCACACGCAGTGGGGCAATCTCCTGGCGATGACGGTGTTGACCTTGCTGCCGATCACGCTCGTCTTCGGCTTCCTGCAACGCTACATCACGAGCGGCATCGCCACGACCGGCATCAAGTGAGCCGCACTCGATGGCTACCGTGGAGCTCGACCGGATCGTCAAACGCTACGGCACCGTCGAGGTGATCCACGGCGTAGACCTCGAGGTTCCCTCGGGCGCCTTCTGCGTCTTCGTGGGCCCCTCGGGCTGCGGCAAGTCCACGCTGTTGCGCATGATCGCCGGCCTCGAGCCGATCAGCGAGGGCGAGCTCCGGATCGACGGGGTCCGGGTCAACGAGATCCCGGCGGCCCGTCGTGGCCTCGCCATGGTCTTCCAGTCCTACGCCCTCTATCCGCACATGACGGTGCGGCAGAATCTCGCTTTCGGGCTCGAGAACCTGAAGACGCCCAAGGACGAGATCGCCCGGCGGGTGGCGGAGGCGGCACGGATGCTGCGGATCGAGGAGCTCCTCGACCGCCGGCCCAAGGCGCTGTCGGGCGGCCAGCGGCAGCGGGTGGCGATCGGCCGGGCGGTGGTCCGCGAGCCGAAGGTGTTCCTGTTCGACGAGCCGCTTTCCAATCTCGACGCCGAGCTCCGCGTGCAGATGCGGATCGAGCTCAAGGCGCTCCACGATCGGCTCGGCAACACGATGATCTACGTCACCCACGACCAGGTCGAGGCGATGACCATGGCCGACCTGATCGTGGTGCTCTCCGAGGGGCGGGTCGAGCAGGCCGGCCGGCCGCTCGAGCTGTACCATCGTCCCGCCAACCTGTTCGTCGCCGGCTTCCTCGGCAGCCCCAAGATGAATTTCTTGAAGGTGCGGCCGGCGGAGGGGGGTGTGCGGCTCGGCTCGGGCGACCTCCTGGCGATGCCCGATGCGGCGCTCGGTTTCGCCGAGCTCACGCTCGGCGTGCGGCCCGAGCATCTCGCGATCGGCCCGATCGACGGGGCCGGGGTGGCCGGCCGGGTCCGGCTCGCCGAACATCTGGGTGCGGAGTCCTACCTGCACGTCGAGACCGAAGCCGGCCCGCTCACGGTCCGGAGCGGCGGCGACGTGCCGTTCGCCACGGGCGAGCGGGTGAGGATCCTGCTGCCCCCCGAGGCCTGCCATCTGTTCGGCCCGGACGGCCGAGCGGTGCGCTCGGCCCCCGGTGCCTTGCGCACGGTCCGCTGAGGCCACCCGAGCACCGGGAAACCCTCGGGTCCGGGAGCCGGCCCCGCGGCCGCGGCGAACCGGCCGGCGAGGCCGCGTGCGCTGCGGGAGGGTTCGCCTCGCCGGTCCGCGAGACCGATTCGTCGGGGCGTACCAGCCGATGCCGGCAGGGCGGCACTCGGGCCCAGCCACCGCCCCGCCGGAGAGGGTGCGGAGGCGAAGCTCCCGAGGTGGCGAAGCTCCCGAGCGGAAGCACGCCGAGATGCGGCTCGGCCCGCGCGCCCCGGCGTCGCCGAGGCGGAGCGGTTCGCCGGCCGTTCGATGACGATCCGACCGCCGCGTTCCCGCGAATGGCCGGCGTGGAGGACGATCGCGAGGCAAGAGAACACGGGCTCCCCTGACCGCTCGGCGCGGCCGGCCCGGTGACTTCCGCCCCTCGGCGGACGGGGCGCGATGTCGGCAGGCCGATCTTCCTGTGATCGCCCCGAACGACACGGCGGCACACTCGGCCTCCTCGGGGCCCGAGCTCCGGCTCGTCGTGTTGGAGGACGCGGGGGGGGGGGGGCCGCCGGACCGGGCAACTCGGGAGACGGATCGGGGCCGCGTCGGGCGCCGATCGGCCCGTGGCCCGGGACCCGTCCCGCGCCGAAGAGAGTTCGGATCTCCGGTCTCGAGCGTCGCCGGGGAGCGTCTCTCGATCGGCGAGGGTTCACGGCCGCGCAACCGGACGCTGCATCCTGTCCGTCCCGGCCGTCCCGGGGACCGCACGGCGACCGCCACTGTTCCCGCTGCATCCGGTCCGGGTCTTGCCGTCGTCGACGTCCGAAGGAGCGGGCGCGTGCCGGGAGACGACCCTCGCTCGAGCCGTCGCCAGGGGCGGCCCCGGATCCGGCCGAAGTTCCTCGGCGTCGGTCCCGCGACCTCGATCGGAGCGGAGCGCCCTGTCGGCCCCCGGGCCGGGCCCGGAGCGGGGTGTGCGGCACGAGCGCGAGGCCCCGGCCGGACGGTCCGACTTTCGCGGGTCGGACCGCCGAGGACGCCGCCACCGTCGGCGGTTCCTCGGAGCGGAGTCGGCCGCCTGCCGGCTTTCTCGCTCGGGCGTCTCGGAGCTCGAAGGCGAACCGCCGGAAGCGGGGCGGTTCGAGCTTCGGGGGCCGTGCGCGAAAGGATATCGCGCCGCGTGTCGACTCCTCGAAAGGGACCGGGCTCGTGCTCCGGGGCTGGCTCGGACGACCGATCCGGGTGCTTCCGGCCGTCGCGGGCGGCGCGTGACGATGGCCCTGTGGGCCGGCTCCCTCGAGAGTGCGACCGGTGCCCGGGCCGAGGCCGGAAGCCGGTCGTTCCGGACCGTCGATCCGCCTTCCGGACGAGCGCCGGCCGTGTCTCGATCCGAACCACGGCCCCTACCCACCCGCCCGACGCCGGAGACCGGCCGATCTCCGCCACCGGACGCCCATCCTCGAAGCCCCCCTTCTGCCGGGTCGGGGGGCCGGCCCCGGGGCGGGCGCCGCCGAGAGGCGGCGCGCCGCTCGGGCAACGCGGTGGTCGGCCGGGTCGATGCGTCCGGCCGACGGAAGCGACTTCAGAACAAATTCTTGTAGGCGACTGCGGCGCGCGGATTGTTCCACTCGGGGTAGACCCGGAAATTCTGGGCTTCACAATTGAAGTAGGCCTCGTAGGCGATCAGGCCGGCATTCTGCGCGAAGAATTCACGCATCTTCTGGATGTAGAAGGGATTGTCGAACCCGCCACCGCTCTTGTTACCCAACCCCCATTCGCCGATCGCCAGCTGCTTGCCCCGGCTCCTCGCGAAGTTGGCCCAGAAGTCGAGCTCGGGCTTGAACGAGGACTGCCAAACCGATTCGCTGGTGGCTGCCGGCCATTGATCGTAATAGGAAAGACCGATCACGTCGACGACGTCGTCACCGGGATAGGCGTTGGCCGCGACGTTCTGGTACTTGCCGTTCCAGGACTCCCGGTTCACCGACCACTCGATCTTGAGGCCCGGCACGACCGACCGCATCACCTGGACAGCGCGGCGGAAGCAGGCCTTGAAGCCACTGTAGTTACCGTTGATCGACCAGGGGAACCAGTTGCCGTTCGCTTCCCAGCCGAGCCGGATGATGGCGTCCGTCGCTCCACGCCAGACGAGTCGCTGGGCGATGCCGCGATAGTGATTGTCGAAGGCGCCGGCGGCGCACTGGTCGAACTGACTTCTCACCTCGTAGGTCAGCAGCGGGGTGCTGATCGCGAGCACACGCCCGTTACCGCGCTTGGCGGCGAACTCGCTGCCCACCGTACTGTTGAAGAAAGTCAGCACATTGGCCCAGGTGTCCTGGGGAGCCCAACCGTGCAGGGCGCTGAACGGCGTACCGCGCCAGCTCTCGAGCGTGTACAACATGTTGCCGTAATGGCAGCTCATGCCGCTCCGCCAATAAGCCTGCGCTGCCGCCTGATCGGCCGCGACGACGCCGAGCGTCGCCGCCACGGCGGTGATCGCGGCGCAACGCCGGGCGAAGCTGCGCACGGTACCTTCGCGCATCGTTGACTCCTGGCTGCCGGTTTCGGATTGCGAGGCTGCGCTCGGCCGCCTCGTGTTCGGTAGACGCGATCGATGTCGATTCATTCCCGCGAACGTGGTTCTTCTCGGGGTTCTTCGACGGCAGATAGCCCCACTTCCGACGCACCCGTCCGGATCGCGCACACCCAGCATCGTCGGCTCCCGCTCGATCGGGCTCGACGGGCCCGAGCCCCGCCACGTCTCCAGGCTGGTCTCTCGAAGAGAACGTCTAGCGCGGCGAGATGAAGAAAAGGTAAACGAGCGTTCGCGGTTGGCCGCCGGCGACGTCACCGGTGACGCCTCAGCCCTTCACGCCGCCCACCTGCAGCCCTGCGACCACGAACTTCTGCAGGAGCAGCACGAGGAGGACGGAGGGGAGCAGCGCCAACAGGCAGATCGCCATCATCAAGTTGAAGAAGACGTGGACGTCGCCGACGAGGCTGTTGATGACGACCGGCACCGTCATGAACTCGGCTTTGTTCACGAGGATCAGCGGGATCAACAGCTCGTTCCAGGCGATGACGAAGACGAGGGCACCGCAGGAGGCGAGTGCCGGGGCGGCGAGTGGCAGGCTCACCCGCCAGAAGGCGCCGAAGCGCGAGCAGCCGTCGATCCGGGCGCTGTCCTCGAGCTCTTTCGGGATCTGGTCGAAATACGGGGCCAGGATCAGGATCGCGTAAGGCAAGAGAAATCCGGTGAGCGCCACGATCACGCCCACGACCGAATTCAAGAGGCCGAGTTGGCGGAAAGCCACGTAGAGCGGGATCATGAGCGTGATCACGGGCACGAAGCGGGCCAAGAGGCTCGCGTTCACGAGCCAGCGGGTCCAGCGATAGCCGAGCCGGGCGATCGTCCAGGCCGAGAGCGCCCCCATGGCGAGCGTGAGAAGGGTGACCGAAAGGGCGATCACCGTGCTGTTGGTGAAGGCCCAGCGGATCTTCTTGACGTTGTCGGGAAGGTAGGTGACCTGCTCGAAGATCGCGCCCCGTTGCTCGCCGCCCGAGAGGATCACCCGGAAATTGTCGAGCGTCCATTCGGGCGGCAGGAGTGCCCGGGTGTCCGCCTGCAGGGTCTTCTCGGCCTGCAAGGCTCCGAGCGTGACGGCGGCGATCGGCAAGAGCAGGAAGGCGATCACCGCCAGGTTGGCGAGGTGCAGGAGCAGGCGACCGAGCCGGCTGGGGGTGAGCACCGCGATCTCCTCCCGATCCGACCCCTCGCGGGAAGTTCAGTCGAGGAAGCCGCTCGCGCGCGGCAGCCAGAGAACGATCTCCGGGAACAACATGCAGAGCGCGAGCCCGGTGAGCTGCAAGAGCACGAAGGGGACGATGCCGCGATAGATGTGCAGTATGGTGACCTCGGGCGGAACCGTGCCCCGCATGTAGAACAGGGTGAAGCCGAAGGGCGGGGTCAGGAACGAGGTCTGCAGGTTGAGTGCGACCAGGATCGTGACCCAGGGCATGAAAGCGGTGGCGAGGCCGACATGGTCCGAGAAGTCGATCTTCTGCAAGATCGGAACGAAGATGGGTAGCACGATCAAACAGATCTCGATGAAATCAAAGAAAAATCCCAGGATGAATACCAGCGCCATGAGGAAGACGAGTATCTCCCAGCCGGTGTCGATTCCCGAAGCGGCCAGGAGATCCGCGAAGAGATAATCGCCGCCGAGGGCCCGGAAGACGTAAGCGAAGACCGTGGCGCCAAGGATGATGAAGAAGACCAGAGCGTTGGTGGCGGCCGCCCCGTCCAGCACCTGGGCGAGCGTCGCACGGTCGAGCCGGCGGTTGAGCGCGGCGAGCAGGAGCGCCCCGGCACAGCCCACTCCGGCGGCCTCGGTCGGCGTCGCCCAGCCGAGGAAGATCGATCCCAAGACCAGCAGGATCAGGAAGGAGGGCGGCAGCAGGCTCTTGAGCACGAGCAGGGCGAGTTCGCCCGCGCCCGACGGGCCGATCTCCGGGGGCAGTGGCGGGGCGAGGTTCGGCCGGAGCGTCGAGAGGACGGCGATGTAGGCGAGGTAGAGGCCGGACAGCAGCAGTCCCGGCAGGGTCGCACCGGCGAACAGCGTCCCGACGGGCACCTGCACGAGATCGCCCATGATCACGAGCATGATCGAAGGCGGGATCAGGATGCCGAGCGTGCCGGAAGCGGCGATCGTGCCGACCGCCAGCTCCTTCTGGTAGCCACGCTCGAGCATGGTCGGCAGGGCGATCAGGGTGAGCATGATCACGGAGGCGCCGACGATGCCGGTCGTGGCGGCCATGATCGTGCCCATGGCGGTGACCGCGAGGGCGAGCCCGCCCGGCACCCGGCGCAGCAGGATCTGAAGGGTGTGGAGGAGGTCCTCGGCGACCCGCGACCGCTCGAGCACGAGGCCCATGAAGATGAACATGGGCACCGCCACCAGCACCTGGTTCTGGATCACCGCACCGTAGATCCGCGGCATGATGCTCCAGAACTGGACGATCTTGAACTCGCCCGCGAGCCAGCCGAGGAAACCGAAGGCGATGCCCGAGGCGCCGAGGGTGAAGGCCACGGGATAGCCCAGGAAGAGCAGCCCGACGGTGACGAAGAACATCACCAGTGCCAGATGCTCGACCAGATAATCGAGCATCAGGCGGTCTCCCGGGCTCGTGCCCGCAAGGGCTCCGGCCCGAGGACCAGGACGAGCTTACGGCAGAGGAAGGAGACGGTGCCGGCCAGGAGGAGGACGTAGCCCAGGAAGAGGAAGCCCTTGATCACGAAGCGGGCCGGCAGTCCGTTCGGTGCGTCGGAGCTCTCGAGTTGGAGGAGCGAGGTCGTGAAGAAGCTCCAGGCGTAAGGCAGGAGGACGAGGCAGTAGGGCAGGGCGAAGACGATGGTGCCGACGAGATCGATCCGATCCTTGACCTCCCGGCGGAGATGGCCCGTGAAGACGTCGATCCGCACGTGGGAGTCGCGCACCACCCCGTAACCGAGCCAGAGCAGGAAGAGCACGCCCGCGAGGTGCCATTCGAGCTCCTGCAACCGGGTCGAGCCGAGCCCGGCCAGCTGGAAGCCGAACTTGCGGCTCACCACGTCGAAGCAGATGACGACCGTGACGACCAGGAACAGCAAGGAGACGATCCGGCCGATTCGGGCGAGCACGGTATCGATCGCTCGGCTGAGGGCCAGCACCTTGTCCATGGCGACCTTCAATTCGAGGCGGGGCGTGGGCGGCCCGCCGCGCGCGGGCCGCCGGTCGGGCTCAGGTTCGGCTCATTTGAGGTAGCCGACCTCCTTCCAGTTCTTGTACTCCTCGCGGAAGGCGGCGAGCGAAGCCCACATCTTGGTGAACATGGGCGATTTCGCGCTCTCTTCCTGGACGACCTCGGCCCAGGCCTTCTCCATGGCCGCCAGAATCTCGGGCGGCCACATGTGGATCTGCACACCTTTCTCCTTGAGCCGCTTGAGGGCGCCGCCCTGGATCGCTTCGCCCTGGGCGAATTCGTGCAGCTGGGTGGCGTAGCAGGCGTTCTCGACGATCGCCTTCTGGGCCTCGGAGAGCGCGTTCCACTTGTCGAGGCTGATCAGGAAGTCGTTCATCGTCGACTGCTGGTGCCAGCCCGGGAAGTAATAGTGTTTGGCGACCTGGTAGAAGCCGTAGGTCTCGTCCATCGACGGCATCGAGAACTCGGTCGCATCGATGGTGCCGAGTTGCAGGGCCTGGAAGATCTCGCCGCCGCCTAGGAGCTGGGTCGAGACGCCGAGCTTCTCCATCACCTTGGCGCCCAGACCGTAGAAGCGCATCTTGAGACCCTTGAAGTCGTCGAGGGTCTTGATCTCTTTGCGGAACCAGCCGGAGCCTTCGGGCGCGATCAGCCCGCAGGGGATCGCCTTGACCTTGTAGCGGGCGTAGAGCTCGTCCCAGAGTTGGCGGCCGCCACCGTAATAGAGCCAACCGATGTACTCGCCCGCCGAGGGGCCGAAGGGCACCGCGCCGATCAGGTTGAAGGCGGCGTCCTTACCTGTCCAGTAGCCGGGCGAGGTCCAGGCCGCATCGAGCGCGCCGGAGGCCACCGCATCGAGCGACTGCAGGTTCGGCACGAGCGAGTTGGGCTCGTGGAAGCGGATGTCGATCGAGCCGCCCGACATCTTCCGGATGCGGTCGACCAGGGCGAGCTGGGTCGGCCCGAGCAGGCCCACGTTCGAGCCGTAGCCGCCCTGCATGTCGATCTTGACGCGCTTTTCCTGCGCCGCCGCCCCGCCGGCCGCCAGGAGAAGGAAAGCCGCCACGCCCAGGGCGAGGCCGCCCGCACGCTGTCCGCTCATTTCCGCTCGCTCCCCGATCCTCTTGGGGCGACGCGGCCCGGCCGCGTGCCCGGCGCGGCCGACGCTATCAGCTGGGGCCGCCCGCGCAAGGGTGATCCGCGCTCGGTGCAGGTCACGGCTCATTGGATCCGCCGGTAGATCGTCTTGACGTAGACGATCGCGAGCGCACCCACGATCAGCGCCAAGACCCATGCCGAGGCGGCCCCGAGGCCGATGTCGTTGGGTGGCTCGAAGGCCTTCTTGTAACTGTACCAGGCGGCCACCCAGGTCGCGTCGCCCGGCCCGCCCTGGGTGATCGCCCGGATCTCCTCGAAGACGGTGAAGGCGAAGGAGGTCCGGAGCACCAGGATCACGACCAGGATCGGCACGAGCAGCGGCAGGGTGATGTAGCGGAAGCGCTGCCAGGCGGTCGCACCGTCGACCGCCGCCGCCTCGTGCAGCTCCGTCCCGATCCCCTGCAAGGCGGCGTGCACCAGGAGCACGGCGAAGGGCAGGGTCCGCCAGACGTAGGGCACGGTCACGGCATAGAGCGCCGTTTCGGGGTGGCCGGCCCAGTTGATCGGTTGGTCGATCACGCCCAAGGTGAAGAGGATCCGGTTCAAGAAGCCGAACTGGAAACTGTAGAGGAACGACCAGATGAGGCCGTTGGCGATCGGCGGGATGGCGTAGGGTAGAAGGATGAGGACGCGGGTGATCCGCGAGGTCCAGACGCGTTGTTGGTTGATCAAGAGGCCGATCGCCACGGCGAGCACGAGTTCGGCCACGACCACGATCGCCACGAAGACGAACGTGTTGCGGAGCGAAAGCAAGAACAGGGGATCGCTGAACAGGCGGACGTAATTGTCGAGACCGGCCCAGGGAAATTCGCCGCGCCGCAGCTGCGCGGGCCCGACCCGGTGGAAGCTCAGCCAGGCAGCGTAGCCGATCGGGTAGGCCAGGACGAGCGCCATGGTGAGGAGGGTGGGCAGGTTCATGACGAGCGCGAGCCGGCCGGGCGCCAGCTCCCGGCCCCGAGCGCGGGGCGAGACCGCCGCCACCGCCGGCTCGCTGTCGCTGCCCGAGGGACCGGCCCCGGCGGCTCAGGCGCGCTTCACCTCGTCGATCGCCTTGATCAGGTTGTCGCAGGCGCGATCGGCCGTGATCTGGCCCGTGAGGCACTTCTGCACCTCGATGTTCAGCCGGTCCGACCAGGGGAAGTGCCAGGGCTGATACATGGAGTTCACCACTTCGCCGAGGTACGTGGCCTTGTTCCAGATCTCGAGGATCGCCGCCACGTCGCCCCACGGCGCCCAGCCGGTCCTGATCACGTCGCTTTCCATGACCGAGCGGTAGCCGGAGCCGAGCATCGCGTCGCGGGCCAGGTTCTCCGCCTGGGTGTAGCGGCCGTCCTTCGTCTTGCCGCCCAGATATTGGAGGAGCTTCCAGGCCCATTCCTTGTCGCGATTGGCAGTGCACAGGAAGTACACGTGGGTGACGCCGACCGTCCGGCCGTCACCCGGCGAGCCCCAGACTTTGGCCTTGCCGGCCGTCGGCGACTGCGCCGGATCGTTGGCGACGTTGAGGCCGTAGTGGTGGTTGGGCCCTCGGTAGAGGTTCTTGCCGGCGCCGAAGGCCTTGGCCGACTGGGTGAACTGCACCTTCAGGCTCTCCGGGTCGGCGAGCCCCTCCGCGAAGGTGGCGGCCCACCAGCGGAGGGTTTCGCGGGCGATCGAGCCGGGGCCCAATTGGTGCTTGCCGTCCTTGTCGAAAAAGGTGCCGCCGCGGTTCCAGGTCATCTGGTACCAGGTGCCGGGAAGCTGCTCGAGCCCGACGCCCGCGACCCACAGGATCGGATACTGGCAGATTCCGTCCTTCTTCACCTTGCGGCATTGCTCGAGGAGTTCCTCGTAGGACTTGAAGGGCTCGAGCTTGGCCTTGTCCATCAGGTCCTGGTGGTAGTTCCAGACCCAGACGGCGGAGAAATAGGGCAGGCCCATCACCTTGCCGCCTTGGATCGCCACTTGCTTCGTGAAGGCCGTGAAGTCCCGGGCGTAGTCGGCTGCACCTGGCAGCCCGTCGAGCGGCTCGACCAGTCCTTGTGCGACGAAGTTCGCGAAGCTGAAGGGAGAGCTCTGTGAGACGTCGATCGTCTCGCCTCCTGCGAACATGGTCATCAGCTTGGTGGGGTGGTCGTTGAAGGACGAGATGGTCGAATTGACTTTGACGCCCCAGTCATCGGTGAACTTCTTGGCGATCTTGGTGTAGATGTCGCCGTAGGTCCAGACGACGAAGTTGACCTCGTCGACCTTTGACTTCGGCGGTACGGCCCAGGGCTCCGCCTGGGCGAAGGCGCGGCGCGGGTCGTGGAAGCCCGTCGCCGCAGCCGCCAGCGCCCCGGCCGAAACGCCCAGGAGATCCCGTCGCGACCAGCCCGATCCCGTGCCCCACATGGTTCTGCCTCCCAGCCCCGCTCCCCGGCGGTCCGTCGCGACAGCTTGTGGGCGGGCAGGGGCGCGGTCAATCGTCGCGGCCGCAGGCGGGGCCCGCGGCGGCGCGCGGTCGGCGCTGGCGGCCGCGTCCGCGGCGGACTAGCCTCGGATGGCCGAAGACTCCGAGGGAGGCGACCGTGAGCGAGCCCCGGGTCACCGGGCCCACGACCCTGTCGAACAGCTTTCTTTCCGAGACCATCCAGGTCTGCGTCGTCACCCGCGACCACCGCCGGACGATGGCGGGTATGGTCGCGGCCGGGATCGGTCCCTGGCGGGTCTACACTTTCGGGCCCGAGACCTGCACCGAGATGACCTGTCGCGGCCGGCCGGAGCGTTTCACCTTCAAGCTCTGCATGGCCTGGACCGGGCAGATGTTCTGGGAGATCGTCGAGCCCCTCGAGGGGCCCTCGATCTACAAGGACTTCCTCGAGCGGCACGGCGAAGGGATCCACCACGTGGCCTTCGCCTGCGGCGATCTTCCCTGGGCCGAACGGGTGCGGCAGTTCGAGAGCCGCGGCTTCGCCTGCATCCAGTCCGGGAAGTGGCTGGGCACGGTGCCGTGGGCCTATTTCGGGACCGAGGAGGCGACGACCACGATCTTCGAGATCTTCGACATCCCGGCGGGCTTCACGATGCCGGAGCCGGAGGCCTGGTACCCGGCGCGTCCACCCGGTTGAGCGCCGGCGGACCGGTGCCACCGGCCGAGGTGGGGCCGGTGCGGGCGAAGAGCGTGCGGAGGCGGGCTCGCGCTTCGGGCGAGGCCGGGGGGGGTGATCGGGGTCCCCGGCGCAGCCGGTTCGGTGCAGGCCTCGGCGCCCGCAGGTGCCGGAAGGAAAGCCCGATGTGCGATGGGGCCGCTGCCCGCGACCGGGTCTTGCGGCGGGGGGCGGTGGGCGCCCCGGTACCGAGGCGAGGTTCCTCGTGCGGCGACGCCCGCGCCGTCGCGCGGCGGCGCCGAGGGCCGAGGCCGCCCCAGGGATCGGGCCTCGGGCAGGCCGCGGTCGCGCCGTGTCGCGGTTCGGCTCGGCTCGCGCCGGGGCCGGGTGTGCCGGTGCGCCCGTTAACGCTTTCTCAACCTTCTCCGGCCAAGCTCGGGGCGGACGCGGGGAAATGCGTCCGAGAGGGACCGAGCCGGGAGGGCGAACCGTGCCATGAGGGGCCGTCGCGTGTCGATGCCGCCGCCCGGCGACCGCCGCGGAGGCGCGACGAGCCCGGCCGCGCCCGCACGCCGGCCGAGGAGGGGTACCCGCGCGCCACGGACGGCCGCTCTCCAGGCCCTGCTCGCGGCCACCCTCGCCCTGCTCTTCGCGGCGTTCGGCGGCTCGTCGGCCGTCGCCCGCGCACCGGCGCCCGAACGGCCCGAAGCGAACCGGCTCCTCGAGGCGGAACGCGCCGCCGACGGGCGTGGAGGGGGTGGGTCAGAGCCGGCAGTGGGCGATCAGCCGCTCGAGGAAGGTTTCGCAGGCGGCGAGCTGCGACAGCTCGACGAACTCGTCGGGTTTGTGCGCCTGGGCGATGTCGCCGGGGCCGCAGACGATCGCCGGAATTCCGCCGTCGCGGCGGAAGAGACCGCCCTCGGTGCCGTAGGCGACCTTCCGATGGCCGTTCTTGCCGGCGAGCGCCTTGGTGAGCGTGGTCAGGGGATGGTCGGGAGCGATGTCGACCGGTGGCAGCTCGGTCGTCTGCTCGAAGTGGATCCCGGCGCCGGAGGCCGTCTTCCGCATGGCCGGCAGCATGCGCTCTTCGGCGTGCGCCTTCACCTCCGCGACGAGCGCGGCGAGATCGATCTCGGGCAGGGTGCGGAACTCCCAGTCGAACCAGCAGAGCTCCGGGACGATGTTCAAAGTCGTGCCGCCGTGGATCTGGCCGACGTGCGCGGTCGAATGCGGGACGTCGAAGAGCGGGTCGAACGGTCCTTCGACGGCGAGCCTGCGGCCGATGTCGCGGATCCGAACGACGAGTTCGGCAGCCCATTCCACGGCGTTGACCGCGGTCGGGGCGAGCGAGGAATGGGCCGGGGTGCCGGTGACGCTCGTGCGGTAGCTCTCCTTGCCCTTGTGGGCGATCACGACCTCCATGCCGGTGGGCTCGCCCACGATCACGCCCAGGGGCTTCACCGGGCAGAGCCGGTCGAGCTCGGCGATCAGCAGACGCACGCCCTTGCAGCCGACTTCCTCGTCGAAGGAGAGGGCGATGTGGATCGGCCTGGCGAGCGGCTTCTCGAGCATCGCCGGCACCATGGCCAGCACGCAGGCGTCGAACCCCTTCATGTCGGTCGTACCGCGGCCGAACGCGCGGCCATGGGCCACCCGCAGCCGGAACGGATCGGCACTCCAGGGCTGACCGTCGACCGGCACGACGTCGGTGTGACCGGAGAGCACGTAGCCCGGCACGTCCATGGGGCCGATCGTGGCGAAGAGGTTGACCCACTGGCCGGTCGGATCGCTGACCCGGCGGACCGGTACGCCGAGCCCACGGAAATAGTGCTCGACCCAGTCCGCGAGGGGGCGGTTGGGGTTGCGGCTCACCGTGTCGAAGCCCACGAGGGTCTCGAGGATCGGCAGGCAGCGAGGTGGACTCATGCTGGGCTCCGGGGCGACACGCCGGCGGAGTTAGGCGCGCCCGCCACGGCCGGCAAGTCGCGATCAGGGGTCGACTTGGCGGCGAGGCCGGCTTCTGCTAGCCGAACCGGGGTCACGGTCCGGAGGAGCGCGCGTGAAGCTCGCCGTATTCATCCACACGAACGAACGGCAATATGTCGGCGCCCTCGTCTCGGCGCACTCGATGCGGCGCAACAGCAAGCATCCCGAGGCACTCGATATCCGGATCCTGCACACCCGGGACTTCCCGTTCCTGGCTGCACGCCAGGGCCAGAAGTACAAGCGGGGCAGCGAGTGGCGCGAATGGCGGATGGACGATCTGCAATCCTTCACGCCGCTGCGCTTCGCGCCGCCCGAGCAGATGGGCTTCGAAGGCCGGGCGGTGATCGTCGACCCGGACATCTTCGCGGTCGGCGACGTGTGGGAGCTCCTCGCGCGCGACATGGGAGGCAAGTCCATCCTCTGCCGCAAGCGGCCGGGCAAGGAGAACGTTCCCGGCCACTATGCGACCTCCTGCATGCTGCTCGACTGTGCGAAGCTGAAGCACTGGCGAGTCGAGCAGAATTTCGCCGAGCTCTTCACGGGCGAGCGCGACTACGCCCGCTGGATCGAGCTCGAGTACGAGGACCCGGCCACGATCGGCTTGTTCGAGCCGGAGTGGAACGATTTCGACCATCTGGACGAAAAGACCAAGTTCATCCACAATACGAAGCGTCATACGCAGCCCTGGAAGACCGGGTTGCCCATCGATTTCGTCGAGGCGGACAAGTTCAAGCTCTGGTCTCCGAAGGGCTGGATCCAGAAGGTACAGCGCTCGCTGTTCGGCCACTACCGCTATTCGGGCACGTACAAACCGCATCCCGACCCTCGCCAGGAGCGTCTGTTCTTCGCCCTTCTGAAGGACGCGATGAAGGCCGGAGTAGTGACCGACGCGATGCTCGAGGCGGAGATGCGAGCGAACCACGTGCGGCACGACGCTCGCGAGGTCTTGGCCCGCACGCCGGACTGGGAGGAGCTCGATCTCCTCGGTCGGGGGATGAAGGCGGCCGCCTGAGGCGGCCGCTCGCCACCGGTAGCGGGGCTGCGATCCGGGATCCCGGTCGGCGCCGGCGGGCGCCGGCGAGGGCGAAGCAGGACGCCTCCGCCCCGAGACCGTGGCATCGGTCGGGTTCGACCGGGAGGAGGCGGACCGTGCGGGCGAGCACGGTCGCGCGGGTCGCACCGGACGGCGAGCGGCGTGGCTCGGGCGTCGGCGGGTCGACGATCCTTCGGCTGAGCGGCTCCACACTCGATCGGGGGCGGACGGTTCCGGCAGCCGGTCGGGGTGGCCGGGGGGCGTGTCCGACTTCCGCTTGCCCCGCCCCGACGAAAGGCAGCGGCCATCGGGGGACGCCGTGGTCGAACGCCGCGGCCTCCGAGATCCGACCGCCGGCGGGGGAGGCGGCTGGCCGGGTGCGCGAGCGGAGGCTGGCAACGCCGCCGGCCGAGGCGCGCGTTTCGGGCTCCGGATCCCGCTTCGAGGGAACGTCGGGCTCCACTGGAGGATCGGCGGTCCCGACGCGGCCACCGACGGGCGGCGCGGGCGCCTCGGGCCCGGCCGTCGATACGGGCTCGCCGTGTGTTCCCCTCCGGGTTCGGTGCCGACACGCGCGGTCGCGGCGGTCGTCGACGGCCGCCCGCCTTCGGCCGGCTGCGGCGGGGCGGCCGCGAGTTCCGCGTAGAGCCCCTGCACGACGGCGGAGACTGTCTGCGCGCTATGTCGTCGGATCGCGCGGCGGCCGGCCCTCGACATCCGGCGAGGCTCCGACACGGCCGCCGTCCGTCGCCTGCGTCGGCGCGAAGATGGTGCGACCCGCGAGCCCACCATCGATCCGAGAGGGAGCGGTGCAGTACACCGGGCCCCGGCCGAACCCGAGGATCGTGGCCGGTGTCGCGGGCTCGGCCGGGTGCAGGAAGGACGGGACCGAGACCGTGCGCTGTCGTGCGACCATCGCTCCGCGCTGCGATATCCCGGCGAGCCGTCGCTCGAGGAGCTCCGGCGCTCCGCCCTCGCCCGACGATCGGCGAAGCAGACCGCGATCGGGGCGAGTCCGGGCCCGGCGTCGGGGGAACGAGCTCCCGGAGCGAGGGATCGTAGGACCGGTGAGCCGGGCGCCGCTCGCGGCAAGCCCGCGGTCGGCCGGCAACGGTCGCTGGCGAGGGACGAGGGGGCAGGACCGCCGCCTGCCTCGGGCGGCCACGAGGTTCTCGGGGCCAGGGGTCGTACCGTGGGGGAGCCGGAACGGAGAGCCAGGGGTGACGAGACTCCGCTCTCGGCCGTCGGCGGGCGGGCCGGGCGGCTCGGGCACGAAGTCGCCCACGACCTGCTCCGACCGCCGGGGGCGGCGGGCGGGCAGCCCGGCTACCCGGGGCGGCTCCGCCTCCTGGCTCGGCGGCTCGAGCCGCCGAGCGGCTCGCGAGCAGCGCCGATCGAGCCGCCTCGCGAGCGTCCGGCGGAGGGGGGAGGACCTCGAGGTCCGGCGGACGGGTCGAGATCTCCCGTGGCCGGTCGGTCCTCGGTTCCCGAGCCGTCGAGAAGCGAGCTTCGGGCGCTGCACGCGGATCCGTCCGACGAGCGAGGCGTCGCTACCCCGGTCGGAGCGGGCCGAGCCCTCCACGTTCTCGGCGAGGATCGCCCGATCGATCGGCTCGCTCGGCCGCAACGCCGCCTGGGCACGAAGACGTGCGGCCTGGTCGATGGCCCTGGAACGGAACTCTTGCTCCCGGGTCGGCCGGCGCGGGGTCTCGGTTCCGGACATCGTGTCTTCTCGGTATCGAACGTAACGCCGAGTGCGGCGACGGCGGAACGGGCTCGCGGAACGCGATGGGGGAGCCCGTGGTCCCCCGGCGATCGGGTCGGGAGCGAGCCCGTAGCGGGCGTCGGACGGCCTCGGATCGCCCGGCAGCGCAGGCCCCGTGGCCGGTGTCCCGCCTCGGGTCCGTCGGTGCGGAGGGGACGGGTCCACCTGTCGTACCCGCATCGGTCCGATATCCCGGCGAAGGATGCAGGTTGGGCGGGTGGAGGTGGGCCGAGGATGGGCGAGCGAGGATCGAGGAGTCTCCACCCACGGCATGCGGCGCCGGGCGGCCACGCTTCGGTTCGTGCGACGACCGGTCGGGCCCGGGGCGGCGGAGACGGCCGCCCCGCTCGCGGTCGGATCGCCTCGACAGCGCGCTGACCCCTGCGGTTCCTGCGGATGGAAGACGCTCGGCCCGGGTCGCCGGTAGCGGTCGGGGAACGAGCGGCGGCGGTCGGGCGACGGGTCGGGCGAACGGGCAGGGTGGTGCGGGCAGGAGGAGCCGGGTCGACCCGATGCAGCCGTGACGAGCTCGTGGCGGACGGACCGGGGTCGGGCAGAGGAGAGCCATCCGGAGGCGTCGGTGGCGCTTCGGACACGGCCGGCGGGGGGGGCCGTGCACGAAGGGGGTACGCGGAGGAGCGCGCGAGACCCCGTGCAAGCGCGCACCCTCGCGGCCACGGAGCGTGCGGCCGGCGCCGGCGGGACCGCGAGCGTCGCGAGCCGTCTTCGGTCGGCGGTGGAACGGGCCCGCGTGCGGCAGGCTCGACCGGGCCACGAGGCAGGTCTATCTCGGACTGGAGAGCGACGGGAGGCTCCTCGATGACGATGCGCGGCTGGCTGCGGAGCGACGGGCGCAAGGGCATCCGCAACGTCGTGGCCGTGGCCTACCTGGTCGAATGCGCCCGACACACGGCCGAGACGATCGCGCGCCCGTTCGAGGAGGAGGACGTCCACGTCGTCGGCTTCCCGGGCTGCTATCGCAACCAGTACGGCTTCGACATCATGAGCCGGCTGTGCACGCACCCGAACGTGGGGGCCGTGCTGCTCTGCTCGCTGGGGTGCGAGAGCTTCGACCGCTCCGGGCTCAGGGCCGCGATCGAGGCCACCGGCCGGCCGGTGAAGACCCTCGTCATCCAGGCCGCGGGCGGCACGCGGAAGACGGTCGAGGCCGGCCGGGTGTGGGTGCGGGAGGCCCTCGAGACTCTGAAGGCGCAATCGCCCGTGCCGATGGGGCTCGACGAGCTCACCGTGGGCACGATCTGCGGCGGCTCGGACGCCACTTCGGGCCTCACCGCCAACCCCGCCATGGGACGCTGCTTCGACCTGCTCGTGCGGGCCGGGGCCCGCTGCATCTTCGAGGAGACGGGCGAACTCATCGGCTGCGAGCGGCACATGGCGAGCCGTGCCGTCACGCCCGAGCTCGGGCGGGCGATCGTCGCAGCTGTCGAGAAAGCGGCCCGCTACTATCGGGTGCTCGGCCAGTCCTCCTTCGCTCCGGGCAACGCCGAGGGCGGGCTCACCACCATCGAGGAGAAGTCGATGGGGGCCTACGCCAAGTCGGGCGCCTCTCCGATCGCGGGTCTCATCAAGCCGGGGGATTATCCGCCCACGGGTGGTCTCTACCTCATGGACGTGGTACCGGACGGCGAGCCCCGTTTCGGCTTCCCCAACATCAACGACAATGTGGAGATCGCCGAGCTGATCGCCTCCGGCAGCCAGGTGATCCTCTTCTCGACGGGCCGCGGCTCGGTGGTCGGCTCGGCGATCGCACCCGTGATCAAGGTCTGCGCCAATCCCGCGACGTTCCGGCGGATGGAGGAGGACATGGACGTCGACGCCGGCAAGATTCTCGAGGGCCGGGCCACGCTCGACGAGGTGGGGCGCGAGATCTTGGCGCTGATCGAGCGGGTGGCTTCGGGCGAGCGGACCAAGAGCGAGCTTCTGGGCCATCGCGAGTTCATCATGGGCTACAAGCAGTTCGAGCCCACGGGTCCGGCTTGCCTGCCACGGGCGGCCTGACGGCGACGCCGCGGCGCACCGGCGAGGTCGAACGGACGGCTTGCTTCGACTTCGCGCTCCGGGTAAATGGACGGCGAGCAGTCGTGTGATTTCGTGAAAAGAGCCGAAAATTCTCTCGTGATCGTCGCAGTCTCCGAGCTGACGAAGAAGTGATCGAGGACTGCGACCAGAATGATTTGCCTGATCGCGCTGGCTCATCGAGCCATTCTCTGCCCTGATGAAGAAGGGTCAAAAGAGAAGGGGATTGCTTCCCGGCCGCAAGCTTCTCTCGATTTCGTGCTCGTGCCTTTACGATCGAAAGCGGCGAGGACGAACCAAAAAGCGATATTGATCGACCGAACACCGACCAGAAGAGCGGCGCCGAGCGTGATCGGCATGATCAAGCGCTGCAATTTACACGATTTGAAACGAGTGATCTTGTCACCCATGGAAGTGCTGGCGTACGACGCGTCACCGGGAACGCCGCGGCACTCGAAGTGTGTATTTTTTGCTGATGCGTAAACCACTGACGGGAGCGCCGCGAGAAGGACTTTCCTCGCCACCGGGCGGTCGGCGAGGGCCACGACCGGAGCGGAGGAGCAGTCCGGCACTGCGAACAGGTCATCCGGCACCAACCTCGATGCGCCCGAATCCTTGCGGATCTCTTTCGATCTATGCCCGCGGGCGGCTCCGGCACCTCGGCTCGAGCTTCGGTTCACTGCGTGGGTCGACGTGGCGAACCCCTTCCGCCACTTCGTCAGCTCATGATCGACTGACACCGCGGACCAACAGAGCCGTCACATGGTCAAACCGCGAGCCGACGGGCTGTACGAAAGCCGACCAGCCTGATCACAATCGCTCAGTCGAGTTGTCCTCCGCCCCCCGATGAAAAGAGAAAGAAAATATAAGCTCACGACCCGAGCCGTGAGCGCTCCTTGCGCGTCCTGATCTCAGCTCTTGGGAGCACTGAGTAGGACAACGATCGACACCGCGATCTCCATCCGCTGTAACGTGATCCGAAGAGCTGCGTCGAACGTGATCGGCCTGATCGCGCTGGCTCATCGAGCCATTCTCTGCCCTGGTGAAGAAGGGGTAAATAAAAAAGGCGCTGGCGACCGAAATCGCCAGCGCCGAATCGGTGCCGCGTTCGATCAGGCGGCCGGGCGGTTAACGAAGGCGATCCAGTACACCTCCACACGAAGCCGGCCGAGCACCAGCTTAAGAGCTACGCCCGCGTCGATTTGTTCGATCGTGCTGGCGAGTTTGTCTCGGAGGATTATCAAGAAGTCGGTCATAAAAAATCTCCTTTGAATCGTTCATAAAAAACCTAATTTCAATCGTTCATAAAAACCGCCTTTGAAAATGCAGTGCGACCATCGCCCTTCCGGCAGGTGTAGGTAGGCATCGGGCAAGGAAAGGTCGAGCGCTCGGGTTGGGCGAATCTCAAAGCGGCCCGGCCTTCAGTTTGCGCAGCGCCGGGCGGTCGGGGAAGTCGGCCAGGCTGCCACCGCTGCAACCACCTGCGGCCAGCAGGTCGCTCGGCAGGCCGGGCAGCACGAGCAGCGCACCGGTCGACCGCAACCGACCGGCGACCGCGGGCGCTTCACCCTCGAGTTCGACCGCCCCCGGGATCCAGCTCTCGCGCACCGGGCGGACATCGGCGGCCACCAGTGCCGCGAGCCGCGCCTCGGCGCTCCAGCCCGGGGGGAAGAGCGCGGTGAAGCGGCCGCTCCGGCCCGGATCGGCAGCGGCACGGGCGAGGAGCACGAGCGAACCCGTCAGACCCAGGAGCAGGACCGCGAGCAACAGGCCGAGCACGGCGAGGTCCGGCGAACGGGCCGAGCCGAGGGTCGCGGCGGACGGGGCAGGCTCCTGCGGGGCGGGCGGCTTGACGCTGGTCACGGGCGCATCCTAACTCGCGCCCGCCTCGACGGAAGGCGGGAGGCGGCGATGGCGGGTAGGCTCGCGGGCAAGAGGGCGATCGTCACGGCGGCGGGCCAGGGGATCGGCCGGGCGATCGCGGCCCTCTTCGCGGCCGAGGGGGCCGAGGTGCTGGCGACCGACGTGGATCCGGCGAAGCTCGAGGGGCTCGCGGTCGCCCGGGCCGAGCGGCTCGACGTGCTCGATGCGGCCGCGATCGATGCGATCGTCGCGGCGCACGGGCCGTTCGACGTGCTCGCCAACTGCGCGGGGTTCGTCCATCACGGCACGATCCTCGACTGCTCCGAGGCCGATTTCGACTTCACGATGAACCTCAACGTCCGCTCGATGTACCGGATGACCAGGGCGGTCCTGCCGGGGATGCTCGCCAAGGGTGGCGGCTCGATCGTCAACATCGCCTCCGTGGCCTCGAGCGTGAAGGGCCTGCCCAACCGCTTCGTCTACGGGACGAGCAAGGCCGCCGTGATCGGCCTCACCAAGGCGGTCGCCGCCGATTTCGTGACGCGTGGCATCCGTTGCAACGCGATCTGCCCGGGCACCATCGATACGCCCTCGCTCCGCGAGCGCATGCGAGCCCAGGGCGATTACGAGAAGGCGCGCGCGGCCTTCGTCGCTCGCCAGCCGATCGGCCGCCTCGGCACGCCCGAGGAGGTGGGCTGGCTCGCGGTCTACCTCGCTTCGGACGAGAGCAGCTTCACCACCGGTGCCATTCACATCGTCGACGGCGGCATCGTGATGTAGCCGGGGGGCAAGCGAGGGGCGGCGACGCTCGCGCTCGCGGAGCCGCGGGCGAAGCCGCGGTCCCCGACGCCCGGGTTCACCAACGGCACCGATCCCGCTCTCCCTCGAGGCGGCGGGCGAGGCCTCGCCGTGCCGAGGACAGGGGAGGCTCCGCCGGGGACTGCCTGCGGTCGCTTCGACGGCCACGGGCCCGGCGAGGGGCCCTTGCGGCCAGCCGCCGGATCGGCTGATCTCGTCAGCATGCGGCAGAAGCGGCGAGCCACCACGCCGGGATCCGCGGCGCTGCGGGCCGGGCTCGTGGCGTTCCTCTTCTTCCTCCTGATCGTGTCCGCACCCTCTGCACGGACCGGCGACGGCCCCGTCCTGGTCATCGAGATCGATGGCGCGATCGGGGTGGCTGCGGCCGAGCAGCTCGACAAGGCGCTCGCGGAAGCGCGCGTGCGCGACGCTGCCGCTCTCGTGATCCGGCTCGACACGCCCGGCGGGCTCGTCACCTCGACCCGGACGATGATCAAGGCGATCCTGGGCGCGCCGACGCCGGTGATCCTCTGGGTCGCACCGGCCGGAGCCCGGGCGGCTTCGGCCGGCACCTATCTGAGCTACGCCGCCCATGTCGCGGCGATGGCACCGGGCACGCATCTCGGGGCCGCGACACCCATCGCACTGGGCGCACCGCCCGGCCCGTCGCGCGAGCCGGGCCGGGAGGGCGAGCGGCCGAGCGGCGACGCCGCCGAACGCAAGGCCGTCAACGACGCCACCGCCTATCTCCGGGCGCTCGCTCAGCTGCGCGGTCGCGACGCGGAATGGGCCGAGGCGGCGGTCGAGCGCGCGGCGACCTTGACTGCCGAAGAGGCGGCCGCGCGAGGGGTGGTCGACCTCTTGGCCGGCACGATCGAGGAGCTGCTCGCCAAGGCGCACGGCCGGACCGTGAAGATGGCCGAGGGCGAGCGGGTGCTCGATGTCGCGGATCGGCGGCTCGAGAACCTCGAGCCCGGGCTCAGGCTCCGGGTGTTGCAGGCGATCGCCGATCCCAACATCGCCTTCGTGCTGCTGCTGCTCGGGGTCTACGGGATCCTCTTCGAATTCTGGAATCCGGGAACCTTCGTCCCCGGCATCGTCGGCGGGATCTGTCTCTTCCTGGCGCTCGCCGCCTTGAGCGTGCTGCCCGTGCAGACGGCGGGGGTGGGCCTGTTGCTGTTGGGCATCGCGCTCATGGTCGCCGAGGCCTTCACCCCGGGCATCGGGATCCTCGGGCTCGGCGGGCTCGTGGCCTTCGCGGCGGGAGCCTTCTTCCTGTTCGATCCGGCCGCGGCCGATTTCGACCTCCGCGTCGCCTGGCCGGTGGTGATCGCCGCCACGGGCGTCTCCGCGCTGCTGCTGATGGGTGTGCTGGGGGCCGCCCTCGGCGCGCGCCGACGGCGCGTGGTCTACGGCGCGGAGGCGATTCTCGGGGCCGAGGGCGAGGTGGTGAGCTGGGAGAACGGCCGCGGGCGGGTCCGCGTCCTGGGCGAGCTCTGGGCGGCGCGCGCCGCGCGGCCGCTGCCCGCCGGCACGATCGTCCGGGTCACCGGCCGCAAGGGCCTCGTGCTGACCGTCGAGCCGATCCGGGAGGAGCCGTCTTGAGGATCGACCTGGTTTCCGATCTGATCGCGACCGGCCTGCCGCTGGCCGCGATCCTGGTGATCCTGGCCTATTCTTTCCGCATCTTGCGCGAATACGAGCGCGGTGTCGTTTTCATGCTGGGCCGCTTCTGGAAGGTGAAGGGGCCGGGTCTCGTGATCGTGATCCCGCTCGTCCAGCAGCTCGTCCGGGTCGATCTGCGGACCCGGGTCCTGGACGTGCCGAGCCAGGACGTGATCAGCCGCGACAACGTCTCGGTCAAGGTCAACGCGGTCGTCTATTACCGCGTCCTCGACCCGGAGAAAGCGATCATCAACGTGGTCGACTTCGACGAGGCGACGAGCCAGCTCGCCCAGACCACCCTTCGCTCGGTGCTCGGCCAACACGAGCTCGACGAGATGCTGGCCGAGCGCGACAAACTCAACGCCGACATTCAGCGGATCCTGGACGCCCAGACCGACGCCTGGGGGATCAAGGTCTCGAACGTCGAGCTCAAGCACGTCGACTTGAACGAGAGCATGATCCGAGCGATCGCCAAGCAGGCCGAGGCCGAGCGTCTCAGGCGGGCCAAAGTGATCGACGCCGAGGGCGAGCTCCAGGCCGCCGAGAAGCTCGCTCAGGCGGCCGAGATCCTGAGCCGGCGGCCGGAGGCCATGCAGCTACGCTATCTCGGTACGTTGCTGCAGATCGCGAGCGAGCGATCGAACACGATCGTCTTCCCGCTGCCGGGCGAGTTGTTGGCCGGGCTCACCGGGCGGCGCGAGGCGGCGGGTTGAGCAGCCGCCCTCGGGTGGCGGCCGGGACGGGGCCTCGCGCGTCGGGGCCGGTCTTCCGCACGGCGGGCGCCGGAGCCGGCCTGACCCACATCTCGCTCGGAGCTCGTCCTTCTCGCCGCGGTCTCCTGGACGGCCGGTTCGGGGACCGGCGGTGAGGGGAGTGGTCGGCGGGTGCGCCGTGCGGGCCTGCCGCGAGGGGCCGGGCGTCAGGAGGCGGCGGGCCGAGCGCCGTCGACCGGGCCCTAGGGCTCCTCGAGCGGGTCGGGGGCGGCGTTATTCGACCATCGCCGGCGCGGAAGCGAGCGGGGTCGAGGGAACCCGCTCGCCCAGGAGCTCGAAGGCGCGCACCGGCCGCTCGCGGCCGCGGGCCGAGAGAGTGCCGATCTCGGCGAAGCGGAAGGCGGCCTCGGTCTCGGCCGTGATCGCCTCGCTCACCACGATCGCCACCTCCTGCTCGCCCTCGACCCGCTCCCGGGCGAGCTCCATGAGCCTCTGGGCCAGGTTCACGGTGTCGCCCACCACCGTGTAGTCGAGCTTGCCGGGGGCGCCGATGTTGCCGACCAGGAGCGGGCCGCGGTGAATCCCGATGCGGACCTTGAAGACCGGCTCCCCCGCGGCCCGCTTGCGGGCGTTGTCGGCCTCCACCGCGCGGCGGATGGCGAGCGCGGTCCGGCAGGCGCGGTGCGCCCGGTTCTTGATCTTTTCGGGTGCTCCCCAGAAGGCGAGCATGCCGTCGCCCAGATATTTGTCGACCGTGCCGCCCTCCCCTTCCACACAGCGGGCGAGCAGCGCGAAATGCTCGTTCAGGAGGCGGGCGACCTCGGACGGCGGCAGGCCCTCGGCGATCGCGGTGAAGCCCTGGATGTCGGTGAACATCACCGAGAGGTCGCGCTCGCGCGACGGCACCGCGTCCGGTCGGCCGGCGCGGACCAGCCGCTCCACCAGGCTCTTGGGCACGTAGGTGGCGAACGCCTTCAAGGTTGCGAGCATCGCGTTGAAGGCGCGGGCGAGCGCGTCGAGCTCGGCGAGTCGACTCGGCGGCAAGGGCTCGAGGGCATCGAGCTCGAGGCTCGAGACCCGCTCGACCGCGGCCGTGACGCGCGTCACCGGCCGGGCGAGCCGACGGCCGACGGCCACCGCGGCGATGACCGCGACGATCGTGATGGCGAGCGCGGCGAGGCCGAACAGGCGAAGCGGCATGAGCACGGGGTGGATCGCGACCTCGGGCAGGACGAGGCCCACGGTCCAGGGCCGCCCGCCGGTGCGCTCGAGCTTCTTGTAGAGGACGAGCTCGCTCATCCCGCCGCCACGCGGCACGCGAACGACGGTGAGGTCGCTGCGCCCGAGGCTCGGCCAGCTCGCGAGCCGCTCGCCGCTCGCGATGCCGCGCAGGGCCGGATCGGCGAAGCGCTCGATCGGGACGAGCGGCTCCTGCCGGCTACCGGAGGGGACGAGGCGCAGCAGCGGATGGGCGAGCACCCGGTCGCCGCCCAAGAGCACGAAGGGGCGAGCCTCGCCGTTGCCGGAGAGGTCTTCGACCAGGGCGGAGAGCCGACCGACGCTGATCCCGGCGGCCACCAGGGCGAGGAGCTCGCCGTCGCGGCGCACCGGGTGGAGGACCAACAGCACCGCCTCGCCGAGCCGGCCGCCGAAGACCGGTTCGACCCACACCGGGCCCGTGGCGTCGCGGGCGAGGGCGATACGGCGCTCGACCATCGGGTCGCGCCCGCCGCCGGGCGGTTGGGCGATCGGCTCGATGCTGCCGTCGCCGCGCCGCAGCACGCCCGAGACCGCGCCGTCGACCGTCGTCACGCCGATCCCGGTGAGCTCGGCATGGCCGGCCAGGAGCGCCCGCAGCACGGGCTCGAGGCCGTCCCGGTCGGCCGGCTCGAGGCGGCCCTCCTCGAGGAGCTCGGCGAGGCTCGCCGCGTCGCGCTCGGCCCGCTCGAGATGTTCGACCAGCCCGCGCTCGAGGCCCGAGACGGCGCGGCTCGCACGCTGCGCGAGAAGCTCGCGGGTGAGGTCACGGACGACGAGCCAGCCGGCGAGGGCCGCGGCTGCCACGCCCACGAGGACGATGCCGCCGAGCGTGGCGCCCAGGAGCGTGCTGAGCCGGATCGCTCGCCTCACCTTTCTGCCGCCTCCGCCCGCGTACGATCGGTTCTTTCGGGCCGCGTTGCCGCCGGCCGCCCGTGCCCTTATATGCGGGACGCGGCCCGCCCGTCTGCCCCGCACCTCCCGAGAGCGAGATGGACCTGCGCAACATCGCGATCATCGCGCACGTCGACCACGGCAAGACCACGCTCGTGGACCGGCTCCTGCAGCAGTCCGGCACCTTTCGCGACAACCAGCAGGTCCCGGACCAAGCGCTCGATTCGAACGAGCTCGAGCGCGAGCGGGGGATCACCATCCTCGCCAAGTGCACTTCGTTGGTCTGGCGGGGGGTGCGGATCAACATCGTGGACACGCCCGGCCACGCCGATTTCGGCGGCGAGGTCGAGCGCATCCTCTCGATGGTCGATTCCTGCCTCTTGCTCGTGGACGCCGCCGAGGGGCCGATGCCGCAGACCAAGTTCGTGCTCGGCAAGGCCTTGAAGCGTGGCCTGCGGCCGATCGTCGTGGTCAACAAGGTCGACAAGCCCGACCAGCGCGCCGAGGCCGTGCTCAACGAGGTGTTCGACCTGTTCGCGGCCCTCGACGCCAGCGACGAGCAGCTCGACTTCCCCCATTTGTTCGCCTCGGCCAAGCAGGGCTGGGCGGTCGAGCGGCTCGAGGATCCGCGGGTCGACATGGCGCCGCTCTTCGAGCGGATCCTGGCGGACGTGCCGGCGCCGCGGGTCGAGACCGAGGGTCCCTTCCGCATGCTGGTCTCGATCCTCGAGGCCAACCCCTATCTCGGCCGCATCCTCACGGGCCGGATCGAGAGCGGCCGCATCCGGCCCGGCGCGTTGATGAAAGCGATCGCCCGCGACGGCCGGCCGCTCGAGAGCGCACGAGTGACCAAGCTCCTCGCCTTCCGCGGGCTCTCCCGCCAGCCGATCGAGGAGGCGGAGGCGGGCGACATCGTGGCGGTGGCCGGTTTCGAGAAGGCGACGGTGGCCGACACGCTCGCCGATCCCGCGGTCGAGACACCGCTTCCGGCGCAGCCGATCGACCCGCCTGTCATCTCGATGACCTTCCGGGTGAACGACGGGCCTTTCGCCGGCCAGGACGGGACCAAGGTCACGTCGCGGCAGATCCTCGACCGCCTCTTGCGCGAGGCCGAGGGCAACGTCGCCATCCGCGTCAAGCCGAGTGCGGAGAAGGACGCCTTCGAGGTCGAGGGGCGTGGCGAGCTGCAGATGGCGGTTCTGATCGAGACCATGCGGCGCGAGGGCTACGAGCTCTGCGTGGGCCGGCCCCGGGTACTGGTCGAGACCGATCCCGAGACCGGCCAGCGGCTCGAGCCGGTCGAAGAGGTGGTGATCGACGTCGACGAGGAATTCACCGGGATCGTGGTCGAGAAGCTGACCCGCAGGCGGGCCGAGCTCCTCGACATGCGGCCGGCCGGGGCGGGCAAGCAGCGGCTCGTGCTCAAGGCGCCGGCGCGGGCCCTCATCGGCTATCACGGCGAGTTCCTGACCGACACCCGCGGCACGGGTGTGTTGAACCGGACCTTCGCCGGATTCGAGCCCTGGAAGGGACCGATCCAGCAGCGGCATACGGGTGTATTGGTGTCGACCGAGCAGGGCGAAGCGGTCGCCTACGCGCTCTGGTATCTCCAGGAGCGCGGGCCGCTCTTCGTCCGGCCGGGTGACAAAGTCTATTCGGGGATGATCATCGGCGAGCACACCCGCGACAACGATCTCGAGGTCAATCCGTTGCGCGAGAAGAAACTCACCAACATCCGCGCCGCCGGCAAGGACGACAACGTGCTCTTGACCCCGCCGATCGAGATGACCCTAGAGAAGGCGATCGCCTTCATCGCCGAGGACGAGCTCGTGGAAGTGACGCCCAAGGCGATCCGGCTCAGGAAGCGGCTGCTCGACCCGCACGCCCGGCGTCGGGCGGCGCGTCAGAAGGAGGTCGCCTGACCGGCGTTCGGGCGTAGCGGTTTGCGCTTCGGCGCGTAACGCTGCCTCGAGGCGTCCGGAACAGGCTGCGCCCCGCATCGTTGGCGTCGCGGTTCGACGACCTGCGGGGCGGACCCACGGCCCGTTCGTTCGATCACGGCCGTGCGCGTGCCCGGCTTCTCCTCCTCGCCTCGGCCTCGGCGCTCGCTCTCGCGCCGGTGGTCGCACCGGTACGGCTCGATGGCGACCAGGGCCTCGTCCCCGAGAGCGCGCAGGTCGACGCTTGTCGCTTTCGGGCCGGCACCGAGGTGCCGATGGCCGACGGCTCGGCGCGGCCGATCGAGAGCCTGCGGGCGCGCGATCGGTCGCGCGGCCGAGCCGGTCGAGGAGGTGGTCGAGATCGTCTCGCTCCTGGCGGCGGTCCATTCGGAAAATCTGCCGCTCTTCGATCTGCGGCTCGACGGCGACCACAGCTACGTGGCCGACGGCTGGCTCGTGCACCACGAGGGTGGCGGGGCCGGTTCGGCGGCCGGCGACGACGATGACGACGACGGCGAGCACGAGGAGGACGACCGGCGGCTGGGCCCGGCGGGACCGCGACCGCTGCCCTCGCCGGCCGGCCGGCTGCGGGCGGCGGGGACGGTCGGGAACCGAGCCCGGCCGAGGAGCGGTCGGCGATCGCCGGAGGCCGACGATGAACGCGCTCGGCGGCCGGCGGCTCGGACTCCTCCCGCTCGTGACGCTCCTGGCCGGCTGCGCCTCGGCGGGCGGGGCGGCGCGCGAGCGGCGAGGCGGTGGCCTGACGGACGCAGAGCAGCGGCCGCGCCGGCACGGTCGTGCCGCTGCGGACCTTCGAGGTGACGGACGGGCGCTGCAGCCGCGATCACCGCGAGACGATCGTGGCGGCGGGCGAGCAGCGGGAGCGGAACGGGCTGGCCTGTCGCGAGGCCTCCGGGCCGTGGCGGACCGTGCCCGTGCGAGCCCGACACGGCGTGCCCCGCGGCGGTGTCGGACCCTGGCTCGGGGCGCGGGTCCGGCCTAGCCTCGGGGCGACCCGTGACCGATCCCGGCGCGGGTGCCCGAGGCTGTCCCGGTGTCCGAATTCGACGCGCTCGTACCCGCCTGGCTCCTGCTGTTCGGCCTCGGCTTCTCGGCCGGGCTCGCGACGGGCCTCCTCTGGCGGGGCGGCCAGCGGCGGCTTTTGACCGAGGGCCTCGCCCGGGCCGAGCGCCAGCGCCAGGCCGAGACCGAGGCGCTCCTGGACGGGGTCAAGCTCGCCTTCGGCGACATCGCCCTCGACCAGTTCCGCAAGCTCGCCGAGCAGCTCTCGGCCTCGACCCGCCAGAGCCTCGCCGTCGAGCGCCGGCTGGACGCCGCCCGGCTCGCCACCGAGCGGGCGGAGCTCGACGCCCGCCTCGCCTCGGTGGTGGGCCAGCTCGAGCGGCTGGGTGGCCTCGTGCGCGAACTCGAGCGCGACCGTGAAGCCAAGCTCGCCGCGATCGAGCGCCAGCTCGCCGCGGCCGGCGAGCGGGCGGCCGACCTCGCGGCGAGTACCCGCCGGCTCGCCGACACCCTGGGCCAGGCGCGGCTCCGGGGGCAATGGGGAGAGCGGCTGGCCGAGGATCTCCTGCGCTCCGCGGGCTTCGTGGAGGGGGTGAACTGGCGGCGACAGCAGGCCACCGGCGGCGGCCGGCGGCCGGACATCACCTTCTTCTTGCCGGACGGTTCGCTCCTCCACCTCGACGTGAAGTTTCCTTTCGACAACTGGCTCAAGGCGCAGGAGGCGACGAGCGAGGCCGAGCGGCGCCGGCTCGAGGCACTTTTCCTCAAGGACGTGCGGGCGGCGGTCGCCGAGGTCGCGAGCCGCGCCTATGTCGATCCGAGCGCCGGAACGCTCGAGGTCGCGCTCCTGTTCGTGCCCAACGAGCCGCTCGCGGCGAGCCTCTGGAGCCTCGATCCGGGCTTGCTCGACGAGGCGCTCGCCAAGGGCGTCGTCCCGGTCTCGCCGGCCACGCTGTTCGCGGTCCTGGCGGTGATCCGACGGGCGGTCGAGGCGTTCCGGCTCGATGCCGGCCGACGTGCGCTCGCGGGCGAAGCGGCGGCCCTGCGCGCCGCCCGGGCCGAGCTCGAGGAGGAGCTCGGCCGGCTCGGCAGGCGGCTCGAGGAGGCCCTGCGGGCGTTCCGTGCGGTCCAGGCGGTCCGCCAGGACAAGCTCGACCCACGGCTCGATGCTCTTCTGCCCCGCGGTGACCTGCTCGCTGCGGCGGCGGAGCCCGACGGCGGGCAGCCGGGATCAGGCGCGTAGCCGGGTATCGACCGCACTGGCCTGCGGCAGCCCGCTGCTGTGCACGAGCTTGCCGTCGACCGCCACGCCCGGAGTGGCGACCACGCCGGCTTCGGCGATCGCGGCACAGTCGGTGACCTTCTCGATCGCGACCTCGATCCCGAGCGCCTCGGCCCGCTCGGCGATCAGCTCGGCGGTCGCCTGGCAACGCTTGCAACCCGGCCCGAACACCTCGGCTTTGCGCATTGCACTCTCCCGATGCCGCTTCAGGCGGCGAGCAGGTTGAACAGATAGCCCACGAGCAGGATGCCGCTCGCCACCACCGCGGCGAACGCGACGATCAGCGGCAGCTTCGAGACCCGCCGCAGGATCAGCATCTCCGGCAGCGACGGCGCGGTGACCGCCATCATGAAGGCGAGCACGGTGCCGAGGGCGGCTCCTTTGCCCAGGAGCGCCTCGGCCACCGGGATGATGCCCGCGGCGTTGGCGCACATCGGCACCCCGATCGCCACCGCAGCCGGCACCGACCACCAGGTCTCGGCGCCCATGATCCGGGCCAAGAGCTCGGCCGGAACATAGCCGTGGACGAGTGCGCCGGCCGCGATCCCGCCCACCACCCAGTGCCAGACCCGGCCGACGATCTCGCGTACCGCCTCGAGCGCGGCGCGGATCCGCCCCGGCCCCTCGAGGACGGTGCCCGGCGCACAGGCCGGCTGGCTGCGCGGCGCGCGGACCCGGTCCTCGAGCCAGCCTTCGAGCCGCAGCCGGCCGAGCACGATCCCCGCGACCACGGCGATCGCGAGGCCGAAACCGAGACAAGCGAGGGCGATCGGCCAGCCGACCGGGCCCAGGAGCAAGCCGACCGCGACCTCGTTGACCATGGGCGCCGCGACCAGGAAGGAGAAGGTGACACCGAGCGGTACCCCGGCGCTCACGAAGCCCAGGAAGAGCGGGATCGCCGAGCAGGAGCAGAAGGGTGTCACCGTGCCGAGCCCCGCTGCCATCGGGTTGCCGATCCCCTCGCGTCGGCCGGCGAGGAGTGCGCGGACCCGCTCGGGCGAGACGAAGCTGCGCACCACGCCCATGGCGAAGACCACGAGGGTCAGGAGCATCAGCACCTTGGGCGTGTCGCAGAGGAAGAACCAGATGGCTTCCCCGGCACGGCTCGTGCGCTCCAGCGGAAGCTGTGCCACGATCGCCTCGGAAAGGTCGGCGAGCTGCGGACAGACGAGCAGCCAAGCCGTCGGCGCGGCCGCCGTGCCGCCGTACCAGAGGAGCGGCGCCCGGCCGGGGGCGGGGTGGCCTCGGGAACCCTGCTCGCCGTGACCGTCTCTGCACCCGCTGGTGTCACGGCGAACATCGTTCATCGGCGATATACGATGAAATGCGACCCGTCGCCGCGGAGGTCGGCCGCTTCGGCGCTGGACACCGGGGCGACGAAAATATAGCGTCGATCGCCGATGAACGATGAGATCCACGACGCGGAGCCGATCGATCAGGCGGTGCTGATCGCCCGTCTCGAAGCCCTGGCGCATCCCGCACGGCTGCACATCCTCCGGATTCTGGCGGCGCGCGGCACCTGCATCTGTGGCGAGATCGTCGAAGTCGTGCCGCTCGCTCAGTCGACCGTCTCGCAGCATCTCAAGGTGTTGAAGGAAGCGGGGCTCGTGCGGGGCACGATCGACGGCCGCAAGTCGTGCTACTGCTTGGATCCAGCCGCGCTCGAGACGACCCGTCGAGCCGTGGACCGGTTGCTGGCCGGATTCGTGCGGGCCGCTTCGGCGAAGGCGGAACGGGAGGGAGAGGGATGAGCGAGGCGCAGGCGATTCGGGAGAAGGTGCGGGCGAAATACGGGGCGATCGCGCGCGCAGCGGCGGGGTGCTGCGGGCCGCGGGACGGTTGCTGCGCCGACGGCTCGCTCGACATGATCGGCGACGCCTATAGGGCGGTCGAAGGGTACGTCGCCGAGGCCGATCTCGGCCTGGGCTGTGGCGTCCCCACCCGGCAGGCGGCGCTGCTGCCGGGCGAGGTGGTGCTCGACCTCGGTAGCGGTGCCGGCAACGACTGCTTCGTCGCCCGTCACGAGGTGGGGCCGACCGGTCGGGTCATCGGCGTCGACATGACGCCCGAGATGATCGCCCGCGCCAGGGCCAATGCCGAAAAGCTCGGCTACGACAATGTCGAGTTCCGGCTCGGCGAGATCGAGCACCTCCCGGTCGATACAGGGGCGATCGATTGTGTGATATCGAACTGCGTCTTGAATCTGGTGCCGGACAAGGCGCGCGCCTTCGCCGAGATCGCGCGGGTCCTGGCTCCCGGTGGGAGGATGTGCGTTTCCGACATCGTCGCGACCGGGCCAATACCGGAGCCGGTGCGCGAGGCCGCCGGCCTCTATGTCGGCTGCGTGGCCGGCGCGATCCCGGAAGCGGAGTATCGCGGGTTGCTCGAGGCGGCCGGGCTCGTCGACGTGCGGGTGGTCGAAGCCCGGGCGATCCCGTTGCCGGACGAGGCCCTCGCTCCCCATCTGGACGCGGCCGGGATCGCGGCGTTCCGGGCTTCGGGAGTGGAGCTGCGGAGCGTGACCGTACTCGCTCGCAAGCCCGCCGCCTGACCGTTCCCGCCCGGCGGATCGCGGCGCCCGTTAACCGAATCTCGACGAAGATCCTCCAGTCTCGCGGGCAGCGAAGACGGAGGGCTCGCACGACCGTGCCGGCACCCCTGGTCGGCGAAGCAGTCGTGCTCGGACCCGTCGGCGCTCGCCCGCGCCGGGGCCGGCAGCGGGCCGGCGGTCCGGTGGGCCGCGGCGCGTCGGCCGCCACGTTCGATGTCGTCGAGGCCGAGCTGGTGGCGTTCGACCGCTGTTCTGCGCGTTCGGAGACCATACCGCGGCGTGCCAGCGGAGCTCGGAGCGCGACACTGCCCGATCCCGCCGTCCGGTCCGCGAGTGCGAACGGGGCCCTCGAACGCGGGCCAACCGAGGCACGGCTCGGGTCGCTCGCCTGCGCCCTCTGTCGCTGCTTCGATATCGTGCGAGAGAGAATGCGCCGGCTCCTTCCTCACCGGGGCACCGGGAGCCCGGCGATCTCGGTCGCCATCCGCGGCCACCCCGCGCGAGGCCCGCCGGGCGCTGCCCGGGCGACCCCCGCTGCGCCTGCTCGCCGGCCGATCCGCGCGCGCAGGGCGATCCGGTCGAACCCGCCGAGCGCGAGGGAGCGCCCGAGGATCCGCCGGGTCACACCGCGAGCCGAGGCGAACCTGTCGGTCGGTTGCGGATCGCGCTTCCGTATCCTTCCCTCTTCCGCCCGTGCCCTGCGGTTGCGATCCGCGGCTCCGCCACCCGAGCGGCGGTCGACCGGCTTTCGAACGCGAGGCATCGCGTCGAGCGGTTGGTGGCCGGCGTCCGCACGCCGATCGCCGACGTCCCGTCGTGCCCTCGGCGTGCTCGCGCCGGTGGATCGGGCCTGGACCCGAACGCCGATGTCGGCGCCGGTCCCGGTGGCCGGGCGAGAGCCGGTCGCGCTCCCTCGGTCCTCGAGCACCATCCGACGCGCACACCGGGCCGGGCGGAGGCTTCCCTGGGTGCTGCGAACGGCGGCGAGCCGGTGACCCGCGCGCGGCAGGAAAGCCGGATACGGCCGCGAGGCCGCCGGCTCGGCGCCGGATCGGCCCTGTGGTCGTCCCGCGGGTCTCATCGGGCTCGTTCGGACCGGCGCGGGGTACGGTGGAGGCACAGCCGCACGTTGCCGAGCGCGCGTCCGCAGGACCGATCCCCTGCGCGCGGGCCCCGGGCCGCCGCGGTCGGTTCCGCCTCGATCGAGATCGACCCGAACTCGTCGCTGCCGGCCGAACGACCGGCGGGCCGCACCTTCGAGCCGGGAATCGGCCGATACGCTCGGCACCTCTGCGACCGGCCTCGTGCGGCGACCGACCGAGGGGCCGCCGTCACTGGCGGCGATGGTGGGAGAAGCGGACCCCGACGGGAGATCGAACCGCGCCGCTTTGGCCGTTCGAGGGTCGGCGCAACAGAAGGTAGAGAGCGCCGGCGCCGCCGTGGGCGCGCCCGGCCTCCGCCCAGCCCAGCACTCGAGCGGCGAGCCTGGGCTCCTCGAGCCAGCGGGGTACCGAGCGGCGAAGGACCCCGCCGCTGCGCTCTCCCCGGCCGGTGATCACGAGGACGCAGCGATGGCCGCGGCCCTGCGCCTGGGCGATGAAAGCGAGGAGGGCGTCGTGCGCCGCCTCCTGGTCGAGCCCGTGCAGGTCGAGCCGCGCGGATATCGGGTAGAGCCCGCGCTCGAGCCGACGCAGGGTCCGCCGGTCGAGGGGGCGCGGGGCGGGTGGACCCGGCGGCTGGGCGGGCAACCTGCGGCCGCCCCCGGGGAGAACAGTCTCGACGGCCGCCGCTTCGCCGGAGAGCGAGGCCTCCTGGGGCCCGGCCACGGCGACGGGCGGGGGAAGCGGGGGCGCCGGATCGCCCCGTCCCGGCCGCTCGACCCGCCGGACGACTTCGCGGACGGCGTGGTGCCAGAGCGCCAGCTCGAGGGCGGTCGGCACGCGTGTGCGGCGACGCATCAGGGTTGCGACCCGGGATCGGTGGACGCGGCCGCCGGTCGGGCGGCACCGGAGCATGTGGCGCGCCGCAGGGGCGCGGGCAATGCCTGATGTCCGAGCACGGCGCCGACCGCTTCCGGTCCGGTCGAGACAGCGACCGCTCGGCTCGCGGGCCGGGCCGGAGCACGCGGAGCCCCGTTGTCCGGCACCACTCGGGTCCGAACGCTCGCCACCGCGCGGCTCTCCCGGGGCTGGGCTTCGAGCGAGGGCCGCCTCGGGCGGTGAGTGTTTCCGGCGCACGGGTCCGGGTGGCGACCGGATGCTTCGGCTGCCGTCGCGGCCGGGACCCGGCTCGCGGGTCTCCGGAGGCCGTGCCGGTTCGCCGGCCCGTGGGCCGGCGCCCGCACGGCGGCGAGATGCGACCGCGGCGGCCGAGGATCCGGTCTCGCGCGCGGTGTCGGCTCCGGAGCGGGGCCACCGACGACCGAAGCGTAGGCGGCGCCGGCATCGGCAAGGCACCGATTGCGCGGCTTCGTCGGCGAGTGGAGCGGCTGCGGGACGGTCGTGGGGAGCCGCTCCGTCGGCCGAGGCGGTCTCCAGCACGGCTCGCCATCGACCGAACAACGTCTCGCTGCCGGGCAGGCCGGGGCGTCCGGATCGGCGAGCCCCCAATCGTACCGGTCGGCAGCGAGTGGCGGCGGGGCTGGTCGAGGCCCTGGTTCCTCGCGCGGCCACGGATGGCGAGCGGGCGGGTCGGCGACCCGGCTCGCCCCGCCGACGCCCCTCGACCTGCGAGAGGAGCCGGAGGAGGCGGGCGGACGGCTTCCGAGGCCGCGGGTAGGAGCCCCGCCTGCGGGAGCCGCCCCGGGCTCGACGCGAAGCGACGAGGGAGCCGAGGTGAGCCTGCGAGGCCCGGCCGGCCGCGCCGCCCTTCGCACGGATCGGGTCACCGCTCGCGGGTCGTACCAGCTCCGGGCCGAGGGCTTCGGAGGACCTTCGGACATCAGAGAGACGTCGCGGGCGTTCTGTCGACCAGCAACACGAGGAGCCGGCGTGGCCCGTGCGCGCCGAGCTCGATCGAGGGCGGAATGTCGCCCGTGCGCGAGGGCCCCGTGATCAGGTTGACCGAGCGCGGCGGCCAACCGGGAAGGCCGCGAAGCCGCGTCCAGGCTTCCTCGTAGGTGCCGACCACCGCAGTGGTCGGCAGGGCCACGATGCTGGTCTCGGGCAGGAAGGCGAGCAGCGTGGGCCGCTCGGCGGCCGAGGCGAGCAGCAGCGTCCCTGTCTCGGCGATACCGGCGAGCGCCACGGTGAGGCCGACCGGATCCGGCTCCTCGGGCACGCCGGTGCGGACCTCGAGGAGCGGCTCCTCCTCGAGTCGGGCGGCATCGAGCAGCGGATCGGCCGCCCGCACGATCCGCAGGCGCAGGTCGTGGCGGCGGAAATAGTCGAGCAGCTCGCCTCCGATGGCTTCCGGCCCGGCCAGCCGGCGGACCTCGGCACCGACCGCTTCGGCCATCCGCACGAAGAGAGCGATCCGCGCCTCGCCCACGACCGTCGCGCGGGCCGGCAGCGGCCCCGGCCGCGGGCTCCGCAGTCGAACCTCGAGCGCGGCCGCCGCGGCGTCGCGGAGCTCGACCGGCCGGGCGAGCCCGGCCCGCAGCCGCCCCAGCACCGTCTCGCGCGCCTCGCTCACGGTCGACCCCCCGACTTGGCATCCGGCGCGGGCGCGCGTGGAGCGGGCGCAGTCGCCGCCGCCCGCAGCGCCGCGCTGCCCTTCGTCGGCAGGATCGGAGCGGACGAAAGCGGGGCGAGGGCCGCTCCGGCGGGGACCGGGACGATCCCGCGCCAGGCCGAACGGCCCGCCGGCCGGCCGCCCGGCGTGTGCGGGGATGCGACGTGCCGGCCACGATCCAACGGCAGCGACCTCGGCTCTCGGACGGGTGGTCCGAGGGGATTCGGCACACCCGGAAGGGAAGGGTCGGCGGCGCGTGCGGGGGCTCCCGCGGGTCCGCACGCGCCGGAGGGCGGTCGGGTCTCGCGGTCCGCGGGGGCGGGCAGGACGGAGGGCGTCTTGATCGCCACGACGGGTGCGATCGTACTGCAGCTGCACCATGCGAGCGATCGACGCCGGGGCTTCGTCTCCCGACCGTGCGGAGCGGCCGATCGACCGTGCCCGGGACGCGACGGACGCCGATCACCGGCGGGACCGATCGAGCCGGCGACGAACCGGCTGCCCACGGCTACGCTCCGATCACGGACCGATACCCGCGACGGTGCCGGGCGATCGCTGCCGGCCGTGTCGGCTGCGGCCGGGCAAGGATGCCGGACGGCGAGAGCTGCGCCGGTCCCGGCCGTGGCGGGGTGCACCGGCTCGTGCGAGGCCGGCGCGCCGAGGGCGCAGCCGCTCGTGCCGACCCGAGCCCGGTCGCGGGGCGTGCCGAGGCCGGGCCGGCCGCGCCGGGGATGTGGAGGACCGGGCGGGCGCGAAGCGGACCGGCCAACGGCCACGGGACCGCAATCGTTCGCGAATCCCGCGGAGGCCGGGGAAGGCGAGCCCGGCCGGTAGGGGGAGCCCGCCCCCTCGGCGGCTCGCAAGGGGGGCGGGGTACCGGCGGAAGCGTCGAAGGCCCCCGCTCCGATCGAGGTCACGGGTTCTCTTCCGGGTTCCTGCGACGGCGGGGGAAAGAGGGGATCGTAACCGACCGCGGCCGTTCCGCTTCCGATCGCCGCGGGGTCGGTGAGGGTAGAGCGCCGAGCGGGATCGGCCGGTCGGAACAGACTAGCGGCAGCCGAGCCGCGCTCGCGCCCGGCCGAGGACGAGGTCCCGACCGTCCTCCGTGGTCCGGCTCGAAAAAGACCCGGGGCCGTGTGTGTCGGGACGTCGTCCGCCTTTCTCGAGCGAGCGCTCGGGGTACTGCCCTCCATGCCGACCGTTCGCGGCTGGGCGGGCCGAGCGTTGCTCGGCTCCGCCGAATAGGACGTCGGGACACCGGAGAGGCGGAAGACCGGCGTCACGCGGACCGCGCCGGCAAGCCGTCTTTCGCGTCTCGACGTTCGGTGGGTCGGCGCGGACGAGCCGCCCCTTTCCGCCCGGGCGCCCTCGCTCCGGGGACACCGGTACTCGTTTCGGCCGGGCGGCGATTCCTCACGGCGTCCGGCGCACGCGCTGCCGACCGGTAACGCCGGATCGGCGCAAGCGCCGAAGGGGATACCCGGCCGGCGCGATCCGACCCGCTTCGGGGGCTTGCCGAAGTCCGGCGCGACCGGGTGCAGGAGCACGGGGGCCGAATCCCCCGTGTCGGGTCGCACGCGCGCGGTGTTCGGTGCCGATCGCGGGGAGCGGCGACCGCCCAGCGCTCCGCGACCGACTCCGGGCCAGGGCCGGAGTCCTCGCCGGCCCGGTGGAACACCGGGCCCGGGTACGAGCCCGGGTGCTGCGCCGCAGGCGATCCGGTCGACCTCACCCGCGGCCCCGTCTTCGGCCACCGTGCGCCGTGCCTCCCCTCGCGCGACTGTCGCCGTCCTGTCCGGCTGCGCCGTGAGCCCCGCGCCGTCGGAGCCCGGTCGGCTCGCTCGGTCGGGAGGCGAGCCGGGATGCTCGGCGGCGCTACCGCCGTCCGGGCGGCGGGCACGCCCGCTCGGGGTCGGCGCGGCGGGCCGGGGCACCTCCGCGCGCCAGCCGTCGTCCGCGTCCTCGAGCGGGGCCCGAGGCTTGCCCGTGTCGGCTGCGCCGGGAGCGTGCGCGGTCGGCAGCCGGCATGCCGCGGAAGCACGGGAAGGCTCGCCATCCGAGCTCGGGCCCGATAGCCGGGCAGGCGATAGGCGCCGGCTCGGTGTACTGGCGCGCCTGCGCTCGGCGGCGGCCGCGACCGGGCGAGCGAGGGTCGTTCGCAGGGCCGGCCGGCGCTCGAGTTCGATGCCGCCGGCCGATGCCCTCGCATTCTCCGTGCCGCCCGGGGCCGACCGTCCTCCGGGCGCGACACCGACCGAGGGCGATCGCCGCTCCTGCACTCGGCTTTCGGCCGGCGCGCCGGCCGCGAGCGGCGCGGGGCGGAGCGGCGAGCGCCGCCGCCACCGTCCGCCGCTCGTGCGATCGGCGGAGCCGGTCACGCACGGCTCCGACCCGGCGTCTTCCGGAGCGTCGTGGCCGAACGCGCCGAGGGAGCGCAAGGCCCCGGAGGTCGCATCCGGGGAGTTGGCTCCCGAGGCGGCGTGCGCGGGCGGCTCGCGAGAGTGGGCGGTGCACGCGGTCGGCTCCGGGGGCGCGCCTCGCGGGGCGGTCAGGCCGAGCGGGCCGGTAGAGCGGAGGTCCCCGGCGGGAGGTTCGGCGTCCCCGTCTTTCGGAGGGTCGCGACCGATCGTTCCGCCTGAACGGAAGGCGTTCACGGCCGGCTCCTGGTGCGCGCCTTCCAGAGGGCGCGGAAGGTCGTGCCGGAAGGAGCCGGCAAATCGCGGCTCATCGTCCAGCCGCCGGCGAGCGGCAGGCGCGAGAAGCGCCCGCGACGGCGGCCCAGGAAGCCGAGACCCGCGACCGCGAGCCGGGTCACGAGGCGGTAGAGCGCCGGCCGCTGGGCGAGGAAGGCCCAGGCGGCGAGGCCGTAACGGGCGGCGGGCGGCGGCAGCCGGCGGCGATGCGCCTCCTCCCGCCAGAGCCGCATGAGCTTGGGCAACGGGATGCGGACCGGGCAGACCTCCTGGCAGCGGCCGCAGAAGGTGGAAGCGGTGGGCAGGGGCCAGGTCCGCTCGATCCCGGCGAACTGGGGGGTCAGCACCGAGCCCATCGGCCCCACATAGACCCAACCGTAGGCGTGGCCGCCGGCCGCGAGATAGACCGGGCAGTGGTTCATGCACGCCCCGCAGCGGATACAACGCAGCATCTCGCGGAACGCGCCGCCGACCATGGCCGAGCGGCCGTTGTCGAGCAGGATCAGGTGCATCGCTTCGGGGCCGTCGCGCTCGCTCGGCCGCCGGGGGCCGGTCAGGAAGGTCGTGTAGGCCGAGAATTCCTGGCCGGTCGCCGAGCGGGCCAGCAGGCGGAGAAGGGTGAAGGCGTCCTCGACGGTGGGCACCACCTTCTCGATGCTCGTGATACAGAGATGGACACGCGGCAGGCCCTGGGTGAGCTCGGCATTGCCCTCGTTGGTGACGGTGACGATCGAGCCGGTCTCGGCCACGAGGAAGTTGGCGCCGGTGATGCCGACATCGGCCTCGAGGTAGCGCCGGCGCAGCACACGGCGGGCCTCGGCCACGAGCTCGGCCGAATCCTCTTTGATCGGACCGCCGTGGTGGCGGGCGAAGAGCTCGGCGATGCGCTCGCGGGTCATGTGCACGGCGGGGCCCACGAGATGGCTCGGCACCTCGCCTGCGAGCTGGACGATGTACTCGCCGAGGTCGGTCTCGACGACCTCGAGCCCGTTCGCTTCGAGGAAGGGGTTGAGGCCGATCTCCTCGGCCACCATGCTCTTGGACTTGGTGACCGTGCGCGCGCCGGCCTCGCGGCAGATTCGCAGCGCGATCGCCCGCGCCTCGGCGGGGTCGCGGGCCCAGTGCAGCACCCCGCCCGCCTCTGTGAAGCGCCGCTCGAAGATCTCGAGATAAAGGTCGAGATTTTCGAGCACGTGGTCCTTGATCGCGACCGCCGCGTCGCGCAGCGCCTCGAACTCCGGTAGAGCCGCGGCGGCGCGGGCGCGACCCTGCTGCCAGCCGCTCTCGAGACGGCGAAGGGCGGTGGCGAGGTGCGGGTCCCGCAGGGCGGCGGCCGCCCGCTCGCGGAAGGCGAGGCTCTGCGGCTCCATCAGCCGGCCTTCCGCGGTACCGCGAGCGGCGGCTCCTCGAGCCGGCCGGCGAGCACCTCGGCCACGTGCCGCACGGCCATCCGCTCGCCCCGGCGGGCGAGCCGGCCCGCCATGTTGAGCAGGCAGCCGAGGTCGCCCGCGAGCAGCAGCTCGGCGCCGGTGGCCTGGGCCTCGGCCAGTTTGTCGTCGACCATCCGGGTCGAGATCTCGGGATATTTGACGCAGAAGGTGCCGCCGAAGCCGCAGCAGGTCTCGCTGCGCGCCATCTCGACGAGCTCGAGTCCGGGGACCGTGGCGAGCAGCCGGCGCGGTTGGGCCTTCACCCCGAGCTCCCGCAGACCCGAGCAGCTGTCGTGGTAGGTGACGCGCGCGGCGAGCCGACCCGGGACGGCGCGCATCCCGCGCACGTCGACCAGGAAGGAGACGAGCTCGTGGCAGCGGGCGGCGAGTGCGGTGGCACGCGCCTTCCAGGCCGGATCGTCGTCGAAGAGCTCGCCCAGATGGGTCCGCAGCATGCCGGCGCAAGATCCCGAGGGTGCAACGACATGGTCGTAGGGCTCGAGGGCCGGGATGAACTGGCGGGCGAGCGCCTCGGTCGTTCGCCGATCACCGGAATTGAAGGCGGGCTGGCCGCAGCAGACCTGCGACTCGGGCAGCTCGACCCGGCAGCCGGCGGCCTCCAAGAGTTCGACCGCGGCGAGCCCGACGCTCGGCCGGAACAGGTCGACGAGGCAGGTGACGAAGAGGGCGACGCGCGGCTGATCGGGCATGGGGCGGCTCGGCGGTCTCGACCGGCAGACCTAGGCGGAAGGCGGGCGAGCCGCAACCCGGCCCGCGGGGGCACGACTTTTCCGGACGACCGCTCGGCCCTAAGGGAGATGCCGTGGGGCCATAGGAACCGGGAGGTGGCGTTGGGACCGGAGGGGGTGCCGCAGCGGGCGCTCGTGACCGGGGCGGCGCGGCGGATCGGCCGGGCGCTCGCGCTTCGGCTCGCTCGCGAGGGTTTCGACATCGCGCTTCATTTCCGTGGCTCGCTCGCCGAGGCCGAGGCCGAGGCGACCGCGGCCGCGATCCGCGCGCTCGGCCGGCGGGTGGCCCTCGTACCGGCAGATCTCGAGCGGCCGGAGGAGGTCGGGACGATCGTGCCGCGCGCGGTCGAGGCACTCGGGCCGCTCGGTGTGCTCGTCAACAACGCTTCGATCTTCGAGCTCGACCGGCTCGCCACCCTGTCCGACGAGTCCTGGCGGCGACATCTCGCGGTCAACCTGACCGCGCCGACCTTCCTCTGCCGCGACTTCGTCCGGGCGCTGCCCGAGACCGCCGAGGGGCTGATCGTGAACCTGCTCGACGAGCGGATCTTCAACCCGACGCCCAACTATCTCTCCTACACCGCGAGTCGCTTCGGCCTCTGGGGGGTGACACAGGTGCTGGCGCGCGAGCTCGCACCTCGGATCCGGGTCAACGCGATCGGGCCGGGACCGACCCTGCCGGCGGCCGGCACGACCGAGGCCGACTTCGCGGCACTCTGCGCCAAGATGCCACTGAAGCGCGGCAGCAGCCCCGAGGAGCTCGCGGATGCGCTCGCCTTCATCCTGCGGGCGCGGTCGATGACGGGGCAGATGATCATCCTCGACGGTGGCCAGCAGCTCGGCTGGCTCACCCCGCACGGAGCTCTCGGCGAATGACCCATCCGGCGATCCGCGCGGCGCGCGAGCTCGGCTGGTCGAGCCGGCTCGTCGAGCTGCCCGAGGGGCGCATGCACCTGGTTCGGCACGGCGCCGGTACGCCGCTCCTGATGCTGCACGGCTGGCCCGAATGGTGGCTCACCTGGCGGCCCCTGATCGAGCGGCTGGCCGGACGCTGCGACTGCCTCGCCCCCGACCTGCGGGGCTTCGGGGCGACCGGGAAGTGGGAGGCCGAGCCCTCGAGCGCGATCGGGCCCGAGGTCCATGCCCGCCACCTCGTGGCGCTGCTCGATGCGATCGGCGTGGCGCGGGTGGTGCTCGTGGCCCACGATGTGGGCGCCTATGTGGCGCAGGCGATGGCGCGCCTCGTCCCCGACCGGCTCGTCGGGCTGTTCCTCATGGACTGCCCGCACCCCGGGATCGGCACCCGGTGGGCGGCACCCCGGCAGATCGCCGAGATCTGGTACCAGACCTTCAACCAGCAGCCCTTCGCGCCCACACTCGTCGGCGCCTCGCCCGCCGGCTGCCGAGCCTACATCGGCCATTTCCTGCGGCATTGGGCGCACCGCAAGGACGTGTTCGAGGCGGATCTCGACCGCTGGGTCGAGGTCTATCTCGCTCCCGGCAATTTGGCGGGCGGCTTCGACTGGTACCGGTCGATCGCGCCGTCGCGTCTGGCGGCGATCGAGGGCCGCGCACCCGCCCTGCCGCCGATCGACCTTCCCACCCGCGTGCTGTGGGGCCGCCACGACCCGGTGCTGCGGGCCGAGTGGGCCGACACGCTGCCCGCCACCTTCCGCGACCTCGAGCTCGGCTTCGCCGAACATTCGGGGCACTTTCCGCATCGCGAGGAGCCGGACCTCGTGGCCGGGGCGCTTTCGGCCTTCCTCGAACGGCTGGGGCTTCGTTGAGGCGACTGCCGCCGCTCGAGGGCAGCCCGCCGGGGGCCGAACCACGCGGTCGCGGCGAGGGGCGATCGCTCGGACCCTGCCCGATCTGTGGGCGACCGATGATCGAAGGCGGCAGCGTCGACCGGCACCATCTGATCCCGAGGGTCCGTGGTGGGCGCGAGACGGTCTTCCTGCACCGGGTCTGTCACCGTAAGCTGCACAGCCTCTGGAGCGAAAACGAGCTCGAGCGGCTGTTCCACGATGTCGAGGCCATCCGCGCCCATCCCGAGATCCGCCGGTTCGTCGCCTGGCTCGAGGGCAAGCCCGCGACCTTCTGGGTCCCGACGCGCAGGGCTCGCCGGGCTTTTCCTCGCTAGCCTCCTCGAGGCCGGCTCCGCCGCCTTCGCTCAGGCCCCGCGGACGAGCGAGGAAGCGCTCGTGCAGGCCCGCTGCGGCGGCTGCCACGGACGCTCGCTGCCCGACCTGCTGGCGACCTGCCGCGAGCGGCGCGGTACCGAGGGGCTCGATCGGTTCCTCGAACGCCACCACGCCCGCGACCCCGAGGAGCGCCGGCGGATCACGGCCTGGCTCCTCGCCTGCGCCGCTGGCGAGCTGCCGCAGCCGCGCCGAGGAGCGCCGGGGAGCGAGGGCGGATGACGGGCGAGGCGGAATTGCGCCTTCTGCTTCTCGGCGACGTCATGACCGGGCGCGGGATCGACCAGATCCTGCCCGATCCGGTCGAGCCCGCGATCCACGAACCGGTGATGGATTCGGCCCTCGGCTACGTGGCGCTCGCCGAGGCGGTGTCGGGGCCGATCCCGCGGCCGGTGCCGTGGTCTTACGTCTGGGGCGAGCTTGCGGCCGAGCTCGCCCGCCGCCGGCCGCATCTGCGGATCGCCAATCTCGAGACTGCGGTCACCCGGAGCGAGCGGTGGGTCGCCAAGGGCGTCAACTACCGCATGAGCCCCGGTAACCTCCCGGTGCTGCGGGCGATCGGGCTCGACGCCGTGGTGCTCGCCAACAACCACGTGCTCGACTGGGGGCCGGAAGGGCTGCTCGAGACCCTCGAACGGTTGCGTGCGGCCGGGATCGCCACCGCCGGTGCCGGCCGCGATCGGGAGGAGGCGGAGAGCCCGGCCGTCCTGACGTTCCCGGGCGGCGGCCGGCTCCTGCTCTTCGCCGTGGCCCACGGCTCCTCGGGCGTGCCGGAGGACTGGGCGGCCGGACCGAACCGGCCGGGCGTGGCGCTCCTACCCGATCTCGGCGCCGCTGTGCTCGCCGAGCTTTCGGCGCGGATCGCAGCCGCCCGGCGGCCGGGCGATCGGGTGATCCTCTCGATCCATTGGGGGTCGAACTGGGGCTATGCCGTTGGCGAGGTCCAGCGCCGCTTCGCCCGGCGGCTGATCGAGGAGGCCGGGGTCGACCTCCTCTTCGGCCATTCCTCGCACCATCCGCGGCCGATCGAGATCCGCTCCGGCCGGGCGATCCTCTACGGGGCCGGGGACGTTCTGAACGATTACGAGGGGATCGGCGGCTACGAGGCGTTCCACCCCGAGCTCGTGCTCGCCCATCTGCCCACGCTCGACCGGCACGACGGCAGGCTCTTGGCCTATGAGGCCCTGCCGTTTCGCATCCGGCGCTTCCGGCTCGAACGGGCCGGGCCCGAGGACGCCGCCCGGCTCGCCCGGATCCTGGAGCGGGAGAGCCGGCCGTTCGGCACCGCGGTCCGGCTGGAGGCCGGCCGGCTCGTGATCGCGGCCGCGTCGCCGCAACAGTGAGCGAGCGCGGTGACGGCGCCGCGTTGCGGTGCCGGCGGCCGGCTTGCAGGATGCCCGGGGAGTCCCGAGGAGCACGCGCCGAGGATGCCGGAGCCGACGATGCCCGACGCACCGGAGCCGGGCGCGCTCCTGGAGCGGCTCGTGGCACTCGCGGGCCGGGCGGCTCGGGCCGGGGCGCGGGTCGTCGAGCGGCTCGCGGCGGAACGCGAGAGCTTCGAGGTCCCGGCCCCGGAGATCGTGGCGGCGACACTCGAGACGCTCGCCCGGGCGCTGCTCGCCGAGCCCGACCGGCTCGCCGCGGCGATCCTCGACTGGCATGCCCGACTCGCGGCACTCCAGGCCCGCCAGCTCGCCCGGCGCATCGATCCGACCCTGCCGCCGCTCTGGGCGCCGGAGGCGGGCGATCGCCGCTTCGCCGACCCGGAGTGGGAGGAGGACCTCCGCTTCGACACGCTGAAGCAGGTCTACCTCATGAGCTGCGCCTGGGTGCGCGAGCTCGTCGAGCGGGCGCCGGGGCTCGATCGCAAGACCCGGGCGCGGGCCGCCTTCTACGTCCGCCTCGCGCTCGAGGCGCTGGCGCCCGCCAACCACCCGGCGACCAACCCCGTGGTGCTGCGCGAGGCGGTCAAGAGCCGCGGGGAGAGCCTCGCGCGCGGCCTCGAGCGCTTGCTGGCCGACCTCGAGCGGGGCCGCGGCCGGTTGCCGGCCGCCCCGGGTCGGGCGGACGCCTTCGTGCTCGGCCGGGACCTGGCGACCACCGAGGGCGCCGTCGTGTACGAGACGGAGCTCGCCCAGCTCCTCCAATACGCGCCGCGCACGGCGACAGTGCGGGCCCGCCCGCTCCTGATCGTGCCGCCCTGGATCAACAAGTACTACATCCTCGACCTGCGGCCCAAGAACAGCTTCGTACGCTGGTGCGTGGACCAGGGGCTCACGGTGTTCGTGCTGTCCTGGGTCAATCCCGGCCCGGAGCTCGCCCACAAGAGCTTCGAGGATTACTTGCTCGAGGGGCCGCTCTCGGCGCTCGAGGCGATCGAGCGGGCGACCGGCGAGCGCGTCGTGGACGTGCTCGGCTATTGCCTCGGCGGCACGCTCACCGCCTGCCTGCTCGCTTATCTGGCGGCGCGCGGGGAGCGACGGATCGGCCGCGCCACCTTCCTCACGACCATGCTCGACTTCGCCGAGCCCGGTGAACTCGGCGTGTTCATCGACGAGCGGCAGCTCGAGCTGCTCGAGCGGCACATGGCGCAGCGCGGCTGCCTCGAGGCCCACCACATGCAACGGGTCTTCGCACTGTTGCGAGCCAACGATCTCGTCTGGAGCTTCTTCGTCCAGAACTATCTCCTGGGCCGCGAGTCGCCGCCCTTCGATCTCCTGCACTGGAACGCCGACGGCACGCGGATGCCGTACGCGATGCACCGCTTCTACCTGCGCTCGCTCTACCTCGAGAACCGGCTCGTCGAGCCGGGCGCGGTGCGGCTCCTGGGCGTGCCGATCGACCTCGGCCGGATCCGCGACCCGGCCTACTTCCTCTCGACCCGCGAGGACCACATCGCGCCCTGGCGGTCGACCTACGCCGGAGCCCGCCGGCTCGCGGGACCGGTGCGCTTCGTGCTCGGCGGCTCGGGGCACATCGCGGGCGTGGTCAACCCGCCCGAGGCGCGCAGATACGGCTACTGGACCCGTGCGGCATTGCCCGCCGACCCCGACACTTGGCTTTCGGGCGCCCGTTTCCGGCCCGGGAGCTGGTGGCCGCACTGGCTCGCCTGGTTGCGGCGCGGCGGTGGCGGTCGGACGGTGCCGGCGCGTCGGCCGGGGGAGGGCGGATTGCGACCGATCGAGCCGGCGCCGGGTCGCTACGTGCGGGTGCGGGCGGACGACCCGGCGGTCGGACGGGAACCGGGCGGGCGCGGGGAATAAGCGGGCGGCGGCCGCGTCCTCGAAGATGCGGGGAGGGGTCGAATCGAAGACCCCGGGTCGTCTGGGCCGAGGGTGGGCCGCAGGCGAACCTCGCATGTTCACCGCCCAAAGCTCGGCTCCACCGGCGTCAGCCCGGTGGAGCCTTTTCTTTGCGTTTGCGACCGCGCCCGACCTCCAGGGTTGCGTCGGCGGCCGGCATGTGTTCAACGGTGGTCGGTCGTTCGAGACGAGCGGCGCGTACTCGCGGAACCCGGGCCCGCCACGGCAGGCTGTTGCCGCCGGCGACTGCCCGGCAACAAGACGCAACCAGCGCGGAGGCCCAGTCTTGCCCTGGGACCCCTATACCGACGAGAGCGCTACCGACCCGGCGGAGAGCGGCGTCGTGGCAACATCCTCCCGACGCCGGTCGGTCGACGAGGAGGTGCTCGAACACGTATCCGGCCTGCGGCGTTACGCGCTCCTCCTGGTGGGCGACCCCCACGATGCCGACGATCTCGTCCAGGAGTGCCTCGTTCGGGTCATCGCCCAGGCACGTTCCTGGCGCAAGGTCAACGATTTGCGGGCATATCTTTTCACCACGCTTCACAATGTCTTCGTGGACGGTCACCGGAGAAGACAGACCCGCCGCGGCGAGGTGCCGATCGAGACGGTCATCGCCGATCTCCTGGCACCGCCGCGCCAGCAGGACTGGGTCGAGCTGCGTGACCTGGTTGCCGCACTGCAGGTGTTGCCGAAAGAACAACGGGAGGTGGTCTTGCTCGTCGGCCTCGAGGGTCTGAGCTACCTGGAGGCTGCGAATGTGATAGGAGTTCCCGTGGGCACGGTCATGTCGCGACTGTCACGCGGGCGCGAGGCGTTGCGTCGCCTGACTGCGCACGGTGGCACAGCGAGGCTACGGGTCGTCAAATGAGCCAGAGCGGCGCCACGACGGCGCGGTCGACGGTTGACGAAGGCGAGTTGCATGCGCTGGTCGACGGTCGCCTGCCGGGCGAGCGCCGCGCTGCCGTGCTCACCCATCTGCTGATCGACGGGGGCGACCGGGAGCGGGTCGAGGCCTATCGCCGACAGCTCGCAGGGCTCGCTCGGATCCGCGAGGGGCTCGACCGTTACGGCGAGGGCTTCGCTCCGGAGCTGCAGCGAGCGTTGGCCGACACGGTTCTGCGGCTGCGCCGGCGGCGCCTGATGCTGCGCGGGGCGGCCGGCCTCGTGGCGGCGAGCGTCGTGATCCTGGCGGGGCTCGGCGCGGTCGAGACCTGGCGGGCCGAGCCCGAGGTCGAGACCGCCATCGTCTACGAGCCCGAACTCCCGGTGCCGGAGTTCCCCTTCGGCGGCAGCATCGGCCAACATTCCCAGGCGCGACCGCAAGGCGACCGGGAGCGGTCGCTCGCTTGGCTCGCCGGCCATCTCCGCGACCAGCCGCTCGAGCTGCCCGATCTGCGTGGGCTCGGCCTGTTGCCGGTCGGAGGGCAGGTGCTCGACGGTGGCAGCGCGCCGGCCGTCCGGCTCGCTTGGACCGACAGCCAGGGCCGCATCGTCGACCTCTATGTGGGCGTGGTCTCCTCGGACGCCGAGCAGGCGTTCACCATGGTCGGCGAGAGCCTCGTGTCGCTGCATTGGCGGCGCGGCCGGCTCGTCTTCGCGCTCGTGGGCCCGGCGGAGAGCCCCGAATTGCTGCAGGTGGTCCAGGCCGTGATGCGCGGCATCGGCGAGGCGGTCGAGCCGGGACCGGTGCCTGCCGGCAAGGCGCTGGCTCCGGTCGGCGAGCCGCGGCCGATCCGCGCTGCCGTCGAACCCGCCCCGGCCGTACCGGCCTCGGCTCCGCCGGCCGCCGACAAGGTCGCGCCCTCCCTCGAGGTGGCGCCGACCAAGGTGGTGGCGGACAAGTCGAAGCCGCTTTAAACCGAATCCGCGGCGCCGGCGATCGTGGCCGACCGTTCGATGCCGGCCAGGAGGCCGTGCATCGCGGTTTCGATCAGGAGCACGTCGTAGCCGAGGCAGAGGAACCGGTAGCCGCGTGCGGCGAGCGCGTTGGCTCGCTCGGTCGTGGCCGCGAGGCCGCCCAGGGTGACGCCGGCGGCGCGGATCCCGCGCTCCGCCTCGAGGACCGCCTCGCGGAAGGCCGGATCGTCGAAGGCGCCGGGCCTGCCGAGGCTCGTCGAGAGGTCGTAGGGCGCGATCATCGCGACGTCCACCCCCGGCACGGCGCAGATCGCGTCGATCGCGCGGACCGCGTCGACGTGCTCGATCAGCAGGATCGTGAGGATCGCGGCATCCGCCGAGCCGCTGTAGTCGAAGGGCGCGAGGCCCCAGCGCGAGGGGGCGTAGAAGGGGCCCCAGCCGCGCTCGCCTCGGGGCGCGTAGCGACAGGCGGCCACGGCCGCGCGGGCGTCCTCGGCCGAGCGGACGAGCGGGAAGACGATGCCGAGGGCACCCGAGTCGAGCAGAGGCTTGGCGAGCCAGGGGAGGTTCCACGGGACCCGCGCCAAGGGCACGCAGGGCGCCACGGCGGTCGCAGTGATCATGGCTTGCGCGGCCTCGGGCCCGATCGGCCCGTGCTCGCAATCGACGATCAGGAAGTCGAACCCCGCACCCGCGAGGATCTGGACGAAGGGCGGCGAGGGCAGCGAGACGAAGGTCCCGACCACCGTCTCGCCGCGACCGAGTTTCTGCTTCAGAGGGTTGACGAGCCGGCTCACGGGGCCTCCCGACTGGACGCGCAACGAGCCTCGCCTGCCCGAGCACCATCGGCAAGGGCCAGGAGCGCCGGTCCCTCCCGCGCGAGACCGACCCGCGCCGCCTCGGCCGCGAGGGCTTCGAGGCGCGCGCGCAGGGCCGGGCTCGGTCCGTCGCGCGCCAGGGCCACGAGGGTCCGGGCGCGGTCGGCGAGGAAGCTCGCCCGGGCGATCGGCTCGGCCGCGGTGAAGGCCTCGAGGGCGTCTGCCAGCGCGAGGGCGGTATCGAGCTCGCCGGCCTCGAGGCAGCCCTCGATCGCCTCCTCGGCGAAGAGGAGGTGGTTGTGGCAGGCGGAGCCGGCCTCGAGCAGGGCCCGACCCTCGGCGAGCGCGGCGGCCCGCTCGGCGGGATCGGCGGTCGTGGCGACGAGGCCGCCGAGCACGAGAGGCCCCACGAAGCTCGTACCGGTCGCCCGGGCGCGAGCGAGCGCCTCGCGCAGGAGCGAGAGGGCGGCCGGGCGGTCGCCCGCCCGGCGGCGGAGGCGGGCCCGGAAGGCGAGATTCTCGGGTACGAAGCGGACGGCTCCGAGGGTCGCGGTGATCGTGTCGGCCCGGTCGAGATGCCGCTCGGCCTGGACGAAACGGCCGGCGCCCTCCTCGAGCAGGAAGAGGGCGTGGCGGGCGATCAGCTCGGCGCGCGGCCGGCCGGTGCGCTCGGCCAACTCGACGGCGGCTTCGGCGCCGGCACGGGCCGCCTCGGGCTCACCGGCGACGAACCGGACGATCGCGAGCATCGGCAGATAGGCCGTGCGGATCCCGACGAGTCCACTCGTCTCGGCGATCGCGACGCAGCGCGCGAACGCCGCCGCGGCCGAGCGCAGCCGCCCCTCGAGGTAGAAGGCGTCGCCGATTCCGCCGAGAGCGCGGGCCTCGAGCTCGGCCGAGCCGGCGGCGCGTGCCGCCTCGAGGGCGGCCTCGTGGGCGGCGCGGCAGGCGGCGATCCTGGCGAGCGGGAAGAGAAGGTTGCCGCGCAGGTGCAGGACACGGGCGAGCAGCTCGCCATCGCCGAGCGCGCGGGCCTCGGGCTCGAGCGCATCCACGAGTCCGAGGGCCTCTTCGAGCCGGTCCACGAGCCGCAAGCAGCCGGCGAGGCCGAGCCGGGCACGAGCCCGCCCGGCGGGATCGTCGGCGGCGGCCAGCGCCCTCTCGAACGCAGCGAGCGCCGGTTCGACGGCACCGAGCTCGAGCAGGACACGACCGAGCTCGGTGGCGATCGCCGCCCGCAGCGTCGGCTCGCGCGCGAGCGGCTCGGCACGGGCCAACAGATCGCGCGTCGCGGACAGGCGTGCACCGGCGGCCTCGGCCCGGGCCACGGCCAAAAGGGCCGCGGCCGCCTCCGGATCCGCGGCGGCGACGAGGTGCTCGGCGCGCAACAGCGGGTCGCGGCTCGCGTACCACTCGGCCGAGCGACGGTGGAGCTCCCGGCGGCGCTCCTGGAGGAGCGAGGCGTAGACGCTTTCGCGGATCAGCGCATGGGCGAACAGGAAATCGGTACCGTGCGGTCGCACGAGGTCGCGCCGAACGAGCTCGGTGCAGTCCGCGAGGGGATCGTCGGCGACTGCTCGCAGCGCCTCGAGGGAGAAGCGCTGGCCGAGGACCGAGGCCGCCCGCAACGTCGCCCGATCGCGGCTCCCGAGCCGGTCGACCCGGGCGAGAACGAGGCTCTGGACGGTCGACGGCAGGGCATCCTCGCCGCGGTCGAGGCCGGCACGGGCGAGCTGCTCGAGGAAGAGCGGGTTGCCGCCGGAGCGGACGGCGCAGCGGCGCGCCGCTCCGGCCTCGGCGACGAGCAACCGCGCCGCGAGCCGCTCCGCCTCGGCGGCAGCGAGCGGGCCGAGGCCGATCACGACGAGGGGCGCCTCGGCCGGGAGCGTCCGCCAGGCGCGCTCCAGTGGATCGCCCTCGGGACGGGTGGTGAGGAGGAGGAGGGCGGCGCAGTCGGGCACCACCCGGGCGAGAGCCCCGAGCTCGGCGAGGGTGGCCTCGTCGGCCCAATGGAGGTCTTCGACCAGGAGGAGACGCGGCCGCTCCGCAGCGGCGGCCCGCAAGAGCGCGGCGAGCGCCCGGCCGCGGCCTTCGACCCGTGTCGGCTCGTCCATGGCGGCGCGCAGCGCGGCCAGCTCGGGCGGCAGCGGGGCGCCCGCGAGATCGAGCAGATGGAGACGCAGCTTCGGGGCGACGGCGCCGCGCGCGATCACCCGCTCGACCGCCTCGACGCGGGCCTCGAGCGGGGCCTTCGGGGAGAGGTCGAGCAGGCCCGAGGCGAGCTCAGCCACGGCCGAAGCCGGCCCGCCGCCGAAGTCGAGGATCAGGGCTTCGTGTACCCTGAAGCCGCGGGCCCCGGCGCAGAGCTCGCGCACGAGCCGCGACTTGCCGATGCCGGCCTCGCCACGGACGAGCACGGTCCGACCGGCGCGATCGCGCCGGCAGGCACGCAGGAGGCCACGGAGCTGGGCGAGCTCGGCCGAGCGGCCGACGAAGGGGGTGGCGCGGGCCGGGGGCGCGCGCGTCGGCCCGGGCTCGATCCGGATCGCCGCGACCGGCCGGGTGAGCCCCTCGAGCCGGAGCGCCCCCGCCTCCCGGAACGGGAAGGGGGCGCGGGCCGCGCCGGTGATCGCGGCATCCGCCAGGATCTCGCCCGGGCCGGCACGGTCGGCGAGCCGGGCGGCGAGGTTCACGGCCTCGCCCGTGACCGTATAGACGCTGTGCGCGGCGCTGCCGGTGGGGCCGGCCACGACCTCGCCGAGGGCGAGGCCGATGTGGGCGGCGAGCTGTGGCTCGCCCGGATCGGCGAGGCCGGCGACCGCCCCGATCAGCGCGCGGGCGCAGGCGACGGCTCGGTCGACGTCGTCCCCGCGGGCGAGCGGGGCACCGAAGAGGGCCATGACGCAGTCGCCGATATGCTTGTCGATCGTTCCGCCGTGCTCGACCACGAGCCGGTCGGCGGTCGCGAAGAAGCGCTGGAGGAGATCGCGCACCCGCTCGGGATCGGTCCGCGCGGCGAGCCGGGTGTAGCCCACGAGGTCGCAGAACAGCACCGCCACCGGCCGCCGGTCGACCTCGCGCGGTACGTCGCTGGCGGCGGGTGCGGCGGCGAGCGCGCCGATCGCCGCCAGAAGGCGCTTGCGGTGCCCGAGCGAGGCGACCCCCAGGGCACGGAGGTCGTCGTCGGTGAGCGCGAGCAGAACCTCGCGGTCGACGTCGTTGGCGCGGAACGCGGCCGCGTAACGCTCGAGCCCGAGGCTCGCGAGCCAGGCCTCGACGTCCAGGACGGCTCCTCCGCCGGATCCACCCGGTCGTTCTCAGCCTAGCACGAAGCGGCGGGCCGGAAAGACCGGCCGCCGGGGCGGGGTGCCCCCCGGCTCAGGTCGTCTTGTCGGCCGGCTGGAGGAGGTCGTCGCGGCTCCAGGCCAGCCGCTCGGCCGACCAGCGCGACAGCTTGAAGGCCCAGCCGTCGAGCCGGGCGGCGAGCTGGGCGACCTGCTCGCCGGCGGGCTTGGTGCCTTCGGCCGGCTGGCCGGGCAGAGGCTCGCCCGTGCTCGCCGCGAAGCGCACCCAGAAGACGGCGTCGTCGCCCTCGCCCTCCTTGTGGAGGACGGTCTCGATCACCACGCCGTCGACGGTGACGAAGCGCGCCTTCGGCGCGGTCTCGGCGAAGGGCACTGCGGCGGCGGCGCGCACGTCCTGCAGGGTGAGGCTCGAAAGCGCGCTCTGCAGGCGCTCGAGCTTGTCCTTGTCGACGCTGCGGCCGTCCGGAACTCGGTCGAGCGCGAGCTCGCTCGTCTCGCGGCTGGTCCGCGACGCGGTCACGGGCTCACCCGCGGCGGGCCGCAGCGTGACACTCGCGATCGCCTCGCGCGGAATGTCGAGGATCTGGCGGTCGATCCAGCCGAGCGGCTCGTCCGGCACCTCGATCCGCCGGTCCACGAGCCAGGCGCGCGGCTCGGCGCCGCGGCGGACATAGACCGCACCGCGGCCGGGTCCGAAGGCACCGTAGCGGGTCTTTCCGACCACCACGGAGGCGATCTCGGCACCCTTGGCGTCCGCCAGCACCACCTTGCGGGCGCGACTCTTCTCGTTCTGGCCGAAATCGAGCTCGAGGCGGGCGTAGCGCTCCGGCTGGTCGGTCTTGGGTTCGAGCAGGCGGGCGGTGACGAGGCCGCGGGCGAGCGCCTGGACCTTCGCGGGGTCGGCCGGGTAGCCGCCGAGCTCCTCGACCACCCAGCCGCGCTCGGCGCGGCGGACGGTGGCCTTACGGCCCTCGGCTACGACCTCGATGCGGGCGACGTCGGCGAGCCGGTCGACGAGCCCGGGCAGGAGCGGCTCGTCGACGGTCATCGCGGTGATCGGAAGATCGCGCTGCATCACCGCCTGGGCGGCGAGCGCCACCGCGCCGAGCGCGAGGGCCGCGAGCACCAGAAGACCCTTGGGCGACATGGCGTGCCTCCCCCTTCTCAGGCGGCGGCGAAGCGGCGCCGCGTGCGGGCGCTGCGGACCAAGGCCACGACGATACCGACGAGCGCCACGAGCACCGGTACGGCCACGATGTTCGCGAGCCGCAGCCGGTCGCGCAAGGTCTCGATGTCGCGGCGCAGCGCATATTGCACGTCGCGAAGCTCGCGGCGGGTATCCAGGAGTTCGGCGCGGGCCTTGTCGATCTCGGCGCGCTGTTCGGCCGTGACCAGCGCCGCCTCCTCGCCCGCGCGCTTGACCTCGAGCGAGGCGAGCTTGTCCTGCAGGCTCTTGAGCCGTTCGAGCAGCTCCTGCTCCTTGGCCCGATAGGTGGCCTCGGCCGCGCGACGGATCTCCTCGACCCGAAGGAAGGGCCGCAGCGTCACCTCGCGGCCGCGCAGGCCGCCGAGGGCGGAGGATCCGGCCAGATAATCGAGCGCGTTGGCGACGAAGTTGGCGTTGTCGGCGAGCGGCACGGTCACCTGCTGGCCCAACAGGCTCTGGGTGGCGAGCCAGGCACGGTCCTCGAGCATGTCGGTGTCGGCCACGAGCACGATCGACACGGGCCCGTCGGAGGCGGTCTTCCGATCGGCGGGCGCCTCCACCCCTTCGGGCAGGGCCTCGGGCCAGGCCGACTTGACCGGTCCCGTGATGCGGGCGGCGATCACCCGCCGCTCCCCGTCCGGCTTGAAGGCGCGGATCAGGCCCAAGGGATCGGGGAATGCCGCGATCTTGTCGACCTCCATGGCCTGACTGTCGGGGCTCGAGGTGACGAGCGGAACGAGCTCGGTCGTGGCCCCCTCGCGCTTCTTGATGATGCCGGGCGAGGCGAAGGTCAGCCGGTTGAGCTCGGCGGTGATCACCTCGCCCGGGGCGAGCGCCGTCCGGTCGTAGGCGAGCCAAGCCAAGTAGTCGACGATCTGCTGGCGGCCGCCCGAGGGGTACTGGACCTGGCGCGCGGCGCGGCGGTCGGCCACGAACTTGCCGGCCTCGAGCTCGACCCCCCAGGCGGCCAGGAGCGGGCCGAGCGAGGAGGCCTGGGCGCCGGGCTGGGGAACGCGCGAGCGCATCGCCGCGGCCTCGGAATGGGGATCGAGGAAGGCCAGGACCTTGCCGCCCTTGAGCACGAACTGGTCGATCGCGAAGAGGGTCTTGTCCGAGAGCCGGGTCGGGTGGACCAGCAGCAGGATCTTCACCTCGGGATCGAAGCTGGAGATGTCGCCGCCGAGGTAGCGGATCGAGAAGAACTGGCCGAGCTGCTCGTAGACCTGCCAGGGGCGATACTGGGCGAGGGGGTCGCCGTTGATCGGCAGGCCCGAGATCAGGGCCACGACCGGCTTCTCGGGGTTGGCGAGATTGTACACCAGGCGCGAGAGATCGTATTCGAGGAAGCGCTCGCGCTCGGGCGAGAGCACCGGGATCACGTCGACGTCGTCGGTGCTGTTGGTGCCCGCGATACCGAGATAGCCGTTGGCACCGCTCTCGAGGGCGATCGGCTGCAGGCCGAACCCGACCGCCCGGTCCTCCTCGGGCGAGAAGGGCTCGGGGTCGACGAGCTCGAGCTGGATGCGGCCGTTGCTCGCCGCGACATAGGCCTTGAGGAGATCGCGGACCCGGTCGGCGTAAGAGGCGAGCAGCGGGTTGGCCTCGCGCACCCCCCTCGAGACGTAGAGGCGGAGCACGATCGGCTCCCGGATCCGCGCGAGGAGCTGCCGGGTCGGCTCGGCGATCGTGTATTGCCGGTTCTGGGTGAGGTCGAGCTTGTAGGGCCGGAGGGTGAGCGTCGCCCAAGCGGTGGTAGCCACCAGGAGCACCAGGGCGAACACCAGTCCGAGGATCGAGAGCTTGCGGCGGTCGGCCATGGGCGGCGATCCCTCAGGCGGCCTTCTCGAGGTCGACGATCAGCGTGTTGACGAGCAGGCACACGCCCACGAGCGTGGCCAGATAGACGGCCGTGGCGGCGCCGATCACGCCCTTCACGAGCTCGTTGAAGTGGGTGATCAGGCTGAAGGAGGCGACGAGGTCCACGACCCAGGGTGGCGCCCAGCCACGGAAGGCGGACAGCACCAGATCGACCCCGCTCATCAGGAAGAGGAAGCAGATCGCGGCACCCAGGACGAAGGCGATGACCTGGTTCTTGGTGAGGGCAGACGCGCAGGCGCCGATCGCGATGAAGGCGCCGGCTATCGCCCAGGAGCCGAGATAGGCCGCGAGGATCACGCCGTTGTCCGGCTCGCCCAGATAGTTGACGGTGATCCACAAGGGGAAGGTGAGGGCGAGCGCGATGCCGGTGAAGAGCCAGGCGGCCAGGAACTTCCCGAGCACGATCTCGAAGGTCGAGGCCGGGAGGGTGAGGAGGAGCTCGATCGTGCCGGTCCGGCGTTCTTCGGCCCAGAGGCGCATCGCGACCGCCGGGACGAGGAAGAGGTAGAGCCAGGGGTGGAAGACGAAGAAGCTCTCCAGGTCGGCCTGGCCGCGCTCGAAGAAGGCGCCGATGAAGAAGGCGAAGGCGCCGGCCAGGGCGAGAAAGATGACGATGAAGACGTAGGCGAGCGGAGTCGTGAAGTAGGCGGCGAGCTCGCGCTTGAAGACGGTGGCGACGGCGCGCACGGGGTTCCCTCCCTCAGGACGGACGGCTCGCGGTGAGCGCGCGGAACACCTCGTCGAGTCGGCCGGGTTCGACGGTCAGATGCTCGACCCGGATGCCCCGCTCGTGCAGGAGGCCGGCCACGGTGGCCCCGAGATCGGCCCCGTCGGCCGGCAGGACGAGGAGGGTGGCGGTACCGTTCACCCGCTCGAGCGGCTGCACCTCGCGCACGGCGTTGATGGCGCGCAGCGCCGCGGTCGCCTCCTCCTCGCGGCTTCGGTCGATGGTGAGCCGAACCGCGTTGTGGGCGGGCGAGCGGCGGCGGAGCTCCTCGGGCCGGGCATCGGCCACGATCCGGCCACGGGCGATGATCACCGCCCGGTCGCAGACCGCGTCGACCTCTTCGAGGATGTGGGTCGAGACGATGATCGCCTTGCCCGCGCTCATCTCCTTGATGAGCTTTCGGACCTCGTGCTTCTGGTTGGGGTCGAGACCGTCGGTCGGTTCGTCGAGGACGAGGACGGGCGGATCGTGCAGGATCGCCTGGGCGAGGCCGACCCGCCGGCGAAAGCCTTTGGAGAGCGTGTCGATCGGCCGGAGCGCCACCTCCTCGAGGCTGGTGCGGGCGATCGCCTCGCGCACCCGCCGCTCGAGCTCGGCCCCCTCGAGGCCGCGCATGGCGCCCACGAAGCGGAGGAAGGCGAGGGGTGTCATGTCGCCGTAGGCGGGTGCACCCTCGGGCAGGTAGCCGATCCGGCGCTTGGCCTCGCGCGGGTTCTCGACGACGTCGAAGCCGGCCACCACGGCGGTGCCGGAGGTGGGCAGGATGTAGCCCGTGAGCATCCGCATGGTGGTCGATTTGCCGGCACCGTTGGGCCCGAGGAAGCCCAGGACCTCGCCGCGCGCGACCGAGAAGCTGACCTCGTCGACGGCCTGGACCGCGCCGAACCGCTTGGTCAGCCGTTCGAGCCTGACCATCTCCTGCACGATCGCCTCTCCCCTCGGATCGGCGGGCCCGACCGACCGGCGGCCGCAGCCCCGCCCCGCGCGGCGCCGATATGGGCACCGAGCGCGGGCTTTCAAGCCGAACCCGTGGGCGGGCGCAACCGCTTGATCCAGATCAAGGCGGCTCGGCCCGATCCGGCCTAGGAAAGGGCGGATCACGGGGGCCGGAGGATGCGACCCGAGCTCGTCAGGCTGTTCGAGGCGGCGCGTGTGCCGCGCTACACGAGCTATCCGACGGCGCCGCACTTCACGCCTGCGGTCGGGCCGGCCGAGCACGCGGCTTGGCTCGAGGCGGTGCCGGAAGACCGACCGATCTCGCTCTACCTCCACGTCCCTTTCTGCCGACAGCTCTGCTGGTACTGCGGCTGCACGACCGCGGTCAGTGCCGATCCGGCCCGCCCCGAGGCCTATGCGGAGCTGTTGGCCGCCGAGATCGAGCTCGTGGCGGTGCATCTGCCGGAACGGCCGAGGGTCGCGCATCTGCACTGGGGCGGCGGAACGCCCTCGAGCATCGGGCCGCGAGCGTTCCTGCGGCTCGTCGAGCGGCTGCGGCGGCGCTTTCGCATCGAGCGCGGGGCGGAGCACGCGATCGAGCTCGACCCGCGCTTTCTCGAGCCCGAGATGGTGTCAGCACTCGCCGAAGCGGGGGTGAACCGGGCGAGCCTCGGGGTGCAGTCCTTCGACCCCGAGGTCCAGGCGGCGATCAACCGGATCCAGCCCGCAGCGCGCACGCTCGCCGTGATCGACGCGCTCAGGGCGGCCGGGATCCGGCGGATCAACGTCGACCTGCTCTACGGCCTGCCGCGCCAGACCGTGGCGAGCTGCCGGGCGACGGTGGCGGAGCTCTTGCCCGCGGCCCCCGACCGGGTCGCGATCTTCGGTTACGCGCATCTGCCGACCCTCAAAAAGCACCAGCGGCTGATCGACGAGGGGGCGCTACCGGGTGCGGTCGAGCGGGTGGCGCAGTTCGAGGCCATGGCCGAAGCGCTCGAGGCCGCGGGTTACGTGCCGATCGGGCTCGACCATTTCGCGCGGCCGAGCGACCCGATGGCGGAGGCCGCCGCCTCCGGCCGGCTGCACCGCAACTTCCAGGGCTACACGACCGATCCGGCGGAAACGCTCGTGGGGCTCGGTGCCTCGGCGATCTCGAGCTTCCGAGAGGGGTACGTGCAGAACCTGCACGAGCTCAAGCCCTGGCGGGCCGCGGTGCGCGAGGGCCGGCTGCCGACCGCGCGGGGCCTTCGGCTCTCGCCTCGCGACCGGCTCGAGCGGGACCTGGTCGAGCGGATCATGTGCGACGGTGTGGTCGATCTCGGGGCGGTGGCGGCACGCCACGGGGCGAGCCCGGAGAACTGCGTCGTCGACGGCGAGCGCCTCACCGAGCTCGAGCGGCTCGGCATCGTCGAACGCGAGGGGTTCGTCGTGCGGGTGCCCTCCGCCTACCGGCCGCTCCTGCGAGTGGTGGCCACCGTGTTCGACCGCTACCTCCGGGCGTCGCCCGCCCGCCACGCGGTCGCCGTCTGATGCATCCGGGGGCCCGGCCGGAGGTGCGGGCCGACCCGTGCCGTTGAGCCCGCCCGCGCTCCGCCCCTAGAAGGGTCGCGGGAGGAACCCCTATGTGCGGCTTCGCCGGCATCCTCGATCCGCGCCTCGGCGACGGGGTGGCGCTCGCGGCCCTCGCTCGGGCGATGGTGGCACCGATCGTCCATCGCGGGCCGGACGACGAGGGGGTCTTCGTCGAGCCGGCCGCAGGGCTCGCGCTCGGTTTCCGGCGGCTCTCGATCCGCGACCTGTCGGCGGCCGGGCACCAGCCGATGGTCTCGGGAAGCGGCCGCCACGTCATCGTCTACAACGGCGAGCTCTACGACGCCGAAGATCTGGCGGCCGATCTGACGGCCCGTGGCGTGCGGCTGCGCGGCGGCTCCGACACCGAGGTGCTGCTCGAGGCCTGCGAGCGGTTCGGGGTCGAGGCGACGCTCGCGCGCTGCAACGGGATGTTCGCCTTCGCCCTTTTCGACCGGGCCCAGCGCACCCTCACCCTCGCCCGCGACCGGCTCGGCAAGAAGCCCCTCCACTGGGGGTTCGATCGCGGTCGGCTGCGCTTCGCCTCGCAGCTCAAGAGCCTGCTCGCGGATCCGGACTTCCGTCCGGTGCTCGACCGGGAGGCCCTCGGGCTCTATCTGAGGCTCGGCTATCTGCCCGGTGCGCGCTCCATCTTCTCGGGCGTCCACAAGCTCGAGCCCGGCCATATCCTCCGCTTCGACGCGCGCGGGCGGATCGCGGTCGAGCGCTTCTGGGACCCGGTCGCCGTGGTCGAGGCCGGGCTCGCGGACCCCCTGGACGAGCCGGAGGAGGGGCTCGTCGAGCGGTTCGAAGCGCTGCTCGCCGATGCCGTGCGGCGGCGGACGGTGGCGGACGTCCCGGTCGGGGCGTTCCTGTCGGGAGGGATCGACAGCACGACCGTGGTGGCGCTCCTGCAGGCGCAGAGCCACCGTCCGGTCCCGACCTTCACGATCGGCTCGCCCGACCCGGCCTTCGACGAATCGGCGCCGGCGCGGGCGGTGGCGCGCCGGCTCGGCACCGAACACCACGAGCTCGTGGTCGGGCCCGAGGAGGCGCTCGCGCTCGTCCCCGAGCTGCCCGAATGGTTCGACGAGCCCTTCGCCGACAGTTCAGCGATCCCCACTCTGCTCGTGGCGCGGCTCGCGCGGCGGCGGGTCGTGGTGGCGCTCTCGGGCGACGGCGGCGACGAGCTCTTCGCGGGCTATCGGCGCTACGGCGAGGCGCTCGCCTGGGCGCGGCGGGCCGGGGCGCTCGCCGGCCCGGCGCGGCGGGCGGCGGCGGCGCTGCTCGCTCGGGTGCCGGCCGAGCTCTCGGCACCCGCTGCGCTGCTGCCCGCCCGGCTCGAACCCGTGCGGCTCGGCGAGCGGGCGCGTCGGCTCGGCCGGCTGCTCGCGGGTCCGCCCGAGCGGGCGAGCCTCGAGATCGCGAGCCACTGGAGCGAGCCCGAGCTGCTCACGGGTATCCGTGCACCGGAACCGGTGGGCTTCGACGGGGCGCTGGCCTCCCGCGTGCGCGACCTCGGGGCCCGGCTGCAGCTCCTCGACCTCCTCTCCTGGCTGCCCGAGGACATCCTGACCAAGCTCGACCGCGCCACCATGGCGGTAGGGCTCGAGGCGCGCTGCCCGCTGCTCGACCATCGGGTGGTGGCTTCCGCGTGGCGGCTGCCGGCGCGGCTGCGGGTCCGCGGCGGCACGAGCAAGTGGCTCCTGCGTCGGGTTCTGGCCCGCCACCTGCCCGAAGAACTGGTCGACCGGCCGAAGCGCGGCTTCGCCGCGCCGGTGCACGAGTGGCTTCGAGGACCCTTGCGCGACTGGGCCGAGGATCTGTTGGACCCGCGACGGCTGGCCGAGGCCGGGCTCGTGGCACCGGGGCCGGTGCGGGCGGTCTGGCGGCAGCATCTCGAGGGTCGCGCCGACCGCCGCTTTCCCTTGTGGAATCTCCTCATGCTCGAGGCTTGGCGGCGGCGCTGGCTCGTCGCACCGGCCCGGCTGGCACGCGCCGCGTGATCGGCGGCCGGGCGGGGCCCGGTCGAGCAGTTGCCGGCCCGGGAGGCCGGCGGGCGCGTGCACGGGCGGTTGGAGGGGGCGCGCGGCTCGGCTAGAGGGAGAGCGGCCTGCGTCGGCGGGGGACCCATGCTCGGCACACTCACGCGACTCGGCCGCGAGCTCCAGGTGCACGAGCGGCCGCCCTCGGAGCCGCTGCCGGGCGACATCGTCTGGCTCGACCTCAAGGCGCCCACACCGGAGGAGGTGCGGGTGGTCGAGCGCGCGCTCGGCATCGCCATGCCGTCGCGCGAGGAGATGCAGGAGATCGAGGCCTCCTCGCGGGTCTACGAGGAGAACGAGGCGCTGTTCCTCACCGCGACGCTGGTCTTCCACGCCGACGAGCCGCCGCCCGCCACCACCGAGGTGACCTTCATCCTCAAGGGCGACCGGCTCGTGACCCTGCGCTACGACGACCCGCAGCCCTTTCGGACCATCAAGACGCGGCTCGAGCGCAGCGGGGCCGGCCTTTCCAGCGGCCAGGCGGTGTTCTTCTGGCTCTTGGAGCAGATCGTGGCCCGGCTCGCCGACATCCTCGAGAAGACCGATCTCGAGGTCGACCAGCTCTCGAGCGCGATCTTCGGCGCCGCCGGCCGCAACGGTGGGCGCAGCGGGCCGCGGCCCGACCTCGTCGAGACGGTCGAGCGGGTCGGCCGGAGCGGCGACACCACGGCCAAGCTGCGGGAGAGCCTCCTGACGTTGCAGCGGGTGCTCCTGGCGGTGGGGGTGAGCGAGCTCGCCGCGGTCGGCAATCGCAAGGAGACGCGCGCCCGGGCCAAGGCGCTGGTCCGCGACGTCCAGTCGCTGCTCGACCATACGGCCTTCCTGTCCCAAAAGATCGGCTTCCTGCTCGAGGCGACCCTCGGCCTCATCAACATCGAGCAGAACAACATCATCAAAATCTTCTCGGTCGTGGCGGTGGTGTTCCTGCCGCCGACACTGATCGCCAGCATCTACGGGATGAACTTCGAGCACATGCCGGAGCTCGCCTGGCCGCTCGGCTATCCCTTCGCGCTCCTGCTCATGGTGGTCTCGGCGGTGCTGCCCTATCTGCTCTTCAAGCGGCGGGGTTGGCTGTGAGCGCGGGTGCCGGTGCGGGCGCGAGCTTGCGCGAGCGGCTCGAGGCGGCGCTCGCCCGGGTGGGCGGCGAGCCCCTGACCGGGCCCTTCGAACGGCTCGTGGGCTACCGGTTCGCGGTCGACGAGCGGGCGGGGCTCCTGGTCGAGCTCGACCTCTCGGAGCGGCACACGAGCCAGTACGGGGTCGCGCACGGTGGTGTCACGCTCGTGCTGCTCGACACAGTGGGCGGGGTGGCGGCGGCGCTCGCGGTCGGCGAGGCGCTCGCGCGGATCGCCACGATCTCGCTCTCGGCCAATTTCATCCGCGCCGCCCGTCCCGGCCGAGTGGTGGCCACCGCCCGGATCGACCATCTCGGCAAGAGCGTGGCGCACCTCGTCATGCACCTGCACGAGGGCAGTGCGACGGGGCCGTTGCTCGCCACCGCGACCGGCGCCTACCGGCTCTTCCGGCGCGACGGTTGAGGGGGCTTCGGCCGGGCCCTATATCGGCCGGGCGCGGCCGCCTCGGGGCGGAGCGGCTCGAGGGAGGGAGCGATGGCGAAGTTCGGGATCGGCCAGCCGGTTCGGCGTGTGGAGGACCAACGGCTGGTCACCGGCCGCGGCCGTTACACCGACGACATCAACCTCCCGGGTCAGGCCTACGGCTACGTGGTGCGCAGCCCGCACGCGCACGCCCGGATCCGCAGGATCGACACGAGCCGGGCGCTCGCTGCACCGGGCGTGCTCGCGGTGCTGACGGCGGCGGACACGGGCGATGCCGCCGTTCCCTGCTTCGTGCCCATGAAGAACCGTGACGGCAGCGACGCGCCGATGCCGCCGCATCCCGTGCTCGTGCGCGACAAGGCCCGCTATGTCGGCGACAAGGTCGCGTTCGTGGTGGCCGAGACCCGGGCGCAGGCGCGAGACGCGGCGGAGCTCGTCGACATCGACTGGGAGCCGCTCGAGGCGGTGGTCGACACCGCCGGGGCGATCGGCGCGGGGTCGCCGCCGGTGCACGCCGAATGTCCCGACAACATCGCCTTCGACTGGCATTTCGGTGACGAGAAGGCAGTCGCCGACGCCTTCGCGAAGGCGGCCCGCACCGTGCGGCTCGAGCTCGTCAACAACCGGCTCGTGTGCAACCCCATGGAGCCGCGCGCCGCGGTCGCCGAGTGGGACGCGGCCGCGGGCAAGCTCACCGTGCACACCTGCACCCAGGGGGGGTGGGCCTTCCGCGACGTACTCGCCCAGAGCCTCGGCCTGCCCAAGGAGAAGGTGCGCGTCTTGACCCCCGACGTGGGCGGCGGCTTCGGCATGAAGGCGATGTTCTACGGCGAGTACACGCTCTGCGCCTTCGCCGCCAAGAAGCTCGGCCGGCCGGTCAAGTGGACGAGCGAGCGGGGCGAGGCGTTCCTCTCCGACAGCCAGGGCCGCGACCACGTGACGGTGGCGGAGCTCGCCTTCGACGCCGATCACCGGATCCTCGGCATGCGCTGCCGGGTGATCGCGAACATGGGCGCCTATTACTATTTCTACGCCCCCTTCATCCCGACCTGGGCGGCGCTCAAGGTCCTGCCCGGCGTCTACGACGTCAAATGCCTGAGCTACGGCGTCAAGGCGGTGTTCACCAACACCGTGCCGGTGGACGCCTATCGGGGGGCGGGCCGGCCCGAATCGATCTACTGTATGGAGCGGCTCATGGACGTGGCCGCGGCCGAGCTCGGCATCGACCGGCTCGAGCTGCGACGCAAGAACTTCATCCGCCCCGAGCAGATGCCGTTCAAGACGGCGGCCGGCGAGGTCTACGATTCGGGCGAATTCGCCCGGGTGATGGACGAGGCCGTCCGACGGGCCGACTGGAAGGGCTTCGCGGCACGACGGGCCGAGGCGGCCGGGCGCGGCAAACTGCGCGGCATCGGGCTCTGCTATTACATCGAATCGACGATGGGCAACCCGGTCGAGCACGCCACAGTGCGCTTCGCCGGCGACGGCGCGGTCGAGGTGCTGGTCGGGACCCAGAGCAACGGTCAGGGCCACGAGACGGCCTATGCCCAGGTGCTGGTCGAGCGGTTGGGCGTGCCGTTCGAAAAGGTGCGGATCGTCCAGGGCGACACGGACGCGATCGCCGACGGTGGCGGCACCGGCGGCTCGCGCTCGCTGACAGCCGAGGGCGTGGCGATCTGCGAGGCCTCGGACCGGGTGATCGAGAAGGGAAAGCTCGCCGCGGCGCACGTCTTCGAAGCGGCGGTCGCCGACATCACGTTCGCCGAGGGCACGTTCCGGGTGGCCGGCACCGATCGGGCGATCGGCATCATAGAGCTCGCGGAGCGGGTGCGGACCATGACGGTGAAGCCCGCCGGCCTCGAGCAGGGGCTGGATGCGGCGGCGACGATCAAGCTGGACGCCTGGACTTTCCCGAACGGCTGCCACGTGGCCGAGGTCGAGGTCGATCCCGACACCGGGGTGACGCGCATCGTCCGCTACACGGTGGTCGACGATTTCGGGGTCGTGGTGAACCCGCTCCTGGTCGAAGGCCAGGTCCACGGGGGCGTGGTGCAGGGGATCGGTCAGGCGTTGCTCGAACGGACGGTCTACGATCGCTCGGGCCAGCTCGTGACCGGCTCCTTCATGGACTATTGCATGCCGCGGGCGGACGATCTGCCCTCCTTCGACTTTTCGACGATCGAGGTGCGCTGCCGCAGCAATCCCATGGGCGTCAAGGGCTGCGGCGAGGCGGGCTCGGTCGGCTCCTGTGCCGCCGTGATCAACGCGCTCGCGGATGCGCTGGGTGTGCGCCACGTCGACATGCCGGCGACGCCGGAGCGGGTCTGGCGGCTGGCGCAGGCGCGTCGGACCGCGGCTTGAGCGAGGGGGGCGCCGCGCCTTCCGGGCACGGCGCGCCTCTGAGGTCCGGATCTTCGGGCTTCGGGAAACGGGCGGCGGGCCTCGCCTCAGGAAGAGGCGGGCGAGCCCCGGCGGCGGGTGGCCGCGCCCAGCACGCCCGCGATCGTGACGCCGACGAGTTCGACGCCGCTCGCGGCGAGGCTCGCACAGCTCGCGACGCCCACGAAGCCGAGCTCGCTGCAGGCCCGCCAGAGTGCGAGGCCGGAGGCGACCGGCGGCAGTCGGCAGGCGGCACCGACGCCGCTCGTCCAGAGCGCGAGGTTCTGACCGAGCCAGCCGACGGCGAGCGCGAGCGAGGGATCCGGGGGCGACGGCTCGGGCCGGCGCGGAGCCGTGGGAGCCGAGCGTGACAGCGGGCGATGGCACGGGGCGGTGCCCACGACCGCGCGGGCGAGCGACACCGAACCGCGCTCCAGGCGGCGACGATTGTCGTTCGCCAGTGCCCCGGTCGAGAGGACCGGGCGGACGAACTGGTCCGTTCGGATCAGGCGAGCGGCACCCCGCTCACGCCCACCTTGCTCGCTCATCTTTACTACCCAGCGTCGGCCGCCCGGGTGCCCTCCCTGCCGGCCGCCAACGTGACGGGACGATGACCGGCCGACAAGGGGCAGGAACGGTCGGAGGCCATCCTGCCGTGGCGGCGGTTAACGGTGTCACTCGAACGCGACAGGAGTGCATCCCACTGTGGCCCCCCGGTATGTCATGCCCGCAGCGTCCGCCGCAGTCGGCCGAGCAACTCGAGGCGCGAGCGATCGTCCGGCAGCTGGCGGACCTCGTCCGCGATGTCGAGAAGGAGCCGGGCGTAGGCGTTGTGCCAATCGGCCGGGGCGGCCGCGAAGCGCGGCTCGAGCCGGCGGGGCCCCGGTAGGGGTTCGGCCGGGCCGTCGCGCCGGAGCGCGAAGCGCTGGTCGAGCTGCGGGATCAGGATGCGGAGCGGATCGAGCCCTTCGGCCGCGAGCTCGGCGCGCAGCGCGACCGCCGCCGCCTCCTCGGCACAGACCAGGAAGATCGAGCCCGCGATCGGCCGGCGCCGGAGGATCCAGGCGAGGAGCTCGCGGTGATCGGCGTGGCCGGCGACGGCGTCGGTGGTGCGGATGCGGGCGCGGACGGCGACCTCCTCGCCGGCGATGCGGACTCGCCGCTCGCCCGAGAGGATCACCTGGCCGAGCCTGCCGGGCGGCTGGTAGCCCACGAAGAGCAGGGTCGCCTGGGGTCGCCAGAGATGGGCGCGCAGATGGCGGCCGAGCCGGCTGCCCCCGTCGATCCCGCCCGCCACCAAGAGAATGGCCCGGTCGCCGAGCCGGTCGAGCGCCGCGCTCTGCTCGGCGGTCTCGGCGAGGCGGAGCCGCGGTCCGGTGTAAAGGCGCGGGGTCCGGATGGGGCCGCCCGGCGGCGGCGCGTGGCGGCCGAAGACGTCGATCGCGAGAGCGGCGAGGGGGGTGTCGACCGCGATCGGCACCTCGGGCAGCTCGCCCCGCTCGATCGCGTCGAGGAGAACGAAAAGGAGCTCCTGGCTGCACTCGCCTTCGAAGGCCGGGATCAGCACCGGTCCACCGGCAGCGAGCCCCTCGCCGACCTCGCGGACGAGCCGGCGGCGGCGGTCTTCGGGGCCGGCCTCCTCGCGCTCCCGGTCACCCGAGACGCAGCCGACGACGAGATGGTCGAGTCCGGCGGGGTCGGCGAGGAGGAAGTCGCTCTCCGGCCCGCCGGGTCCGGGGTCGCCCGAGAAAAACAGCCGCTGCGGTGGCTCGCCCGACTCCTCGACCAGGAGCTCGACGGCCGCCGCTCCGAGCATCCCCGAGCCGGTGAGGAACCGCACCTTGACCCCGGGCCCCGGTTCGAACCAACGGCCGCTGTCGCAGGCCTCGAGCCGCTCGAGGCAGCGGGTCGCGTCGGCGCGGCCGAAGAGCGGCCGGGCCTCGGGACGGCCCCGGCGCCGCTCGCGGGCGTTGCGCTCGGCGGTCTCCTCGGCGAGCCGTTCGGCGAGGTCGGGGAGGACGAAGCCCAGGAAGTCGGCCGTGGGACCGGCGGCCATGACCGGGCCGCGGAAGCCGGCGCGCAGAAGATCGGGCAGGCGTCCGGCACGGTCGGGCCGGGCATCGGTGAGGAGGACGAAGTCGAGCCCGGCAGGCGAGAAGGGGAGGTCTCGATGGTTGAGAGCGGCGAGTGTGCGGGTGCCCAGGAACAGGCCGCAGTCGACCAGGAAGCGGCCGCCGTCGTGCTCGACGAGGCAACAGCTTCCGGTCACCGTCGAGGCTCCACCGTGGAAGGTGAGGCGAATCGGCATTCCGGCTCCCGTGCGGCGACCACGGCACGCCCCGCTGCTAGCAGCGGGCTCGGCATGTCGCAACTATAAGGTGAAAATCTATCGAGTCACTCGCGTGTCGCGTAGTGCTCACGGATGAGCTGCCAAGCCTGCTCGGCGGTCTCGACGAAACGGAAGATCTCGAGGTCGCGAGCGTCGATCACGCCCTGCTCGACCATGGCGTCGAAGTTGATGATGCTCCGCCAGTAGCTCTCGTCGAAGAGAAGGACCGGCATCGACCGGGCCTTGCCAGTCTGGATCAGGCACAGGGTCTCGAACAGTTCGTCGAGCGTTCCGTAACCACCGGGGAAAACCACGAGCGCGCGGGCACGGGTCAAGAGATGCATCTTGCGCAGAGCGAAATAGTGGAAGCGGAAACAGAGCTCGGGGGTGACCCAAGCGTTGGGGGCCTGCTCCTGCGGCAGGACGATGTTGTGGCCGACGGTGGGCGCGCCGACCTCGGTGGCACCGCGGTTGGCGGCCTCCATGATGCCCGGGCCGCCGCCGGTGACGATGACGAACCGATGGCGCCCGTCGCTCCCGCTCTCCCGGGCGACCAGCGCGGCGAAGCGGCGCGCCTCCTCGTAGTGGCGGGAGAGCTGCTCGAGGCGGACGGCGACCGCGAGCCGGTGCGCGGCAGCCCGGTCGTCGGGCCGAGCGCGCGCCACCCGCTCGGCTTCCTCCCGCCGTCGGCGGGCCTCGGCGGGCTCGACGATGCGGGCGCTGCCGAAGACGACGATGGTCGAATCGATGCCGTGGCGGGTGAGCTCGAGCTCGGGCTTGAGAAGCTCGAGCTGCAGGCGGACCGGCCGGAGCTCCTCGCGCAGGAGGAAGTCGATGTCGGTGAAGGCGAGACGGTAGCTGGGCGAGCGGGTTTGCGGGGTGTCCGGGTGCGGTGCCTCGCGCAGGGCGTCCTCGCGCGCGCTTGGCAGGGGCACGTGCTGGTCGCGCAACGCCATGGCGGTCTCCCATGGGGCGGCGCCCAGGCGCCGCGGGCCGCCCTTGTGACGCAAGGCGGCGGACGATGCAACCGTGGGGCGAGGGGCCGGACGAGGGCCCGGCCGGAAACGACGAGGCCCCGGCAGGGACTGCCGGGGCCGGTGGTCGCGACCCGAGATCGGGTGGGACGGATCAGGCGGCGAGCGCCTTGACCTCGTCGAGGTTGGCGGTGGCGCGCTTGATCAAGAGGTCGACCACCTCGGCCTGCGCCTTCATGCCGAGGTCGAGGGTCTCCTTGGCATCCGCCATGGCCTTCTCGAGCACGGCCTTGGCGTCCTCGACATATTCCTTGGGCTGCTTCTTGGCGTCGAAGCCCTTCACGAAGCCGTCGAAGCGGGCGAACGACTCCTTGGCGAGCTCGACCTGGCGCTTGGCGATCGTCTGCCAGAGGTCGAAGATGATCTTCTGGGCGGCGACGGCGGTCTCGAGGTTCGCCTTGTGCAGGGCGACCCAGCCCTCGAGATCGAACTTCGGGAACGCGGGCGAAGCAGTCTTGGCAGTCACGGTACCCTCCTCTGGCCGATTTGCTGCGCTGCACAATGGATATCGCGCCGCAGTAGGAGCGTTCAAGGGGCCGGCCGTCCGACCGGCGCGATTTTCGCTTCGCCGGCTGCGACCCGCGGCCGCAGCCGCCGCTCCACCGCCCGGCCGCACGCGGGGATCAGCCGATCCGCCGCAGGCCCGGGCCGATGCGCCGCAAGACGGCCACGCCTCGGGCGAGGTCGCGCCGCAGTCGCTCGCGCGCGGCCGGGAAGCCGGGCGTCGGGTCGGCGAGAAAGGCGCGCAGCGAGCGCAAGGTGAGGGCAGTGGCGCCGATCTCCTGGAGCGCCCGCTCGGCGCCGGCGCCCGGCACCCGGGCCACGTCCAGGAAGGCGTGGACCAGGCGGGAGAGGTCGAAGACCATCGGGACCCAGTGATGCGGATGCGAGGGCCAGAGCTTGGCCCGGAGCATGGCGCCGGTGAGGCGCCGGTGCGGCGCGAGCGCCTCGAGCCAACGCAGCATCACCCGCTCGAGGCGGACCGCGGGATCGGGGTCGGCGAGCAGCTCGGCGGGTGTCGCCCAGACCGCGGAAAGGGCCCGGGCGAACCAGGCATTCGCGATCGCGTCGATGTCGGGGAAACGGGCCGCGACCTCGGCGAGCGGCACGCCCGAGCGTTCGGCGAGCGCGGAGAGGCGGAGCTGCTCGAGCCCCGTCTCCTCGGCGAGCTCGAGGGCGAGGTCGAGGAGCCGGTCGGGATCGAGCCCGGCTGAGCGGGGGTCCGCCCGGCCGGCCATCGGCTCAGCCGGCCAGGAGCCGCCCGACCCTGTCGAGTGCGGCCGGTCGCTTCAGACCGTAGCGGGCGAGCGCGGGGGCCACGATCCGCTCGACCTCGGCGCGGCCGAGTTCGTCCATGAGCGCGCAGGGAGGCTTCGCGAAGCGCAGCGCCTCACGGGCACCCGTGTCGATGTCGGCCGGGGTCGCGACCTCCTCGTCGAGCTCCTGGAGGACGGCGAGGAACACGCCGAGCCGGATTCGGTCGCGGATGAGCGCGCGCCGCTCGGGCGGGATCTCGCCGAGCTGGCCGATCTCCCACATCCGATCGGCCTCGCCGACCTCGATCAGGCTCTTGGCCGGGGCGTAGAAGGGCCCGAGTGGCGCCAGATTCTGGATCGCGTGGAGGTTGATCCGCGGCTTGATGAGGTTCTGGACGCGGAACGGTCCGGCGGCCGCCCCCACGGCCTCCTCGGCGACCGCGTCGACCTCGGCCGGGGTCGCGAGCCCCTCGTCCAGGAGGCGGCAGGCCTCGTTCGTGTAGGGGCAGAAGAAGCGGTTGATGGCGAAGCCGTAGGCGTCCTTGCAGGTGATCGGCTTCTTGCCGGTGGCGCGGCAGAAGGCGAGGCCCGCTTCGACCGTGGCGGCCGCGCTGGCCTCGCCGCGGACCACCTCGACGATCGGGTTGATCTGGGCCGGGCTGAAATAATGGAGCCCCAGGAATCGGTCGGGCTTCCTCATGTGGCGGGCGAGCTCGCTCACCCTGAGGCAGCTCGTGTTGGTGGCGACGAGCGTGCGTTCGGGGAGCAGGCCCGAAAGCTCCTCGAACAGTTTCGCCTTGAGCGAGAACTCCTCGAAGATCGCCTCGATCACGAGGTCGCAGTCCGCGAGCCCGCCGAGACCGTCGACGGCGGCCAGGCGGCCAGCCGCCGCCTCGGCCTGTGCTGGGGTCATGCGGCCGCGCTCGACGCTCTTGGCCCAGAAGGCTTTGGCCTGGTCGATCGCGCCGCGGGCGGCCTCGGGCCGCGCGTCGTAGAGCCGGACCGCGATTCCGTGTCCGGCGACGTTGGTGGCGATGCCGGTGCCCATGGTGCCGGCGCCGACGATGCCGACCGTACCGATCTCGCTCATCCTCACCTCTCTCGAAGGGTCGGGCGGAACGGGCCCGTCAGTCGCCGAGATGACCGGGCAGCTCGTGCACGGAGACCCAGGTGAGGTCCTTGTCGACCTCCTTGACCACCTTCTCCTTGACCTTCTCGGGCAGCACCTCGCGCAACTCGCCGAGCATCTTGGGCGGTGCCACGAGCATCAGCCGGACGAAGCGGCCTTCGTTGCTCGCCTGCTCGAGGGTCTGGGCGAGTTCGCGCGCGAAGCGCTGCTTCTCGACCTCCTTGGGGTCGGTCGAGGGCTCCATGGCGTGGCGGTCGCCGACGTGGCTCGAATCGACGCTGCGGCCGGGCCGATCGGCCAGGAGCTCGCTGCCCTTCTCGCGGCCGCGGCCGACGAGCTCGGGCATCACGAGCTCGAGGGCGCCGACTCGCGGGTCGCCCTGGAAGATGCGGGCGCGGGCGCCGTCGGCCACCACCACCCACATGGTCCGGTTCGGCATGGCGATGGTTCCCCCTTCAAGGATCGGCGTCGCTCAGCGGCGCTCCTCCTCGGGAGCATCCGCGGTCAGGATGTCGTAGACGAGGGCCGCCGCCCCTTCGAGAGGGTGCGGTGCCTCGCCGAGCACGTCCTCGGCTCCGCTCGCCCAGAGCACGGCCTTCTCGATCTCGGCGACGGTCGCCCCGGTAGCCAGGATCTGGGCGAGCTTCTCGGGATCGTCGTCGCCGACCAGCTTCGCGATGTCGCTCAAGGTAGGGCGCAGATCGGGTGCGGGTCGGGTCGTCATGGTCTCCACCTGGGCATTGCCGGTGCCGGGCACAAGGCCCGGGCGCGGCTCAGGCCGCGCTCCGCGGCGTCACGCCGCGCAGCGCCTCGACGGCGGCCCGCCAGGCGATACGGTCCTCGCAGGCCTCGATCAGCACCATGGTCGGGGCGAGGGCGCGCAGCCGCTCGGCGAGGGCCGCCGGATCGTCCTCCTCCGCGGTTTCGATCCGCGTGTCCTCGCCGAGCACGGTCCTCGCCTCTTGGGCGGCGGCCCGGTCTGCGGCCAGTACGAGGAGCGGCAGCTGTGCCCGGCGGGCGAGTTCGCGGGCGAGCTCGAGGGCCGGCCGACCGGCCCGGTGAACGACCACGAGCGGCCCGCCGGCCCGGCCCATCACCAGGACCGGGCAGGGTAGCCGGGCCGGCGGCTCCTCGCCCCAGAAGGTCGAGGCGGTGGCCACGGCGAGCACGTCGCCGGCACCGAGCGGCAGGGCCTCGAGGCCGTGCGCGGTCTCGAGGCGCCAGCGCACCCGGTGGGTCGCGGCGGTTCGCTCGAGCCGCAGCCGCATGCGCTCGGCCACCGCGCGCAGCATCCGCTCGGCGAGCGCCACGTCGAACTCGCGCTCGCCGGCCGCGGACACGATCCGGGTGAAGGGGAGGGCGGCGGAGGCCGACAAGCGGCGGTCCTCGACCAGGAGTGCAACCATTTCGCGCTCGAGGCGGGCCGCCATGGCGAGCGCGGAGTCGAGGAGGGCGAGAGCCGTCTCCTCGGGCGGCACCGCGACCACGAACCGGGCGGGGGCGCTCACGTCGTCTCCTCCCGGCGCTCGCCCGGCCCCTCCTCGGCCTTCGCGCCGAACGCCTTGCGCTTCTCCGCCATGGCCCGCAGCCGATCCTCCGCCTTGCGGAACAGCGTGCCCTCGGGAAACAGCCCGTCCGGACCGCGCTCGCCCGCCGGCATACCGGTCAGGATCTCGATCCCTTCGGCGATCGTACGCACCGGGTAGATCGTGAAGAGCCCCTTGGCGACCGCGTCGCGGACCCGCTCGTGCAACATCAGATGCCGCACGTTCGCGGTCGGGATCAAGACGCCATGGCTGCCGTCGAGGCCGCGCGCGGCACAGACGTCGAAGAAGCCCTCGATCTTCTCGTTGACCCCGCCGATCGCTTGGACGTTGCCGTACTGGTCGACCGAGCCCGTGACCGCGAGGCTCTGCCGGATCGGCACCTCGGCGATCGCCGAGAGCAGCGCGTAGAGCTCGGTCGAGGAGGCGCTGTCGCCCTCGACCCCGCCATAGGACTGCTCGAAGACGAGGGTGGCGGAGAGCGAAAGCGGTAGGTCGGGGGTGAAAGTGGCGGCGAGGAACCCCGAGAGGATCAGCACACCCTTCGAATGGATCGGCCCGCCGAGCTTCACCTCGCGCTCGATGTCGATGACCTGGCCGCCGCCCATCCGCACCCGGGCGGTGATGCGCGACGGTCGTCCGAAGGCATAGCCGCCGATCTGCAGCACCGAAAGGCCGTTGATCTGGCCGATCGCGGCTCCGCTCGTGGCGATCTGGACCGTGCCCTCGGTGATGACCTCGAGCGAGCGCTCCTTGAGGCGCGAGAGGCGCCGCTCGCGGGCATCGAGCGCCCGCTGGACCGCGGCCGCGTCGATCACCGCCGCTTCGCCCGCCTGGAAGTCGGCTTCGCGCAGCACGTCGGAGAGATGTTCGATCTCCGTCGAGAGCTTGTGGGCGTCCTCGGCCCGCCGCGCGGCGTGCTCGAGCAGCCGGGCGACGCCGTCGCGGGCGAGCGGCTTGAGTTTCTCCTTGCGGGCGATGGTGGCGATCAGTCGGGCATAGAGGCCGATCGTCTCGGGATCGCGCGGCAGCCGCTCGTCGAAGTCGGCAGGGATCTTGAAGAGGCGGGCGAACTCCGGGTCGAGCTCGACCAGGAGCCAGTAGAGGAGCCGCTCGCCCACGAGCACGACCTTGACGTCCAAGGGCGTGGGCTCGGGCTCGAGGGTCTGGGTGCCGAGCACGCCGAGCGCCTGGAGGGCCGATTCGATCCGGATCTGGCCCGTGGTGAGCGCCCGTTTGAGGCCGTCGTAGGCCATCGGCCGGACGAGCAGCTTGCGGGCATCGAGCACGAGATAGCCGCCGTTGGCGCGGTGGAGCGCACCGGCGCGGATCATCAGGAAGTCGGTGAGAAGGGCACCCATCTCGGCGCGGTGCTCGATGCGCCCGACGAGGCGCTCGAAGGTCGGATCGTCCTCCTGGACCACGGGCGCACAGGTCCGCCCGGTATGGTCGACGATCAGGTTGACCCGGTAGCGGCGGAAGAGGGGGTGGCCGTCCTCGATCGCGACCGCCGCCGGTCCTGCCTGTTCCGGGAGTTGGAGAAAGGCCTCGACGTGCTCGATCACGTCCTTGCGCGCCGCCTCCAGGAACGTCAGCACGTCGGGCAAGTCGGTATAGGCGGGGCGGATCGAATCGAAGAGGAAATTGACGGCGAAGGCAGCGGTCTCGTCGTTGAGGGCTTTGATCCGCTCGCGGGTCTCCTTCATCCAGCGCGGAGCGTTGGCGAGCGCGTCCTTGAGTTTCTTCTGCAGACCCTCGACGGTCTGCTCGATCTGCCGGCGAATGGAATCGGGCAGAGCCTGGAAGATCTCCGGGGTAACGATGCGTCCGTCCGCCACCGGTGCGAAGGCGAAGCCCATGGGCGAGCGGATGAGCGCCACACTGTGCCGCTTGGCCTCCTCCTCGACCTCGGCGATCGCTTTCTCCTGGCGCTCCTTGAGCTCCTCCTCGATGACCTGGCGGCGAGTCCGGTACTCCTCGTTCTCGAAGGCGTTGCGAAGCGCCGGCAAGAGATCGGTCAGGAGCCGGTTCAGATCGTCGCGCAGCTTGGCGCCGCGACCGGCCGGCAGGCGCAACAGGCGCGGCGTGCGCGGATCGGTGAAGTCGGAGACGTAGCAGAGGTCGAGCGGGGCGGGCTCGCCCGCAGCGCGCGCCTCGAGGAGCTGGTGGACGGTGGTGTGCTTGCCGATGCCCTCGGGGCCGAGGGCGAAGACGTTGTAGCCCGGCCGCCGGGAGGAGAGCGCGTAACGCAGCGCCTCGATCGCCCGCTCCTGACCGATCGTCTCGCCGAGATCCGAGAGCTCGGCCGTGGTCTCGAAGGGCAGGCTCTCGAGGGGGCAGCACCAGGCGAGCGCCTCGGCGGGCAACGGGCTCGGTCGGCCGGTGCGGGGCTCTTCGGGCAAGGTTCGGCTCCTCAGCGCGCCGCGAGCGGCCGGTGGAACAGCCGGCCGAGCCCGGGCAAGGGATCGGTGATGCCGGAAAGCCTGAGCGCGTGCCAGGCCATGGCGTGGTTGGAGGAGGTCACGGGCTTGCCGAGCTCGGCCTCGATCGCCTCGGCCGCCTCGACGAGCCGCAGGCTCGTGCACGAGACGAAGACCAGATCGACCCGCGGGTCGCGGCCGAGCTCGAGCGCTGCCGCCCGGACCGAAGCGGGCTCGATCCGCGCCACCCGAGCGTCGTCCTCTTCCTCGAAGCTGCCGAAGAGGGGGATCTCGAAGCCGCGGGCCTCGACGTAGCGGCGGACCACCTCGTTGACCGCCCGGCCGTAAGGGGTGAGGACCGCGATCCGGCGGGCGCCCAGGGCCTCGAAGGCGGCGAAAGCCGCGCCGATCGGCGTGGTTACGGGTACACCCGGCCGCGCCTCGTGGACGCGGGCGGCGATCCGCTCCTCGCCCAGCACCATGGCCGCCGAGGTGCAGCCGAAGGCCACGACCGAGAGCGGCAGCACGGGCAGGATCAGCCGGGTGGCGGCAGCGATGTCGTCCTCCATGGCGGCGAGGGTCTCGGGCGTGATTCGGGCGTCGTTCCAGATCCGGCTCTCGTAGAGGGCTACGCCCTCGAGCCCGTGGAAGACCCGCCGCCATTCGTGCTCGATGGTCTGGTCGGTGGCGAGCACGACCAGCCCGATCCGGGCTCGGGCTCCGATGCCCCCGTCCATCCGGAACGGCAGCCCGCCGCGATATTCCGTCGACATCGAAGGGCCCTCCGTGCGGCCTCAGGCGGCTCTGGGCTCGAGGCCGGTCGGGTCCCACCCGGGCCGTCGGCCGGCCAGCAGATCCGCGATCACCCGGGCGGTGCCGCAGGCCCAGGTCCAGCCCATGTGGCCGTGGCCCGTGTTGACCCAGAGATTGCGCTGCCGGCCGCGGCCGATGATCGGCAGGTTCGTGGGCGTCATCGGCCGCAGCCCCGCCCAATATTCCGGCCGGCTCCAGTCGCCCGCCTGCGGGAACAGCTCGTGGGCGGCCTTGAGCATCGGCGCGAAATCCTCGGGCCGGTGCGACCAGTCCCAGCCCCCGAGCTCGGCCACGGCGGTGAGCCGCACCCGATCGCCGTAATTGGCGAAGGCGAACAGGTTGTCCTCGTCGACGCCGGGAAGGGTGGGGGGGGTGTTCGAGCCCGCGATCGGCAGGGTGACCGAATAGCCCTTGACGGGCCAGATCGGCAGATCGAGGCCGAGCTTGCGCCCCACGGGTGCGCTGTAGCAGCCCAGCGCCAGGACGAAGGCGTCGGCCGCGACCTCGCCCTTGTCGGTGACCGCGGCCGCGATCCGATCGCCCGCCTCGCGGAAGGCCACGACGGTCTCGCCCATGCGGAAGGCGACACCCTTCCCGGCCGCGACCCGGGCGAGCTCGCGGGTGAAGAGCCGGGCATCGCCGCTCTCGTCGCCGGGGGCGAACAGCGCCCCCGCGAAGCGCTCCTTCACGGGCTCGTAGACCGGGTCGAGGGCCGCAGCCTCCTCGGGGCTCACCCGTCGGACCTCGACACCGGCATCGCGCAGGATCTTCGCCTTCTCGTCGGCGGCGGCGAGGCCCGCGGGGTCGCGGTAGAGGTAGAGAGCACCGCCCGACCGCATGCCGCAGGCGATCCCCGTCTCGGCCAGCACGCCGTGCAGCCGCTCCTGGCTGTACAGACACAGGCCCACCTTGCGGCGCGTATTGGCGGCGGCCTTCTCCGCGCTGCACTGGAGGGCGAAGAGGAGCGCCCAGCGCCAGAAGCGCGGATCGCTCTGGAAACGGAAGCGCAGCGCCAGATCGTCGCGGGTCAAGGCCTTGAGGAGGATCTTCAAGGCCTTGGGCGAGGACCAGGCGTAGGCGTGGCCGGGCGCGATCATGCCGGCGTTGGCATAGGAGGTCTCGGTCGCCGGCTCGGCCCGGCGGTCGACGACCGTCACCTCGTGGCCGTCGCGGGCGAGCTCCCAGGCGGTGGCGACGCCGACCACTCCGGCGCCGAGGACGGCGATCCGCATGCGCGCGGCCTCAGCGGGCGGCCACGACCATGATCTCGACACAGTAGTCGGGCGAGGCGAGCCGGGCCTCGACGGTCGCCCGGGCCGGCGCGCAGCCCTCCGGGACCCAGGCGTCCCAGACCCGGTTCATCTCGTCGAACTGGCGCATGTCGGTGACCCAGATGTTGGCCGAGAGGATCTTGCTCTTGTCGGAGCCGGCCTGGGCCAGCAGCTTGTCGATACGGTCGAGGACGTTCTTGGTCTGCTCGGCCATCGAGGCGCCGGGCTTGTCCATGGCCACCTGGCCCGCGAGGAAGACGAGGTTGCCGTAGACGACGGCCTGGCTCAGCCGCTTGCCGGATTCGATCCGCTGGATGGTCACGGGCGCTGCTCCCCTGGGGTTTCGCTGGCGCGAGCTTAGGCGAGGCCCGCGCCCGGGTCGACCCGGCCCGGGTGAGGCCCCGCCCGCGCCGGGCGCAGGCCCCGGGCTCAGGTGAGGTCGGCGGGCGGGATGAGGAGGCCCGCGCTCGCGAAGCCGCCGTCTACCGCGAGGACGTGGCCGGTGACGTAGCCGGCATCGTCGGAGACCAGGTAGGCGGCGGCCGCGGCGATATCGGAGGGCTCGCCGTAGCGGCCCATCGGGATCTCGCGCAACCAGCCGGCTCGGGTGCGGGCGCTGTGCACGGCCTTGACCATGTCGGTCTCGATCGGCCCGGGCGCGATGGCGTTGACGGTGATGCCGTGCGGGGCGAGCTCCTGGGCCGCCACCTGGGTGAGGTTGATCACCGCCGCCTTGGAGCTGCCGTAGGCGGCCCGCCCGGTCGAGCCGCGCAGTCCGGCGACCGAGGCCACGTTCACGATCCGCCCGGGCACGCGATGCTCGATCATCCAGAGGGCGGCGGCCTTGAGAGCGGCGAACAGGCCGAAGACGTTGACCCGGTAGATCCGCTCGAAGTCGCGGACCTCGTGCTCGAGGACCGGCTTCTGCATCGCGACGCCGGCATTGTTGATCAGGATCTCGAGCCCGCCCATGGCGCGCGCGGCGGCAGCGACGGCCGGGCCCACCGCATCGGTCGCGGCCAGATCGAGCACGAGCGCGCGGGCCTCGGCACCGCGGGCTTTGAGCGCCGCGGTGGCCCCCTCGACCTCCTCGGCCTTGATGTCGGCGAGGGTCACCGCCGCGCCCTGGGCCGCGAACCGCTCGGCGATCGACCGCCCGATGCCGGCGGCCGCCCCGGTCACGAGCGCGCGCTTGCCGCGCAGGGTCATCGCTGCTCCTCCCCCGACGATGTCGCGAGCTCGGCCAGGAACGAGTCGATCGCCTCGAGCGTGGCCGCCCGGGCCTGATGGTGCGGGACGTGCGCCGCCCCGGGCAAGAGCACGGTGCGCACGGGTCCCCGCACGCCGCGGGCGATCGCGTCGACCTGCGCGGTGGTGGCGTACTCGTCGGCCTGGCCCTGGAGGACGAGAAGTGGACAGCGGATCCGCGGCAGCCGGTCGGTCACGTTCCAGGCGCGGAAGCGGGGGTCGAGCCAGGTTTCGGACCAAGCCCGGAACACGGCCTCGGTGCGCGCGCCGTGGAAGCGCTCGAGCCGCCGGCGCAGCTCGCCCGCCTCGAAGGCCGCGACCGCGGCTCGAATCCCGGCCACGGTCACCTCCTCGACGAAGACGTGGGCGGCGATCGTGACGACCGCTTCGACCCGCTCGGGAAAGGCGGCAGCGAAGAGGAGGGCGATCGTGCCGCCGTCGCTGTGGCCCAACAGGATCGGCCGGCGGATGCCTGCCGCCTCGAGCACGGCGGGCAGCTCCACGAGCGCCATGCGGTCGAGATAGTCGAGCGGGCGGGGCAGGAGCTCGGGGTCGGAGCGGCCGTAGCCGCGCCGGTCGTAAAGGAAGACCCGCAACCCGTGGCGTGCCGCCAGGAGCTCGGGCACGTCCTTCCAGAAGGCCGTCGAGCCCAGGCCCTCGTGGAGGAGGACGAGGACCGGCTCCTCGGTTGCCTCGGCCGGCTCGAGCCACTCGGCGAACAGCCGCGCGTCGGCCGTCTCGAGTCGGACCGCGCGGCGGTCGATGGCCTCTTCGCGTGGGGCGGCCTTTGCCATGCCCGCTCCTTCGTGTAGCAGCGGCCACAGCGATGAGGGGGGGAGAGCCGCATGTCCAGCCTGTTCTGGCTCGAGGATCGGATCGCGCTCGTCACCGGCGCCTCGCGCGGGCTGGGCTTCGCCATGGCCGAAGCGCTCGCGGCGCACGGCGCGCACGTGATCCTGAACGGCCGCAATCCCGAGACGGTCGCATCCGCGACCAAGAAGCTCACCGATCTCGGTTATCGGGCCGAGGCGCTCGCCTTCGACGTCACCGACGCCACCGCCACCCTCGAGGCGATCGAGAAGATCCGCGAGGTCCACGGTCGGCTCGATATCCTCGTGAACAATGCCGGGATCCAGCACCGGGTCCCGCTCGTCGAGTGGACGGACGCCGACTTCGAGCGGCTGTTGCAGAGCCATCTCGTGGCGGCCTTCAGGCTCGCCCGCGAAGCGGCCAAGCTCATGATCCCGCAAGGCCGCGGCCGGATCGTTTCGACCGGCTCGGTGATCGCGATCCTGGCCCGGCCCACGATCCACGGTTACGCCGCGGCCAAGACCGGGCTGCACGGTCTCACCCGCTCGATGGCGGCCGAGCTCGGGCCCAAGGGCATCACGGTCAACGCGATCGCACCGGGCTATTTCGCGACCGAGATGAACACCGCACTCCTGGCCGACAAGGAATTCACGGGTTGGGTCGAGAAGCGGACCCCGCTCGGTCGCTGGGCCCAGCCGCACGAGATCGGCGGCGCGGTCGTCTTCCTCGCTTCCGACGCGGCTTCTTATGTCAACGGCCACGTGCTCGTGGTCGACGGCGGCCTCTCGGTCACGCTCTGAGCACGGCCTCGGGCACCCGCGCGGTGACCGCGGGCGCCCGCACCGCGACCAGCGCCGCGAGGACGACGACGAAGCCGAGGAGGGGCGGTACCGCATCGCCGATCCATTTTTCGAGGAAGGCCCGGCGCGGTCGTCGGCTCGCTTCGTCGAGAAACGCGTACCAGTCGGGGAACGTCTGCAACCGCGCCGCTTCGTGCGGGGTGATCAGCCGCGGCCGCGAGGGATGGACGAACCGGCCGCGGCCTGGCGTGCCGAAGCCGGTCGTGATCGTGGGTGCCGGCTCGTCCGGGCGGAGCCGACCGTAGACGGCGGTGTAGGTCGTGCCGTTCCGGTGGCAGACGGGTCGTTCTTCGTTCGGCAGATCGTAGAGATCCCGCTCGTGCAGAAACGCGATCCGCCGTCGGTTCTCGGGCGACGGCGTGGGCGCGCTGTCGAACGGGTCCACACCATCGCGATCGAGCAGATCGGCGATCGCCGCCTCGACCGAGAGGGGAGGTCGTCGCAGTTCTGTGAGCACGCCCGCGAAGGCGTCGAGATCCGCGGCCGAAGCGAAGGCCACGAGGAACATCCGCTCGCGCCGTTGCGGTGCGCCGTAGTGGGCGGCGTTGAGCAGCACCGTCCTCGTCCGCCAGCCGGCCGCTTCCAGTGCGGCCGAGGTCGTGTCGAGAACGGAGCGCCGGTCGCGCGCGACGTGTCGGACGTTCTCGAGAACGAGCGCGCGGGCCCCGAGCGCCACGCCGGCCGCCGCCGCGACGAGCAGCAGACCGTTGCGCGGATCGTCGCGGCGGGAGTGGTTGTTGAGGTTCGAGTGCCCCTCGCAGGGCGGACCGCCGATCACGAGATCCGGGCGGGGGAGTCGCGCCAGATCGCGCCCGACGATCTCCGGCCGATCGGCGAAGCAGGCGGCCTCGCCGCTGCGATCGACCGCGACGTGGAGAAGATCGCGCAGATCGGCCGCGATCGTCCGCTCGGTCCCGAGATTGCGTCGGTGGACGGCCAGTGCCGCGCGATCGAGATCGACCGCGGCCAGAAAGCGGGGCAACAGACCCAATCCCTCGGCCGCCATGGCCGCGCCGAGCGCGAACCCGCCCGCTCCCGAGAACAGATCGACGATCCGGAGCTCCCCGCGCGGAGGAGGCGGGAGCGGACGGGCACCGCGCAGCGAGGCCTGCCACCAAGCCTCCGCCGGATCGAGCTCGCGATCGGCGACGTCCTCGATGCTCGAGCGGTAGGCCACGCCACCGAGCTCGATTTCGCGCACGATCCGGCCGGCCGCACGCTCGAACCCTGTCGCGAAGCTCATGGCGGCGGGGAAGAAGGCGAGGCGGCGCCCTTCGCCCGTTCGGCCCGGGGCCGCCGGTCGGTCGAGCTGTTCGCCCGCCGCTCGGCCTCGAGCTGCGCCTTCGCCTTCTCGGTCTCCTCCGCGATCAAGTGCTCTGCGTCCGCTTCGTCGAGAACCTCGACGAGGAGGTTGGAAAAGACCCGTCGCAGCCGCTTGGCGAGCAGGCGCACGACCTCGATCGGCAAGGCCGACTCGCCGGGCTTCGCCGCATCGGGATAGACGGACCGCACGAAAGCCCGCACGAACGGTCGCGCGGCCCCGTAGCGCTGGCGGAAGACGTGGCTGCGCCAGAAATCGCTCTGGCCGCGGCGGACGAGCGCGTAGCGTGCCTCGTCCGACGCCGCGGTCTCGTCGACGACGCAGTCGGCCCGCAGCCACAGACGGTAGACGAAATTCTCGGCGAAATTGCCGAGCCCGAAATTGGCCGGATCGACGGGGCCGCCTTCCTCGCGGCGATAGCGGCGCTCGACGATCGAGCGAAGCGGCACACAAGCGAGCCACAGCCAGAACGCCTCGTCGGCGAGAGCCTCGTGGCTGCGGGGAAGTGCTCGGTGCACGGCGATCGCGGCCTCGGCCTCGAACCGCTGCCAGGACGCGTGTCGGACCCGCCCGGAGCCGGTCCGGCCGGCGAGCTCGCCCTCGACCTCGGCCAGCAGCCGGTCGAGCTCGGCCGCGAGACGATCCGCGAACTGGGTCCAAGGATAGGGCGGACCGCGATCGTTCGAGCCGACGGCCGGCTCCGGGGCGGCGCCCGCGAGCCGGGCCCGAGCGGCATTCCGGTCGAGGGTGGGATAGGGCATTCAGGCGATCCGGGCGGCAGCTTGCACCGTTTCGGCGAGGACCTGGAGGGCCGCGCGCAGCTTCTGCGCTTCGCTCGGGTCCTCGCCCAGTGCGCGCTTCAGCCGTGCGAGGTCCCAGCTGCCGGCGCGCCCCCGTTCGAGTTTGCGCAGCAGGCCCGCGAGAACGCTGCCGGCCGGAACGTCTGCGGCGTCGCATTGCGAGATTTCGTCGCGGAACGCATCGAGGATTGCGTACCCGGCCTCGGCGAGCAGGATTCGCTTCGAGGCTTCGGCAGGCGGATCGGACCGGCCGACGAGCCGATCGTAGACGCTCGCGTGGAGCACGAGGCTCGCGAGCCGCTCCTGCTCGGCCTCGGTTTCCAGGATGGAGCCGTAGCGTTCGACCGCGAACAACGTGCCCCGCGGATAGCCCGCCTTCTCCCAGCCCTCGTCGTCGCGGCGTTCGAGAGGGAAGATATCCCGCTCCGGCGGGCGGCCGATCGCGAAGGTCTTCGAGCCGATCCATTGACCTTTGCGATGCGGCAGCCCCGGGCCGGCATCGGGCCAGTCGGCGGCCAGGCACAAGGCCAATCGGATTTCGGCGCGCTCGCTCGCGAGGAGCGCACGAACGGCATCGGAATCGAGCTCGATCTCGTCCTCGACTTCTCGAAGCGGCCGCCGGCACAAGAGGCGGCTGTGTTTCGGCACGCGAGAAAAGCCCACGACCGCGAGCTCGAGCGCGGCCGGCGCCAGGGCCTCGCAGAGCTTCTCGCGGACGGCCCCGAGCTTCGTTGCGATCCGCGGCTCGAGCGCCGACCAGCCGTCGTGCGGTCGTTCGAAGAACGGCCCTTTCTGCGGCGCCTCGCCCGCCGACAGGGCGAGGGCGGCGTCGTCGAGCAGGTGTTCGATGGTGCTCAACTTGAAGAAAGGGCGGATCGTGCGCGGCTCGCTGCGAACCGGCCCCGCGGTGCCGCTCGCGTTCATGCCGACAAGACCTCGACCTTCGGTTCGAGCCGCACCGACCAGTCGGCTTCGTAGGGCTCGGAGCGGACGTCGAACCGCCAGACCTCGCCCCGGGCGAGTTCGCCCACGAACGCGTTTTCCCGTTCCGGGTCCGGATCGACGTCCTCGGGCGGCGTGACCTCGAGCGTCACTTCGTCATCGGACGCTTGTTCGTCCTCGAGCAGGGGGCAGGCGAAGGTTACGCGCACCGGCAGCGCTGTCGTTTGCTTTTCCGCCAGCGCCACCGCGATCCGGGCTTCGAGCCGCACCCGTTCGCCGTGCTCGTCCGCCGGAGCGAGGCTCGGCCCGCGCTCGTAGCGGATGGAAATGGGCGCCGGCTCGGCTCCGGTGCCGGCCGGCGACCGCGGACCGGCCGAGAACCAGTCGGCGAGCGTCCTGCTCAGGACATCGGCGACCGGAGTTATCGGAGGCGGAGGTGGTCGGACCTCGCGGCGGAACTTGCGGACGTTGTCCTTGATGCGCTTGACCAACGTTCTGACGATCTCTTTGTCGTTTTCCGTCGGCAGTCGGCGATTGGTCGGTTCCCACTTGTCGTGTTCGGGTGGCTCCGACAGCCGCAGGACGTCGTCGATGTCGTCGTCGGCCCGAAACGCGCCCGCCACGCGCACGTCGGCACGGCCGCCAGGATCGAAATATTGGACGACCATCTTCGGAAACCGGACCAGTGCCACCCGGTCGACCGGCACCGTTACCGCGTTTCCCCCTTGCTCGTCTTGCCCGGTGTCGTCGGCAGCGACCGCGACGAGGGCGAGAGTGCCGAGTGCCTTTCCATGCAGCTTGTTGAACGTCGTAGCACGCTCGCGCTCCGTGTCGGGTCGACCGTCTCTGTTCGTCACCAGGGTCCAGCAGCGTCGATACGGCGCGAGATCCGCTCGCTTGGTCGGGGCGGGCCGGAGCTCCCTTCCGGAAGAGTCGACGACGACCACGTCGAGTTCTTCGTCCTGGACCCGCGGCCACCACCAGGTTTCGATCGCCCGAACGATGCCTTCGGGCGTCATTTCCGGTACGGGATCGACCACGACGACCGTGGTACCGAGCCGGCCCGCCTCCCGCACCTCGACGGACAGCGCGGCTGCGCAGCGATCGGCTTCCTCGTTCTCGAGGGGATCGACGATGCCGGATCGCGACCCGTGCTTCCGACCGAACCAGGCACGTCCCGTGAACCTCTCCCGTCCTTCGGAAAAGGCGTCGAGATAGGCACAGCCCATCAGCCGCGTGTTCTCGTCGCTGCCTTCGCCAAAACGCGTGTAGGCGAAGATCGTGGCGATCCGCGATGCCGAGGAGAGAGCCGTCTTGCCGTAACCGTATGAACCTCCGGTGTGGGCCCCGCTCTGCTCCGTCTTGCCGCTGTCGCCGATCGACAAGAGGAAGCGGAACCAAGGCGACTCCGGGTCTCGATAATCGCCGTCCAGTCCCGGGGTGTTGAAGTCTTCAATCAGCAGTAGAGTGAGCGGCTGCGCCGGGCTTTGCAGCCCAGTCAGGCAATGATCCGCCGGCAGGCCCCGTACGTGAGCGGCCTTGAGCTTGAAATCGCCGAGCCGAGCCGCCTCGACGAAGGCACGTTTGTCCGAATTTCGGAGCGAGACGAAGCGAAACCGTATCCGGGGACGCGCGTTGCGACCGAGACGGAGCGCGGCATCGACCGTGTTCTGAACGGCTTCTCGCGTCAGCAGGTCCGGTTGCGGCAACGATCCGGCCATGGCGCGGGAATACCCCGTCCCGCCGCCCATCGGCCCGAGCTTTTCGAAAACCCAATTGATACGGGAGGAATACAGGCCCAGTATCTTCGGGAACACTTAAGACCTCAAATGTCGTCCGCGCGCTCTCCGCGATTCTTTTCCGGTTCACGTTGTGTTAGGATAAACTACCCAAACAATCTGCCCAAGCCATGCACAAATTCCTGTCAGCATCTTCGAACGCAAAATCGTTACACCTTCTCGACGCGTCCCCGCAAGGGGCGTTTGCTCGTGGTCGAGCCGTGCTCGGTTCGAGCCGGAGTACCGGCGCGACCGTCCCGGCCGCGCGGCGGCAGGGGGTCGGTGGGGTCGGGGGCCAACTCGGAGACGAACAGCGCCCTGACGGGCACCACGCGCGGGACGGTCTCGACCGCTCGATGGCCCCCGGCGGTCGTGCACGGGCCGCGCTCCAAGACGGCCGCGAGCCGGCACGAGCAGGCGATGCGTTCCCCCGGCAGGCCGCTCTCCCGCCGGGCGGCCCAGTTGATCCGGCTGAGGTCGCCGCTGACACGCGATCGGTCGCCTCGGGCCCGAGTTCGACCTCGAGGTCCTCGAGCAGGAGCCGGTAGAGATGCGACCGATCGGCGAACGCGTCGTCGAGCTCGCACCCGGGTCTCGGCTCGATCGTCCGCTCTTCCGACGGCCCGCGACCCCGACCGCCTGGCCGCCGGCCGGCGGGAAGCGATCGCCGGCCCGGGTTGCACGCCCGCCCGTCGTGGCTATGGTCCGCACCGGGCCGCGGGAGGCGGCGGGGAGGCTGGGGATGCGGCTCGATCTCGAGCGGCCGAGGCTCGTGGTGGCCATGGACCACGCCCGGGCGATGGGCGCGGTGGCCGGGCTCGAGGACCCGGGCGGGGTGCTCGACCGCGTGTTGGAGGCCGGGGCGGACGCGGTCATGACCAGCTTCGGCGTCGTCAAGCGCTACCGCGGCCGGCTGATCGGCCGGGTGCCGACCTTCCTGAGGCTCGACGGCGGGCCTTCGCTCCTCCGCGAGCGTTGGCTCGAGAACACCGAATGGTCGCTCCTGCACGGGCTCGACGACGCCGCTCGGCTCGGCGTCGACGGGGTGTGCCTCATGTACTTCATGGGAGCGGCCTGCGAGCTCCGCACGCTCGAGATCGTCGCCCGGGTCTGCGGCGAGGCGCTGGCGCGCGGCCTGCCGGTGATGGTCGAGGCCCTGCCCTGCCGACACCCGTCGATCGCGGACACCAACGATCCCGGGATGATGGCCGATGCCTGCCGGATCGCCTTCGAGCACGGCGCGGACATCCTCAAGACCTATTTCCCGCACGATCGGGCCGGCTTCGCTCGCGTCGTGCGCGGCTGCCCGGCACCGGTGCTGATCGCCGGCGGGCCGCGTACGCCCGACGATCGGGCGGTTCTCGCCATGGTCGCCGAGAGCGTGGCCGAGGGTGGCAAGGGCGTGGTCTTCGGCCGCAACATCTGGCAGCACGCCCGGCCCGAGCGGATGGTGCGGGCGCTCAAGGCGGTACTCGCGGGCGCCTCGCTCGCCGAGGCCGAGGCGATGCTCGCCGGCTGAGCCGCCGGCCGTGAGCGACCCGATCCTGATCGGGATCGATGCCGGCACGAGCCGGGTGCGGGCGCTCGCCTTCGGGCTCGACGGTCGACCGCTCGGCGAGGCGAGCCGGCCCACGCCCTATCGGCGGCCCGGACCCGGCCTCGCCGAGCTCGATGCCGACCACCTGTTCGAGGCGACGCTCGCGGCTCTGGCCGAGCTCGCCCGCGGGCTGGAACATCCGGAGCGCGTGGCGGGGCTCGCAGTGGCGAGCGTGGGCGAGGCGGGCGTGCTGCTCGACGCTCGCGACCGGCCGCTCGCGCCCATGCTCGCCTGGTACGACCCGCGACCCGCGGCCCTCCGCGAGGAGCTGCTCGCACACCTCTCGGCCGAGCGGCTCGCGCGGATCGCCGGCCTCACCCCCGATCCGATCCTGGGCGTGTTCAAGCTCGCCTGGCACGCCCGCCACACGCCCGAGGCGTTCCGGATGGCGCGGCGCTGGCTGCACGTCGCCGACTGGCTCGCCTTTCGGCTCGGCGGGGCGTCCGCGACCGACCCGAGCCTCGCCTCGCGCACCGGGCTCTTCGACCTCGCGCGGGGCGACTGGTCGGCCGAGCTGCTCGAAGCCGCGCAGGTGCCCGAGGGCCTGCTCGCAGAGGTCCTGCCTTCGGGTACGCGGATCGGGACGCTCGCACCCGAGATCGCCGCGGCGGCGGGTCTGCCCGACGCTTGTGCGATCGGCGTGGCGGGGCACGACCATGTCATGGGGATGCTGGCGTCGGGCGTCGTCGAGCCCGGCACCGTGCTCGACAGCATGGGCACGGCCGAGGGGCTCGCGCTGCCGCTCGAAACGCCGGTGCTCGACGGGCGGCTCGCCCGGAGCGGCTTCAACCAGGGGCTCGCCAGGCTCGAACGGCCGATCCCCTATGTGTTGACCGGGCTCGCCACCTCGGCCGCGGCGATCGACTGGGCCCGTGCCCTGGTCGGGCCCGGGACCCCGCACGCGGCGCTGATCGAGGCCGCCCGCACCGTTCCACCGGGCTGCCGTGGCCTGCTCTTCGTTCCCCATTTGCGCTTCGTCTCGCCCCCCTCGACCGAGCCCGACGGCCGCGGCCTCCTGCTCGGGCTCTCGACCGACAGCGACGCGGCGACCGTCTATCGCGCCGTGCTCGAAGGCGTGGCGTTGGATTGGCAACACATGCTCGAGCGGCTGTGTGCGCTCCTCGGGCGGCCGCCGCCCGAGCGCTGTCTCGCGATCGGCGGCAGCACGCGCAACGAGCTCTTGCTCGCGATCAAGGCGCGGCTCTTCGGCCGGCCGGTCGAGGTTGCGGAGACGGTCGAGGCGGTGGCATTGGGCGCGGCGCTCTTGGGTGGGCTGGCGGCCGGCGTCTTCACGAGCTTCGCGGAAGCGCAGAGCCGGCTCGCGCCGGGTCGACGGCGGGTCGAGCCGGAGCCCTCCTGGTCGGCCGCAGCGGCGCGGCGGCGGCTCGAGGACTATGCCGCCCTGCTCGAGCTGGTGACGCCCCTGCAACGGCTGTTGCGCTCGGTACGCGGGGATTGTCCGGGCGAAAAAACCAACTAGAGATGGCACTGGGCGTCCCGCCGAGACGGGGTGCCGTCGAGAACGCAGGGGTCAGGGGAGGAAGTCATGGGGATCGTCCGGGCGCTCTTTTCCGGCGCCGCGCTCGTAGCTCTGGCTACGGCGAGTGCGCAGGCGGGCCAATATGTCGACTGGAACGCGGACGGCACGGCGACGCTGAAGCTCGGGCCGGAATACGACAACGCCCGGATCACCGTTCCGCAGAGCATGCTCGGCAGCGCCTTCGGGCCGAACAAGCAGCCCTTCAAGGGGGTGACGATCAGCGTAACGGTGAACGGCGCCGGCCCCAAGGGCGGCATTTCGGGCCCGCTCTACAGCTTCCGGCCGATCTGGGAGGAACTTTCGGGCGGCAAGGTCAACATCGTCGAGTTGCCGTTCGCCGAGCATTACACCAAGATGATGCTCGATCTCAGGAACGGCACGGGTCAGTACGACGCCTTCATGGTCGGGGCCTTCTGGTACGGCGACATCGTGCCGGCCGGCTACGCGTACCAGATCGACGACCTCATGAAGTCGGGCAAGTACCCGCAATGGTCGTACGACGTGATGCCGCCCTCGCTCAAGACTCTGCACCAGTGGGAGGGCAAGTCCTACGGTGTGCTCAACGACGCCGACGGCCAGGTGCTCTACTACCGCAAGTCGGCGCTCGAGAACCCGGAGCATCGGGCCGCGTTCAAGGCCCAGTTCGGCTACGATATGCCCTCGCCGCCGGCGACCTGGCAGCAGCTGCTCGACATCTCGAAATATTTCAATGGCAAGAACTGGGACAAGAACGACCCGGATCCCGACAGCGGCACGGTCCTGCACCTCAAGGTCGGTGAGCAGGGCCATTATCATTTCCAGTCTTTGTCCGCCTCCTTCGTGATCAATCCGGGCGAGAAGGTGACACGGACCCAGAACGTCTACTGGTTCGACCCAGCGGACATGAAGCCGCTGATCAACAGCCCGGGCCACGTCAAGGCGCTCGAGTTCCTGCAGGAATTGCACCGGACCGGCCCGGCCGCCCAGGTCGGCTGGTCGCTCGGCGAGGCCTGGGACTATTTCCTGCGCGGCAAAGCGGTGTTCGTCTTCTCCTGGGGAGACGTCGGGGCGCTGTGCCAGGACAAGGCGCGCTCGAAGATCCAGGGCGATTGCGCTGCGGCGATGTTGCCCTCTTCCAACGAGTATTGGGACTTCGCCAAGCAGAACTGGGTCAAGCTCGACAAGCCACGTCAGGTCGGCAACACGACGGGCGGTTCCTGGCACGGCGTGATCTCGAACTACTCGGCCAATCCCGAAGCTGTCTTTTCCTTCTTGTCCTTGATGGCGATCCCGCCGGTCTCCAAGCTCATGGCGATGTACGGCTGGGATGGCGTCGATCCCGGCTTCTCCTACCAGTTCCTGAAGGAAGACGGCGGTACGGCGACCCTGGACGAATACGTCAAGGCCGGTTGGGATCCGAACGACGCCAAGACCTACACCAAGGCCTACAAGGATCTCTTCTACGCCCCGACCACGCTGACCTATCTGCGCATCCCGGGCTCGTTCGAGTACTGGGACATCCTCGACAAGAACCTGTCGGCGGCGATGTCGGGCGCCAAGAACGCCAAGCAGGCACTCGACGATACCGCCACCGCCTGGGAAGGGGTGACCAACCGGATCGGGCGGGACAAGCAGCTCAAGGACTATCGCGCGGCGATCGGCTACAAGGAGTGATCGCGGCCTGACTGCGGCTCCGGCCGGCGGGGCGACCCGTCGGCCGGAGCACCGCCGCGACGACGCCGATGCGCTGGACCGGCAGGATCCGTTTCTTGTTCCTGGCACCCGCCGTCCTGTGGGTGCTCGCCTTCACCGTTTTCCCGCTCGGTTACTCGCTCTGGCTCGCCTTCTTCAAAGTCGAGCAGAAGGTCGAGATCAAGCGCCTCCAGGTGCCCGTGCTCGACGAGCAGGGCCGCCCGGTCGTCGAGGACGGCCAGCCCCGGATGCGCAACGTCGTGCTGCGGGAGAACGTCACCACCTCGACCTTCATCGGCCTCGACAATTTCCGCCGACTCTTGGCCGATCCGCAGGTGGCGGACGCGGTCCGGGTCACCCTGGCCTTCCTGTTGCTGGCGGTGCCGGCCGAACTCGTGCTCGGGTTCCTGCTCGCAGTTCTCTTCAACCGGCAGATCATGGGCCGAAGCGTGCTGCGGGCCGTCATGATCCTGCCGATCTTCGCCACACCCCTGGCCGTGGGCTACGTCTTCTTCACGATCTTCTACGAGGTCGGCGGGCCCTTGGCGTGGACCGGGATCCCCTGGCTCTCGCACCCCTCCTGGGCACTCGTCTCGGTGGCGCTGGTCGACATCTGGCAGTGGACGCCTTTCTGCTTCCTCGTGATCCTGGCTGCCCTGCAGGGCGTGCCGGACGATCTCTACGAGGCGGCGCGGATCGACGGGGCGTCGAACTGGGACATGCTGACGAAGGTCCTCGTTCCGCTCCTGACCCCGACCTTCGTGATCGTGCTCCTGATCCGCCTCGCCGAGGCGTTGAAGCTGTTCGACATCCCATTCGCCATGACGGGCGGTGGCCCGGGTACGGCCACCCAGCCCTATTCGATGCTCGCCTTCCGAACGGGCCTGCGCTTCTTCGATCTCGGTTACGCTTCGGCCATGGCCTACGGGCTCCTCGCCGTCGTCACGGTCGTGATCACCCTCTTCTTCCGCAGGATGCGAGAGAGCTATGGCTGAGCCCGTCGGCCGGCGCGGTTCGAGCCTCGCGGACGGTCTCGCCTTCCTGGGTGCGGTGCTCGTCGCCCTGGTCTTCGTCTTCCCGATCTACTGGGCCTTCTCGCAGTCGCTCAGGAATCCGCTCGACACGTTCACGGTGGCGGGTTTCGGCATCCCCTGGCTCAATTTCGAGCCCACGCTCGCCAACTGGATCGACCAGGTCGGCACGCCCGAGACGCTCCGCTCGCTCGCCAACAGCACGGTGGTGGCCCTCGGCGCCGCGGCGCTCGCCCTGCTGCTCGGCACGCCCGCCGCCTACGCCGTCGCCCGCTTCCGCTTCGCGCGCTGGAAGAATCGCGACATCACGATCTGGTTCCTCTCCCAGCGCGTGCTGCCGCCGGTCGCGACCGTGGTGCCGTTCTACCTCGTGATGCGGGCACTGGGCCTCCTCGACACGCACCTCGCGCTGATCCTGGTCAACGCCACCTTCGTGCTGCCCTTCGTGGTCGTGATTCTGCGGCAGACCTTCCTCGACCTGCCGCTCGAGCTCGAGGAGGCGGCGCTGGTCGACGGCGCGTCGCACTTCGGGGCCTTCTGGCGGATCGCGCTGCCGCTCGCCGCCCCGACGCTCGCCGCCACGGGCCTCATCGTCTTCGCCTTCACCTGGAACGAGTTCCTCTTCGCGGTCGCCCTCTCGAGCCGCAACGCCATCACCGTGCCGGTCCACATCGCGGGCGCCGTCGACACGCGCGGTGTGCAGTTCTGGTTCATGGGGGTGCGTGCCATGACCGCGATCGTGCCGCCGGTGCTGATCGCACTCCTCGCTCAGCGCTACATCGTGCGGGGGCTCACGCTCGGCGCGGTCAAGGGCTGAGGCGGGGGGCGGGCTCGGGTGGCGGCAGGCGGAGTTCGGCCGCGACGAGCGCCCGGGTGGCGGGAGCGCGCGGTGCGGCGAGCACCGCCGCGGTCTGGCCCTCCTCGACGATCCGTCCCTCGGCCATCACGAGGATCCGATCCGAGGCGGCCCGCGCCGCACCCAGATCGTGGGTGATCAGGAGCCAGGCGAGCCCCTCCTCGCGGCGCAGCCGGTCGAGGAGGTTCAGGATCTGGGCCTTCACCGACACGTCGAGCTGGGCCACGGGCTCGTCGAGCAGGAGGAGGCGGGGCCGGCAGGCCAGGGCGCGCGCGATCGCGACCCGCTGGCGCTGGCCGCCCGAGAGCTCGTGCGGGAAGCGCTCGGCGAGGGCCGGGTCGAGGCCTACCCGGGCGAAGAGCGCGGCCACCGCCGCCGGCCGGTCGGCACGCGGCACGAGGCCGTGCACGCGCAACGGATCGGCCACCTGGCGGCCGACCCGCCGGCGCGGGTCGAGGGCCGCGAGCGGATCCTGGAAGACGAGTTGCAGGCCGGCGCGCAGCCGGCGCAGAGGCTCACCCGAAAGGGCGAGGAGGTCGCGGCCGGCGAAACGGACCACGCCCCGGTCGGGCTCGATCAGGCGGACGATCAGCCGGGCGAGAGTGGTCTTGCCGGAGCCCGAGGCACCCACGAGCGCCACCCGCTCGCTCTCCGCCAGGGTGAAGGAGACGTCGCTCACCGCCGCGGCTGCGGCACCCGGCCAGCGCTTGGCGAGACCTTCGACCTCGAGGAGCGGGCCGGCCGGGCTCACGGTTCGGCCGCGTGGCAGGCCACACCGTCGCGCGCGTCGCCGCGCCAGAGCGGCCGTTCCCTCCTGCAGCGGTCGACTGCGAGCGGGCAGCGCGGCGCGAAAGCGCAGCCCTGGATCCTGCCGGCCGGTTCGGGGGGCGGCCCCGCGATCTCGGCGAGCGGCCCGGCTCCCGCTCGCTCGAGGTCGCGGGCGGTGGCGAGCAGCGCGCGGGTGTAGGGGTGGCGAGGGGTGCGCAAGAGCCGGCCGGCAGGCGCGCTCTCGACCAGTCGGCCGGCATAGAGCACGGCGATCCGGTCGGCGATCCGGCCGGCCACGGCGAGGTCGTGGGTGACGAGGAGGAGAGCGGTGCCCTGCTCGCGCACGAGGCCGTCCAGGAGGTCGAGGATCTGCGCCTGGACGACCGTGTCGAGGGCCGAGGTCGGCTCGTCGGCGAGCAGGAGGCGGGGGCCCGCGGCGATCGCCACGGCGATCGCGATGCGCTGGCGTTGGCCGCCCGAGAAGCGGTGCGGGGGATCGTCGAGGCGGCGCTCGGGATCGGCGATGCCGACCCGCTCGAGCAGCACCACCGCGGCACGCCTGGCCTCGCTCCAGCGCGCGCCGCGATGGGCGACCAGCACCTCGGCGATCTGCTCGCCCACCGACAGGACGGGGTTCAGGCTCGCGAACGGGTCCTGGAGGACGAGGCCGAGGTCGCGCCCCGGGACCGGTTCGCGGCCGAGCAGCGGGAAACGGCGGAGACCCTCGATCCGGGCCTCCTCGGGCAGGAGCCCGACGATCGCGAGGAGAGCGGTGCTCTTGCCCGAGCCGCTCTCGCCGAGAAGCGCGAGCCGCTCGCCGGAGCGGAGCTCGAGGTCGAGGCCGCGGAGCGCGGGGACGCACCGCCGGCCGAGCGGCAGGGACACGGCGAGGCCGCGGAGCTCGAGGAGAAGCGCGCTCACGGCCGCGCTCGGCGCGGGGCCAGTGCCTCGTCGAGCCCCTCGCCCACGAGGTTGACGGCGAGCACGGTCGAGAGCAGCGCGAGGCCCGGCAGGATCGAGAGCCAGGGCTCGCGCACGAGCACCGCTCGGCCCTCGGCGATCATGGCACCCCAGCTCGCCCGGTTGGGGTCGGCGAGGCCCAGGAAGGAGAGGGCGGACTCGACGAGCACCGCCGAGGCGATGTTCGCGCCGGCGTAGGCGAGCACGGGCGGCAGCGCGTTCGGCAGGAGCACGCGCCAGGCGATCTCGACCGGCGGCAGGCCCGCGACCACGGCCGCGAGGACGAAGTCGCGACGGGCGAGGCTCAGGATCTCGGCGCGCACGAGCCGTGCCGGGCCCGTCCAGGAGGAGGCGGCGATCGCGAGCACGACGCTTTCCGCTTCGGGGCCGAGCACGCTCACGAAGGCGAGAGCCAGGAGGAAGCCCGGCACCGTCTGGAAGGCGTCGGTGACGCGCATGAGCAGCTCGTCGACGCGGCCGCCCGCGAGGCCGGCGGCGAGGCCCACGGCCGAGCCCAGGAGGAGCGAGGCGAAGGCGGCGGCGAGCGCCACGACGAGCGAAAGCCGGGCACCGAAGAGCAGCCGCGCGAGCAGATCGCGGCCGAGCCGGTCGGTGCCGAGCGGATGGGCGGGGTCGGTGAAGGGGCGCAGGAGCGGCGGGCCGTCCACCGCCTCGGGATCGATCGGCCAGAGGTGGGGGGCGAGGGCGGCGGCGAGCGCCAGGGTCGCGAGCAGGAAAGCCGCCAGAAGGGCTGCCCGGTTGCGGGCGAAGCGGACGAGCGCGTCGCTCACGGCGTGCGGGCGGCGAGCTCGACGCGCGGATCGAGTCGCGCATAGAGCAGATCGATCAGGAGGTTGACGAGCACGACGAGGACCGCCGAGACGAGCAGGATGCCCAAGAGCAGCGGCAGGTCGCGCTGGGTCACGGCTTCTGCCGCGAGCCGGCCGAGGCCCGGCACGGCGAAGACGCTCTCGACCACCACACTGCCGCCGATCAGCGTGGCGCTCTGCAGGCCGAGCATCGTGACCACGGGCAGGAGCGCGTTGCGGGCGACGTGGCGGAGCACGAGCCTCCGCCGGGGGATGCCTTTGGCCCGCGCGGCCCGCACATAGTCGCTGCGCCAGGCCTCGACCATGCCGGCGCGCAACAGGCGCAGATAGAGTGCCGCATAGACGAGGCCGAGGGTGACGGTCGGCAGGACCAAGTGGCGGGCGATGTCGAGGAAGCGGGCGAGGCCGGTATGGCCGGCGCCGATCGTCTCGATGCCTGCCGAGGGCAGCCAGCGCAGACGTACGGCGAAGAGCAGGGCCAAGAGCAGGCCGAGCCAGAAGGTCGGCACGGCGTTGAGGAGGAGGGCGGTGGCCGACAGCAGGCGATCGAGCGGGCCGCCGGGCCGGGCGCCGGCGAGGACCCCGAGCCCCGTGCCGAGGCCGAAGGCGAGGGCGGTCGCGGCACCGGCGAGGGCGAGGGTGATCGGCAGCCGCTCGGCGATCACCGCCAGCACGGGTCGGCCGAAGGCGACCGACCAGCCGAGATCGCCCGTCGCGAGGCCCGCGAGGTAGAGGAGAAAACGGGTCGGCGCGGAGCGATCGAGGCCCCAGCGCTCGCGCAGTTCGGCGACCAGACCGGCGTCGCCGCCGAGCCCCGCCAGATAGGCGTCGACCGCATCGCCGGGTGCCGCCTCGAGCAAGAGGAAGGCACCGGTGATCACGATCAGGAGGACGAACGGTGCCTGGGCGAGCCGGCGGCGGGCCAAGAGGAGCGCCGGATGCCGCGGGAGCAGCGGCGGGGTGCCCGCCTCCGGATCCCCCGTCTCGACCGGCTCCGGCCCGGCGATCAGGCCTCGAGCCAAGTGTCGGCCCAGTGCGAGGTAGCCCAGCGCGGATTGTCGGCCACCCCGCGCACGCTCGTGCTCGCCACCGTGAGGAAGGTGAACTCGACGACCGGGATCAGGGGCAGCTGCTCGGCCGCGAGGCGCTGGAAGCGGCGATAGAGCTCGCTGCGCGCGCCCGGATCCAGCTCGCGGGCGGCGCGGGCGATCAGATCGTCCATCGCGGGGTCGGCCCAGCCGTACTGGTTGGAGAAGGGCACACCCGGCGGCAGGCCGCCCTGGTAGAGGATGGTGGTCGAGATCGCCGGGTCGTTCCTGTAGACCGGCGAGCCGATGGCGAGGTCGAAGGCATGGTCGGTATAGACCGCCTTCTGGTGGCCGGCCGGGTCCTTGACGACGAGCTTGGCCTCGATGCCGACGGCCTTGAGGGCCTGGCGCAGATAGTCGCCCATCTGGCGGGTCTGCTCGAACCAGGGGGCGGGCAGGAGCTCGACCGTGAAGCGGACACCGTCGGCACCGCGCCGGAGACCGGCCTCGTCCAGGAGCGCTTCGGCCCGCTTCGGATCGTAGGGGTAGGTCGGCACGTCGGCCGTGTAGAAGCGGGTGTCGAAACGCGGCACCGGCCCGGTCGAGGGCTTGGCATGGCCCAGGAAGATGCGCTCGACGACGAAGTTCGGGTCGATCGCATGCGCGATCGCGCGGCGCACGCGGAGGTCGGCGAGCTCCTTGCGGCGATGGTTGATCTCGACGGTGAGCTGGTAGGTGATGCCCTCGTAGCCCTTGTCGATCACCGCGATGCCCGGCAGCTTCGCGAGCCGCTCCATGTCGGCGAGCGGGACGGCCGAGAAGGCGGCGAGACGGATCTCGCCCGACTCGAGCGCGGCGGCGATCGCTCCCCGATCGGGCAACACGCGGAAGACGATGCCGTCGAGCCAGGGCCGGGGCGCGTCCCAATAGTCGGGGTTGCGCTCGAGCCGGTAATACTGGCCGGGGCGGTGCTCGGCGAAACGAAAGGGGCCGGTGCCGACGAGCTTCTGGTTGTGCGGGTTGGAGAGCGGGTCGGTGCCCTCGTAGAGGTGGCGAGGCACGACCGCGGTCAAGGCCGGGAGCGCGTTGCGGACGAGCTGCAGGGGGGTGGGGGTGGCGAAGCGCAGGATCGCGGTGAGCGGATCCGGCGTGTCGACCGCCTCGAGGTCCTTGAAGACGACGCGGCCGAGGTTCTGGTGCTTCTTCCAGAGCTCGAGGGCGGACCAGGCGACATCCGCGCTCGAGAAGGGCTTGCCGTCGTGGAAGCGGACGTTCGGCCGAAGCCGGAGCCTGACGCTCCGGCCGTCTTCGGAGCCCTCGAAGGCCAGCGCCAGGCGCGGGGTGAGCCCGGGCTCGCCATAGGCCATCTCGGCCAGGGGCTCGATCACCTTGCTCGCGACGTAGAAGACGCCGTTGGAGGCGACCATCGCCGGGTTGAGGTTCCTGGGCTCGGTGTCGGCCGCGACCACGAGGACGCCGCCGCGGCGTGGCGCCTCGGCGCGGGCGCGGCCTCCGGCGAGAGCGGAGAGCCCGAGGACGGATCCGGCACGGAGCAAGGCGCGACGCTCGAGGCGCATGGTCGAAATCCCCCCGCTCGGCCGCGTCGGTCGCGCTCGGCGACCTTGGCGGTCGGCGCGCAACATGGCACAAGGCGGCGGGAGTTGGACATCCATTCCGCAACGGGCAAGGGGGGCCAACCGTGCAACGTCGCGAGCTTCTTCTCGGCCTGGGCGCCGGCCTGCTGGCCGCCCGAACCGTCCTCGCCCAAGCACCGTCCGGGCCGCACAGCCTGCCGCCGCTGGCCTATGCGCCGAACGCGCTCGAGCCGCACATCGACACCCGGACCATGGAGCTCCACCACGGCCGGCACCATGCGGCGTACGTCAACAATCTCAACGCCGCCTTGAAGGACCATGGCGAGGCGGCCAAGCTGCCGCTCCAGGATCTGCTCGCCAAGCTCGCCGAGCTGCCCGAGAGTGTCCGCACGGCGGTCCGCAACAATGGCGGCGGGCACGCCAACCACAGCATGTTCTGGTCGATCATGGGGCCGGGCGGGGGACAGCCGACCGGCGCTCTGAAGGACGCGATCGACCGGGATTTCGGCGGGCTCGACAAGTTCCAGGAGCAGTTCAACGCCGCGGGCCTTCGGGTGTTCGGCTCGGGCTGGGTGTTCGTGACCGTCGACGGTGCGGGCAAGCTCGCGATCGTCACCCGGCCGAACCAGGATACGCCCTTGATGGACGGTGGCCGGGTCTTGATGGGCAACGACGTCTGGGAGCACGCCTACTATCTGCTCTACCAGAACCGGCGTGCCGATTACCTCAAGGCCTGGTGGAACGTCGTCAACTGGACCGAGGTCGGCAAGCGGTACGAGGCCGCCAAGGCCGGAAAGCTCGCGATCTGAAGCGCGCGGCGCGGTCGGCCGACCGCGCCGCGGGGCGCCTCAGGAGAGGGCGTCGAGCGCCTCGAGAACGCGGGAGCCCATCTCGGAGGTCGAGACCCGGGTGCAGCCGGGCTGCATGATGTCGGCCGTGCGGTACCCCTGGTCGAGGACGCGGGCGACCGCCTTCTCGAGGCGGTCGGCTTCGGCCGGCAGGTCGAGGCTGTAGCGCAGCAGCATCGCGAAGGAGAGGATGCAGGCGAGGGGGTTGGCGATGCCCCGACCCGCGATGTCCGGGGCGCTGCCGTGCACCGGCTCGTAGAGGGCCTTGCGGCGTCCGTCCGGCCCTGGCGCGCCGAGCGAGGCCGAAGGCAGCATGCCCAGCGAGCCCGTGAGCATCGCCGCGCAATCCGACAGGAGGTCGCCGAACAGATTGTCGGTGACGATCACGTCGAACTGCTTGGGATTGCGAACGAGCTGCATGGCGCAATTGTCGGCGTACATGTGCTCGAGCACGACGTCCGGGAATTCGCGGTCGTGAACCGCCTGGACGACCTCGCGCCAGAGGACGCCCGTGTGCATCACGTTGGCCTTCTCGACCGAGGTCACCTTGTTCTTGCGGACCCGGGCGAGCTCGAAGGCGACCCGCGCGATCCGCTCGATCTCGCCCGTCGTGTAGACCTGGGTGTCGACCGCCCGCTTCTGACCGTCGGGCAGGGTCTGGATGCCGCGCGGCTCGCCGAAATAGACCCCGCCCGTGAGCTCCCTGAGGATCAGGATGTCGAGCCCCTCGACGAGCTCGCGCTTCAAGGAGGAGGCCTCGGCGAGCGCCGGGAAGACCATCGCCGGGCGGAGATTGGCGAAGAGCCCCATCTCCTTGCGCAGCCGCAACAGGCCGCGCTCGGGCTTCTTCTCGAAAGGCAGGGCGTCGTACTTCGGGCCGCCGACCGCGCCGAACATCACGGTGCCGATCGCCTGGGCGCGGGCGAGGGTGCTCTCCGCGAGCGGGGTGCCGTGACGGTCGTAGGCCGCCCCGCCCACGACGTCCTCCTCGATCCGAATCGCGAGCTGGCGCTTCTCGTACCAACCGATGACCCGACGGACCTCCTCCATGACCTCGGGCCCGATCCCGTCACCGGGCAGGAACAGAATGGTGCGCTCGCTCATCTCGTCGAACTCGCTCCACTGATGGGGACGCTGCAGCGCCGGGCCGGTCCGGACGGAGCGCCGTGGCGCGACGCACCGCCAGCCTAGCGCGCCGAAGGCGAGAGCTCAGGCCGCGACCGGATCGAGCCAGGGGAACCGGCGGCGGCGGCTCTCCTCGAATGCGGCGATCTTGTCGACCCGCTCCATGGTGAGGCCGATGTCGTCGAGACCGTTCAAGAGGCAGTGCTTCTTGAAGGGGTCGATGTCGAAGCGGATCGGCGCGTTGCCGGTCGGCCGGCGGATCTCCTGGGCTTCCAGATCGATCTCGAAGGTCGGATCGGCCGCGGTCTCGGCTTCTTTCAGGAGAAGCTCGACCTCCTCCTTCGGCAGGGTGATCAGGAGCATGCCGTTCTTGAAGGCGTTGTTGTAGAAGATGTCGGCGAAGGAGGGCGCGATCACGCACCGGATGCCGAAGTCGAGCAGCGCCCAGGGCGCGTGTTCGCGCGAGCTGCCGCACCCGAAGTTCTCGCCCGTGATCAGGATCTTCGCGTTCCGGAAGCGCGGCTGGTTGAGGACGAAGTCGGGTCGCTCGCGGCCCTGCTCGTCGTAGCGGAGGGACTCGAAGAGGGCCACGCCGAGCCCGGTCCTCTGGATCGTCTTGAGATGCCGGGCGGGGATGATCTTGTCGGTGTCGACGTTGATCGCGGGAAAAGGCGCGGCGGTACCGCGGAGGGTGGTGAAGGGCTGCATCGCGAGGCTCGCACCGAAGGGAGGTGCGCCCCTCTAGCGCGAAGTCGGCGCGCTGTCATCGGCGGGGGCCGCCGGGACGGTCGGCGGGGGAGCCGTGCGAGCCGGGTCGGGCGTGGCGCGGCTTCCGGCTCCTCGACTCCGGCGCTCGAGGAGCCGGCCGACCGCCGCTCCCCACGCCGTCACGAAGAAGGCGGCGAGGCCCTGCAGGAACGGGTCGGAAGCGAGGCGCGAGTAGACCGAGGCGCGGAACTCGACCGGCTCGAGCTCGGCCCGGGCGATCCGCACGGCGGCGGCTTCGGCGTGGAAGACGAGCCCGATCGCACCGTCCTCGCGCGCGGTGAGGAGGCCGTCGCCGACCGCTTCGCGGCCGTCGGCGCCCAGAAAGCGCACGCGGTCGCCCGCCAAGAGGACCCGCGCACCGGCCTCGTAGACGGAGGACCCGACCAGGTCGCGGGCGAGAATCGCCACCCGGCCCTCGCGGAGGAGCCGCGGTGGAGCGACCCGGGCATCGCCGGCGAACCGACCCAGGACGACCGCGCCGGTGAAAGAAAGAGCGGGGGTGCCGGCGCCGCCGCGCAATCGCAGGAACAGGCTCTGCGCGGCGAGGTCCAGGGCCTCGCCGTCGAGCTCTGCGCGGGCCGGTCGACAGGCCGGTGCCTCGCGTTCCGAACGAGACTCGGGCCGGCAGCGGTCGGGCGGGCCGAGCTCGAGGCTCACCGTGCCGTCCCGCTCACCCTCGAGGACACACCGCACGCTGCCCCGGAACGCGAGTGGCCGCGGCTGGGCGGAAGGGCCGATCGCGGGGAAGGGCCGCACCGTCCCGTCTGTCGTCACCACCGCGGCACTCTCGACGACCGGCCACCACCACGTTTCCTTCTCGAGGTCGCTCGTGAGTTCGATCGCCTCGCTGACCGCCTCCATCCGCACGAGGCTCGGCGCCGGCCAGCGATGGACGGTCGCCAGGAAGACGAGCGGCACGCCCACCGCGACCGCCAGATGGCGAGCCGGTGCGGCGAGCCGCCTCGTCAGCTCGCCGGGACGCATCACGAGTGGTCGCCGCCGGCCAACTGCTCAGGGCCCCTGTCGGCCCAGGGGGTGACGGCTGATGCTGACGCCGCGACGGAGCTCGAGAAAGGAGTCGCCGAAGCCCGCGCCCGGCGCGAGCTCGAGGCCGCAGATGCGGTCGAAGACCACGAGATCGTCCCCGTCGACGGGCGGGCACGGGCTGCGCAGCGGCGGTCCGCCGGGCCGGGGGACGACCAGGGTGGCGGCCATGCCGGCGCTGTTGACGAAGAGCTCGAGCCGCCTCCGCCCGGCACCGGGGCCCTCGGGCGGGCTCACCGGCAGGAGTTCGTGGGCCCGCCCGCTGCAGCGTTCGGCGAGGTAGACCAGGACCGCGAGGAAGGGCGGCGGACGGCGGGGCAAGGGTAGGGGCCGGGGCCGGCGCAGCTCCAGCACGATCGGCCCCGCGCGGCCGCCCGCCGGCTCGTCGAACCAGGCGAAGTAGCTTCCGTCACGGCTCTCGATCCGACCGCACAGCCTGAGGCCGGCTGCCGGCGGAAGCTCGACCGAGAGTCGCCCCGCGGACTGCGGAAGGGCTCCTCCGGCCGGTCGCAGGACGACACCGACGATCGGTCGACCCGACACGGGGCGACGTTCGCGTTTCTCCTCGTGCAGCGTGACCGCCACGATCTCCGCCGCCGTCGCCCACGGGGCCGCCTCCAAGGCCGAGACGGAAGCGAGGAGCCCGAGCAGGGGCGGGAGGGGACAGCGTCGCCGTGGCGGCCGCCCGTCGATCGAGCCGGCGCGGGCGGCCATCCGTTCACTCCCCGAGCCAGGCCAGCCGGAAGGCGCGTGAACCGCCCGGCAGGGGCTGCCAAGCCCGATCGTGCTCGACCAGGAAAGCGGAGGCGATCGGCGGCCCGAACGGATCGAACGGATTTGGAGGTTCGCGCCGGGCTTCCAGGCGGAAATTGAGGGAGAACGTCCGGAGGCGACCCGGTGCCGACAATTCCTGGCCCGACCGGCCGGGGCCGGGCGCCGCCGGCTGGCCGCCCCAGGGATTCGGTGCGAGCCACGGCGCGAGACCCGGATCGGGCCAGGGGGCGACGCCCGGACCAGCCCAGGGCCCCGGCGTCATCTCGGCACGGGTCTCGGTGTAGGCGATCGACAGCCCGTCCACGCTCGCGCGGCCCTCGCGCACGCGGATCTCGCCGTAGCGGCTCTCCGGTCCCTCGCTCGCCGGCAGGCAGGCGGGACCTCCCCGGAGCAGGCTGCAGGTAAAGGTGTCGCGGGGGCGCAAGGCGAGGAGATCGACCCGGTCGGGGCCTCGCACCTTGACGCGGAAGGTGACGCTCATGTCCGGCGCGACCCACAGGCCGTCCCAGGGATGCCGCGCGACCGGCTCGCTCGGATCGCCGCGGTCGAAGAAGCGGGCGACGGTGTGGGCGACGAAGTCGATCCGATGAGCCCGGCCCCCGCGGTTCCCGATGTCGACCTCGATCACCATTCCGGCCGGCCGATCGTCGAGCAGGAGCAGCGCACCGCTGAGCCCCGGTCGCATCGCGTCGCGCGCCGATTCGGGGCGGAACTCGATGGTTTCGTCGTCCCAGCGCTCGATCAGGACGAAACGGCTCTCGACGGCACCGCCGGGACCGATCGACGCGACCACCCCGCGCCGTCCGGGCCGAAGCAGCGAGCGCAGCTCGGCAGGGACCTCGAAACCCGCCGGGCAGGCGAGGCCGGGCTCGATCCGCAGGACGGCCAGGTCGGCGGTGTACTCGCGCTCGATTCGGGCCGGCGCCTCTACGCCGTCGACGGTCGTCACCCGCAGTCGCGCCGAGCCCTCGACCACGTGGCGTGGGACGATGGCGAAGCATTCGTGACCGCGCCCACGCAGGACCCCGAACCCGTTCTGGGCGCCGGTGATCGCCGTCTGCTCGAGAGCCGCGGCGTGGCCGGCGAGCAGGAGCACCACCAACGCGGGCACGAAGTCCGAGGGCCGGACCGACCGTGCCCGCGGCCGGGACCGGAGCCGCGTCGCCCACGCACCGAAAGAAGGCTTCGGCGCACGCGCCATCGGTCATTCCGGGCTTTTGAAAAAAAAATTCTACCACCGCGCGGCCGCCGGGGCCAGCGGTTCGGGGGGATCGATGATAGGTTGAATGTCTGAGGAAGCGGACTATATTACTAATGTCGACCTCGAATCCCATGTCCGCTCCGGAGGTCTCCCCATGCCTACGCCCGAGCCCTTCCCCGTTCACGACCGTGGCGTCACCCATGTCGTCGTCCAGCTGTTCGGCGGCGACAACAATCTCTCGGCCTATGTCGAGGAGGACCTCTACGAAATGGCGGCCGGCAATCGCGGGCCCTTCGCCGTCCTCGCGCTGGTCGACCGGGCCGATCGTGGCGGTGAAGTGATCGAATGGACGCCGCGCACCGGCAGGCGCGTGGTCGAGGAGCTCGGCGAGATCGACACGGGCGATCCCGAAACACTCGCCCGCTTCGTGGCGCGCGCGCTCGTGACCTACCCGGCGGAGGTCGAAGTAGCGATCGGCTTCTGGGACCACGGCTCGGGCGTGTTCGACGAGTACGACCCCAACGAGCTCCTGCTCGCCCGCCGGCTCGGCACGCTCGCCCCGGTGCCGCGCCATCGCCGGCCGCGCTCGTTCCGGGCCCGGCGCCTTCTGCTCGGCGCGTTCCGCCGTTCGGCGGATATACGGGCGCGCGCCATGCTGCACGACGACACGAATGCCGGCGTGCTCACCAACCTCGAGGCCGGACGGATGCTCGCTGCCGCCTTCGCCCGGGCCGGACGAACCGACAAGGTCGCGCTCCTGTTCTCCGACACCTGCCTCAACGGCATGGTCGAGGTCACCCACGAGCTCGCCCCCTTCGCGCAGGTGATCGTGGCCTCCGAGGACCTCGAGCCGGGCGACGGTTGGGAATATCACGAATGGTTCGGCCGGATGAGCGAGAACCCGCCGGCCGACGGCATCGCCTGGGGGCGCCAGGCGGTCGAGGCCTTCCGCGCCGGTTACGCAGAGCGGCCGGACGAACATCCCTGCACGCTCGCCGCCTTTCGCACCGAGAACGCGATCGCCGAGGCCTTCGCGGGCTTCGTGGCCGAAGCCCGAAAGCTCGGTCGGGCGGGCTTCGACCGACTGCAGCGCGCGCGTGCCCGCGCTCAGTCCTTCGCTTCCGACACGGACAGCTACGATCTCGAGGACTTCATGACGCTCCTGCGTCGCCAGCAGGGGGCGCGAGCTCTCCGCGCCGCGGCCGAGCGAGTGGTGAAGGCGGTGCGGGCGGCCCGGGTCGCGAGCATGGCACTCGGACCCACGGTACGGCGGGCGACCGGGCTCGCCTTCTGGTTCCCGGCCTCGCTGCGCGCCTTCGAGACCACGATCGACACCTATGCCCAGCTCGAATTCGCCAAGCGGACCGGTTGGGCAGACTATCTGCGCGAGCAGTACCAATGACGGAAGCCGCCGACGGCGATCGGGCGGCCGGCGAATGAAAAGAACCCTGCCGAGGAGCCGCCTCGGCAGGAGGAAGGGACGAAGACCAAGTCGCTCGAACTCCTCGGCGCGCCGGCCGCACCACCGTAGACGACCTCGATCCCCGCTTTGTCGGTCCTCGCGCGGGGGCAGGTGTCATGGTCGTCGACCAGCGAGGGGCGAATGGGGCCCCCGCCGTCCGACCGATGGCGCGAGCGGCACGGTTCGCGCCGCGAAGCTCTTTTCGTCGATGTCGAAGAGCGCCAGCTCGCGCTGCTCCGCCGCGCTCGCGAAGGGGCTCTCGCGCGGGACCGTGTCAGGGTAGAACGAATCGTCGGGATCATCGACTGTGAGGTGTGGGGCCTCGCCGAGCGGCGCCGAGAGATGCCGGCCGAGCCGGAAGACGTCACCCTTCGGTGCGCTTCGTCGAAGAGCGGCGAGGCGCAATTCGGTTGGATGCGGCCGTTGTTCTCGAAGTTCGGGCGGAAGGAGATCGCAGAGACGCCCTCCTGGACGAACCGGGTCCGGACGATGCCACCGAGCGGGTCGCCCCAGGCGAGGTCGACGAACGGCTCCTTCTCGACGCTGCCGCCCCGGTTGGCGATCTCGGTTCGGGCGGCCCGCTCTACGACGAACAGGCGACCCGAACCGTCGTGGGCCGGGCCCACGTCGATCGGGTCGTGAAAGCCCTCTGCCACCTCGAGGGGCGCGATCTTCGGATCACCCGACGACTCTCCCGTCGGTCGCGCCACCTGATCCCCGACGGCGGGAGGGGGGTGCGCTCGGGCCCAGCCGGCCGGGGCGAGCGAGGTCGCGGCCATCGCGAGACAGGCCGCCGGCCTCCTCGCCGCGTACCTGCCAGCGGCGCGGCTGTTCCATCGGCCGGCAGGGCCGCTGCGGATCGCTCCCCTCGCGCCGGCGGTCCGTGTCTCCGTTACGATCCACGGGTCTTCTGATCGCCGTTCGGATCGATCATGACGAATTTCGGGGTCGAGATCCGGCCGGGCGAGGCCGAGACACGCTCTTGCCGGGAGTCCGGGAAAGCACCGCGCCCGCGAGCTCGCCGCGGTCGGAAGCGGATCGGGGGCGGGGAAGGCGGTCGCCGGCTCAGCCGAGCCGGCGGACGTCGGCGAGGCGACCCTCGATGGCGGCGGCCGCGGCCATCGCGGGGGAGAGCAGGTGGGTGCGGCCGCCCTTGCCCTGGCGACCCTCGAAGTTGCGGTTGGAGGTGGAGGCGCAGCGTTCGCCGGGCTTGAGCTGGTCCGGGTTCATGCCGAGGCACATCGAGCAACCGGCTTCGCGCCACTCGAAGCCCGCCTCGATGAAGATCCGATCGAGTCCCTCCTCCTCGGCCTGGTGCTTCACGAGCCCCGAACCCGGGACGATCATGGCCTGGACGTGGGGGGCGACCTTCTTGCCCTTCACCAGCTTGGCGACCAGCCGCAGATCCTCGATCCGGGCGTTCGTGCAGGAGCCGATGAAGACCTTGTCGATCCGGATCGACTGCATGGGCGTGCCGGGCTCGAGGCCCATATAGGCGAGCGCCCGCTCCATCGCCGCGCGCCGCTCGGGGGTGGGAGCGTCCTTGGGATCCGGCACCCGACCGCCGATCGGCACTACGTCCTGGGGCGAGGTGCCCCAGGTGACCTGCGGCTCGATCGTGCCGGCATCGAGGGTGATCTCGCGGTCGAAGACCGCGCCGGGATCGCTCGGCAGCGTGCGCCAATAGGCGACCGCGGCCTCCCACGCGGCCCCCTTGGGAGCCTTCGGCCGGCCTTTCAGATAGGCGAAGGTCTTCTCGTCGGGGGCGACGAGGCCGGCCCGCGCCCCCGCCTCGATCGACATGTTGCAGATCGTCATCCGCCCCTCCATCGAGAGGGAGCGGAGCACCGAGCCGGCATACTCGATCACGTAGCCGGTGCCGCCGGCGGTGCCGATCGTGCCGATGATGGCGAGGATCACGTCTTTGGCGGTGCAGCCCTCGTGCAGCTCGCCCTCGACGTTGATCCGCATGGTCTTGGGCTTCTTCTGCAGGAGCGTCTGCGTGGCGAGGACGTGCTCGACCTCGCTCGTGCCGATGCCGAAGGCGAGCGCGCCGAAAGCACCGTGTGTGCTCGTATGGCTGTCGCCGCAGACGATCGTCGTGCCGGGGAGTGTGAAGCCGTGTTCCGGCCCGATCACGTGCACGATGCCCTGGCGGACATCGTTCATGCCGAACAGCTCGATGCCGAACTCGCGGCAGTTCCTCTCGAGCGTCTCGACCTGCAGGCGCGACACCGGATCGGCGATGCCGAGCCGGCGGTCGGTGGTCGGCACGTTGTGGTCGGGCACGGCGAGGGTGAGATCGGGTCGCCGCACCTTGCGGCCCGAGACGCGCAGGCCCTCGAAGGCCTGGGGGCTCGTCACCTCGTGGACGAGGTGGCGGTCGATGTAGAGAAGGCAGGTGCCGTCGGGCTGCTGGTCGACGACGTGGCTGTCCCAGATCTTCTCGAAGAGCGTGCGGCCCACGGCTGTCCTCCTCCCTCGACCCGCCTACTCCTGGGCGGCGGGCTCGGCCGCGCCGCCACTCGTGGCCGCGCCCTTGGGCTCCTCGCGCCGCTCGACGATCCGCGCCGCCTTGCCGGTGCGCCCGCGCAGGTAATAGAGCTTGGCCCGCCGCACCCGGCCGCGCCGGATCACCTCGATGCTCTCGATGCGTGGGCTGTAGAGCGGGAAGATCCGCTCGACTCCCTCGCCGTAGGAGATCTTCCGCACGGTGAAGGAGGAGTTGATGCCACGGTTTTTCTTCGCGATCACCACGCCTTCGAACGCCTGGACGCGCTCGCGGTTGCCCTCGATCACCTTGACGTTGACGCGGATCGTGTCGCCGGGCCCGAACTCGGGGATCGGCCGTTCGGCGGTCAGCCGCTGAATCTGCTCGCGCTCGATCTCCAGGATCGGGTTCATGGCGGGTCACGCTCCAACGAGGCGGTGGACGGGGGCTCGGCGGCGCCGGGCTCGCGGGCCGCGCAGCATGCGGCCGCAGCCGGCGCCGTCAAGAGGTCGGGACGGCGGCGGCGGGTGAGCTCGAGGGCCCGCTCGTGCCGCCAGGCCCGGATCCGGGCGTGGTTGCCCGAGAGGAGGACCTCCGGCACCCGCCGTCCCTCGAACTCCTGGGGCCGGGTGTAGTGCGGATATTCGAGCAGGCCCTGGGCGAAGCTCTCCTCCTCGAGCGAGGCGGCATCGCCCACCACACCCGGCAGGAGACGGACGCAAGCGTCGATCAGCACCATGGCGGCGAGCTCGCCGCCGGAGAGCACGAAATCACCGATCGAGAGTTCGCGGAACGGCCGCGCTTCGAGTACCCGCTCGTCGACACCCTCGAAGCGGCCGCAGAGGGCGACGAAGCCGGGCCCGGCCGAAAGCTCGCGCACGATCGCCTGGTCGAGCCGCTCGCCGCGCGGCGAGAGGTAGAGGAGCGGGCCGGGCGCGCCACGCGCCACCACCGCGTCGACCGCTCGCGCGATCACGTCCGCGCGCATGACCATCCCCGCCCCGCCGCCGAACGGCGCATCGTCGACCGTGCGGTGGCGATCGGTCGTGAAGTCGCGAAGATCGACCGCATCGAGCCGCCAGAGGCCGCGAGCGAGGGCCTTGCCGGCGAGCGAATGGCCGAGCGGCCCCGGGAACATCTCGGGGAAGATCGTGAGCACGGTGGCGGTCCAGGGCCGGGCGCTCATGCCGCGCGCTCCGCGACGACCTCGCTCGGCCGGACGATCACGAGACGGCCCGCCTCGAGGTCGATCTCGGGGACGACCGCCCGGGTGAAGGGCAGATCCAGGAGCTCCCCCGCTTCGGTCTCGATCTCGAGGATCTCGCCCGCGCCGTGGTCGTGGAGCGCCACCACCCGGCCGAGCCGGCGGCCCGAGGGCTCGACCGCCTCGAGGCCCAGAAGGTCCTCGAGGTAGAACTCCTCCGGCCCCGGCTCCGGCAGCCGGGCGCGGGGGACGTAGAGGCCACGGCCCTTCAAGGCGAGCGCCGCGTCGCGGTCGGCGATGCCGGGTGCGCGAGCGACCACCCCGCCCGGCACCCGGTGCAGCACCTCGAGGGCGAACAGTTCGTGGCCGCGCTCGTCGCAGACCGGCCCGTAGGCCGCGACGTTCTCCGGCTGCTCGGTGAAGCAGCGCAGCCGGAAGGCACCGCGCACCCCGTGCGGTGCGGTCACCACGGCGAGGCGGACGAGCCGGTCGGGGCGGCCGGGGCCGGGCACGGGTGTCGTTTCAGGCCTTGGCCTCGGCCTCGGCCCGCTTCTTGGCGAGCTCCTCGGCCTTCTTGCCGGTGCCCTTGAGGCGCGGCGGCTCGCTCACGATGCCGGCCTTGAAGAGGAAGCGGTGGACCCGGTCGCTCGGCTGGGCACCTTGGCTCAACCAGTAACGAATCCGATCCTCCTTGAGCACGACCCGCTCCGGATGGTCGTCGGGCAAGAGCGGGGCGTAGCTGCCGAGCCGCTCGAGGAAGCGACCGTCGCGCCGGGCGCGGGCGTCGGCGGCGACGATTCTGTAGAAGGGGCGCTTCTTGGCGCCGCCACGGGCGAGACGGATACGGACGGCCATGCTGGTCCTCTGTGCTGGTCGGTTGCTCGGTCGTGGGTGGGTCGCTCGCTGGGATCGATCGGTCGGAAGGCTCAGCCCCGCGGCAGGAGGCCGGGCGGCAGACCCGGCGGCAGTCGGCCACCGAACAGGCTCTTGAGGCCACCGATGCCGCCCGCCTTCTTCATCTGCCGCATGAGATCGCGCATCTGCCGGTGCTGCTTGAGCAGCCGGTTGACCTCGCTGACCTCGGTGCCGGAGCCCCGGGCGATCCGCCGTCGGCGCGAACCGTCGATGATATCGGGCCGGCGCCGCTCCTCGCGCGTCATCGAATCGATGATCGCCATCTGACGAATGAGGATCCGGTCGTCGAGCTTGGCGTCGTCGAGCTGCTTCTTCACCTTCTGGATGCCCGGCAGCTTGCCGAGGATGCCGCCCATGCCGCCCATCTTCTTGAGCTGCAGGAGCTGGCTCTTGAGGTCTTCGAGGTCGAACTCGCCCTTGGCCATCTTCCGGGCGAGCTTCTCGGCCTGCTCCTTGTCGATCGTCTCGGCCGCCTTCTCGACCAGGCTCACGACGTCGCCCATGTCGAGGATGCGGGCCGCCACCCGCTCCGGGTGGAAGGGCTCGAGCGCGTCGAGCTTCTCGCCCACGCCCACGAAGCGGATCGGCCGGCCGGTCACCTGGCGCATCGACAGCGCAGCACCACCGCGGGCGTCGCCGTCCATCCGCGTGAGCACGATGCCGGTGATCCCGACCCGCTCGTGGAAGATCCGGGCCGTGTTGACCGCGTCCTGACCCGTGAGCGCGTCGGCCACGAGCAGGATCTCGTGCGGCCGGGCGAGGTCGCGCAGGGCGACGAGCTCGGCCATGAGCGCTTCGTCGATCGACAGACGCCCGGCCGTGTCGAGGATCAGGACATCGTAGCCGGCGCGCCGAGCGGTATCCAGGGCGCGGCGGGCGATCTCGAGCGGCGGCTGATCCGCGACGATCGGGAGCGAGGCGACCCCGGCTTGGCGGGCCAGGACCTCGAGCTGGTGCTGGGCGGCGGGCCGTTGAACGTCGAGCGAAGCGAGGAGCACCTTCTTCTTCTCGCGGTGCTCGAGCCGGCGGCCGAGCTTGGCGGCCGTGGTGGTCTTGCCCGAGCCCTGCAGCCCCGCCATCAGGATCACGGTGGGCGGCGAGCTCGCGAGCCGGAGCTCGCCCGTGCCGGCCCCACCCAGGAGCTCGACCAGCCGGTCGTGCACGATCTTGACGACCATCTGGCCGGGCGTGATCGAGCGCAGCACTTCCTGGCCGATCGCCTTCTCGCGGACACCGGCGACGAACTGCTTCACGACGGGCAGCGCCACGTCGGCCTCGAGCAGGGCCACGCGGATCTCGCGCAAGGCCTCGTCGACGTCGCCCTCGGAGAGGACGCCGCGTCCCTTGAGCCGGTCGAGCACCCGGCCGAGGCGGCCGGTGAGGTTCTCGAACATCCGCATGCCCGAGGGCGCGCACAGCTCCGCTCGGGAGGCCCGTGCGCGCCCGATCACGATCCCGCTGCTGGTCCGCGGCCTCCGGCCGCGTGCCGCTCGTAGATGCGCGCCGGGTCGGCCGGAGTCAAGGCGCCGGGTCCACCCTCACCAGGGCGTCCCGTCCTTGTGCAGGTAGCCGCGGCTTCTCTCCCAGATCAGGTCGATATCGGGGTAGACGACCCGCTCGGGGCCGCTGGAGCGGGTGCCGATCTCGAGCAGGAGCGCGTCGCGGTTGCCCCGGTTGATCAGGTGGTGGCCGTCCGGACTGCCGGCCGGGAAGCCCGCCACCGTTCCCGGGCCGAGCACCGTCTCGCCGGTGTCGGTGACGAGCACGACCTCGCCCTCGAGGACGTAGACGAGCTCGTCCTCGAGGGCGTGCCAATGGCGCTGCGCCGTAGCCGCCCCGGGCTCGAGGCGGCAGAGGTTGACGCCGAACTGTTCGAGCCCGAAGACGTCGCCGAGCCGCCTCCGGTGGCGGCCGGCGACCAGCCCCCGGAACGGCGCCGGATAGCCGGTCGTACTCGTCTCCGGCAGGTCGGTCGCGGCGATCGCCACCGCTCGCACCGGCTGGCTCGGCTCGCTCATCGTGGCGGCTCCTTCTGCGAAAACGGTTCCTTTCGGCCGGCGCGGCGTTGCGCGGCCGGGCCGCGGCCCTTATCTCGGAACCATGACACGTTCGCTCGCCTTCACCAAGATGCACGGGCTCGGCAACGACTTCGTCGTGATCGATGCTCGCGAGGAGACCTTCGACCTCTCGCCCGAGGCGATCCGGCGCTTGGCCGACCGGCATCGCGGGGTGGGCTTCGACCAGCTCGTCGAGATCGGCCCCTCGGAGATCGCCGACGCCCGGCTGCGCTTCTTCAACGCCGACGGCAGCGAGGCCGGGGCCTGTGGCAACGGGACGCGCTGTGTGGGCCGGCTCCTGCTGCTCGAGGGCGACCGCGACGAGCTCCTGCTCGAGACCCGCGCCGGCACGCTCAAGGCCCGGCGCCGGCCGGCCGGGCTGGTCTCGGTCGAGATGGGAGTGCCGCGGCTCGACTGGCGGGAGGTGCCACTCGCGGTCGCCTGCGACACGCTCGAGGTGCCGCTCGACCATCCGGAGCTGCCGCGACCCGTTTGCGCGAGCATGGGCAATCCGCACGCGACCTTCTTCGTCCCGGACGTCGAGGCTCTCGATGTCGCCCGGCTCGGCGCCGAGCTCGAGCGCCATCCGATCTTCCCCGAGCGCGCCAATATCGGCTTCGCGAGCCGGCTCGACGGGCGGACGCTGCGCCTGCGGGTGTTCGAGCGCGGTGCCGGCCTCACCCAGGCCTGCGGCAGCGGCGCCTGTGCCGCCATGGTCGCGGCGCGCCGGCGCGGACTCGTCGGCGACAGTGCCATCGTGATCCTCGACGGCGGCCCGCTCGAGATCGAATGGGACGGGGAGGGCCCCGTGATCATGACCGGGCCCACGGCCTTCGTCTTCGAGGGTCGGCTCGCGGCCGAGCTCCTGCAGGGCTGAGCCGGCGCCCCGTGGCCGCGCGGATCGTCACCTTCGGTTGCCGGCTCAACGCCTTCGAGTCGGAGGTGATGCGCCGACACGCGGAAGCGGCCGGGCTAAACGACCTCGTCGTGCTGCACACTTGCGCGGTGACGGCCGAGGCCGAGCGGCAGGCCCGCCAAGCGATCCGCCGGGTCCGGCGCGAGCATCCCCTGGCCCGCATCGTGGTGACGGGCTGCAGCGCCCAGCTCGACGTCGCCCGCTACGCCGCGATGCCCGAGGTCGACCACGTGCTGGGCAACGCCGAGAAGCTCGATCCGGCCGTCTGGCGGGCACTCGCTCGGCTGCCGGCCGGGGCGCGCACCGCCGAGGTCGGCGACGTCGCGGCGATCCGGGAGACCGCCGGTCACCTGCTCGACGGCTTCGACGGCCGCACCCGGGCCTTCCTCGAGGTCCAGCGGGGCTGCGACCATCGTTGCACCTTCTGCATCATTCCCTTCGCCCGCGGGCCATCGCGCTCGGTGCCGGTGGCGGAGGTCGTGGCCGGCGCCCGGCGGCTCCTCGACGCGGGCTTCGCCGAGCTCGTGCTCACAGGAGTCGATCTCACCTCCTGGGGCCACGACCTCGAGGGCGGCCCGCGGCTCGGCGATCTCGTCGCGGGGCTCCTCCAGGCCCTGCCCGAGCTTCGCCGCCTGCGGCTCTCCTCGCTCGACCCGGCGGAGATCGACCCCCTTCTCGAGCGGCTCCTGGCCGAGGAGCCCCGGCTCATGCCGCACCTCCACCTCTCGGTGCAGGCGGGCGACGATCTCGTCCTCAAAAGGATGAAGCGGCGGCACGACCGGGCGACCGTGATCCGGCTCGCCCGCCGACTCGGGGCGGCGCGGCCCGATCTCGTGTTCGGCGCCGACCTGATCGCGGGCTTCCCGACCGAGGACGAGGCCATGTTCGCCCGCACGCTCGAGCTCGTCGAGGAGGCCGGACTCACCTTCCTCCACGTCTTCCCCTATTCGCCGCGGCCGGGGACGCCGGCTGCGCGGATGCCGCAGGTGCCGGTGGTGCAGCGCAAGGAGCGGGCGGCGCGGCTGCGGGAGGCCGGTGCCCGGCGGCTCCGGGCCTTTCTCGAGAGCCGGGTCGGTACGACCGTGCGCGGCCTCGTCGAACAGGGCGGCCGCGGCCACACCGACCAGTTCGCCCCCTTCCGGTTCCGGGGTGAAGCCTTGCCGGCCGGGGAGGTGGCGCAGCTCGAGGTGGTGGGGGTGAGCGAGGACCGGCTCGAGGTCGTGCCGGTCCGAGCGCCCGCCGATGCCTCCTGAGCGAGCGATGCCGGGTCGATATCGGCACTTGCCCCCCGCATGTTCTGTTGAGCTGTTCCGTCTCGCCGAAGATCTCGGCGAGAGGGAGGCAACCATGTCGCGATCGATTCTGTTGGCCGTCGGTCTTCTGGCCGTGGCACCGTGGGCGCAGGCTGTCGGCAAGACGATCGTCCTCGAGAGCCGATTCGGCGACGTCAAATCCGAGCAAGGCGTGAAGACCGGTCTGCCGAACGGGGTCGAGCTCGGCCAGAAGGTCCGGGTCGACCCCATCGAGAGCGCGGATCCGGCCTTCCACGGTGCGACCATCACCCTTTACGAGCACTCCGAGAGCTTTCCCGCCGACGGCCGCTATCGGGTGTGGGGCGTGATCGACACCCGCTCGGGCGACAAGGCCTTCATCGAGTACAGCGGAACCTGGACGGTCGAGACACGGGACGGCAAGTTCGCGGCCGCGCCGTTCGCCGCCAAGGGCACCATTCTGGGGGGCACCGGAGCCCTGTCGACCCTCGCCGGCACGGTGGCTCAGTCCGGCAGGGTGACACCCGAGACCGGCGGGATCTATCGGATCGAGCTCACGACCCGCTGAGGCGGAACCTCGGCGCCCGGGCCGATCCGCTGACCCGGGGTCGGCAGCCGAGCCTGCCGACCTCTCGGTCGAGGGAGAGCAGAGGTGCATGCGCAGCGAACAGGTGCCGGCCTCGCCCGCCGCGAGGTTCTCCGGGGCTCGGCTATCGGAGCGGTGCTCGCCGGGGGCCGCGGCACCGCACGCGCTGCGCCCCGGCAGCTGCGAATCCTGCAGTGGAAGCACTTCGTTCCGTCCTACGACCACTGGTTCGATACCGTCTTCGCCCGAGAATGGGGGATCCGCAACGATGTCGAGGTGGTCGTCGATCACGTCGGCCTCGGCGATCTCGACGTCCTGATCCGCGCCGAGGCGGCGGCCGGCCGGGGGCACGATATCGTCTTCACCCTGTCGCCGCCCGCCCTGCTCGAGGACCACGCGATCGACCACGGTGCGATCTATGCCGAGGTCGAGCGGCGCCACGGCCCCATGAGCGAGCTCGCCCGCCGCACGACTTTCAACCCCAGGACCGGCCGACACGTCGGCTTCTGCTGGGCGTTCTCGCCGGCTGTCCTGACCTACCGGCGTTCGCTCTGGGACAGCGTCGCGGTCGAGCCGACGAGCTGGCCCGCCATCCTCGCCGGCGGCCGGCGGATCCGGCTCCTGCACGACCGGACGGTCGGGCTCGGCCTCGCCCCGGAGCACAACGGCGAGCACAGTCTGCGGGCGATCATGTACGCCTTCGGTGCCGGCGAGCAGGATGCCGACGGCAACCCGGCACTCCGGTCGAAGGCGATGCTCGAGGTGCTGCACTTTGTGGAGGCGCTCTTCGCGCAGGCGATGACGGCCGAGGTCCTGGGCTGGGACGCGGCCTCGAACAACCGCTCCATGCTGAGCGGCGAGATCTCGCTGACCCTCGACACCCTGTCGATCGTCCGCTCGGCCGAGACCACGCGGCTGCCGCTCGTCACCGACCTGCACTTGGCACCGATGCCCGAGGGGCCGCTCGGGCGCATCGGGCCGCCGTTCGGGTTCTACACCTACCTCGTGTGGAAGTTCGCCGAGCATCGCGAGCTCGCCGAGCGCTTTCTCGTCGACCATGCGGGAGCGCTGCGCGACGGGCTCCTCGCGAGCGGCTTCCAGAACATGCCGAACCTGCCCAGCGCCGTGCCCGACCTGGCGGCGGTCCTGGCGGCCGATCCGGGCAGCGTGGGCGCCGGCAAGTACGCGGCGCTCGCCGGCTCTCCCGACTGGTCGGTCAACTTCGGCTATCCGGGCTACTCGAACGTTGCGATCGGCGAGGTCTATGCCCGGGGCGTGCTGCCGCGGCTCGTCGCCCGGGTCGTCACCGGTCGGGCGAGCGCCGAGGCGGCGCTCGACGATGCCGATGCCGAGGTTCGGGCGATCTTCGCCCGGTTTCGAGAAGAGGGGCGCATCTGAGGCCCGGGACCGCGGCCCCGTGCGCCTGCGCAACAAGCTGCTCCTGGCGATGGCGGTGCCGACGGGGCTGCTCGTCCTCCAGGTCGCTGTCGTGGCCGGCTTCGTCCGCGAGCAGCAGAAGGCCGTGGCCTTCATCAGCTCGGGCCAGCGGGTGATCGAGGCGAGTTTCGTGGCTGCCGAACGGGTCCGCCTCCTCCGGGAGGCGGTCAAGGAGTTGCCCTCGGCCTAGGTCCGCCACCCCTGCGACCTCGAGAGCGGTGCCCGCGGGCGCGCGCGGTTGCGCGACGAGCTCGCGGCGAACCTCCGCTTCATCGGCACGTCGCCGGCGGTGCGGGCCTCGGAGGGGGCTCTCGTCGCGGCGGGCGAACGAGCCTTCGTCGCGGTCGCGGCGGAGCTCGACCGTGCCGAATCGGCGTTCGCGAGCCGAGCTTCCGACTTCGACACCCTGCTCGAGCGGGCGATCGGGGCCGACCGGGGCACTGATCGCGCTCGATCAGGCGCTCGGCCGCCTCGTCGTCCGCCTGCGGCTGAACCTGCAGGACGCTGTCGACCGCGAAGCGCGCATTCACGATCGTCCGATGCAGGCGGCGATCGCGATCGGCGGCCTCGCCGTCCTCGTCCTCGTAGCCTTCGCCCGGCTGTTCGTTGACCGCGGCCTCGCGAAGCGGCTCCTGGCGCTCGGCGCGAGCATGCGGGCGATCGCCGAGGGCGACCTGCGGGGCGAGCTGCCGGAGCGCCGCGGAGCGGACGAGATCGGCGAGATGGTCGACGCGCTCGCCGTGTTCCGGTCGACCGCGCGCGAGGTCGAGGAGCAGGCACTGCGCGAGCGGCAGGTCGTGCTCGACACGATCGACTACGGCGTCCTGATCCTGGACCCGGCGCTCCGGGTTCGGCTTTTCAATCGGGCCTTCGTTCGGCTCGCCGGTCTCGACCCCGCGGCCCTGTGCGCCCATCCCGGCTTCCGCGAGGTGATCGAGCTCGGCCGCGCGGTCGGGATCTACGACGTCGCGGACGATGCCTTCGAAGCCTACGCGACCGCCAGGGTCGCCGAGATCGGGCAGGGCGAGGTCGCGCCGCGCGAGTGGCGGCTGGCCGACGGGCGGATCCTCGAGTACCGGGTCGTGCCGCTGCCGGACGGCGGCCGGATGCTCACCTATTTCGACCTGACCCGCCTCAAGCGAGCCGAGGCGGCGTTGCGCGAGGCGCGGGACCAGGCACAGGCGGCGAGCCGCGCCAAATCCGATTCCCTTGCGTCGATGAGCCACGAACTGCGGACCCCCTGAACGCCATCATCGGCATCACCGAAATGCTCGAGGAGGACGCGCAGGAGGGGGGCCACGCCGACCTGCGCGAGCCGCTCGGCAGGATCCACCGGGCCGGCCGGCACCTCCTCGGCCTGATCGACGACGTGCTCGATCTTTCCAAGATCGAAGCCGGGCGTCTCGAATTGCACCTCGAGACGGTGCCGCTCGCGTACCTGATGCAGGAGGTTGCGGCCACTGCCGGGGCTCTGGCCGAACGGAACGGCAACCGGCTCGAGGTGGTGCCGGCCGGCGATCTCGGCGAGGTCCGGGCGGACCCGCTGCGGCTGCGTCAGGTCCTGCTCAACTTGCTCTCCAACAGCTGCAAGTTCACCGAGCGCGGCACCGTCCGGATCGGGGCGGCGCGGGTCGCCGACGGGACGGGCACCTGGTTCGAGGTCACCGTCAGGGACGGTGGGATCGGGATGACCGAGGAGCAGCAGGCGGTGCTGTTCCACGACTTCGTCCAGGTGCACGGCAAGGATGGCCGGCGCTTCGGCGGCACCGGCCTCGGCTTGGCGATCAGCCGCCGTCTCTGCCGCATGATGGGCGGCGACGTGACCGTCGCGAGCCGGCCGGGCGAGGGCTCGATGTTCACGGTACGGCTACCGGCGCCCGGGGCTCCGGCGCCCCGGGACGAGCCGCCGCCCTGGCCGTCCGGCACGGGCCGCCGACTGGTGCTGGTCGTCGACGGCGAGGCGGACGCCGGTGACCTGTTGGGACGGCAGCTCGAGCGCACGGGCTTCGATGTGGTCACCGCGGCAGGCTGCGAGGAGGCGCTGGCGCTCGCCCGGCGGCTGCGGCCGACCCTGATCACCCTCGACGTGCTGATGTCGTCGCCAGACGGTTGGGCGGTCCTGGCGGCGCTCGAGGCCGACCCCGAGTTGGCTACCGTGCCCGTGGTGCTGGTCACCCCGAGCGACGATCGCACCCGGGCGCTCGCCCACGGGGCCGCCGAGCTCCTGGCCGAACCGGCCGATCGGGAGCGGCTCCGCCGGCTGGTCGGTAGCCTGGGCGAGGGGGGCGTCGGGCGGCGGGCCCTCGTCGTCGAGGACGATCCCTCGGTCCGCGCATGGCTCGTGCGCCAGCTCGGCGCGGACGGCTGGTCGGTGCGGACCGCCGGCGACGGCCGCGAGGCGCTCGCGATCATGGAGGTGGCGCCGCCCGACCTGGTCCTGCTCGATCTCCTGATGCCCGAGATGGACGGGTTCGAGCTGGTGGCCGCCTGCCGCGGCCGGCCCGAGTTCGCCGCGATCCCGATCGTCGTGCTGACCGCCGCGGAGCTCGGCGAGGCCGATCGGGCTCGCCTCAGCGGCGCGGTTCGCCGGGTCTTGCCCAAGGCCACGACCGACGGTCCGCGGCTCGTCGCCGAGATCGGCCGGCTGCTCGCGGCGCCGCGCCAGCCGGCGCCGGCGGTCGTTCCCGGAGCGATCTGAGATGCCGACCATCCTCTATGTCGAGGACAACGACGACAACGTCTACATGCTCGAGCAGCGGCTGACCCGGCGGGGCTTCACGGTCCGGGTCGCCCGCGACGGCCGGGTCGGTCTCCTGGCCGCGGCCGCCGAACCGCCCGACCTCGTGCTCATGGACCTCTCGCTGCCGGAAATCGACGGCTGGGAGGCGACGCGACGGCTCAAGGCCGATCCCGCGACGGCGGCGATCCCGGTGATCGCCCTCTCGGCGCACGCTATGCCCGGCGACCGCGAGCGGGCGCTCGCCGCGGGCTGCGACGAGGTCGAGACGAAGCCGGTCGAGCTGGCGCGCCTGCTCGCCAAGATCCGCGACCTTCTCGCCCGGGGGGGGGCGGTGAACGCGCCCGTCCTCCTCGTCGTCGACGACGACGAGGACAACCGCTACACGCTGACCCACCGGCTCCGGCGCGAGGGTTACCACGAGCTGCGCGAGGCGGTCGACGGGGTCGAGGCGCTCGAGCGGGTCGCCGCCGAGCCGATCGACCTCGTGCTGCTCGACATGATGATGCCCCGTCTCGACGGCATGGGCGTGCTCGCGCGGCTCAAGGCCGAACCCGCTTGGTGCCACGTCCCGGTCATCGTGATCTCGGCGGCGACCGACCTCGAGCGGGTGGCCCGTGCCATCGAGCTCGGCGCCGAGGACTACCTCGCCAAGCCCTTCGATCGCGTCATCCTCAGGGCGCGGATCGGCGCTGCGCTCGAGCGCAAGCGGCTGCGCGACGTCGAGCGGCACCACCTGGCTGCGGTCGAGGCCGAGCGGCGGCGGGCCGATGCGCTCCTGCACGTCCTCTTGCCGCGGCTGGCGGTTGCCGAACTCAAGGCCAAGGACCGGCTCGAGCCGCGCCGCTTCGAGCATGTGGCGGTGCTGTTCGCGGACATCGTGGGTTTCACACGCTGGTGCGAGGCGGAGTCGCCGGAACGGGTAGTGGGTGCCCTCGACGCCCTCGTCCGCGCCTTCGAGGATCTGATGGCACCCTTCGGGCTCGAGAAGATCCACAGCACCGGCGACGCCTTCATCGCCACCGCCAACCTGCTCGAACCGCACGCCGACCCGACGGGTGCCTGCCTCGCCTGCGCCCGGGCGATGGCGGCCGTGGCCGCCGCCGTGCCGCCCGGGTTCGCGCTGCGCATCGGCATCCACGCGGGCGGACTCGTGGCGGGCCTGATCGGCGCGCAGAAGTTCCGCTTCGACATCCTGGGCGATACCGTCAACGTCGCGGCGCGGCTGTCCCAGCTCGGCGCCGAACCGGCGATCTACCTGACGGGCGTGGCCGCCGCTCTGACCGGGCGAATGCCGCTCGAGCCACTGGGGGCCCTGCCGCTCAAGGGCCGGGGTGCGCTCGAGGTGTTCCGCGCGCCCGGGCCGGGCTGAGCCGCCGGCGCTCGCTGCCGTTGCCAGCCGGGACGGGTTCTGGTTCCTTCCGGCCGCCATGAGCGAAGGACGGATGGGCTGGCTGGGGCGGCTTCGGGCCGGGCTCGCGCGGACCTCGGGGGCGCTCAAGGAGCGGCTCGCCGGGGTGCTCACCCGCCGCCGACTCGACCGCGAGACGCTCGACGAGCTCGAGGAGGCGCTGATCGCCGCCGATCTCGGCGTCGACACCGCCCGCGAGCTCGTGGCCACCCTCGAGAAGGAGCGCTTCGGCAAGGAGGTGACGGACGAGGAGGTGCGCGGCGCGCTCGCCGAGCGGATCGCCTCGATCCTCGAGCCGTTCGCCGTGCCGATCCCGCACCGCGCGCGGTGCCGGCCGCAGGTCGTGCTGGTCTGCGGCGTCAACGGCACCGGCAAGACGACGACCATCGGCAAGCTCGCCAAGCAGGCGAGGGACGCCGGCCTCTCGGTCGTGCTCGCGGCCTGCGACACCTTCCGCGCCGCCGCCGTCGAGCAGCTCCAGATCTGGGGCGAACGCAACGGCGTGCCCGTGATCCGCGGCAAGGAGGGAGCGGATCCCGCGGGCCTCGCCTATTCGGCACTCGAGAAGGCGAGGGCGGAGGGAGCCGACCTACTCCTGATCGACACCGCCGGGCGGTTGCACAACAAGCAGGCGCTCATGGCCGAGCTCCAGAAGATCGTACGGGTGCTCAAGAAGCTCGACACCGAGGCGCCGCACGACTGCATCCTCGTCCTGGATGCGACCACGGGCCAGAACGCGCACAGCCAGGTCGAGATCTTCAAGAGCATGGTCGACGTCTCGGGGCTGATCGTCACCAAGCTCGACGGCACCGCGAAGGGTGGTGTCGTGGTGGCGCTCGCCCGCCGCTTCGGCCTGCCGATCCACGCGATCGGGGTGGGCGAGGGGATCGACGATCTGCGGCCCTTCGAGGCCGGGGCCTTCGCCCGGGCGCTGTTGGGGCTCGACAACGGCGGCTGAAGCCGCGAAGGCCGGGCCCGGGCCGGCCCGTCGGGCGAGGGAGCATGCAGCACAACCTGGTCGAGACGATCCTGGGAGCGGTGGTGCTGGCGGTCGCGGTCGCCTTCTTCGGCTGGGCCTACGGCCGCAGCACGGCGGGCGATCCGGGCGGCTACGAGCTCGTCGCCCGCTTCGAGCGGATCGACGGCCTCGAGCTCGGCGCCGACGTCAAGATCGCCGGGATCAAGGTGGGCCGGGTCCTCTCCCAGGAAGTCGAGCCGGGCACCTACCGGGCGCGCGTGCGCTTTTCGGTCAAGGCCGGGCTCGAGCTGCCGGCCGACAGCACCGCGGCGGTGGCGAGCGCGAGCCTGCTGGGCGGCAAATATCTGGCGCTCGTGCCGGGTGGTGACGACCGGATGTTGAAGCCGGGCGAGGAACTCACCTTCACCCAGTCCTCGGTCAACCTCGAGGACCTGATCGGCCGCTACATCTTCGGTGGCCAGGGTGGGGCGGGCGGCCAGGGGCCAGTCAAGGGGTCCGGGCCGTGAGGGGCAGGGTCGCGAGAGGGGCGAGCGGGAGCGCGCTCGCGCTCGCCCTCCTGCTCGCGGGCGGGCCCGTGACCGGGCGACCGAGCGAGCCGCACAGGGTGGCGGTGCTGCGCGGGCTCGACAAGGTCACGGCGCGGGTTACCACGCTCGAGGCACCGGTCGGCGGCGAGACCCGCTTCGGCACGCTCGTGGTGACGCCGCGCGCCTGCCTCGTGGCACCACCGATCGACCCGCCCGAGCGGGCGGCGTTCCTCGAGATCCGCGAAGCGGGCCGCGACGGCGGCTCGGTGCGACCGATCTTCAGCGGTTGGATGTTCGCCTCGAGCCCCGGGCTCTCGGCCCTCGAGCACCCGATCTACGATCTCTGGCTGTTGGACTGCCGCGAGCCCGAAGCAGCGGTCCCGCCCGCACCCACGAGCCCCAGGGCGAACCCCTGAGGATCGTCCGGGAAGGTGGCCGGCCGGGCGATCGCCGCCTTGAGCCGGGCGAGATAGGCGGCGCGCGGGATCTCGACCGCGCCGAAGCGGCGGAGATGGTCGGTGACGAACTGGGTGTCGAGCAGGGTGAAGCCGCCCGCCCGGAGCCGGGCCACGAGCTCGACGAGCGCCACCTTGCTGGCATCGGGGGCACGCGAGAACATGCTCTCCCCGAAGAAGGCGGCACCGAGGGCGACGCCGTAGAGACCGCCCACGAGCCGGCCCTCGCGCCAGACCTCGATGCTGTGGGCGTGGCCCATCCGCGCGAGGGCGATGTAGAGCTCGATCAGATCGTCGTTGAGCCAGGTCGTGGGGCGTGCCGGGGTGGCCTCGGCGCAGGCCTCGATCACCGCCCGGAAGTCACGGTCGGCGGTGAGCTCGAAGATCCCCCGACGGATCGTCCGCTTGAGGCTGCGCGGCACGTGTAGCCCGTCGAGCGGCAGGATGCCACGCATCTCGGGGTCGACCAGATAGACGGTCGGGTCGTGCCGGCCGTCGGCCATCGGGAAGCGGCCGACCGCGTAGCAGCGCAGGAGCCGGTGCGGGGTCAGGACCAGCATCGGCGCGCCCCGCCCGCCTCGGCTCGCACCCTCAGCCGCGCCAGCCCTGTAGGAACTGGCCGAGCCAACGGGTGTCGTAGCGCCCGGCGCGCACCTCCTCGGTGGCGAAGAGCGCTCGCAGAAGCGGCAGGTTGGTCGCCATGCCGTCGATCACGTACTCGGCGAGCGCCCGCTCGAGCCGCCGGATCGCCTGGGCGCGGTCGACGTCGTGGACCACGAGCTTGGCGATCAAGCTGTCGTAGTTGGGCGGCACGGTGTAGCCGGCGTAGAGTGCCGAATCGACCCGCACACCCGGTCCGCCCGGCGGATGGTAGGCGCTCACCCGCCCCGGGGCGGGCGTCAGTGTCTTGGGGTCCTCGGCGGTGACGCGGACCTCGATCGCGTGGCCCTGGATGCGGATCTGGTCCTGCCGCAGGCGCAGCCGCTCGCCGGCCGCGATCCGGATCTGCTCGCGGACGATGTCGACGCCCGTGACGAGCTCGCTCACCGGATGCTCGACCTGTAGGCGGGTGTTCATCTCGATGAAGTAGAACCGACCGTCCTGCCAGAGGAACTCGACCGTGCCGGCGTTCGTGTAGCCGAGCTTCTGGAGGGCGCGCACGACCCGCTCGCCGATCTCCGCCCGGTCGCGGGCCGAGAGCACGGGGGAGGGGGCCTCCTCGACTACTTTCTGGTGCCGGCGCTGGAGGGTGCAGTCGCGCTCGCCCAGATGGATCAGGTTGCCGTGATGATCGCCCAGCACCTGGATCTCGATGTGCCGCGGCCGGTCGAGATAGCGCTCGAGATAGACCCGGTCGTCGCCGAAGCCGAGCTTGGCCTCCCGGCGGGCGAGCTTGAGCGCCTCCTCGAGCTGGGAGCGATTCTGCACCACGGTCATGCCGCGGCCGCCGCCGCCCGCCACCGCCTTGATGAGCAACGGATAGCCGATGCGCTCGGCGGCCTCGAGCGCCTCCACCTCGGAAGCCACCGCTTCCTCGGTGCCGGGCACCACGGGCAGGCCGAGCTCGGTCGCGGTGCGCTTGGCGCGGATCTTGTCGCCCATCACCCGCAGATGCTCGGGCGAGGGGCCGATGAAGGTGAAGCCGTGCTCGATCACCATCTGGGCGAAGTCGGCGTTCTCGGCGAGGAAGCCGTAGCCCGGATGGATCGCTTCGGCGCCGGTGATCTCGGCGGCGGCCAGGATCGAGAGTGCGTTCAGGTAGGATTCGGAAGCCGGAGGCGGGCCGATGCACACGCTCTCGTCGGCCAGCCGGACGTGCATGGCGGTGGCGTCGGCGGTCGAATGGACCGCCACCGTGGCGATGCCGAGCTCGCGACAGGCACGCAGGATGCGCAGCGCGATCTCGCCTCGGTTGGCGATCAGGACCTTGCGGAACAAGGCGCTCACTCGACGATCATGAGGGGCTCGCCGAACTCCACGGGGGTGGCGTTGTCGACGAAGATCCGAGTCACCCGCCCGCTCCTCGGCGCGCGGATCGAGTTCATCACCTTCATGGCCTCGATGATCAGGAGGGTGGCGCCCTCCCGCACCTCCTGGCCGATGGTGACGAACGGCGCGGCGCCCGGCTCGGGGGCGAGATAGGCCGTGCCGACCATGGGCGAGGTGACGAGGCCCGGATGGTTGAGCTCGGCCGGCTGCGGCTCGGCGGTCGGAGCGGGCGGCAGCGGCGCGGCGGCCGGTGCGGGCGCCGGCAGGGCGACCGTGTGGACGTCGACGCTCTGCTGGATCTGGCGGACGACGCGGATGCGGGCGTCGCCCTGGCCGATCTCGATCTCGGTGAGACCGGTGCGTTGCAGCAGCTCGGCGAGCTTCTCGACGTAGGCGATGTCGATATCGAAGGTGGCCATGCACGGTTCCGGAGAGCGGCGCTCGTACGCCCCGACCAGGCTTCCTCGCGGGTGGCCATCCAGCTTGCCGGCCGCCGGACCCCTTCGGTCGGCGATCGGTCGGAGCGCGGACACACGACACCCGGGCGGCGCCGGCCGGGCCGTCGCGCCGCCGGAGGTCTACCGCAAGGTCGGGCGCGTCCGCAACGGTCGATCGGACGATCCGGGCAAGCGGCGGGCCGGCCGCGGTCCGGCCGTCACGCCGTCGGGTCGACCCGGACGACGATCCGACCCTCGACCTTGCCCTCGAGGAAGCGCGGGGCGACCGCGGGGACGTCCGCGAGGTCGATCAGCGAGGTGAGCGCGTCGAGCCGGGCCGGGTCGAGGTCACGGGCGAGCCGGGCCCAGGCGGCCTCGCGCTCCGGCATCGGCGTCACGCTCGATTCGATGCCGATCAGCCGCACGCCGCGCAGGATGAAGGGGAAGACGGTGGTGTGCAGCTCGGCGCCACCGGCATTGCCGCAGGCCGCCACCACCCCGCGATAGCGGACCGCCTTGAGGAGCCCGGCCAGCACCGCACCACCGACCGTGTCGACCGCGCCCGCCCAGCGTGCCGAGGCGAGCGGTCCTTTGCCGCTCTCGGCGACCTCGCGGCGGTCGACCACGGCGCTGGCACCGAGCTCCTTGAGGCGCTCCTCGAGGCCCGGCCGTCCGGTCGCGGCGACGACGGTGAAGCCCGCCCGAGCGAGCAGCATGACGGCGACGCTGCCGACTCCGCCCACGGCACCCGTGACCAGCACCTCGCCGTCGCCCGGCCGCACCCCCTGCTCCTCGAGGGCGACGACGCAGAGCATCGCCGTGAACCCGGCGGTGCCGATCGCCATCGCCCGGCGTGGCGTGAGGCCCTCGGGCAGGCGTTGCAGCCAGTCGGCCTTGAGCCGGGCGAGCCGCGCGAGGCCACCCCAGTGCCGCTCGCCCACGCCCCAGCCCGTGCTGAAGACGAGCTCGCCCGGGCGGAAGCGCGGGTCGCTCGACGCCACAACCCGACCGGCCAGATCGATGCCCGGCACGAAGGGGAAAGAGCGGACGATCTTGCCGGCACCGGTGATCGCGAGCGCGTCTTTGTAGTTGAGGGTCGAGCAGATGACCTCGACCAGCACCTCGCCCTCGGGCAGGGCGTCGACCGGCAGGGTCTCGAGGCGGGCGACCGTACGGCCGCCCTCCTGGTGCAGTACGAGGGCCTCGAAGCGCTCCGCCATGTCCTCGTCCTCCATCCCGCGACGGCTCGCTTCTGGCCGTGCGGGCTGCGGCTGTCGAGGTGCCGTGGCGCCGCGGCCGGGCTCGAGGGCGAGGCTGCACAAGGGCCTCGCGCTCGGCTAGAGGAGAGCGCGGCCCGCGGTCGGCCTTTGGACCCCTTCACCCGAGGACGAGGAGCACGGCAGATGGAGCGCTCGCTCGAGCGGCTGATCTTCGCGAGCCGATGGCTCATGGCCCCCTTCTACGTGGGACTCGTGCTCGCGCTCGCCATGCTGGTCGTGAAGTTCGTGCAGGAGCTCCTGCACTATCTGCCGGGCGTGCTCTCGATGAAGGAGAGCGATCTCGTGCTCGCCGTCTTGGCGTTGGTCGATCTGACGCTGGCCGGCTCGCTCGTGCTTATGGTGATCTTCTCGGGCTACGAGAACTTTGTCTCGAAGATCGAGACGGCGGACCACGCCGATCGGCCGGAGTGGATGGGAACCCTGGATTTCTCGGGGCTCAAACTCAAGCTCGTCGCCTCGATCGTGGCGATCTCGGCGATCCATCTCCTCAAGTCGTTCATGAACATCGGCGCCACGAACAAGGAGGACCTGTTCTGGCTCGTCGTGGTCCACATGGCCTTCGTGGTCTCGGGCGTCCTCTTGGCGCTCATGGACTGGATCTCGGAGAAGGCCAAGAGTGCGCACGGCTGAGGCCGCGGCGGCCGGCTGGGCCGCCGCGGTGGTCGAATCAGTTGGCCGGACCCAGCGGCAGGGAGAAGATCAGGCCGTGGAGCAGACCGACCGCCGTCGGCGCCGGCTCGGGCAAGATCCCCACGAGTTCGGCCAGCACACCGTGCGCCTGCCAGAAGGCGCCACCGGCTACGCTGCCGAACCCGGCCGCGACCCGGTCGAGCTGTTGAGCGTCGAGGACGACGGGCCCGGTCGCGGGAGGCGGCGGCTCGGCCGCCTGTGCCCCGGCCGCGAGTGAACCGACGACCAGGGCCGCTGCAATCATCGCTTTGCGCATCGCGCGTTCCCTCCTGTCACCTGGCGGGCACGCCCGGGCCTCCGGGCCCCGGGAGAGCCCGTGTGAGGAAACTAACCGAGACCACCGAGCGGGCAATCTGTCGGAAGGATGATACCGCGCAGGGTGTAGCATGGGCGGGCCGAGCCGGGCCCTTTGCAGTGCGAGCCGCGGCCGGCTAGGAGGGCGGCGAGGCCGGGCGAACGGGGGAGGTTCGAGCGATGCGCGGATGGCTCGCGACGGTGGCCGGTGGGGCGTTGCTGCTCGTAACGGGGGCCGCCTCGGCCGAGACCTTGCGCCTGATGACCGGGCCGCAGGGCGGGGTGTGGGTGCCGCTCGGCGGAGCCTTGAAGGGCATCTGGGAGAAGGCCCTGCCCGGCGTCACCGTGCAGACCCTGCCGGGTGCCGGGATCGCGAACGTGCGCGGGGTCGACGAGGGCAAGGCGGAGATCGGCTTCGGCAACACGATCTCGACCGTCGACGGCTACAACGGTGTGGCGCCGTTCCCGAAGAAGACCGAGAACGTCTGCAACCTCGCGACCCTCTATCCACAATATTTCCAGATCGTGGTGCTCGCGGATGCCGGCATCCGCTCGGTCGCCGATCTCAAGGGCAAGAGCCTCGCTGCCCAGACCCGCGGCAACACGGCGGAGATCGTCACGCAGCACGTACTGCAGGTGTTCGGTCTCTCTTACAACGATCTCAAGGTCAACTTCATGGCGTCCTACAACGACGCGGTGTCCCTCTTGAAGGACGGCCACGCTCAGGCCTTCACGCTGGGGACGACCATTCCCTCCGGTGCGGTGATGGATCTCGCCTCGGCGCGCGACATCGAGCTCCTGCCGCTCGACGACGCGAAGATCGCGGCGCTGCGCGAGATCAACCCGGGCTACGCCGCGGTCACCATCCCGGCCGGCACCTATCCCAAGCAGGGCAAGGACGTGCAGGCGGTCGGCTACGCCACCCACCTCTTCGTCTCCTGCAAGCTGCCCGAAGCACAGGTCACGAAGATGCTGGACGCCCTGGTCGCCAACATGGCCGACCTGGTGGCGGTCAACAAGGCGATCCAGGGCCTCACGCCCAAGGCCATGGCGCAGGACATCGGCGTACCGTTCCATCCGGGCGCGGTCGCCTTCTACAAGGCGCAGGGTGCGCTCTGAGCCGGCCGGCGGGGAGGCCGTCGGCTCGGTCCCCCGCCTGGCCCGACCCCTCGCCGCGGCGGTCTCGACGATCGCCGTCGTCATGGCACTCTGGCATCTCTGGGTGGTCGCCGCCGGGCCGCCCGAGGCCCTGATCTTCCGCGCGGTGCACCTCCTCTTCGCGATGGTGTTGGTCTTTCTCCTCTACCCGGCGCGCTCGGAGCGCGGGGTCGGGCCGGTCGATCTGGTCCTGCTGCTCGCGGCCGCGGCGACGCTGCTCTACCCGCTCGCCAACTACGGCTATCTCGTCAACCGGATCCCCTACATCGACGACCCCACGACGGCCGACCTCGTCGCCGGCACGGTGCTCGTGCTCCTCGTGCTCGAGGCCACGCGGCGCTGCATCGGCTGGGCTCTGCCGCTCACCGCCGCGGGATTCCTCGTTTGGGCGCTCCTGTTCACAACGGTCCAACCGGCGACGCTGCTCGACCAGCTCTACCTCACGACCGAAGGGATCTTCGGCTCGACGCTCGGTGTGTCCGCCGCCTACGTCATCGTCTTCGTGCTGCTCGGCAGCTTCATGGAGCGCAGCGGCACGGGGCGGCTGTTCATGGATCTGGCGCTCGCGGTGGCGGGGCGCAGCGCGGGCGGCCCCGGCAAGGTCTCGGTCGTGAGCTCGAGCCTGTTCGGCACGATCTCCGGCAGCGCCGTCGCCAACGTCATGGTCGACGGGCCGATCACCATCCCGCTCATGAAGCGCAGCGGCTTCCGACCGGCCTTCGCCGCGGCGGTCGAGGCCGTGGCCTCGACCGGCGGCCAGATCATGCCGCCGGTGATGGGGGCCGCGGCCTTCGTGATGGCCGAGTTCCTGGCCGTGCCCTATGCCCGAGTGGCGCTCTGGGCACTCGTTCCGGCGATCCTCTACTACCTCGCCGTGTTCCTCGCCGTGCATCTCGAGGCGCGTGCTCGCGGCCTCGCCGGTCTCGAGGCGAGCGAGATCCCGCGCCTCGGCCGGGTGCTCGCCGAGCGCGGCCATCTCTTCTTGCCGATCCTCGTCCTGCTCGCCGGGATGGGGCTCGGCTACAGCGCACCGCTCTGCGCGCTCGCGGGCACGCTCGTCTGCCTGCCGGCAGCACTCCTGCGCCGCTCGACGCGGGTCGACATCGGCCTGCGCACCGTCCTCGAGGCGCTCGAGGAGGGGGCCCGCAACACGCTGCCGGTGGCTCTCGCCTGCGCCTGCGCCGGCATCGTGATCGGCACGATCGCGCTCACCGGCCTCGGGGTGAGCTTCACCGCGCTCCTCGTCACGCTGGCGCAGAACAGCCTTCTCCTCGCGCTCCTCGTGACGATGGCGGCGGGGGTGGTGCTCGGCATGGGGATGCCCACGACGCCCGCCTACATCGTGATGGTGGCGCTCCTCGTGCCGGCGATCGTCAAGCTCGGGGTGATCGAGCCCGCGGCGCACATGTTCGCCTTCTACTTCGCCATCCTCTCGGCGATCACCCCGCCCGTGGCACTCGCCGTCTACGCCGCGGCCGGCCTCGCCCGCGCCGGGCTCTGGGAGACCGGGCTCGAGGCGGTGCGGATCGGGGCCGCGGGCTTCCTCGTCCCGTTCCTCTTCGTCTACCGCCCGGAACTCATGCTGATCGGCGAGCCCGCGCCGATCCTGCTCGCGGTCGGTACGGCCGGGATGGGCGTGCTCGCCCTCGCGGCTGCCCTGGCCGGCCGTCTGTTGCGGACCTGTACGCCCCTCGAGCGGCTCGCCCTGGGCCTCGCCGCGGCGCTGCTCGTGAGCCCGGCTCCGATCGCCGCCGCGGCCGGCCTCGCGCTCCTCGGCGGGCTCAGCTTCCTCCAGTGGCGGGCTCGGCGAGCTCGCCCGCCGCTTCCTGCTGCCTCAGCAGGCGGTAGAGGTTCCGCTCGCTGATCCCGAGGATCTCGGCGACCTTCGCGCGGTGGCCGCGGTGCCGGTCGAGCAGCCGGGTCAGATAGGCGGCGCGGATCTCCTCGAGGCTCGGCTCGTGGTCGAAGACCAGCTCGACGCGCCGGCCGCGGGCGACGACCGCCGGTCGCTCGAGCCCGAGATGCTCGGGCTCGATCAGCGGCGCGTCGCCGGACACCAGCACTGCGCGCTCGACCACCGCCTTGAGTTCGCGCAAGTTGCCGGGCCAGGCGTAGCGGGTCAGGCTCTCCTCGGCCGCCGCCGAGAGCCGCTTCTCGCGGTCGAGCAGGAAGCCGCGATGGCGCAGCAGATGGGCGGCGATCAGCGGCACGTCCTCCAGCCGCTCGCGCAACGGCGGCACCCGCAACCTGTGCGCATCGAGGCGGGCGAGGAGCGCCGGGTCCAGCCGGCCGGCCGCGGCGAGCGCCCGCGGGTCGCGGCTCGTGCCGGCGACCAGGCGGGTGTCGGCGGCGAGCTCGAGCGTCTCGCCGGGACGGCGGAACCGGCCGGTCTCGAGGAGGCGACGCAGGTGGTTCTGCAGCTCGGGGTCGAAGGCCGCCACCTCCTCGAGGTAGAGGGTGCCGCCCTCGGCGATCTCGACCAGGCCGCGGCCGACCGCCGACCCGGCCGGGCCGTCCGGGCCGCTGCCGCCGAAGAGCCGCGCCGCCAGCGCCTCGGGCGGGTCCGTCCCGACCGCGACCGGCACGAAGCAGCCGTCCGCCCGCCGGCTCGCCCGGTGCAGCCGCCGCGCGACCCGCTCCTTGCCGGTGCCGATCTCGCCCTCGATCAGCACCGGGCGGTCGGACTCCGCGGCCGTGGCCAGCTCGGCGACCAGCCGGCGGCAGGCGTCGCTCGTGCCGACCAGGACCTCTTCGGCCGGATCCTGCAGCCGCGCGGTGGCGTAGGCGAGGCGGGTGTGCAGTACGCCGCGCTCGATCGCCCGCTCGATGGCGAACTCGAGCTCGTCCGGGTTGACCGGCTTGGCGAGGTACTCGGTCGCGCCGAGCCGCATCGCGGCGACCGCGTGGCGGGTCGAGGCGAAGGCGGTGACGACGATCACCGGCGCGTGGCGCAGGAGGGCGGGGACCTGCTTGAGGGCGTTGGCGTCCGGCAGCCGGTCGTCGAGCAGGATGAGCGAGGGCGCGAAGCCCCGGACCGCGCTCTCGACCTCGCGCCAGGCGTGGACCACGCTGACCAGGTGGCCGAGCCCCTCGAGGTGGCGGGCGAGGAGCCGGGCGAGCGTGCGGTCGTCCTCGACGACCAGCACGCGCTGCGGCGACCGGACCCGGCTCACGCGCCCTCCGCTGCATCGGCGGCCGGCATCAGCACGGTGAAGCGGCTGCCGCGCCCGACCTCGCTCTCGAACAGGATCCGCCCGCCGTAGCGGGAGACGATCGCCCGGCAGATGCCGAGGCCGAGGCCGGTGCCGCGCTCGCCGTCGGCGCGCCGGCTCCAGAACGGGTCGAAGATCCGCGGCCGGTCCTCGAGCGCGATCCCGACGCCGGTGTCGATCACGTCGAGCCGCACCTCGCCGCCCTCGCGGACCGCCCGGACGGTGAGATCGCCGCCGCGCGGCATCGCGTGGAAGGCGTTCTGCGCGAGGTTGAGCACCAGCATCCGCAGCTCGCTGTCGGTGGCGATCACGCGTAGGTCGGGCTCGAGCTCGAGGCGGCAGCGGACCCGGCGCAGCTCGGCCTCGGCGGCGAGCAACGAGAGCACCTCAGGGACCACCCGGTCGAGCGCCACGAGCTCGGGGCGCTCGCTCGGCGGCACCGCGAGCCGCAGGAGCCGCTCGGTCACCGCGATGCAGGCGTCGATCTCGTGCCCGAGCAGCGCGAGCTCCTCGGCCAGCGCCGGGTCGCGCGCCGCCGGGCCGCGCTCGAGGCCGCCGATGATCAGCCGCATCGCCCCCAGCGGGTTGCGGATCTCGTGCGCCACGCCGGCGGCGAGCATGCCGAGCTCGGAGAGCCGCTGCTCGTGCGAGATCCGCATCTCGCGGTGCAGGTCGCGGATCGCCTCGACCACCACCCGCCGCGGCCGGCCGTCGACCTCGAGCATGGCCGCCGCGGCGGCGATCTCGACCTCGAGCGTGCCGCCGTCGGCGCGGCGGTGCGCCTGCCGGCAGGTGAGCGCGGTCGCGGCACCGGTCAACTCGCGGACCGGACAGGTGACGAGACTGACCGGGCAGGGCGCCTCGCGGCCGTGGCTCGAGGCGTGGCAGAGGCCGCCGACGACCGGGCTCGCCTCGTCCAGCCCGAGCTGCGTGCGGTAGGCCCGGTTGACGTGCAGGATCCGGAAATCGTCGGTGATCACCCGGATCCCGTCGGGGATCGCATCGAGGATCGCCTGAAGGGTGCGCTCGCTCGCCCGCACCAGGCGGAAGCTCGCCTCGAGCCGCTCGGCCATCGAGTCGAAGGCGTGGCCGAGGGCCGCGAGCTCGTCGCCGCCGCGCGCCCGCACCCGCGCCTCGAGCCGGCCGGCGCCGATCGCCCGGGTCGCCGCGCCGAGCTCGGCGAGCGGCCGCAGGACGAGCCGGCGGACCAGGAGCGCGAGGCCGGCAAGCGCCAGGGCGAGCACGATCCCGCCGGCGCCGCTCAGCGCCAGGGCGCCGGCCGCGGCTGCCCGCCGCAGCTCCGAGGCGTCGTGGTCGACGATCAGGATGCCGTTGACCGGGTGCAGCGCCGGCGCGCCGTGGCAACCGGCGCACGCCGGCTGGTTGGCGACCGGGGTCACCTGGCGCAGGAGCTCGCGCCCGTCGCGCTCGACCAGGAAGGCGGCGCCCGCGAGGGCGTCGTTCGCCAGGCAGGCCGGGCACGGGCCGAGCACCTCCTCGAGCGGCAGGCCGGTCGGGGTCCCCTCGCTCGCGAAGCGGACCTCGCCCGAGGGATGGGCGATCACCACCCGCGCCACCCCGTCCTCGCGGCCGAGCGCCTCGACCATCCGAGCGAGACCCTCGAGGTCGCGCTTGAGCATCGCGTTCTCGAGCGCGATCCGCAGCACGCCCGTGACCTGCGCCGCCGCCCGGGCCCGCTCGGCGGCCAGCTGCTCGCGGTAGAGCAGGACGAAGAGCGCAAGGAACAGGACCGAGACGAGCGCCAGGCCGGTGGTGAGCGCGAGCCCGAGCTTGCGCGCGAGACTGCGGGCCGGCGCCGCGGCGCCTCCGGGGCCGAGAACGGCGGTGCTCATCGGCGGCTCGACCACAGGCGCATCAACAGACTGCTCGCCGGCAGCTCGGCGAGGCCGACGACCCGGTCGTGACCCTTTGGCACCTCGCCGGTGAGCACCGCAAGCGGTATCACCGCGACGGTCGGCCAGTCGCGGCCGAGAAAGTCGAGCAGCCAGGCGCGGCGCTCGGCAATGGGCTTGGCCGCAAGCAGTGCTTCGGCATTGTGGACGAGGACCGGGCCTCGCGTGGTCTCGGCCGCGATCCGCTCGTCGAGGGCGGCGAGCGGCAGCCCGCTGGCCTGCCAGCCGAGCGGCGCCATCACGGCTGCGCGGAAGTCGAGGAAGGCGAGACCCAGCGCCTCGGCGGCGATCCGCACCAAATCGGGCCGGTATTCGGGCAACAGCAAGAGGAACCCACCCCGGCGATCGTGCCGATCGAGGGCCGAGGCCAAGGGCTCGAGCCACGCGGCCGGCGGTTCGGGCGCGCTCAAGGGTCGACCTCGCGCGGCCGCCGGATCCGGCCGGTCCGCAGGCAGATGGGGCAACGACCGTCGCCGAGGGGCCGTTCCGCAGGCATGCGGAAGGAAGCGCCGCAGGACCGGCAACGCGCCGCGACCAGCGCGAGGCGACCGCGTGCGGGTCGAGCCCAGGCCACGAGCTCGACGGCCCCGACCGCGCAGACGTCGACGCAGAGGCCGCAGCCGCTGCAGCGATGCCCGTCGAGCAGGTAGGTGGGCGCCGCCTCCGGTTCGCGGACGAGCGCGATCGCCGAGTCGGGGCAGAGCCGGGCGCAGGCGTCGCAGGCCTCGCAGCGGGCGGGATGGATCCGAGGGGCGCACAGGGCGAGGTCCCGATCGGCGCCGCCCGGCAAGAGCGCGTCCTCGGCGCGTGGCAATGGAGGATCCTCCGACCCGTCTGCGCGGGCCTCGAAGAATACGAAGAGGCCGCGTCGGCTGCGTTGCGGACCGCCCCGGGCGGGTTGCGCGCCCGCGGAATCGCGCCGCTCCGTCCACGACGCCGCCGGCAAGGCCGCCAGCAGGATCGGCACGAGGCCGCGATCGGAAAGCAGGCGGTCGAGCCTCGTCAGTCGATGTGCGAGCGGTGTGGCGGCGCCGCGCGGGCAGGTCGCGCAGTCGCCGCTGCTCACTGCGAGCCGACGGACGCCGCGCCGCCAGAGCCCGGCCAGATCGCGCTCGCCCAGGGCATGCAGACAGGGGATGCGACCGGGCCCCGGCGCGATTCCAGCGCGCTCGCAGGCGGCGAAGGCGATCGGGCCGATCGCATCCCGGCCGATTGCGATCGCGCGGGCGAACGAGGGGCCGATCGCCGCCCTCGGGCAGGCCGCGATGCAGAGCCCGCAGCCGTCGCACGCCGCGGATGCGAGCTCCGGGCCGTCGCGGCCGATGGCGATCGCTGCGCGTGGGCAGGCCTCCTCGCAGGCGGCGCAGGTGGCGAGGGGGCTTGCGGTGTGCACGCAGCGGGCGAGCTCGATCGCGATAGCGTCCGCTGCGGTGGCTGCGGTGCGATCAGGGCTTGCTGTAGGCGAAGGGCTGGCCATGACGCCGCTCACCAGCCGGGCCCGGCTCCCGGCAGATAGGGCCGCGCCGGCTCCTCGGCTTCGCTGTGTTGCCCCTCGGAGCGGCTCGCCACCGCGGCAGGCGGTGCCACTCCGGCGAGCTCGACGAGCAGCGCGCGCAGCTCCTCGAGATACCCCACGGTCAACAGCGCGATCCCGGCGAAGAAGGGGCTGGCACAGCGCCGGGCGACCCGCCGACCGAAATTCGGCACCCAGAGCAGCGGATGCGCGTCCATGAATCGCGCCGCGTCGTTGAGCGCAGCGGGGTGATCGTGGAGTTCCAGAAGATGCGCCAGGAAGCGGAGCTCGTGGACGAGATGATCGTCCGGCCGATGCCGCCAGTCGGGGACTTCGAGGCCGTAGTGCCGATACCAGCCGCGGACCTCGAACATGGGCTCCTGGCGCTCGATTTTGTCCTTGTCGAGCCAGGGCGATTCGCTGGGCGCGGCGCGGTAGGCGTGCACCAGATAGATCGCCGCGTATTCGGCCGCGAGCTCGTCGAGCACAGCTCGGGTGATCGGTCGCGGAAGGTCGGCCAGCGTCCGCTCGAGGAGCGCGCAGCCCGAGCGCGCGGTCTCGCCCTCGAGGACTAGGGCCAAGAGTTCGGCGATCGGCGCGCGGCCGAGTTCCTCGAGCAGCGCCGCGTCCGGCTCGCGGTCGTGGAGCTGGGCCAACAGCCGCAGATCGGCCGCGAGGGCGTCGCGGATCGCACGCGGATCGGGTGCCCCGACCTCGTCCATCGCCCTGCTCACGACTTCTCGGTGAGGCCCTTGCTGTGGGCGACGAAGACGATCGAGGGGTGGGTCAACTCGGGATCGGCCATGTGCTTGACGTGGCGCACGACCCGTTCGCCCGGCCCGACCGCCTTGGTCTCCCAGGTCCCGGCGCGGAGCTGGTCGATCGGGCCGATGTCGAGCACGCGCATCATGCAGGCCATGACGCAGTAGGGCTTGCGGCCGGCGTCGATCTCGTCGACGCACATGTTGCACTTCTTGACCGTCTCGGTCTCCGGATCGTACTGCGGCGCGCCGAACGGGCAGGTCGCCTCGCAGCGCCGGCAGCCGATGCAGAGCGAGCTGTCGATGTCGACGATGCCGTCCTTCTTGCGTTTGTAGATCGCCCCGGTCGGACAGGCCGGTAGGCAGGCCGGCTCCGCACAGTGGTTGCAGGACATGTTCACTTTGTAGGCATAGACCTCGGGATAGCTCCCGCCCTCGATGTACTGCACCCGGCGGAAGCGCGGACCCGGCGGTAGGCCGTTCTTGTCCTTGCAGGCCAATTCACAGGCCCGGCAGCCTATGCAGTCGACATTGTGGTGGACGAAGCCGAGCTGCACGTCCGGGACGACCGGGACGTAGGTCTCCCGCTTGCGCCGGCGTACCGCCTCTTTGACCTTGGCCTTGTCGAGCTTGGGGTTCATCGTCGCTCTCCCTTGGACCGGCGCTCAGAGGTCGCGGCGGAAGATGTGGCTGCGAGAAATGGCGAGCTTGTCCCAGACCGGGCGATGCTCGAGGGACGTCTTGCGGACGTTCACGAGGGCCGTGTTGTAGGCGAACGCACCGGCCGGGCTCGGCTCGTCGAGGGTCAAGAAGTCGGGGTTGCCGGCCCGATCGACGCCGTTCGAATCGAGGTCCATCCAAGCCCCCTCGTGGAGCACGACCACGCCCGGCATGCAGCGCTCGGTGACGTAGACCGCCACGACGCAGCGGCCGCGATCGTTCCAGACCTCGACGACGTCGCCCGTCCGGATCCCGAGCCGTTTGGCGTCGCTCGCATTCATCGTCAGCTCCTGCTCGTAGGTCTCGCGCAGGACGCCCACATTGTTGAAGATCGAATGGGTCCGCCAACGCGGATGCGGCGAGACGAGGTGGAAGGGATATTGCTTGGTCTTGGGTGAGTTGAGCGATTCCCAGGGCTCGATCCATTTCGGGATCGCCGGAATGGGATAGCCGTACTGGGTCTTGGTCCAATCGGTGATCTGGGCAAGGGTGGTCGAGAAGATCTCGATCTTGCCGGAGGGGGTCGGGAAAGGGACCCCTTCCTTGATCTGCTTTTCGAATGCCACGTGCGGCCGATCGTAGACGAACTTGTAGATGCCCCGGCGCTTGAACTCTTCCCAAGAGATCGTCGCACCCTGATAGCCGATCACCCGATTGTTCCACCACTCGCTCAAGTACGCTTCGTCGACCGCATCGTCGTAGTGGAAATAATCGCGCGAGGCCTTGGGATTGTAGGCCGGGCCGAAGCCTAGCCGCCAGGCGAGCTCGGTGAACACCTGGAAGTCGGTCTTGCTCTCGCCCAAAGGCTGGATCATCTTCGGACGGTGGATATAATAATGGCCTTTGTACCACGGCACCGCGACGTCGTGCCGCTCGAAGTGGGTGCAGATCGGCAAAAGGTAATCGGCCCAGAGAGCCGATGGTGTGATGGTCTGTTCCATGCAGACCACGAGATCAAGCTTCTTGATCGCCTGGATCTGCTTGTTGATGTTGGGGAGCTGGTTGAACCAGTCCGAGCCCTGCCAGAAGATGCCGCGGATGTTGGGGATCACACCGTCCCACTGATCGGTGCGCGGCCAAAGCCCGATTTCCTCGCGGCGGACGTTGGGGTAATTGAGCACGAGGTGCGCCCAGCGGTCCGACTTGATCGAGGCCCACCAGAGATTGGCGTACTGATCGTAAGGATAGGCGATCGCCTCGGCGTGCCAGCCCTTGCCTACGCCCTCGGCCGAGCCGCCCAGCACGCCGATGTTGCCGGTCATCGCCTGCACGGCTGCGGCCATACGGTTGTACTGCTCGCCATAGGCCTCGCGGCCGGGAGCCCAGGACGCCTTGAGGCAGGCGGGTTTCGTCGTGGCGTAGAGATGCGCGAGCTTCTTGATGTCGTCGGCCTTCACCCCGGTGATCGGCTCGGCCCATTCGGGCGTCTTGGGTTGACCGTCGTACTTGCCGAAGATGTAATCACGGAAGTTCTCGTGACCGGCTGCCCAGGCCGGCATCGTGCCGGCGTCCATCCCCAGGCAGAACTTGTCGATGAATGGTTGGTCCTGGAGGTTGTTGTCGAAAATGTAGTGTGCCATCGCGGCGAGCATCGCCGCATCAGTGTTCGGCTTGATCGGGATCCACCAGGCATCCCAGGCGGCGGCCGAGTCGGTGTACTGCGGATCGACGCAGACGAACTTGCAGCCGCGCTGCTTGGCGATCCGCATGTAGTAGAACGTGTTGCCACCGTGAAAGGTGTAGGCCGGGTTCCAGCCCCACATGATGATCAGCTTGCAATGCGCGAAGGCGTCGTCCTCGTTACCGTCCTCGGTCGTGCCGAAGGTGATCCGCGCGCTGAAGGTGGTCCCCTGGTAGGACGGTACCGACCAGGAGCTCGTCCGGCAGCCGAACATGCCGAGGAACCGGCCGAGCAGGCCTTCGATCTGGTCCGACTTGTGCAGCACGCCGTAGGACGCGCCGGCGTAGCTCTGGTCCAATAGCGCCTGCGGTCCGTAAGTGTCGCGGATCTGGACCATCTTGTAGGCGATCTGGGAGAGCACCTCGTCCCAGGAAGCGCGGCGGAAGCGGCCCTCGCCGCGGTCGCCGACCCGGATCATCGGGTAGAGCAGCCGCTCGGGCGAGTAGATCCGCTGCCGATAGGAGCGGCCGCGCAGGCAGGCGCGGACCTGCGGTTTCTCGAGCGTGTCGGTGCCGATCGGATCGCCCTGGTAGCGACCGTCGTCGGTCGACAGGCGAACGATGACGTTGCCCTTGAGGTGGCCGACCAGCATGTGCCGCGAGCCGCAATTGTGGGCGCAGCTGCCGACCACCGTGGTGAGCTCGTCGTCCGTCGGATAGGGCGCATAGGCGTGCGCATGGGCGCTCCGGTCCCATCCGGGCAGCGTCGCGAAGCCGAGCGCCGTGCCAGCGGCACCGCTGCCGGCGAGAAAACGGCGGCGATCGAGGCGGACACGGGCCAATGCATCGGTCGAGGACACGGCATCGGTCTCCTTGGCTCGAAGGGTCGGCCGGCTCATCGGGCGATCCGGAAGCGGGGCTCGGATTCGGTCGGGCGATCCTTCGCCCATTCCGGCACCTCGGGGTCCATGCCCGGCCAGGGATGGCGCGGATAGGGATAGGCGATGCGATACCAGCGGCGGCCGCCGTGGCAGCCGTAGCAGACGTCCGAGCTCGTCTGCGCGAGCTCCTCGATCCGCTCGGGGTGCAGATAGGTCACCTGGTGGCGAACGGTACGGAAGAGCCCGGCGTGACAGGACATGCAGCCGTTGGGGGCGTCCTCCGTCTCGAGGTCGGCTCGCACCTCGTGCCACGGGCCGGGCAGCTGCATGACTTCCCAGTTGAACGCGCCGTGGCAGCGCAGGCAGGCCTCGGTGGGCTCCACCACCTTGCGCAGCGCAAAGGCGGGCCGCCCGTCGCGGACCTGGGTGAGGCCCTGCTCGAGCAGCGTGCTCGGCGCCTCCTCGCGGAGATCGTTACCGCGGTGGCAGAAATTGCAGGAGAGGTTCATCACCTCCCGCGCATAGGGGGTGAGGATGTGCCGACGGTGGAAGCTCTCCTGCGGCCCGTCATAGGTGTCGAGCGTCTGGTACCAGGCGAGCGCGGTCTCGGCCGCCACCCCCGCCGGCGAGCGGGCGAGCACGCCCTTGTCGAGGATCTCCTGGTGGCAGACCAGGCACTCGGCGTCGCTCGCCTCGCCGATCGCCGGCTCGAAATGGAGCGGATCCCAGCGCGCTTCTTCGTAATTGCGCCGCTGCGCCCGCGCGCGAACCGCCGCCACCCGTGCCTCCAGATCGGCGGAGCTCTTCGCGGGCGTCGGCTCGGCCGCCGCGGCTCGGCCGCTGGCACCGCTCGCCCGACTGTCGCCCGCGGGGTCGCCGAGACCACTCGACGCGTAACCGGCAGCGAGGATCAGGGCCACGGCCGCCGGGACCAGCCGAACGGCGAGAGGCCTCCTTTTGCTCATCTGGCGTCGCTCCCACGCCCTGTTAAAAATCATAGCCGAAAACCGGGCCGCGTGACTTGATCTAGCTCAAATCACCGTTGGTTTTTGATGAAACCTCGCCCGGTCGCGAAGTCGCCGAAAAGGGCCGCATGCCCCTCTTGAGCATGCGGCCCTCCGGTCATTCGGCGATTATTGGCGCATGCCGCCCATGCCCGACATGCCGCCCATGCCGGACATGCCGCCCATCCCCGACATGCCGCCCATGCCGGACATGCCCTGAGCGACCGCGGCGCCAGCGGCCGCGACCAGCGTCACGGCGAGCGCCGTACCGAGCAGTGCATTCTTGATCGTCGTGACACACGACATCGGAAAGCTCCCTCCAAAGACGTTGCGCGCAAGTTCGTCTCCGGTCGCGAAGGTCGGAGACGGCGAGGAAACGGCCGGGACCTTCGGCCGGCCGACGTCGTCGGCGCGACGGCGAACGCTCGCGAGCCGCGAACCGTCGCCCAGCGCCGCGGTCGTCATCGTGAGGTACCGATCGTCGCTGCGGGCCGGGTGCGCCCACCCGCCTCGAGCGCGTGCAGCCCGCGGATGTCGTAGACCCCGGGCATGCCCGGGCGCGTGAACGGGGTGTACCAGTTGCCCTGTTCGCAGAGCGCCAGCAGCACACTGAGCGGGATCGGGGGGGTTATCCCTCGGGTAGCGTGATCCACCCAGTCGGGCCCGCGCACCACCGTCGTGATCACCGGAGCGCCGTCGGGGCGCCGGTCCGGCGTCGTGCCGGCTATGAAGCCCCTCTCTTCTTCGGCCGGGGCGCCGGCCGCGACGGCGATGGCGAGAACCGCAAGTGCGGAGATTCGCCCGAGCCGCATCGCCTCCTCCTGTTCGCACCACCGGGCTCGCTGACGAGCCTCGCGGGCGCCCCGACCCTAGCTTGGGGACGATCGGTCTCAACGGCGAACGCTCGCCGCTGCCGTGCCGGCTCTGACAAATTGTCAGCTCGGCCCCCCGAGCCTGTCTCGCGGGCGGCCCCGCCGGGCTCGGCCGGGTCGCCGAATCGGCGTTGTTCCAAGCCAGGAAACCGCACGTTATCAGATGGTTGCGGGCGGGCGCGCCAGGCGGGCGCGACAGCTCGCCGCGCCGCTGCTAGGAACGCGCAGGAGGAAGTCGCCAGTCCGCGAGGAGACGCCATGGCTCGCCCGCTTCGCCACCGCCCCTGGGACCTGCCCGAGCGGTCGGTCACATCCGCAGCGCTCGTGCTCGACCGCCGGCGCCTGCTGGGTGGCCTCGCCGCCATCGGCGGCGCGCTGGGCGCCCGCTCCGCCGCGGCGCTGCCGGGAGATCCGCGCTTCACGGCCGGCGATCGCCGGTTCACCGACGAGAAGCTCGCGACGACCTACAACAACTTCGTCGAGTTCGGCTTCCACAAGCGGATCGCCAAAGCGGCCGAGGCCCTGAAGACCCGGCCCTGGACCATCCGGATCGAAGGACTGGTCGAACGCGAACAGACGTTCGACGTCGACGATCTCCTCGCGAAGGTCGCCCTCGAGGAGCGGATCTACCGTCACCGTTGCGTCGAGGCCTGGTCGATGGTGGTGCCTTGGACCGGCTTTCCGCTGGCCGAGCTCGTCACCCTCGCGCGCCCGCTCGGCTCGGCCAAATATGTCGCGATGCAGACCTTCCTCGATGCCCGCACGGCCCCGGGTCAGCGCGCCTTCTGGTACCCTTGGCCGTATACCGAGGCGCTCACGATCGCCGAGGCGACGCACGAGCTCGCCTTCCTGGTGACCGGAGTTTACGGCAAGCCCCTGCCGAAGGCGATGGGCGCGCCGATCCGACTCGCCGTGCCGTGGAAGTACGGGTTCAAGAGCATCAAATCGATCGTCGCGTTCCGCTTCGTCGAGGAGCGACCCGAGACTTTCTGGGAAGAGATCGCACCCGACGAGTACGGTTTCTGGGCCAACGTCAACCCGGACGTGCCGCATCCGCGCTGGAGCCAGCGGATGGAGCAGCCCTTGGGAGAGAGCGAGAAGATCCCGACGAAGATCTTCAACGGCTACGGCGAATGGGTGGCCCACCTCTACCCGGACCTGCGCGACCCGGTCTACTTCCGCTGAGCCGCGGCCTCGCTTCCGCCGCTCAGAGACGGACGAGCTCGAAGCGGTCGACGTCGAACAGGCCCAGATCCGTGATCTTGAGATGCGGGATCACGGGCAGCGGCAGGAAGGCCACCTGGAGGAACGGCTCGGGGAGGGTGCAGCCGAGCGCGCGCGCAGCCGCCCGCAGCCGCCGCAGGGCGGCGGTGACCTCCGGGAACGGCCGGTCGGTCAGGAGACCCGCGATCGGCAGCGCGAGCTCGGCGAGCACGCCTTCGGCCGTCGCGACCACGAAACCGCCCTCGAGCTCGGCCACCCGGTTCGCCGCGAGCGCCATCGCCGGGTCCTCGGCGCCCACGACCGTGAGATTGTGGCTGTCGTGGCCGACCGAGCTCGCGATCGCACCCGAGCGCAGCCCGAAGCCCCGGACGAAGCCTTTGCCGATGTTGCCGTTCTTGCCGTGCCGCTCGATCACGGCCACCTTCGCGAGATCCTGGCTGGGATCGGCCAGGAGGAAGCCGTCGCGGCGCGGCGGGGTCGCCTCGAGCCGGTCGGTGATGATCTTGCCCGGGATCACGCCGATCACGGGCACGGCCGCTCCGGAAGGTGCCGCGAGCGCGAAGTCGGCCGCTTCGAGCCGCCGGATCCGCACGCTCCGCCGACCGACCGGCTCGGGGCCCGCCGGGCGGGCGGCGAGCGCTTCCGCGGCCGGCCGGCCGCCCACGATCACCTCGGCGACCGCACAGGTCTCGAGATCGTCGAGCAGCACGATGTCGGCGCGCCGGCCGGGTGCGAGGAAGCCGCGGTCGGCGAGGCCGAAGGCCTGTGCTCCCGACCAGCTCGCCACGCGATAGACGTGGTGCGCGGGCGCACCCGTTCGGATCGCCTCGCGGATCAAGAAGTCGAGATGCCCTTCCTCGTCGATGTCGAGCGGGTTGCGGTCGTCGGTGCAGAAGGCGAGGAAGGGTGACGTGTCGGCCGAAATCAGGGGGGCGAGAGCGTGCAGGTCCTTCGAGACCGAACCCTCGCGGATCAGGACCCGAAAGCCCTTGCGCAGCTTTTCCAGCGCTTCCCCGAGGCCGGTCGCCTCGTGCTCGGTACGGATGCCGGCGGCGGCGTAGCCGCAGAGTGCCTTGCCGGAAAGCAGCGGGCAGTGGCCGTCGATCGGTCGGCCGGCGAAGGCCTCGAGCTTGGCCACAAGGCCCGGATCGCCCGCGAGCACGCCCGGAAAGTTCATGACCTCGGCGAGCCCGAGCGCCTTCGGATCCGCGAGGAGCGGCAGGAGGTCCTCGGCCTCGAGTCGGGCACCGGCCGTCTCGAACGTGGTCGCCGGCACACAGGAGGAGAGCTGGACGCGCAGATCGAGGGCGAGGGCGGAGGCCCAGTTCAGGACCCAGCGGATGCCCTCGACCCCGAGCACATTGGCGATTTCGTGCGGGTCGCAGACCAGGGTCGTGACACCGCGCGGCAGCACGCAGCGCTCGAGCTCGCCCGGTGTGACGAGCGAGGATTCGACGTGGAGGTGGGTGTCGACGAAGCCGGGCACGGCGATTCGACCGCGGCCCTCGATCACCCGCTCGCCCTCGTACCGCTCGAGGGTGCCGACGATCCGATCGCCCGTGATGGCGATGTCGGAGGGGAGGAGCGCGCCCGTGACGAGGTCGAGCAAGCGGATGTCGCGGATCACGAGGTCGGCGGGCTCGCGGCCCGCGCCCTGGGCGATGCGTCGGGCGAGATCACGCACGGCGCCGGCTCCGGTCCGGTGGTGGCGACCGATGGTCGCGCGCCCGACCGGCAGGCGCAAGGCGCGGCCCGGATGGGCCCGGAGGGCCGGCACGCGGGGCCGGAGGCGACCGCACTCGCCTCGCGTGTGTCGCCGCCGAGCCGGCTTGACAGGGTCGCTCGCGCGGAGCGTATCGCTCGCATCGAGCGCCGATCGCCGTCGTTTCGCCTGGGCAGAGGTAGATCCCGCCGCCCGAGCCTGTTTTCGCCGAGGTGCCGACGATGCTCGTCGAGAGCCCGACGCGCCCACAGAGCGGTGCCGAGACCGCGAGCGCCGATCGTCCCGGCGGCGGGTTGCGGGTCGCCCTGGTCGACCCCGGCGACTTCACGCCGCCCTACGACGAGGCCCTGGCCCGCGGGCTCGGCGAGATCGGCTGTCGGGTCAGGCTCTGGGGCATGAGCGGCAGGCCGCCGGCCGACCCCGGCATCGACAAGGTCGGGCATTTCTACCCCTTGGGGAGCGGCCGGCTGGGTCGTGCCTTGCCCGAGGCGCTGGTCTCGCTCGTCAAGGGACTGGAGCATGGCCCGCGGCTCGCCGCCATGGCGCGCCTCCTCCAGCGCGAGGGGGTCGACGTCCTCCACATCCAGTGGGCTCCCTTGCCGTTGCTCGACCGCGGGCTCGTCGAACGGTTCACGCGGCGCGGTGTGCCGGTAGTGTTCACCGTGCACGATTCGCGGCCCTACAACGGTACCCGCGGTGGCCCGGTGGTGTGGGGCCTCGAGCGCTTCTTGGCCTCGGTCGACGCGCTGATCGTCCACACCTCGGAGGCCCGCGCGCGGATGATCGCCGCCGGCCACGCGCCCGAGCGCGTCCATCACGTTCCGAGCGGCCCGATCGACCTCGGCACGACCGACCCGCCGCGACCGATCACGGACGATCGGCCGCTCGAGCTCCTGATGTTCGGCGCCATCAAGCCGTACAAGGGCATCGACATCCTGCTCGCCGCCCTGGCCCGGCTGCCGGCCCGGCATCGCGCGCGGCTCAGGGTCACGATCGCGGGCAGGGTCTTCATGGACCTGACCCCGTTCCGCGAGCTGATCGCACGCGAGGGGCTCGCGGAGATCGTCGATCTGCGTCCCGGCTACGTGGCGGACGCGGAGGTCGCGCGACTGGTGGCGCAGGCGGACGCCCTGTTGTTGCCCTACCGACTGATCGACGCGAGCGGGGTCGCGATGGGGGCGATCGCTTCGGGGCGTCCGGTCGTGGCGAGCGCGATCCCGAGCTTCGCCGAGCTGTTCGGCGGCGGTCGCGGTGGGATCCTGTTCCCGCCCGAGGACGTCGAGGCGCTCGCCCGCCTGCTCGCCGACCTCGCCGAGCGACCCCAGCAGCTGGTCCCGCTCGCTCGCGCGATGGCCGAGCTGCGCGCCGGCATACCGAGCTGGGGCGAGATCGCTCGACGGACCCTCGCCGTCTACGCCGCGGCCCGCGAGTGGCGCAGGACCGGCCGACTCCTGCGGTCGGCCTCCGCGTCCGATGCCGCCGCCGGACCGGCCGGGTGATCCCGCGCCCCGGCGAAACGGGTCCGCGATCCGACCCGTCCCGGCCCGGGCGCGGCTGATCCGGATGGGCGGGTCGTCCCGGCAGGTGCCCGACGGCGCGGGAGAGGTGCCGCTGCCGGTCGGGAGCGCGGTCGTCGCGCGCAGCGCCCTCTGGCGGTTCGTCGAGATCGTGGGCGGCGAGGGGCTGACCTTCCTCTTCACCCTCGTCATGGCCCGCCTCCTCGGTCCCGACGAGTTCGGTCTCGTGGCGATCGGCACGGTCACCGTCACGCTCGCCGTGTTGGTCGTTCGCTTCGGTCTCGCCGAAGCGATCATCCAGCATCCGCGGCCGACCGAGCGGCATCTGGACACCGCCCTCTGGGCCAACCTCGCCATCGGTCTCCTCGCCGCCCAGCTGGTGGCGGTGGCGGCACCGGTGATCGCGGCACTCGCCGCCAAGCCCGACCTCGCGCCGATCCTCTGGGCACTCGCGCCCGTTTGCCTCGTCCATGCCGTGACCTATGTCTGCGTGGGTCTGCTGCGGCGCCGGCTCGACTATCGTGGCCTCGCCCTTCGGGCGCTCCTCGCCACCACGCTCTCCTACCTCGTGGGCATCGCCCTGGCACTCGACGGGTTCGGGGCCTGGGCGCTGGTCGCGGTCCAGCTCCTGAACGCGGTCGTGAGCGCGACCACCGTGCTCGTCGCGAGCGGCCACCGCCCCCACGCCCGGTTCGGTCGGGCCGAGCTGCGGGAGCTCGCGCTCGTGGCCGTGCCGGTCATGGGCCAGGCGCTGCCGAACGCAGCAGCGAGTGCGGCGGGCCTCGTCCTCGGCGTCTTCCTGCCGGCCGCGTCGGTCGGCCATTTCTATGTCGGCGAGCGGCTCGTGCAGTCGCTTTCGATGCTGACGGGCGGCTCGATCGCCGACCTCTCGCTGCCGGTCCTGGCACGGTTGCAGGACGCGCGCGAGTCGCAGATCCGGGCGGCTCGCCGGGCGCTCAAGTTCGCCGCCCTGGTCTGCTTGCCGGCCTTTCTCGGCACGGCGCTCGTTGCCGAGCCGCTGATCGCCGTGCTCCTGGGCGAGGATTGGCTCGAGGCGGTCCCGGCGCTGCGGTTGCTCGCGCTGTCGGGGCTGGCGGTCGCCCTCGCCTCGGTCGGAGGCCAGATCCTGATCGCCGCCGGGCACGCCAAGAGCGCGCTCGCGACCAACGCGCTCGTGCTCGCGCCGGCGGCCGCCGCCACCGCCGTGCTGGCACCCGTGGGTCTCCTGCCGGCGCTCCTCGCCCGCGCCCTGGTCCAGTTCGTCTGCCTGCGCGCGGTGGCGGGCCTCCTGTCCGCACGCCTCGGGCTCGGCGTCCGCACCCTCGCCGGCGATCTCGTGCCTTCCCTCGCGGCCACCGGGGCAATGGCGCTCGTCCTGCTTCTGCTGGAGCGCTTCGCTACCGCCGGACTGCCGCCCCCGGCCCGGCTCGCGGTCGAGGTGGGGGCCGGGGCGCTCGCCTTCGTCGGCGCGCTCCGGCTGCTCGACGGCGCGTTCCTCGCGAGCCTCCTGGCGCTCGCCCGCGGCGGGCTCGGCCGGCGCCCGCCCGCGGGCTGAGCCGGCTCCGTTCCAGCGGGGGCGGTGTCGGCCTCGGCCCGTCCCCCGAGAGGCGGGTCGGATCTTGTTCCAGAACAAAAACAGAACTAAGAACGAAGCATGAACAAAACGCCGCTCCCCACCGATCGTGCCGGGCGGCTCGCGGCCCTGCGCGCCCGCATCCGCGCCCTCGAGGGCCGAGGCGCCGGTCTCGCGATCCCACCCGTCCGGCTCGGCCCCGCCTTCGACCGGTTGTTGGGGGAGGACGGGCTCGCCCGTGCCGCGCTGCACGAGCTCGCCGGGCCCGCCGCCACGCTCTTCGCACTCGCGATCGTGAGAGCGGGGCTCGATCGGCCGGGCCTGCTCGTCTGGTGCCTGGACGAGGCCGGGGTCTCGGCCCGTGGCCTGCCCTGGCCGCCCGGGCTCGTCGCCCGCGGGATCGATCCCGGCCGGCTCCTGCTCGTGCGCGCCCCCCACGCGACGGCGCTCGCCGGCGCGGTCGAGGAGGCGCTCGCCTCGCCGGCCGCCTCGGTGGTGGTGGCCGAGCTCGCCCGGGCCGGTCTCGGCCTCACCCGTCGCCTCCAGCTCGCGGTCGAGCGCGGCGGCGGGCTCGGGCTCCTGCTGCGCCCGGCCGCCGACCCGAGCCCGAGTGCCGCTTCGACCCGCTGGTGGGTGGCACCCCTGCCGGTGGGCGAGGGGTCGCCCGGGCTGCGGCTCGAGCTGCGGCGGGCGAGGAACGGGGCGGAAGGCGTCGCGGAGGTACGGGTCGATGAGCGGACGCTGGCTCTCCATCCTCTTGCCACGCTGGCCGATCCAGAGGCTGCGGCTCCTGGCCCGGCGCAGCGATGGGCCCTGGCCCGAGGCTGAGCCGCTCGCGCTCGTCGCCCCCGCGGTGGGCGGCCCGCGTCTCTTCGCGGTCAACCCGGCGGCCGCGACGCTGCGGCTCGTCCCCGGTCTGCGGCTCACCGATGCGCGGGCCGCCTGCCCGCGGCTGCGCGTCCTGCCCGCCGCCCCCGAGGAGGACGCCCGGGCGCTCGAGGCCCTCGCCCTCTGGTGCACGCGCTGGAGCCCGAGGGTCGCGGTCGACGGCACCGAGGGGCTGATGCTCGACGTGCTCGGCTGCGCCCATCTCTGGGGCGGGGAGGCGGGGCTCCTGGCCGCGGTCGGTCGAGCGTTCGAGCAGCTCGGGCTCGAGCAGCGGGCGGCACTCGCCGACCGCCGGCTCGCCGCGCGGATCTGGGCCCGCTTCGGCCCGGGCGGGATCCTGCCGGACCCGCGGGCGCTCGACCCTCTCCCGGTCGAGGCCCTGGAACCCGGCGAGGAGGCTGGCGAGGCCCTGCGCCGGCTGGGGCTGCGGACGATCGCCGATTTGCGCCGCCTACCGCGTTCCGCGCTCGCCCGCCGCTTCGGTCTCGCGCTCGCGGCCCGGCTCGACCTCCTCGAAGGCGGGGCGGAACCCCCCTTCGTCCCGCTCGCCGAGCCGGCCCGCTTCTCGGCCCGGATCGCCTGGCCCGAGCCGATCGCCACCCAGGCGGGTATCGAATGCGCCTGCGGGAAGCTCGCCCGCGATCTCTGTCGCGCGCTCGAGCGGGCGGGGCAGGGGGCGCGCCGGGTCGTCCTCGGTCTCCATCGGGTCGACGGGCAGATCGCCCGGCTCGAAGCCGGGACCTCCCGGCCGAGCCGCGATCCCGATCACCTCCTCCGCCTCTTCCGCCACCGCCTGGACGGGCTCGAGCTCGGCTTCGGCGTCGAGCTCGCGATCCTCGAGGCGCCCGAGACCGTCGCTCTTTCGGCCGAACAGCCCGAACTCGGCGGTACGGCGGACGCGCGCGCGGTCGCCGTTTTGGTCGACCGGCTCACGGCACGGCTCGGCGCCGAGCGCGTGCTCCGCCCCGAGCCGGTCGCCAGCCACGTTCCCGAGCGGGCGGTGCGCTGGTGCCCGGCCGGGGTCGAGCCGAAGCCCGGCCCCTGGCCCGCGAGCCTTTTGCGACCCTTGCGTCTCTTCGAACGATCGCTCCCCGTCCGGGCCCTGGCGATCGTGCCGGACGGGCCGCCGCTGCGCCTCGACGGGCCGATCGCCGGGCGGGTGATCGCGGCCTCGGGGCCCGAACGCATCCTCCCGGAATGGTGGCGGCCGGAAGACGCCGGGATCCGGCCGCGCGACTTCTTCCGCGTGCGGCTCGAGGACGGCCGCGAGCTCTGGTGCGTCCGGGAAGGGCTCTGGGGGGAGGCCGCTCCACCCGCCTGGCGGCTGCTCGGGAGCTTCGCCTGAAGCCCGGGGGAGGCTCAGAGGCCGGCGAGGTCGTAGAGATCGTCGAGGGCCACCTCGCCGCCGAGCACCGGGCTCGGGAAGGTCGCGCTCCCCTCGTAGGGCAGCTGCGCGAGCCAGGCGCCCTCGATCTTGCGCCAGACCAGCACCCAACGGCGGGCCGCCGAGACGAGCCAGATCTCCTCGACCGTCGGCAGCCGGCCATAGGCCGGGACCTTCAGCGTCTTGTCGAGCCGCTCGGTCGAGGGCGAGAGGATCTCGACCACGAGCTTCGGCGCTTCGACATACGGGCTCTCGCGCGGCTCCTCGCAGGTCACGACCACATCGGGAATATAGAAGCTCTGGCTGACACGGCTCACGACGACACCGGCGCCGGTGAGGACGCGGCAGGGCCGGCGTCCCTCGAGCTGCCGTTCGGCCACGCGCACGACGTTCGTGGTGATCCGCGCGTGGGGCACGAGCGGCGGGTTCATCGCGACCGGCACGCCGCGATCGAGCTCGTAGCGGGTCTCGGTCCCGTCGTCCCAGGCGAGGAACTCCTCGATCGTCATCCGCCGGCCATCTTCGCGCCGCTTCGCCATCCCTCCTCCTCCCGCGCACCGGAAGGATAGCCGATCCGAACCTCACCGTCGCGGCGGCACGCACTCTTGAGAACAAAACAAGAACATGCTTTCTCCGGGCCGTGCGAGGTCGACCCATGGCCGCTTACGCCGAGCTCGAGGTCACGACCAATTTCAGCTTCCTCGAAGGCGCTTCGCATCCCGAGGAGCTGGTCGAGCGCGCGAAGGAGCTCGGCCTCGCCGCCTTGGCCGTGACCGACCGCAACAGCTTGGCGGGGGTCGTCCGCGCCCACGTGACGGCCAAGCGGGTTGGCCTGCGTTTCCTCGTGGGTGCTCGGGTCGATCTCGAGGACGCGCCCTCGCTCCTCCTCTGGCCCACCGACAAGAAGGCCTACGGCCGGCTCTCCTCGCTCTTGACCGAGGGGCGCCGGCGGGCGCCCAAGGGCGCCTCGAGCCTCCGGCTCGCGGACGTGCTCACGCAGGCCGAGGGGCAGATTCTGGGCGTGCTCCCGCCCGAGGTGCCCGATGCCGGCTTCGCCGAGCTCCTGCGGATGCTGGCCGCGACGGTCGGCGACCGGCTGCATCTGGTCGTCCACTACCGCTATCGCGGCGACGACCGCGAGCGGATCGACACCCTGGCCGAGCTGGCCGCCGCCACGCGTGCCCGGCTGCTCGCCACCAACGCAGTGCTCTACCACGACCCCGCCCGCCGACCGCTGCAGGACGTCCTGACCTGCATCCGGGAGAAGGTGACGCTGGCCGAGGCCGGGCTGCGGCTCGAGGCCAACGCCGAGCGGCACCTCAAGCCGCCTTCGGAGATGGTCCGGCTCTTCGCTCGCTGGCCGCAGGCGATCGCGGCCGGCCTCGCGCTCCTCGAGCGCTGCCGCTTCGCGCTCGACGAGCTCGCCTACGACTACCCGGTCCGGGACTCCTACGACGGCCGCGGTCCCGACGAGGAGCTCGCCCGGCGCGTTCGGGAAGGAGCCCGCGAGCGCTACCCCGACCATCTGCCCGAGAAGGTGCAGAAGCTGCTCGAGCACGAGCTCGCGCTCGTGAAGGAGCTGCGCTACGCGCCCTACTTCCTCACCGTCCACGACATCGTCCGCTTCGCCCGCTCCCGCGGCATCCTCTGCCAGGGCCGCGGCTCGGCGGCCAATTCGGCGATCTGCTACGTGCTCGGCATCACCGCCGTCGATCCCGCGCGGCTGGACCTTCTCTTCGAGCGGTTCGTCTCGGCCGAGCGCGACGAGCCTCCCGACATCGACGTCGATTTCGAGCACGAGCGGCGCGAGGAGGTGATCCAATGGGTCTACGACACCTACGGCCGCGACCACGCGGCACTCGCCGCCACCGTCATCCGTTACCGGGCGAAATCGGCCCTGCGCGAGGTCGCCAAGGTCATGGGCCTCTCGGCGGACGTGCAGGAAGCGCTCGCCAAGACCGTCTGGGGCATGGGCCGGGAAGGCCTCGACCGGCGCTCGATGCGCGAGCTCGGCCTCGACCCGGACGATCCCACCCTCGCCCGCACGCTCGAGCTCGCCGCGGAGCTGCAGGACTTCCCGCGCCACCTCTCCCAGCACGTGGGCGGCTTCGTGATCGCCAAGAGCCCCTTGCGCGAGCTCGTCCCGATCGAGAACGCGGCCATGGCGGGGCGCACCGTCGTCGAGTGGGACAAGGACGATCTCGATGCGCTCAAGATGCTCAAGATCGACCTCTTGGCCCTCGGCATGCTTTCCTGCATCCGCCGCGCCTTCGAGCTCCTGCGCACGCATTACGGCCTCGAGCTCGACACGGCACGGGTTCCGGCCGAGGACCCTTCGGTCTACGCCATGCTGCAGCGGGCCGATTCGATCGGCGTCTTCCAGGTCGAGAGCCGGGCGCAGATGAGCATGCTGCCGCGCCTTGCGCCGCGCTCCTTCTACGATCTCGTGATCGAAGTGGCGATCGTCCGCCCCGGGCCGATCCAGGGCGACATGGTTCATCCTTACTTGCGTCGGCGCGAGGGCCTCGAGCCCGTCACCTTCCCCTCGAAGGAGCTCGAGGCGGTGCTCGGCAAGACGCTCGGCGTGCCGCTCTTCCAGGAGCAGGCGATGCGCATCGCCATCGTCGCCGCGGGCTTCACCCCGGCCGAAGCCGACGGCCTGCGCCGCTCGATGGCCGCCTTCCGCCGCCGCGGCCGGCTCGAGCGCTGGCGCGACAAGCTCGTCGAGGGCATGGTCGCGCGCGGTTACGAGCGGGGGTTCGCCGAGCGTTGCTTCGAGCAGATCCGGGGCTTCGGCTATTACGGCTTCCCGGAGAGCCACGCCGCGAGCTTCGCCCTTCTGGTCTACGTCTCGGCCTGGCTCAAATGCCATTATCCCGACGTCTTCCTGGCGGCGATCCTGAACGCTCAGCCCATGGGCTTCTACGCCCCGGCCCAGCTCGTGCGCGATGCGATCGAGCACGGGGTCGAAGTCCGCCCCGTCGACGTCAACCACTCCTTCTGGGAGACGACGCTCGAGCCTCTGGCGCGGCGCGGGCCACTCTCGCACGCCGTCCGGCTCGGTCTGCGCGAGGTCAAGGGGCTGGCCGAGACCGAGGCGGTGCGGATCGTGACCGCCCGGCTTCGGCCCTATCGTACGCTCGCCGAGCTGCAGCGCCGGGCGGGTGTGACGCGTGAGACGCTCGCGATCCTGGCCGAGGCCGACGCCTTCCGCTCGATGGGCCTCGACCGCCGTCAGGCCCTCTGGGAGGTGCGGGCACTCGCCCAGCGGACCCTGCCGCTCTTCGCCCACGCCGAGGCCGCGGAGCCATCCGGCTCCAACCTCCCACCGCTCGAGGGTGGCGAAGAGCCCTGGCTCGAGTTGCCGCCGATGACCCTCGGCGAGGCGGTGATCGAGGACTATGCTCGGCTGCGCTTGTCGCTGCGGGCGCACCCCCTGGCGTTGTTGCGCGAGCGGCTCGCGCGACGGCGGATCGCGACCGCCCGCGAGCTCTGGACGATCCCTCCCGGCGCGCGGGTGGTGGTCGCGGGCCTCGTGCTCGTCCGCCAACGGCCGGGCAGCGCTCGAGGTGTGGTCTTCGCCACCCTCGAGGACGAGACGGGCTTTTCCAACCTGATCGTCTGGCCGCAGGTCTTCGCCCGCTTCCGCACGACCCTCATGATCGCCCGCCTGCTGGCCGCCACGGGCCGGCTGCAGCGCGAGGGCCGCGTGATCCACGTCGTGGCCGACCGGCTCTTCGACCTCACCGACGAGCTCGCTCTGCTGCGCGGCGAAGCACTCGATCCTGCGACCTTCGACGGGGCGATCGCGCGTGTCGACGAGGCCCGCGGCGACAGCCGCGATCCGCGCCGGGTGCTGCCCGAGGGCCGCAACTTCCGCTGAGGTCGCACCCTCGGGTCGCCGGGATCGGAGCCGGCGGGGCCGGCCGCGGAGCGCTCAGAGCCCGAAGGGCTCGCCCGGTGTCGCGACGTGGACCCGGCCGCGCGTCACCCGCCGTGCGAAGTCGTGTGGATCGCCGTGCAGGAGGTCGAAGGTGCCCCAGTGGATCGGCACGACGAGCTCGAGCTCGAGGAACTCGTTGCAGGCGATGGCCGCGGTCTCGGGACCCATCGTGAAGCGGTCGCCCACCGGGAGGAAGCCGACCCGCGGCCTATGGAGGCGCTGGATCAGTGCCATGTCGGAGAAGAGCGCGGTGTCGCCCGCGTGGTAGACGGCGATGCCGTCGACCGTGATCACGAAGCCCGCCGGATCGCCCATGGTCTGGGCCTTGCCGTCGCGCATGACGGCCGAGCTGTGGAAGGCCGGGACCATGCAGAAGCGCACACCCTCGTGGGTGATGCAGCCGCCCGTGTTCATGGGTTGGACCTTCTCGACGCCTTCGGCGGCGAGGGTCATGCAGATCTCCCACTGGCCGACGAGTGTCGCCCCGTACTTCTTGGCGAGCCGGACCGTGTCGCCGACATGGTCCTCGTGGCCGTGCGTGACGACGATCGCATCCAGCCGGCCGAGGCGGTCCTCCCAGCCCTGCGGGTGCTTCGGGTTTCCGGTGAAAAACGGGTCGACCAGGATGCTCTTGCCGGCGGCCTCGAGGTGCACCGCCGAATGGCCGAGCCAGGTGAGGCGCACGTCTCTCCTCCCATCGGATGGTCGCTCGGGCCGGAAGGTGAACGGATCGTAAAGGGTTATGCAAGCCCGCCAGGAGGCGGCTGTGGGCCGGCTCGCGCCGTGGCAGCCTGGCGCCGACCGGGGAACCCGGCGGTCGAGGTGGAAGGGGGCAAGGCGATGCGGAGACGCGACGGGGTGGGTCTCGCGGCGGCGCTCGTATGGGGCACGGTCCTGGCCGCGACGGCGGCCGATGCCGCCGAGCGCGAGGTGCTCGTGCTGCGGGGACGCGGCAGTCCGCCACCGAAGCCCTGGTCAGCGGAGGCGCCGTCGGTGCACGCGGTCGCCGGGGAGCGGCTGTGGCTGGTCGACGGCGAGCGGCTCCTCGCCTGCCGGCTCGAGCGGACCACGCGGGTGAGCGAGCGACGCATCCGCTGTGCCGGACGCCGGCTGCCGCAGCCGGGTGGTTGACGATCGCGGTTTTGCTGTGGCGCTGCGGCAACGTGCTGCGCTGCGTTGAAACAAACTGCAACACAAGTTGAGTGGCCCCGAGGGGAGAGCCCCCTAAGATCGCCGCCAGCGAGAAACAGCAGGGGTAGGCACGCGGCGTCGGTGGGATCGGCAGTCGCGGATACCCCCGGAGGAGAGTACGGGGCCCGACCGGCAGCGACGGTCCGGCCCGCGGAGCCATGAACGGTGCGCGACCGACGAGGGGCGACCTTCGGGTCGGTACTCGCTTTCGGGCCCGCCGAGAGGACGCCACACGAGGGGGACCATGGTGCTCGCGACGCCGACCGTGAACACGGCCCTGCCGTTCCGCACCGCGGGTTTCCGCACGCTCGTGGAGGGTCTCGACTACGCCGCCCGCGGGGAGACCGGCTTCAATTTCTACGGCGGCCGCGGCGAGCTCGAGCGGGTCCTGTCCTACCGGGAGCTGCGCGAGCGCGCGCTCGAGCTGGCACCCCGCCTTCTGGGCCTGGGCCTCGCCCGGCTCGAGCGAGTGGCGATCGTCGCCGAGACCGGCCCCGACTTCATGGTGGCCTTCCTGGCCTGCCAGTTCGCCGGGCTCGTGCCCGTCCCGCTGCCGCTCGCCTTGAGCCTCGGCACGCACCGCGCCCATGTCGAGCGGCTCCGCGGCATGCTCGAGAGCGCGCGCGCCCGCGTGGCCCTCGCCTCCGAAGCCTATCGCGGCCAGCTCGTGGAGGCGGCGGCGGGTACCCTGGTCGATTGGATCGGCACCCATGCCGAGCTCGCTGGACTGCCCGTGCGCGGTGGCGAGCTCGCCCCGCTCGGGCCCGAGGATCCCTGCTACATCCAGTATTCTTCGGGCAGCACGAGCTTCCCGCGCGGCGTGCTCGTGACCCAGAAGGCGATCACCGCGAACGCCCGGGCGATCGCCGAACACGGGCTCGCCCTGCGGCCGGGCGACCGGTGCACCTCCTGGCTGCCGCTCTATCACGACATGGGGCTCGTGGGCTGCTGCCTGACACCGGTGCTCACCCAGATCAGCGTCGACTATCTGGCCACCGCGAGCTTCGCCACGCGGCCGCTCGTCTGGCTCAAGCTCCTGTCGGCGACCGGCGGCACGATCTCCTTCGCGCCCACCTTCGGCTACGAGCTGTGCGCCCGGCGGGTCGGCGCCAACGGCCTCGCCGGCCTCGACCTCTCGCGCTGGCGGGTGGCCGGGATCGGCGGCGAGATGATCCGGCCCAAGGCGCTCGCCGAGTTCGCCGCCGCCTTCGCCGCGGCCGGCTTCGACGAGCGCGCCTTCGTCGCGTCGTACGGGCTCGCCGAGGCCACGCTCGCCGTCACTTTCGCGCCGCTCGGAGAGGGTGTGCGCAGCGACACGGTCGAGCTCGGCGAGGCGTTCGAGCGGCGCCGCCTCGCGACCCCGGCGGGGCCGCGGGCGCGCCGGACCCGCGCCTTCGCGATCTGCGGTCGGCCCATGCCGGGCTATGCGGTCGAGATCCGCGACGAACACGGCCGGGCGCTGCCGGAGCGCCGGGTCGGCCGGGTCTGCATCAAGGGCCCGAGCCTCATGACCGGCTACGACCACAATCCCGAGGCTACCCGCCAGGTGCTGCTCGAGGACGGTTGGCTCGACACCGGCGACATGGGCTATCTCGTGGACGGCGAGCTCGTCGTCACGGGCCGCAGCAAGGACCTGATCATCGTCAACGGCCGCAACATCTGGCCGCAGGACCTCGAATGGGCGGTCGAGCGGCTGCCCGGGGTGCGGCCCGGCGACGTGGCGGCCTTCGCGGTAACGGGCGAGGACGAGCGCGAACGGATCGTCGTGATCGTCCAGTGCCGCACCGGCGATCCCGCCCAGCAGGCCGAGTTCCGCCGCACGGTTCAGGCGGTCGTCAACCGTCAAGCCGGTACCGAGTGCGAGCTCGTCCTGGCCCCGCCCCGTTCCTTGACCTACACGACCTCGGGCAAGCTCAGCCGTGCAGCCGCCCGCGCCGGCTATCTCGAGGGCACGATCCGCGACGTCGCGGCCACGACGCCGGCCGCGCCGGCGGCCGCGGCCAACAACGACCGGCGGCTCGCCCGGGTCGGCTGAGCACGGCCGGAGCTTGTCGCGGCTCGATCCCGAGCTCGTCGCGCTGACCGGGGCCACGGGCTTTCTCGGCCGCCACGTGGCCGAGCGGCTGCGTGCCCGCGGGCTGCGCGTGCGGGCGCTCGTCCGCCGCCACGATCCCGTCCTCGAGGCCAGAGGCGTGGAGCTCCTGCACGGCGATCTCGGCTCGGTGGAGAGGCTCGAGGCGCTCGTCGAGGGCGCCGGCACTGTTCTGCACGGGGCGGGCCTCGTTCGAGCTCCCGGGGATGCCGCCTTCGAGGCCGCCAATGTGCTGGGCACCGCCCGGCTCGCCGAGGCCAGCCGCCGGCGGGCCGAGGGCTGCCGCTTCCTCCTGATCTCCTCGCTCGCCGCCCGCGAGCCGCGCCTCTCGCCCTACGCCCGGAGCAAGTGGCGGGCCGAGCAGGAGCTCGCCCGGCGGGCGGACGGGCTCGAGCCCCTGGTGGTGCGCCCGCCGGCCCTCTACGGGCCGGGCGACCGGGCGACCCTGCCGATCCTCGCCCAGCTCGCGCGCGGCTTCCTCGTGGCACCCCGCGCACCCGCCAACCGCTTCTCGCTGCTCTACGTCGAGGACTTGGCCGAGGCGTTGGCCGGGCTCGTGGCCGAGCCCGCCGAGCCGTGGTCCGAAGCGCCCCTCGAGCCGGACGACGGGACCCCGCAAGGCTATGCCTGGCGCGATCTCGGCGAGCTCGCCGGGCAACGGACCGGTCGCCGGGTGCGCCTCGTCGAGCTGCCGCGTGCGGTGATGACGGCGGCGGCCCTCCTGGTCGAGGCGGGCGCCCGGCCGCTCGGGCGGGCACCGGCCCTCTCGCGCGGCAAGGTCGCCGAGCTGTTCCACCCCGACTGGCGGGCCCGGGACGACGGGCGGCTCTGGCGCGGCCGGACGCGCACGACCTTCGCCGAGGGCTTCGCGCGGACGCTCGCCTGGTATCGGTCGGCCGGCTGGCTCTGAGCGGGGGATTGCGCAGCGTGGGCAAAGTCGCCATGCAGCCGGCCATGACCACACCCGATCCCGATCGCCTGCTCGCCGAGATCGGCGAGCTCGTCGCCCGCTTCGCCCCGCCCGGCGCCCGGCTCGAGCGGTCCACCGAGCTCACGAGCGATCTCTCCATCGATTCGGTCGCGGCCATGGATCTCGTCATGGAGATCGAGGACCGTTACGGCATCGACGTGCCGGTCAACGAGATCGCCGATCTCGTGACCCTGGGCGATCTGGTCGATCTCGTGGCGAGGCTGCTCGAAGCGCGGGGCTGAGATGGACATCTTCGACAAATACGAGGGGCTCGCGGCCCGGCGGGCCCAGCTCCTGGGCGCCGGCACCGACCCGTTCCACCTCGAGATCGAGGAGCTGCACGGGCCCTGCGAGGCGACCATCGCCGGCCGCCGGACGATCCTGCTCGGCACCAACAACTATTTGGGTCTCACCTTCGATCCGGCCTGCATCGAGGCCGGGGTCGAGGCGCTGCGCCGCTACGGCACCGGGACCACCGGCTCGCGGATCGCCAACGGCACCTATGCCGGCCATCGGGCGCTCGAGGCCGAGCTCGCCGCCTTCATGGGCCGCCGTGCGGCGATCGTCTTCACCACCGGCTACCAGGCCAACCTCGCCACGATCGGCGGGCTGGTCGGCGCCAAGGACACGATCTTCGTCGATTCCGACTGGCACGCCTCGATCTTCGACGGCTGTCGGCTGTCCGGGGCGACCGTCGTGCGCTTCCGCCACAACGACCCGGACGATCTCGACCGCCGGCTCGAACGCAACCCGACGCCGGGCGGCTGCCGGCTGATCGTCGTCGAGGGGCTCTATTCCATGCTGGGCGACGTCGCCCGGCTCGCCGAGATCGTCGCCGTCAAGAAGCGCCACGGCGCTTTCCTGCTCCTGGACGAGGCGCATTCCATGGGCGTGTTCGGCGCCCGCGGTCGGGGTGTGGCCGAGGCCCAGGGGGTCGAGGCGGAGGTCGACTTCGTCGTCGGCACCTTCTCGAAGTCCCTGGGCGGGATCGGCGGTTTCGCGGTCTCCGACCATCCCCGCTTCGAGCTTCTGCGGGTGGCGGCGCGGCCCTACATGTTCACGGCCTCGTCGGGACCCGCGACCATCGCCTCGGTCCGCGCCGCGCTCGCGCAGATCTCCGCACGGCCCGAGCTGCGCGAGCGGATCTGGACCAATGCCCGGATGCTGCACGCCGGGCTCGCTCGCGCAGGCTTTCTGCTCGCCGCCCCGCCCGGCCCCATCCTGTCGATTCGGCTGCCCGACGAGCGAACCGCGGTGCTCGCCTGGAACCGGCTCCTCGAGGCGGGGGTCTACGTCAACCTCGCCCTGCCGCCGGGTACCCCGGGCGGGGTTTGTCTCCTGCGCTGCAGCGTCTCGGCCGCGCACACGGACGAGCAGATCGAGGCGGTGCTGGAGCGGTTCGCCGCACTCTCGGCCGAGCTCGCCCGGCTCGCGGGCGCGGTCGCCGCGGAATAGGTTCAGCGGACGGCGCCGCGCCGGCGCAGCCGCGGCAGGAGCAACAGGCCCGCGAGGATCGGGTGCCGGCGCTGCCAGGCGGTGAGCTCGATGCGCTCGCCCGAGTGCCGCTCGATCTTCCAGGCGAGATAGTCCGCCCCGCCCTCGAAGGTGAAGGCCGCCTTGGCGAGCCGCAGGACCGAGCGGAGTTTGCCGAGCCGGCGCCGGCGCGCCCAGAGCCGGACCGCGCGGGTCCGTTCCTCGGGTCCGGGTGGCGGCGAGCCCGCGAGGCAGAGGCGGCCGAGCCGTTCGTAGCGGGCGGCGTCGGCCGTGACGATGAGGGTCGCACGACCCGGCCGCTCGGCCCTGAGCTCCGTGCGGTAGGTCTCGTGGAAGGCCCGCTCGAAGAGCACGAGCGGGTCGGAAGCGGTGCCGAGGAGCGGCCGAACCGCCGCGACGAGGGTCCGTACCGACTGCGCGAGGAGCGCGTGCACACGGGCCTCGACGGCCGGGTCGGCGGCCCAGAGCAGGCGCACGGGCTGAGCCAGGCGGGCCCAGAAATAGGGCTCGAGGGTCTGTGGGCTCACCAGCCGCTCGAGCCGGGCGAGCCCCACGACCGCCACCTTGGCCCGCACCGTCCGGCCCTCGAAGGGGGTGGCGAGATGATAGACATTGGGCGGCAAGAGCGCGCCGAGGGCGCGCAAAAGCGGCCGCTCGGCCCCGCTCGTCGAATCGTCGAGCAGGACATAGAGATCGACGAGCCGGTCGCGATCCTGGCCGTCGCGCAGGCAGCTGCCGTAGAGCAGCACCGCCCGGGCGGCCGGCGCGAAGCGCGCGCGGGCCGCCTCGCCGATCGCGTGGAAGGCGGCCGGCACGACCAGCCCCGCCTCGCGCGCGACGAGCTCGCGGACCGGATCGGGGGCGACCGTCAGCACCGGACGAATCGGACTTCCTCGGGCGCGGTGACGACCAGCGGGCGGCCGGGTGTGGGCCGGTAGAACTGTCCGTCGATGGTGATCTCCGAACCGATCTCGAGCTCGGCCCGGGCACTGCCCCGGCTGAAGAAGCTGTCGGCCGGCAAGGGGCGCCGCTCGCCGCCGTAGAGCACGCAGAGCGCTCGGCGGACGAGACCCTCCGCGGGCTGACGGATCGCGGTCAGGCGGAAGGGGCGGGCGAGGCCGTTCCAGAAGGGCCGCGAGGCCAGGACCAGCCGGTCGAGCGTGGTGGCGAGCAGGAGGAGCTGGCGACCCTCGCGGATCTCGCCGTCCTCGAAACGCATCGCCACGGGCGCGCCCTCGAGCATTCCGGGTGGGCGTCGGCCGCGGGCGAGCCCCCAGAGGATCTGAAGGAGGGTCACGAGATGGGCGAGCTCGCCCTTGAGGCCCAGGCTGTGGGCCCGGCTCTTGCAGAGATGGATCGCGTCGGTGATGCCGAGTGCTCCCATGAACATGCCGCGCTGGGCCTGGCCACCCTCGAGGCCGTCCACGCGCAGCACGCGTCGATGCACCAAGAACCGGTCGAGGAGGCCGGCGCGGGCGGTGTCGAGCAGGCGGGCGAGGGCCCGGGCACCGCGTCGGCGCAGGCCGCAGTCGGCCGCGGTCATGTTGGCCATGCCGCGCGGCAGGATGGCGATCGGCGGCAAGGGGCTCAGCAGGCGATGCTCGAGGAGCTCGGTCAGGAGGCCCTGCACCGTGCCGTCGCCGCCGTTGACAACGATGAGTGCCGGGGCGAGGCGGGCGAGGTCGCGGGCGATGTCGTGGAGACGCGTGCGGCCGTCGAAGTCGAGCCGGACCACCTCGGGGTAGCGCTCCAGCACCGCCTCGATATCGGCCGCGCCGCGCTTGTTGCGTTCGCTCCGCCGGTTGTGGACGAAGCCGATCGCCGCCCGGCTCATGCGCGTACCGTCCCGAGCGGGGGCACGACCGGCCGGCCGCGACGCTGCTCGAAAGCGCCGGCGAGCAGCAGCACGAAGAGCGCGAACAGCAGCGGCGCGGTCCAGGCGGCGAGCGCCGGGCTCAGAAGGCCGAGCTCGCCGAGTGCGAGCAAGAGGCCGTTGCCGATCAGATGGACGAAGCCGACGGCGAGCCCCTTGGCGAACAGGGCGAAGGTCTCACCGACCCGGGCCAGTCGGCGAACGAGTGCGAAGGGCAGGACGATCGTCGCCCAGAGTGCCACGAGCCCGGCGAGCCGGGCCTGCAGCCAGGTCCGATGAGCTTCCGTCCCACCCACCCCGAAGCCGTCGGCGGCGATCACCCGCTGGAGCTGGGCGAGGGAGAGCTCGCGCGGCAGCTTGGCCATGAGCGCCACCTCTTCGAGATCGATGCGGACCGGCCAGAACAGGGCATCGAGCCGTTCGGGCGGTCGAGCGGAGGCGGGCCGGCGGATCACCTCGCGCAGGAGCCATCCATCGGGTCCGGGCTGGGCGTGCGCCGCCTCGAGCCGCTCGAGCAGCCGGCCCTCGGGGTCGAGCCGGAGAATCAGAAGGTCCCGAGGCTCGCCGCGGGCGGCCGCTTCCACCGGCAAACGGAGCACGTCGCTCCCGGTCTTGAGCCAGATCTGACCGCCCGAGGGCAGGCCCACGGTCCGGAAGTCGGCGGCACCCAGATCGCGCAGCGCCGGCACGGTCCTGGGCACGGCGAGATCGTCGAGCAGGACCTTCCCACCGAGCACGACGAGCGCCACCGGCCAGAGCCGGGCCAACAGGCCGATGCGCGAGCAGCCGGCACCCCACATCGCCACGAGCTCGCGCGAGCGCAGCAGATCGCTCGCGGTGAGGAGGCCGGCGACGAGCACCACCATGGGCAACAGCTCGGTCACGAGCGTCGGCAAGCGGATCGGCACATAGGCGAGAAGGGCCCAGGCCGAGCCGCCGGCCCGGCGGACGACACGCGGACCCATGTCGAGGAGGTCGAAGAGGAGCGCGAAGCCGGTGACGGCCAACAGCACCACCGCGAGGCGGACCAGGTAGAGCCGGACGAGGTAGCGGGTGAGCCGGCTCACGGGCCGTTACCCCGCAGCCCGAAGCGCTGGCCGGCCCAGGCCTCGAGCCGCTCGACGAGGAGGTCGATCCGGCCGCTGCCGCCGGCATGCGGCACCCGCGCAGAGCGCCACCAGGTCAAGGAGGCACCGAGTGCGAGAAAGAACGCGAAGGGAAGCCACAGGCCGAGCCAGGGCGAGAGTTTGCCGTCGTCGACGAGCGATTCGCCGAAATGCAGGACCTGGTTGTAGGCGAGCAGGAGGGCGAGGCCCACGGCGATCCCGTAGGAGCGGCGGGCGCGGCGGCGTGCGATCGCGAGCGGCAGGGCCACGAGCGGAAGGAGCGGGATCGACAGCACGCGGGCGAGCCGGCCGTGCAGCTCGGCCTCGATCTCGGGCGGGTCGATGCCCTTGGGCGGCCGATGGAGGGCAGCCGCGAGCTCGGGCAGGGTGAGCTCGCGCTCGTCCTCGCCGCGCGGTCGGAAGGGCTTGGGCTCGCGACCCGCGAGGTCGGTCGTGAAATTCCGGAAGCGGATGGTCGCCGCGGGCCGGCTCGGATCGCCGCTCTCGGCCGCCGGCACGAGCTGGTGGACGCCGTCCTCGAGGTCGAAGCGGACCGGCTGGTCGCCCTCGGCGGCGAGGATCCGGCCGCGCCGGGCGGTGATCGCGAGAGTGCCGCCGTCGGCCATCCGACTGAAGAGGACGAGGCCCTCGAGCCGATCGCGCTCGGGACTCAGCCGCTCGACGGCGTAGGTGGTGCCGGCCAGCGTGACGAAGGCGCGCTCGCGGATCAGGGTCAGGAAGGAGACGTTGGAGAGCGCGAAGAGAGCGGCGCGGTAGGCGTAGCGGCTGTAGGGCTGGAGGTGGCTCACGATCACGGCGTTGATCAAGACGAGCACGGCCGCGATGACGAGGAGGGGCCGCTGGAGCTCGTGCAGGCCGCGCCCCGCGGCGAGCATGGCGTCGATCTCGCCGTCGCGGGAGAGGCGACCGAACACCACGAGGATCGCCACGAAGAAGGCGGCCGGCAACGCCACGCCCATGTAGTGCGGCACGAGATAGCCCAGCATCTCGAGCAGGACGAGCATGCTGCCCCGCCAGCCGATCACGATGTCGAGCACCCGCAGCATCCGCTCGGCCAAGAGCACGGCGAGCGCCACGAGCACGATCGCGAGCATCGGGCGAACGATCTGGCCGACGAGGTAACGGCTGAGCAGGCTCATCGATCGAGCGACGCAAAAGAGCCCGGCCCCGCACGACGGAATCCGCGTCGTTCGGCACACCGGCTCGCCATTTGGGCCAGATATCCCAAGGGGACCTCGCTGCCTAGGCGAGCGCGGCCACGGTCGGACCGGGAAGTGCCAGCGGCTCGCGCGCCGATCGACCGTCCGGCCCGATACGGAAGGCTTCGGCCGCGATCCGGAAGCCCGGCCCGGGCGTGGTACGGGCGATCGTGAAGAGGAGACCGCCGCCGCGTCGATCGGGCTCGTCCGCGCCCGACGAGGCCGAGGGGCCGGCCACCACCGGGATGGGGCCCGCGGGCCCTTCGAGCGCGCCAACCTCGAGCCGATGGTCGTGGCCGGAGAGGACGAGCTCGGCGCCCTCGCGGGACAGCAGCGCGCGGAGTTCGGCGGCGTCGAGGAGCGCCTTGCGCGCGGGGCTCCAACCCGCCACCGGCGGGTGGTGGACGAGGATCACCCGCGCGAGTCCCTCGCCGCCGAGCGCCCGAAGCCGGCCCTCGAGACGGCCGAGCTGCTCCGGCCCGAGCGCCCCCGCGGCATCGCCCCAGGGACGTGGAACGGCGCTCGACAGACCCACGAGAGCCACGGCGCCGAGCCGGCGGACGAAGGGGAAGCCCTTTGGCCCTCGGGCACCCTCCATCCAGTCGGCCCAGGCCGGCCAGTGGGCCTCCGCGGCCCCCGCGACATAGGCGTCGTGGTTGCCGGGCACGAGCGTCAGCCGCTCGGCCGGGGCCAGCCGCTCGAGCCAGGCCCGAGCCCGTTCGAACTCGACCGGTAACGCGATGTTGACGAGATCGCCCGTCACCACCCAGTGATCCGGCCGGGCGGCGGCGAGCGCCGCCACGCTCGCCTCGAGGATCGCCGCGCGGTGGACCTTTCGCCGGCGGAGCTGCCAGGACAGGAAGCCCGTCAACCGTTTGCCCGCGAGTTCGCGCGGCCGGGGCAGGGGCAGCGGCCCCAGATGCGGGTCGGTCAGGTGAGCGAGGCGGAGGATCGTGCTCAAGCTCCGCTCCCGGCCGCGCGGCGGGCGAGGAGCGTCTCGACGAGCACGAGGTCCTCCGGCCGGTCGACGTCGATCGCGGCTGCACCGATCGGAATCGACACGGCCGTCACCGGACAGCCGAGCATACGGGACGCGCGCGCCATCGCCTGCTCGAGGGTGAGTCGGCCCGTGAGGTAGAGCAGGAGGTTCGCGAACCCCATGAGACGAACGATTCGCCAGGGGCGCTTGCGTTCGGCCTCGACCCGCCGCCAGAAGGCGAGCGCCGGCCGCGCCGCCGCCCCGCGCAGGAGGAACAGGTTGGCGCCCGAGAAGCGCCCGTCGCGGAAGCGCCACCAGGTCCGCCGGGTGGAGGGTGCGGTGACACGGACGGCGGCCTCGGGGGCGAGGCCGACCACGACCGCGGCGCCGCTCGAAAGCGCGGGGTCGAGGAACGCCTCGAGGATCGGCCGGTCGAGCAGGGGATGGTCGGCCGTGGTGACGAGGAGCGGCTCCTCGCCCGCTTCTGCGAGGGCCGCCGCCACGCTCGCCGAAGGGCTCGTCTCGGGGGTCCGAAGCGCGAGGCGCCCGGCCGCGAGTTCCCGGGCGATCGCGGCTAGTCGCTCGAGACCGGCCGACGGATCGGCCAGGAGGAGAATTCGATCGAGGTCGGGCAGGCCGGCGAGCGCCTCCACCACCCGCTCGACCATCGCCCGCCCGGCGACCGGAGCCAGGCATTTCGAGCGGACGCCCGCGGCCCGCGCGACCGGGTCGACCTCGCCCGGCCGGGCACCGGCGAGCACCACGGCGCGAAGCTGGACCGCCGGCCTCACGCGAGCTCCTTCTCGTAGATCCGATAGGTCTTGTAGGGTCGCGCGCCGCACAGCTCGATGATGGTCCGCACCCGACGATTGTCTTCGAGCACCCAGGACAGCTCCGCACCGCGCGTCCCGCGCGGAGTGTGGACCCGCTTGATCTCGGCGATCGCGGAAAGGGCGAGGGCGGCACCCAGTGGCCCGTTCTGATAGGCCTTGCGCACGCCCATGAGCGGCATCCGCCATTCCGGGACGCCTCGAACGCGCAGCCGCCAGAGGAGCTTGAGCCAGCCCAGAGGCAGGAGTCTGCCGCCCAGATCGCGGATCGCGAGATTGAGGTTCGGGAGCACGACGAGCATCGCCGCGGGCTCGCCCTCGAGCTCGGCCAAGACGAAGTCCCGAGCGCCGACGAGCGGCCGGATCGAGCGGGCCAGATGGAGTGCTTCTTCCTCGTCGAAGGGGAGGAAGCCCCAATTGTCCGACCAGGCGTCGTTGAAGATCGCGCAGATCGTCCGGATCTCGTCCTCGTAGCGCCGCATGTCGAGCGGCCGAGTGCGGATCTTGGCGAAACGCGCGGCCCGCACCATGGCCGCCTCGGCCGCCCGCGGCAGGGGAGCCCGCACGTCGAACCAGTAGCAGAGGAGGTCCTTGGCCTTGCGGTAGCCGAGCTCCTCGAGGCGCCGGCCGTACCAGGGCCGGTGGTGCCCCATCATCATGCTCGGGGGCGTCTCGAAACCTTCGACCAGGAGGCCGCAGGAATCGTTGATCGAGGGGTCGAAGGGGCCTGCCACCCTGCGCATGCCGCGCTCCGCGAGCCAGCGCTCGGCGGTCCCGGCGAGGGCTTCGAAGACCTCGGGATCGTCCTCGCCCTCGAGGAAGCCGAAATGGCCGGTGGCGTCCCGGTAGCGCTCGAGATGGGCCCGGTTCACTTGGGCCGTGATCCGCCCGACGTCGCGCCCGTCCCTCCGCGCTACGAAGAAGGCGATCTCGATGCGACGGAGGAACGGATTCTTGGCCGGATCGAGATGCTGCCGCCGCTCGAGGTCGAGCGGCTTCACCCAACGAGGATCGTCCCGGTAGATCGGGTCGGGGACGGCGAGGAAGCGGGCGAGGCCGCGACGCCCCTCGACCCGCTCGACCTCGATCCGCGCCACGGGCGCCCGCTCAGGCCGCGCGGCGGGTGCGGCGGGCGGCGAGCTCGGCCTCGCTCGGCGACGCCTCGGCCACCCAGGGATAACGCTCGCGCTCCTCGGCCGTGTAGCCGAGGTTGAAGGTGGTGGGGCTGCGCGGCACCTCGCGAGGATGCTCGTAGAGCGTGCCCAGGATCCGGTCCCAGAGCCCACTCGTGATCCCGAAATTGCCCTGCTCGTTGTGGAAATGGTGCGCGAGATGGCGCCGCTTGATCTCCCGCAGCCAGCGGTTCTTGGGCGTGAACGGCAGGTGCTGGACACAGTGGCAGAACTCGTAGCCGGCGAAGAGCAGGAGTGCGGTGGCGAAGGCGGCGAAGGCACCCGAAGAGCCGCCCACGAGCCAGCCGAGCGGCAGCGCCACGAGCGCGATCGTCGGTAAGGTCGTGTAGAGCGCGCCGAACAGCACGGCGAGATCGTGCGGGTCGGCGTGGTGGTCGTAATGAATCCGCTTCCACACCCGCGCGGTGAGGGGCGACTTGTAGAGGAAACGGCCGTGCAGGACGAAGCGATGCAGGAGATATTCGGCGGCCGGGTAGACGAGGATCGTGACGGCGACCGCGAGCAGCGGGCCGAGCCAACCCTCGGCGAGCCGGACCGCGAGCAGGGTCGAGACCGCCGCCGTGGCGAAATAGACCAGGATCGAGTAATGGGTGAGATAGGCGACGACGAGCTCGCCGAGCGTCATCTTGTCGAGTTGGTAGCGGCGGCTGACCCAGGGTCGCCAGGAAATCGCCATCGATCCGTCCCGTCCGTCTCACCGCGCGCCGACCGCGTCCGCGCGACCGGCCCGCCAGCAGGTAAGCCGCCGCGCTCCGGGCGACAAGTCGGTGCGACCTCGCCGGGCTCTCTCGCCCCCGAGCCTCCGCCCCCGGCCGTGCACACCGCCGAGCGCCTCCCTCAGGCGGCGCTCGGCTGCTCGCTCATGAGACGGCGGACCCGCTCGGCCACACGGGCCAGATCGTCGAGCGGCTTGGGCCGAGCCATCGGCTCCGCTGCTTCCCCGAGCCTGGCCACGAGCCCGCGGGCGACGAGCGCTCGGTGCAGCTGGGCCGGATCGCGTGGCAGGTTGAGGAGGCCGCGGGTGGCGAGATGGTCCGCGAGCCGGCCGAGCGCGTGCTGCTGGTGCGGGGTGCCGCGATAGGTCGTCCCACCACCCACGAGCAGCCGGCCGAAGCGGACCAGCTGCGGGCCGAGCGGCACACGGTCGTACCAGCGCGGCAGGTCGAGCAAGCGGGTCGGTTTGCCGGCGAGGCAGGCCTCGGCGAGGCTCGTGAGCTCGTCGGCGGTCACCACCACCCGGTCGGCGAGAGCGAGGAAGGCCGCTCGGGCATCCGGATCCTCGGCGGTGCCCGCCCGCACCTCGACCTTCGGCAGGCCCGCGAGGGCCGCGCGAAGCGCCGCCGCCGCGGGCTCGGGGGTTTTGCGGTCGAGGTGGACGAGAAGGGCGCCGCCGCCCGTGCGCAGCTCCTCGGCGAGCAGCGTTCCGGCCCGGGCGAGGGCCGCGGCCGTGACCCGATAGCCGTCCCGGCCGCGGCCGACGATCAGAGCCGTCCAGGGCCGCGGCAGGCCGCCGAGCCGCTCGCCCCAGGCGATGCGCGCTGCCTCGACCCGGGCCGGTTCGAGGCCGGCGAGCGGGGCGGCCACGGGCAGGACGTTGTCCCGCAGCGGCAACCTGGCCTGCGGGGTGGCGACGACCAGGTCGAACAGCTCGAAGGGCGCGCGTGGCCGGCCGATCTGGACGAGCCGGGTGCGGCCGCCCGAGGCCCGCCGGATCCAGAGTGCGGCCGGCACGCTCTTGCGACCGGAAGCGAGCACGAGGTCGGGCCAGGGCGGGCTCAGGGGATCGCTCGCGGCCCGGTCGACGCTCGCGAGCGAGGCGCCCAGGATGAGATTGGGCAGGCGACGGCGGCCGTTGAGCACGAGCCGGCGGCTCTCCCAGGGCCAGCCCAGGGCACGTGCGAGCTCCTCGACCTGGCGGTCGTAGACCGGGTCGCCCGTGGTGAGCGCCCAAACCTTGGGCTGGCCGGGATCGGCGGTGCGTCGGCAGGTGAAGGCGCGCGCTCCGCTCGAGGCGAACCGCGGGTCGGGGGCCACCTCGAGCCGCCAGGAGGGGCCGGGCCGCCGGCCGGCCGCCTCGGCGATCCGCCGCCGCCACCATTCGGGGCTCGCGAGGCCGTGGGCAGCGCGCGCCCGCACCCGCACGAGCACGGCTTTGCCGGCGTGGGCGAAGAGCCCGTCCAGCACCCAGGCGATGTCGGCCGGCGGCAGCCGGTCGAGCAGGTCCCAAGCGAGGACCGCGTCGACCGGACCGGCGCTTTGCAGATGCGGGTCGCGGGCGAGGTCGACGGCCACGGCCGCGAGATCGTCCGGCACGGCCTCGAGGCTCGGCACCCCGCCGAAGCCCACCACCAACAGCCGGCGGGCCCCCGTGTCGGCGAGCAGGCGGCGGTCGGCCTCGGTCAGCCGGGCGGGTTCGACCGGCGGCAGCGGCTCGTTCGCGAAGGCGAGCTCGCGGAGGGTCGGTGAGGGCCGATCGGGCCCGAAGATCTGATAGCCCGCGGCATCGGCTTCGCGCTCGAGGTCGTGCCAGATGTAGGCGAGGGGGTTCGGGTGGTAGGAATAGTCGTCCGGGAAGGGTTCCCAGGGCTGCTGGTGCAGGGCCGTGTAGTGCAGGCACTTGGTGCGGCCCTCGACATATTCCTGGTCGCGGGCGTTCCAGTGCGGGTCACAGGGGCCCCAGAGGCCGGGGGTGGCGGCCGGCTTCTTGATGAGCGCGTGCTTGCCCTCGCGGGCGGCGGCGGCCCGGTTCCAGAGCGGCAGCATCTTGGCGCAGTCGATCAGCATCACCGAGGTCTCTTCGGGCGAGATCGCGAGATAGCCGTGCTCGCCCATCTCGAGATCGAAGAGCTCGGCCGGATCCGCCAGGTAGATCTGGTCGACGTCGTTGTAGATCGCCCGGCCCACACCACCCGCGAGCTCCGGGATCGCGAAGCGGTACTTGGTGAAGCCGGTCCGCCAGCCTCTCCGGTCGAAACCAGACAGATCGCTCATCCGGTAGATCTCGTAAGTCCGCGCGGGGTCGCGGTGCTTCTCGATCGACCAGAAGAAGATCCGCTCGGCCCGGTACTGGGCGGGCTCGGTGCCCAGGAAGATGCGGACCGGGGGCTTCTGACTCGGCGTCACACCCGGCCGCGGCGGCAGCAGGACACATTCCGGCTGCTCGCGGAAATAGGGCCAGGTGCGGGCCGGGCTCGCGTCCATAACGCTTCCTCCGCCGAAAGGTCGAGCCGGTCGGAGCTAGGCTCCGGGGGCACCGGTCGTCAACTCGACCGCTGGTCGCGGCGCCGCGGCGCGGCCGGGGGCGACCGGCACCACGGTGCCGCCCTCCACGTGCCAGATGCGATCGGCGACCTCGAGCAGCTCCGGCCGGTGGGTCACGGCGAGCACGGTCGTGCGGTCGGCGAGGCGACGGACGTTGCGGGTGATCTCCTGGGCGGTGGTCGGGTCGAGGGCGCTCGTGACCTCGTCGAGGACGAGCAGCTTGGGCGAGCCGAGCAGCGCCCGGGCGAGTGCGATGCGCTGGCGCTGGCCGCCCGAGAGCCGGGCGCCGCGCTCGCCCACCACCGTCTCGAGCCCTTCGGGCAGGGCGGCAACGAAGTCCCAGGCTTCGGCGGTCCGGAGCGCCGCCTCGATGGCGGCGTCGTCGAGGCCGTCGTCGCCGAGGGTGAGATTGGCGCGGATCGTGTCGTGGAAGAGCACCGTCTCCTGCGGCACGTAGCCGACCAGCCGCCGCCAGGAGAGGAGGTCGATCTCGGCCAGATCGACGCCGTCGATCGTGATCCGCCCCGCATCCGGGCGGTGGAGGCCGAGGATGAGATCGACCACGGTGGTCTTGCCGGCACCCGAGGGGCCGGTCAGCACGGTGAGCGAGCCGGCCGGAACGACGAGGCTCGCCCGCTCGAGCACGCGATGCGAGCCGTGCGCGAAGCTCACCGCCTCGAGCGCCACGGCCCGCTCGAAGCGGGCCGGCAGCCGGCCGGGATTGGGCTCGGGGTCGGCCGCGGCCTGGGCGATCAGCTCCTCGGCATGGTACCAGGAGGCCTCCATCTCGACCGCCGTCTGGTAAGCCTTCTGCAATTTGCCGATCGAGGAGACCGAGCGATAGAGGACGATGCCCACCACCACGAGCTCGGCTACCGGCACCTTCCAGATGGACCAGGCGACCCAGAAGCCCGAGCCGAGGGCGACCGCGAGCAGCATGTCCTGGAGATTGTTGAGCCCCTCGCGGTTGAGGACCTGGCGGCGGATCGTCTTGTGCAGCCGGCGGATGCGGGTCTCGAAGAGGCGGGCGAAGGCGGCCTCGCGGGCCATCGCCCGGACGGGTTTGAGATTGCCGAGCGTGTCCGAGAGGTAGACGAGGAGGTCCTTGGTCCGGAACGCCTGCTTGCGGCCGGCGACCCGCGAGCCGCGGACGAAGGTCGCGAGTGCGCCGGTGATGAGCGCGCCGATCGCGGCAGCGGCGAGCGCGATCTTCCAGGAAACGAGGACCGCGATCGCGCCCATGACCGCGCTCTGGATGGCGAGTGCCAAGAGCTCGGCCACGAGGGTGAAGGCACGGCCGGCGCGCATCGCCTCGCCGGAGGCGACGTTGGCGATCCGCCCGAGCGGCTGGTGAACGAGGAAGCGCCAGCGTACCGCCAAGAGATGCTCGATGAGACGACGGCGGATGCCGGTCGTCACGGTCGCCATGGCGTTGCCGACATAGACCGTGGCGACCAGGCGAAGGGCGGACCGCAGGACGAGGATCGCGACCACGAGGAGGAGGAGCGGGCCGACCTCGAGCGGTAGGCCGAGCCCTTCGAGCGCGGCGCGGACCGCGCGGTTGAGGGGCGATGTGTCCTGCGCGCCGCTGTCGGCCGCCACCCCGATGAGCGGCATGAGGGTGGCGAAGCCGATCCCCTCGGCGAGGGTCGCCGCGAGCAGCGCCAGGACCAGGAGCCAGGGTCGCGTGCCCGGGGCGGTGAAGAAGATACGGAGGAGTTTGCGCATCCGCTCGGATCGGCTGGGGCGCCTCGGCTCGGCGCCAGGGCGCTTCCCACAAGCCCGGGGGCCTGTCCAGAGGAGCCCGCATCGTCGGGCGCTTCCGCCTAGGCCGCCTCGGGCCGGATCCAGTCCTGCAGGATGGCCCGGCCGAGCGCCAGCAGCACGGGGCCGATGAAGATCCCGAGGAAGCCGAAGGCGTAGGCGCCACCCACCACGCCGAGGAAGGTCAGGAGGAAGGAGAGGTTGCTCTCGCGCGAGATCAGCCAGGGGCGGATCAGATTGTCGATCCCGCTGATCACGAAGAAGCCGTAGGCCGCGAGAAAGAGCCCCGCCGCCGTCTGCCCCTGGACGAGGAGCCATCCGGCGAGCGGCAGCCAGACGAGCGGCGGGCCGATCGCCGGCAGGAGCCCCGTGAAGAAGGTGAGAACACCCAGGGTGAGTGCACCCGGGATGCCGACGAGCGCGAAGCCGATCGCCGCTACCGCGCCCTGGACGATCGCGGTGCCGACGAAACCGTAGACGACTCCGCGCACGGTCGAGCCCGCGACCTCGAGCAGATGCTGGGCCCGCTCGCCCAGGATGCGCTCGCCGGCACGCCGCGTCTGCTCCACGAGGTGTCGACCGTCGCGCAGGAAGAAGAAGGTGGCGGTCAGCGAGAGCGCGAGCTCGAAGAGGCCCGAGCCGAGAGCGAGGCCGGCGCGGATGGCGAAGTCGCGGGCGGTGGCGAGCCAAGGCTGGACCAGCCCCGGCAGGTCGCCGAGATCCTCGGCGAGCCGGTTCCAGGCATCGACGAGTTGCGGCCCGACGGTCGGCAGGTCGAACAGCCATTCGGGTGGCGGCGGCATGCCGACCTCGAGCAGCTGGCGGACCGAATCGACGAGGAGCGTGATCCCGTCCGCGATCTGGCGGCCGACCAGAACGAGCGGGAGGAGGAGGGCGACCGCGAGCAGGATCGTGGCGAGCCCCGCGGCGAGACCGACCCGACCGCGCAGGAGCCGTTCCAGCCGGCCGTGCAGGGGCGAGGCGGCATAGGCCAGGATCGCGGCCCACAGGAGGGCGGAGAGGAAGGGGAGCAGGACGAGCAGGACGCCGAAGCCGAGGGCGGCGAGTGCGACGAGCCCGATGGCGAGCTCGACACGGGGATCGACCAGGCGCATCGGGCCGCGGGCGGGCCGGGCTCAGCCCTCGCCGCGGCCCTTGACCTCGATCCCGGCCAGCCGCTCGTAGACCTTGACCACGGCCGAATCGTCCTCGCGGCCGAGGCCGGCCGCCGCGGCGGCCAGGAACTGCTGGTGCGCCGCCGCCGCGAGCGGCAGGGGGAAGCGCAGCTCGCGGCCGACGTCGAGCACGATGCCGAGGTCCTTGACGAAGATCTCGACCGCCGAGAGCGGTGTGAAGTCGCGCGCCAGGATGTGCGGGACTCGGTTCTCGAACATCCAGGAACTGCCGGCGCTGTTGGCGATCACCTCGTAGAGCGTGGCGGCGTCGGCTCCGGCCCGCACACCGAGTGCCATCGCCTCGCAGGCGGCGGCGATGTGGACGCCCGCGAGGTGCTGGTTGATGGTCTTGACGGTCGAGGCGATCCCGGGCTCGGCGCCGAGCCGGTAGATCTTGGCCGCCATCGCCTCGAGCGCCGGCCCGGCGGCGGCGAAAGCGGCCTCGCTGCCGCTCGCCATGATCGTGAGCGCGCCCGCTTCGGCCTTGAGCCGGCCGCCCGAGACGGGCGCATCGAGGAAGGGGTTCCCGGCGGCCGCGAGCTCCTCGCCGAGCCCGCGGGCGAAGGCCGGCGGGACGGTGGCGTGCAGGACGACCGTCGCACCCGGGGCGAGCGCCGGGCGGGCGGCGTCGAGCACGGCCCGGGCCTGCTCGGCGGTGGCGACGACGAGCAGGAGGAGGGCGGCGCCGGCGGCCGCGTCGGCCGGATCGCGGGCCTCCTCGCCGCCTCGGGCCACGTGCCGTGCCCGGGCCTCGGCGGCGAGATCGTAGCCGCGCACCACGAAGCCCTTGCGGACGAGGTTGGCGGCCATCGGGCCGCCCATCGCCCCGAGCCCCACGAAACCGATCCGCAGCCCGCCCATTCCCCACCCCCGCGCCGACCGCGCGCGATCCTCGCGCCGGGACGTGTCTCGGGCAAGCCGCGGACAGGCGGCGGCTGCAGTGCTAGGATGAGGGGATCGGTGGCGGACGGCGCTCCGAGCGGGGAGGAACGGAGATGACTCTCTTCGTGGCACTGGTGAACTGGACCGACCAGGGCATCCGGGCGGTGCAGCGCTCGCCCGAGCGGTTCGACGAGGCGAGGGCACTGCTCGAGGCGATGGGCGGGCGGATCCTTCACCTGTTCATGACGATGGGGCCCTACGATCTCGTCGTGGTCTACGAGACGCCGGACGATGCGATCGCGGCGCGCTGGACGCTGCAGCTCGCGAGCCGGGGGAACGTGCGGACGCTCACGATGAAGGCCTATCCCGAGGCGGCCTATCGGGAGATCGTGGGCGCGCTCGGCTGAGCGCGCATCCGGGCGGCCGAGCGCGCTTGCGCGGCTCTCGCGTGCTCTCTAAAAAAGCGGGGCTTACGCGAATCGGTCGGAGGGCCGGGGCGCCGCTGACCCAGAGGAGGGCGGTGTGCCGGCGGGGTGGGAGGGCGGTTCCGATCGGCGTGCGGATGCGACCACGCGACAAAACCAACGACGGAGGCAAGGTCGTGAAGTCGAAGGTCGTGCTCGGTTGCGGCGTCGCGATGGCGGCGTTGCTCGCTGGGCCATCGCTCGCCGAGGCGAACGACGAGCTGTTGCTTCTGCAGCAGAACCCGGCCTACTGGGTGATGCAGGGTGGCAACTACTCGCATCATCGGTACAGCCAGCTCGCGCAGATCAACAAGAACAACGCCAAGGACCTGAAGGTCGCCTGGACCTTCTCGACCGGCGTCCTGCGCGGCCACGAGGGCGGGCCCCTCGTGATCGGCAACGTGATGTACGTGCACACGCCGTTCCCGAACATCGTCTACGCGCTCGACCTCAACGAGCCGGGGCGGGTGATCTGGAAGTACGAGCCGAAGCAGGACCCGAACGTCATCCCGGTGATGTGCTGCGACACGGTCAATCGCGGCGTCGCCTACGGTGACGGCAAGATCTTCCTGCACCAGGCCGACACCACCCTCGTGGCGCTCGATGCCAAGACCGGCAAGGTCCTCTGGCAGAGCAAGAACGGCGACCCGTCCAAGGGCGAGACCGGCACCTCGGCGCCGCTCGTCTACAAGGACAAGGTCTACATCGGCATCTCGGGCGGCGAGTTCGGCGTCCGTTGCCATCTGACCGCCTACGACATCAAGACCGGCCAGCGGGTCTGGCGCGGCTATTCGATGGGTCCGGACAACGAGATCCTCGTCGATCCGGAGAAGACCACCGAGATGGGCAAGCCGGTCGGCAAGGACTCGAGCCTCAAGACCTGGCAGGGTGATCAGTGGAAGATCGGTGGAGGCTGCACCTGGGGTTGGATCTCGGTCGACCCGGAGCAGAACCTCATCTATTATGGCTCGGGTAACCCCAGCACCTGGAACCCGGTCCAGCGGCCCGGCGACAACAAGTGGTCGATGACCATCTGGGCGCGCAACGCCGACACCGGCGTCGCCAAATGGGTCTACCAGATGACCCCCCACGACGAGTGGGACTATGACGGCATCAACGAGATGGTGCTGTTCGACGGCAACTGGGACGGCAAGCCGCGCAAGATGCTGTTCCACGTCGACCGCAACGGCCTCAATTACACCCTCGATCGGGTGACGGGCGAGCTCCTGCGCGCCGACAAGTCCTTCCCCTGGGTCAACTGGGTGAAGGAGATCAAGGACGGCCGGCCCGTGGTCGATCCCAAGTACTCGACGCACCAGAACGGTGAGGACGTCAACACCAAGGGCATCTGCCCGGCGGCGCTCGGCACCAAGGACCAGCAGCCGGTCTCCTACAGCCCGAAGACCGGCCTCATGTACGTGCCGTACAACACGGTGTGCATGGACTACGAGCCGTTCCGGGTGACCTACACCGCCGGTCAGCCCTATGTCGGCGCGACGCTCTCGATGTTCCCGGCACCCGGTGGCGACACGCTCGGCGCGATCGGTGCCTGGGACCCGATCAAGGGCGGCCACAAGTGGCTCAACATCGAGCAGTTCTCGGTGTGGTCGGGCGTTCTCTCGACGGCCGGTGACATCGTCGCCTACGGCACCCTCGAGGGCTACCTCAAGGTGCTCGATGCCGACACGGGTCGCGAGCTCTACCGGTTCAAGACCCCGTCCGGGATCATCGGCAACGTCAACACCTACATGCACGGCGGCAAGCAGTACATCGCCGTGCTCTCGGGCATCGGCGGTTGGGCCGGTATCGGCCTCGCCGCGGGCCTGACCGAGGACACGGCGGGTCTGGGTGCGGTCGGTGCCTACAAGGCGCTCGCCAACTACACGCAGCTCGGCGGTCAGCTCACGGTCTTCACCCTGAACTGATCCCGCGCGACCTTCCTCGCGAGACCCGGCGTCGACCCGACGCCGGGTCTTTTTTGCTGGTGGAGGCCGCATGAGGTCCTGCCCGTGCGCGGTGGCGTACGCCGTTTTTCTTCTGCTCGCCGCGCTCCTTCCCGCCCGAGCGGCCGACGGTGTGCGGCTCGTGCTCTTCCCGCTCGAGTTCGTGAGCACGAGCATGGAGCCCGTGCGGGACGACGAGCGGACGCGCCTCCGGCTCGCCGAGGCGGAGCTCCGGCGCCTCTTGACCGCCAAAGGCTACGTCCTGGTCGACCCCACGCCCGTGGCCGGAAAGGCCGGCGCCTATGCCTCCTTGCGCGAGTGCGGGGGGTGCGAACTCGAGCTCGCCCGCGAGCTCGGTGCCGAGCAGGCGGCTCTCGCCTGGGTCGGCAAGACGAGCAACCTGATCCTCGACATGACGCTCAGGATCGGCGAGGTCGATAGCGGCCGGCTCGTTCGCAAGGGCTCGGTCGCGATCCGCGGCAACACCGACGAGAGCTGGCTTCGGGGGATCCGTTACCTGGTCGAGAACGTGGTCTTCGCCGAACGGCGCTCCTGAGTCCAGGCGCCCTCAGCCGCGAACGGCCCGATCGAGATTGCGGGCCCGCTCGAGCCCGCGCGGCACACCGCGCGTGCCGGCGAGCACGGTGCCGGTGAGATCGGCCTCGGCGAGATCCGTGCCCTCGAGCGAGGCGCCGGAGAGATCGGCCCCGCCCAGGAGCGCCGCGCGGAGGCTCGCCCCGTCGAGGCGGGCGCCCCGGAGCTTCGCGAACTCGAGATCGGCACGGCCGAGATCGGCGCCCGCCAGATCGGCCCGGTCGAGCACGGCTCCGCGCAGCGAGGCCCGGATCAGACCCATGCTCTGGTTGCGCATGTCGGCGCCGGCGCGCGCCTCGACGAGCCGCGCCTCGATCAGCGAGGCGCCGTCGAAATTGGCGACGAGGCGGGCCCGGGAGAGATCGGCGCGGTCGAACCGGGCGCGGCCGAGCTGAGCCTGGAAGAGATCGGCATCGCGCAGGTCGGCCTCGCCGAAATCGGCGCCGATCGCCCAAGCGAGAGCCAGATTGGCGCCGGCGAGACGGGCACCCGCGAGCCGCGCGCCGTTGAGCCGCACCCAACGCAGATCGGCACCGGCGAGATCGAGGCCCGTGAGATCGAGCCCGTTGAGGCTGCGGTCGGCGAGCGTGACCGGGCGGCCGGGCGCCTCGCCGATCAACCGCTCGACCGCAGCTCGGTCGAGCTCGGCCTGCGTCATGCGCGGCGAGCCGAGATCGACCCTGTCCATCATGCCTTGGCCGCGCACCGGCCGGGCGAGCAGGGCGGCAGCGAGCGCGAGGAGGACCGGCCGCCGGCGCATCCTTCAGCCGCCGCGCGCCGCCGAGGCCTGCAGCCAGGGTGGCGGGTTCTGGAGCCGGCCGCGGCTGTCGAGGAGGGGGACGCCGTACTCCACGAGAATCCGGTCGATGTCCTTCTGCTTCTCGCGGATCAGCCGGTTGAGGGTATCGAGCCACTCGCTCTCGCCGTGGCGCAGGCCCATCGAGATCCGATAGTCCATCGCCGTCTGCACGCCCGGATCGCTCTTGAGCGGCACCCATTCGAGCGGCACCGGGCTCTGCTTCGCCCAGTAGCCGGCGAGCGGGCCCCACAAGAGCGCCATGTCGATGCGACCCGCGGCGAGGTCCTGCACCGCCTGCTGCGCCGGGTGCTCGACCCGCGTGTCGACGATCAGGTTGTAGGTCACCACGTTGCCGATCAGACCGCGGCGCTGGACGAGGACCGCGGGCGGCGTGTTGGCGACGATGCCGATCCGCGCGGTCGCTACCATCGGCGAATCGAGGCTGTCGAAGGCGCCTCGGTCGGCCGCCCGGTAGAGCAGCACGTAGGTCGATCGGTAATAGAAGCGGGTGTTCTGGACGAGCTCGTGCGCCGAGGTCACCGCCATGATCACGTCGCAGAGCTGGGCGCCGAGCGTATTGCGCACGAAGCCCAGCGTCTGCGGGTGCCAGGTGTAGGCGACCGGCAGGCCGAGGGCCTCGGCGAAGAGCTCGGCGATCTTGTTCTCGAAACCCTCCCCCTTGTCGTTCGAGAAGGGGAGATTGTCGGGATCGGCGCAGACCCGGAAGGCGGTCTGCGAGCGCAGCTCGCCCTTGCTCGGATCGGCGGCCGGGGCCGGTGAGGGCAGCAGGAGCGCGAGGCCGAGCAGGGCCGCCCGGAGGGCGGCCCTAACCCGGTCCCCGCGCCGGTGGTTCACGACGGGCACCGCTCGGGTCGCCCGCGGCCGAGCTTGCCGTCGGAACGCGCCTTGAGGTACGAATAGATGTCCTCGAGGTAGTTCATGACGTCGGCCACCTCGTAGAAGGCCGGCATGACGCTCTCCTTACCGGCACCGAGATTCTGCCGGCCGCCCGCCACGACCTGCGAGAAGTCGTCCCGCTTCATCACCTTGAGCGATTCGACGAGGCTCGGAGCGTAGGAGCTGCCGAGGCCGTCCGGACCGTGGCAGACGTGGCAGTACGCGTGGTAGCGGCGGTAGCCGTTGTAGGTGCCGCGGTCGACGACGTTCTGGCCGCAGATCTGATAGGGGCGCTCGTAGGCCTCGTCGGCGGCCTGCTCGGCCCGGCCCGCGCTACCCGCGACGAGGGCCGCACCAGCGGCCGCTGCGATGAAGACGAGGCGCAAGCCCCCCGCACGACGCATCACCAACCTCCCTTTTGGTGGTCCTCGGCCGGCCGGGCGGCTCGCTCGGCGGCCCGGCCGCTCGCGACTATAGGCGGCGGCTTTCGACCGCCAAGCCCCGGCGGCCGATCGTCGCGCCTCAGAAGCACTCGAGGTCGGCCTCGATCTGCGCCCGGCGGAGCTTGTCGACCATCTCCTGGGCCCAGGGCGAGGTCCGGAACATGACCACCTGATCGCGGCCGGTTGTCTCTCGTCGCATCCGCAGCACGGTCTCGGCCTTGACGTAATCATCGTAGGGCAGGCGCTCGGCGACCCGGTCGATCGAGCAGGCGCAGCGCTGCAGAGCGTCGGGCGTCTGCCCTTTGGCTGCCATGCAGCCGAGCACGTAATCGGCGAGTGCCGCGGTCGGATAGTCGGCGGGTGCGGCGAGCGCGGGCAGAGCGGTCGCCGTCGCGAGGAAGGCGGAGAGGAGCAGAGAACGCATGTGGCGGATGTCCGATGCTCGTGGCGCCGCGGGCGGGCGGAGGGCACCGCTCACTCGACGGCCTCCAGCGTCAAGGTCTCTTCGAGGAAGGTGGTGCCGGCCGTGTCGGGCAGACGGACCCGCAGCCGCCACAGCCCACCCGGCACCTCGGGCGACACGGTGAATTCGTATTCCTTGTCGCGGAACTGCGGGAACCGGTCGATCGAAGGATCGGCGAGGAACGGCCGCAGTCGCACCGTCCGCGCCGGCACGGTGTGCCCCTGCCAGACGACGGTCGTCGCCTCGACCGTCTGCGGCTCGTTGAACGCCCTGCGGATCTGCTGCTGGAAATAGCCCGGGGCACCACCGGTCAGATTGCCCATCGTCACCGTGTCGCGCTGCAGAAAAGCGAGGAGCAGCGGGTTCTGGTCGACGGTCGGGATGGGCCCGGTCTGCCGCCGATTGGGGCCATCGAACATGTCGAGCCAAGCGAGCTTGCGGCCGTCCGGGAAGACCTCGCGGATCTCGAGCTTGGCGCCGCTCCTGTAGGGCCGATCCATCGCCCTGCCGGTCATCTCGTACCGGTAGCGGAACACCGCCGTCCGATTCACGCCGGCGAGGAAGCCGGGTGCGAACACGACCTCTTGCACGCTCGCCGTCTCGGCGCGGACGGCGGCGCCACCGGCGAGGAGGGCGAGGAGCGCGAGCGCTGCGACGATGGGGCGCACCGTCAGCCTCCGTTGTTCGGCGCGAGCGCCGCCTCGATCCGTTTGGCGAGCGCGAAGAACCGCTTCTCGATCGTGTCCGGCTGAGCGCAAGCGAGGTTCACGGTCGCCCGGCGATCCTGGAAGATCTTGAGGTCCCACTGCAGCGTCTCCTCGAGCTCGCGCGCTTCCTCCGACCCGTTCGCCCGGGCCCGCAGCTCGAGCAGACGGTCGTTGCGCTCGCGGATCGCTCGGGCGAGCGCCTTCTGGCTACGGCCGAGCTTGACGAGCCCGCTGATCGTCTTCTTGCGCTCGCTATCGAGCGCCTCGTGCAGGCCCGCGAGCAGCAGCGACAGGCGCCGCGGCCGCTCGGCCGCCGGCAGCCTGGCGATCAAGGCGTCGAGTTCGGCCAACGCCTTCTCGAGCGGGAGCGCGGTCGAGGCGAGCCTGGGGACGAGCGGGGCGATCTCGGGGTCCGCCGCCCAATGCCCCCCCGCGGTCGCGGGATCGGGCCCGCTCCAGGCGTGTGCCAACACGAGATCGGGATTGTAGAGCTGGGCGCAGGGCCAGTCCGGGTCGCTCTTGGTCGGTTGGGCGAGCGCCGTCGTCGCGAGCAACCCGAACAGGAGCGTGGTCACCAGGACCCGCTGCACCATGCGTTTCTCTCCGTCCCCGGCCCGCACGGGCCGATGCCGCGCCTTCTAGGCTCGCTCGGGTCGCGCGGCAACGGTCCCGCCGATCCCTCAACCCCCGAGAACCTGGTGCTCGCCCACCGGCAGGTCGCGGCGCACGCGGGCGAGCCGCGCGCGGTCGATCCGGGCGGTGGCGAAGCCGGGCCCGTCGGAAGCCCGGGCGACCACGTGGCCCCAGGGATCGACGATCAGCGAATGGCCCCAGCACCAGCGCTCTTCGCGCCCTGCCGGATGCGGGCCCCACTGCGCCGCGGCGGCCACCCAGCACTGGGTCTCGATCGCCCGGGCACGGAGCAGCACTTCCCAATGGTCCTTGCCGGTCTGCAGCGTGAAAGCCGCCGGCACCGGCAGGAGCTCCGCACCCAGCGCCACGAGCGCCCGGTAGAGCTCGCCGAAACGGAGGTCGTAGCAGATCGAGCAGCCGACCCGCAGACCCTCGGCCGTGTAGGTCACGACCTCTCGGCCGCGGGCGAAGGTCGCGGACTCGCGATAGTCTCGCCCGTCCGGGGCGGTGATGTCGAAGAGGTGGATCTTGCGGTAGCGGGCGAGCTCGCGGCCGTCCCTGTCGAAGGCCACGGTGGTGTTGTAGAGCCGGTCGGCCGCCGGATCCCGCTCGAGGATGCTGCCGCCGTGCACGAGGATCCGATGACCGCGGGCCAGATCGCGCATCAGCCGCCAGGCCTCGCCCTCCTCGCCGAGCGGCTCGGCGGCGGCCCATTTGGCGGCGGCGTCGCCCCCCATCAGCACCCAGACCTCGGGCAGCACGACGAGATCGGGCCGGTCCTCGCGCACCGCCTCGCCGACCAGGGCCTCGGCGGCGGCGAGGTTGGCCGCCTTGTCGTCGCGCGAGTTCATCTGGATCACGCTCACCCGCATCGAGGCCTCCGCCGAAACGACCCGCTGATCCTAGCGCGCCGCGGCTCGCCTTGACAGCGGCCGGCCGAGGGTGACCTTCTCCGCCCGCCCCGTTCCGGGGCTTTCGAGCCGAGGCCAGCCATGCACCGCTACCGTACCCATCGCTGCGGCGAGCCGCGTCCCGAGCATGTCGGCTCGACCCTGCGCCTCGCCGGTTGGATCCACAGGAAGCGTGACCATGGCGGCCTCTTGTTCCTCGACCTGCGCGACCATACCGGCATCGTGCAGGTCGTCGTCCATCCCGACCGGCCGTTCTTCGCCGAGGCCGAGCGGCTCCGCCTCGAGAGCGTAGTCTCGATCACGGGCCGGCTCGTGGCCCGCACGCCCGAGACCGTGAACCCGGCTCTCGCCACGGGCGAAGTCGAGCTCGTGGCGGATGCCCTCGAGCTGCTCTCCGCGGCGGAGCCGCTGCCCCTTCAGGTCAACACCGACCGCGAGCAGCCCGAGGAGACGCGGCTGCGCTACCGCTTCCTCGATCTGCGTCGGGAGGTGATGCAGAAGAACATCCGTCTTCGCTCGGCGGTGATCCGCACGATCCGCGAGCTCATGCACGCCCAGGGCTTCACCGAGTTCCAGACACCCATCCTCACGGCCTCGAGCCCGGAGGGCGCCCGCGATTTCCTGGTTCCCTCGCGCCTGCATCCGGGCAAGTTCTACGCGCTGCCGCAGGCCCCGCAGCAGTACAAGCAGCTCTACATGATCAGCGGCTTCGACCGCTATTTTCAGATCGCCCCCTGCTTCCGGGACGAGGACGCGCGCGCCGATCGCAGTCCCGGCGAGTTCTACCAGCTCGACGTCGAGATGGCCTTCGTCACCCAGGAAGATGTGTTCGCGGCGATCGAGCCCGTGATGTTCGGGGTGTTCGAGCGGCACAAGCCGGAGGGCTGGACGGTGAGCCCACCGCCCTTCCCGCGCCTCACTTATGCGGAGGCGATGCTGCGCTTCGGCACCGACAAGCCGGATCTGCGCAATCCGATCGAGATCCGCGACGTCACCGACGTCTTCCGTGGCTCGGAGTTCAAGGTCTTCGCGAGCGCGATCGAGCAGGGGGCGGTGGTCCGCGCGGTCCCGGCCCCCGCCGCGGTCGGCCGGCCGCGCAGCTTCTTCGACGGGATGGTGGCCTTCGCCCAGGGCCTCGGTGCTCCCGGTCTCGGATGGATCGCCCTCGAGGAGGGCCAGCCGCGCGGGCCGCTCGCCAAGTTCCTGGGCCCCGAGCGGCTCGGGCGGCTGCGGGAGAGCGCGGGGTTGGCGACCGGCGATGCCGTCTTCTTCGTCTGCGACAAGCCGGCCACGGCCGCCAAGCTCGCGGGTGCGGTCCGGGTCGAGCTCGGCAAGCAGCTCGATCTCTCGCAAAAGGCGACTTACCGATTCTGCTGGATCGTCGATTTCCCGATGTTCGAGTGGGACGAGGAAGAGAAGAAGATCACCTTCTCCCACAACCCCTTCTCCATGCCCCAGGGCGGCCTCGAGGCGCTCCTCACCAAGGACCCTCTCGAGATCCTGGCCTACCAGTACGACATCGTCTGCAACGGGGTCGAGCTCTCTTCGGGTGCCATCCGCAACCATCGGCCGGACATCATGGAGAAGGCCTTCGCGATCGCGGGCTACGGACCCGAAGTGCTGGAGAGCCGCTTCGGCGGCATGTTGCGGGCGCTCCGCTACGGCGCCCCGCCGCACGGCGGCATCGCACCGGGCGTCGACCGGATCGTCATGCTGCTCGCCGACACCCCGAACCTGCGCGAGGTCACGGCCTTCCCGCTGTCGCAGCGGGCCGAGGAGCTGCTCCTGGGTGCGCCCTCGCCGGTGAGCGAGAAACAGTTGAAGGAGCTGCACATCATGCTCGACCACGTCGCCCGCCAGCGGCTCGAGGAGGAGGCGGCCCGCGAGGCCCGGCGCGAGCGGCCGGAGGGCTGAGCCGGCCGCGGAGCGACCTCACTTCCGGCGGCTGAGCCGGAGGCCGATCCGCGGCGTCGCGAGCGAGAGGACGGCTCCGCTTCCACCCAGGGGACCGTTGCCGGTCCCCTCGGTCTGCTCGAGGCCGCTGCCGTGGCCGTCGCCGATGTTGCCGTTACCCAGCCGACGGGCGCGCGCGTTGCCGCGGCCGTTGCCCGAACCGAGATTGCGGTTGCCGGTATTCGCCACCCGGCTGCCGTCGGCGCCGTTGTCGTCGCCGACATTGCCGTTACCGGCTTCGTTCGCCCGCGTCGTCCGGGCACCGTTGCCCGAGCCCAGATTGTCGTTGCCGACGTCCGCGACGAGACTCGCCCCGGCACCGTTGCCGTCGCCGATATTGCCGTTGCCGACGTCGGTCGAGCGGGTCGCACCCGCCCCGTTGCCGTCACCCAGATTGCCGTTGCCGATCCCCTCGGCCCGGGACGAACCGCTGCCGTTGCCGTCGCCGAGGTTGCCGTTGCCGGCGTTCACGACCTCGGTGTTGCCGCTCCCGTTGTCGGAGCCGATGTTGCGGTTGCCGACATTCGCCGAATCGGTGTTGCCGGCCCCGTTGCCGTCACCGATGTTGAAGCTGCCGCCGTTGCCCGAGCCGATATTGCGGTCGCCGGTGTTGCGGTCGCCGATGTTGCCGTCGCCGCTGTTGTAATTGCCGATGTTCCCGCAGCCGCTGTTGCCGACCCCGAGATTCGCGCAGCCGCCGCCGGCGAGGTCGCCGAGCATGGCCGACGGATCGGCGAGCGTCCCCCCGCGTACCGCATCGAGGCTCGCAACGTCGAGCCGGATCGGCCCCTCGGCCCGCGCCGCCGAGGCGAGAAGGACCAGTCCTGCCGCCCAGGTCGCGTATCGCATCCGCCTTCCTCCCCGGTTCGACGTCGACGTTTGGGTCGAGTGTAGACCGGGCGGGAGCGGGCGTCCCGGGGAAAAGCGCGGCGAACCTCAGTTCTTGACCTTCTCGCCCGCCTTCTCGATCGCCCGGCCGGTCTTCTCCAGATTCTCGCCGGTGTCCTTCTTGAGACCGCGCCAAGTGTCGCCGCAGCCGGCGAGGAACGCGGGTGCAGCGAGCAGGAGTGCCAGGAGCAGGCGGCGGGCGTGGAACGGCCGGGACATGGTTCTCCCCCTGCGATCGAGACGACGAGGTGAGGGTAAGGAGCGCCCCCGCCCTCGGCAACCCGACCGCTTGACACTGCCCGGGCGAGGGGCAGGTTGGCGAGAAGGCCCGCGGCGGAAGGCGTCCGTGGTGCGATTCTTGCGGGAGGCAGCTCGATGCGAAGCGTGTTGTTGGGCGGTGCCGCGCTCCTGGCGCTCTCGGTCGGTCCGGTCGGCGAGGCGCTCGCCAAGAACACGCTGCGCTGGGCGAGCCAGGGCGACGCCTTGACCATGGATCCGCACGCCCAGAACGAAGGCCCGACCAACACCATGGGCCAGCAGATCTACGAGCCGCTGATCAACCGCAACCCGAAGCTCGAGCTCGTGCCTTCGCTCGCGATCGAGTGGAAGGCGATCGAGCCCACCGTCTGGGAGTTCAAGCTCCGGCCCGGCGTGAAGTTCCACGACGGTGCCGACCTCGATGCCGAGGACGTGGTCTTCTCGATCAATCGGGCGCGCTCGGAGACCTCCGACTTCAAGGGCTACCTGACCTCGGTGACCGAGGTCCTGGCGACCGATGCCGGCACGGTGCGGATCGTCACCGGCAAGGGGCCGAACCCGATCCTCCCGAACCAGCTCACCGAGGTCCATGTCATGGACAAGGGCTGGGCAGAGAAACACAACGTCACGAAGCCTCAGAACTACAAGGGCGGCGAGGAGACCTACGCGGTCCGCAACGCCAACGGCACGGGACCCTTCAGGCTCGTCCGCCGCGAGCCGGACGTGCGCACCGTCCTCGAGAAGAACCCGAACTGGTGGGGGCTCGGGCAAGAACCACACAATGTCGACGAGATCGTCTACACCCCCGTCAAGAACGACGCCACGCGGGTGGCCGCACTGCTCTCGGGCGAACTCGACTTCGTTCTCGATCCGCCGCTCCAGGACATCGAACGGCTCAGGAAGACGCCGGGACTGAAGGTTCTCCAGACCCCGCAGATCCGCACGATCTTCCTCGGCATGGACATAGCCCGGCCCGAACTGCGCGCCTCCAACGTCAAGGGCAAGAACCCCTTCGCGGACAAGCGGGTACGCGAGGCGATCTACCGCGCGATCGACATGGAGGCGATCCACACCAAGGTCATGCGGGGACTCTCGGCCAATGCCGGGATCATCACCGCGCCGGGCGTGCACGGCTACACCAAGGAGCTCGACCAGCGGTTGCCCTTCGATCTCGCCAAGGCCAAGGCCCTGCTCGCCGAGGCGGGCTATCCCGACGGCTTCGAGGTGACCCTCTCCTGCCCGAACGACCGTTACATCAACGACGAGGCGATTTGTCAGGCGATCACCGGCATGCTCGGCCGCGCCGGGATCAAGGTCAATCTCCGCTCGCAGACCAAATCGATTCACTTCCAGGAGCTGCAGAACAAACAGCAGGACTTCTACATGCTGGGATGGGGCGTACCGACGCTCGACAGCCACTACGTCTTCAATTTCCTCTACAAGACGGGGGGCGGCTGGAACCACACGGGCTACAGCAATCCACGGGTCGACGAGCTCACCGCGGCCATGGAGACCACCATCGACCTCGCCAAGCGTGACGCGCTGATCGCCGAGGCCTGGAAGATCGTCAAAGAGGACATCGTCTACGTCCCGCTCCACCACCAGGTCATCACCTGGGCCCTGCGCGATCGGATCGAGATGCCGATCGAACCGAACGACAGCCCGCAATTCGCCTGGGCCCGCTTCAAGAACTGAGGCGACGGGAACCTCGAGAGGCCCGTTGGCTGTGTCTACGATCCTACGACCGGTCCTCGCGGGCCTCTTCCTCGCCCTCCTCCTCGTGCCCGCCGACGCGGCGATCGCGGCCGAGCCCGCCGCACCCTGGCCGGTCGCCCTCGAGGGCGGGCCGCCGCCCCACCCGCGGGCGCACTGGGGACGGCTCGCCAACGGCCTGCGCTGGGTCGTGCTGCCCAATCCGCGCCCCGAGGGGGCGGCGAGCCTGCGCCTTCTGGTCGAGGTCGGCTCGCGGCACGAGCGGCCGCAGGAGCGGGGTGTGGCCCATCTCCTCGAGCACATGGCCTTTCGCGGCTCGAGCGGGCTCGCCCCGGGCGAGCTCGCCGCCTCGCTCGCCCGGCTCGGTGCGGCCATGGGGCCCGACACCAACGCCCGCACCGGCTTCGACACGACCGTCTACCAGCTCGAGCTGCCGAAGGCCGACCCGGAGGCGCTCGAGCACGGGCTCTTCGTCCTGCGCGAGATCGCCGATCGCCTCACCGTCCCCGAGGATCTGCTCGCGATCGAGCGCGAGGTGGTTTTGGCCGAGGCGCGCCAGCGCGACACGCCGGGCCAGCGCGCCTTCGAGGCCTCGCTCGGCTTTCTCCTGCCCGAGAGCGGCCTCGCCGAGCGGCTGCCGATCGGCGATCCCGCGGTCGTGGCCGGTGCCGACCGGTCGCTCGTCGAGGGCTTCTACCGCCGCTGGTACCGGCCCGAGCGGATGGTCGTGGCGGTCGCGGGGGCGATCGATCCGAACGACGTCGCGGCCCGCATCGAGCGACTGTTCGCCGACCTCGAGGCGCGCGGCCCGGCACCCGAGGAGCCGGTCGAGCCGCCGCTCGAGGGGCGTGGCCTCGAGCTCGCGCTCAGGGTCGAGCCCGGCCTGCCGGCGAGCCTCGCCGTGAGCTTCCGCCTGCCGCCGGACGAGCGGCCCGACGGGCTCGGACCGCGCCGCGAGGCGCTCGTCGAGGGCGTGGCGCTTCGGGCGCTCGGCGAGCGGCTCGGCCGACTGGCGGCCGCGGCCGACCCCGACCTCTCGAACCCGCGGGTGGGCATCGAGGACTGGGAAGGCGTGGCCCGCCTGGTCCGACTGCGGGCGGGCGTGCCGCCCGAACGCGCCGAAGCGGCGCTCGCCGCGCTCGCCCGCGAGATCGCGCGGCTGCTCCGCCACGGCGTGCTCGACGGCGAGGTCGAGGAAGCGCTCGCGGTCCGCCGTGCGGCACTGGTCGACCGGCTGCGGACCGCACCCACGCGGCTCTCGCGCAGCCGCGTCGAGGCTCTGGTGGCGGCCGCCCGCGACCGGGTGGCGTTGCTGGACGAGGCGGGTAGCCTCGCCCTCTTCGACCGGCTCGCTCCCGAGGTGGACGCGGCCGCGGCGAGCGGGGCGGCGCGCGCGCTCTTCGCGGGCGAGCCCCTGATCGAGCTCACCATGCCCGCCGAGCCGGAAGGGGGTGTGGAGGCCGCGCGGGCACGGCTGCTCGCCGCCTGGCGGGCGGCCCGCGGCGAGGCGACGGATCCGCCGCGCTTCGAGCCGGTACCCCGGCTCGCCTACGCCCCCGATCCGGAGCCGGCCCCGGTGCTCGCTCGCGAGCATTTCGCCGATCTCGATCTCCATGCCGTCCGCTTCGCCAACGGCGTGCGGCTGGATGTCAAGGCGAGCGAGTTCGAAGTCGACAGCGTGCGGGTCTCGGTCCGCTTCGGCCGCGGCCGGCTCGGCCTGCCGCCCGAGCGGCCGGGACTCGATCTCCTGGCCCGCCACGCCCTGCTCGCGGGCGGGCTCGGTCGCCATTCGGGGCAGGAGCTCGATCGGATCCTCGCCGGCCGGCGGCTCGCGATCGACCACCTGCTCGCGGAATCGGCGAGCCTGCTCACCGTCGAGGCCGCCGCCGAGGAGCTCGAGACGGCACTCGTCCTGGCACGGGCCTGGCTCGAGGATCCGGGCTTCCGGCCCGAGGGCCTGGTACCCTGGCGGCGCGCCCTCGAAGCGGCCCGACGGCGCCTTGCGAGCGTGCCCGCGGCCGCCCTCGAGGGGCCGGTCGAGCGGCTCCTGCACCGGGGCGATCCACGCTTCGGCCTGTCGGAACCCGACGTCGCCGAGGCCCGCACGCTCGAGGAGTTGGCCGCCTGGTGGCGGCTCGAGGCGGCGAGCGGCCCGCTCGACGTGGCGGTGGTGGGGGCCGTCGACCCCGAGCGTGCGATCGAGATGGTCGGCCGCACCCTGGGACGGCTGCCGCCGCGCCGCGAGGTACCGCCGCCACCACCCCCGCCGCCCTGGCCCACGGGCGCAGAGGCCGTGGTCGAGCACCGGGGGCCCGTGGGCCAGGCGATCGTGCTCGTCCACATCGCCACCGACGACGCCCGCGACCAGCGCCGCGCCGAGGGCCTGGGCGTGCTCGCCGATCTCTTGCGCGAACGGCTGCGCGCCCGCATCCGCGAGCGCCTCGGGGCCACCTACGCACCGACGGTCGGCAGCGCGGGCTCGTTCCTCGTGCCGGGGCGCGGTGCGATCCGGATCACGGTCGATCTGCCGGCCGATCGGGCACGGGCGCTCGCCCGGCTGATCGAGGCCGAGGTCGACCGCCTCGCGGGCGAGGGACCGACGGCCGAGGAGCTCGGCCGTGTGTTGCCGCCGCGTCGGGTGCGGGCCGAGCGGGCGGCTCGGAGCAACGCCTTCTGGCTCGAGCGGGTGCTGACCGGTCGCCACCAGGTGCCGGAGCGGCTCGATCAGGCCCGTGCCCTGCGCGCCGACATCGAGAGCCTCGATGCGCCCTACCTCGCCGGGCTCGCCCGCACTTATCTGGCCGCCGACCGCCGGCTCACGGTGCTCGTCCTGCCGGAGGGGCAGGGCTGATCGCGGGCAGGGCCGCACCGGGGCGGATTGCTCGGGGCCTCCGAGCGGGCTAGGGCCTCGGGCATGCGGGATCGGGGAAGCGAGGGCGAGACCTGTCGCTGCGACCTCCTGGTCGCGGGCTCGGGGGCCGGGGGGATGGCTGCCGCGCTCACCGCTCGTCTCGCCGGTCTCGAGGTGCTCGTGGTCGAGAAGGAGCCGCTCGTCGGCGGCACGACCGCGCGCTCCGGCGGTTGGCTCTGGATCCCGGGATCGCCGCACGCCCGCGCGGCCGGCATCGCCGATTCGAAGGAGGCGGCCCGCCTCTATCTCCGGCACGAGACCGGCAACCATTTCGATCCCGAGCGGGTCGAGGCCTTCCTCGAGGCCGGGCCGGCCATGGTCGAGCTCCTCGAGCGCCGCACGCGCGTGCGCTTCGTGCTCGGGCCGCACTTCTCCGACTACCATCCGGACGCGCCGGGCGGGCTGCCGGGCGGCCGCTCGATCTGCGCCGAGCCCTTCGATGCACGGGAACTCGGGTCCGCCGTGGCGCTGCTCCGCCCACCGCTCGAGGAGATCACGTTGCTCGGCATGATGGTGGGCTCCGGCAAGGAGCTCACCCACTTCTTCAACGTCACCCGCTCTCTCGAGTCGGCGGTCTACGTGGCGGCGCTGCTCGCCCGCTACGGCCGCGACCGGCTCCTGCACGGCCGGGCGATGCGGCTCACCAACGGCAACGCGCTCGCCGGCCGGCTGCTCGCGAGCGCGCGCGACCTCGGCATCGCGATCTGGTGTTCGGCACCGCTGGTCGAGCTGGTGGTCGAGGAGGGGCGGGTCGTGGGTGGGATCGTCGCTCGCGGCGGTCGGCGCGTGCGGGTCGAGGCGCGGGCGGGCGTGGTGCTCGCGACCGGAGGCTTCCCGCAGGATGCCGAGCGGCGGGCCCGGCTCTTCCCCCACTGTGCCCTGGGTGGCTCGCACTGGTCGCCGGCGCCGACCGGCAACACGGGCGACGGCATCCGTCTCGCGGCCGCTCTCGGTGCCGCCACGGCCGACGACCTGCCGGCGGCCGCGGCCTGGGTGCCGGTGAGCCTCGTGCCGCGGCGGGACGGAACCACGGGCGTCTTCCCCCACTTCGTCGACCGCGCCAAGCCGGGCGTGATCGCCGTGACCGATGCGGGCAGGCGCTTCTGCAACGAGGCCGACAGCTACCACGATTTCTGCAAGGCCATGCTCGAGGCCTGCCGCGGCCTGCCGGGCGAGCCGCACGCCTGGCTCTTGGCCGATCATCGAGCGATCCGCCGCTACGGGCTCGGCTGGGCGAAGCCCTTCCCGGTCCCCCTCGCTCCCGCTCTCGCGCGCGGTTATCTGCGCCGCGGCCGGAGCTGGGCCGAGCTGGCGGCCGTCTGCGGGATCGAGGCGGCCGCGCTCGAGCGGACCGTGGGCACCTACAACGAGGCGGCGCGGCGCGGCGAGGATCCCGCCTTCGGCCGTGGTCGAACCGCCTACAACCGCTACCTCGGAGATCCGGGTGTCGCGCCCAATCCGTGCGTGGCGCCGCTCGAGGAGCCGCCCTTCTACGCCGTGCGTCTCGTCATGGGCGATCTCGGGACCTTCGCGGGCCTGCGCACCGACGCCGCGGCCCGCGTGCTGGACCGGACCGGTCGGCCGATCCCGGGTCTTCGGGCCTGCGGCAACGACATGGCGAGCATCATGGGCGGCAACTATCCGGGTGGGGGAATCACCCTCGGCCCGGCCATGACCTTCGGCTATCTCGCGGCCCTGGATGCCGCCCGGGCGCTCGGTCGGGCCGCACCCTCCGCCTCGCTCGCCGCTCGAGCCGGGGCCGCTTGAGGAGGCCGGGCGGCGGCCTACATGGCAGGATGGAGCGGAGCGAGGAGCAGCCCATGGCCGTCCCCCCGATCGACGAACGCACCCGGATCGAACTCGAGGCCGCCGCCTTCCGGACGTTGGTCGAGCATCTGCGCAAGCGCGCCGACGTCCAGAACATCGACCTCATGAACCTGGCGGGCTTCTGCCGCAACTGCCTCGCCAAATGGTATGCGGCGGCGGCCCAGGAGAAGGGGCTACCGATCGATTACGAGGCCGCCCGCGAGATCGTCTACGGCATGCCTTACGAGGAATGGAAAGCGCGGCACCAGACCGAGGCGAGTCCGGAGAAGCAGAAGGTCTTCGAGAAGGCCTACGAGGCGACCCACGGCCACCCGCCGGGGCATTGAGCGGAGCCGCCGGCTCGGCCCGCGAGCAGACGTTGGACGATCGTCGGGTCCTCCTCGATCGGGGCGAGCGGCGCCCGGGCCGGGCCTTCCGGCCGCCGGCGCCTCTGCTCCCGGTTTACCGGGGTCGCCTTCTTCACGCCGATGGATCGCGCGAACACCGCCTGCGAGGGCCCGACGCGCGGGTGGATCGCGCGGACGTCGGGTTCTGGAACGGTGACCTCGTGAACCGTCGCGCCGGACTCGCCGCGGGCGTGGGCGAGCGCTTCCCGCAGCCCCTTCTCGATGCTCTCGAACGCAGCGCTCATCGTCGGTTCCGATAGGTCCGGACCAGCTCGCGCGCCGAGCCACGAATCGTCTCGACTTCCTTCGGCGTCAAATCGGACTTCTCGTTGTTGGCGAACATCGTCAGAAGGAAGATCGGCATATCCACATCGGGCACGAACAGGTGCACGTCCCTGTAGCCGCCTCGCTCGCCCTCGCCACCGCGTGCGCAACGAAACTTCCGCACCCCGGCACCGATCGCCACGCCGGCGAGGGGGTTCGCCGCGACATGGGCGACGAGCTCACGGATCTCCCCCTCCGAAAGCAGGCTTTTCGCCCGCCGCTGGAACTCGGGGTTTCCACGACCGTGACGAGACGATCGTTCGATCTCACACGCCCCTGACGTATACGGGGCAAGACGGGTGGCCGAGCGACTCACCCCATCGGCGGCCCGGTGATCGCGAAGCCGAAAGGCGCGAGCTCGCGGTTCAGGCGGGCGGGATCGGCCGGGCCCTCGGCGAGGAGAGCCGAGAGCCGCGCGAAGAAGGCCGCCAGATCGTCTCCCGGGGTCAACAGGAACAGCACCCGGCCCGGCTCGGCCGAGCGGTTGACGAAGGCGTGCGATCGGCCGGGCGGGATCACCGCCACCGTTCCGGCCGGGGCCGGCATGGGCGCGCCGTCGATCTCGAGCTCGAAGACGCCTTCGAGTACCCGGAGCACCTCCGTCTGCCGGGTGTGGACGTGCCGCGGCGGGCCCTTGCCCGATTCGCAGAGCTGCTCGACGAGGCAGAGCTGCCCGCCGGTGGCCGCGGCCGGAACGCGCAAGCGTTGCTCGATGCCGAGCCCGGGCAGCACGAACCGCTCGTCGATCTCGGGGGCGGCCACGAAGGCCGGGAAGACCGGGAGCTCGGCCATGGCAACCTCCGCGCGGCTCAGATCTCGCTCGCGATCGCCGTGCCGAGCTCCTCGGTACCGGCGGTCCCGCCCATGTCGCGGGTGAGGCTCCGGCCCGAAGCGAGCACCCGCTCGATCGCCGCCACGATCGACCGGGCCGCCTCGGGATGTCCCAGATGCTCGAGCATCATCGCCCCGGACCAGATCTGGCCGATCGGGTTGGCGATCTTCTGGCCCGCGATGTCCGGCGCACTTCCGTGCACGGGTTCGAACATCGAGGGATATTCGCGCTCGGGGTTGAGATTGGCGGACGGGGCGATGCCGATCGTGCCCGTCACCGCGGGCCCGAGATCGGAGAGGATGTCGCCGAAGAGGTTGGAGCCCACCACGACATCGAACCGCTCGGGGAAGCGGACGAAGTGCGCGGTCAGGATGTCGATGTGGTACTTGGCCGTCCGCACTTCCGGATAGAGGGCCGCGATCGCCTGGAAGCGCTCGTCCCAGAACGGCATGGTGTGGATGATGCCGTTCGATTTCGTGGCCGAGGTCAGGTGCCGTCTCGGCCGGCTCTTGGCGAGCTCGAAGGCGTAGCGCAGGATCCGGTCGACCCCGCGGCGGGTGAAGACGCTCTCCTGGATCGCCATCTCGGCCTCGGTGCCCTGATAGAGCCGGCCGCCGATCTCCGAATATTCGCCCTCGCAGTTCTCGCGCACGATCAAGAAGTCGATGTCGCCCGGCTTCTTGTCGGCGAGCGGACAGCGCACACCCTCGAACAACCGCACCGGCCGGAGATTGACGTATTGCTCGAAGCGCCGGCGGATCGGGATCAAAAGGCCCCAGAGCGAGACGTGGTCCGGCACGGTGGGCCAGCCCACCGCACCCAGGAAGATCGCATCGAAGGCACGCAGGCGCTGGATGCCGTCCTCGGGCATCATCCGCCCGTGCTTCTCGAAATAGCCGCACCCCCAATCGAACTCGGTGAAGGCGAGCTCGAGGCCGAACCGGCCCGCCGCCTTCTCGAGGCAGCGCAACCCTTCGGGCACGACCTCCTTGCCGATCCCGTCCCCCGGGATGACCGCGATGCGATGATGGGCCATGGCGTCTCCCCCGCAGCCGCCGATAGTGCGCCGGGCGGCGGACCGTGGCAGAGCGGACCCCGCCTTGTCAAAGGATCGGGCCGATCGTCCAGGGAACGCGCTTCGCCGGAATCCTCGGGGCCGCGCCGGCGCGACGCGTCTGGCTCGCCGGCGTGGCCGTGGGCGTCGTCCGCTGGCTCGAACTCCTGGCCTTCGCGCTGTGGGCCCTCGAGGCGACCGGCTCGGCCCTCGCCGTGGCGAGCCTGGCACTCGCTCGGCTCCTCCCGCTCCTCCTTCTGGCCGTACCGCTCTCGGCCTTCCTCGAGGGGCGCGATCGCCGTCGGGTCATGCTCGCCGCCACCGGCGCCATGGCGGCGACCAGCGCCCTCATGCTGGGGGCCGTACTCCTGGGTCGGCCGAGCCTTCCGCTCCTCTTGGTCGCGGCCTTGGCCAACGGGATCTTCTGGACGGTCGAGCAGCCGGTCCGCCGCACCCTCTTCCTCGAGACGGCCGGGCTCGAGCGCGCGGGTGCCGCGATGGGCCTCGAGACGCTCTCGAACCAGGGAACGCGCCTTCTCGGCTCGGTGGCCGGCGGTGCGGCGATCGAGCTTCTGGGCCTGCCGGGTGTGTTCGCGATCGCGCTCGCGCTCTACGCCGCGGCACTGCTCGGTCTCGCCCGGGTCGGGGCCGGTGCCGGTCCGCGCGGGTCGTCGCGCCGTCCCGATCGCCACGGGCTCCTCGCGGGCGTGCGGCTCGTTCTGGGTGACCGGCTCCTGCTCGGCACGGTGCTCGTGACGCTCGTCTACAACATCTGGGGCTTCCCCTTCGTGGCGCTCGCACCCGTCTTGGCCGAGAAGAGCCTCGGTCTGTCGCCCTTCGCGACGGGTCTGCTCGTCGCCATGGACGGGGTCGGCGGCCTTCTGGCCGGCCTCGCCATCATCGGCCTCGGCCGACCCGCCTGGTTCCGGCGCATTTTCACCCTGGGCTGCGGCCTCCTGAGCGTCGGCATCCTCCTTCTCGCCCTTTCGGGCCGGCCGGTTCCGGCCGCGCTCGCGCTCCTCCTCGCCGGGCTCGGCATGGCGGGCTTCGCCACCATGCAGACCGTGATCCCGATCCTGGCGGCACCCGCCGAGCTCCGCCTGCGGGTCCAAGGTGTCGTGACCACGGCGATCGGCGTCTCGCCCTTCGGCTTCCTGAACGCGGGCTGGCTCGGCGAACGGCTCGGACCCGAGCGGGCGCTCCTCGTGATGGGCGTGTGCGGGCTGCTGGCGCTCGTCCTCATCGTCTGGCGCCTTCCGGGGATGCTCGCGCTCCGGCCACCCGGCCCGGAGCCGCGCGATCCCGCGCGGAGCGAGGGGCCCACGGGCGAAGGCGCCGGTTGAGCGCCTCGCTGCCGATCGCTAGCGTCGGTGCCGTCAGCGGGGGAGGGGACGGTGGCGGAAAGCGGAGGAAGGCGGCGCAGCGCTGCCTGGTTCGGCCGGCTCGACAAGAACGGCTTCATCCACCGATCCTGGATGAAGAACCAGGGCTTTCCCGATCATCTCTTCGACGGGCGGCCGGTCGTCGGCATCGCCAACACCTATTCCGAGCTCACGCCCTGCAACGCCCATTTCAAAGAGCTCGTCGAGTGGGTGAAGCGCGGGGTCTACGAGGCGGGCGGCTTCCCGCTCGAGTTCCCGGTCTTCTCGAACGGCGAATCGAACCTGCGGCCGACCTCGATGCTCTACCGCAACCTCGCTGCCATGACGGTCGAGGAGGCGATCCGCGGCAATCCGATCGACGGGGTCGTGCTCTGCACGGGGTGCGACAAGACCACTCCGGCGCTTCTCATGGGTGCCGCCTCCTGCGACTTGCCCGCGATCGTGCTCTCTGGCGGCCCCATGCTCTCGGGCAACTACAAGGGCAGGCCGATCGGCTCCGGCACCGACGTCTTCAAGTTCGCCGAAGCCGTCAAAGCCGGCGAGATGAGCCTCGAGGACTTCATGCAGGCCGAATCCTGCATGAGCCGCTCCGCCGGTCACTGCATGACCATGGGCACGGCTTCCACCATGAACGCGCTGGCCGAGGCGCTGGGCACGAGCCTGCCGGGCTCGGCCGCGATCCCGGCCGTCGACGCCCGTCGCCGCCAGATCGCTTATCTCACGGGCATGCGGGCGGTCGCGATCGTCCGCGAAGATCTCCGCCTCTCGAAGATCCTGACGCGGGAGGCCTTCCAGAACGCGATCCGTGCTTGCGGGGCGCTGGGCGGCTCGACCAACGCCGTGATCCATCTCCTCGCGATCGCCGGAAGGCTCGGCGTGCCGCTCACGCTCGACGACTGGGACGCATGGGGCAGAGGCGTGCCCACCCTGGTCGACCTCATGCCCTCCGGCCGGTTCCTGGCCGAAGATTACTACTACGCGGGCGGGCTACCGGCGGTGCTGCGTCGGCTCGGCGAGCACGGGTTGCTCGTGAAGGACGCGCTCACCGTCAACGGCAAGACGATCTGGGAGAACGTGAAGGACGCGCCCTGCTGGAACGAGGAGGTGATCCGCCCCTGGGACCGGCCGCTCCTGGCCGAGGGCGGGCTCGTCGTGCTCAGGGGCAACCTCGCCCCGGACGGTGCGGTCCTCAAGCCCTCCGCCGCCTCCCCGCATCTGTTGCGCCACCGGGGTCGAGCGGTCGTGTTCGAGACCATCGACCATTATCACGCCCGGATCGCCGATCCGGCACTCGAGGTCGACGAGAGCTCCGTGCTGGTCCTCAAGAACTGCGGCCCCAAGGGCTATCCGGGCATGGCCGAGGTCGGCAACATGGGCCTGCCGCCCAAGCTCCTCAAACGCGGTGTGAAGGACATGGTGCGGATTTCGGACGCCCGGATGTCGGGTACGGCCTACGGCACCGTCGTCCTTCACGTCGCTCCCGAGGCCGCGGCCGGCGGGCCGCTCGCCCTCGTCCGCGACGGCGATCCCATCCTGCTCGACGTGCCCGCGCGCCGGCTCGAGCTCGAGGTCAAGGAGGAGGAGCTCGCCCGAAGGCGCGCCCAGTGGACCCCGCCGCCGCCGGCCATGACCTCGGGTTACTGGAGGCTCTATCACGACCACGTGCTGCAGGCGGATCGGGGGTGCGACTTCGACTTCCTCCTGGGCTGCCGCGGCGCCGCGCCCCCGCGCGACAGCCATTGACCGGCCGGCTCGCTCGGCGAGCCGCAAGATCGCCCGGGGTCACTCGCCGAGCCGGGCGATACCCAAGAAGAAGAAGACCCAGCCGGCGACCACGATCGCTGCGCTCGCGAGGAGCAAGAGCCCCGCGAGCAAGGGCCAGAGCCGGATTCGCGGCGCCCCATCGGGCCGTTGTGCGGCGCGGGCCACGAGGGGACCCGGCTCTCCGGGCACCCGCTCGATCCGCATCTCGTTCGCTCCTTTCGCGCGCGCCTTCACGCTAGAGGTCGAACGGGGGCCGGGCGAGGGAATTCCGCGCTTCCGGACACGCGGGTACGGCTCGCGTCGCGGCCCGCCGACGTCGTCGTCGAGCCGGGATCAGCCGGCCGAAAGGAACGAGGCCGCGAGGAAGAGGGCGGCCAGCAGCAGGACCCGACCCGCGAGCCGCGCCCAGAACGCCGGAGGAACCGGGCCGTCGGCGGCGCGCGGCGGGCGGATCAGCCAGAAGCACGGGCTCATGGCGCGATGCTAGCCACGATCGGCCCGGCCGTCAGCCCCGGCGTTGCGGCTTGATGACCCCGACCCGCCGTGTATGCTCCGCCCGCGTTGCAGGGCGGTCGCCGAGGCCGGCGGGCGCCCGAGGGAGGCGGGCGTTGGCGGTCCTCGAGCTTCGGGGCATCACGAAGCATTTCGGTGCGATCGAGGCGCTTCGCGGCGTCGACATGCGTCTCGAGTCGGGCGAAGTGCTGGGCCTCATGGGCGACAACGGCGCCGGCAAGTCGACCCTCGTCAAGATCATCGCCGGCAACTTCCCGCCCACCTCGGGCGAGATCCTGATCGACGGCGTGCCGCAGCATTTCCACAAACCGGTCGACGCCCGGGCCCAAGGCATCGAGGTCGTCTATCAGGACCTCGCCCTGTGCGACAACATGAGCGCCGGCGAGAACGTCTATCTCGGCCGCGAGATCAAGAAGAAGGTGGGGCCCCTGAACCTGGTCGATTTCAAGCGGATCTTCGAGCGGGCAGGCGAGCTCTTCAAGGAGCTCAAGTCCGAGACCCGACCGCGCGATCTCGTCCGCCAGATGTCGGGCGGCCAGCGGCAGGCCGTGGCGATCGCCCGGACGCGGCTCTCCGACCCCAAATTCGTGCTCATGGACGAGCCCACCGCGGCGATCAGCGTTCGCCAGGTGGCGGAAGTGCTCGATCTCATCCGCCGGCTCCGCGACACCGGCCACGCGGTCATCCTGATCAGCCACCGCATGCCGGACGTGTTCGCGGTCTGCACCCGGGTCATGGTGTTGCGGCGCGGCACCCGCGTCGCCGACAAGCCGATCGCCGCCACCTCGCCGGAGGAGGTCACGGGCCTCATCACCGGCGCGATCGCCACCGCCTGAGCGCGCCGGAGCCCCGATGCAGTCCGCCCGTCCGGTCCAGACGAGTGTCGCCATCGAGGAGGTGACCCGTCTCAAGGAGCGCACCTTCCTCCAGCGGGTGGTCGCCAACCAGGCCTTCTGGGTCACCGTCACCGTGGCGCTGATCTGTGTGGCGACGGCCTGGTACGAGCCCGTCACCTTCCCGACCCGCGACAATTTCTTCAACATCACGCGGAACTTCGCGCCGATCGGGATCATGGCGATGGGGATGATCGCCGTGATCCTGACCCGCGGGATCGACCTCTCCGTGGGTTCGATGATGGCCCTCGTCGGCATCTCGGCCGCACGGCTGCTCGAGGCCGGCTTTCCCTGGTGGATCGCGACCGGCGCCGGCCTGCTCGTGGGACTGCTCGCAGGGGCGATCAACGGGGCGCTCGTCGCCTACGTGAAGCTGCCGCCCTTCGTCGTCACCCTCGGTACGCTCTCGATCTACCGCTCGCTCGCGGTGGTGCTGTCGGAGAACCGGATCATCTACGACTTCGGCCCGAGCGGCGACCTCTTCAAGGAGATCGGCGGCGGCCAGATCGGCTTTCCGCTGTGGGACGGCAGCGTCTTCTACCTCTCCAACCAGTTCCTGGTGCTCGTGGCGTTGACGCTGCTGTTCGGCTTCGTCTTCCGCGCCGTGCCCTGGGGCCGCTACCTCTACGCCATCGGCGGCAACGAGCAGGCCGCGCAGCTCACCGGCATCCCGGTCGACCGCATCAAGCTGCAGGCCTACATGATCTGCGGGCTCACGACCGCGATCGCCGCCCTCATGCTCACGGGCTACAACGGCTCGGCCAGCAACGGCATGGGCCGCACCTGGGAGCTCTACGTCATCGCCGCGGCGGTGATCGGCGGCACCAACCTCATGGGCGGCGAGGGCGGAGCCTATGGCGGGTTCATCGGCGCCGCGCTCATCTTCCTGATCCGCAACAGCCTGATCATGTTCGGGGTCGAGGCCAACTGGTACGACCTGTTCGTCGGGCTGTTCATCATCCTCGCGGTCCTGCTGGAACGGATCCGCGGACGGAGCCGCGGCTGAGGGCCGCGGATCACTCGAGGCTGGCTCAAGGGAGGCCGATCGATGTTGAGAAGGATGCTGCTCGGGACCGCCGCACTCGCGATCGCGGCACTGATCGGCGGCGACGCCGCCATGGCCCAGGGCAAGAAGCTCGTGATCGCGCTCGTGCCGAAGAACGTGAACAATCCGTTCTTCGACCAGGCCCGCGACGGCTGCAAGAAGGCCGAGCGGGAGCTCGGCGGCAAGATCGAGTGCCTGTATGTGGGCCCCGGCGAGCACGGCGGGGGCGAAGAGCAGGTCCAGATGGTCAACGACCTGATCCGCAAGCGGGTGGACGGGCTCGTGGTCTCGCCCTCCAACGCCGCGGCGATGGCCGGCCCGCTGGCAGAGGCCAAGAAGGCCGGTATCCCCGTCCTCACCTTCGACGCCGACCTGCTCGAGAAGGACAAGGCGCTCCGGATCGCCTATGTCGGCACGCACAACTACGAAATCGGTGTCGGGCTCGCCGAGATCGTGAAGAAGATCAAGCCCAATGGCGGCACCATCTGCATCCAGTCGGGCGGTGCGGCGGCCGCCAACCACAACGAACGTATGCAGGGTATCCGCGACACGCTCTCGGGCAAGAAGTCGGACAAGGCCCCCGGCGAGCGGCTCACCGGGCAGGGCGGCTGGACCGAGATCGCCGGCTGCCCGCTCTACACCGACGACGACTTCAATCGCGCCGTCCAGCAGATGGAGGACGTGCTCGCGAAGAACCCCAACCTCGACGCCTTCGTGCCGACGGGCGGATTCCCGCAGTTCGTCCCCGACGCCTATCGTCGGGTCGCCTCCAAGTACAAGGACCGGATCGCCTCGAAGTCGCTGGCGCTCGTGGTCGCCGACACCCTGCCAGTGCAGATGAAGCTCATGGAGGAGGGCCTCTCGCTCGGCCAGGTCGGCCAGCGTCCCTTCGAGATGGGCTACAAGTCCATGTACTTCATGGTCGACATCATCGAGAAGAAGCAGATGCCGAAGGACCCGACCTACACCGGTCTCGACAAGTGCACGCCCGAGACCATCAAGACCTGCATCGGCGGCTGACCCTACCGCTCGTCCGGTAGCCTCGGAGAGGAACACCCCCGGAGCCCATCCGGGGGTGTTCGTTTTCGTCGCCCGGCGATCCGCCGGTCGCTTGCCGGACCGCGAGGGCGGGTTCAACCTCGGCCCATGCCCACCAGGGGAGAGCGGCCGATGCTGCGGGAGTTCCAGGAGTTCGCGCTCGAGGGTAACGTCCTCGACATGGCGGTGGGCATCGTCATCGGCGCCGCCTTCACCGGCATCGTCACCTCGCTCGTCGAGGACGTGATCATGCCGCCGATCGGCGTGATCCTGGGCGGCATCGACTTCTCCGATTATTTCCTTCAGCTCACGAAGCGCGACACCCTCTACCCCACGGTCCAGGCGGCGCGCGACGACGGGGCCGCGGTCCTCGCCTTCGGCTCCTTCGTCAACGCGGTCGTCAAGTTCCTGGTCGTCGCCTTCGCCGTCTTCCTGCTCGTCCGGCGGGTCAACCGTCTCCGCCGGAGGCTCGAGGAGCGGGAGGCCGAGAAGCCGGCGGCACCGACAGCCCCGCCGGCCGACATCCTCCTCTTGAGGGAGATCAGGGATCTCCTGAAGGCGCGCGGCTGAGGCTCAGGACCCGATCGGCGTGCCTTCGAAGCGGGCCAGGCGGAGGCCCGCCTCCGCGAGGTCGTCGAGCAGGGCGTCGCTCGCGAGGTAGCGGAGCTCGTCCTCGCGCCTTCGGGTGAGGGGATCGCGCGCCTCGAGTTCGCGGTCGATCCGGCCGGGATGGCACATCACGAGGGGCCGCTCGCCGGGGCCCGCGAAGAACCGGCGGAACTCTTCGCGACATTCGGGGCCAGGGGCGAAGGTGGTGGCACCGCGGAAGCTGTCGTTGGTGGGCACCCCGGCGCGCGCCGCGCGCCGCTGCAGACCGCGGCCGAGGACGGCGAGGAGGAGCGCTTTGCGCCGCTCCCCGCCGCGCCGGAGGATCACCCCCCAGGGCTCGCACAGGCTCCGCAGATAGACGGGCCGGGTCCGGGCGATGCGCGCGGCCGCAGCCACCACGGCCGCGCGGACGCCGGGCAGCACGTGCACGTGCTGATGGCCGTCGATGAAATCGGGCGGTCGTCCGAGGGCGGCCTCGAACGCCGCGAGCTGCCGCTCGAGTTGCTCGACCGCCTCCTCGCGGGCCACCCGGTCGAAGCGCAGGAGCCGGGCCAGCCGGGGTAGGGGAGGCAGCCGGCCTTCGGGGGCGAGCCGGGGTGCCTCCCCCAGTGGCTCCTGGTCGGTGAGCGTCAGATGCAGGCCCGTGTCGATGCGATCGAGCCAGGGGCGCAGCCGGAGTGCGGCCTCGGGCCAGCGAGCGAGCCCTGTCATGCAGGAGACCGCCGAGAGCCGGCCGGCTGCGACGAGCTCGACGATCCCCTCGTCCACTCCCGGCGCGAGGCCGTAATCGTCGGCGCACAGCACGAGTGGGCGCGACACTCCGGATCCGGCCGCCGGCCGGGACCATTGACGAGGGGGCTCCGCTGCGGGAACCTGTGGCAAGGAAGCCTCGGTCGCGGGTGGCGATGCGTCAGGTCGAGCTCTCGGTCATCGTGCCGATGCGCAACGAGGCGCGCAACCTGGGCGCGCTGCTCGACCGTCTGCGCCCGGTGCTCGACCGGTTGGGGCTGCCGGCCGAAGTGATCTGCGTCGACGACGGCAGCACGGATGCCACCGCCGCGATGCTCAAGCTCGCGCACGCGGCCGATCAGCGCATCAAGGCCATCTCGTTGAGCCGCAATTTCGGCAAGGAGGTCGCACTCGCGGCCGGGCTGCACGAGGCGCGCGGCCGGGCGGCGGTGCTCATGGACGCCGACCTCCAGCACCCGCCCGAGCTGATCGAGCGCTTCGTCGCGCTCTGGCGCGAGGGCTACGAGATGGTCTACGCGCAGCGGCGCGACCGCAACGCCGACGGCCCGCTTCGGCGCTGGCTGTCGACGGCGTTCTACCGACTGTTCGCGATCGTGGGGCAGACGGAGCTGCCACCCGGGGCCGGCGACTTCCGCCTGCTCGACCGCAAGGTGATCGACGCCTTGAACACGATCGAGGAGCGGACCCGTTTCACCAAAGGTCTCTATTCCTGGGTCGGCTTCCGGCAGGTGGGCGTGCCCTACGACGTCGCCGACCGCGCCGACGGCCGCTCCCGCTTCAACCTCCTCACCCTCTGGCGCCACGCGGTCGACGGGATCACCGCCTTCAGCACCATCCCCTTGCGGGTCTGGTCCTATCTCGGGCTGCTCGTCTCCTCGGTGGCGCTCGGCTACGGCTGCTACATGGTCGTCCGCACCCTCCTCTACGGAACCGACCTCCCCGGCTACCCCTCGCTCATGGTCGCCATCATGCTGCTCTCGGGCGTCCAGCTCGTCGGACTCGGCGTGATGGGCGAATATGTCGGACGGATCTTCGCGGAGGTGAAGCGGCGACCGCTCTATCTCGTGCGCGAGCGGATCGGGCTCGGCGAGGCGTCCGAGCCGCGGCCGGCGACGAGCGAGCTGCGTCTCGCCGCGGTCGGCGGCAGCCGGATCGACGCGTCGGTTCCACGCGCGGAGTGAGCGGCTGCGCGTGCCCGGCCCGAGCGTCGAGGGCGCGCCGAGCGGCCGTGCCGACTGGGACCGGGCGAGCGGGCTCGCGCTCGCCGGGCTCGCCCTCCTGGTCCTCGCCACCTTCGCCGATTACGGTGTCGCCTGGGACGATCCGGGCCTTCGGACCTACGGCCGCCTGCTGCTCGACTTCTACCGAAGCGGCCTCGAGGATCTGAGCTTCACCCGCTTCGCCGATCTCGCCTACTACGGCGGCGCCTTCGAACTCTCGTGGGCCCTGCTCGAGCCCCTCGTGCCGGGCGATCCGCTGATCGCCCGCCATCTCGCCTGTGCCGCCACGGGCCTGGCCGGGATCGCCCTCGCCGCTTCGATCGCCCGGCGGATCGCGGGTCCGCGCGCCGGGTTCTTGGCCGCCCTCCTCCTGGCACTCAGCCCCGACTGGTACGGCCACCTCTTCGTCAACGCCAAGGACGTGCCCTTCGCCTCCGCCATGGCGCTGGCCCTGCTGTTCGCTTGTCGCGTCCTCGAGGAATGGCCGCGACCTCGGACGGCGACCGCCCTCGGGCTCGGGCTCGCGACCGGCCTCGCCCTCGGTGTGCGGGTGGGCGGCATCGCCGCCCCCCTGCCGCTCCTGCCGCCGCTCCTCCTCCTGATCCGCCGGGGGAGCGCGCAGGACCGGGCCGCGGCGGTCGGCACCGCCGCCGGCCTCCTGCGGCTTTCGCCCGCGGTTCCGCTCGCCGTCCTCGTGACGCTGCTCACCTGGCCCTGGGTGGGGCTCGGGATCGACCACGCGGTCGAAGCGGTCCGCCATTTCGCCGCCCTCGATTTTCCCTCGCCGGTGTTGTTCGAGGGCCGAATCCTGCCGGCGACGGTCGTTCCGCGGAGCTATCTCCCGGAGCTCCTTCTCCTCAAACTGCCCGAGATTTTCCTGTCGGGGCTCGCCCTGCTCACCCTGCTCACCGCGATCGGCCGGAAGGCGGCGGGCCCTGCCGATCCCCGTCTCCTCGCGGTCGCCACCGCGGCCCTCTGGCCCATCGCCCACGCCGTGCTCGCGGCCCCCGCCGAGTTCGACGGCATTCGCCACCACCTCTTCGTCCTGCCGCCGCTCGCCGTGCTCGCGGCGGTCGGCTTGGAGCGGGCGCTCGCGGCCTGCCGGCCCCGATGGCGCTCGCTGCTCGTCGCGGGGCTGGCGGGCGGTCTCGGCCTCGCCGGTGCGCGTCTGTGGTCGACCCACCCCTACCAGTACGTGGCGTTCAACGCGCTCGCCGGTGGCACGGCCGGAGCGGAAGGCCGCTTCGAGCTCGACTATTGGGGCGTCTCCCTGCGTGAGGTGGTCCGGCTCGCCGCCGGCGCGCTCGCCCGCGAGGGCTTGGCCGACCCGGCCCGGCCCTGGCGCGTGGCGGTCTGCGGCGAGCCCGAGACGATCGAGCGCACCTTGCCGCCCTTCCTCGAGCTCGCCCCGGAGGTCGGGCACGCCGATCTCCTGATCGCTCCGACACGACCGAACTGCCCCGACTTCCCCGCCGGCCAGCGGCTCGTCGAGGTCCGCCGCATGGGCGCTCTCTTGAGCTTCGCCGCGGTTCGCTCCGCCCGCCTCGCCGCCGCGCGGGCCGGAGCGACGGCGGCGCTGCCCGATCTCGGGCTCGTGCCGTGAGCGCGCCCGCGCGCGGCTGGCTCGCCTTCTGGAGCCGGCCCCACAAGGTCTACGTCAACGACCGGCACCGCCGGGTCCATTATGCGCGGCTGGCCGACGACATCCTGACCGTGTTGCCCGGGCCCGAGGCCCGGGTGCTCGACTTCGGCTGCGGCGAGGCGCTGGAGGCCGAGCGCGTCGCCGCCCGCTGCGCGCGGCTCCATCTCTGCGAGGCAGCGGAGCCCGTCCGCGCGGAACTCGCCCGCCGCTTCGCCCGCCATCCGAAGATCGTGGTGCTCGACCCCGACGGCCTCGCCCGCCTACCGGACGGGTCGCTCGACCTCGTCGTGGTGAGCTCGGTGCTCCAATATCTCTCGGTCGAGGAGCTGCGCGCCCTCCTGCGCTCGTGGCGGGCGAAGCTCGCACCGTCGGGGCTCCTCGTACTCGCAGACGTGCTGCCGCCGGAGAGCTCCGCGCTCGCCGATGCGCTCGCGCTCCTGCGCCTCGCCGCTCGCGAGGGCTTCTTCCTGGCGGCTCTCGCCGGACTCGCGAGCCTGGCCTTCGGTGATTATCGCCGGTTGCGCAACGAGCTCGGGCTCACCCGCTGGGCGAGCGAGGCCCTACTCGCGGAGCTCGCCCGGGCCGGCCTCGAGGGCGAGCGGCGACCGACCAACCTGGGCTTCAACCCGAACCGGGCGACCTTCCTGGCCCGGCCGCGCCCCTCGGCCCCGGCGGGCTCCCGTGGCGAAGGTCCAGCTGCGGTTGGCGAGGAAGGTCCAGAGCATGACGAGCCCGGTCGTCACGAGCTGGGCCGGTAGATAGTGGAGGCCGAGCCCGTCGGTGAGCACCGCCATCGACAGGCCGGTCAGGAAGAAGCCCGCGAGCGCCACGAGGGCGAAGCGCGGGACCGCCGCACCGTGCGGCCGGTCGCTCGCGAAGGTCCAGCGCCGGTTGAGGAGGTAGGAGATCACCCCGCCGACCAAGAAACCGGCGAGGGCCGCCGGTACCGCGTCGATCCGGCCGAGCTCGACCGCGAGCGCGAGCGTGCCGTAATGGCCGATCGCAGCGAGAACCCCCACGAGCGAGAAGCTCGAGACCTCGCGCAGCAGGCCCGGGCCGGGCTCGGCGCCCGGGATCGGTGGTTGCCGGGAGGGCGGGGCGCTCAGACCCAGCCCCCGTCGCAGACATAGGTCTGGTTGGTCATGGCCGAGCTGTCGTCGGCGGCGAGGAACAGGCAGATCCGCGCCATCTCCGCGGGCTCGAGCTTGCGTTTGAGACACTGCCGGGTCATCAGCTCCTTCTCGCCCTCGGGGGTCAGCCAGAGTCGGATCTGCCGCTCCGTCATGATCCAACCCGGGGCGATCGAGTTGACCCGGATGTTGTAGGGCCCCATGTCGCGGGCGAGCGCCCGGGTGAGTCCCACGACCGCCGACTTGGCGGTCGTGTAGGCCGGCATCCCGCCCTGGCCCACCATCCAGGAGACCGAGCCGAAATTGACGATCGCGCCGCCACCGGCCTCCTTCATCATCGGGAAGACGGCCTGGGCCGCGAAGAACTGATGGCGCAGGTTCACGGCCATCCGCTCGTCCCAGTACTCGGGCGTGACGTCCTCGAGCCGGTGGCGATCGTCCCGAGCGGCGTTGTTGATCAAGACCGTGATCGGCCCGTGCGCAGCCGCCGCCTCGCCGATCACCCGCCGCAGCGCCGCGATGTCGCGCAGGTCGCAGGCGAGGAAGAGCGGGGCGGGAAGGCCCCGGGCGGCGATCCGCTCGACCGTCGCCCGGCTCGCCGGCTCGTCGATGTCACAGAAGGCGACCTTGGACTTCTGCTCGGCGAACGCCTCGACGATCGCGGCACCGATCCCGGATCCGCCGCCGGTGACGAACACCGAACGGCCCTCGAGGCTGGGATAGATCGCCCAACGGCTCACGCGACCTCCTCCGGCTGGCGAGTTCCTCCGCCCCCGGCGGATAGGGGAAAGCGGCGGGCGGGGCAACGCATCCCTCGCCGGATGCTCGCTGCTTCCTCGCCGGCTCGCCGAGGTCGGCCGACGAACCACGGGAGGAGTTGCCGAGGAGAGGTCCATGATCCTTTCGCGCCGACGCTTCGCGCTGCTCTCGACGGCCACGGCGGCGACGCTCGTCGGCCCGGCGATCGTCCGCCCGGTCGCGGCCCAGGGCCGGAACCGCGGGCGACCGAAGAACGTGATCCTGATGATCAGCGACGGGGCCGGCTTCCACACCTGGAACGCCGCCAGCTACTACCAATTCGGCGAGCTCGGCCGGCAGGTCTACGACCGCTTCCCGGTCAAGACCCTGACGACGACCTTCCCGCTCGACACGAACAAGAGCCCGACCAACGATCCGACGCCGAAGGTGGGCTACGATCCGGCCGCGGCCTGGTCGCTCTTGCCCGGCCAGGGTGATCGCGGCGGCGAGATCACCAAGAAGAAATATCCGAACTTCTTTGCTGGCTACGAGTTCGTCAAGAAATACTACACCGACAGCGCCGCGGCCGGCACCGCCCTCGCCGCCGGTATCAAGACCTTCAACAACGCGATCAATTACGACAATTTCGGCAAGCCGGTGCGGATGGTGGCGGATCTCGCCAAGTCGGCGGGCAAGAGCACGGGTGTCGTGAGCTCGGTCCAGATCAGCCACGCCACTCCGGCCTCCTTCGCCGCTCACAACGTGAGCCGTAACAACTACGCCGAGATCGGCCGCGAGATGATCGAGGAGGGTCTCTGCGACGTGATCATGGGCGCCGGCCATCCGATGTTCGACAACGACGGCCGCTACCGCGCCCCTTCGAGCGACAAGGCCTTCCGGTACGTCGGCGGAGCCGACACCTATTTTCGCGCTGCGACCGGCCGGACCTCCTATCAGTGGATCGAGACCCGGGCCGAGTTCGAGAAGCTCGCGGAAGGCACCCTCGCGCTCGACAAGCCCAAGGTCCTGGGGGTCGCGCAGGTCCACGACACGCTCCAGTTCAACCGCTCGGGCGAGGGGATGGGCAACCTCGTCCCCAACGTCCCCGACCTCGCGACCATGAGCATGGGCGCGATCGAAGTCCTCTCGAAGAACGAGCGCGGCTTCTTCCTCATGATCGAGGGCGGCGCAGTCGACTGGGCGGCGCACGCCAACGACACCGCGCGGCTGGTCGAGGAGCAGATCGACTTCAACGTGGCGGTGCGCGCGGTGGTCGGCTGGATCGAGCGCAACGGCGGTTTCGAGCAGAACCTGTTGATCGTCACGACCGACCACGGCAACGGCATCGCCTACGGGCCGGACAGCGATCGGTTCGCTTTCCAGCCCGTCGTCAACCGAGGCAAGGGTCGGCTCCCCGAGGTGCAGTGGCACTACGACACCCACACCAACGAGCTCGTCCCGGTCTGGGCCGCGGGGCCCGGCGCCGAACGGCTGGTCGCGGCGAGCACGGGCGAGGATCCGCACACCGCCCTCGTCGGTTGGGGCGATGTCCGTCGCTACCACGACAATACCGATATCGGTCGGCTGATCGTGGCCGCGGTCGCGGGCGAGCAGCGCGCGAGTGCCGACTGACCGACGCGGCGGGCCGTTCGCCCGATGGCTGGAGTTCAGGCCCGGCCCGTTCCCGTCTCCGGCACGAGCTTGTCCCGATCGCGCAGCTCCGGGAAGAGCCGCGCCCAGGCGAAAGCCGCGACGATCGTGCCGAGACCACCCAGCACGGTCGCCGGAACCGTGCCGATGAGCCCCGCCACCACGCCCGATTCGAACTCGCCGAGTTCGTTGCTGGCACCGATGAAGACCGTGTTCACCGCCGCCACCCGGCCGCGCATCGCATCCGGCGTCTCGAGCTGGACGAGCGTCTGGCGCACGATCACGCTCACCATGTCGGCCGCGCCGGCGACGGCGAGGCAGGCGAGCGAGAGGAGAAAGCTCGTCGACAGGCCGAAGCCCGCCATGGCGAGCCCGAAGACCGCGACCGCGAGGAGCATGGTCCGTCCCACCCGCCGCTCGAGCGGGCGGCGGGCGAGCCAGAGCGCCATGGCGACCGCACCCACCGCAGGTGCCGCCCGAAGCGCCCCGAGCCCGGCCGGACCCACCTGGAGAATGTCCTTGGCGAAGATCGGCAGGAGCGCGGTCGCACCCCCGAGCAGCACGGCCACCATGTCGAGCGAGATCGCTCCCAGGATCACGCGCCGGGCGCGGATGTAGGTGAAGCCCGCGAGCAGGCTCGAGAGGCCCCGTTCCTCGCCCGCCGCGGCCGGCGGCCTGGCTCCGAGCGTCGAGACGAGGGCCGAGGCGAGCAGGAGGCCCCCGAGTGCCGCGCCGAACACGACGGTCCCGCCCAGGAGCCAGAGCAGACCGCCCAGGGCCGGGCCGACGACGATCGAGCCCTGGAACGCCATCGAGTTCCAGGTCACGGCGACCCGCAGCAGGTCGGTCGGCACGAGGGTGGGCAGGAGCGCCGCACCGGCCGGGTTCGCGAAAGCCCGGGCACAGCCGAACGAGAAGACGAGCAGGAACACCGGTAGGACGGCTCGGCTCCGGACGAGCTGGAGCAGGAGGAGGCCGGCTACGGCGAGGGCCGCGAGCGCGAAAGCGGCCGCCAGCACCGTGCGGCGATCGAAGCGATCGGCCACCTGGCCGGTGAGAAGCGCGAGAAGGACCGAGGGGAGGAAGGTGACGAGACCCACGAGGCCGAGCGCGAAAGGGTCGCCCGTGAGGTCGTAGACGTGCCAGCCGACCCCGACATTGAAGATCTGGATCGCCACCCCGCTCGCGATCCGGCTCGCGAAGAAGCGCCGGAAGTCGCGATGGGCGAAAGGCGAGCCGGCGGCGGCCGGGCTCACCCGGCGGTGCTCGGACCCGCCGAGGCCGGTACCCGGGCGGCCGAGCGGCGCACGGCGCCGAGCGCGACCCAGACCCACACCGTGAGCGTGACGATCCCGAGGACGGCCGAGAGCGGGCGCTCGAAGAAGGCCAAGAGATTGCCGTCTGCCTTGATCATCGAGGTCATGAAGTGGCTCTCGATCATCTCGCCGAGCACCAGGCCCAGGATCGCCGGGGCGATCGGGAAGCCGTTCTCCTCCATGAGATAGCCGATCACCCCGAGCGTCAGCATGATGCCCACGCCGAAGATCGAGTTGTTGATCGCGAAGGAACCGACCACGCACGAGACCAGGATGAGCGGCATCAAAAACTCGCGCGGGATGGCGAGAATCTGGCGGAAGACCTTGATCGCGAGCCAGCCGAGCGGCAGCATCAACAAATTGGCCAGGATAAAGACGATGAAGATGGCGTAGAGGAACTCCGGGTTGTTGAGCATGATCGTGGGGCCCGGGTTCATGCCCTTGATGAAGAGCACGCCGATCACGATCGCCGTGATCGTATCGCCCGGGATACCGAACACGAGCGCCGGCACCCAGGCCCCGGCGAGAGCGGAATTGTTGGCGGTGCCGGCATCGACCACACCCTCGATGTGGCCGGTCCCGAACTTCTCGGGCTCCTTCGAGAACCGCTTGGAGAGTGCGTAGGTGATCCAGGCCGCGATGTCGGCGCCGGCCCCGGGCAGGATGCCGATCGCGGTGCCGACGATGTTGGAGCGGAGCACGTTGACCGGGTAGCGCTTGAAGAGCGCCCACTGACCGCGGAACACGTTGCCGATCTGCCGCTCCGCGAGGTTCTCGATCGTCCGCGGGCTCGTCACCCAGCGCAGCACCTCGGCCATCGCGAACATGCCGATCATCGCCGGGATGAAGGAGACGCCGGCGGTGAGCTCGACGCTGCCGAAGGTGAAACGCGGATGGCCGGCGGTGGGGTCGATGCCGACGGTAGCGAGCGCGAGGCCCAGCAACACCGAGACGATGCCCTTCACCGGCCGGCCGGTCGAGATGAACACGGCACAGGAGAGGCCGAAGAGCGCCAGCCAAAAATATTCGAAGGAGGAGAAACCGAGTGCGAACTCGGCCAGGATCGGCGCCGAGACGGCGAGCACGAGGCTGCCGAAGATGCCGCCGATCACCGAGAAGACGAGGCCGCAGCCCAAGACCAGCTCGGCCTGGCCCTTGCGGGTGAGGCGGTGGGCGTCCTCGACATAGGCCGCCGAGGCCGGCGTGCCGGGAATGCGCACGAGCGCCCCGGGCAGATCGCCCGCGAAGATCGCCATGGCGGTGGCGGTCACGATCGAGGCGATCGCGGGTACCGGCGGCATGAAGAAGGTGACCGGCACGAGCAGGGCCGTCGCCATGGTCGCAGTCAGGCCGGGCATGGCGCCCACGAACAGGCCGAACAGGCCCGAGAGCAGCATGATCCAGAGCGTGTAGGGCTCGAAGACGAGCCCGAGCGCGGTCTCGAAGGCGGCCATGGCGGTTACCAATAGAGCCCGGTGAGGGGCCCTTGCGGCAGGGGCACGAGGAGGAGACGGCGGAAGGCCCAGTCGATCGCGAAGCAGGCGAGCAGGGCCACGACGAACGAGCTCCCGAGCCGACCGCCGCGGAACCGGGCCGCCAGGGTCGTGGTGTAGAGCGTGGCACCGATCAGGAAGCCGAGCGGCTTCCAGAGGAGGATCAGGAGGACGAGGCCGCCCACCACGAGGCCGACGTCGAGCACGTGGCCGCCTCTGCGCGTCCACTCGCCGAGCTCGACGAGCCCGGCGACCTCGCGGCGGCGCAGCCCGCTCGCGACCAGCACGAGGCCGCAGATCGCGAAGCCCGCGGCCAGCAGGTTCGGCACGAGGCTCGGGCCGAACCGTTGGCCCGGCATCGGCGGGAAGCCCGCGGCCTCGTACGCCATGAAGGCGGCGAGCGCCAGGAGCACGACGCCGATCAGGGAATCGTGGATCCGCACGCCCGCCTCCCTCACGGGCCCGGCCGGCTCACTTGGCCAGGCCGAGCCCCTTCATCACCGCTCCGGTCGATTCGTCGCGCGCCTTCATGAAGGCGGCGAACTCCTCCGGCGGCGCGTAGACGATCGCGAAGCCGCGGCTCGCCATGAAGTCCTGGAACTCCTTGCTGTCGTAGACCTTCTTGGCGAGCGGCACGAGCTTGTCGGTGACCTCCTTGGGCAGCCCCTTGGGCCCGGCGAGCCCGCGCCAGGCGCCGAGTTGGAAGTCGAGCCCGGTCGCCTCCTTGAGGGTCGGAACGTCGGGGAAGGTGGCGTTCCGCTCCTTGCCCATGAGGGCGAGCGCCTTGACCTTGCCGGCGTCGATCAGGGCCTTGGCTTCCGGCACCGAGCAGGTGACGAAGTCGACACCGCCTGCGACCATGTCCTGGAGTGCCGTGGCGGCACCGGTCGAGGGCACCCACTGGACGTGGTCGGCCGGCAGGCCGGCGGCCACCAGCATGCCGCCGAGCGCGATGTGCCAGCTGCCGCCCTGGGCGGTGCCGGAGGCCTTGAACTTGCCCTTGGGCGCGGCCTTGATCGCGTCGAGGAGCTCCTTGGCGCTCTTGTAGGGCGAATCGCTGCGCACGATCACCCCCGCCGGGTCCTCGTTCATGAGGGCGATCGGCGTGTAGTCGGCACCGCTCAGCTCGGTCAGGCCTTGCCAGTGCATGGCCCCGATCTCGAAGGTGATGAGGCCGATCGTGTAGCCGTCGGGCGGGGCGGTGGCGACCGCCGAATGGCCGACCACGCCGGAGCCGCCGGTGCGGTTGACGACGTTCACCGGCACGCCGAGTTCGGGTTCCATGAGCTTGGCGATGATCCGGGCGGTGGCGTCGGTGCCGCCGCCGGCCGCCCAGGGCACGATGAGCGTGATCGGTCGCTCCGGCCAAGCGGCCGCGGCAGGGCCGGCGAGCGCGAACGCGAGGACAGCGAGCGCGGCACCCGCGAGGGCCGTACGGCGCGTCGATCCGCGGTGCTTCGAGCGTGTCGTCATCGGAGAGCCTCCCCCGCTCGGACGGGCGCGCGGGCCCGTCCCGTCGTTGCCGGCGGAAGCTAGCGGTCGAGCGGCGCCGCGCCAAGCGCGTCGCGGTTCTGGCCGGGCTGCAGCGGTCCGTGACCGAGGCGGCGCAGCCCCGAGAAATCCGGGTCCTCGGCTTGACGCGGCGGGCCTCGTCTCTAGAGTACAAGTCGGGTGATGGAGATCGACGGAGCGGATCGGACCCTGAGCGAATGATCGTCACGGAGGCGGCCTCCGGCCGTGGCGTTCCGGACCTGATCAACCAGCGTCGGGCAAACGACCCAGAGCTTCCCGTCCCGCCGGACCGTCGGTCCGGTGCCGATCTCTCGAGAGCCGTCACCCGATCGTCATCGTGCAGCATGCCGGCCGCGTCGCGGCCCCGGATCGATCCGCCGAGGATCGGCCCGCCGAGGATCCACCCGGGGTACGACCGGGCCCGGATCGATCGACACCCCGTCTCGAGAGCGTGGTTGACAGGACGGGACGGCCCCTCGAGGTGGCCGGGGTGGGAGGTCGCGCGACGGTCGGCACGGAAGGTGGGGGAGCGGAGAGGCCTCGCGAGCGAGCGGAGAGGTGGAAGCGGATGCAGGCTTCGAAGAGCGACTTCCAGTCCCTGATCGAGCAGGACCGGCTGGCCCGCAGCAAGCGGGCGTGGCGCGGCACCTTCCTCGACTATCTGGAGCTCGTGAAGCAGAACCCGAGGCTCGCCGACCTCGCCCACCAACGCATGTACCGGATGATCGTCGATGCCGGCGTGTCCGAGATCGACGTCGAGTCCGATCCGCGCGCCAAACGGGTGTTCGGCGACCAGCACGTCAAGGTCTACAATTTCTTCAAGGACGAGTTCTTCGGCATGGAGCGGACGCTCGACAAGATCGTCCGCTACTTCCACTCCGCGGCGATGGGCGGGGAGGAGGCCCGCCAGGTCCTCTACCTCATGGGGCCGGTGGGCTCGGGCAAGAGCTCGCTCGTCGAGCGGCTCAAGCGCGGCCTCGAGGAGCTCGACCCGATCTACGTGATCGAGGGTTCGCCCAACTTCTGCAATCCCCTGTGCCTGATCCCGCGGCATCTGCGGCCGGCCTTCGAGGAGATGCTCGGGGTCCGCATCGAGGGTGACATCGACCCGGTGACGCGTTGGCGACTCGTCAACGAGTACAAGGGCGAATACGAGAAGATGCCGGTCGTCACCATGTCCTTCTCGATCCGCGCCCGGCGCGGGATCGGCGTGGTGCCGCCGGTCGACCCGAACAACCAGGACACCTCGGTGCTCATCGGCTCCGAGGACATCTCCAAGCTCGATCGCTACAGCGAGGGCGACCCGCGGGTCCTCGAGCTCAACGGCGCCTTCAACGTCGGCAATCGCGGGATGGTGGAGTTCATCGAGGTCTTCAAGAACGAGACCGAGTATCTCCACACCATGATCACCGCGACGCAGGAGAAGATGGTGCCCGCGCCCGGCCGGCACGGCACGATCTACGTCGACACGGTGATCGTCGCCCACAGCAACGAGGCGGAGTGGCAGAAGTTCAAGGCGGACCACACCAACGAGGCGATCCTCGACCGGATCGTCGTCGTCAAGGTTCCCTACAACCTCCGCCTCTCCGAAGAAGTCAAGATCTACAGGAAGTTCCTCAAGCGCTCGCACTTCGACCTGAAGATCGCGCCGCACACGCTCGAGATCGCGTCGATGTTCGCGATCCTCTCGCGACTCGAGCCGACGCCGAAATGCGATCTGTTGACCAAGCTCAAGATCTACAACGGCGAAGAGGTGCTGGAGAAGGGCCGGCCCAAGAAGCTCACCGCGCACGAACTCCGCGAGGACGCCAAGCGCGAGGGGTTGTTCGGCATCTCCACCCGCTTCATCATGAAGGCGCTCGACGTCGCGCTCACCCGCAGCAACGGCTCGATCCATCCGATCAACGTCCGCGAGGCGTTGATCGGCATGGTCAAAGAGGCAGACTTCGCCGAGGACCTCAAGAAGCAGTACCTCGAATTCCTGCAGGACACCCTGCACAAGGTCTATCTCGAGCTCCTCGAGAAGGACATCACCAAGGCCTTCGTCTACAGCTTCAAGGACCAGGCCGAGACGTTGTTCCAGAACTACCTCGACAACGCCGAGGCCTACGTCACCAAGTCCAAGGTCAAGGACCCGGTGACGCGGGAGGAAATGCATCCCGACGAGGGCTTCTTGAAGTCGATCGAGGAGCAGATCGCGATCATCGGCCCGGCGGCCGACGGCTTCCGCCAGGAGGTGATCGCCTATCTCTGGTCGGCGGTGCGCCGCGGCGAGACACTCTCCTACACCGCCTACGAGCCCTTGAAGGAGGCGATCGAGAAGAAGCTCATGAACTCGGTGCGCGACATCAGCCGCATCATCACCAAGGCCCGCACGCGCAACGAGGAGCAACGGCAGAAATACGATGCCATGGTCGAGAATCTGCTGGCCCAGGGCTATCCGGAGGACAGCATCGACACGATCCTCAAATATGCCGCCAACCATCTCTGGAAGGACTGAGCGGCCCGCGGCCGGGCCGCCGACCGGGCCGGAGGGCCGCGCGTGAGCACGGTCTTCCGCCCCTACAGCGAGAGTGACGCGCTGCGCTCCGACCGCAGCGCCGCCGACCGCAAGCGCCATCGCGAGAAATTGCGCAAGGCGCTCAAGGAGAACATCGCCGACATCATCGCGGAAGAAAGCATCATCGGTCGCGACCGCGACCGGATCATCAAGGTGCCGATCCGCGGCGTGCGCGAGTACCGCTTCGTCTTCGGCGAGAACGAAGGCGGGGTCGGCACGGGCGACGGCTCGACCCGGCCGGGCCAGGTGATCGGCCAGGCCGGACAGAAGGGCGAACGGGGGCCCGGCCCGGCCGGCAGCGATCCCGGCGTCGATTATTACGAGACCGAGATCACCCTCGACGAGCTCGTCGAGATCATGTTCGAGGACCTCGAGCTCCCCGACCTCGAGCGCAAGGTGCTCCGCCAACTCCTGGCCGATCGCACCGCCAAGCGGCAGGGCTACAAGAAGCAGGGCATCCGCGTCCATCTCGACCGCAGGCGCACCGTGCGGGCGAAGATTCGGCGGCGGATCGCCGCCGGCGTGCCGGCCGAGACCGAGGAAGGCGAGCCGCAGCCGTTCGCCTTCCGCAAGGAGGATCTGACCTACCGTCGACTCGTGGAGGAGCAGCGCGAGGAGAGCAACGCCGTGGTGTTCTGCATCATGGACACCTCGGGCTCGATGGACCGTCTCAAGAAGTATCTCGCGCGCAGCTTCTTCTTCCTTCTCTACCAGTTCGTGCGCAGCAAGTACGAGAATACCCAACTCGTCTTCATCGGCCACCACACCGAGGCCAAGGAGGTGACCGAGCACGAGTTCTTCCACAAGGGCGAATCGGGTGGCACGCTGATCTCCTCGGGCTACAAGAAGGCCCTGGAAATCATCGAAGACCGCTACCATCCCGACCATTGGAACATCTACGCATTCCACTGCTCGGACGGCGACAATTTCGAGAGCGACAACGAAGCCGCGCTGGAGGCCGCGGCCCGGCTCTGCGAGGTCTGCAATCTGTTCGGCTACGGCGAGATCAAGCCGCTCGGTTCGCACTATTACGACAGCTCGATGTTGGAACAATTCAAGGCGCTGGCGGCGGACAATTTCCACGCCGTGCTGATCGAGCGGCGCGAGGACGTCTGGCCCGCCTTCCGCCAGCTCATGGCCAAGGACCGGGAGAAGGTGGTGCCGTGAGCGAATGGACGCTGGCCGACCTCGAGCGCTGGGACGAGCGGATCCGCGAGAAGGTCGCCGAATTCGGGCTCGACTGCTACCCGCAGGAGTTCGAGATCTGCGACCAGAACGCGATGCTGGGCTACATGGCCTATCACGGCATGCCGGCCCACTATCCGCACTGGTCCTACGGCAAGGCCTACGAGCAGACCAAGACCATGTACGACCACGGGGTCACCGGTCTGCCCTACGAGCTCGTCATCAACAGCAATCCCTGCCTGGCCTACCTGATGCGCGACAACAGCCTGCTCTTGCAGATCCTGACGATCGCGCATGTCTACGGCCACAACGACTTCTTCAAGAACAACTTCACCTTTACGAGTGCCACCCGGGCGAATGACACGCTCGCCGCTTTCAAGACCCGCGCCGACCGCGTCCGGCGCTACGCCGAGGACCCATCGATCGGTGCGGATGCGGTCGAGGCCTTCCTCGACGCGGCGCATGCACTCGCCTTCAACCGCAACCGCAACCAGGCGATCCGTAGGCTCGATCCCCAGGCCCAACGCGAGCGGGCGCTCGAGCGGGCGCGGCCGCGCCCCGACCCCTTCGCCACCCTGCATCGCCGGCCGGAACCGGTCGAGCCGGATCTGCGGCGCACTCCGCTCGAGCCCGACCTCGACCTTCTGCTCTTCATCCGTGACCACAATCGCGACCTCGCCGACTGGCAGAAGGACCTGTTGACGATCGTCGACGAGGAAGCCCGCTATTTCCTCCCGCAGATCGAGACCAAGATCATGAACGAGGGGTGGGCCAGCTTCTGGCACCACCGGATCCTGAGTTCGCTCGAGTTGCCGGCCGCTCTGCATCTCGAGTTCCTGGTCCGCCACAACCAGGTCGTGAGCCCGCACCGGGCTGGCATCAACCCCTACCATCTGGGCTTCTGCGTCTGGCGCGACATCGAGCGGCGCTTCGGCGGCGAGGGTAGCCCGGAAGCGCGCGCCAAGCTCATGGCGGTGCGCGAGACCGACCGCGACACCTCGTTCCTGCGCCGCTTCCTCACCCGGGAGCTCATGCACGAGCTCGACCTCTTCACCTGGAAACCGCGCGGCGAGCATCTCGTCGTCTCGGAGGTGAGCGACGAGGAGGGCTGGGAGGCCGTGAAGGCCCAGCTCCTCGTGCAGGTCGGCACCGGCTCGATCCCGGTCATCGCCGTGGTCGACGCCGACTATCGCGGCACCCGCACCCTCTATTTGCGGCACGAGCACGACGGCCGCGACCTCGACATCGGCAGTGCGGAGAAGACCCTCGCCCACGTCCGCACGCTCTGGGGCCACAAGGTCCATCTCGAGACGCGGCTCAAGGGGCGACCGGCGCTCCTCACCTCCGGGCCCGACGGGTTCGACGCGAAGCTCCTGGTCTGAACCGGGCCTCAGCCGGCCGCGGCCCGGAACAGGGAGCGGTTGGCCAGCGTGGGAATCCGGCCGCCGTGCAGGCGCCGGGCGACCGCCTCGCCGAGGCCGCGGGCCAGGAGGCCCGCGAGCGCGGGTCGCCGGCCGAGCAGCCTGGCCAAGGCGGCCAACTCGCCGCGACGCGCCGCTTCCAACGCCCGGCGATAGAGCCGGGCGAGCTCGATCCGTGCCCGCCTTCGGGCCAGTGCCGCCGCCACGCGGGCATCGGGATGTCCGGCGAGGCTCCGCTCGGCGAGCGCCTGCACCTCGAGCATGTGGTCGAGCGTGGCGAGCGCGCCCGTGCTCGCCACCTGGGAGCCCGGCCGCAGGCGGTAATGGTAGAGCGGCTCGGCCAGGAGCCAGCAGGCGGCCCCGGCGGCCATGCAGTCGACGGCCATGAGGAAATCGTCGGAGCGACCGGCCCGGGCCCGCCAGCGGACCCCTGTGCGCAGGAGGAAGTCTCGCCGGATCAGGGGCTTGAGCGTGCCGTAGCCGATCGTCTCGGGGGGATCGCGGTCGAGGAAGCGGGCGGCGTCGAGAGGGCTCGTCCCGGCCGGCTCGTCGAGCAGCAGCCGGGCCGCCGGCCAGCTCGTCCCCTCGGCCTCGATCCACTGGTCGTCGGCGAGCCAGTCGGCGCCGACCGCCTCGGCCGCCCCTACCACGCGCTCGAGCCGCTCCGCCGCCATCCGGTCGTCGCCGTCGAGCACCGCGAGCCAACGGCCACGGGCCAGCCCGAGTGCCTCCTCGCGCGTAGCCGTGGCGCCGAGATTGCGGTCCCGGCGGACCAGGCGGACCCGGCTGTCGCGCGCCGCGAAGGCCGCCGCGATGTCGGGCGAGGCGTCGTGCGAGGCGTCGTCCACCACGATCACCTCGAGGTCGGCGAGGGTCTGGGCGAGCACCGAGGCGAGCGCCTGGCCGAGCCAGGGCGCCACCTGGTAACTCGCCACGAGCACGCTCACCCGCGGCACTGCACCACCGTCCCCCCGTCGACCCGGTCTCCTCGCCCCGACTCCGCGACCTCGTCCACGCGGATCGCCCCTGTACGGAAGCGGCCTTGCCGGCTAGCTCCGGGCCGAGCCCGGAGACCTCCCTTGCGTCTACGCATCACCACCTGGAACGCCAATTCGGTCCGCCTGCGCGAGGCGGCCCTGCGCCGGATCGTCGCCGAGATTCGCCCGGACGTGCTCTGCCTGCAGGAGACCAAGGTCGAGGACGACAAGTTCCCGCACGAACTGTTCGCCGAGCTCGGCTTCCCCTATCGCCACGTGCACGGCCAGAAGGCCTATCACGGTGTCGCGATCCTCTCGAAGCTGCCGCTCGAGGACTGCCACAGCCGCAAATGGTGCGGGGTGGAGGACTGCCGCCACGCGGTCTGCCGCCTGCCGGGCGGGATCGAGCTGCACGATCTCTACGTCCCGGCGGGCGGCGACGTCCCCGACCCCGAGGCCAACCCCAAATTCGCCCACAAGCTCGCCATGGTGCGCGAGCTCACCGAATGGTTCGCCGCCCGCGAGGGCGACGGTGCCCGGCTCGTGCTCCTGGGCGACCTCAACATCGCCCCGCTCGAGAACGACGTCTGGAGCCACCGGCAGCTCCTCGACGTGGTTTCGCACACGCCGGTCGAGACCGAAGGGCTCCTCGCGCTCCAGCGCTCTTACGGCTTCCTCGACGCGGTCCGGGCCGTGATCCCGCCCGAGAAGAAGCTCTACACCTGGTGGTCCTACCGGGCCCGCGACTGGTCGGCCTCCGACCGCGGGCGCCGGCTGGACCACATCTGGCTCTCGCCCGCCCTCGCGCCTGCGCTCGTGACGGCCGAGGTCCGCCGCGATGCCCGCGGCTGGGAGAACCCCTCCGATCACGTGCCGGTCACGGTCGAGCTCGCGCTGTGAGAGCCGGCCGACCGGCCCCCGAGCCGCCGTCGCCGATCAGGGTGAAGGCCGCCCAGTAGGAGGGGTGAGAAAGCCGCGGATCGGCCAGCAACCGGCGCTGGGCGGCACGCAGGGCGCGGGCGGCACCGGCCTCGGGCGCCCGGGCCCAGGCCGCGAAGGTGGCGGTCACGAGCGCCACGGTAGCGTCCGAATCGACCTCCCAGTGGCTCGCGAGCACGCGCCGGGCGCCGGCCCGCAGGAAAGCGCCGGCGAGCCCGCCCAACGCCTCCCCGCCGCCCGGCCCGCCGGAGGCGGCGGTGTTGCAGGCCGACAGGCTCACCCATTCGGCATCGAGCTCCAGAAGCGCGATCTCGCTCGCCCCCAGGAGGCCGTCGTCGGCCGGGCCCGGCCGCGCCGGCGGGGTCAGGACCAGCGCCGGTTCGCTGGCGCAGCGCAGCTCGCCCGGTAGAAGCCCGTGGGTGGCGAAGGCGATCACCCGGTAGCGGCCGAGCGGGAGTCGGCGGACGACGGGTTCGCGCGCGTCCCGACCGAGGAGGAGGGTGCCGCCACCGCCCGCCAACGCCCGCGCCACGCCTCTGAGCTCGAGGGCGGTCTCGGGCAGGGGCGGAAGGGCGCGCAGCAGACGCGGGTCGAGGGGCTCGTCCTCGCGACAGGTCTCGGCCGCCTCGGCGAGCGCGCCCCGCGCTCCGGCCCCGCCGCCGAGCACCGGATCGCCCACTCCCAGGAAAGAGTCGCGATCGGCGGCGCGACTTTCCCGCCCGCGGGCGAGCGGCAGGCTCGCCACCGCCGGCAGCACGGAGATCGCCCGCTCGGCGGCGAGCCATGCCGAGCCGGCCCCGTCGCCCGTCACGAGCACACCGAGCGGCACCCCCTGGAGCGGTCCGTCGGGCACGACCAGGAGATGGTCGCGCCCCGCGAGGGCGGCAGCCAACGGCTCGAGAAGGGCGGCGTGCAGCGAACGGGCCGTGGCCCGGTCGAAGGTGTCCGTGCCCGGGGCGAAGCCGAGCCCGGCGCGCAATCGCCCGACGGCCCGACGGACCGCGGCGGTGCCGAGCGGTGCGCGGTGCGCCGCGATCCCTCGATCGGCGCCGAGCGCGAGGGCGAAACTGGCCTCCGGTGTCACGACGAGGCGGACCATCGCCTCCCCCGGGGCCAGGAGCGCCGCGACTTCCTCGGCCGGTACGACCCGGGGTGCCGTGAGCGCGCCGTAGCGCGGGAAGCGGGCCTGGATCTCCCGCTCGAGCGTCCGTCGGCGGACGAGGAGCTCGCTCCGCTCGGCCTCGAGGGCGGCGGCCTGATCGCGAGTCGGCGCTCGAGCGTCCTCGAGCCGGAGCCGGCCGAGCCGCAAGGTGGCCGATAGGAGCCGCTCCTCGGTCTCCTGCAGCGCCCGCGCCTGCTCGCCGAGTCCGGCATCCGCGGCGGCGAGCCGGCTCGCCGCCCGTCGCTCCACATCGGCGAGCCGCGAGGCCGGGGCGAGCTGGGCGACCCGCCAGGCGGAGGCGAGCGATGCCGCCCGCTCGCTCGGCCGCCGTGCGCTCTCCGCGAGCAGGAGATCGAGATGCGCGGCCGTCGCCGCGTCCGAATAGCGGAAGCCTTCGCCGAGCGCCGCCTCCGCGAGGCGGGCCGCCTCGGAGAAATGGGCGAGCGCCGGTTCGATCCGCCCCGCCGCCCGCTCGATTCGCCCGAGCTCGGCCAGGAGCTCGATCGTCGTCGGCCCGTCGCCGAACAGCGCTCGGGCCTGGCGGAGCGCGAGCGTGGCATGCCCACGCCCCGCCTCCGGCCGGCCGTCCTCGCGCTCGAGGGCGGCCAGCCGGGCGCGGGCGAAGAGCTGGCCGGTCCGCTCGCGCTCCCGCTCGAGCACGGCGATCGCGGACTCGAGCAGCCGGCGCGCGCTCGCCCGCTCGCCGAGGTCGGCGAGCACGCCGGCGAACGTCGTCCGGGCCCGGGCGGTCTCGGCCGCGTCCGCGCCATAGGCCGCCTCGCGCAGGCGGACCGCCTCCTCGGCCATCGCCCGGGCCTCGGCGAGCTCGCCTCGGCTCCGTTCGAAGGCGGCGCGGTAGAGGAGGTAGCGGGCGCGGCGATCCTGGCCCGGAGAGCGCTCGACCAACCGCTCGGCTCGGGCGAAGGCGGTCCGCGCGTCGGCGATCCGACCGTCGAGGGCGAGATTGAGGCCGAGAGCCGCGAGTGTCGCAGCGGTCGCCGGCGCCTCGGGCCCCTGGGCGGCGCGCTGCAGGGCGAGTGCGCGCTCGTGGGCGCGCACCGCCTCGGCGAAGCGCCCGGCATGGTCGAAGGCGCGCGCGAGGTTCGCGAGCCGGCGATGGTCGGTGATCTGCTCGACCCGAAGCGGCCGGCCCGCGGCGTCGGTCGCTCGGGCGAGCTCGGCGAGCGGCCCGAGCCGGCCGCCGCGCCGTAGGCTCGCGGGCTCCGCCCCCGGCACGAGCAGCCGCTCGACCACCGGCACGAGCTGCGGCAGCACCGCGCCCGCGATCGCCCGGCCGTCACCGGCCCCACGGGCGGCCAGGGTCAGCATGGGCCAACCCTCGGCATCGGTGCAACGGCGGACCAGCACCTCGACCCCGGCATCGAGCGAACGGCGCTCGAGCGGCCCACACGCGCTCGCCGGCGCGTCCCAGAGGGCCAGCTCGCGCTTCTCCAACAGCGGCGCGAGGTCCTCGCCGTCGCGGATCGGGAAGCGCCGCAGCCGGCCCGCCGGCTCTTCGAAGCTCCCGCAGCGGAGCTCGATGTCTTCGAACCGGACGAGCAGGCCCGCCTCGGCGACCTTGACGGCCCGGCAGGTCTCGCCGGTTTCGACGCCGGCCACCAGCAGCTCGTCGCCGACCGCGAGCCGGCCGCGGCCGGCCTCGGCGAGCAGGGCGCCGACCGGCCCGCCCGTTTCGCAGCCGCCGAGCGCCAGCGCGAGGATCGCGGCGAACCACGCTCGGCGGTGCGGCTCGCGCGGACGGTGGGCGGGTGTCATTGCGGTACGGGCCGATCGCCGCGATCGTTCGGGCTCTGGCGCTCGCGCGAGGGCGAGGCCGACGGGCTCTCGGCGCTGCCGCCACAGCCCGGCCCGCCGCAGTCGACCGGCACGCCGATCCGATACTGCCGGGTCTCGAGCCAGCGCTCCCAGGCGGCGAGGCCGGAAGGCCGCAGCGCCGCCGGGACCTCGCTCTCCTCGCGATCGAGCCCGGCCGCAGCGGCCGGAACCGCTCCGAGGAGACCGAGCGCGACGGCGAGCGCACGGCTCGCGGGTGGTCGGGTCAAGGCACGACCTCCTCGATCGTCGTCGACGATGCGATAGGAGCCCGGCGAGCGCAAGACGTCGGTGATCGGCGACACGGGTCGGGCATCGCGGCGCGCGTCTGGACGGCGCCGGCGGGTGGCGCCAGGATCCACCGCCCGGAAGGGGAGGAGACATGCGGATCGCGGTCGTCGGCGTCGGGGCGGTGGGCGGCTTTTTCGGGGCCAGGCTCGCCGCGGCCGGGGAGGACGTGGTCTTCGTGGCCCGCGGCGCGCACGGCCGGGCGCTGCGCACGGGCGGGCTGCGGCTCCGTTCCCCGCTCGGCGATCTCCACCTCCAGCCGCTGCGCGTGCTGGTGCCGGGCGAGCGATCCGACCGCCCGGTCGGCCTCGTCCTGGTCGCCGTCAAGATGTACGATCTCTCCGCCGCCGCACCGGCCGTGGCGGCACTCGTCGGACCCGAGACGCTCGTCCTGCCGATCGAGAACGGGGTCGAGGCGGGCGACATCCTGGCCCCCGTGGTCGCACCGGCTGAGGTGGCACCCGCCGTCGCCTATATCGGCGGTCACATCGAGGAGCCGGGGGTGATCCGCCACGTCGGCACCACCGCCCGGCTCGTCTTCGGTTCACCGGACGGCCGCCCCGACCCGCGTCTCGAGGCTTTCGCCGGCGCCTGCCGGCGGGCCGGGATCGACCACGTCGTGAGCCCGGCCATGGCGGTCGAGCTCTGGCGAAAATTCGTCTTTCTCGCCCCCTTCGCGGCGATGACCGCACTCGCCCGGGTCCCGGCCGGCGGCCTGCGCGAGGATCCGGGGCTCTGGGCCCGCACCCGCGCGCTCGTCGAGGAGGCGGCGGCGGTCGGCCGAGCGCGCGCCGTGCCGCTGCCCGACGGCATCGTCGACGACCGGCTCGCGCTGATTCGCGGCCTGCCGGCCGGCATGCGCTCCTCGATGCTCACCGACCTGTTGGCCGGCCGACCGCTCGAGCTCGAGTGGCTCCTGGGCGCGGTCGTCCGCCTGGGCGAGGCCTCGGGCGTGCCGGTCCCGGAGAGCCGGGCGGTTCTCGAGGCGCTGCGCGCCACCCTCGCCGCCGGCTCGCCGGCTCAGCCCGAGGGTGGGGAGCGGACCAGCCGATAACCCTCGGGTTCGGTCACCAGGAACCGGTGCTCGCCCGGTTTCGGCTCGAGCTTCTGCCGGAGCCGGTAGATGTGGGTCTCGAGCGTGTGGGTCGTGACCCCGGCATTGTAGCCCCACACTTCCCCCAGCAGCACCTCGCGCGGGACGGGTCGATCGCCCACCCGGTAGAGATATTTGAGGATCGCGGTCTCCTTGTCGGTCAGATGGATCTTCTTCTGTCCCGCGATCAGCATCTTGACCGCCGGGCGGAAACTGTAGGGACCGATCTGGAAAGAAGCGTCGTCCGAGAGCTCGAACTGGCGGAGCTGGGCCCGCAGCCGGGCCATCAGCACCCCGAGCCGGACCGGCTTGGCGACATAGTCGTTGGCGCCCGAATCGAGACCCAGGATCGTGTCGGCGTCGGTGTCGTGCGCCGTCAGCATCACGATCGGGCATTTGACGCCGTTGCGTCGCAGGAGCCGGCAGAGATCGCGGCCGTCGCCGTCCGGCAGGGCCACGTCGAGCACGATCGCATCGTGCGGCGACCGGCGGGTGAGGTCGAGCGTCTCGCGCACGCTGCCCGCCTGATCGACCGCGAAGCCCTCGTGCAGCGCGAGCTGCTCGGCGAGCTCGCGCCGGAACTCGGCGTCGTCGTCGACGATCAGCACCCGGTGGCTGGCGCCCATGGTCGTGACCCGAGCCTCGGCGAAGGCAGGCGGAAGCTAGCCGACCGCTCCCGCACCGGGAAGAGCGGGTGCCTGCGGTGGCACCCCGGGCCGACCGGGCCGTCACCCTCCGGTAACGTCACCCTCCGGTAACGAGGAGGGGGTCGCGGGTCTCGCCTTGCACGCGGCCATTGGTTATGGCGGGCGGGGCCGGCGCCCGAGGGCGGGTGCCGGGGTCGATCGAGGGCCGCTCCGCTCCGGTGCTCCTGGCCGCCCACGTTCTGTTGCTGCTCGTGCTCCTGGCGCACGCGCCCGAGGGCGTGCTCGATCCCGGCGCGCGCGAGTTCGTCGTTCTTCTGGGCGCCCTCGGCATCTGGCGCTACGCCTGGGGCGGGCTGCATCTCGTTCGAGCCGTCCTCTACCGCAACCTCGTCTTCCCGGGGCTGCGGCAGCGGGCCGAACGGCGCGCGGCGCAGGCCGGCGGGCCGCCCGTCCCCGAGCTCGCGCTCGTCGTGACCGCCTATCGGATCCGACCCGAGACGCTCGCCACGGCGGTCCGCGCCGCCCTCGAGGAGGCCGGACGCGTCGGGGTGCCGACCACGCTCGCCGTGGCTCTGGTCGAGCCGGCCGATCTCCGGCTCGTCAAGCGGCTCGCCGCCCGCGCCCCCGAGGGGCTGCGGCTGCGGCTCGTCCTCGTCCGACTGCCGCCCACGGGCAAGCGGCAGGCGCTCGCCGTGGCGCTTCGGGCGCTCTCCCGGCGGCGGATCGACCCCGAGGCGGCGGTCGTGGTGATGGACGGTGACGCCGTCCTCACACCCGGCTCGCTCGTCCGCACGCTGCCGTTCCTGCGGGCGATGCCCGAGCTCGCCGCACTCACCACCGATCAGGACGCCCGGGTCGAGGGCTCCTTCCTCATGCGCGCCTGGCACCGGCTGCGCTTCGCCCAGCGCGATCTGATCATGAGCTCCCTCGGCCTCTCCCGCCGGCTGCTCTCGGTGACCGGACGGATGTCGGTCTATCGGGCCGCGGTAGCGACCGACCCCGGCCTGATCGAGCGGATCGAGCACGATGCTCTCGACCATTGGCGGCTCGGCCGGATCGAGCTCCTGACCGGCGAGGACAAATCGACCTGGCTCTGGCTGCTCGAGCGGGGCCGGGCCATGCTCTACGTGCCCGACGTGCGGGTCCTGACGATCGAGGACCCGCCGGCCCCCGGCTTCTTCACGGCCAGCACGATGCTGATGCTCCGCTGGTCGGGCAACATGCTGCGCGGCGGCCGCCGGGCCCTCGCCCTCGGCCCGCGCCGGGTGGGCCCTTTCCTCTGGTGGTGCCTGGTCGATCAGCGGGTCTCGATCTGGACCCCGCTCGTGGGCCCCGCGGCCGCCCTCCTCTCGGGGCTCCTGCTCGCCCCGGCGATCCTCTGGGCCTACGCCGTCTGGGTGCTCGCCACCCGGCTGCTTCTGGCCCTCGGGCTCCTCGCGGTCGGCCGGTGGCCGAGCGGGGCCTGGCCGCTCCTGATTTATTACGGTCAGGTCTGGGGGGCGCTCGTCAAGGGCTGGGTCCTGTTCCGGCTCGACCGCCAGCGCTGGACGCGGCAGGCGATCGTGCTGCGGCCGGCGGCCGGCGGGCCGATGCGGACGCTCGGTTCGCACGGTCTGCACCTGTTGGCGCTCGCGGCGCTCCTCCTGGCCGTGGGGCTCGCCACCGGCGTCCTCGCCTGGCCGGCCGGGGTCGGCCTCGGCCGGTCGTTCTGAGGGAGCGCCCATGGCGAGCGAGATCGTCCACGAGGCCGAGGTCCACCGCCAGCACGTCCGGCTGCGGATCCCGATCGTGATCGAGATCGACGGTCAGCGCTTCACCGTCGACGATTGGTCGCTCGGTGGCTTCGGCGTGCTCGGGAGCCTGCCTCGGCGGCGCTCGGGCGAGCGGTTCCGGATCCGATTGCACCTGCCTTTCGAGGATTTCGAGCTCACCCTCGAGACCGAGGCCGAACTCGTCTACCGGCTCGAGGACGAGAGCCGCTTCGGCTGCAAGTTCGTGGGCCTCGCCGCGGGCCAGCTCGCCCTCTTCCGCTACGTCGTCGACGCCTATCTGTCGGGCGAGATCGTGAGCGCCGGCGATCTGTTGGCGGTGCGGGCGCGAGCCGCCGGCGGCGGGCCGCCCGCCGGCCGCACGGTCGTCGAGCGCGGCCGCCGGCGGCCGCTCGCGCTTCTCGCCCGCGCGGGTGCTTTCCTCCTCTTCCTGGCAGCCGCCGCGGGGCTCGCCGGTCTCGCCTGGTCGGGCGCCCGGGAGCGCTGGTTCACGGTGCGGGCCGAGGCCGCGATCGTCGAGACCCCGGTGGTCCGCGTGACGGCCCCGGCCGCCGGTCGGCTCCGGCCCGGCGAGCCCGACCCGGTGCTGGCGATCGGTGCCCCGATCGGCACGGTCCAGGGCGAGGGAGGCGAGCTGCCGGTGACCAGCCCATGCGAGTGTGCGCTCGTGGAGTGGCTCGCGGCCGCCGGCGAGCGGGTCGAGGCCGGTCAGCCGGTAGCGCTCCTCGCCGCTGCCGATAGGCCGCTCGTCGTTCGGGCGAGCGTGCCGGCGCGCACCGGCGGTCGCCTGGCGATCGGCGATCCGGCGGAGATCCTGCTGCCCGGCGGCGGCACGGTGGGCGGACGCATCGAGCGGATCGACCTGCGCCCGCAGCTGTTGGGGCTCGCCTCGGGCGATCCGGTGGCGGCCGCCCGTCGACCGCTGAGCGTCGTCGTTCGTCCCGAGCGGCCGCTCGACTTCGGCCTGCTCGCCACTCCGGTCGAGGTCCGCTTCCGCTGAGGCACGGCCGCCACGCCGGCCCGCTTGCTACGCCCCGCTCGAAAGCTAAACTCAGACACGGAGCCGGCTTTCCGGCCGCGGCGCGGGCCGTCGGCCGGCCGCCTCGCGACGGACGGGAGGACGCCATGCTGCTCGCGGGCCTGCTCGACCGCCTCATCCGTGTCGGCACGCTCGGCGTGATCGACGCCGCCGGCCGAAAGCGTGTCTTCCGGGGACCGGAGCCCGGCCCCAGGGCCACCATCCGGCTGCACGACCGGGCGATCGAGTGGCGCATCCTCCTCGACGGCGAGCTCGCGCTCGGCGAGGCCTGGATGGACGAGCGGCTCACCCTCGAGGAGGGCACGCTCTACGACCTGCTCGAGCTGGTCATGAGCAACCTCGCCAAGGGCGATCGCCGCGGCTGGGTCGGCCGGGTCCAGCGCGGCCTGAACGCCCTGCGCACCGCCTACGACCGCAACCCGATCGGCCGCGCCAAGCGCAACATCGCCCACCACTACGACCTCTCGGGCGAGCTCTACGAGCTCTTCCTCGACAGCGAACGCGAATATACCTGCGCCTACTTCCCGCGGCCCGACGCCGACATCGAGGAGGCGCAGCGCGCCAAGGAGCGGCACATCGCCGCCAAGCTCCTGCTCGAACCCGGCATGAAGGTCCTCGACATGGGTTGCGGTTGGGGTGCGCTCGGTCGCTATCTCGCCCGCACCTTCGACGTCGAGGTGACCGGCGTCACGCTCTCGAAGGAGCAGGTAGCCTACGCCAATGCCCGCGCCGAGCGCGAGGGGCTCGCCGGCCGCACCCGCTTCCTCTACCAGGACTATCGCGAGGTCGAGGGCCGCTTCGACCGGATCGTCTCGGTCGGCATGCTCGAGCACGTCGGCAAGGCGCACTACCGGGAGCTCTTCGCCAAGATCGGGGCGCTCCTCACCGACGACGGTGTCGCGCTCGTCCACTCGATGGGCCACATGGCCGGCCCCGGCTACCCCAATCCCTGGATCCGCAAATACATCTTCCCGGGTGGTTACATCCCGGCGCTCTCGGACGTGCTGCCGCCCCTCGAGCGGTCCGGCCTCTGGCTCACCGACTGCGAGATCCTCCGCCTGCACTATGCCGAGACCCTGCGCTGCTGGCGCGAGAAGTTCGAGTACAACCGGGCGCGGATCCGCCGGATCTACGACGACCGCTTCTGCCGGATGTGGGAGTTCTACCTGATCGCGAGCGAGCTCTCCTTCCGCGTCGGCGATCTGATGATCTTCCATCTGCAGCTCGCCAAGGACCGGGCCGCGGTGCCGCTCCTGCGCGACTACATGGTGGACCGCGAGCGCGAGCTGGCCTCGGCCGAGCGGCCGCCGCGGCTGCGCGCCGCGGAGTGAGTGCGCCGGCGCCCGTCCCGCTCGCCGTCCAGGAGCTGGGCGCGGGCCCCCCGGTCCTCGTCCTGCACGGCCTTCTGGGTCAGGGGCGCAACTGGACGAGCCTCGCCCGTCGTCTCGCCCGGGGCCGCCGCGTCCTCCTCGTCGATCTGCGCAATCACGGTCGCTCGCCGCATCACCCGGTCATGACCTACCCGGCCATGGCCGCCGATCTCGCCGCCCTCCTCGAATCGCGCGGGCTCGGCCGGGTGGCCCTCCTCGGCCACAGCATGGGCGGCAAGACCGCGATCGTCCTCGCCTGCACCCGCCCCGAGCTCGTCGAGCGGCTGGTCGTGGTCGACGTCGCCCCGGTCGACTACGGCCCGCGCCCCGATTTCGCGGCCTATCTCGAGGCCATGCTCGCGATCGATCCGGCCGCGCTCGGCCGCCGGGCCGAGGTCGAGGCACGGCTCGCGAGGAGCGTCCCCGACGCCCGCGTTCGCGCTTTCCTCGCGAGCAATCTCGACAGCCGGGAGGGCCGGCTCGCTTGGTTGCCGAACCTCGAGGTCCTCCGCCGGTCGCTGCCGGAGATCGCCGGGTTCCCGCGCGATCTGCCTGCCGCACCTTCGGACCTGCCGGCCCTCGCGATCGTGGGCGGCCGCTCGGACTATGTCCGGCCCGAGCATCTCCCGGCCTTCCGGCGGCTCCTGCCGGCGCTGCGCCTCGAGACGGTGGCGGAGGCCGGGCACTGGGTCCACGTCGATGCGCCGGAGGCGGTGCTGGCGGCGCTCGATTCGTTCCTGCCTCGGGCCTGAGCACGCGCGCCGCGGGCGTGTTCGGCTCCGGGCCGATCGCTTCCTTGGACAGGAGCGGCCGGACGTGGCAGGGTCCACCGAGGAGTCTCGTCGTGCGGGGGCGGCTCATGCGAAGGATCCTCTCTGGCGGCGTGTTGCTCTCGCTCGGGCTCGTCGCGGCGCACGCCGCGGTCGAAGCCTGGATGGAGGCACGCGCGGTCCTCGCCCTCGAAGAGGCGAGCCGGCGACTGCCGGAAGGCTCGCGGCTGGTCTGGGACCGGCTCGATGCCCAGCCCTTGCGACTGGCCGTGGTGCTCGAGGGCGTCCGGCTCGCTCTGCCGCCGGGCGGCGCGGTGCGCGGCCTCGAGGTGGGCAGCGTGCGCCTCGCCCAGGCCACGGGCAGGGTCGACAGCCTCGGCCGCACGGGCTCGGTGCGAGCGGGCGAGCTTCGGATCGAGCTCGCCGAGGGTCGCGGCACCCTCCAGGCGGCCGAGGTCGAGGGCGATGCGGTCGAGATCGAAGCCCTGCAACGCGCGCTCGCCGCACCCGACCCGCTCGCGGCACTCGGTGAGCTCCGGCTCGGGCCGGTGCGCGCCCGCGACGCGACGCTCGAGGCGCCGGGCGGCCGGCTCGTGGTGCCGCGCATCGCGATCGGCGGCTATGCCGAGCGTCGGCTCGAGGGGCTGGCCCTCGAAGGGCTCGCGGCCGAGGGCCGGGCCGGGGGGCGCGCGCGCCTCGACAGCCTCGAGGCGCGCCTGCTCGATCTGCGCGCGCTGGAGCCGGCAGCGTTGGCCGCCGTCGAGAACGATCCGGCCGGCCTCCTCGCGCTGATCGACCGGCTCGCGATCGAGGCGGTGCGGCTGCGCGGCCTCGAGTTCCGCGCCGGGGACGATGGCCTGCGCCTTTCGGCGCTCGGTCTGGAGCGGGCGGGGAGCGGGCGCATCGAGAACTTCGCCCTCGACGGGCTCGCGATCGACGGCGAGGGGAAGGGCAAGGGCGAGCTCGGCCATCTCTCGCTCGCGCTGCTCGACTGGAGCCGGGTCCGCCTCGACCGGCTCGCCGCCGCCGCGGCTCGGCTCGGCGAGGCCGCTCGGGATGCCGAAGAGGAAGATGGCGACGGGGACGATGCCGAGGAGACGGAGCCGGCGCAGGATCCGGAGGACGGTGGCGAGGCGACGGCCGAGGCGGGGTCGGCCGACCAGCCGCCGTCCGAGCCGGGCGAACCCGGCGGGGAGACGGAGACTCTCGCCACCTCCTTCGCGGGGCTCGAGCTCGCGGGCGAGCTGCTGGAGCTCCGGATCGGGCCGATCCGTCTCGACCGGCTCGCCGCCGGCGACCGCCAGGCCGGGCTCGCACTTCGGCACTTCTCCTTCGACGGGCTCGAGGCGGGCCGTCTGGGTGCGCTTTCCCTCGAAGGGTTCGAGGCGCGCGGCGAGGAGGGCTGGGCGGTCCGCCTCGCCGCCTACGAGCAGAGTGCGGTCACCGTCGGGCCCGCCGACCTCGCCGCGCGGGTCGAGGCGGCACCCCGCACCACCGAGGGCCTGCAGGCGCTCACCGCCGAGCTCGCCAGGCTCCCTTGGCAGGGCAGCTCGGCACTCACCGGCCTCGCCCTCGAGAAGGACGGGCGGACCGGCTTCGCCGCCGGCCGGTTCGCGGTCGCGCTCGACGAGACGGGCCCGCGCAAGCGCACGCGCGTGAGCCTCGACGATCTGGTCGTCGACCCGGGGGTGCTCGGCGACGAGCAGGCGGCGGCCAGCCGGCAATGGACGGGGACCGATCGGATCGAGCTCCGGGCCCGGCTCGCCACGCTCTACGACGAGGCGAGCCGAGAGGTGGCGCTCGAGGAGCTCTCGTTCGACGCCGCGCGCCAGCTCGCGGTCCGGCTGTCGTTCCTCGCCCGCCTCGGTGCCGACCCGGCGGTCGATCCGGTCACGGCCTCGACCGACGCCGAGCTGGTGCGCGCCGAGCTCGAACTGCGCGACCAGGGCGCCATCGACCGCTTCCTCGCGGGCATGGAGCAACAGATGCGCAAGAAGCGGCCGGAGCTCGTGAAGCAGCTCGTCCGCGACTTCCGCCGCGAGGAGCCTGGCCGCTCGCTGCTCGACCAGAAGCGCGCGGCCGAGCTCGAGAAGTTCCTCCTGAAGCCGCGCGTGCTCGTGATTCGGCTCGTCCCGGCCGAGCCCGTGAGCTTCTTGGCGGGCTTCATGGGCGCCGTCGCGACACCCGGCCAGGCGGTCAAGACCCTGGGTCTGTCGATCGAAGCGCGCGGCGACTGAGCCGGCGGGGCCCCGGTCCGACGCGGCTCAGCGCATCTCGGCCCCGGTCCGGTCCCATGTGGGGATGTAGTCGGAGCGCAGATTGTGGGTGTGGACGTGAGCACCCTTGGCGATCGCCTCGCGGGCCGAGCCGATCGGAGCGCCGTACTTGATCACCTTCTCGCCCTCGGCGATCGGCCGGCGCGCGATCTTGTGGCCGATCGGCACCTCTCGGTCGAGGCGGACCACTGCGCCGTCGATCGAAAGTTCGGTCCCGGCCGGCAGATCGCAACAGGCGACCACGACATTGTCCTCGGGGGCGAGCAGGAGGATCCGCCGGTCGGTGCCACCGGTTTCGAGCGCGGCCTCCACTCCGCTCGTGACGATCCGCCCCATCGCCGTCCCCCTCAGAACTTGCCGTACTTCAGATAGGCTCGTTGCGGGTCCTCGCCCGCCAGGATCGCCTTGCGGATCAGGTTCTCGGTGCCGATCGCCCGCTCCGCCTCGGCCACCACCTCCTCGGCCCGGGCGTTCGGCACGATCACGATACCGTCGGCATCGGCCAACAGATAATCGCCCGGCAGGATGCGGACCTCGCCGATCACGATCGGCACATCGAGCGCGTCCACGAGCCAGAACGAGACGATGTCCTTGGGCGTGGTGTGGGTGTAAGCGATCGGGAAGCCGATCTTCTCGATGAAAGCGAGATCGCGGGTCGCCCCGTCGACGACGTAGCCGAGCACGCCCCGGTGTTGAAGCGTCTCGGCACTCAGCTCGCCCATCAAGGCGACCGCACGGGTGTGCGGCTGGCAGACCAGCACGTGCCCCGGCTTCGCCTTGGAGAGGAGCCCGGTCCATTCGAGAAGCGTGGTGTGCCGATCGGCCGCCTCGTCGACATGGCCCGTCACGGTCTGCACCGGGCCCGCCAGCGGGCGGCTCCGATCGTGCAGCCGGATCTCGGGCGGCAGCACGAAGTTCCGAAGCCCCATCGCCCGCATCACGTCGTTCAAGACGCCCGTGTAGCAGCGCTCGAGACGTGCCCCGATCGCGTCCTTCGCCATCCTCGCGGCCTCCCTCTGGGCCCGACCATCCTAGCGGAGGGGCCGCGGTCGGGAAGCCGCGCTCGCGGATACCCGTTCGGCTAACCGGCTCGGCTCGGCGGATGGTGGGCGTGCCAATGGCGGGCGATGTCGAGCCGGGTCGCGACCCAGACCTTCTCGCGCGAAAGCACGTAGTCGAGGAAGCGGGCGAGCGCCATCGCCCGTCCGGGCCTGCCGACGAGCCGGCAATGGAGCCCGACCGACATCATCTTGGGCGCCCCCCTTCGTCCCTCCTCCCACAGCAGGTCGAAGGAGTCCCTGAGGTAGGCGAAGAACTGGTCGCCCGAGTTGAAGCCCTGGGCGGTGGCGAAGCGCATGTCGTTGGCATCGAGCGTGTAGGGTACCACGAGCTGCCGCTCGCCCGCGACCTCGACCCAATAGGGCAGCTCGTCGGCGTACGAGTCCGCCGTGTAGAGGAAGCCGCCCTCCTCGACGACGAGGGCCATCGTGTTGGGGCTCACCCGACCCGTGTACCAGCCGAGCGGCCGCTCCCCCGTGATCTCCGTGTGCAGGCGGATCGATTCGCGCATCTGTGCGCGCTCTTGCTCGATCCCCATGTACTGGTAGTCGATCCAGCGCAGGCCGTGGCTCGCGATCTCGAAGCCGGCCTCCTTCATGGCCGCCGCCGCCTCGCGGTTGCGGTCGAGTGCCATGGTCACGGCGAAGACGGTCGCCGGCAGCCCGCGCTCGGTGAAGAGGCGATGCAACCGCCAGAAGCCGACGCGCGCGCCGTACTCGTAGATCGATTCCATGTTCATGTGCCGCACGCCGAGAAGCGGCTGGGCACCGATGATCTCCGAAAGAAACGCCTCCGAAGCCGGATCGCCGTGGAGGATGCAGTTCTCGCCACCCTCCTCGTAGTTGATCACGAACTGGACGGCCACATACGCCCCACCCGGCCAGCGCGGATCGGGCGGGTTGCGGCCGTAACCTCGGAGATCGCGGGGATAGGCGGGATCGTGGGGCATGGCGGGCCTCAACCGAGCTCGAAAGTGGTGATGCCGAAGATCCGGGAAAGCGGCAGTCCGGGATCGGCCTTCGTGTACATGCGCGCGGTCTCGAAGACCGGCAGGAGCCCGTGCCGCAGGGCGAGTGCGGTGGCCTCTCCGTTGGGCTCGGGCGGATCGAGGAAAACCGGCTCGCCCCGGGCTTCGGCGCAGAGCGCCAGGAAGAGCGCCTCGGCGGCATCGGCCCGATCCGCGAAGAGGGGGCCGATCTTGAAGCCCCGCCGGCAGGCGCGGATCACGCCCAGACCCAGGAGCCGGCCCCGTTCGAGGAAGCCGAGGGCCACCCGCGGCCGGGCGATCCAACGCTCGAGGAAGGCCCGTCGCTCGAAACCGAAGCAGCTGCGATCGTAGGCCAGCACCGTCTCGAAAGGCACGCGGTCGAGCGGCACCACCCGCGGATCGTCGAGCGGCCGGGCTTTCACCACGCCGCCCCAGCGGAGGTTGCGATGTGCGAGCACGAAGCCCGACCGGCGATAGTTCTCCTGCTGCGCCACGACCCCGTCCAGGCCCACGTTGCAGTCGGCGAGCCGCTCCATGCCCGCCCGCCAGAGGGCCAGCCCGAAGCCGCGCCCGCGATACTCGGGGCGCACGATGTAGAATCCGAGAAAGCCGAACCCGCCCGGATAACGCACGACCGAGATGCAGCCCACCGGCTCGCCGTCGAGCCGGGCGAGGAGGAAGCCTCCGGGGTCGGTCGCGTGGAACGGCTCGGCATCCTCGAGGCCGGGGTTCCAGCCCTCGGCCGCCGCCCAATCCAGCATCGAGCGCACACCTTGGGGCCCGGCCGGGCCGATCGAAAGGCTCATCGCCGTACCTCCACGCCGTCGCGTCCCGACGCCGGGCCGCGCCCCGGCGGAACCGTCACCCAGATCGGGCTCGACCAGGCCCGCTCGCCGTCCGCCTGCACCACCCGCAGCCAATAGGCGTGCGTGCCCGGCGCTACCGTTTCGTCGCGAAAGCTCCCCGACCAGGCGGGAGGCGGCGGGCGAAGCGGCAGCCGGCGCAGCTCGAGCCGGCGCGGCGGGTCCTCGGCCGTCACCAGTCGCGGCGTGCGGCCGAGCCCGGCGAGCGGCAGCCGGCAGGCGAGGGGGCCCGTGTTCACCACGAGGGTCGCGCGAGGGCCTTCCTGCAGGCGCAGGATCACCCCGTCCCAGTCGCCGGCCGTGAGCGAGCGCCAGGCGATCCCGGTCGGGCCCTGCGCGACGATCCCCTCCTCCGGCGAATCGAAGGCCCAGCCGCGGGCGTCCAGGATCCGCCCGTCCTCGATCTCGAGCCCGCCGTCCCACACCATCCGGGCGCGGGTGAAATCGCCGGGCGCCGAAAGCCCCCACCAGGCGACCCGCAGCCGGTCGGAGAGACCTTCGCCCGCGAGCGGAGCGGCGAAGACGGGGCAAGCGCCGCGCAGGAGCTCGACCGACTCGAGCGGCTCCGTACCCTCGACCCGAATAGTGAAGGACGGCGGTTCCTCGAGGCGGACCTCGGAGCCCATGGGGTTCCCCTCGACCGCGAGCTCGAGCAGGATCCGGGGGCCCGTGGTGGCCCAGGTCCGCCGGGCCCGGAGCGTCTCGAACAGCGCCGCCCGCGAGAGCTCGGGGAGCGCCACCGCGGTGAGCCCGCTCGCGAGGTTGCGCACCGCCATCCGCCCCGGCCGGCCGCTTCCGGGCCGTCCGTCGGCCCCGTCGCTGCCGGCCGTGACGCCCAGCCGCCAGCCCCGCGCCGAGGCCTCGAGCAGCAGCCACTCCGAGGTCGCGTGCATCGAGTGGACCTCGAGCAGGCGCTCGACGTCGGGCTCGTGCCGGTGCGGATCGACGCTCCACCCGTCCGCTCGCAGCACGCCCAGCACCCCGCGCCGGCGAACGCGGGCAGGCAGGTCGCTCGGCTGCGCCGGGCCCGAGCCGGGCTCGCCCTCGGGCCCTCGCGAGGCGCGGTGCCCGGGAAGCCCGCCCTCCTCGGCGGGGAAGTAGAGCTTGCGATCGCCGCCCGGTCCGCTCTCGCCCCACCCTTCGCAGCCGAGCAGCGAGAGGAACCGACCGGGCGCCTGGAATTCGCGGCTCACCGCCTCGAGCTCGGGCCACACTCGCGCGAAGAGGTGGCAACCGTCGACGATAAAGCCCGCGAAGTCGAGTGCGGCCACCTCCCGGGCGTGCTCGAAACCGGCCCGCAGGCCGCGCGCGTCGCAGCTCGTCGCCGAGCGGCCGTGCAGATCGCCCCAGAAGACCCGAAGCGGCGGATCGAGCCGGCAGTCGATCGGGTTGCTCGTGGCGGCGAAGAGGCCCGTGCGGTCGCGGGCGGCGAGCCGATGCACGCCGGGGGGGAGCGGTCCGACCGGGACGCGGGCGATCGCCCCGTTCGTCGCGCCGAGCCGGACCGGCCCGGCAGCGCCCTCGAGCTCGACCTCGATCGCCGGCCCTTCGGCCGGGTTGCCGAAGCGGTCCTCGAGCCGGAGGTGGACCCGGAACGCTTCCCCGGCCGCCACCGTCGAAGGGGCGGTGACGACGAGCCTGGCCGGCAGGCCGCCCACCACCCGCACCGTCGGCCGGCCGATTTCGAGCCAGCCCGGCTCGTCCGGCCGGCGCAGCCGGAGGAGGAGTGGGCAGGCCTGCTCGGCGGAGGTCTGCACCCGATGCCCCGGCCCCTCGGCGCCGAAGCGGAGCAGGATCCGGCCGCCTTCCGGCAGCGGGTCCAAGAGCTCGAGGAGCAGGAGTTGCTCGAAGGGGTGCCAGGCGGGCTCGCGCAGCGCCGTGTGGCGGATCGCGATCGGCGGCTCGCTCGCGATCGCCAGGTGATCGGGCAGGTCCGGCCTCCCGGTCTGCGGCACCCCCCAATCCGCCGACCAACACCGGGCGAGGCCGATCTTCGTGCCGGCCGGAAGCGGCTCCACCGCGTCGATCGTGCAGGACCAGCGGATGCTCGAGCCGGCCACCAGCTGCGACGGCAGATCGGTCAGGGCTCGGGCGGGCGCCGGTCGGTCGTCGGCTGTCGCCGGTGGGCTCCCGCTCCCGGGCTCACTCGGCATCGAGCGCCCGACAGTCGGCCGCGAGCCAGGACACCTTGACCTTCTGGCCGGAGCCGAGGCGGATCTGCCCCGCTCGGTTCGGCAGCTTGACCACGAAATCGTCGTGGCCCAGCAGGGCCAGGCGGACGCGCAGATGGTCACCGTGGTAGATCGTCTCGAGGACCTGCCCCTCGACCTCGTTGTCCAGCGCGATCATCGAGTTGATCGCCACCCGCTCGGGTCGGATCGAGAGCGTGGTCGCGGCACCCGCACCACCCACGTTGCCGGCCGTGGCCTTGATCAGCGTTCCCGCTACCTCGACCAGGCAGCGTTCGGCGAAGCGTTCCCGGATCGTTCCGAGCAACCGGTTGTTCTCGCCGATGAAACGGGCGACGAAGGCGTTGCTCGGTCGCTCGTAGAGCTCGGCCGGGGTCGCGAGCTGCTGGATCCGGCCGTCGTTGAACACCGCCACCCGGTCGGACATGGTGAGGGCCTCGCCCTGGTCGTGGGTGACGTAGACGAAGGTGAGGCCGAGCCGCTCGTGCAGATGCTTGAGCTCGTACTGCATGCTCTCGCGCAGCTGCTTGTCGAGCGCCCCCAGAGGTTCGTCCATGAGCACGAGCTTGGGCTCGAAGACGAGTGCCCGGGCGAGTGCCACGCGCTGCTGCTGACCACCCGAGAGCTGGGCGGGCCGGCGGTTCTCGAAGCCCTCGAGGCGGACCATGGCGAGCGCCTTGGCGACTCGCTCGGCGGCCTCGGCCTTGCTCATCCGCCGCACGCCCAAGGGGAAGGCCACGTTCTCGGCCACCGTCATGTGCGGGAAAAGGGCGTAGCTCTGGAACACCATGCCGATGTCGCGCTTCCAGGGCGGCAGCCGCGCGACCGGCTTGCCGTCGAGGAAGATCTCGCCTCGAGTCGGCCGCTCGAAGCCCGCGAGCATCATGAGCGTGGTGGTCTTGCCCGAGCCGGAGGGGCCGAGCAGCGTCAAGAACTCGCCGCGAGCCACCTCGAGGTCGAGGCTTTTGACGACCAGGCTCTCGCCGTCGTAGGTCTTCTCCACCCCCGCGAAGCGGACGATGGTGTCGCGCGCTTCCGCCATCTGGGCCCGCCGGCTGTCGTTTCCCGCCCCGCGGTCCGGGTTAGACCAGGGCCGGCGAGGCTGTAAACAGCGCGCCGCCCGGGCCTTGCGGAGATCCGAAGCGTGACCGTGCCCTTGTTCCGCGACGACGCCTATCTCTGGAGCTGCGAGGCCCGAGTGGTCGAGGCCGGACCCACGGGCATCGTCCTCGATCGGACGGTCTTCTACCCCACGGGCGGCGGCCAGCCGGGCGATCGCGGCGTGCTCCGGCTCGAGAACGGCGGCGAGCTCGCCGTCCTCGACACGCACAAGGGCGAGGGCGAGGCGATCGTCCATGTGCCGGCCGAAGGGGCGACTCTGCCGCCTCCGGGCAGTCCGGTCGAGGCCCGAATCGATCGGGAGCGCCGGCTCAGGCTCATGCGCACGCACACGGCCCTCCATCTCCTCTGCGCCGCGGTGGCGGCACCGGTGACCGGTGGTGCGGTGGGCGAGCTCGAGGGCCGGCTCGATTTCGACCTGCCCGAACCGACCCTCGACCGGGAGGGGATCGAGGCGCGGCTCGCCGCGTGGGTGGCGGCCGATGCACCGGTGCGCGCGCGGTGGATCGAGGAGGCCGAGCTCGACGCCCGACCCGAGCTCGTCAAGACCATGTGGGTGCGGCCGCCGCGCGGCACGGGCCGGGTCCGGCTCGTCGAGATCGAGGGTATCGATCTGCAGGCCTGCGGCGGCACGCACGTGGCGCGGACCGGCGAGATCGGCCGGATCCGCATCACCAAGATCGAGAAAAAGGGCCGGCAGAACCGGCGAATCGCGATCGCGCTCGAGAGCGGGCCGGCCTAGGCGGCGGCCCGCTCGTTCACCGCCTCCCAGAGCTCCGCACCTTCCGGACCCGGCCGCCGGACGACCCGGCCCTGCCGCTCGAGGGCCACGAGATGGGCCATGGTCTCGGCGAGTGCGAAGCCGATCTGGTGCAGATCGAGGGTCCGGGTGAAGAGCCCCGCCATCACTGCGGCAGCGGTGGTCGGCCGCCGGCAGAGGGCCGCCGTCTCGTCGAGCCGCCGCCTGTGGTGCGCGCGCAGCTGGGCGAGCCGGGGCCCGAGCCCGCGATAGGGCCGCTCGTGCGAGGGCAGGACGAGGAGGTCCGGGGCGAGCCCCTCGTACTGATCGAGCGAGCGGACGAAGGCGCCCAAGGGATCGCGCTCGGGCGAGGTCGGCCAGAGGCCCACGACCGGCGTGATCCGCGGCAGGAGCTGATCGGCGCCGATCAGGATCCCCCGCTCGGCCGAATGGAGCGTCACCATCTCGGGCGAATGGCCGCGGCCGACCAGGACCCGCCAGCGGGTCCCGGCGGCCTCGAGCGTGTCGCCGGCCTCGAGGATCGCGATCGAGGCGGGCACCGGGCTGACCCCGAGCCGGTAGGCATTCCCGCGGTCGCGGCGGCGGGCGACCAGATCGGGGTCGAGCCCGGCGCGACGGTCCTGCGCAAGCCCGGCCTCGACGAATTCGGCGCTCTGGTCGAGCTGCAACATCCGCCCGGTGAGCCACTCGGTGCGGGTCATGAGGAGCGGAACGTCGAGCTTGCGCCCGAGCCAGCCCGCCAGGCCCAGATGGTCGGGGTGGAAGTGGGTCGCGAGGATCCGCCGGATCGGCCGCCCGGCGAGCGGACCCGCGAGCAGCTCCTCCCAGATCGCCCGGGTGCGCTCGTCGCCGTAGCCCGTATCGACCAGCGTCCAGCCCGGGCCGTCCTCGAGCAGCCAGAGATTGATGTGGTCGAGGGCGAAGGGGAGCGCGAGGCGCAGCCAGAGGATGCCGGGTGCCACCTCGACCGGCCGGCCGAGCTCGGGCACCGGGGCCGCCCAGACCACCTCGCGCGACGGATCGCCCGTCTCGACCGGAGCCGTCGATCGCACCATCTCTCTCCCCGTGAGCGGACGCGGGTCGATAGCGTCGGCGTGCCGGCGCCGGCAAGGCGGTACCGCGCCGGGCCGATCGGGCGAGGAGGGCAGGGGTGAGCGAACAGACACGCACGGTCGAGGCGGAGGATCCGGCCCTCACGATACGGCGGCTCCTGCGCAGCCAGCCGCGGGCGGCACTCGGCACGCTGCTCGCGGGCACGGGCGAGCCCTACGTCTCGCTCGCCATGATCGCGGTCGACCACGATGCGAGCCCGATCCTGTTGATCTCCGATCTCGCCGACCACACCCGCAACATCCGTGCCGATCCGCGCGTCTCGCTGCTGCTCGACGGCACCGCCGGTGCGCCCGTGCCTTTGGCCGGCGAGCGGGCGAGCGTGCAGGGCCGCGCGGTCTGCGTCGACGGCGACGAGCGCCTCGCCCGGCGCTACGTCGCGCGCCACCCCGACGCCGAGATGTATCTCGGCTTCAAGGACTTCCATCTCTTCAAGGTGACCATCGAGAAGGCGCATCTCGTGGCCGGTTTCGGCCGCGTCCACTGGGTCGAGGGTGAACGCGTCCGTTTCGACACGAGCGGTGCCGAGGCTCTGGCGGCGGCCGAGGCCGAGATCGTCGCGCACATGAACGAAGATCACGCGGATGCCGTCCAGCTCTACGCCGAGCGGCTGCTGGGTCTGCCGGGTGGCGGCTGGCGGCTCACCGGGGTCGACCCCGAGGGGTGCGATCTGCGCGCCGACGGCCGGGTCGCCCGGCTGCCCTTCGAGAAGCCGGTGCGGGACGCGGAGAGCTGCCGGGTCGAGCTCGTGCGGCTCGTCAAACAGGCCCGCGCCAAGGCGGGTATCGCCACCCCGTCCTGAGCGAGAAAGCGCGCGGCCGCGACCTCCCTCAAGCGCCGTTGACCGCGACCCAGACTTCGAGGCCGCCGTCCCAGATCATCTTGAGAGCGACCCAGAGGACGATGACGAGGCCGAGATAAGCGATCCAGCGGTGCCGGTCGATCAGCCGGGCGATCCAGCCCGCCGCCACCGCCATGAGCGCGATCGAGAGCAAGAGGCCGAAGGCCATGATGTAGGGATGCTCGCGGGCGGCGCCGGCGACCGCCAGCACGTTGTCGAGCGACATCGACACGTCGGCGATCGCCACCTGGGTCACCGCCGAGGCGAAGGTCTTCTGGCCCGGTGCGGTCGCGTGCGCGCCGGGCACCACCTGCGGGATCTCGTGTCGCTCGGCCGCCTTCTGGGCCTGCAGCTCGCGCCACATTTTCCAGGCCACCCAGAGCAGCAGCACCCCGCCGGCGAGCAACAGGCCGATGACCGCGAGCAGCTGGGTCGCGATCAGGGCGAAGGCGATGCGCATGAGCAGCGCGAGCGCGGCCCCCAGGAAGATGACCTGGCGCTGCTGGGTGGGCGGCAGGCCGGCCGCCGCGGTGCCGACCACGACGGCATTGTCACCGGCGAGCACGATGTCGATCAGCACGACCTGAAAGAGCGCGGTGAGCTGGGAAGCGAGCTCGCCGGACATCATCGAGGGCGATCCCGGACACGCGGTTGGACGACCGCGCCCGACCGCGCGGCGCCGGCAAGCTAGCTCGCCCGCCGCCGATTTGCACCCCTCCTCGCGCGGATCGCCGGCGTTTCGACCGCGCTCTCCCTCCGCCGCCCGCCGAGCGGGCGGGCATCGCCCAGGAAGTAGGCGAAGGGCAGGAGCGGCCCGTGGCCGCGGGCCGGGTCGTGCCAGCCCGGATGCGCCGCCATCCGCATCAGATGCTCGCGCAGATCCTCGTTGTCCTGGATCGGCGTCGCGTGCGGTCCGGGCTTGCGGTGCTTGGCGAGCACGAGGGCCGCGAGCCCGGCCACGAAGGGGGCCGCCATCGAAGTGCCGGAAAGCTGCGCCCAGCCGCCCTCCTTCCAGGTCGACCAGACCTCCTGGCCCGGGGCCATGAAGTCGATCTCCGGCCCGCGCGAGGAGAAGCCCGAGGGATGACCGAGGGCGTCGTGCGCCGCTACCGTGATGACGCTGCCGTAGCGGCCGGGATAGCCGATGGAGTTGGCGAGCAACGCGCCGGCGTTGCCGGCGGCGCAGATCACCACCTTGCCGGCGGCGAGCGCCGCGTGCACCGCCCGATGCAGCTCGTGGTCGTCGCGCTCGGCGGCGAGCGAGAGCGAAAGGATGTCGGCGCCCACCGACACCGCCCAGTCGATGCCCTGGACGACCCCGGCGAGCGTGCCTCGGCCGCTGCCGTCCAGCACCTTGGCGATCACGAGCTCGCATTTGGGCGCGGCGCCCACGAACCCCACCCCGTTGGCGCGCGCCGCCACGATCCCGGCGCAGTGGGTGCCGTGCCCGTTCCGGTCCTCGATCCCCTCGCCCGTGAAGTCGCGGGCTTCGACCACGGCCCCCTCGAGGTCCGGGTGATCCGTGTCGATGCCGGTATCCAGGATCGCGATCCTGACACCCTCGCCGCGCGTCTCGCGCCAGACGAGCGGCAGCCGCAAGAGCGTCTCGGCCCAGCGCAGCTGTTCCTCGCGGGCCTGCGCCGCTCGGCCCGCCCGCTGGCCACGACCGCGTACCGCGTGAACGACCACCGGCGGCAGGGCGACCGCGCCGCCTTCGGCTTCCTCGTGCATGGATCCTCGCCGTCGGGGCGGGACCGCCCGCCCTCGGTGACGGCTATGATCCTACAGCAAGAAAGTTTACCTTGCAACCCCCGAGCGCTCGAGGATCACCTCGACCCGCCGGTTGGCCCGGCGCCCCTCGGGCGTGTCGTTGCTCGCGATCGGCTGGTCGGGGCCGCGCCCCTCGACCCGCGTGCGCGCCGCCTCGAGACCGCGGTTGCGGACGAGCCAGTCGCGCACAGCCTGGGCGCGGCGCTGGCTGAGCCGCCGGTTGGCGCCCTCGTCGCCCTGGGAATCGGTGTGCCCCACGAATCGCACCCGCTCGGGCTTCACGAGATCGATCAGCCGGCCGACCCGCAGGAGCGCCCCGTTGGCGGCCTCGGTCAGTTGCTCGGAGCCGAACTGGAACGCGCTGCCCTCGATCACCGTCACCACGGTCCCGTCCGGGTTCTCCACCGCCCGCAGCTCGGCGAGCTGGGCGCGTGGCAAGGGCTCGGCCACGGGTTCGGGGGCGAGCAGCCCGTCGGCGGGTGGTTCCGCGCGGGCCGGGGGACCCGCGGCGGGGGCGATCGCCTGCGGTGCGGCAGCCGCGAGCTGGCTGCGCAGGCGGGCCGCCTCGGCGGCGTAGAGCTCGGCATCGCGGCGCGCCGCCGCCGCCTCGGCGACCGCGAGTTCGCGCGCGGTCCGCACCTGATCGACCGTCTGCACGAGCGCCTGGTTGTCGGCCAGCACCCGCAGGAGTTGCTCGCCCAGATTCTGCAGCTCGCCGACCGACGTGGCGGCGATCGAGCGCAGCTCCAGGACCTCGCTCTCGAGCCGTGCGACGGCCGCGTCGGCCGCCTGCAGCCGGCCCGTGAGCTCCTCGATCCGGCGCGCCTGCGCCTCGGCCTCGGTGCGCGCCCGCCCGCGATTCGCCTCGAGCTCGGCCTGCAGCTCGCCGAGTCGGTTCACGAGACCGGCCAGCTCGGCTTCCCGCTCGACCCGGCGACGGTCCGCCGCCTCGGCCCGGTTGCGTGCTTCGGCGAGCGCCCTCTCGCGCGCCCCGAGCTCTCCGCGCAGCCGCTCGAGCTCCGCCTCGAGGCCGCGCACGCGCTCCGCCCCGCTGCCGGCTAGCTCGGCCGCCTCGGCGGCTCGCCGACGCGCCGACTCGAGCTCCGCCTGCAGCCGCTCGACCTCGCGGGTGCGGCCCTCGGCGAGCTCGGCCATCCGTTGCTCGAGGGCCTGGGCGCGCGCCTCGAGCTCGCCCACCACCTGGCCGAGCCGCTGGCTCTCGGCGCGGGCCGATTCGGCTTCCGCCAGCAGCCGGTCCCGCTCGCCGCGCAGCTTGCCGAGCGTATCGACGAGCTCGGCGATCCTGGCATTCGCGGTTCTGAGCTCGGCCGAAAGGGCCTGCTCGGCCGGCGGCTGGGCCTCGCTCGGCCGCTGCAGCCGCTTCTTGATCTCCTCGATCGCCTGGCGGAGCTGCTCGGTGGTCGGCGGCGGACCACCCGGAGCCGGCTGCTGCGCTCCCGCATCGGCCGCCTGGAGCACGATGCCGATCGCGAGCAGTGCCCCCGGCAGCAACCGCCCCGTCCGTTCCGTCATGGCCTCTCCTCCCGCCCGCGCGCGTCGCCGCGCGGTCGCCGGCATGCTCCATGCGGCCCGCCCGGCGTCAAGCCGGCAGCGGGATCGCTCCCGGCGTCAGTGTGCCATCAGCACCGGCAGCTCGGCCGCCGCCAGGATGTGGCTGGTCGCCCCGCCGAAGATCATCTGCCGCAGCCGGCTCTGGGTGTAGGCGCCCTTGACGAGGAGGTCGCCGCCCGCCGCCGCCGCCTCCTCGAGCATCGCCCGGCCGTGCGCGCGGCCGGCCGGGTCGCTCTCGATCGCCGTGCAGTCGAGCCCGTGCCGGCGCAGATTGGCGGCGAGCTCCTCGCCCGTGGGCCCGGGCACGGTCGCACCCGTCACCGTGAGGACCGTGACCTTGCGTGCACGCTTCAGGAAGGGCATCGAGAAGGCGACCGTCCGTGCGGTCTCCGTCGACTGGTTCCAGGCGATCACCACGTGCTCGCCGAAGTCGGCGGGCGGCTTCGGTGGTGCCACGAGCAGGAGCCGGCCGGCCTCGAACAGCGCCGCCTCGAGCGCCGCCATGCTCGGTGTGACGGCGTCGCGCACCGGCCTTCCCACGACGATCAGATCGAACACGCGGCCGAGCGAGCCGAGCGCCACCTGGCTCGCCTGCTCGACCCGCATCCGAGCGCAGAGGCCCGCTCCGGCCTCGGCCGACGGCACGCCCTGCTCGGCCATGAACCGCTCGAACGCTTCGCGCGCTCGCTCCGCCCGCTCGCGCGCCTCCCGCTCGAAGCCGGCGACGAGGTCCGGGGCGGCGGCAACGAAGCCGTCGGCCCCGGCCGCGATCACGTCCGGCTGGCCCGGCCGCAGATGCAGGCCTTCGATGTAGGAATCGAACCGGCGCGCCACGAGGAGCGCGCAGCGCAGCACCGAATCGAGACCGGGTCCGGTCTCGAGATGCGCCAGGATCGTCTTCACTCCTGCTTCCTCCCGTCCCGCAGCCCGGCCTTCGGGGCTCGTCCGCCCACGCTCAGGGTTCTTCCGCGACGAGGACTTGATAGAGCCGCGGCCGGCGCTCCGCCAACCCCGCGGCGGCCGGATCCGCGGCCGGTACGTCCGCCGCGATCGTCCCGGGCCCGGCCCCGGCGCATGCCAGGAGCTCGCCCACCGGGCCCAGGATCCGCGCCGGTGCGGCGCCGGCACCGCTCCAGGCGGCGAGCACCAGCGGTGTGCCGTTCTCGATCGCCCGGGCAGCGGCGAGCGGGCCCGACACCGCCTCGGGCTCGCCCGGCAGACCGCCGAGCACCAGGAGGAGGTCGGCACCGGCCAGCACGAGCGCCCGGGCGACCTCGGGAAAGCGCAGATCGTAGCCGATCAGGAGCCCGCAGCGCCGCCCGCCCACCGGCATCACGCTCAGCCAAGCGCCCCGCGCGAGCCGCTCGGCCTCGCCCGGCCGCCGATGGCTGCGGCGGTAGTTGGCGATCGCCCTGCCGTCGGCGTCGACCAGGAGAACGGCGCTGTAGAGCCGCCCGCTGCAGGCCTCGAGATAGCCGGCGGCGATCGCGATCCCGGCCGAACGCGCGATCTCGGCGAGGGTCCTGGGCTCGGGTCCGTCGGAGGGGGTGCCGCGCGCCTGCGGGCCGGGCGGGCCGAGAAGCGCATATTCCGGCGCCACGAGGAGCGCGGCTCCGGCCGCCGCCGCGGCCCGCGCCGCCGCCTCGAGCGCCCCGAACCGCCCGGCTCGTTCGCCGAGCCCGGCCGGTGCTTGCCAGGCCGCCACCCGCACGTCCGACCGCTCCGCCCGGTCCTCGCCCGTCGAGCGCGAGCACTAACCAGATGTCACGTGCGGGACAAGCACGGGTCAGGTTCATGAACTATCTAGAATGCGTACGAGCGCCCGTGCCGTTCCCGCGGCGGCGCTCATCGAGGAGGATACGTCGATGCATCCCCTGTCAGTCGCTGCGCGGCGCCGGCCGTTGCGCGTCGCCGCGACCTTCGCCCTGGTCTCCGCACTCGCGATCGCGATCGCGACCCCCCTCCACGCCGCACCCGGCTCGGTCACCCAGGAGCTCCGCGGCCGGATCGACCGGGCGGCGCTCGAGCGCTCCTACGCTCAGCTCGTCGAAGCGTTGCTGCCGGCCGTGGTCAACGTCCAGGTCGAGCGCACCGAACGCGCGGCGCCCGCGCCCACGCCCTTCGCCGACCCCGACATGCGCCGCTTCTTCGAGCGCTTCTTCGGCATGCCGATGCCGGGTCCGGACCGCGAGCCGCCGCGCTTCCGGGCCCGCGGCGAGGGCTCCGGCTTCTTCGTCGACGGCAAGGGCCACATCGTCACCAACGCGCACGTGGTGGGCGGCGCCGACAAGGTCGAGGTCACGCTCCAGGACGGTACCCGTCTGCCGGCCCGGATCGTCGGCATCGACGAGCGGACCGACCTCGCGGTGCTGAAGGTCGAGCCCAAGGGCCCCGTCACCTGGGTCGAGTTCGGCGACAGCTCCAAAGTCCGGGTGGGCGACAAGGTCATCGCGGTCGGCAACCCGTTCGGCCTCGGCGGCACGGTGACCGCGGGCATCGTCTCCTCGACCGGCCGCGAGCTGGGTGCCAGCCCCTACGACGACTTCATCCAGATCGACGCGCCGATCAACCGCGGCAACTCCGGGGGCCCCACCTTCAACCTCGACGGCGAGGTGGTCGGTGTGAACAGCATCATCGTCTCGCCCTCGGGCGGCAACATCGGCATCGGTTTCGCGATCAGCGCGAACACCGCCAAGCAGGTGGTGGCCGAGCTCGTCGAGAAGGGCACGGTCGAGCGCGGCTGGCTCGGCGTCTCGATCCAACCGATCGACGAGGACCTCGCGAAGAGCCTGGGCCTGCCCGACGCCAAAGGCGCGCTCGTCGCCCAGGTCGAGCCCGGTAGCCCGGCCGAGAAGGCCGGCATCGAGGCCGGCTGGGTGATTCGCGAGTTCAACGGTACCCCGATCGATCGGCTGCGGACGCTCACGCGCGCGGTCGCCGCCGTCCGCCCCGGCACCAAGGCCACGCTCACGGCCTTCGTCGACGGCCGCGAGCGGAAGCTCACGGTCGAGGTCGGCCGCCAGCCGGGCAGCGAGCAGGTCGCCCGCGCCGAGCCGGCAGAGGCGGCCAAGGGCCAGCCGCGGCTCGGGCTGCAGCTGGCACCGCTCAATCCGCAGACTCGCGAGCAGTTCGGCATCGACCGCGGGATCGAGGGCGTCGTCGTGGTCGAGGTCGATCCGAACGGCCCGGCCGCCGAGAAGGGTGTGCGCGAGGGCGACGTCGTCACCGCGGTCGCGGGTAAGCGGGTCCGCTCGCCGCGCGAGGTGGCGGACGCCGTCCGCAAGGCGCACGCCGACGGGCGCCAGAGCGTGCTTCTCCAGCTCTGGCGCGAGGGCCAGCAGCGCTTCGTGGCCGTCCCGCTCACGGTCTCCTGAAGCCCGCACCCGGCGGGGTGGCGCCGCCGCCCCGCCGGGCCGGACCCCGTGGACCCGCGCCCGGAGAACAGGCATGATGACGACCACCACTTCGAGCGATCCGCGCCCGGCGAGCAGCAAATCCGGCATGCGTGTTCTGATCATCGAGGACGACAAGGACGCCGCCGCCTACATGGCCAAGGGCCTCTCGGAGAGCGGCTACACCGTGGACGTGGCGCATACGGGCAAGGACGGGCTCTTGATGGCCGCGACCGAGGCGCACGACGTCTTGATCGTCGACCGCATGCTCCCGGGGCTCGACGGGCTCTCGCTCGTCCGCACGCTGCGGGCCACGGGCAACCGCACCCCGGTCCTCTTCCTCTCCGCCCTCGGCGAGGTCGACGATCGGGTCAAGGGGCTCAAGGCCGGCGGCGACGATTATCTCGTGAAGCCCTACGCCTTCTCGGAGCTGCTCGCCCGGCTCGAGGCGCTGTTGCGGCGGCGGAGCAGCGAGGCCGGCGACGGCCGCGAGACCGTTCTGCGCTATGCCGACCTCTCGATGGACCTGCTCGCGAGGCGGGTCGAGCGGGCCGGCCGCGAGATCGAGCTGCAGCCGCGCGAGTTCAAGATCCTCGAGGTCCTGCTGCGCCACGCGGGCCAGGTGATGACCCGTACCATGCTCCTCGAGAAGGTCTGGGACTACCGCTTCGACCCCCAGACCAACGTCATCGACGTCCACATCAGCCGTCTGCGGCAGAAGATCGACCGTGGCTTCGACTACCCCCTCATCCAGACGGTCCGCGGCGCCGGCTACAGCCTCCGCGCGCCGGACAAAGCTGCTTAGCTCATCCGTCTTCCGGCTGACGCTGGCCTACGGATTCGCCTTCGGCGCCTCCGCGTTGGCACTTCTGACGTTCGTCTACGTCGCCGCCGTCGAGTACATGGAGCAGCAGGCGTGCGAGACGATCGACGCAGACGCTCAGGGTCTGCTCGAGGCGCACGCGCTCGGCGGCCTGTCCGGCCTCGTCGAGCTCGTCGAGCTGCGCTCGGCGCACGACCCCGACCGGGCGAGCTTCTACCTCGTGGTCGACGAGGCCGGCCGCTACCTCGCCGGTACGATCGCCGCCTGGCCGAGCGAGCCGCCGCAGGCGGGCGACCTCTACCGCCTGCAGCTCGTCGATCGCCGCCGCCAGGACCGCGCCGTTCGCCCGGTGCTGGCCCGCGCGGTCCAGCTCCCGTCGGGTGCACGGCTGCTCGTCGGCCGCGACATCCAAGACAAACTCCGCACCCAGCAGCTCCTGCGCAGCGCCATCGCCGGCGGTACCGGCCTCATGCTGCTGTTGGGCCTCCTCGGCGGCTTCGCCCTCTCGCGTTGGACGATCGGCCGGCTCGAGCAGGTCAACCGGACCACCGCCGCCATCATGGCGGGCCATCTCGAACGGCGTATCGAGCTCCTGGGCGGCGGCGACGAGTTCGACGAGCTCGCCCAGAACCTCAATGCCATGCTCGAGCGCATCGAGCAGCTCCTGGCTTCGATGCGCGAGGTCACCGACAACGTCGCCCACGATCTGCGCACGCCCCTCAACCGGATCCGCTCGCGCATCGAGGTGGCGCTCCTCGAGGAGCTCTCCTCGGCCGAGGCCCGCGAGGTGCTCGAGGCCACGATGCGCGACGCCGACGCCTTGATCTCGACCTTCAACGCGCTGCTCTCGATCGCCCGCGCCGAGGCCGGCAGCGAGCGCCGCGAGCACGTGCCCGTCGATCTGGTCGAGCTCGCCCGCGACGTGGTCGACCTCTACGAGCCCCTGGCCGAGGAGCGCTCGATCGCGCTCGCCCTCGACGCCGCCGGCGTCGTCGAGGTCGAGGGCAATCCGCAGCTCCTCGCCCAGGCCCTCGCCAACCTCGTCGACAACGCCATCAAGTACACGCCCGAAGGGGGCACCGTGTCGGTCCGGGTGCTCGGCGTCCCCGAGCCCGCCCTCGTGGTCGCCGACAACGGCCCCGGCATTCCGCCCGAGCTCCGCGAGAAGGCCCTCGAGCGCTTCGTCCGCTTGCAACCCGATCGCTCGACCCCGGGCAACGGTCTCGGCCTTTCTCTGGTCGCCGCGGTCGCCAAGCTGCACGGTGCCCGCCTCGAGCTGTCCGACAACCGCCCGGGTCTGGTCGTGACGCTGCGCTTCGCGCCAAGCGAGACCCGTCCGCGCCCGGCGGCGCTTCAGGCCCAGCCGGCGACCGTCTAGAGATCGCCCGAGCCCACCCGCGGAGCCCGTCAGCCGTGACCACAGCCCAAGCCGATCCCTGGCTGTTGACGCCGGGGCCGCTCACCACCTCGGCCACCGTGAAGGCGGCCATGCTGCACGACCGCGGCTCGCGCGATCGCGCTTTTCTCGAGCTCGACGCCGAGATCCGCCGTCGGCTGGTGGCGCTGGTGGGCGGCGAGGGCAGCCATGTCTGTGTACCGATCCAGGGGAGCGGCACCTTCGCGGTCGAGGCCATGCTCGGCACCCTCGTGCCGCGCGACGGCCGCCTCCTGATCCTCGTCAACGGCGCCTATGGCCGGCGGATGGAGACCATCGCCCGCTACCACGGCCGCGCCGTCGAGACCCTGGAATGGCCCGAGGACCGGCCGGTCGACCCCGCCCGGGTCGAGGAGCGGCTCGCCCTGGGGCCGGCCCCGACGCACCTCGCCCTGGTCCACTGCGAGACCACTTCGGGAGTGCTGAACCCGCTGCCGGCGATCGCCGAGCTCGCCGCCCGCCGCGGCGTGGCCCTCCTCGTGGACGCGATGAGCAGCTTCGGTGCCCTGCCGATCGACCTCCGCACGACACCCTTCACCGCGCTCGCCGCCTCCGCCAACAAGTGCCTAGAGGGCGTGCCGGGTGTCGGCTTCGTGCTGGTGCGCGAATCGGTGCTCGAGGCCGCCCGTGGCAATGCGCCCGCGCTCTCGCTCGACCTGGTCGACCAGCACGCCGCCTGGCGACGGACCGGCCAGTGGCGCTTCACCCCGCCCACCCACGTGCTCGCCGCCCTGCACCGGGCGCTGCTCGAGCACGAGGCCGAAGGCGGGGTCAAGGGCCGCGGCCGCCGCTACGCCGAGAACGCCCGGATCCTGATCGAGGGCATGCGCGCCCTGGGCTTCGAACCGTTGCTCGATTCCGCGCACCAGGCGCCGATCATCGTCACCTTCGCGATGCCGGCCGACCCGCGCTTCCGCTTCGAGACCTTCTACGAGCTCCTGCGAGCCAGGGGCTACGTCATCTACCCGGGCAAGCTCACGGTCGCCCCCTCCTTCCGCATGGGCTGCATCGGCCGGCTCGGACCCGAGGTGATGCACGGTGCGGTCGAAGCGGTGCGCGCCGCCATGGCCGAGCTCGGTGTGGCGAGCGGTGCGCCGGCCCGGGCCGCGGGTGAGCAGGGGGTGGTGGCATGAGCTGGAGCTGGCATCGCCGCTGGCGCGGCGGCCTCGAGGCCGTGATCTTCGACATGGCCGGCACGCTGCTCGATTTCGGCTCCTGCGCGCCGGCCGGGGTGTTCGTCGAGGTCTTCGCAGCCGATGGCGTGACGATCTCGTTGGCCGAGGCCCGCGGGCCCATGGGAGCCGAGAAGCGGGCGCACGTCCGCGAGCTCCTCACGACTCCCGCGATCGCCGCCCGCTTCGCCGAGCGGCACGGCAGGCCGCCCGAGGAGGCCGATGTCGACCGGCTCTACGCCGCCTTCGTGCCGGCTCAGCTCGCCTGCCTTTCGCGCTACGGTGCGCTCGTGCCGGGTGCCCTCGAGACCTGCCGGGCACTCAGGGGGCGCGGCATCAAGCTCGCCGCCAATACGGGCTATTCCCGCGACATGCTCGAGATCTGCCTTTCCGAGGCGCGCCGGCAGGGGCTCGAGCTCGACGATGCGGTGGCCGCCTCGGATGTGCCGAAGGCCCGTCCGCGACCGGCCATGTGCCTCTTGAACGCCGCCCGCCTCGCCGTCTCCGACGTCGCCGCCTGTCTCAAGGTCGACGATACCGTACCCGGCATCGAGGAGGGGCTCGCCGCCGGCATGTGGACCGTCGCCGTCGCCGTGAGCGGCAACGAGGTCGGTCTGCCGCTCGAGGCCTGGCGGGCGCTGCCGGCGCACGAGCAGGCGCGCCTCAGAGCCCGTGCGGTCGACCGCCTGGCCCGTGCCGGCGCCCATCTCGTGATCGACAGCGTGGCCGATCTCTTGCCGGCCGTGGCCGAGATCGAGGCGCGCCTCGCGCGCGGCGAGCGGCCTTGAGCGTCCCCCCGCGACAGCCTGTCCGTGCGACCCCGTCGCACCTTGTACCCAACGGGGGCAGGAGCTTAGCAATCATGGCATGGTCCGTGCTTCGGAACAGGAACGCATGCGCCAGCGCGTGCTGATCCTCGTGCTGGTGGTGATGGCCGCGGTCAGCGCCGCGATCGCCGCCGCGCTCGTCGCCCGCTCCGACCGCCTCACGGGCCGGCCTGCCGGGATCGGCGAAGTGCAGCTCGGGGGCCCCCTCGATCTGGTCCACCACAGCGGCCGGCGCTTTTCCGAGGCCGAACTCGCCGGCAAGTACCGGCTCGTCTATTTCGGATACACTTACTGCCCGGACATGTGTCCTCTGGGCCTGCACACCATGGCCGAGGCGCTGGACAGGTTGCCGCCCGAGCTCGCTCAGAAGGTGCAGCCGATCTTCGTGAGCGTCGACCCCGAGCGCGACACGCCCGCGGTCCTCGAGGACTATGTGGCGGCCTTCCATCCCCGCCTGATCGGCCTCACCGGCACCGTCGCCGAGATCGAGGCGGTCAAGAAGGCCTGGCGGGTCTACGCCCGCAAGTCCGAGGAGAAGCGGGGCCAGGACTATCTCGTGGACCATTCGACCTTCACCTATCTCATGGCGCCGGACGGCCGCTACCTCGCCCATTTCGGCCACGGCACGAGCCCCGAGCAGATGGCCGAGCGGATCCGGGCGATCCTGTCGGCCTCTTGATCGCGCGGCCGCGCGCCCCACTTGCCACGGCAGGCGCGAGCCGCTAGAGGGCCGCGCGGGCGCCCGTAGCTCAACTGGATAGAGCATCAGACTACGGATCTGAGGGTTAGGGGTTCGAATCCTCTCGGGCGCGCCACCCTCCCGACTCCGTCGACCGGCTCGGCCGGCAGACGCTTTCCGCCGATCCGGCCGGTCCCCGCCCCTCCGGCATCGGCGGCGGTCCCGCCGCGGGCGCGACGTGCCTCGGCTCCGGCCCCGCCTCAGCCGAACAGGACCGCCGGCAGCCAGGTGGCGAGCCCGGGCAGCGCCAGGAGCAGCAACAGCCGCACCCCGTCCGCCAGCACGAAGGGCAGGATGCCGCGGCTCACCGTCGCGAGATCGAGCCCCGGCACGGTCGACTGCAGCACGAACAGGTTCATGCCCACGGGCGGGGTGATCATGCCGATCTCGGCGAGCGTCACGAGGAACACGCCGAACCAGATCGGATCGACGCCGAGGGCACGGATCACCGGGAAGACCGCCCCGATCGTGAGCAGGATCATCGAGAGGCTGTCCATGAGGCAGCCGAGCACGATGTAGAGGAGGGCGAGCGCGAGCAGGACGAGGAGCGGATCGGCACCGAGCCCGGCGATGACGCCGATCAGCCGCTGCGCGATCCCGGTGGCGTCGACGAACGCGTTGAAGATCGAGGCGCCGATCAGGATGGCGAAAATCATGGCGGTGGTGAGCACGGTCTCGAGCAGCCCGTCGCGCAGCACCCGAAGGCTCAACCGACCGTTGAGCCATGTCAGCAGGATGGCACCGGCGGCACCCACCGCCGCGGCTTCCGAGGGCGTGAACAGGCCGCCATACATGCCGAGCAGGACGGCGAGCACGAGCAGGAGGGTCTGCCAGATGCCGGCGAGGGTCCGAAGCCGCTCGCCCCAGGGCAGCCGGGGGGCCGGGGCGAAGCCCGTGCCGCGCCGGGTCGAGGCGCGCACCGCCACCATGTAGAGCAGCGTCCCGACGAGGCCGGGCAACAGGCCGGCTGCGAACAGCTTGCCGATCGACTGCTCGGTCATGAGCCCGTAGACCACGAACAGGATCGAGGGCGGGATCATGACGCCGAGCGTGCCGCCGGCCGCCACGGAGGCGGCCGAGAGGCGATCGGGATAGCCCGCGCGGCGCATCTCGGGCATGGCCACCTTGGCGATCGTGGCGGCAGTGGCGAGGCTCGAGCCGCAGATCGCGCCGAACACCGCCGAAGCGCCCACGGTCGCGAGCGCGAGCCCGCCGCGGCGATGGCCGAGGAGCGCCCGGGCCGCCCCGAAGAGCGCGCGCGAGAGCCCGCCGTGCGCGGCGAACACGCCCATCGTCACGAAGAGCGGCAGGACCGCGAGGCCGGGGGAAGCGATCGCGTCGAAGGGGGCCTTGCCGAGCACGAAGCCGAGGCTCGCGGACCCCCACACCCAATAGAGCCCGAGAGCACCCACGAGCGCGAGCGCGATCGCCACGGGAACGCGCAGCGCCATGAGGAGAAGGACGAGAGCGAAGCCCAGAAGCGCCTCGCTCATGCGCCGGGCCCCTCCGCGCCGCCCGCGACCGCCGACGGCTCCCGGCCGGGCAGAAGGGCGAGCAGCGCCGCCGGCACCGAGAGCCCGATCCCGATCAGATAGGGCGCCCAATAGAGCAGCACCGGTAGGCCGAGCGTCGGCGAGACGTCGCCGAGCAGAAGGCGCGCCTCGGCCTGTCGCCAGCCGTAGAGCAGCAGGAGGAGGAGCAGCCCCGCCTCGGCGAGGGCCACCGCCACGCGCAAGAACCGCCTCGGGCCCTCGGGCAGGCGGTCGGTGAGGAACTCGACCGCCACGTGCGTGCCGCGGGCGAAGGCCAAAGGCAGAGCGAGGCAGGCCGAGGCGACCACGGCGAGCTGGACGAGATCGGTCACGCCCGTGATCGGCGAGCCGAGCGTGCGCCGGGTCGCCACGTCGGCCAGCACCACGGCCATCCCACCGAAGAGCGCGAGCGCGCCCAGAAGCGCACTCGCCTCGCACGACCGCTCGAAGGCGCGCACGAGCCTCGCGCCGCGGCCCGTGCACCCGCCGAGCGGCATCCCGCCCGCCACGACGCGCGCGGTCAGGTGCGGGCGAGCTCGACCATCCGGGCGTAGATCGCCCGGGCGTTGGCCACGCCTTCGCGCTCGAGGCGGCCGAGCTCCTCCTGGATCAAGGGCTCGAGGGCCGCGCGCCAGCGCGCCCGCTCCTCCCCACTCGCCACGACGATCGTGTTGCCGCGGGCCTGGGCTGCCGCCTTGCCGTCGGCGTCGGCGCGGGCCCAGGCGGCCACGATGCGCGGCAGGAGCTGCTCGCCCGAGAGCTCGTCGATCGCCGAGCGGATCTCGGCGGGCAGGCTCTGATAGCGCCGCTCGTTCATCACGAGGTAGAAGGAGACGGTGTAGGCCGCGATGTCGAGGTGGAAACGGGTGACCTCGGCGAGCCGGAAGGAGTGGACGGGGTCCCAGGGCAGCACGTAGCCGTCGAGCGTGCCGGCCATGAGGCTCTCGTAGATCTGGCCGGGTGGCAGCCCCACGGGGGTGGCGCCCAAGAAGGTCAGCATGTTGGAGACGACCGGGGAGGGTGCCCGGATCCTGAGCCCCTTGAGGTCCTCCATCCGCTCCACCCGCTGCGAGCGGGTGTGGATCAGGCCCGGATTGTGGGCGAACAGCGAGAGCACCTTGACGCCGCGATACTCGTCCTTGAGCAGCTCCGGATAGAGGGTCCAGAGGATCCGGCTCGCCTGCTCGGCACTGGTCGTGAGGAACGGCATGTCGATGATCCCGGTGCGCGGGAACCGGCCTCTGGGAATGCCGTGCAGGCCGAGCCCGACGTCCATCACCCCGGCCAGCACCTGGTCGAGCTGGTTGTTGATGTTGCCGAAAGCGGTGTTGCCGGCATGGAGCAGGACCTTCACCCGCCCGCCGGTGCGCTGCTCGAGGTCCTTGGCCCAGCCGTCGAGCACGTCGGTATGCAACCGGTGCACGGGCGGCAGATAGTGCGAGACCTTGATCTCGAACGGTGCCTGGGCGCGCAGGATCGCGGGTGCGGCGAGCACGCCCGAGCCGGCGATCACGCCTCGGGCGAAACGGCGACGGGAAAGACGCAGGCTCGGGCTCATCGACGCTCTCCTCCTGCTCGGGATCGGGATCTCGGGCGATCGGCCGCGGCCTCGGGCCGGCGGCCGGACGGTACGGCCGGCGGGGCCCGCTCGGCCTCGGCGGGCGCTCCGCCGCTCGGATCGACGACCGGCGTGGCGGCAGGCGCCGGCGCGCGGTAGCCGAGCCGGGCGCTCACCGCCCGGGCCTCCTCGCGAAGGGCGGTCACGACCGGCCCTTCCGGCGCGACATCGAACCGGTGCGAGGGGCCGAGCACGGTGAGTACCGCTCGGACCGCGCCCGTGAAGTCGAAGAGCGGTGCGGCCGCGGCGCTCACCCCGTCGAGATAGAGGTCGCGCACGGTGGCGATGCCGCCGGCCGCACGGATCTCGCGGCAGAGCGCCCCGATCGGCTCCGCTCCGGGAAGGAGGGCCCGGCGATGGGCCGGAGCGGCCGCGAGCTCCTCGCGGGCGATCGCGTGCAACCGTGCGTCCTCGCTCGCCGCGAGCAGGCAGCGGCCGGTCGCCGACCAGAGGACCGACAGCACGAAGCCGGGGCGGACATTGACCACGACCGGCTCCACGGGCTCCTCGAGGCGGACGATCGTGGGTCCCCGATTGCCGAGGACCGCGAGGAAGGCGGTGGCACCCAGGCCGTCGCGCAGCCGCGGCAGCGCGGCCTCGGCGGCGCGGATCGGATCGCTCTGCCGCATGGCCGCGAGGCCGAGCACGATCGCCTCCGCACCGAGCGCGTAAGCCGGCGAGAGCGGGTCGCGCACCACGAGTCCCGCCGTGGCGAGGCTCTTGAGATACCGGTGCAGCTTCGAGGGATGGGCGCCCAGATGCGCAGCGAGCGAGGCGAGGCTCGCCCGGCCGCCGAGCGCCGCGAGCCCGCTCAAGACCGCACAGGTTGTGGCCGCGGCCTTCACCCCGCCGCGCCCGTCCGCCGCTCGCGTCGCGTCCCGCACCCCGATCGTCGCCTCCCCGCCGCCGGGCGTTGCTCGTTGCCGATCGTGTATTGCGATTGCGCATGGCGAAACTATCCTCGGCCACGGCCGGCGACAAGCGCCCGCACCCGCGCCCGCGTGCCGGGCGGATCCGCGCGGGCGGCCCGGGGGATCCGCCGGCCGCGCCGGGGGAGGCACGCTGCGCATGGCCGAGATCACCAGCATCGGAGCTTGTCCCTTCGCGCAGGGCGAGGCCGAAGCCGCGCTCGCCCGTCCCTTCGATCCCTTCGGCCGGGACTACATGGAAGATCCGGCAGGGTTCGTCCGCCGGGCGGCCGGTGAGCGGCCGATCTTCTTCGCCCCTGCGCTCGGCTATTGGGTCGTCACCCGCTACGACACGATCAAGGCGATCTTCCGCGACCCCTGGACTTTCAGCCCCGCCAACGTGCTGGAGCCCGTGGTCCCGCATTCGCAAGAGGCGCTCGCGGTCCTGCGGCGCTACGGCTACGCCATGGCCCGCACCCTCGTGAACGAGGACGAGCCGCAGCACATGCAGCGGCGGCGGGTGCTCATGGCCCCCTTCACCCCCGAGCACCTCGCGGCCCACGAGCCGTTCGTCCGCCGGCTCGTGCGCGAGGCGGTCGACGGCTTCGTCGAGCTCGGCCGGGTCGATCTGGTCGAGCGGCTGCTCTGGCCCGTTCCCTTCACCGTGGCGCTCCACTTCCTCGGCATCGACGAAGAGGATCGGGCGCGCATGAAGCGCTTCTCGATCGCCCACACGGTCAACGCCTTCGGCCGCCCGACGCCCGAGGAACGGCTCGCGATCGCCGAGACGGTCGGCCAGTTCTGGCAATTCTCGGGCGAGATCCTCGAGAAGATGCGCCGCACACCGGACGGTCCCGGCTGGATGCGCTACTCGATCCGCCAGCAGAAGCTCTATCCCGAGATCGTTACCGATTCCTATCTCCATTCGATGATGATGGCGATCATCGTGGCGGCCCACGAGACCACGGCGTTCGCCGCCGCCAATGCCGTCCGCACCCTGCTCTCCCACCCGACCGCCTGGCGCGAGCTGCACGAGGAGCCGGCTTTGATCTCGCCCGCGGTCGAGGAATGTCTGCGTCTCGAGGGCTCGATCGCTTCCTGGCGACGGCGCACGACCCGCGAGGTCGAGGTCGAAGGGGTCCGGCTGCCGGCCGGTGCCAATCTCCTCATGGTGGTGGCCGCCGCCAACCGCGACCCCGCCCGTTTCCCCGATCCCGAGAATCTCGACATCCGCCGCGACAACGCCCAAGACCATCTGACCTTCGGCTTCGGCGCCCATCAGTGCCTGGGCAAGAACCTGGGTCGAATGGAGATCCAGATCATGCTCGAGGAGCTGACGCGACGCCTGCCGCATCTGCAGCTGGCCCCACAGGACTTCGAATACGTGCCCAATCTGTCCTTCCGCGGGCCGCAACATCTCTGGGTCGAATGGGATCCGGCGGCCAACCCCGAACGGCGCGATCCGAGCCTGCGGATGCATCGCCATCCGGTGCGGATCGGGGCTCCCTCGGCCCGCGACCGAGTCCGCTCCGTGCGGGTCCGCGCGCTCGAGCGGCTCGCCCGGGACGTCGTGGGCCTCGTGCTCGAATCGCTCGACGGGGCGCCCCTGCCGCCCTGGACGCCTGGTGCGCACATCGAGGTCGAATGCGGCGATCCCGAGCGCGCGCGGGCCTATTCGCTCTGCTCCGATCCCGCCGACCGTCGATCCTGGCGGATCGCGGTGCTGCGCGAGCCCGCGGGCCGCGGCGGCTCGGCCTGGATCCACGAGACGGTCCACCCGGGAACGATCCTCAAGGTCAGGGGACCGCGCAATCGTTTCCCCTTCGACGAGCGGGCCACGGGACCCGTCCTGTTCCTCGCGGGCGGCATCGGCGTCACGCCGCTCCTGCCCATGGCCGCCCGTGCCCGTGCCCTCGGGCTCGACTACCGGCTCGTCTATTGCGGCCGCAGCCGGGCGCGGATGGCCTTCCTCGAGGAGCTCCTGGCCCTGCACGGGCCGCGGCTCGAGCTCGCCGTGAGCGAGGAGGGGAGCCGGCTCGACCTCGAGGCACTGCTCGGCGCCTTGCCCCCGACGGTGCGGATCTGGGCCTGCGGGCCCGTGCGGATGCTCGATGCCCTCGAACGGCTGCTCGGCGATCGATCCGAGGCCGTGCTCGTCACCGAGCGGTTCGCCGCCACCGCCGCTCGTCCGGCGGCCGCCGGCGAGCGGACCTTCGAGGTGGTGTGCGCGCATTCGGGCCTCACGCTCGCCGTACCGCCCGAGCGGACCCTGCTCGAGGTGCTGCGCGCCGCCAATCTCGACGTCGCGAGCGACTGCGAGGAGGGCTTGTGCGGCACCTGCGAGGTCCAGGTGCTCGAAGGCGAGGTCGACCATCGCGACGCCGTGCTCTCCCGCGCCGAGCGGGCCCGAAGCGACCGGATGATGGCCTGCTGCTCGCGGGCCCGCGGTTCCCGCCTCGTGCTCGCGCTCTGAAGGCGCCGCGGCCCCGCTCAGCCCATCGCCCGCCGCGGCAGCCAGAGGGCGAGTTCGGGCAGGAGCGCGAGGAGTGCGATCATGGCGAGCATCGCCAGGAGGAAAGGGAGCACGCCCCGGATCACCTCTTCGATCCGCCCGCCCGGCCGCAGCGACTGCACCACGAAGAGATTGAGACCCACGGGCGGGGTGATCAGCGCGGCCTCGACCAGGACGATGATCACCACGCCGAGCCAGACCGGATCGAAGCCCGCCGCGACCATGACCGGGACCACCACCGGCACGGTGGTGATCATCATCGAGAGCGTCTCCATGAAGCAGCCGAGCACGAGGTAGAAGAGGACCATCGCCACGAACATCGCCCAGGGCGAGAGACCGAGCTCGGTGATGGCCGCGGTGAGCTGGCGGGTGAGGCCGATCGCCGAGAGCACGAAGTTGAGAATGGCGGCCGCGATCACGATCAACAGGATCATCGTCGTGGTCTTGATCGTGCTCTCGAGGGCCCGTGCGAGCATGGTCGGGGTCAGTCGGCCGGCGAGCGCGGCGAGGAGGAGGGCGCCGATCACGCCGAGCGAAGCGGCCTCGGTGGGCGTCGCCCAGCCGACGTAGATCGAGCCCACCACGAGGAGGAACACGAAGACCGGCGGCAAGAGGTGGAAAAGCGAGGCGAGCCGCTCGCGCCGTCCGGTGGCCGAGCCGACGACGGAGGGGGGAGCGTTCCGACGGGCGGAGAGCGCGACCACGAGCATGAAGCCGGCGGCGAGGAGCACGCCCGGGATCAGGGCCGCGAGGTAGAGCCTCGGGATCGAGGTATCGGTCAGGACGGCGTAGAGGATGATGTTGATCGAGGGCGGGATCAGGATGCCGAGCGTGCCGCCCGCGGCGAGCGAGCCCGCGAAGAGCTTCTCGTCGTAGCCGAAGGTCTTGGCTTGCGGCAGGGCCACCGTGCCGATGGTGGCGGCCGTGGCCACGGACGAGCCCGAGGTCGCGGCGAACAGGGCGCAGGCGGCGATGTTGGCGTGCATGAGCCCGCCCGGCAGCCGAGCGAGCCAGAGCGAGAGGGCGGCGTACATCCGCTCGGCGACCCCGGCGCGCAGGAGGATCTCGCCCAACAGCACGAAGAGCGGGATCGCCACCAGAAGGAAATCCTTGCCCGTGTTCCAGGCGATCTCGCCCATGGCGAGGGTCAGCGGCACCGGCGCGAAGAGCCCATCGAGGGCGAGCGCCAGCACGCCGAGGGCCGCCGCCACCGGCAGGCCCGCGGCGAGAAGGCCGAGCAACAGGCCGAGAGTGGTGGCGATCATCGGCCCCCGACCGTCTCGCGCGCCGCCTGCTCCTCGGGACCGGGCGTCCCGGCGAGCCGCCGCACACTCGCCGCGTCACCCTGCAGGAAGGCGAGGGTGGCGCGCAGGCAGAGCGGAACCGCGATCAGGAGATGGAACGCGAAGCCCGCGAGCCAGAGACCCTGCGGGATCCACAGAGGTGTCGCGAGCGGGGTCGTGGCCCGCGCGCCGAAGGCCAGGCTGTCGGCCAACACCAGCCCCGCCCGCTGGCCCAGGAGTGCCAAGAAGCCGGTGAGCACGAGGAGTGCCACGAGATCGAGCAGGGCGACGATCCGTGCCGGCAGCCGGTGGTAGAGCGTATCGACCCGGACATGGCCCCGCTCGAGCAGGACGAGCGGCAAGCCGAAGCTCGTGGCGATCGCGACGGCGTAGCCCGAGAGTTCGTCGGCGCCGCCGAGGCTCACGTTCGCGACCCCGCGCAGCACCACCTCCGCCGCCACGAGCAAGGCGGCCGCGAGAATCAAAAGGCCGCCGCAGAACGCGAGCGGCCGAGCGAAGGCACGCGCGAGCGCGAGCCAGGCATCGAGCCGGCCGACGAGTCCACGCGGTTCTGCCGGGAGCGGCGAGGGATCGCGACCGACGCTCAAGGTGTCGCAGAGATCCCGACGATCGCGCCTACCGTGCGGTTCCACTCCTCGACGCAAGCGGCACCGCAGCGCTTGGCCCATTTCGGCACGACGACCTCGCGCAACACCCGATCGAGGGTCGCCCGGTCGCGCTCGGAGACCGGCACGAGCGTCATCTTGCCCTTGCTGCCCATCGTGCAGCTGTCGCGGCCGACGTTGCAGTCGATGCCCTGCTGGGTTTCGACGTCCATCGCCTTCCAGATGCGGTCTTCGAGGTCGCGAATCTCCCGACTCAACACCTCGCGAACCGAGGGCGCGAGCCTCTCCCAGGTCTTCAGGTTGACCGCGTGCATCACCTGGCTCCACCCCACGGGCAGGGCGTAGAGGTGGGTCGTCACCTCGTACCATTTGGCGGCATTGCCCGAGAGCGTGCCGGTGATCGCGCAATCGACCACCTTGTTCTGGAGCGCCGGCACCACTTCCGAGAAGGCCATGGTCACCCCGGTGCCGCCGAGCGCCTCGACGAACTCCGCGAGCGTCCGGTTACCGGTGCGCACCTTCTTGCCGCGCAGATCGTCGAGCCCGGACAGTGCCCCGTTGCAGTAGATCACCTGGGCCGGATACGGCCAGATCGCCAGCACCTGGATGCCGAACTGCTCGCGGTAGAAGCGGTCGTAGACCGGCCGGTAGGCGTCCGAGATCCGTCGCGCGGTGGCCACGTCGGGGGCGAGGCCGGCGAGGTCGATCGCCTCGTTGCGCGGATCGTCGCCCGCTACGTAACCGAGCACGGTCGAGCCGAAATCGATGACCCCCAAGCGCATGAGGCGGAAGATCTCGGCACCCTTGAGACCCATCTCGTTGAAGGGCGTGATCTCGGCCGTGATCGCGCCGTTGGTCTTGGCGGGCAGCTCGCGGGTCCAGAAGGGCTGCTCGAAATTCTTGTATTGCGAGAGATTGCCCCAGGCGCCGACCACCTTGAGATGGGTCCGGGGCAGTTCCTGGGCGACCAGCGGTCCGCTGGCGAGAAGGAGGCCCACGACGAACGCCGCGATCCGACCCGTGCGCATGCCGCTTCTCCCCTCGACGTCGACGATTTCCGAACGGCTCACGGCAGGGCGTACTCCGCGTTGCGCCGGTCGGTGACCAGCATCGAACCCGGCGCGTGGGTGATGGCGAACGGCACCCGGGCGGCCGCCAGCACCGCCTGCGGTGTCACCCCGCAGGCCCAGAAGACCGGCAGCTCGCCCGGCTCGAGCGGGACCGGATCGCCGTAGTCGGGCCGGGCGAGGTCGCCGATGCCGATCGCCGCGGGATCGCCCAGGTGGATCGGGGCACCGTGCACCGCCGGGAACCGGCCGGTGATCAGGATCGCGCGGATCGCATCCGCCGGCGAGAGCGGCCGCATCGAGACCACCAGGGGGCCACGGAACGGTCCGGCCGGTTCGCAGGCGATCGAGGTCCGATACATGGAGACGTTGCAGCCGCGCTCGAGGTGGCGCAGCGGCACCCCTGCGGCGAGCAGCGCCTCTTCGAAGCTGAACGAGCAGCCGAGCACGAAGGCCACGAGATCCGGCCGCCAGAACGCCCGGATATCGGACGGCTCATCGACGAGAACGCCCTCCCGCCAGACCCGATAGCGCGGCAGGTCGGTCCGCAGATCGAGATCCTCGCCGAGCGGGGGCAGATGCGGGTCGCCCGGCTCGGAGACCGCCAGAAGCGGACAGGGTTTGGGGTTGCGCTGGCAGAAGCGGAGGAAGTCGAACGCCTCGCGCTCGGGCAGCACGACGAGATTGCCCTGCACGTAGCCCGGCGCCATGCCGGCCGTGTGGCCGAGATAACCCGCCCGGGCGAGCCGCCGGGCCTCGAGACCGGTCCGCGCCGCAACCTCCGGTCGCACGCTCTCGCCCGACCCTCGTTCGACCCACCACGGGCTCAATATCAGCCGCCCGCAGCGGCCGGCAAGCCGGACCGCGGCGCCGGCCCGCGTTCCCGGGTGGGTGCCGGGTCGCGCGCGAAGGTGCGCCCGGCCGACCCGACCGGGCGCGCTCCCCTCTCAGCTCCAGCGCGCGCGCATCACGCGAGCCGCCTCCACCATGTTGGCGATCGCCGGCTCGACCTCGGCCCAGCTGCGGGTCTTGAGCCCGCAATCCGGGTTGACCCAGAGCTGGTCGGGCGCGAGCCGGGCCGTGGCCTTCTCGAGCAGCGCCACCATCTCGGCCACGGGCGGGGTCCGCGGGGCGTGGATGTCGTACACCCCGGGCCCGATCTCGTTCGGGTAGCGGAACCGGCCGAAGGCCTCGAGCAGCTCCATCTTGGAGCGCGCCGTCTCGATCGAGATCACGTCGGCGTCGAGGGCCGCGATCGCCTCGACGATGTCGTTGAACTCCGAATAGCACATGTGGGTGTGGATCTGGGTCGCGTCCTCCACGCCGGAGGCCGCGAGCCGGAAGCAGGCGACCGCCCAGTCGAGATAGGCCGACCGCTCCGCCCGGCGCAGCGGCAGGCCCTCGCGCAGCGCGGGCTCGTCGATTTGGACGATCGTGATGCCGGCCGCCTCGAGGTCGCGGACCTCCTCGCGCAGGGCCAGTGCGACCTGGCGGCACACCGCCGGGCGCGGCAGGTCCTCGCGCACGAAGGACCATTGCAGCATGGTCACGGGCCCCGTGAGCATACCCTTGACCGGCCGGTCGGTGAGCGAGCGGGCGAAGGCCGCGAGCTCGACCGTCAGCGGCGCGGGGCGCGCCACGTCGCCGTAGAGGATCGGCGGCCGCACGCAGCGCGAGCCGTAGCTCTGCACCCAGCCGTGCCGCGTGACGAGGAAGCCGTCGAGCCGCTCGGCGAAATACTGCACCATGTCGTTGCGCTCGAACTCCCCGTGCACCAACACGTCGAGCCCGATCCGCTCCTGCCAGCGGATCGCCCGCTCGATCTCGCCGCGCACGAAGGCGCCGTAGGCTTCGGCGGAGAGCCGGCCGGTCGCGTGCGCGGCCCGTGCTCCGCGGACCTCGGCGGTCTGCGGGAAGGAGCCGATCGTCGTCGTGGGGAAGAGCGGCAGCCGGAGCGCCGCGCGCTGTGCCGCGCGCCGCACCGGATGGGCGTTGCGGCGCCGCAGATCCTCGGGGCCGACCGCGGCGAGCCGGGCGCGCACCCGCGGATCGCACAGCCGCGGATCCTCCCGCAGCCGGCGCAGCGCCGCACTCGCCGCCTCGAGCCGATCGGCCACCGCGGCTCGGCCCTCGAGCAGAGCGCGGCGCAGGATCGCGAGCTCCTCGACCCGCTGGACGGCGAAAGCGAGCCCGCCCGCGACCACCGGGTCGAGCCCGCTCTCGAGGGCCAGATCGAGCGGCAGATGCATGAGGGAGCAGGAGGGCGCGAGCTCGAGCCGCTCGCCGCCGAGCCGGTCGACCACGGGCTCGAGCCGGTCGAGCAGTGCGGCGAGGTCGCTGCGCCAGACGTTGCGGCCATCGACCACCCCGAGCGAGAGCCGTTTGCTCCGGGGCAGGAGCGCCACCGCCCGCTCGAGCTGGTCGCGGCCGCGGACCAGGTCGAGATGGATCCCCGCCACCGGCAACGAGACGGCGAGCTCGAGATTGTCGGCGAGCGGGCCGAACCAGGCGGTCAACAGGATCGAGAGGCCCGGGACGGCGCCGGCGAGCGTTTCGTAGGCCGTGCGGAAGGCCGCCCGCTCGCGCTCCTCGAGGTCGAGCACGAGCAGAGGCTCGTCGAGCTGGACGGCACCCGCGCCGAGCTCGGCCAGCCGCTGGAGCACCTCGCCGTAGACCGGCAGGAGCCGGGGCAAGAGCTCGAGCGGATCGAAGCCGCCGCCCCGCGCCTTGGCGAGCCCGAGATAGGTGACCGGGCCGAGCAGCACGGGCCGCGGCCGGTAGCCGAGCGCGCGCGCTTCCGCGGTCTGGTCGAGAACCGCCGTGGCGGCGAGCGCGAAGCGCTGCCCCGCCTCGAGCTCGGGCACCAGATAGTGGTAGTTCGTATCGAACCACTTGGTCATCTCGAGGGCGGGCAGATCCCCGCCCGGCCGGCCGCGCGTGCCGCGCGCCATCGCGAAATAGGTCGCAAGCGGCACGGGCCCGCCGCTCCAGCCGTATTCGGCCGGGATCGCACCGACCATGGCGCTCGTGTCGAGGACGTGGTCGTAGAGCGAGAAGTCGCCGACCGGCAGGAGGTCGGCACCCAGGCCCTGCTGCCGGGCCCAGCCCGCCACGCGCAACGCCGCGGCGGTAGCGAGGAGCTCGTCCTCCTCGCTCTTCCCGCTCCAGAAGCTCTCGAGGGCGGTCTTGAGCTCGCGCCGCGGGCCGATCCGCGGCCAGCCCAGGGTCGCCACCGCGAGCGGCGGTGGTGTCGAACGGTCGATCGTCATGCTCTGGGGTCTCCTGTCGCGAGGGACGACAGGGACAGACGGCCCGGCGGCCATGCCGGTCGGGGATCGAAGAAGGGTCGGTCGCGTCCCATCCGCCGCTGTCCCGTGGCACCACCGGGAGCGGTCGAAGACGAGAGGCACGGCGCGAAAACGACGCCCGCGGGACGGCCCGCGCGCGCTTCCGGCGACGTGTTCTCTCGGGCCCTCCGCCCGCGAACGCCCGGCCGTCGAGGCAGGTCTCCTGGCTCGCGGGTCGCCGCCGCGGTCCTGGCCTTCCCGGGGGCGGGTGCCCCCAGTGACACGTCGCGGACCGCTGCTCGCCGCCTACAGTTGCGGGGGCAGCTCCGGCCTTGGCCCACTCCCGGAGGAGTACGGCCGCACCGAATTCCCTCTTCGCCCCTCCGCGGCCGGTCCGACCGGGAGGGGAACCTCGACGGCCCCCGCTTCGCACAGGGAGGGGGCCCTGGCAATCCCGGCCGAGGGCGGCCTCGCCGCCGTCGGCCGGGCCGCCGGCTCAGCGGCCGATCAGCGGCACGAGCTCGCGCGCCGAGCCGAGCACCCGATCGGCCTCCGCGAGATCGTCGCCTTCCGTGTAGAGGCTCGGGATCGCCACCACCGCGACCCCGGCGGCCTTGGCCGCGCGCACGCCGTTGCGCGAATCCTCGACCGCCAGCACCCGCGAGGGGTCGCGGCCGAGCCGCTCGAGCGCGAGCCGGTAGACCTCCGGGTCGGGCTTCTTCCTGGCCGTGTCCTCGCCGCACACCAGGGTCGCGAACCAGCCCCGCGGCAGGGCCTCGGGGTGCGCGTCGAAGAGTGCTTCGACATTGGCCCGGCTCGTCGTCGTGGCGACCGCGAGCGAAAGCCCGAGCCCGCGCGCACGGGCCAGAAGCTCGGGGATGCCGGGGCACAGGGCGACCTCGCCCGCCCGCACGCCCGCGGCGTAGAACTCGGTCTTGCGGGCGTGCAGGGCGCGCACGAACGGGTCGTCGTGGCCCGCGAGCCGGGCGGCGCGCTCGGGCTCGACCTCCTCGATCCAGCGCAGGATGCGCTCGCGACCGCCGGTCGTGGTCAACAGCCGGCGATAATCCTCGACCGACCAGGACCAGGGCAGGCCGGCCTCGGCGAAAGCGCGGTTGAAGCAGACCCGGTGCAGCTCCTCGGTCTCGGCGAGGGTGCCGTCGACGTCGAGAATCAAGGCGTCGATCGCGAAGTCGGGCATGGCGCCTCCGCGCTCGTCCGTACGCGGGCCGGCAGCGGATCGCGGGTGGATCCGTTGACCGACCGTTCGCCTCCGAGCTAGCCCGTGGGACCGCTTTGTCCAGCCGCGCCGACCGGGGTGCGACAGAGCGAGCCTTGGCAACGCTGCTGCTGTTCCTCGCGGGTTGTGCAGCCGTCGCCGCGGCCTGGTGGTGGCTCGCGCGGGCGAACGGGCGCGACCGGGATGTGCTCGCCTCGGCGCTCGGCCTCGAGCCGGTCGACGGCGGCTCGCCACGGCACCGCAGCGATCGCGGCCAGGAGCGCGAAGTGCCGGTGGCGCGGGGCCGCCGGGAGGGACGCGGGGTCGAGCTCTTGCTTCGGACCCTCCGCGCGCGACGCTCCGGGCGTCGGGCGGGCAGCGCTTGGACCGTCCTGGCGCTGGTACTGCAACACCCCGTTCCGGTGAGGCTCCTGGTCGAGCCCAGCATTCGGGCGGCGATCCTCGATGCCGAGAGCGGGCCTTTGCCCGAGGTCGGAACCGGCGATCCCGCGTTCGACGCCGTCTTCCGGGTCGCCGCGACCGATCCCGCGGCGGTGCCGGTGCTGCTCGATGCCGAGCTGCGCGCGGCGCTTCTGGATCTGCGCACACGGGTGAGCGGGACCCGAGACGCCGGTACCGCGGCGCAGCTCGCCGATACCGCCGTCCTTGGCGCGCTCGAGCTCGAGACCGAGCGGGTCACCATCGCGCTGCGCGGCACGCCGATGCCGCACCTCGCGGGCCCGCTCGCCGCCGCTCTGCCGATCCTCGAACGCCTCGCGGCCCGGGCGGAATCGTCCACCCGCAAGGGCTAGGGCCCCGGGTCAGGCGAGCTCCCTCGCCCGCAGCACGGCCCGATCGCGGGACTGCGAAGGCGCCTCGAGGATCCTCGGCACCCGCTCTTGCGCCGATCGCAGCGGTACCCACACCTTCGTCCGGTTCTGCAGCGTCGGCTCGGCCAGGTCTTCGCTCTTCACGATGTCGAGGACCGCTGCCACGAACCGCTGCGATGGCGAATCGAGCCCGCGATAGAACGCGCCCTCGCGCCGGCCGGCTCCGCGTTGGCGGAAGAGCTTTTTCGAGACGGTCAGGAGAACCTTGACCGGCACCGGCAGATCGGAGCGCATGATCGAAGCGGTATCGGGATCGATGCTCGTGAATGCTTGGAACGTACATCCGTCGTCGAACCACCCCTCGGGAAGATCCTTTTGTCCCGTACGACCGATGACCAATCCGAAGATGCACTTCTTGCGGAAGCGAGGGGTGGCAGGCCTCTCGGGCTGTTCCGGAATGCGCAGCTCGTGGACGATACAGTCCTGGAATTCGATGCGCGCGAGGATCGGCCAGTCCTCGGCGAGATCGATCTCCGGAATTTCGATACCGTCCAGCACGACGTTCGGACACCGATCGAGCACATCGAGCTGGTCGGCCACGCGAAGGCAATCGAAAGCCAAAACGTGGCAGTCGGAGTTCCCAGCAGCGAGGCGAACCGCTCCGGAAACCTGCTTCGCCGGGACCTTGCGGGCGCGCGCCTCGATGGACGCGACTTCCGCACCGAGTGGCTCGATCGGCGCCTCGACTTCCCTCGGCTCGGGCTGCTCGAGGTCGTGGGTCTCCAGAAAGCGGACGATGTCGAAAGCGGCAGCGGCTTGGACGAAATCGCCGTCGACGAACTTTCTCGAGTCCGCTTCCACCGCCGACGCCCCCGCCAATCCGGGAAGACGGAGCAGCAGCGGCCGCGCGGCATCGCCGGGCTCGGTTTCCATGATTTGTTGGTAGGCTCGGAACAGGTCCTCGGGCCGCAGCGGACCGAGCCCGTCTTCGGTCCGCCGCGCCATGGTAGCGATCCGGGCGAGGACGTCGCGCAGTTCGGTAGCCGTGATCTCCGCCTGCGGCAGCGCCGCTTCGCGCTCGCAGATCATCGTGATCAGGGAATGCCAGCCGGTTCCACGGGCTCGGTTGTGCTCGGCGTTCAGCCCACCCAGAAGCCCACGTGTGGCGAGGTGTCCGAGCAACAGTGGACGCGACGGCAACCAATCCGGCACGGCGACAGTCTGTCCGAGCTTATGTAAGAACAGCCGGACTTGCTCTTCGGTGAAGTCACCGACAGACAAGCGAACGGCGCTGGTTGGTAAGCCCAACGCCGACATCATCTCGTCGTCGGTATCGAAATATCGGCTCCGGCCGGCGATCACGAGCCCGCTTCCTTTCGGAGTCTCTCTGAGGAGGCTCGCGACGACGGCGGTCGCTTTGCGCCGGATTTCGCGTACGCGATCCTTCCGCCCGCTCCACCCTTCCGCAGCCAGCTCGTCGAAGCCGTCCAAGAGAACGAGGCCGAGACCGAGGCGCCAAGAGATACGGTCTCGGGGCCCGGATCCAGCGGACACGGCCGTCTAGAACCTCGAGGGGATCGGATCGCCCCTCGAGAACCCCGACACCGTTGTGGCCCGAGAAGCGACCGGGCGCTCGCGTCCATCCCTCAGCGTCTCGTCACGAGCAAGATCTGGCGTCGATCCGTCCTAGTTTGACGCTTGCAAGACGAAAGGATCTCGTTTCGGGCCAAGAGGATCCGATGATGTCGCCTCGACGACGTGGACCGCATCCTCGGTGACGAAGACGGCGTCGCGTTCCCGACCTTCGTGGAGTTCCGGATTGCCCGGTCCGCCGGTCGGCCAGAGACAGGAGGCGACGTGGCGAACCCGGCGCTCGAACCGTTCGTGTTCCTCCCGTTCGCTCATCGACCCCATCCCGCGAGCTTCGACCGATTCGGAAGGACAGTAATCTGCTGCCCGATCGGACGCAATCGACGGAGGGCGGGACTTCCGAACGCTCCGCCGCAAGCGCTCGTCGGGCGTCGAACGAGCCTTGCGTGCAGCCGGCTTACCCGCGACGGGCCGGCGCGCTAGACCAGGAGGCGTGGTGCCGGGCGCGGGTCGGCCGAGGAGGTCGTGCCGGCCAGTGGCTCGGCCGATCGGGGAGGCTCCGCGATGATGTCGAGAACGAGAATGCGCCGGCGCGAGCTGCTCGCCGCGGCGGCGGCCGGGGCGGTGCTGACGGCGAGCGGGCGGCCGGCGGCCGCCGCTTCGGCCGCGGCGATCGCGGTCGAGGCGGCCAAGAAGCTCGGGCCCCAGGAGATCACGATCGTCTGGGAGGCCGGGCTGCAGTCGCTCGACCCGCTCAACTTCTCGGGCCCCTTGTGGGAGAAACAGACCGGCATCAAGGTCAAGGTGATCGAGGTGCCGACGGCCGAGATGTTCACCAAGATACTCCAAGAGCACCGCGCCGGCACCGGCGCCTACGACGCCTTGAACGTCATCCCCGCCTGGATGGCCGATCTGGTCCGAGCCGGCGCCCTCGAGCCGCTCGACGCTTACGTCGACAAATACGGCTATCGTGAGGAACTGAAGGAGATCGCCCCGGTCTACCGCGACAACCAGATGACCGTGGGCGGCAAGATCTACGGCTTTCCGGACGACGGCGACGTCTTCGTGATGTACTACCGCAAAGACGTGCTCGGCGATCCGAAGGTCCAGGCGACATACAAGGCCAAGACCGGCAAGGACATGCCGGTGCCGCCCAAGACCTGGGAGGAGCTCGCCGACGTCGCCGCGGCGATCAACGAGGCGACCGGCAAGAAGCCCTATGGCTGCGCCTTCTTCCGCGAGCCGCCCTACATGCAGTTCATGTTCCAGGAGCGGTTCCGCAACAACGGCGGTCGGTTCTTCGATCCGGCGACGATGAAGGCGCAGATCAACGGCCCGGCCGGCCTCGAGACCTTCCGGGGCTGGCTCAAGGAGAACGAGCTCGGGCCGCCGGGCATGGTCTCCTGGGGCTTCGTCGAGAACCTCGCGGCCTTCCTCAAGGGCGACACCGCGATCACCGTCTCCTGGCCGCCCTACGGCCGCTGGGCCGCCGGCTACGGCACCGAGGAGAAGGCTCTCTCCTGGGTGCCGAAATCGCAGATCGCCGGCAAGGTCGGCTACGCCATGCCGCCGGGTGGTCACCCGCAGCTCGCCGCCGGCTTCTCGCTCTGCGTCTCGGCGTCCTCCAAGAAAAAGGAGGCGGCCTACCTCTTCATCCAGTGGCTGAACTCGAAGGAAACCAGCCTGCAGCGGGTCCAGCTCCCCTACGCGCTCCGCGATCCCTTCCGCGACAGCCACTTCGCCTCCGAGGAGTACAGGAAACGCTGGCCCGAGGCGCCCGAATATCTGGCGGCCCTCCAAGCCGGTGCGGTCAACGGCCTCTTGGACCTCTCGCTGATCCAGACCGACAAGTACGAGGAGGCCCTCCGGCAGGGCATCTCGCGGCTCTGGGCCGGCGAGAACCCGCAGAAGATCCTCGACGACGTGGCGGCCCAGTGGGACCGCATCACCCAGCAGATCGGGGTCGAGAAGCAGAAAGCGGCCTATGCCGAATGGGCCGCCAAGCCGAACGCCTACCCCAAGCTCTGAGCGACCGAGGGCCCCGGCCGGAAGTGCTCCTTCCGGCCGGGGCCGCTCGTGGCCGGCATCGTGCGCGCGCCGATCGGCGACCTGCCGGCCGCGCCCCGGGCGGTGCTCGCGGACGGCCCGGCGCACGCCGGCGCGACCGACGACGCCGCGCAGCGGTACGAGCGGGCCGCTCGGCTCGCGCGGCGCGGTGGCCGCGATCGGGCGGTGCGAGGCGGGCGTGGCTCCGACACTCGGGGCGTCTGTGACGAGTAGGACACGATGCCAATTCGCGATGCCGGGATCGGTCGAATCCCGTCGACAAGCGTCCGATTTTCCTATAGGAATTCTGGCCGTGAGCGGCCGGCATGCCCGGATCCTCGCGGCGGCGCCTCCGATTGGCCGCCGATCGCCGGATGGGGGCGCAGGGGCTGCGAGTGCCGGCGGCGCGGACCGGCTCGGCGTGCCGATCGACGGTCTGGGGGAAGCGCGCTCGAGATCCCGGCGAGGCATGCCCGTGCCCGGGTGTGCGCGCTTCCGACCCGGCGCCGGTTGCTCTAGGGTCCCGGCCGTAGCGGATGCTCGAGGGTCCGCGCGAGGACGAAGGGGGCAGGGGAGGCCCGATGGCCGCGGCGGTGGAAGCGGCGGGTAGGAGGCACGAACCGGCGGCGGTGCCCTGGACCGAGCGGCATTTCCGCTGGCTGCTCGTCGCACCCGCGACCTTCGTCATCCTCCTCGTGGGGCTCTTTCCCTTCGTCTACACCCTGATCGTCTCCTTCCAGAACATCACCATGCTCGAGGAGGACACGAGCTTCCAGGGTCTCGCCAACTACGCCCGGCTGTTCTCCGACCAGCGCTTCTGGGAAGCGATCGGCCACACCCTCCTGTTCCTCGCGGTCGCACTCCCGGCCGAGCTCCTGCTGGGCTTCCTCCTGGCACTCCTGTTCCTCGACAAGATGCCCGGCCGGCAGGTGCTGATCGCCCTCCTGGTCCTGCCGGTCGTGATCTCGCCGATCATCGCCGGGGCCACCTGGCGCCTCCTCTTCGACAACCGCTTCGGGCCGATCAATCAGATCCTCTCCTGGATCGCGGGCGAGCCCGTTGTGATCCTCTGGGTGAACAATCCGAGCTTCGTCTATCCGGCGATCCTCTTGGCCGAGATCTGGCAGTGGACGCCCTTCATGTTCCTGCTCCTCTGGGCCGCCCTCAACGAGGTCGACCGCTCGCAGCTCGAATCGGCCGAGATCGACGGCGCTTCCTGGCTGCAGCGGCTGTGGTGGATCGTCCTGCCGGCGATCCGGCCGGTCGTGGTGATCGCGCTGCTCATCCGCGGGCTCGACCTCTTCCGGCTGTTCGACGTGGTCTGGGGGCTCACCCGCGGCGGGCCCGGCACGATGACCGAGACCGTCTCGATCTACACCTACGTCCTGGGCTTCCAGCAGTTCGAGACCTCCTATGCCGCCGCCATGGCGCTCGTGATCATCGTGCTGCTCTCGGTGGTCGTGATGGCCGCCCTCGATCGTGTGGCGATCGGCCGATGAGGGCGGATCGCGGCTTCGGGCTCGCCCTTCGGCTGGTCGCGGCGATCGCGGCCACGCTCTTCTTCCTGTTCCCGATCTATTGGCTCTTCATGATCTCCTTCAAGACGCCGGAGGAGATCTTCGCCTATCCGCCGGTCTGGTGGCCTTCGTCCCTGCAGACCGGCAACTACGCCGTGCTCTTCAAGGACGGCGACGCCTGGACGGTCTGGAACAGCCTGGTCCTCGCCTCGACCAGCACGGTCCTGGCGACGGTGCTCGGCACCATGGCGGCCTATTCGATCGCCCGGTTCGGTACCGGGGGCAAGCACTACGCCAACTGGGTCATCTCGAACCGGATGATCCCGCCGATCGCGATCGTCTTTCCCGTCTTTCTCCTCTACGTGAAGCTGGGGTGGGTGGATACCTATCACGGGCTGATCGTGCTCTACACGGCCTTCAATTTGCCCTACGTGATCTGGATGATGCGGGGCTACGTCCAGGACGTGCCGCTCGAGCTCGAGGAGGCCGCACTCGTCGACGGCTGCACGCGCTGGCAGGTCTTGTGGAAGGTGGTGTTCCCGGTGGTCCGCGGCGGCCTGTTCGCGACCGCGGTCTTCACCTTCGTCTTCGCCTGGAACGATTTCCTCTTCGCGCTCATCCTCTCGCGCAGCCAGGTGGTGACCTTCCCGGTCCAGGTCACGCATTATTTCGGCGGCCAATCGAACTTCTGGGCCAAGATCGCCGCCATGAGCGTGCTCGGCACCCTGCCGATCTTCGTCGTGGTGGCCACCCTCCAGCGCTTCCTGGTCCGCGGCATCTCGCTCGGCGCGGTCAAGGGGTGAGTCAGTAGAGGCCCTCTGTTTGTCGTTTGGCGTCGTCCGCCCACGAGACCGATTGGCTCTGCAAAACTCGAGCCAATGCGTGGAGGAGGGCCACGGTTCGAGGATAGCGGTTGCTCCAGGCTCTTGCCGAGATGGCGAAACCCTGCGCCTTCTCGCGATCCTCGCGAGCAGCCGCGCGGATCTCGCGCCAATCTTGTGCGTTGCGGTATTCGGCAAGGAACTCGTGCTGTACCATCTGGAGGTCCTCGCGATCCAGGAGCGCCGCCACGGGCTCGCAGGGCCAGCGGCCGTCCGGGTCGGCCGGGGCGCGGACGAGCAGCCGGGCGAGCGCTCGGCTGGCATGCCAGTCGAGTTCGGTGCCGCGGGTGCGCTCGAGGACGCGGTCGACGAAGGCCGTCAGCGCGGCCCCGTCGACCGTGCCGTCGTCCCGTTGGCCGGGCACGCGCGGGCAGTGGGAGAGCGCCAGAAAGGCGTTGTAGCCCGCCGGCCCGGGCTTCGCCTCACGGCCGACGAGCTCGACGAACCAATCGGCATCGGTCGTCAGGCGCCGCCACAGGCTCGCGCGACATGACCGATCCTCGCCCGAGTTTGCTAAGAAAAGGTTCTCTGGAGCCGTCAGGAGAGCCAACTCGAGCTCGGCCAGGCGGCCGCGGTCGATCGAGGGATCCGCTTCGAGCTTTTCAAGCGCGTGGGAAATCGCGAACGGTAACCAGCTGTCGACCTTACCCTATCGCGCCGTATCTGCTGCGAGGTTCGTGAGCAATTCGAGTAGAAGAGAACCGGACGGGGGTTCTCCCGGCGTGACGAGCCGCTCGAGCGCGACGGCGGCACGGCCCACAGCGAGCAAGCTGCGCATGGCCCGCTCCCGGTCCTGTGCCGCGAGCTCGGCGGGCCACGGCTCCGCAAGGCTCCAATAGGCGCGCTCGGCCTCGGCCCCTTCGCGCGCGGCGAGGTCCCACACGAACGGTAGGAAGGGGGCGAGCGCGAGCAGCCGGCCGATCGCCGCCGCATCGAACCCCTGGTTGCGGGCCGCTTCGAGCAACGCGTCGAGGGCGGCCTCCAGGCGGCCCGCGTCGCGCGCCTCTTCCAGCCACCCGAACAGCATGGACGCGCGCCACGCCTCGAACGCGTCCGGCCGGTTCGCCGACGCGAACGAGCCGGCGAGGAACGGCTCGAATCCGATCCCCAGCTTCGCCTTCTCGACAGCTTTGCCCACCCAGAACGGAGGGACCTTTGCGGCGAGCCGGAGAAGGCCGGGGACTCCAGTGGTTCGGTGGACGTCCCGGACGGCCGCGATCGCCCGCCGCGACCAGATCCGCTCTTGGCGGTGAAATCTCTCCTCTCCCAACTTGCGATCGCAGCATCCGGGAAGGCGGTGCAAATAACGTTCGCGGAAGAAGAGGCATGCGTGGCGCAGCACCGGGTCGCGTGGAGCGAGGGCGCGCCAGAGCCGGGCGAGTGGGAGCGCGCAAGGCCGGAAGGGGAAGGGCCTCTTCCAACGCAGCTCGTCTCGGGAGATGGCGGCACCGATGGCGGCGCGCAGGCGGACACGAGCCTCGTCCGGCGGGTTCGTCCGGGCGAAGCGGTCCAGGGCCTCCAACACGGCGGCCTCGCGGCCGGCGGCTCGCAGCCCCTCGAGATGCTCGACGAGCCGCGCGAGCCGGTCGGGATTCCCTTCCGCGAGGGCGATGGCGCGATCGGCGGTCCATTCGACCGCGCGCCGCCACTCGGCCTCGGTGACGTGCACCCGGAGTAGCCACGCGTCGCGCCAGGACGGACGGGACTGGAGGGAGGGCAGCACGTCGCGTTGAAGCATGATGAGGAACACGCTCAAGACGGCGTCGGGGAAGCGCTCGGCGAGCGTTTCCATCGCTTGCAGCCGCTCCTCCAGCGTCGCGTTGGTCTGAGGGTATCGCGGTTCGAAGATGTCGAGCAGCAAGCGTTGAGGGTTCTCGCAATTCCCTGTGTGCGGTGCGAGAGGCAGCAGAGAACAGAGGATCTCGGCGACCCGCAACAAATGCAAGGGATCCCGGGCGAGGAGCTCGAGGGCGCCGAGTAGTGACCCGGCCGTCGAGAACGTGCTCGACACTTTGCCGTCGGAAAAGAGCGGCACGATCGGCGAAGGGTCCTGTCGGAGTGCCCGCTCGACGGCCTCGAGGAAGGCATCGGGTGCCGCCTCGGCGAGGGCGGGGAGGTGGGGGGCGAGCCTCCGCCAGCGCTCGGCATCGGCCGCCTCGAAAAGCCTTCGCACGAACCCCTCGACCCGGCCGTCGATCGCGGGTTCGGCCGCGACGTTGCCGGGCCCGAGCACGGCGAGGCGGATCAGCGAATCGGCCACGAACCGGGCGAGGACGGAGGAAGGGCCGTACCCCGGCGGGCCGGTGAGCACATCTCGCGCGACCTCGAAGAACCGCTCGAGCTCGGCCGAGGCGATCCGCGGCCCCACGACGAGGACGAGCTCGGCGATCGCCTTGGCTTTCCAAGCCCCACCGACCTGCAGCACCGGTGGGTCCGGCTGGTCGGCCAGGATCCGCAGATCGCGCTCGACCTCCTCGTACGAACGGCCGGCGAGCCGGAACACGACCTCGCGATCGGCCCGGACACGCTCGTCCCAGGCGCCGAGCAGGGCGAGGGTGGAAAGGGCGCGCGCCTCCGGCCGTTCCGACCAGGGCGGTGTGCGGAGGGCGGGGCTCGTGGCGTGCAGCCGACGGAAGGCCGCCCAGGACCGCCCGCAGCGGTCGGCGAGCGCCCGGGCCCTCGGCTCCTCGATGCCGAGCTTCGAGAGCGCGATCGCGAATCGCATCGCGCTCGGCCGGGGAAGGTGGACTTCGGGGCCGGCCGGAGGCGGCTTCTCGCCGGCCTCCGAGAGGTCGGACTGGCCGCGGGCGTGCGGGACGAGGATCGGGATATCTTTTCCGACCGGCGCTCCCTCGGCGAGCTCGGCGGAAGCGCAAACGACGAAGCGGAGGTCGGGGTTCTGCTCGACCCACCGCCAGCCTTCCGGGGTGGTCACCACCGCGGCGCAGGCGGCGAGGCTCGGGTTTCGTTGCAGCACCATCGCGGCGAAGGCCGCGGCCTCCTCCTCGCTGTCGGCGCGGAGCGCCAACGGCGGCAGAGGCCGCTGCTTCGGTTCCGTGACAGCCTCTTCGGCGTTGCCCCTTCCTTGCGCATGGAGCCACTCCTCGACCGCCTGCTTCGCGGATCGCGGAGCTCGGCTTCGCCCGACCGCGAGCGCCGATGCGGTGATCGCGGGCGAACAGGCCCGCGACCAGCGCGCGAAAAAGCGGTCGACGCTCTCGAGCCCGGGGCCGGCCTTGCCGAGCTTTTCGGCGAGCCAGAGCGCGACCGCGGGCGCGGACTCGAGCCACTGGACGAGGTCGTGCGCGTCCAAGACGCATACGTCGTGCCAGCCCCGGCCCTCGGTGTTTTTTCGCCAGGTCTCCTTGCCCGGCCACTTCCGCGGCGTTGCGAAGACGAAGGTGGTCCGCGCGCGCTCTTCGGGTTTCGTTGCGCGCGTACGTTTGTCGAAATCCTTTTCTGCTTTGCGGCGGACGTCCTTCTCGCAGGAGAGTTCCCAACAGGAACGACCGCGGGGAACCCGGGCGTTCCCCTCGGTGGCCTCGACCACGCCGTCGAAGCCGGGGCGGCCGGTACCGCTGCCCGAGGGCATGTCGAGCCGTCGCAAGCGGCCGCCGCCGTGGGCGATCAGACGGCGGACGAGCTCGGGGAACGCGCTCCGTGCCTCGGGTTTCGCTGCCCAGCGCTCCAGATCCTCGGCCGCGATCAACATTTTGTTCCTCCGCGCTAGTATGGGCCAACATGTAGCATTACCGTCGCTCGGAGGCAATCGACATCGGGGATTTTCGGCCCATCAAAGGCGCGAAGGCGAATCGTCTTGACGGCCTGTCTAGGTCTGATATCCTAGGAAGGCCAGCGACGGACCCGACCCCATGCCCACCGATCCTACCCCGGCCCAACGCGAAGCCTCGCGCCGCAACGGCGCCCGCTCGCGCGGACCCGTGAGCCCGCAAGGCCGCGCGCGGATCGCCCGCGCCGCCACCCGCCACGGGCTGTTCGGCACCTTCCGCATCCTGCCCGAGGAGGACGGGTGCGCCTTCGCCCGCCTGCGCGACGGTTGGGCCGAGCGGCTGCGCCCGCAGGGTCCGGCCGAGACGGCCGCCCTCGAGCGGTTCGTGGCGGTGATCTGGCGCGAGGGGCGGCTCGTCGCCGTCGAGGACCGGCTCCTGCGCGCCATGGCCCAGGGCCAACCGACCGAGGACCTGCCCTCGCTCGCCTCGATCCTGCGCTATCGGGCCCGGCTCGAGCGGGAGCGGCGGACCGCCGAGGAGGAGCTCGCGCGGCTGCGGGCGCTGCGGTCGGCTCCGGCGGAGGTGAAGGCTACGGCGCCGGTCGAGGCGGCGGGACCGGTCGCGCCCGCGCGGGCGACGGACGGCGCGGCCGCGGGCGAGCCGTGGGCGCGGGTGCTCGAGGCGACGCACGGCCGGGGCGGGGTCGGGCGGGGAGCCGGGGAGGATCTCGCAGCCGTTCGCCGGATCGAGACCGTGTCGGCCCGTGGCGGAGGGGGCGGAGCCGAGAGGAGCGGCGGGCTCGGCCGCCGATCCGGGGGTGGACTCTCGCGGGACGAGATCGAACCGGAGCCGGCCTCGGGCTGCGGGGTGCCGGGCGGATCCTCCGTCCCGGCGGCAAGCGCGACGGACCGGGAAGGGCTGCGCGAGGGCGGTACGGGCGGCCGGGTCCGGCGCCCCGGCGGGGCCGGCGCGCGGCCGGAAGCGGCGGAGCTCGCGGCACTCCTCGACGGGATCGAGGAGCGGTTCGAGCGGGAGCGGGCCAAGGCCGAGTCCGAGCCCTGGGCGGCCGTCGTGCCGGAGCTCCTGCGGGCGCTCGCCGAGGGCGGCGGCGCGGCCCGAGCGCGGGCGGCCTGAGTTCTCACTCCCACTCGATCGTGCCGGGGGGCTTGCTCGTGACGTCGTAGGCGACGCGGTTGATGCCGCGGACCTCGTTGACGATCCGGCTCGCGACCTTCGCGAGGAAGGCGACGTCGAAGGGGAAGACGTCGGCCGTCATGCCGTCCTCGCTCGTGACCGCGCGCAGGACACAAGCGTTCTCGTAGGTGCGCCGGTCGCCCATCACGCCGACCGAGCGGACCGGGAGGAGGACGACGAAGGCCTGCCAGATCCGCTCGTAGAGGCCGGCACGGCGGATCTCCTCGAGGAAGATCGCGTCGGCCTTCTGCAACAGCGCGACCCGCTCGGCCGTGACCGCACCCAGGATGCGCACGGCGAGGCCGGGGCCGGGGAAGGGGTGGCGGCCGAGGAAGGCCTCGGGGAGGCCCATCTCGCGGCCGAGTTCGCGGACCTCGTCCTTGAAGAGCTCGCGCAAGGGTTCGACGAGCCGGAGCCGCATCCGCTCCGGCAGGCCGCCCACATTGTGGTGCGACTTGATCGTGACCGAGGGGCCGCGGAAGGAGACGCTCTCGATGACGTCGGGGTAGAGCGTGCCCTGGGCCAGGAAATCGACCGGGCCGAGCTCGCGAGCCTCCTCTTCGAAGACGTCGACGAAGAGGCGGCCGATCGTCTTCCGCTTGGCTTCGGGGTCCTCGATGCCCTCGAGGGCGGCGAGGAACCGCTCGGCCGCGTCGACCGCGACGAGCGGGATGTTGAAGTGGCCGCGGAAGAGCTCGACCACCTCGCGCGCTTCGCCCGCCCGCAAGAGCCCCGTGTCGACGAAGACACAAGTGAGCCGCTCGCCCACCGCCTCGTGCAGGAGAAGTGCCGCCACCGCCGAATCGACCCCGCCCGAGAGGCCGAGCAGCACGCGGCCCCCGCCCACCCGTGCGCGGATCTTGGCGACGGCTTCGCTGCGGAAGGCGGCCATCGACCAGTCGCCCGAGAGCCGGGCGATGCGGAAGCAGAAATTGGCGAGGAGCTGCTTGCCGATCGGGGTGTGGGCGACCTCGGGGTGGAACTGGACGCCGTAGAGATGCCGCGCCTCGTCGGCGATCGCCGCGAAGGGCGAGGCGGGGCTCTCGGCGACCGCGTGGAAGCCTTCGGGCAGGGCCGTGACCTTGTCGCCGTGGCTCATCCAGACGGTGGCGCGCTCGCCCACCCGCAGGACGCCGTCGAAGAGCGGCGATTCGCGCAGGAGGACGATCTCGGCGCGGCCGAACTCGCGCACCGTACCGGGCTCGACCCGACCGCCCAGAGCCTCGCAGAGCGCCTGCTCGCCGTAGCAGATGCCGAGAACGGGCACGCCGAGTGCGAGCACCACGGGCGGGAGCTTCGGGCTCTCCGACTCGAAGGCCGAAGCGGGGCCGCCCGAGAGCAGGATCGCGCGGGGCGCGAAGGCGCGGATCTCGGCTTCCGGCCAGGTGCAGGGATGGATCTCGCAATAGACCCTGAGTTCGCGCAGGCGGCGGGCGATCAGTTGCGTGTATTGCGAGCCGAAATCGAGGATCAGGACGCGCTCGCTCACCGGGGCCGGGCTCCTTCTGCTCGCGGCGGATCAGGCCTGAGCGGCCTCGGGCCGGCGGTTGCCGGCCCCTTGGGCGAGCGAGGCCTCGAGGAAGGCGTCGAGATCGCCGTCGAGCACGCCCTGGGTGTCGGAGGTCTCGACCCCGGTCCTGAGATCCTTGACCATGCGGTAGGGGTGGAGGACGTAGCTGCGGATCTGGTGGCCCCAGCCGATGTCGGTCTTCTGGGCCTCGGTCGCTGCCTGCTCGGCCCGCCGCTTCTGCAGTTCGAGCTCGTAGAGCCGGGCCTTGAGCATGTCGAGTGCCGTCGCCCGGTTGCGGTGCTGGCTCCGGTCGGTCTGGCAGGCGACCACGATGCCCGTGGGCAGATGCGTGATGCGCACGGCCGAATCGGTCCGGTTGACGTGCTGGCCACCGGCGCCCGAGGCCCGGTAGGTGTCGATCTTGAGGTCTTTCTCGTTGATCTCGACCTGGATCCGGTCGTCGATCACGGGATAGACCCAGACCGAGGCGAAGCTCGTGTGGCGGCGGGCCTGGCTGTCGAAGGGCGAGATCCGCACGAGCCGATGCACACCCGATTCGGTCTTCAGCCAGCCATAGGCGTTCTCGCCCTTGATCTTGACCGTGGCCGATTTGATCCCGGCCTCTTCGCCCGGCGTCTCCTCGACCCATTCGACCTCGTAGCCGTGCCGCTCGGCCCAGCGGACGTACATGCGCAACAACATTTCCGCCCAGTCGCACGACTCGGTGCCGCCGGCGCCGGCGTTCACTTCGAGATAGCAGTCGTTGGCGTCCGCCTCGCCGGAGAGCAGCGACTTGAGCTGCTCCTTCTCGACCTCCTGGCGGAGGGTCGCGAGCTCGCGCTCGACATCGGCGAGCGTGGCCTCGTCATCCTCGGCCTCGGCGAGCTCGGCGAGCTCGACGGCATCGGCCAGCCGCCGCTCGAGGTTGCGCTGGCGCTCGATCGCCGCGGCGAGCCTGGTGCGCTCGCGCATGAGCGCCTGGGCCCTCTCGGGCTGGTCCCAGAGCTTCGGGTCCTCGCTCAGGGAATCGAGCTCGGACAGTCGCAGGAGCGCATTGTCCCAGTCAAAGATGCCTCCGCAGGACGGCGAGGCCCGAGCGGATCGGCTCGACGTGCTGGGCGATCTCGGCGCGCATGAGGGGGCTCCGTGGTGAGGGTTCGCGAGGTCGGGGGAGGGGTCTTCGAAAGCGCGGGCGCCGTCAATGTCAATAGAGCCCGCCGGGGCTCGGGCCGATTCCGGGGCCGTCGGGGACGGCCGGGGTCTCGCCGAGCGGACCGGGCTCCGGCCCGATCGGGCGGGCCGCACCCGGCTCGGTGCCGGGCAGGAAGGCCTCGGAGATCACCACCTTGGTCTCGGGGCCGGGCCGCCGGCCCGTGGCGGCGTCGACCTGGACGAGGTGGATCCCGGGCGGGGTGCGGAAGGGGGTGGGCGGGGTGCCGGCGAGCGCACCTTTCATGAAAGCGATCCAGATCGGCAGGGCGACCGAGGCGCCGGTCTCGCGCTCGCCCAGGCTCTGCGGCTGGTCGAAGCCCACGAACACGCCGACCACGAGGTCGGGCGAGAAGCCCACGAACCAGGCGTCCTTCGCGTCGTTGGTGGTGCCGGTCTTGCCGGCGAGCGGCCGGCCGAGCTCGCGCGCCGCCACCGCCGTGCCGCGCTCGATCACGCCCTGGAGCATGCCGACCATCTGGAAGGCGTGGCGCGGGTCGGCCACCTGCGGCCGCGGATCCTCGGGCTCGGGCGGCGGTTGGCCGCGCCAGGCGACGTCGCGGCAGCCCGGGCAGTCGCGGCCGTCGCGGCGGAAGGTGGTGCGGCCGTGTCGGTCCTGGATGCGCTCGACCAGGTAGGGCTCGATCTTCCGGCCGCCGTTGACCAGCATGGCGTAGGCGGTGGTGAGGGCGAGCGGGGTGACCTCGTTGGAGCCGAGCGCGTTCGAGAGGTAGGGCTCGAGGCCGCGCTCGATGCCGAAGCGGCGGGCGACCTCGATGATCCGCTCCATGCCGATGTCCTGGGCGAGGCGGACGGTCATCAGGTTGCGCGACTTCTCGAGGCCGACCCGGAGCGTGGTAGGCCCGTAATATTGTTGGCTGTAGTTCTCGGGCCGCCATTTGGGCAGGCCGGGGCCCTGGTCGATGACGATCGGGGCGTCGAGCACGATCGAGGAGGGGCTGTAGCCCGCCTCGAGCGCCGCCAGATAGACGAAGGGCTTGAAGGCCGAGCCGGCCTGCCGGCGCGCCTGGGTGGCCCGGTTGAACTGACTCTGCCGGTAGCTGAAGCCGCCCGCCATCGCGAGCACCCGCCCCGTGTGCGGATCGAGGGCGACGAGCGCGCCCTCGACCTGCGGGCGCTGGCGCAGGCCGAAGCGGCGGCCGGGGCCGGGCAGCGGCTCGACCAGGATCACGTCGCCGGGTCGCGCCACCTGGCGGGCCTCCTTGACCGGCGGGCCGAGCCGGCCGTCGGCCTCGACCCGCCGGGCCCAGGCGAGCTCGGCGAGCGGCACGAGCCCGTCGCTGCCGTCGGCGAACTGCACCTCGAGGCCCGCGCGGTCGGCGGCGCGGACGAGCGCGAGCTTCCAGTCGAGCAGCTCGAAGCCGGGATCGAGGGTGCGCAGCCGGGCGAGCGCGTCGGGGGCGGCGGGATCGAGGCTCGCCACGGGGCCGCGGAAGCCGTGCTTGCGGTCGTAGGCCGAAAGCCCGGCCCGCAGCGAACGGTCGGCGAGGGCCTGGAGGTCGGGGTCGACGGTGGTCCGGACCGCGAGCCCGCCCTCGTAGAAGCCTGCCTCGCCGAGCCGCTCGACGAGCTGGCGGCGGACTTCCTCGGTGAAGAAGTCGGCGACCACGAAGGTGTCGGGCGGCCGTTGGCGGGTCACGAGCGGCTCGGCCCGGGCCGCCTCGAAGGTGGACCGGTCGATGTAGCCGTCCTCGAGCATGCGTCCCAGCACGTAGTCGCGGCGCGCGCGTGCGGCCTGGGGGTTCCTGAGCGGGTCGTAGGCCGAGGGCGCCTTGGGCAGGCCCGCGAGGAGCGCCGCCTCGGCGAGCGTGAGCTCGTCGAGGGCCTTGTCGAAATAGGCGAGGGCGGCTGCGGCCACGCCGTAGGCGCGGCCACCGAGATAGATCTCGTTGAGGTAGAGCTCGAGGATCTTCTCCTTGCTGAAGATCCGCTCGAGGCGCAGGGCGAGGACCGCTTCCTTGAGCTTGCGCTCGAGGCTCACCTCGTTGGTAAGGAAAAAGTTCTTGGCGACTTGCTGGGTGATCGTCGAGGCGCCCTGCGGTCGGCCGCCCTCGCCCTCCTGCATCCGTCGCAGATTGGCGAGCGCGGCGCGGGCGATACCCAGCGGATCGATTCCGGGATGCCGCCAGAAATGCTGGTCCTCGGCCGCCACGAAGGCTTGGCGGACCCGTTCGGGGATCGCCTCGATCGGCACGAAGACGCGCTTCTCGCGGGCGTACTCGGCGAGGAGCCGACCGTCGCCGGCGTAGAGCCGGGTGGCGGTCGGCGGCTCGTAGACCGCGAGGCGGGACGCATCGGGCAGGTCGAAGGCGATGCGGTCGAGCGCCCAGAGCAGCACGGCCGCACCGGCGAGGGAGGCGACCACGGCCGCGAGAGCGAGGCGGGCGAGCCAGCCGATCAAGCGCAGCAAGGGACGGTGCTCCGGATCCGCGCGGCGTGCCGCTCTATTTGAGGGCGGTGCCGTGGGGGTCAATGGCGCCGGTCGGCGAAGCCGTTCGGACGCTCGTCCGGGGCGGTGTGGCGATCGATGGCCGTCACGATCGCCTGGGCGAGCCTCCGGCGGTGGCGCGGATCGGCCAGGCGCTTGGCTTCTTCGGGGTTGGAGAGATAGCCGAGCTCGATCAGTACGGAGGGAGTCTCGGGCGACTTGAGGACCGCGAAGCCGCCGTAGCGGCGATAGTTGCGCAACAGCGGTGTGACCTTGCGGAGCTCCTCGGAGAGCAGCTGGGCGAAGGTGATCGATTTGTTCAAGGTGTCGCGTTGGGCGAGGTCGATCAGGATGCTCGCGACGATCGGATCGTGCCGCGAGAGGTCGGTACCGGAGAGGATGTCGGCCTTGTTCTCTTTGGCGGCGAGTGCGGCCGCCTCTTCGTCGGAGGCGGTCTCCGAGAGGGTGTAGACCGACGCTCCGGCCACGGTCGGATCGGCCAGGCTGTCGGCGTGCAGCGAGAGGAAGAGTTGGGCCCCGCCGTCGCGCGCGACCTTGATCCGCTCGCGCAAGGCGAGGCCCTCGTCGGTCCGCCGGGTCAGGACGACGCCGTAGCGGCCGGTCGCCTCGAGGGCCTGGGCGAGCTCGAGGCCCATCGCCAGCACGAGGTCCTTTTCCTTGATGCCGTCGACGCCGATCGTGCCGGGATCGCTGCCGCCGTGACCGGGGTCGATCGCCACCACGATCCGGCCGGGCGGATGGGCGAGACCGTTGCTCGGCGGTGCCGCGGCGGCCGGTGCGGCAGCCTTGTCGCCCGTGGCCGCGGCCGCGACGGGCGGCGGGGTTGCCGCCGGGGGTGCGGGCGAGAGAGCGGGCGTGCCGGTGGTCGGCCGGTCGCCGGCGAGCCCCGGCGGGCGCGGCCGCGGCAGGGGCGGGTCCGGCTCCGGCCGGGCGGCGGCCACCCCCGGCGGCCGACTGGCACCTTCGGGCTCGAGGTCGATCACGAAGCGGAACGCCGCGCTGTGCTGGCCGGGCGGGATCCAGAAGCGGGCGACGAGCTCGGCGGGGCCGGCGAGCTCGACGGTGACGCGGCTGCCCGAGGGGCCGGTCGCGATCGGCCGCAGGGTCGTGGCGAGGCCGCGCGGGCGGCCGAGCGGGTCCTCGCGCAAGCGGAGCCGCAGCTCGGGCAGCTCGACCAGGAGCCGGGCCGGCTCGCGCTCGAGGCGGAGCTCGATCGGGACCTGGCGATCGAGCTCGAGGACGATCCGGGTGAAGCGGCCCTGATGGCCGAAACGGACGGCGGCGAGCTCGGCCGGCTGGGCGATGGCCGGGGCCGGGACGAGGAGGGGGAGGAGGACGAAGAGGAGGAGGAGGGCGAGCGAAAGGCCCGGGACGAGAGCCCGGCCGTGCCGCGGCGGTCGGCGCGGGAGGGCCGCGGGCGCGCGGAATTCGACGGTTGAGAGGCTTGACATCACCGCTTATAAGTCAAGCGCCATGGTTCGAGCGCGGCAAGCGGAAACCGGTGGGTTGCCCGTTGCCGCCGTCCGGCATGGTAGGCCTGCATCGCACGTCGCGATCGAGACGGTCGTCCGCGCGGGGCGGGAGACGGCCACCCGTCGGAGGGTCGGCCCGGCCGGACGCGCGGCGGCACGCTCGACGACCCGAGCCCATCGGGCCGCAGGAGGAGGGGCCGACCCGCGTGCGGGCGGCCGATGGCGCGCGGCCCGAAACCCGATCCATCGCGCCCGGGTGCGCCGGCGGCCACCGTCGCTGGCCGCGCGGGCGAGCGGAGAGCTCTTTCCATGACCATGCGGATGCTGATCGACGCGGCCCATCCCGAGGAGACCCGCGTCGTCGTCGTCGACGACGGCCAACTCATCGATTTCGACTTCGAGAGCTCGACCAAGCGCCAGATCAAGGGCAACATCTACCTCGCCAAGGTGACCCGGGTCGAGCCGTCGCTGCAGGCGGCGTTCGTCGAATACGGTGGCAACCGGCACGGATTCCTGCCGTTCAGCGAGATCCACCCCGACTATTACCAGATCCCCCAGGCCGACCGCGAGATGCTCGAGCGACTCGAGCGCGAGGCGCAGGCCAAGGCGGCGGCCGAAGCGGAGCCGGAGCAGGGCAACGGTCAGAACGGCGAGGCGCCGCAGTCGGTCACCCAGGACGCCGAGGAGGAGACCGCCGACGTCGTCGACGAACTCGCCCGGCGGCGGGCGCGCTTGTTGCGCTCCTACAAGATCCAGGAGGTCATCAAGCGGCGGCAGATCCTGCTCGTCCAGGTCGTCAAGGAAGAGCGGGGCAACAAGGGGGCGGCGCTCACCACCTACCTCTCGCTCGCCGGTCGCTACTGCGTGCTGATGCCGAACACGCCCAGGGGCGGCGGCATCAGCCGCAAGATCCTGAGCCCCGACGATCGCCGCCGGCTCAAGGGAATCGCCGCCGAGCTCGACGTGCCGCCGGGCATGGGGCTCATCATCCGCACGGCCGGCGCCGAGCGCAGCAAGGCCGAGATCAAGCGCGACTACGAATATCTGTTGCGGCTCTGGAACGAGATCCGCGAGACCACGCTCAAGAGCATCGCCCCCTGCCTGATCCACGAGGAGGGCGATCTCGTCCGCCGGGCGCTCCGGGACCTCTACACCCGCGACATCGAGGAGGTGCTGATCGAGGGCGAGGCGGCCTATCGCACCGCCAAGCGCTTCATGCAGATGCTGATGCCGAGCCGCGCCCGGCAGATCAAGCTCTACGAGGACGAGGTCCCGCTCTTCTACCGGTTCCAGGTCGAGGACCAGCTCGACCGCATGTACCGGCCGGTGGTACAGCTGCCCTCGGGCGGCTCGATCGTCATCCACACGACCGAGGCCCTGACCGCGATCGACGTCAATTCGGGCCGCTCGACGCGCGAGCGGCACATCGACGAGACCGCCCTCAAGACCAACCTCGAGGCGGCCGACGAGATCGCCCGCCAGCTCCGCCTGCGCGATCTGGCCGGGCTCATCGTCATCGACTTCATCGACATGGCGGAGCACCGCCACCAGCGGGCGGTGGAGAAGCGGCTCAAGGACGCCTTGAAGGCCGACCGTGCGCGCATCCAGCTCGGCCGCATCAGCATGTTCGGCCTGCTCGAGCTCTCCCGCCAGCGGCTGCGGCCCTCGTTGCAGGAGCTCTCGACCCAGCCCTGCCCGCACTGCGAGGGCATGGGCGTGGTCCGCTCGACCGAGTCCTGCGCGCTGCAGGCACTCCGCATGATCCAGGACGCCGGCATCAAGCGCGAGGCCAAGGTCCTCAAGGTCCAGCTGCCGCTCGAGGTCGCTTTCTATTTGCTCAACAAGAAGCGCGAGCTCCTGGTCCGGCTGGAGCAACGCTACGATCTGCGGGTCGACGTCCAGCCGACCGAGCGGACCGGACCGCCCAAGGTCGAGCTCGAGGTGGTCGAGAAGCGCGAGGAGCCGGCCGAGCCGGCGGCCGAGGCCCCGGCCGAGGCGGCGCCCGCCGAACCGGGCGAGGCGCGCCCGGCGCAGCCGCGGGCCGCGGCACCGGCCGCGGGTGCGGCAGCCGAGGAGGGGACGGCGGCCGAGGAGGGTGGCCGGCGGCGGCGTCGGCGGCGCCGGCGGCGGCGGCGGAGCGCCGAGGGCGAGGTCACCCAGGCGGCGGTCGGCGCGCCGGCCGAGAGCGCTGCCGAACTCGAGGAAGGCGAGGCCGAGGGCGAGGAGGAGCCGGTCGAGAGTCGCGAACCCGGCGAGGCCGAGCCGGCGCCTCCGCCCGCCGCGGTCGAGCCGGTCGCGGGACCGTCGGGCGAGGCGGGCGCCGGTCGCGTCGAGCCGGTGACGGCGACCGAGGCCGAGAGCGCGGCCGAGGCGGTGGCCGCCGGCGCGCAGCCCCCCGCGGCGGGCGAGCCCGCCCCGGCACCGGCGGAGGCCGAGGCGGCCGCGGTCGAGGCTGCCGGGGAGAGCGCGCCGGCCGAACGGCGGCCGCGCCGGCGGCGGCGGACCCGGAAGTCGGCGGCCGAGGAGGTGGCCGGAGCGGGCGAGGAACCCGTCGCCGCGGCGGAGCCGATGGCCGAGGCCGCGGCGAGCGCGGCGCCGGTCGCAGCCACGGCCGCGATCGACGGCGCGCCGCGGACGGCGCCGGAGGGCGCGGGTGGGGCGGTGGAGGGTGGTACCGGCGCGCCGGTCGAGCCGGCCGCGGTCGCCTCGCCCGGGGGGGAGCCCGAGCCGGGCGTGACGGTTGCCGCCGCCGCGGCCGAGCCGGCGGCGGAGGTCGCCCCGGAGCGGGCCGGGGAGAGCGGCGGCGAGGCCGCCGGCGAGCGGCCGGCCGAGCCGGTCGAGAGCACGCCGCGGCCGCCGCGGCCACCGCGCCAGGGCTGGTGGAGCCGCTGGGTCAGGCCGAGCTGAGCCGGCCGGAGATCGTCCCGGGTCCGGCGCCGGATCCGGGGCGGATCGCGGATCCGGGGGGCGGCTAGGCGCGCCGGCGCGCCGGCGTCCGCAGCCAGGCGGCGAGGCGGTCGGCGGCCTCGGCCACCGCCGCCTCCTCGCCCGCGAAGGCGAGCCGCACCCAGCCCTCGCCGCGTTCGGGATCGAAATCGACCCCGGGGGTGAGCGCGATGCCGGTCTCCTCGAGCAGCCGGCGGCAGAAGGCGGTCGCCGGCTCGCCACGCTCGCGGATGTCGACCCAGAGATAGAAGGCCCCGTCGGGCGGGGCGACGTGCTCGAGACCGCCGCGGGCGAGGGCGTCGAGCAGCCGGTCCCGGTTGCGCCGGTAGGCCTCGACCCGGCGGTCGAGTTCGACACGGGCGTCGAGCGCGGCGAGGGCGGCGTATTGAGCGATCGCGGACGGGGCGATGAAGAGGTTCTGGGCGAGCCGGGTGAAGGGCTCGACCAGGTCCTCGGGCACGACCGCCCACCCGAGGCGCCAGCCCGTCATGCACCAGTATTTCGAGAAGCTGTTGACGACCAGCGCCTCGGGAGCGAGGGCGAGCGCGCTCGTCGCGGGCGCCCCGTAGGTGATGCCGTGATAGATCTCGTCGGCGACCAGCCGAACGCCGCGCTGCCGGCACCAGTCGGCGAGCCGGCCGAGGGCGCCGGCGTCGAGCATGGTGCCGGTCGGGTTGGCCGGGCTCTGGACCACGAGGCCGGCGAGCGGGGCCGAAAGCGCCTCGAGCGCCTCGACGGTCGGCTGGAAGCGGCTCTCGGGGCCGGTCGGCACGACCACGACCTCGACGTCGAGCGCTGGCAGGATGTTGCGGTAGGCCGGATAAGCCGGGGTGGCGATCGCCACGCGCGCGCCCGGGTCGAAGGCCGCGAGGAAGCCGAGGACGAAAGCGCCCGAGGCCCCGCAGGTGACGGCGATCCGCTCTGCCGGCAGGGCGATCCCGTAGCGTTCGGCGTAGAGACGGGCGAGCCGGGCCCGCAGGGCCGGCAGGCCGAGGGCCTCGGTGTAGCCGAGCGGCGCATCGGCGAGGGCCGCTCGCGCCGCCTCGAGGACGGCGGCGGGCGGGCCGCCGCCGGGCTCGCCGATCTCGAGATGGTGGACCGGGCGGCCGGCGCGCGCCCTGCGGTTGGCGGCCTCCAGCACCTGCATGACGGTGAACGGGGCGACGGCGCTGCGCCGCGACGGGCGGAAGGCTGGCATCGGCCGGCTCGCGCTCCCATCTCTGGGCCGGGCGGCAAGAGGCCGCGGCCGGCCGGCCGCGTCAACCCCGCCCGGGCGGCAGGGCCCTCGAGGCGAGGGCGGAGACGCGGGGCATGGGCATCGGTCGACTGGCACGCGCGGGGCTCGCCCTAGCCGCGGGCCTTCTCCTGACGGCGCCGGCGGCCGCGGCGCGCGGGCTCACGATCGTCCGCGACGTCGAGATCGAGGAGCACGTCCGCGCGATCGCCGACCCGATCCTGGCGGCCGCCGGGCTCGTGCCGAAGGACGTCGACGTCTATCTCGTCAAGGACGAGCGGTTGAACGCCTTCGTGGCCGGGGGCCAGAACCTGTTCCTGCACACCGGGCTCGTCGCCCGCGCCGCCACCCCCGAGCAGCTCGCCGGGGTGATCGCCCACGAGGCCGGCCATCTGGCGGGCGGGCACCTCTCGCGCCAGGTGGTGGCGCGCGAGAAGGCGCTCGGCCAGATGCTGCTCGGCACCGTCCTGGGTCTCGCCGCGGCGGCGGTGGGCGCACCGCAGCTCGGAACGGCGATCATCGCCGGCGGGGCGACCGTCGCCCAGAGCAACGTGCTCGCCTTCTCCCGCGGCCAGGAGCAGGCCGCCGACCAGGCGGCGGTGACCTATCTGGCGGCCATGCAGCTGCCGCCCACCGGCCTGATCGAGTTCTTCGGCGTGCTCGAGGCGCAGGACATGCGCGTCTCGGCCGAAGGCGACGTCTACCGCCGCACCCATCCCTTGACGCGCGATCGGATCGCCTTCCTCGAGGCCCAGGCGGCGGCCTCGCCCTGGCGCGGGCGCGACCTCGGCCCGGCGCGCGCCGCCGTGCACGAGCGCGTGCGGGCCAAGCTCGACGGTTTCCTCGGCGATCCCGATCGGGTGCTCGCCGCCTGGTCGGGGGAGAGCCTGCCGGCGCGCATCGCCCGGGCCGCGGCGCTCCATCGCCGCGGCGAGGTCGAGAAGGCGGTGGCGCTCGCGCGAGGGCTCGTGGTCGAGCAGCCGAGGGACGCCTTCCTCCACGAACTCCTCGCGCAGATCCTCTTCGAGAACGGCCGGATCGCCGATTCGATCGGGCCCTGGCGGACGGCGCTCGGGCTGCGCCCGGACGCCGCCCTGATTCGGCTCGGTCTCGCCCGGGCACTGCTCGAGCTGCCGGGGGGCCGCGGCAGCGAGGAGGCGGCGCTCCTCGCTCGCGAGGTCGTCCGCGCGCTGCCGCGCGATGCGGGGGCGCTGCGCACGCTCGGCATCGCCGAGGGCCGGCTCGGCCGGCTGGGGCCCGCCTCGCTGGCTCTGGCCGAGGCCGCGGTCCTCGCCGGCGACAAGCGCGAGGCCCGCCTGCATCTCGGCCGTGCCCGGCAGCAGATCGGCCCCGAGGACGCGAACTGGCTGCGGCTGCAGGACCTCGAGCGCGAGGCCGAGCGGCTGCCCGAGCCGCGTGAGCGCGAGCCGACCCGGCGCCGCTGAGGACGAGGCTGGTCGGCCGGCCGAGCCTCCGCTAGGAAGGCAGGGGCGGGGCCGGGCCCGCCGCTCCCGGAGATGCGCGATGCGAGGACTCCTGCTCTCCCTGGTCCTGCTCACGGGGCTTCTCGCGGCGCCGCAGGCGAGCCGCGCGCAGGGCGAAGCGCCCTTGTCGGCCCGTGAGGTCGAGCGGATCGTCAAGGAGTACCTCCTGCGCGAGCCGGAAGTGCTCTACGAGGCGCTCCAGGAGCTGCAGCGCCGGCGGGACGCCGCCGAGGCCGAGCGCCAGCGCGGCGTTCTGGCCGAGCGGCGGAACGAACTCCTGGGCCTCGCCGGCGATCCGGTCCTCGGCGATCCGGCCGGCGACGTCACGATCGTCGAGTTCATCGACTATCGCTGCGGCTATTGCCGCTCGATGGCTCCGGCGCTGCGGACGCTGCTCGAGAAGGACCGGCGGGTCCGCCTCGTGATCAAGGAGTTCCCGATCTTGGGCCCCGATTCGGTGGTGGCCGCGCGGGCGGCGCTCGCGGCCCGGGCGCAGGGCCGTTACGCCGAGCTGCACTGGGCGCTCTACCAGGCCAAGGACCTCTCGGAGGGGGCGATCCTCGAGCTCGCCCGGCGATCGGGCCTCGATACGGAACGACTCGCGCGGGACATGAAGGCGCCCGAGGTCGAGCGGGTCCTTGAGCGCAACCGGGACCTCGCCGATGCGCTCGGCATCACCGGTACGCCCGCCTTCGTGATCGGCGACACCCTGATCCCCGGTGCCGCACCGATCGCCCGCCTCGCCGAGCTGATCGCCAAGGCCCGCCGGTCGGGCGGCTGAGGCGCCGCGCCCGTTGACGTTTTCTCAACGAACCGCCGCTAGAGCTTGGTGCGGGCGTGCGGCGGAGGCGGGGCGATGGGCGCTGCGGACGGGACGCGGATAAGGGGGCGGCCGGCGGCCGAGCTGTCGCGCCACGCGCTCCGGACACCGATCCTGGCGATCCGAGGCACGGCCGAGCTGTTGCTGGCCGGAGCGGGCGGGCCGCTCGGCCCGACCGCGCGCGAGCTCCTGGCGGCTTCGGGCGAGGCGGCGCTCTCTCTCGAGCGGCTCGTCGAACCGGTCCTGCGCCTCGCCGAGCAGGCGGGTGCACCGCCTTCGCCGAGCGAGCCGATCGATCTTCGGGCGTTCCTCCGCGAGGCCGGTGTCGAGCGGGTGTCGATCGGCCGCGCTCCGGGCCGGGACGCGCAGGGGTCGAGCCGGCGGGCCCGCGACAGGGCCCTCCTTGTGCGGGCCCGTCGTGCCCGTCTCGTCGAGCTCGTCGAGCTCGTGGCGCGGATCCTGGGGGCCCCGCTCTGGGCCGAGCTCCGCATCGGCCGGCGTACCGGCGCGGTCCTCTCGAGGCTCGGCGGCGGCGGGGCCGGGCGCTGCGGCGCGGACGAGCGGCCCTTGCTCCTGGGCCTGGCGGCCCGGTCGGCACGGCTCGCGGGGGCGCGGCTCGTGGTCGCGGAGGATGGGCCGCTCGGGATCGTGTTCGTCTCCGCGGTTCGCCGCTCGAGAAGAGGCGGGACACCTCGGCAGCGGGCCGGCCCCGGGTGCGGCCCGGCGGCGACACCGTGAGGAGGACGTGCGGCGCAACGCTCCGCCGCCGCCGTCGTGGTGGCGGGACGCTTGAAATTTCCGCGTCACCGGCTACGTGGAAGGCGTTCCGGACAAGCCGCTGGTCCGCCGTCGCGGACCGCCCCGACCGCGAGGGGGAAGCAAGCGCGCGCCGTGCGTCGTGTCGGCCCTGCCCGATGCGGTGCGACAGGGCCGGGCGTAGGACGGCTTGCCGGTCGACGGGGACCGGACGCGGCCCCGGGCGACGCAGGATCGCGGCCTCGGCCCACGAGAAAGAGCGAACGGCATGTTCCCATACAGGCGCGGCGGCAAGAAGCGCGGCAAGGGCAACAACGGCGGCGGGCGGCGCTTCGAGCCGGGCCGCCGACCGCCCTCCGGCGTGCACGAGCTCCTGGCGCAGATGCAGCCGGCGACCAAGGCGCTCGCCCAGGTGTTGGCCGGCGGCGCGCGGATCTCCGGCCAGCTCGCCCACGCTCGCAACCTTCTGGCCCAGGCCGAACGGCTGGTCGAGGAGCAGGGCATCGACCGGCTCGCTCCGGCCCAGCGCGAAGAGTTCCTCGAACAGCTCGCCCGCCTCAAGCTCACCGTGGCCGACGCCGATGCGGCACTGGCCGGGCAGGCCGAGCCGGTCGCGCCCCGGTCGGTCACGCCCGCCGCACCGATCGCCAAGGAGCGACTGCGGGAGCTCGCCCTGAGCCTCGCCGTCTCCACCCCGCGCGAGCCGATCGCCCCGCCGCCGGCGCCGGCCGTCGAGCCGGCCGAGGAGCCGACGCGGCCGGAGCCGGCGCCGGCAGCCGTCGACGGTGCGGCGACGGTGCCGCCGGGTTCGCCGCGCGCCGCCCGCCTGCGGCTCAAGACCACCATCGTCCCGCGCGCTCGCTGAGGGCCGCGCGGGCAGTGGGAGATCCGGGTGCTGCGCTCCCTTCTCCTCGCCCTCGACGGAATCGCCGACCACGCGGCGGCGCTCGCGAGCGCGCTCGACCTCGCCCAGGCGGCGGGCGCCGGCCTGCACATCCGGCTCACGCTCGACCGAGCGCGGCTCGAGGCGCCCGAGGCGGTGCCGCTCGGCGGCGAGACCTTCCGCCGGCACGCGGCCGAGACACGGGCGGCCCGGCTCGCTGCCAGGCTCGACAGGCTCGCGGCCGAGATCGAGGCGGCGCTGCGGGCGCGGGGTCTCGAGGGGCATCCGGCCCGGATCGAGGGCGACGTCGCGGCCGAAGTCGCCCTCGAGGCCGAGGCTCACGACCTCGTGATCCTCTCCCATGCCCTTCGTCGGCCGGCCGCACAGGAATCGGTCGACGCTGCGCTGGCGCTCGCCCCGGCCGCGCTCGTACCGCGATGTCCGCGACCGGTCCTGCTGGTCGACGCGCTGTCGCTCGGGCCCGGCCCCGCGGTCGCCGCCTACGACGGCAGCCCGGGCTCGGCCAGGGCGCTGCATGCGGCTCTCCTGCTCGGCCTCCTGGCCGACCGCACGGTGCACGTGGTGACGGTCGCGGCGAGCCGCGAGGAAGCGGCGGAGCATGCCGGCCGAGCAGCGCTCCTGCTCGCCCGGCACGGGCTCTCGGCCGAGGCGCACGCGCTGGCCGGGCAGGGCGGCTACGCCGACGAGATCCTGGCCCAGATCGACGCGCTCGATCCGGCGCTCGTGGTCATGGGCGCCTTCGGTCGCCGCTCTTGGCGCGATCTCCTCTTCGGCGCGGTGACGGACGCGCTGCTCGAGCGGGTGACCCCGCCCGTCTTCCTCGCGAGCTGAGGCCGGTCGCGCGCTGCTCGGCCGCATGTCCACCGCCCGGCCCGCCGGCGGCGGGCAGGAGGCTCGACCGATCCCTCGCTCGGGCGGTCGCGGGTCCGACGCCGGAGGCCGTCGGGGCGACCATCGGGCCGGTGCGGAGGCGGGAGCTCCCGAACGGCGCAGCCGGACCTCGCCGCCTCGGAACCCTGCGTGCGCGAGCTCGAGGGCCGCGGCCGTGGCCCGCCTCCGGGGAAGTCCGGGGCAGGAGCGATGGGGCCGCGCCGTCTCGCGGCGACGGCGCGGCAGGAAGATCGCTTCCAACGGCCGGGCGGGCCCGATCCGAGGCGGCTTCCTCGCGAGCGCCGGGGACCTTCGGCGGGCGTGCCGACAGAGGATGGGCACGCGCCGGGTCGGAAACGGACTTCTCTCGCTGCGGCCGACCGGCACGGCGCCTCCGATCGGGAAGCCGAGGGGCCGCGGGACCATCGAGACGGCACCACGCCCGACGGCCCTCGAGCCTGCGGCCGCGGCTCTGCCGGACCTGCCGACCTCGGACCTTCGAGGCCGCCTCCACCGAACCCGCCGGCCGGTCCGCCCGCGGGTTCGTCGTTAAGCCCTTCTTTACCGAGCGCTGGTAGACCCGGGCGGGACACGCGGCGGAGCGGGGCGATGGGCACGCTGGTAGGCAGGACCAGAGGAGGCCGGCGGGCGGTCGGACGGTCGCCATCCGTTCGTTACCTTCCGAATCCGGCGACCCGCCCCGCGGCGCGACCGTTCTCGGCCGGTGCCGGGGACGGAGCCGGGATCGCCCGCGGACCCGGCGGCCGAGGCGGCGGACGAGGGGGTGGCGGTCGGACGCCGCCGGCAGCGACTTGCCGAGGCTCGTTGCACGGCCTCGGCCGGCGGCGGGACGGAACGCGCGGTACCGAAAAGGCACCGATCCTGGCTGGCCGATCCGCGGCAAGGGCTCACCACCCGCCAGGCATCGCTCCGCGTCGCCCCTCGGGAAGAGCCTCGTTCGGGAGCCGGCCCGCGGGCGAGCGCGCCTTCGCGGCAAGCGAAGAGGGTCGGATCGCGCACCACCGGGTCGAGGGCGACCCGTGGCGGCGCGACCGCGCGACCGGACCGGGCCACCCGCGCCGAGCTGGACTTCCACCACGCTCGGCTGAGCCGAGCCCGCCGGCGCGGCCGGCGCGAAGCTCGGACCGGGCGGCCGGCACGAGCCGACCAGGCGCGAATCGAGCGGCGACCCCGGCGATGCGGGAGCCCACCGCCGAACAGGCCGGGTGCGTGCTGCCGGGAGCGCAGCGTGCCGTGGGCGAACCGGCCCGGTCAGGGGAGCGCCCGGAGGCTCGGCACGTGCCGCACGGTGCGCTCCCGTCCTCGCGTCGCCGCGGCCGAACCGGGCGCGGGTGGGCGAGGGGAGACAGGAAGGCGGCGGTCGCCGGGTCGGCGAACGGGCACGGGCGCGGAGCTCGGTCCACGACAGTATGCTCGGCCGGTCGCTCGCCGTCCGGCGAACGGTTCGACGAACCCGGCGGAGGAGACGGCGGGCAGTGGCGGCCCGGTTCGACCGGAGGACGGGTGGCTGCCGGGCCGTCCCGGCCGAGGGCGGCCCTCCACGGGCCCGACGGCCGGCGTCCGGACGGCTCGGAGCGCAACTCCTCGGGGCTCGCGCCGGTCTGGACACCCACGCCCGCGCAGAGAGCGTCGATGGGCTGCGGCGAGGGCGAGGAGGTGCCGGACCCGGCCGACCCGGGTGGACCGCTCGCTGCACCAATCGGAGGAGCCGCGTCCAGCGCGACGAGGCGGTCGGGAAGGCCGGGTCGAGGAGCGGTCGGGAAGTGGTCGGGGCTCGCGATCCGGTGCTCGGGCGAGGACGGTCCGATCGTTCCGCGAGTCGACCCGGGATCGGAGGGCCTGCTGCCGCCCCGGGCTCTCTGTCGGGGCGGCCCGTTCGCCGCTCGACGGAACGAGCCGTCGTCGCACCGGCCGGTCGTCGCCGGTACGGCGACCGATTCCTCCGCGCTCCGCTGGCGCCGGGAGGAGCTCTCCTCGCGCCGGCCGCCAGCGAGAGAGCAGTGGCAGACGATCGCTGGGCGCGCCGGGCGAGGTTCAGGCGAAGAAGATCCAGCCGACCAGCGCGAAGATCGGCAGCAGGATCACCCCGGACCAGAGCATGTAGCCGAGAAAGCTCGGCATCCGCACACCCATTTCCTCGGCCACCGCGCGACACATGAAATTGGGGGCGTTGCCGATATAGGTATTGGCGCCCATGAAGACCGCACCGGCGGAGATGGCCGCGAGGGTCCCGGCGAGGGTCGTCGTGAGCGTCGCCGCATCGCCACCCGCGAGGCTGAAGAAAACGAGGTAGGTCGGCGCGTTGTCGAGGAAACTCGAGAGGGCGCCGGTGATCCAGAAATACATGAGGTCGATCGGCCGGCCCTGCTCGTCGCTCACGAGTGCCACGACCGGCGCCATGGCGCCCCGGGCCCCGGCCTCGAGGATCGCGAGCACGGGCGCCATGGTCACGAAGATGCCGGCGAAGAGCTTGGCCACTTCGAGGATCGGCGCCCAGCTGAAATCGTTGGCGGCGCGCACCGCGGGATCGGTGAGCCGGATCGAGAGCGCGATCACGGCGAGCAGCAGGAGATCGCGCAGGAGGTCGGCCCAGTCGACCGGGACGCCGAGGACCGCGAAGGCGGGTCCGGCATGGATCGAGCCGCTCGCCAGGACGGCGAGCAGGATCACGAGCAGGAGCGGCAGATTGACGAGGCCCTCGATGCGCACGGGCTCGAGGGTTCCCGCATCCGTCGGCCGAGTCTCGCGGGCGGCGAGCACGCTGTCGATCACCCAGAAGAGGAAGAGCACGAGGCCCGCCGCGAGCAGCATCGGTGCCAGGAGGTGGACGGTAGGCCAGAAGAAGGGCACGCCGTGCAAAAAACCCAGGAAGAGCGGCGGATCACCGAGTGGTGTCAGGCTGCCGCCGATATTGGCGACCAGGAAGATGAAAAAGAGCACGACGTGGGCACGGCGCCGGCGCCACGCGTTGGCGCGAACCAGGGGGCGGATCAGCAGCATGGCCGCCCCGGTCGTACCGGTGAGGCTCGCGAGCCCGGTGCCGAGCGCGAGCAGGCCGGTGTTGAAGGCCGGGCTGCCGCTCAAGGTGCCGCTCACCCGGATGCCGCCCGTGACCGTGAAGAGCGCCCACAACAGGATGATGAAAGGGACGTAGTCGGCGATCGCCAAGTGCACCATCTCGTACAGCGTGACGTCGAGTCCGAGCAGGCCGAGCATCGGCAAGAGGACGGCCAGCGCCCAGCCGGCGGCGATCTTGCCGTAATGGTGATGCCAGAGGCCGGGGGCGAGGAGCGGCAGGAGCGCGATCGAGAGCAGGATGCCGACGAAGGGTATCGTCCAGCCGAGGCCGAGCGCGGCGCCGTCGAGTGTGGCACCCTCGGCGGCCCGGGCGGCGGCCGGGACGAGCAGGATCGAGCCCGGGACGGGCGCGAGAAGGTGGCGCATGCGGATGCTCCGGCGCTCCCCGATCCGAGCCGCGACGGGCACCGGAACGGCTGCGACGACGCGGCGCGGCCGTTATGGCGCGGGACGGCCGGCTCGGCCAGCGGCCGCGGCGCCACAGGGCCCGCCGATCGCGCCGGAGCGGAACGAGCGTCGCCGCGGCGACGGCGCGCCGAGCGGAGCGGGCCGTTAACGGCCGAGCAACCGGGCCGGGGCAGGATCGCGGCGGCGCGGGACGGGCAGGGCCGCTTCAAGGGGGTTTGTCTCGCCGGGACGATGCACTAAGATCGGGGACGAGCTCGTTCGGGGTCGTACGACGGGAGCCATGAGCGACAGCGGCAAGGATCGGGACGGCGGCAGCAAGGGCGAGGTGGCGACCAAGACGCGCACCCGCACCCAGCGCCCCTCGCTCTACAAGGTGCTGCTGCTCAACGACGATTACACACCCATGGAATTCGTGGTGCACGTCCTCGAGCGGTTCTTCGGCAAGAGCCGCGAGGACGCCACGCGGATCATGTTGCTCGTGCACCACAAGGGTGTCGGCGTGTGTGGCGTCTACACCTACGAGGTCGCCGAGACCAAGGTCAGCCAGGTGATCGAATTCGCCCGGCAGAACCAGCACCCGCTGCAGTGCATGATGGAGAAGGAATGACGGCCGTGCCGAGCCCGCCCGAGACGCGGCCGCCCAGCGGAGGCCACGCGTGATGCCGCAGTTGTCGCGCACCCTCGACAAGACCCTGCGCCGCGCCTTCGCGCTCGCCAACGCCCGTCAGCACGAGTACGCCACCCTCGAGCATCTGTTGATGGCGTTGAGCGAGGATCAGGACGCCGTCGCGGTTCTGCGCGCCTGTGCCGTCGACATCGACCGGCTGCGCGCGACCTTGACCGACTTCCTCGATCACGAGCTGTCGGGCCTCGTGGTGGAGGGCATGGTCGACGCCCGACCGACCTCGGGCTTCCAACGGGTCCTCCAGCGCGCCGCGATCCACGTCCAGTCCGCCGGCCGCACCGAGGTGACCGGCGCCAACGTGCTCGTGGCGCTGTTCTCGGAGCGCGAGTCGCACGCCGTGTTCTTCCTGCAGGAACAGAACATGTCGCGGCTCGACGCGGTCAACTACATCGCACACGGGATCGCCAAGAAGCCGGGGCTCTCGGAGGAGCGGAGGGTGCGCGGGGCCGACGAGCGCGGCGAGGGCGAGGACAAGAAGGAGCCGGGCGGCGAGGCGCTCCAGACCTACTGCGCCAACCTCAACCAAAAGGCGCGGGAGGGTCGGATCGACATTCTGGTAGGACGCGAGCACGAGATCGAGCGCACCATCCAGATCCTCTGCCGCCGCTCGAAGAACAACCCGCTCTTCGTGGGCGACCCGGGGGTGGGCAAGACCGCGATCGCCGAGGGGTTGGCGCTCAGGATCGTCAAGGGCGAGGTGCCCGACGTCCTCAAACACGCCGTCATCTACGCCCTCGACATGGGGGCACTCTTGGCCGGCACCCGCTACCGCGGCGACTTCGAGGAGCGGCTCAAGGCCGTGATCTCGGAGCTCGAGGCGAACAAGAACGCGATCCTGTTCATCGACGAAATCCACACGGTGATCGGCGCGGGTGCCACGAGTGGCGGCTCGCTCGACGCCTCGAACATCCTGAAACCGGCCCTGGCCGGCGGCAGCCTGCGCTGCATCGGCTCGACGACCTACAAAGAGTTCCGCAATTATTTCGAGAAGGACCGGGCTCTCGTCCGGCGGTTCCAGAAGATCGACGTGCCGGAGCCGACCGAGGCCGAGACGGTCAAGATCCTGCAAGGCTTGAGGCCGTCTTTCGAGGCGCACCACGGCATCAAGTACACCGACGGGGCGCTCAAGGCCGCGGTCAAGCTCGCCACCCGCTACATCCACGACCGCAAGTTGCCCGACAAGGCGATCGACGTGATCGACGAGGTCGGCGCCGCCCAGATGCTCAAGCCCGAGGGCCGCCGGGCCAAGATGGTGGGTGTCAAAGAGATCGAGGAGATCGTCGCCAAGATCGCCCGGGTGCCGATCAAGGCCGTCAACGCTCGCGACAAGCTCGCCCTCAAGACCCTGGAGGCCGACCTCAAGACGGTCGTATTCGGTCAAGACGCGGCGATCGAAGCGCTCGCCTCGGCGATCAAGCTCGCGCGCGCGGGCCTCAGGGACCCGCAGAAGCCGATCGGCTGCTATCTCTTCAGCGGGCCGACCGGGGTCGGCAAGACCGAGGTCGCGCGTCAGCTCGCCAAGATCATGGGGATCGAGCTGATCCGCTTCGACATGTCCGAATACATGGAGCGGCACGCGGTCAGCCGGCTGATCGGAGCACCGCCCGGCTATGTCGGCTTCGACCAGGGCGGATTGTTGACGGATGCCGTCGACCAGCATCCGCACGCCGTCCTGCTGATGGACGAGATCGAGAAGGCGCACCCGGACGTCTACAACATCCTCCTCCAGGTGATGGACTACGGGAAGCTGACCGACAACAACGGCAAGACGGTCGACTTCCGCAACGTCATCCTGATCATGACGACCAACGCCGGTGCCGCCGACATGAGCAAGCCGGCCATGGGCTTCGGCCGCGAGGCCCGCGAGGGCGAGGACACCGAGGCGATCAAGCGGCTCTTCACCCCCGAGTTCCGCAACCGACTCGATGCGGTCATCCCCTTCAAGGGCCTCACCCCCGAGATCGTGGCCTCGGTGGTCGACAAATTCGTCAAGGAGCTCGCGGCCCAGCTCGCCGACCGGCGGGTGCACCTCGAGGTCGATGCACAGGCCCGGGCCTGGCTCGCCGAGAAGGGCTACGAGCCACTCTTCGGAGCCCGGCCTCTCGCCCGGGTCATCCAGGAGCACATCAAGCGGCCGCTCGCCGACGAGCTGCTCTTCGGCCGCCTCGCCAAAGGCGGCAAGGTCAAGGTCGGGATCCAGGAGGGCAAGCCCGCCTTCACCTTCGAGCCGGCCGAGCCCCGGGTGCGCGCCGCCAAGGGCGCGGGCGAGGAGGAGGAAGAGGACGAGACGGTCGGCTGAAGGCCGAAGCCACGACCGGTTCGGGCGGTCGCGAGCCGGACTTCGCGGTCGACGAGCCGCCGAGGCTCGGTCCGATGTAGCGGGTGGGCAGCGCCCGAACCCCGACGAGTCGCTATTCTCTAAAGCGCCTTCTCGAAAAAAAACTCGTCGAAGCGTCGGCGACGGAGCTCGTTCGGATAGCACCGGGACCGATCTCGAAGCAAAGGGCGAGGTCCTGAGCGAGGGCAGAAGCCCGCTCGCGGGCCGAGCCTTCGTTCAGGCGCGTCGATCCGAAGGGCCCACCCGCTCGTGCCCCGAGGCGCGCGGAAGAGATTGCCGCGGAGACGGTCGCCCGCCCGCTTGCGGGGGCCCGGGAGCCGAAACGCGCGGATCGATCGGCCGCGCTGCCACAGCGGCGAGCGGGGCCACCCGCCGGTTTCGCCGGAGTCGAAGCCCGGGCTTCCCGGCCGAGGCCTCCACCACCCTACTGCGGGCGGAGGGCCGAGCCTCGAGGCGCGTTCGATCGCGCGCACGGTTCGACCGGGAGAAGGGCTCGTTCGAAGAGCGGGCGCCTCGGCACTCCGCCGGCGATCGCATCGGCGTGCCGCACGGGTCGTAGCAACGAGGTTCGAACTCGTTCGGTCCGACGCGGCGATCGAGGACCGGCGTGGACCGGAGAACAGCTCTCGGCCGCGGCGCGCCGGCAGGAACGGAGCGAACGGTTCGGTGGCGGATCACCCTCGCCTCGGCCGCCGGAGTCGGTAGGATCGGCGAGGCCCGTCGGGAGCGGGCCGTTGCGACGAGCGAGCCGTGCGGCCGGGCTCCGGCTTCAACGCTTCGTTAACCTTCGTGTGCGACAAGCGAGGCGTGGTCCGACGGAGGGATCCGGCCCTTGTTGGCCTTCCGGCGTCTGCTCGCCTTCCTGCTCACCCGGCTCGGCGGTGTCGCCCTGCACTGGCTCGCGACCGTCCGGGCGGTGGCGGGTCTCGGCGGACCCGGGCGGTACGGAGCGCTTTCCCACGCGCGACGGGGGGCAGCGGTGCTCGCCGGGGCGGCCGTCGGAGGCGAGGGCCGGGCGGTCCCGACGAGCGAAGCCTTACCGGCTGCGCTCGCGACGGTCGTGCTCGGGGCCGAACCGGTCGTACGACCCGGCGGAGACGACGAGCCCTCTCCGGCAGGGGTCGTCGGGACCGCGTGCGCCGCGATCGGCCCGCCACGGGCCTCAATCGAGCAACATTCGCGGCAGCCAGAGGACGATCTCGGGGAAAGCGATGCAGAGGGCGAGGCCGATCAGCTGGAGGATCACGAAGGGAACGATGCCGCGATAGATCTCACCGAGGCGGACTTGGGGCGGACAGGTCCCCTTCATGTAGAAGAGCGCGAAGCCGAACGGCGGCGTCAGGAAGCTGGTCTGCAGATTGACCGCGAGGAGAATCGCGAACCAATAGACGAGCTCGGACTTGGCGACGTGATCGCCGAAGTCGAGAGCTTTCAGGAGGGGCGCGAAGATCGGCAACACGATCAGTGTGATCTCGACCCAGTCGAAGAAGAAGCCGAGGATGAACACCACGAACATGATCAACAACAGGATGCCCCAGCTCTCGAGACCCGAGGCAGCGATCAGATCCTCCACGACGTAGTCGCCGCCGAGCGAACGAAAGACGTAGGAAAAGGCCGTCGCGCCGATGAAAATGAAGAAGATCATGGCGCAGGTGAGGCCGGTTCGCTCGCAGACCTCGACCAGAGTCGCGAGCGTCAGGCGGCGGTTGAGGGCTGCCAACAGGACGGTGCCGGCGGCGCCGACCGCCGCTGCCTCGGTCGGAGTCGCCCACCCGGCGAAGATCGAGCCGAGTACCAGCACGATGAGGAAGGTCGGGGGCAGGAAGCTCTTGAGCAGGAGCGCGACGAGCTCGCTCCGATCCGCCGGGCCTTCGTCTCGCTCCATGGGCGGTGCACTGGCCGGCCTCAGGGTGGCGAACAGGGCGATGAACAAGAGGTAGAGACCGGAGAGAAGAAGCCCAGGGAAGACGGCGCCGAAGAAGAGGTTACCGACCGAGAGCGACAAGAGGTCCGCCATGATCACGAGCATGATCGAAGGCGGGATCAGGATGCCGAGGGTGCCGGCGGCGGCGATCGTGCCGGTGGCGAGCTCGTGGCTGTAGCGGCGCTCGAGCATCACCGGCAGCGCCATCATGGTGAGCATCACGACCGAGGCACCGACGATCCCGGTGGTCGCCGCCATGATCGTGCCCATGAGGGTCACGGCGAGTGCGAGGCCGCCCGGAACGCGCCGCATCAGCACCTGCAACGCACGCAGGAGATCGGCGGCCACGTCGGAGCGCTCGAGCATGGTTCCCATGAAGACGAACAGCGGCACCGCTACGAGCACCAGGTTCTCGGCGATGCCGCCCCAGATCCGCGGCAAGAGATTGAAGAATTCGATCGGCTTGAAGACGCCGAAGCCGGCACCGATGAAGCCGAAGAACAGGGCGACCCCACCGAGCACGAAGGCGACGGGGTAGCCCGTGAACAGCAGGACCGCCACACTGGTGAACATCACGAGGGGCAGGAGGTCGACCAGGTCCACGGTGCGCTCCCGTCTCGCTCAGCCAGGTGTCGAGCGGCCGTCGGCGGCGGGGGACGGCACCACCCAGAGGTCGACCCGCCGACCGCCGACGAGGTGGGCGACCAATCGCAGCAGGATGCCGAGGCCCGCGAGGAAGGCCAGAACGAGACCGAGGAGCAGCACCGATTTGATCATCCAACGATGCGGGATGCCGATCAGCGAGACCGAGGCCTCGGTGTTGACCCAGGACGACCAGACGAAATCGACCGCGAACCAGATGACGAGTGCGGTATACGGCAACATGAAGAGGAGGCAGCCCAGGAGCTCGATCCAGGCCCGCGCCCTCGGCGCCAGCCGCTCGAGGATCAGGTCGACCCGCACATGGGCGTTCTTGACGTAGGCCCAGCCGAGGCAGAGCGCGAAAAGTGCGGTATGCAGGTGCCATTCGAGCTCCTGCAGGATCGTCGAGTTGGTGAGCCCACCGCTCACGGCGAGCCCCCAATCGCGAAGCGCCGGGCTCTTGCGGCTGACGACGTCCCATACGGTGACGAGGATCATCGGCAGGATCAGCCAGCAGGCGGCCCTGCCGGTCACGTCGACGAGCCGACGCAGTCGGTCGCTCAGCCGCAGCAAGCCATCCACGAGGCGTCTCTCCCGGGCGGGTGGGCGAGGGGGCGGCGTCTCCGGACGGACGCCGCCCGGGCGTTCAGCGCGCGACGCTCACTTGAGATAACCGATGTCGCGCCATGCCGCGTACTTGGCACGGAACGCTTTGTAGTGCTCGTAGATCTCCTTGAAGCGCGGATCCGCCGCGGACTCCTCCTCGGCGACCTGCTCCCAGGCGGCCTTGAAGGCGTCGAGGAACTCCCGCGGCCACTGGTGCACCGTGACGCCGTGCTGCTTGTGGAATTCGATCGCGTCGCCCTGGCGCGCCTCGCCGGCCGCCATGAGCCACAGATTGGCGTCGTTGCACCCGACCTCGATCATTTTCTGATAAGACTTCGGCAGCTTGTTCCATGCGTCACGATTGATGATGACGTCGACGAACGAGGCCTGTTGGTGCCAGCCCGGGAAATAGTTGTGCTTGGCGATTTGGTAAAAACCGAGGTTCTTGTCGAGAGACGGATACGAAAACTCCGTGGCGTCGATCACGCCGCGCTCGAGCGCTGGATAGATGTCGCCGGCGCTGAGCAACTGGGTGTTGACACCGAATTTCTGCATCACCTTGGCGCCGAGGCCGAAGAACCGCATCTTCAGCCCCTTGAGATCGTCGAGCGTCTTGATCTCCTTGCGGAACCAGCCCGAAGATTCGGCGATCACGATGCCGCACTGGAAGCCCTTGATGTTGTGTTTGGCGAGCTCCCGGTCGTAGAGCTCGTAACCTCCGCCTTGCTGGATCCAGGCGAGATACTCGTTGACGCTCGGCCCGAAGGGCACCGACGCGAAGAAGACGAGATGAGGAATCCGCCCGGCATGAAAGCCCGGCGAGGAGTAGGACATCTCGACCGAGCCTTTCGAGACGGCATCGAACACCTCGAGCGCCGGCACCAGAGCGCCCGGCTCGTGGAAACGGATGTCGAGATTGCCGTCCGTCATGACTTTGAGATTATCGATCAACCGGGTGATGTTCTGCCCGATCACGTCGAGCGTACTGGCATAGGAGCTGGCGAGCTTCCAGCGGATCTTCTGCTGCGCTTCGGCAGGCGTCGGGGCGAACCCGAGCACTCCTCCCAACAGGAGGACGGCGAGCGCGCCGAGCGGTTTTTTCGGCATGGTTCCTGGCCTCCCCGGTTCTTCCCGGCGCGGCGAGCGTGGGCGCGGCGGCCGAGCCCTGTCAAGCGCGCATCGCAGCCCCGCTCCTCAGGCGGGGCGGTCGACGCTGCGGAACGGCAGGGCCGCGCGCAGCGCCGCCATCTCGTCCTCGAGCGCACGGGTCTCCCGGACCAGGAAGCGCGCGACCGCTTTGCGGAGCGACGGGTCGGCGAGCCAATGGGCGCTCCAGGTCCACACCGGCTCGTAGCCGCGCAGGAGCTTGTGCGGGCCTTGGGCGCCGGCCTCGACCCGCGCGAGGCCGCGGCCGATCGCGTGCTCGATCGCGGCGTAGTAGCAGCATTCGAAATGCAGGAACCGACTCTCTTCGAGAGCGCCCCAGAGCCGACCGTAGAGGGTATCGCCGCCTACGAGATTGAGAGCCATCCCGAGCGTTCGCTCGCCCCGGCGTGCTCGGATCACCAGGACCCGATCGGCGAGAGGACTGCGCGCGAGCCCGCCGAAGAAGGCCTCCGACAGATAGGCGCCGCCCCAGCGCCGCTCGACGGTCGCGAGATAGTAGGGAAAGAACGCCTCGAGGGCCGGCGCCGCGGCAGCGCCCTCGAGCACCTCGATCTCGACACCGGCGCGGCGAACCGCCTCGCGCTCCTTGCGAATGGTCTTTCGCCGAGCACTCGAGAGGGCGTCGAGGAAGTCGCCGAAATCGCGATAGCCGCGATTGTACCAATGGAACTGGATACCGCGACGGACGAGGCAGCCCGCGGCAGCCAGGAGCTCGGCCTCCGCCTCGCTGCAGAAGGTGACGTGGAGCGAGGAGACGGAAAGTCGCACGGCGGTCGCCACGAGTGCGCGAGCGAGTTCTTCCCGAGCGGCCGGATCGCGGGCCAGGAGCCGGCGGCCCGGGACCGGTGTGAAGGGGACGGCCACCTGCAGCTTCGGATAATATCGTCCGCCGACGCGGCCGTAGGCCTCGGCCCAACTCTGGTCGAAGACGTATTCGCCGAAGGAGTGGGTCTTGAGCCAGAGCGGGGCGGCCGCGACCGGCCGACCCGAGCGCTCCAGCACGAGATGGCGCGGCCGCCAGCCGGTCCGGGCACAGGCCGAGCCGCTGGCCTCGATCAAGCCGAGGAAGGCGTGGCTCGTGAAGGGGTCGTCGTTACCCGCGAGCCCGTCCCAATCGGCCGCCGGGACGGCGTCGATGCCGGCGAGGAGCGACGCTCGGGTGCGGTCAGGCGGCACGGTACGCCCGCGCCGACGCCCCCCGGTTGCGCGCCGCCGGGCGATGCCGCAACTTCCGGCGCACTGCCTGGGGCTCTGGGGAGGAGCGTCGATGAGCACGCCGCGCGCCGACGGGCTCGCCATGCCCGCCGAGTGGGCGCCGCACCGACGTTGCTGGATGGCGTGGCCCTGCCGCGAGGAACTGTGGGGCGACCGGCTCGAGGCGGCCCGCCAGGTGGTGGCGGAGATCGCCAAGGCGATCGCCGCGTTCGAGCCGGTCACCATGCTGGCCCGGCCGGACCTGACGGCGAGCGCGTCGCTCGGCTGCGGCCCGGGCATCGCGGTCCTGCCGATGCCGCAGGACGACAGTTGGACGCGCGATACCGGGCCGACCTTCGTGACCGCGCCCGGCCGCCTCGCCGGCGTCGCCTGGCGGTTCAACGGTTGGGGCGAGCAGTGGCCCGACCACGCCCAGGACGCGCTCATGGCGCGGCGCGTGCTCGAGCATCTGGGCGTGCCGCGCTACGATGCGCCGATCGTGCTCGAGGGCGGGGCGATCGCGGTCGACGGCGAGGGCACCTGCCTCGTGTGCGAGCCCTCGGTCCGCGATCCCAAGCGCAATCCCGGTCTCGATCGAGCGGCGATCGAGGCCGTGCTGCGCGACTATCTGGGCGTCCTGACCGTGATCTGGCTGCCGCGCGGGCTGACCGACGACGAGACCGGCGGGCATGTCGACAATGTCGCCTGCTTCGCCGGCCCCGGCCGAGTGCTGGCGCTGGTCCGCGACGAGCCCGGCGACCCCGACCACGAGGCGCTGGCCGCCAACCTCGCCGTGCTGCGCGAGGCGGTCGACGCCAAGGGTCGTCGGCTCGAAGTCGTGCCGATCGTCGCACCGAGGGTGCGGCCGCGCGATCGGGACCGACGACTCACGCTCTCTTACGTCAATCTCTACGTCGCCAATGGCGGGGTGGTGATGCCCGCCTTCCACGATCCTGCCGACCGGGCGGCGTTGCGCGCCGTGCAGGCCGCTTTTCCGGACCGCGAGGTGGTGCAGATCGAGGCGAGCGATCTGTTGTGGGGCGGGGGCGGTATCCACTGTATCACTCAACAGGAGCCCGACCCCGGACCGGCCGCGGGTTGAGCGGGCGCGAGGCGCCGGGCGAAGGCAACGCCTTTCGTTCCCGAGGGGGACGGGGACAGCGCGATGCACTCGCCGGCGCCCTGAAAGGGGGCGCCCGCATCTGGTTTCGTTCCCGAGGGCGACGGGGACAGCGCGATGCACCCCCGGCCGCCGCGAGGCCGGCGGCTTTCCCGCCGAGCGAAGGAAGGCCGTCCCCTCACGGGCACGGACCCCGCGCGACGGCGGGCACTGCGACGAGCCGGCGGCGCGATGGTCGGGCTCGAGACGCGCGGTCCCGACGACCGCCGTCCGGGACGAAGGCGTGCCGCCGGAAATGCCCGGTCCGGCAGCCGAAGGCGGACGGTGCTGCGGTCGCGACGGGGGTAGCGGCGGTCCGGCCCGTCCCGCCCCGGACCGGTGGGCCCGGGTCGGGGCGGGGAGCGGCGGGGCCGGGCTCAGCGCGGGACGAGCTCGAGCTCGACGCGCCGGTTGAGCGCCTGGGCGACCGGGTCGTTACCGGCGACCAGAGGGCGCTCGTCGCCCATTCCGGCGGCCACGATGCGGTCACGCGGGACACCGGCTTCGATGAGCGCTCGGGTGAGATTGAAGGCGCGCGCGAGCGCCACCTCGCGATTGTCGGCGAAGGCGCTGCCGGGACGCGGCGGCTGACGATCGGCATGGCCGGTGACGTAGAGGGTCCAGGGCCGGTCGGAGGGCAGAGCCTTGAGCGCCTCGGCGATCTCGCGGGCCCGCTCGGCGCCGGCTTCCGAGAGCCGGGTGCCGCCGCGGTTGAACAAGAGGTCGGCCGGCACGATCACCTTCTCGGCGGTCGCGCGCACCGCCGGGCTCGCGGCGAAGACCGGCCGCAGAACCGTCGGGAGAAGCCCGCGGATCGCCGCCTCCGCCTCGATCCTGCCGCGTAACGCCGCGAGCTCGCGCTCCAGCGCCTCGATCCGGGCCTGCGCCTTGGCGAGCGCTTCGCCCCGCGCGGTCGCGAGCTTCTCCGCCGCCTCCCGCGCGCTCCTCTGGGCGGCCAGCTGGTAGTCCGTCTCCTCGAGCCGGGCGTCGCGCTCGGCGACCGCCGCCTCGGCCGCCCGGAGCCGTTCGCCCAGGTCGGCACGGGCCCGCGCCGCTTGGTTGAGGGCCTGCTCCATCTCCTTGGTCTTGGACGCGAGCTGCGCCGAGAGCGCGTCGCGCGCCTTGGCGAGTTCGGCCAGCTGGCGCTCCGTCGCCTCGATCTGGGCCTGTGCTTTGGCGAGCGCCTCGCCCCGGGAAGCGGCGAGCTTCTCGGCCGCCTCCCGGGCGCTCTTCTGGGCGGCCAGCTGGTAGTCCGCCTCCTCGAGGCGGGCGTCGCGCTCGGCGACCGCCGCCTCGAGCTCCCGCACGAGCCGGCCGGCTTCCGCGGCCTCGCTCGCGAGCCGGTCGCGCTCGGCGGTGACCCGGCGCAGCTGCTCCTGGAGCCCCGCGATCGTCCGCTCGCGGGCCGCGAGCTCGGCCGCGGCCGCCTGCTGCGCGCTCGCCGCCTGGGCGATGCGCTGCTCGAGCTCGCCGCGGGCCCGGCCGAACTCGTCGCGCAGCCGCTGCGCGGCCTGCTCCTGCTCGACCGAGAGGGCCAGGAGCCGGTCGCGCTCGGCGGTGATCCGGCGGAGCCGCTCCTGGAGCCCGGCGATCTCCCGCTCCTTGGCGGCGAGCCGGGCCGCCGCGTCCTGCTGTTCGCTGGTCGCTTGAGCGAGCCGCTGCTCGAGGGCGCGGGTCGCCTCTTCGCGCGCTCGGGCGACCGCCGCGGCCTCGTCGCGGGCGGCCGCGGTCAGCCGCAGCTCGTCCTGCAGGCGGGCGAGCGCCCGCTCGCGCTCTTCGAGGGCGCTCAGCGTGCGGTCCCGCTCGGCGACGGTGCGACGGAGCTGCGTCTCGGCCTCGCCCTTGAGCCCGGCGAGCTGCTCGCCGAGCCGCGCCCGCTCGCCGCGGAGCCCGGCGAGCTCGGCCTCGAGCCGCGCCAGCGCCTGCTCCTGTTCGGCGAGCCGGGCGGCCGTGCGGTCGCGCTCGGCGGTGGCCCGACGCACGGCCTCCTGGGCTTCGGCGATCCGCTTCTCGAGCTCGCCGCGGACCCGGCCGAACTCCTCGCGCAGGCGCTGCGCGGCCTGCTCCTGTTCGGCCGAGAGGGCGGCGATCCGGTCGCGTTCGGCGACCGCCCGCCGCAGCTCCTGCTGCAGCCGCTCCGGGTCGAGGGAAGGGGGCTGGGCGAGCACCGGCGGGCTCGCCTGGAGGAGGAGGGAAGCGAGCACGACGGCGCAGGCCGTCCGCGGGCGGAACACGGTCATCATGCGCACCCCGATCGTTGCTGCACGGGCTCTCTCGGTCGGCCGAGACCCGGCTTAGAGCAAGGCCCGCGTCGGCGCCAGCGCCTTCCCGCGGGGGCCCGACGCGCGGGGCTCAGAGCCGTGCGAGACGCTCGATCAACAGGTCGAAGAAGCCGTCGGCGTCGGCCTCGGTCAGCACGAGCGCGTTGGCCGGCCGGTCGGAGCGGCCCCACCAGTCGACCACCGAGCGGCCGCGGCAGAAGCGACCCTCGGTCTCGATCTCGACCCGGCAGCGCTTGCCGGCGAAGAGCTCGGGCCGCAGCAGATGCGCGATCACGCACGGATCGTGCAGCGGCGCGCCGGGGATCGCGTAGCGCGCCATGTCGTGGCGGTTGAAGAACTCCAAGAAGTCGTGCACGGCCCGGGCGACGGGCGTGCCGATCGCGCGGATCCGCTCGAGCCGCGGGGCGGTGACCAGCACCTGGTGGGTGAGGTCGAGGCCGATCATGGTGACGGGCACGCCGGATTCGAACACCACCCGGGCGGCGTGCGGGTCGACCCAGAAGTTGAACTCGGCCGCAGGCGTGACGTTGCCGAGCTCCTTCGCACCGCCCATCAGGACGATCTCGGCGAGCCGCGGGCCGATCGCCGGCTCCTTGACGAGCGCGAGGGCGACGTTGGTGAGCGGGCCCGTGGGGCAGAGGGTAACGGTTCCGGGCGGTCGCTCCATGACGAGCCGGACGATCGCGTCGACCGCGTGTTCGGCCGCGAGCGGCAGGGTCGGCTCGGGCAGGGTCACGCCGTCGAGGCCGGTCGCGCCGTGCACCTCGGTGGCGGTGACGAGCGGCTCGAGGATCGGCCGCGCGCAACCGGCGAAGACCGGCACGTCGCGCCGTCGGCCGAGCTCGACCACCTGGCGGGCGTTGCGCTGGGTGAGCGCGAGCGGCACGTTGCCCGCCACCGTCGTGATCGCGAGCAGCTCGATCTCTTCGGGCGAGGCGAGGGCCAAGAGGATCGCCACGGCGTCGTCCTGGCCGGGGTCGCAGTCGAGGATCACGGCACGCGGGGCCAAGGCGGTCTCCCTCGGGGCGCTCAGCGCTCGGTGAGCTTGAACTCGATGCGGCGGTTGCGCCGGAAGGCGGCCTCGCTCTCGCCGGGGTCGAGGGGCCGGAACTCGCCGAAGCCGGCGGCGACCAGCCGCTCGGGCGGGATGCCGCCCTCGCGGATCAAAAACTCGACCACCGAGATCGCCCGCGCCGCCGACAGCTCCCAGTTCGAGCGGAAGGGCGAGCCCGGGCCCACCGGGCGGCGGTCGGTGTGGCCGTCGACCCGCAGCACCCAGTCGATGTCGGGCGGGATCGTCTGGGCGACCTCGCGCAGGGTGTTGGCCAGCCGCCGGAGCTGGGCCTCGCCCTCGGGCTCGAGGCGGGCCGAGCCCGAGGGGAAGAGGAGCTCGGAGGGGAAGACGAAGCGGTCGCCGACGATCACCACGTCCGGCCGTTCGCCGAGGATCCGCCGCAGCCGGCCGAAGAACTCGCTGCGATACTGCTCGAGTTGCTCGACCTGCTGGAGGAGCGCGGCATTGAGGCGCTGACCGAGATCGGCGATGACGAGTTTTTGCTGGTCGACCTCGGCCTGGGAGCTCTCGAGCGCCCTGGCGACCCGCTGGAGCTGGGCCGTGGTGGTGCCGAGCAGCTTGTTGAGCCTGTCGATCTCCGCGGCCGAGAGGGCGAGCCGCTCCTCGCGCTCGCCGAGGCCGCTACCGAGCTCGGCCACCCGGGTCTCGAGCTCGCGGATGCGGGCCTCGCGCGCCCGCAGCTCCTGCTCGAGGGCGGCGAGCCGCGTCCCCTCGGCGGCGCGCGCCGCCTCGGCCGCGGCGAGCTTCTCGCCGAGCCCGGCCTTCTCCTGCTCGAGCCCGGCGAGCAGGGCGTTCAGCTGGTCCAGGCGGCTCGTGAGCTCGCGGATCCGCCGCTCGCGCTCGTCCTCGAGGCTCTGCAGGCGGGCCTGGAGCTGCTCGCGGTCGGAGGCGAGCGTTTCGACCTTGGTCTCGAGCTCGGCCTTGCTCTGCTTGAGGCTCTCGGCGGTCTGCCCGGTCGCCGACAGCCGGCCGGTGGCGGCCTCGATCTGCTGCTCGAGGAAGCGCAGGGCCTGGTCGCGCTCGGCGGCGGCCCGGCTCATCCGCTCGAGCTGCTGCTGCATCCGCGCGAGCAGGGCCTCGACCTCCTCGGCCGTGGGCGTGGCGGGTGCCGCGGGCTGCTGCGCCCGCCCGCTCGCGGTCGCGAGCGCCAGGGCGAGCAGCGAAGCGGCCGAGGCACGCAGGAGGGCACGCATAGGGGGACACCGACCCGGTCGACGGCCGGGACCATAGTCGCGGGTGCGCCCGGCACAAGGGGTCCGCCGGCGCCGCGGACCGGGGAGGCCTCGACGGCCCCGCGGGAGGCCCGGCTCAGCGGCCGCGGGAGGCGAAGCGGACCGCTTCCTCGGCGGCGCGGATCAGGGCGCGGGCCTTGTTGAGGCACTCCTGGTGCTCGGCCGCGGGGTCGCTGTCGTGGACGATCCCGGCCCCGGCCTGGACGATCATCGCCCCGTCCTTGACGAGCGCGGTCCGGAGCCCGATGCAGGTGTCCATCGAGCCGTCGGCTGCGAAATAGCCGATCGTGCCGGCATAGAAGCTGCGCCGGACGGGCTCGAGCTCCTCGATGATCTCCATCGCCCGGACCTTCGGGGCACCGGAGACGGTCCCGGCCGGAAAGCCGGCCATCAAGGCGTCGAGCGCATCCAGACCCGGCCGCAACGTCCCCTCGACATTGGAGGAGATGTGCATGACGTGGCTGTAGCGCTCCACGACCATCTTTTCGGTGACCCGGACGGTGCCGATCTCGGCCACCCGGCCGACGTCGTTGCGGCCGAGGTCGAGCAGCATGAGATGCTCGGCCCGTTCCTTCGGATCGGCCAGCATCTCGGCGGCGAGCGCCTCGTCCTCCTCGCGCGTGGCGCCGCGCCGCCGGGTCCCGGCGAGGGGCCGGATCGTCACCTTGCCCTCGCGCAGACGGACCAGGATCTCCGGGCTCGAGCCCACCAGCGCGAAGCCGTCGAGGTCGAGGAAGAAGAGGAAGGGCGAGGGGTTGAGCCGGCGCAGGGCGCGATAGAGGGCCAGGGGCGGCAGCGCGAACGGCACGGTGAAACGCTGCGAGATCACGATCTGGAAGGCGTCGCCCGCGGCGATGTACTCCTTGCAGCGGCGCACCATCGCCTGGAAGGCCTCGGGGGTGAGCTCGGGCCGCGGCTCGACCGGGGCCGGCTCGCGGCGCGGCGGCTCGTGGCGGACGCCGCGGTCGAAATCCTCCACGGCCTCGGCGAGCCGCTCGCGGGCGAGTTCCCAGGCGCGCGCCGCCGACAGGCCGGGCTCCGGCCGGACCGGTGTCACGAGGGTGACGCTGTCGGCCAGATTGTCGAACACGGCGACGATCGAGGGCCGCATGAACACGGCGTCCGGCAGGCCCAGAGGGTCGGGATTGGTCTCGGGCAGCCGCTCGATCAGCCGGACCGCATCGTAGGCCATGTAGCCGAACAGCCCGGCGGCGGGCGGCGGCAGGCCTGCCGGCATGGCGATCCGGCTCTCGGCGATGAGCGCTCGAAGCGAGGCGAGCGAGGGCAGAGGTTCGGGCTCGAACGCGTCGCGCTCGGCCCGGGCCCGGCGGTTGATCTCGGCGCGGGTGCCGCGGCAGCGCCAGACGAGGTCGGGCTTCATGCCGATGATCGAGTAGCGGCCGCGGACCGCCCCGCCCTCCACGCTCTCGAGGAGGAAGGAGTAGGGGCGGCCCTCGGCGAGCTTGAGGAGAGCCGAGACCGGGGTCTCGAGATCGGCCACGAGCGTCGTCCAGACGACCTGCGCGCGACCGGCCTCGTAGGCTTCGAGGAAAGCGGCGCGGTCGGGGGCGGGGATCATCGCTCAGCGTCCGATGGTCTCGAGAATCCGGGCGAGCGCGCGGTTGTCGGTCTCGACCGGGAAGCGGCGGCGCAGCCCCTGCTCGTAGCCGACGAGCAGCGCCTCGCCCAGGGTCTCGCGCAGCTCGCGGCGGAGGGGTGCCAGGTCGGCCTCGGCGGTGGCCGGCAGGATCTCGTCGGTGGCGACGAGGGCGAAGCCTTCCGGGGTCGGTACCGGTTCCTCGGCGAGCCGGCCCGGGGCGGTGGCGAAGAGAGCCCGGGTCACCTCGGGGCCGAGCGGCTCGGGATCGCCACGGCGACGCGAGGGCCCCACGGTGGCGAGCTTCACCCCCGGCGTGTCCCGGGCGAGGTCGGCGAGCGCCTGGCCTGCGCGGGCGCGCTCGAGGAGGGCTTGCGCGCGCTCGCGGGCCTTCTCCCGCTGCCGCTCGATCCGCCAGCCGATCTCGACGGGGACCCGCACCTCCTCGAGCCGGCGGTCGCGCGAGGGCGTCACGCTCTCGACCCGGACGGCGAACCAGCGATCGTCCTTGCCGTGCACCAGGAGCGAGGTCCTGCCGGCGGGTGTCGCGAAAATCTCCCGCAGCATCTCGGCCGACAGATCGATCGCGTCGATCGCTCGGCCGTCGCCGTCGCGGCCCTCGGCGTCGACCGCCGGCAGTCGCAGATGGCGCGCGCCGACCGAGCGGGCGGCGGTGGCGAGGTCGTCGCCGGCGGCGAGCGCGTCGTCGAGCCGCTCGGCGACCGCCGGCAGCCGGTCGGCAGCGGTCCGCCGGGCGAGCTCGTCGGCGAGGGCGGCCTTCACCTCCTCGAACGGCCGCACGCGCGCGGGCGTGACGCTCTCGAGCCGGAGCAGGTGCCAGCCGAAGGGGGTCTCGAGCGGGCCCGCCAGGCCGCCCGGGGCGAGGTCGCGGAGCGCCCCGTCGAGCGGCTCGGGGAGGAGCCCCGCGGCCACCGGCCCCAGGGTCGAGACGGTGAGGCCGCGGCCCTCGAGGGCGCGCGCGATCGCGGCGAAGCTCTCGCCCGCGCGGGCGCGCCGCTCGGCCTCTTCGATCACCGCCCGGTCGGCGGCGAGGAGCTGGGTGGCGGTGCGCTGCTCGGGGGTGGTGTAGTCGGCGCGCCGGCGCTCGTACTCGGCGCGGAGGTCCTCCTCGCTCGGCATCGATTCGGCGAGCAGATCCTCGACCCCGAGCACGACGAGCTCGACCGTCCGGAGCTCGGGCACCCGGAAGCGGGTGGCGTTGCGCTCGAGCCAGTCGCGGAGCGTCGCCTCGTCGGGCGGATCGGGCGGCTCGGTCGCGGCCGGCACGATCAGCGCGCGACCGGTCCGCCGCTCCTCGCGGTGGCGAGCGAGCTCCTTGGCGAGCGTCTCGGGGCCGGCCACCGCCCCGCTCACCGCATCGACCAATCGGGCGCGCGAGAGGTCGCCGCGCAGCCGCTCGAGATAGCCCGCCTCGCTCAGGCCGAGCTCGCGCAGGACGAGCGCGAAGCGCTGCCGGTCGAAGCCCTGCGGGCCCTGGAAGGTCGGGTCCTCGTGCACGAGCCGGGCGAGGGTGACCGGGTCGACCGAAAGCCCGAGCTCGCGGGCGTGCAGGTCGACCAGGCGGCGGGCGACCGCCTGGGCGAGGGCCTGACGGACGAGGTTCTCCATGACCGCCGGGCTGCGCTCGACCTGATCGCCGAACTGCTCGCGCAGGCGGCGGAAGGTGCGCTCGGCCTCGCGCACGACCTCCTCGGGCGCGATCGGCTCACCGCCGACCCGGGCGATCGCCTCGGGCGCGGTGCGACCGCGGAAGATGTCGCCGATACCCCAGATCGCGAAGCTCACGATCAGGAGCACGAGAAAGCCCTTGACCACCCAGCTGGTGGCCCGGCGGCGCATCGCGTCGAGCATGGCGGGAACGCGGATCCTCGAGGCCGTCGCGGGGCAGGATAGGCCAGCGCGGCGGGCGGCCGCAACCCGCAGCCGACGGGCGAGGCTTCAAGTGCCCGGGGCGCTGTGCTACCGAGCGGCCGGCGTGTGGGGCGGACGGAACGATGCGGCTCGCTCGGCCGGTGGTCTTCGGCAATTGGAAGATGAACGGGCTGCGGGCCGAGGGTCTCGCACTGGCCGGCACGCTGGCGGAGCGCGCGGTCCGCCTCACCGGGACCCTCGGGGTCTTCCCGCCCTTCACCCTGATCCACGCGGTGGCCCAACGGGTGAAGGGGAGCGGTATCCTCGTGGGCGGGCAGGACTGCCACGAGAAGGCGAGCGGGGCCTATACGGGTTGCGTCGCCGCGCCCATGTTGGCCGATGCCGGTGCCACGGCGGTGATCCTCGGCCACTCCGAGCGGCGGCACGGGCTCGGCGAAACGGACGCGCTCGTGCGCGCCAAGCTCGTGGCGGCGCGGGCGGCGGGGCTGCTCGTGGTGCTCTGCATCGGCGAGACCGAGGCCGAGTATCTGACCGGCGCGCGCTCCGCACGGCTGCGCGCCCAGCTCGACGGCAGCCTGCCCGAGGGGATCGGGCCCGAGGGGCTGGTCGTGGCCTACGAGCCGGTCTGGGCGATCGGCACCGGGCGGACCCCCACGGCCGAGGAGATCCGGGCGACGCACGGGGAGATCCGCGAGCTCCTCGCGCGCCGGATCGTCGGCGGGGAGGAGGTGCCGCTGCTCTACGGCGGTTCGGTCAAGCCGGACAACGCGGCCGAGATCATGGCGCTGGCCGATGTCGACGGGGTGCTGGTCGGTGGTGCCAGCCTCGATGCGCGGTCGTTCTGGACCATCTATCAGGCGGGCGGTGGGGCCTGAGCCGGGCACGGCCCGGCCCCCGTCGCCGAGGAGAGCGAGCTTCCCATGGCACAGATCGTGCTCGTGCTGCACATCATGATCGCCGCCGCGCTGGTCGGCGTGATCCTCCTCCAGCGCAGCGAGGGGGGCGGGCTCGGCCTGGGTAGCGGCACGATGGGCGGCCTCATGACCGGCCGCGGCACCGCCAATCTCCTGACCCGCACCACGGCGGTGCTCGCCACCTGCTTCATCGGCACGAGCATCGTGCTCGCGATCCTCTCCGGCAACACCGGCCGGGCGCCCTCGATCCTCGAGCAGGTGCCGGCACCCGCGAGCGCGCCCGCCGTGCCGGCTCCGCCGGTCGCCCAGTGAGCGGCGGTCGGCCGGTGCGCTGGCCGGGCCGGGGAGGGAGGCCTTGACGCGCTACGTGTTCGTGACCGGGGGGGTGGTCTCCTCGCTCGGCAAGGGGCTCGCCTCGGCCGCCCTGGGTGCGCTCCTGCAGGCCCGCGGCTACCGGGTCCGGCTCCGCAAGCTCGATCCCTATCTCAACGTCGACCCCGGCACCATGTCGCCCTACCAGCACGGGGAGGTGTTCGTCACCGACGACGGCGCGGAGACCGACCTCGACCTCGGCCACTACGAACGTTTCACGGGCGTCCCGGCGCGCGCCACCGACAGCGTCTCGGCCGGCCGGATCTACTGGACCGTGCTCACCCGCGAGCGGCGCGGCGACTATCTCGGCGCCACGGTCCAGGTGATCCCGCACGTCACCAACGCGATCAAGGAGTTCGTCACCAACGACACGGCCGATGCCGACATCGTGCTGTGCGAGATCGGCGGTACGGTCGGCGACATCGAGGGCCTGCCCTTCCTCGAGGCGATCCGCCAGCTGGGGCTCGAGCTGCCGCGCGGCGCTTGTGCCTATGTCCACGTGACCCTCGTGCCCTTCATCGCCTCGGCCAAGGAACTCAAGACCAAGCCCACGCAGCACTCGGTGGCGGCGCTGCGCGGCATCGGCATCCAGCCCGACCTCCTGCTCTGCCGCACCGAGCATCCGATCCCGCCCGAGGCCCGGCGCAAGATCGCGCTCCAGTGCAATGTGCGCGAGGCGGCGGTGATCGAGGGGCGCGACTGCGCCTCGATCTACGAGGTGCCGATCCGCTACCACGCCGAGGGGTTCGACACCCAGCTCCTCGCGACCCTCGGCCTGCCGGCCGAGGGCGAGCCCGATCTCGGGCCCTGGCAGCGGATCCTCGACCGGCTCGCGCGGCCGGAGGGCGAGGTCAAGGTCGCGGTGGTCGGCAAGTACACGGGCCTCGCGGATGCCTACAAATCGCTCGCCGAGGCGCTGGTGCACGGCGGCATCGCCAATCGCGTGCGGGTGGTGCTCGACTGGGTCGACGCCGAGGATCTCGTACGCGGCGACCTCGAGAGCCGGCTCGCCGACGCACAAGGGGTGCTCGTGCCGGGCGGCTTCGGCGAGCGCGGGGTGGAGGGCAAGATCGCCGCCGTCACCTACGCCCGCGAGCGTCGGCTGCCGTTCCTCGGCATCTGCTTCGGCATGCAGCTCGCCTGCATCGAGGCGGCCCGCAACCTGGCCGGGCTCGAGGGGGCGTCGTCGACCGAGTTCGGGCCCTGCGCCCACCCCGTGGTCGGGCTCTTGACCGAGTGGGAGCGGGAGGGCGCGGTCGAGCGCCGCTCGGCCGGCGACCACAAGGGCGGGACGATGCGGCTCGGCGCCTATCCCTGCGAGATCGCCCCGGGCTCGCTCGCCGAGCGGGCCTACGGCACCCGGCGGATCAGCGAGCGCCACCGGCACCGCTACGAGGTCAACATCCACTACCGGGAGGTACTGGAGCGGGCCGGCCTGTGGTTCTCCGGCATGTCGCCCGACGGCCGGCTGCCCGAGATCGTCGAGCGGCGCGACCATCCCTGGTTCGTGGGGGTGCAGTTCCACCCCGAGCTGAAGTCGCGCCCGTTCGCCCCGCATCCTCTGTTCGCGGCCTTCGTCGAGGCCGCCGTGGCGCAGTCGAGGCTGGTGTGAGCGGGAGGCGGCGATGAGCGAGCGCCCGCGCCGATCGGTCACCGTCGGGCCCGTCACCTTCGCGCAGGACCTGCCCTTCGTCCTGATCGCCGGACCCTGCGCCATCGAGAGCCGCGAGCACGCGCTCCTCGTGGCTTCGCGCCTCGTCGAGCTCACCCGCGAGAAGGGCGTCCCCTTCGTCTTCAAATCCTCCTTCGACAAGGCGAACCGGACGAGTGCCGAGAGCGGCCGGGGGGTGGGCCTCGAGAAGGGGCTCGCCGTCCTGGCCGAGGTGCGCAGCCTCCTGGGCTGCCCGGTGCTCACCGACGTGCACGAGAGCCGGCAGTGCGCGAAGGCCGCCGAGGCGGTCGACATCCTCCAGATCCCGGCCTTCCTCTGCCGGCAGACCGATCTGTTGGCCGCCGCCGCCGCCACCGGTCGGGTGGTCAACGTCAAGAAGGGCCAGTTCCTGGCACCTTGGGACATGGCCCGGGTGGTGGCCAAGCTCGAGGCCTTCGGGGCCCGGGGCGTACTCGTCACCGAGCGCGGCGTCTCCTTCGGCTACAATACGCTCGTGACGGATCTTCGAGCGCTGCGTTACCTCGAGGACACGGGCTGGCCGGTGGTCTTCGACGCCACCCACTCGGTCCAGCAGCCGGGCGGGCTCGGCGGCCGGTCGGGCGGGGAGCGAGCCTTCGTGCCGCTGCTCGCGCGCGCCGCGGTGGCGACCGGGGTGGCGGCGGTGTTCGTCGAGACCCACGACGATCCCGACCGGGCGATCTCGGACGGGCCCAACATGGTGCCGCTCGACCGGATGGGCGAGCTTCTGGACGATCTTCTGGCCTTCGACCGGCTGGCCAAACGCCGGCCGCAGATCCGGCTCTGAGGAGGAGCGATGGGTGCCACCGAGATCGCCGCGATCCGTGCCCGGGAGATCCTCGACAGCCGCGGCAATCCGACGGTCGAGGTCGAGGTGAGCCTCGCGGGCGGGGCCAGCGGCCGGGCCGCCGTGCCGTCGGGCGCGTCGACCGGCTCGCGCGAGGCGCTCGAGCGGCGCGACGGCGACAAGGGCCGCTATCTCGGCAAGGGGGTCAAGAAGGCGGTCGAAGCGGTCCGGGGCGAGATCACCGACCTCCTGCTCGGCCGCGACGCGACCGATCAAGCGGGCATCGATTCGGCGCTCTGCCGGCTCGACGGTACCGCCGACAAGAGCCGGCTCGGGGCGAACGCGATCCTGGGCGCGAGCCTCGCCGTGGCGAAGGCGGCGGCGGCGGCCTGCGGCCTGCCGCTCTACCGCTATGTGGGCGGGGCCGCGGCCCGCACGCTGCCGGTGCCGCTCATGAACGTGATCAATGGCGGGGTGCACGCCGACAATCCGATCGACATCCAGGAGTTCATGATCGTGCCGGTGGGCGCCCCCTGCTTCGCCGAGGCGCTGCGGATGGGGGCGGAGGTCTTCCACGCCCTCAAGAAGGCGCTCAAGGAGGCGGGCCACGACACCAATGTGGGCGACGAGGGCGGCTTCGCCCCGAAGCTCGCCTCGGCCGAGGCGGCGCTCGGCTTCCTCGCCCGGGCGGTCGAGGCGGCGGGCTACCGGGTCGGCGAGGACGTGGTCTTCGCGCTCGACTGCGCGGCGAGCGAGTTCTTCGAGGACGGCCGCTACCGACTCGAGGGCGAGGGCAGAGTTCTGGACGCCGAGGGCATGGTCGCCTACCTCGAAGGCCTCGTGGCGCGCTTTCCGATCGTCTCGATCGAGGACGGCATGGCCGAGGGCGACCGGGCCGGTTGGAAGCTCCTGACCGAACGGCTCGGAGCCCGGGTGCAGCTCGTGGGCGACGATCTCTTCGTCACCAACCCCGCGATCCTGGCCGAGGGGATCGCCCGGGGGCTCGCCAATGCGATCCTCGTCAAGGTCAACCAGATCGGTACCTTGAGCGAGACGCTCGAGGCCGTGGATCTCGCGACTCGCAACGCCTATCGGGCGGTGATGTCGCACCGTTCGGGCGAGACCGAGGACACGACCATCGCCGACCTCGCGGTCGCCACCAATTGCGGTCAGATCAAGACCGGCTCGCTCTCGCGCAGCGACCGGCTCGCCAAGTACAACCAGCTCCTGCGGATCGAGGAGGAGCTCGGGCCCGCCGCCCGCTGGCCCGGCCGGTCGGCGCTGGTGCGGCCGTGAACGGGTTCGTCTTCCTGCTGGCGGAGCCCTGGCGGCAGGTCCGCCGGCGCTGGCCGCTCCTCGCCGCCTCGGGCCTGCTCGTCTATTTCCTCTGGCACGGGGTGCACGGCGAGCGGGGCTTGTGGGCCTGGCTCGAGGTGCAGCGCGAGCTCGGGCGGGCCAAGGCCGAGCTCGCCGCCCTCGAGGCCGAGCGGCGCCGGCTCGAGGCGCCGGTGCTGGCGCTCCAGCCGGATCGCAGCGATCCCGACCTGCTCGAAGAGGAGCTGCGCGAGCTCGGCTATGTGGGCGAGCGCGAGATGATCCTCTGGCGGCCGCGGGACGGGGAGCGGCGGGCCGGGCCGCAGCCCTGAGGCTGGTCCGCTCCGGGCGCATCGTGTAGGAAGCGACGAGGTCGAAGGGCCGTCCGGGACGGGCCGGCCCGCTCGTTGGGGGGAGCGTGCGCATGGCGAGCACGGCGCGGGCGGCGAAGGCGGCCGGCAAAGTGACGGTCGAGGTGGTCGAGCCCAAGCCGGCCGTCCCGCCGGCCGAGGAGCTCTTGAAGCTCTACCGCGAGATGCTGTTGATCCGGCGCTTCGAGGAGAAGGCCGGGCAGCTCTACGGTATGGGCCTGATCGGCGGCTTCTGCCACCTCTACATCGGCCAGGAGGCGGTCGCGGTCGGCATCCAGCACGCGCTCGGCGACAAAGATTCGGTGATCACGGGCTATCGCGACCACGGCCACATGCTGGTCTGCGGCATGGACCCGCGCCGGGTGATGGCCGAGCTCACCGGCCGGGTGACCGGCTATTCCAAGGGCAAGGGCGGCTCGATGCACATGTTCGCCAAGGAAGTCCGCTTCTATGGCGGGCACGGGATCGTCGCCGCTCAGGTGCCGATCGGCACCGGCATCGCTTTCGCCCACAAATACCGGAAGGACGGTGGCATCTGCGTCGCCTACATGGGCGACGGCGCGGTCAACCAGGGCCAGGTCTACGAGGCCTTCAACATGGCCAGCTTGTGGAAGCTGCCGGTCCTCTACGTGATCGAGAACAATCGCTACGCCATGGGTACCGCGGCCGAGCGGCACGCCGCCACGACCGCCCTCTACCAGCGCGGCCTGGCCTACGCGATTCCCGGTGCCCAGGTGGACGGCATGGACGTGTTGGCGGTCCGCGAGAAGGCCCAGGAGGTCGTCCGCTACGTCCGCGAGGGCAACGGGCCCTTCGTCCTCGAGGCGCTCACCTACCGATACCGCGGCCACTCCATGTCCGACCCCGGCAAGTACCGGACCAAGGAGGAGGTCCAGGAGATGCGCGAGAGGCGCGACCCGATCGACCGGCTCAAGGCCCTCATGCTCGAGCACGGGGTCGCCGACGAGGAGCGCTTCAAGCAGATCGACAAGGAGATCCGCGACATCGTCAACGACGCGGCACGCTTCGCCCAGGACAGTCCGGAGCCGGACCCGGCCGAGCTCTACACCGACGTGCTCGTCGAGCCCTGAGGCCCGGGCCGTAGAGCGGACCAGGACGAAGAGGAGGCGGGCCACCGCCCGGCCGCGCCGGTCCCGATCGAGGAGAATCGCCGATGCCGACGCCCATCCTCATGCCGGCGCTCTCGCCGACCATGACCGAGGGCAACCTCGCCCGCTGGCTCAAGAAGCCGGGCGACCGGGTCAAGCCGGGCGAGGTCATCGCCGAGATCGAGACCGACAAGGCGACCATGGAGGTCGAGGCGGTCGACGAGGGCATCCTCGCCGAGATCCTGGTGCCCGAGGGCAGCGAGGGGGTGAAGGTCAACACCCCGATCGCCACGCTGCGCGCCGAGGACGAGGCCGAGGCCCCGGCGCGCCCGGCGGCTGCGCCCGCTGCCGCTCCGGCCGCCGCTTCGGCCGCGACCTCCGCGACGGCGCAAGCGCCCGCCCCCGCGGCACCGCGGGTGCTGCGGCCGACCGCGGCCGAGCCCGAGGTTCCGGCGGGCGTCAAAACGGTGAAGCTCACCGTCCGCGAAGCACTGCGGGACGCCATGGCCGAGGAAATGCGGCGCGACCCCGACGTGTTCCTCATGGGCGAGGAGGTCGCCCTGTACCAGGGCGCCTACAAGGTGAGCCAAGGGCTCCTCGACGAGTTCGGCCCGGAGCGGGTGATCGACACCCCCATTACCGAGTACGGCTTCGCCGGACTCGGCGTGGGAGCGGCCATGGCGGGTCTCAAGCCCATCGTGGAGTTCATGACGTGGAACTTCGCCATGCAGGCGATCGACCACATCATCAACTCGGCCGCCAAGACGCTCTACATGTCGGGTGGGCAGATGGGCTGCCCGATCGTCTTCCGGGGCCCGAACGGCGCCGCGGCGCGGGTCGCCGCCCAGCACAGTCAGGAATACAGCTCCTGGTACGCCCATTGCCCGGGGCTCAAGGTCGTCGCCCCCTGGTCGGCGGCGGATGCCAAGGGCCTCTTGAAGGCCGCGATCCGCGACCCGAACCCGGTCGTCTTCCTCGAGAACGAGGTGCTCTACGGGCAGAGCTTCGAGGTGCCGGTGCTCGAGGATTTCGTCCTGCCGATCGGCCGGGCGAAGATCGTGCGGCCGGGTCGCGACCTCACGATCACCGCCTTCTCGCTCATGGTGGGACGCGCCCTCGAGGCGGCCGAGAAGCTCGCCGCCCTCGGGATCGAGGCCGAGGTGATCGACCTGCGCTCGCTGCGGCCGCTCGACATCGAGACGATCGTCGGCTCGCTCAAGCGGACCAACCGCCTCCTCTCGGTCGAGGAGGGCTGGCCGGTCTGCGGCATCGGTGCCGAGCTCGCCGCGGTCGCGATGGAGCACGCCTTCGATTGGCTCGATGCGCCGGTCGTGCGGGTGACCGGCAAGGACGTGCCGATGCCCTATGCCGCCAATCTCGAGCGGATGGCGGTGCCGCAGGTCGACGACGTGGTGGCGGCGGCGCGCACGCTCTGCGGCCGGAGCTGAGGTGCGAGCGGGGAGGGAGGGGAGATGCCGACGCCGATCCTCATGCCGGCGCTGTCGCCGACCATGACCGAGGGCAACCTCGCCCGCTGGCTCAAGAAGGAGGGCGATCCGGTCCGCTCGGGCGAGGTGATCGCCGAGATCGAGACCGACAAGGCGACCATGGAGGTGGAGGCGGTCGACGAAGGCGTGCTCGGCAAGATCCTGGTGCCGGCCGGGACCGAGGGGGTCAAGGTCAACACGCCGATCGCGATCCTCCTGGGCGAGGGGGAGGATGCGAGCGCGCTCGCCGCCTCTCCGGCCGCCGCCCCCGCGGTGCCCGCCGGCAAGGGCAACGGCGAGGCTCGGCCGGCCCCGGCGCCCGCCGCACCCGCCACGGCCGGTGCCGCCGCCGCAGCGGCCGAGGGCGGGCGGATCTTCGCGAGCCCCTTGGCCCGGCGGATGGCGGCCCAGGCCGGCCTCGATCTGCGGACCATCAAGGGCACCGGGCCCGGAGGACGGATCGTCAAGGCCGACATCGAGGCGGCCCTCGCCGCACCCCGCCCGCCGGCAGCGGCGCCCGCGCCGGTCGCCGCTCCGGCACCGGCCCCGCCGGTGGTGTCGGCGGCAGCGGCCGAGCGGCCGGTGAGCGCTGCGCCCGTGGTCCCGCCGGCCGGCGCGGCGTTCGACGAGATCCCGCTCAACAACATGCGCAAGACCATCGCCCGGCGGCTCGCCGAGGCGAAGCAGACGATCCCGCATTTCTATCTGTCGGTCGACGTCCAGCTCGATGCCTTGCTGGATCTGCGGGCCAAACTGAATGCCCGACCCAAGGTCGACTACAAGCTCTCGGTCAACGATTTCGTCATCAAGGCGGCAGCACTCGCCTTGCGCAAGGTGCCGGACTGCAACGCGAGCTTCGCGGGCGACCGGATCCTGCGCTATCGCGACGTCGACGTCTCGGTCGCGGTGGCGATCGAGGGTGGGCTCGTCACGCCGATCGTGCGCAAGGCGGATCAGAAGACGCTCTCGGTGATCTCGGCCGAGATGAAGGAGCTCGCCGCCAAGGCCAGGGCCGGTAAGCTGCAGCCGCACGAGTTCCAGGGCGGCGGCTTCACGATCTCCAACCTCGGCATGTACGGGATCCGCGAGTTCGCGGCCATCATCAACCCGCCGCAGGCCTGCATCCTCGCGGTGGGGGCCGGCGAGAAGCGGCCGGTCGTCGAAGAGGACCGGATCGTGGTACGCACGCTCATGACGGTCACCCTCTCGACCGACCACCGGGTGGTCGACGGCGCGCTCGGGGCCGAGTTCCTACAGGCCTTCAAGGCGCTGATCGAGGACCCGATGGGGCTGCTCGTCTAGGGGGCGAGGAGCCAGGTCCCCGTGGGCTCGTCCTCGGGGTCGGCGGGCGGCCGGCTCGGCCAGCCCTCGGTGGTGCGTGGCATCGTCGCGCGGTCGGTGCGGACCCGGCCCGGCACCCAGCCCTGCCAGGGATCGAGGCAGGCGCAGGGCTCCTCGAGCGGCCGCGGCGGGCTCGTGCAGTAGCTCTCCTGCGTGACGCAGACCCAGAGGCGCGGGCCGGGCACCAGGGCGGGCGCCGCGAGCGGCGGCGTGGACGAGTGCAGCGGCGGGGCGCGGGAGAGGCCGGCGGCCAGGAAAATGGCACCCAGCGCCGCGACGGTGGCGGCGAACGCGCCCAACAGACCGATCGTCACGGGCGTTCTCCTTCGTGGTCCACGATACTCTAGCACGAGCGGCGGCGGACCGGGTGACGCGGGTCACCGCCCGGGCGTGCCGATCGGTCCCTTTCGTGCGCGGCCGAACTGGCCTAAGGCTCGCGCTCGCGAGAACGCGGGGTGACGATCATGGGTTACAGGGTCGCCGTGGTGGGCGCCACGGGTGCCGTCGGCAACGAGATGCTGCAGATCCTGGCGGAGCGGGAGTTCCCGGTCGACGAAGTGGTGGCGCTCGCCTCCGAGCGGTCGATCGGTAAGCAGGTGAGTTTCGGCGAGGATCGGGTTCTGGACGTCCAGGACCTCGATCGGTTCGATTTCCGCGGCTTCGACATCGCGCTTTTCTCGCCGGGTGCCAAGGTCTCGGCGATCTACGCGCCGAAGGCGGCGGCGGCCGGCTGCGTGGTGATCGACAACACCTCGCACTTCCGCATGGACCCCGACGTCCCGCTCGTCGTGCCGGAGGTCAACCGGCACGCGCTCAGGGACTTCCACAAGCGCAACATCGTGGCCAACCCGAACTGCTCCACCATTCAGATGGTGGTGGCCTTGAAGCCCATCCACGACATCGCCCGAATCAAGCGGATCGTCGTCGCGACCTACCAGTCGGTTTCGGGAGCCGGCAAGGAGGCGATGGACGAGCTGTTCGACCACACGAAGGCGATCTACATGAACGAGCGGAAAGAGCCGCGACTTTTTTCGAAGACGATCGCCTTCAACCTGATCCCCCAGATCGACGTCTTCATGGATGACGGCTCGACCAAGGAGGAGTGGAAGATGGTGGTCGAGACCAAGAAGATCCTCGACCCGAACATCGCGGTGACCGCCACCTGCGTGCGGGTGCCGGTGTTCGTGGGCCACTCCGAGGCCGTGAACGTCGAGCTCGAGAGCCCGCTCTCGGCCGAGGAGGCGCGAGCCGCCCTCGACGAGGCCGAGGGTGTCGTGGTGGTCGACCGGCGCGAGCCCGGCGGCTACATGACCCCGGTCGAGGCGGCGGGCGAGTACGCCGTGTTCGTCTCGCGGATCCGCGAGGATCCGACCGTGCGGCACGGCCTCAATCTCTGGGTGGTCGCGGACAATCTGCGCAAAGGTGCCGCCCTGAACGCCGTGCAGATCGCCGAGTGCCTGGTGGAGGACGGGCTCGTCTGAGGGGCCCGGCGCTCCCGTGACGGTCGCGGCGGCAGCGGGGACGGCCGGGAACGTCCCCGAGCTCACCGTCTCCGAGCTCGCCTACGCGATCAAGCGGACGGTCGAGGGGGCTTTCGGGCTCGTGCGCGTGCGGGGCGAGCTCAGCGGCTTCAAGCGCGCGAACTCGGGCCATCTCTATTTCGCGATCAAGGACGCGAATGCGGTCCTCGACTGCGTGGCCTGGCGCTCGAACCTACCGCGGCTGAGTTTCGAGCCCGAGGACGGCCTCGAGGTCGTCTGCACCGGCCGGCTCACCACGTATCCCGGCCGCTCCAAGTACCAGCTCGTGGTCGAGCGGATGGAGCCGGCCGGCCTGGGCGCGCTCATGGCGCTGCTCGAGGAGCGCAAGCGCAAGCTCGCGGCCGAGGGCCTGTTCGACGCCGGCCGCAAGCGGCCGCTGCCCTTTCTGCCGCGGGTCGTGGGCGTGGTCACCTCGCCAACCGGGGCGGTGATCCGCGACATCCTGCACCGGCTCGCCGATCGCTTCCCGGTGCGGGTGGTCCTCTGGCCGGTCCAAGTCCAGGGCGAAGGCGCGGCCGAGCAGGTGGCGGCCGCCATCCGCGGCTTCTCGGCCCTGCCTCCGGGCGGGTGGATCCCGCGGCCGGACGTCGTGATCGTCGCCCGGGGTGGCGGCTCGATCGAGGATCTCTGGGCCTTCAACGAGGAGATCGTCGTGCGCGCCGCGGCCGCCTCGACGATCCCTCTGATCTCGGCCGTGGGACACGAGACCGACCACACGCTGATCGATCTCGCCGCCGACAGGCGGGCACCCACGCCCACCGCCGCCGCCGAGATCGCGGTGCCGGTCAGGGCCGATCTCCTCGGGCGGGTCACCGGCCTGGGGCAACGGCTCGACGGCGCGGTCCTGCGCGAGCTCAGGGCCCGCCGGGAACGCCTCGCGGGGCTCGCTCGCGGGCTGCCGGAGCCGCGCCGGCTCCTGGCCGTGGCCGCCCAACGGCTCGACGATCTGGCCGAACGGCTCCGGCTGCGCAGCCCCGCCGCGGTGGTCGAGAGCCTGCGCGAGCGACTTTCGGCCAGGGTGGGGCGGCTCGACGAGCTGGTGCGCGACCGGCTCGGCCGCGAGCGGCTCCGGCTCGAGGCGGTCGGCCGGCGGCTGGACCCCGCGCGGCTGCGCGAGCGGCTCGCGGCCATGGCGGGTGCGCTCGACCGGCTCGGCCGCCACCTCGAGAGCCTCTCGCACGAGCGCGTGCTCGAGCGGGGCTACGCGATCGTCCGCACGCGACCGGAGGGACGGGTGGTGCCGCGTCTTTCGGCGCTGGCCGGCGCGCTCGCGCTCGAGCTGCAGTTCGCCGACGGCCGCCTGCCGGTCGTCCGCACCGAGGCCGGTCCGGCCGCGGACGGTCCCGGCTCCGGCGCCGCGGGCGGGTCCGGTACCGCGGCGGCGGGCGGCCGACGCGGCAAGGGTCGCGACGACCCGCCGCTCCAGGGGAGCCTCTTGTGAGCTTCGATCCGAGCGAGCGCGACCGGCCCGGCATCGAGCGGCTGCTCGAGGTCATGCGCCGGCTCAGGGACCCCGAGCGGGGCTGCCCCTGGGACAAGGAGCAGAGTTTCGCCACGATCGCCCCCTACACGATCGAGGAGGCCTACGAAGTGGCGGACGCGATCCGCCGCGAGGCCTGGGGCGAGCTCGAGGGCGAGCTGGGCGATCTCCTCCTGCAGGTCGTCTATCACGCGCAGATGGCCGAGGAGGCGGGGCTCTTCGATTTCGACGCGGTGGCGCACGGCATCGCCGACAAGATGATCCGCCGCCATCCGCACGTCTTCGGCGAGGCCCGGATCGAAAGTGCGGCGGCGCAGCGCCGCGCCTGGGAGGAGGTCAAGGCGGCCGAGCGAGCGGCGAAGGCGGCCGATCCCTCGGTGCTCGCCGACCTGCCGCTCGCGCTGCCGGCGCTCGTGCGCGCCGAGAAGCTGCAGCGGCGGGCCGCCAGGATCGGCTTCGACTGGAGCGAGCCCGCGCCGATCCTCGCCAAGATCGAGGAGGAGCTCGGCGAGGTTCGGGCGTCGCTGCGGGCGGGCGAGGGCGAGGCTCGACTCGAGGAGGAGCTCGGCGATCTCCTGTTCGCGGTCGTCAACCTCGCCCGCCGGCTCGGGGTCGATGCGGAGGAGGCACTGCGTCGGGCCAATGCCAAGTTCGAGCGGCGGTTCCGGGCGATGGAAACACGCGCCCGGGCGAGCGGCAGCGACCCTGCGGCCCTCGGGCTCGAGGCGCTCGACGCACTTTGGGAAGCGGTCAAGCGCGAGGAGGGGCGCTAGTCGAGCTCGCGCGGCTTGTAGAAGGCGAGGAGCCGAGCACGGCCCGGGGCGATCTCGGCCCAGCGCTCGGCCGGGAAGGCCAGGTGCAGGAGCGCCCCGGTCGGGAACTTCTGGAGGAGGCCGGAGCGCGCGGCTTCCGCGTCTCCTGCCCCGACCAGGAGCAGGGCCAGGCGGTGGAAGCCCGGATCGTGGCCCACCAGCGCGAGCCGGCGCACGGCATCGTCCTGGGCGCGGACCAGTTTCAGCATCGCCTCCTCGCCCGCGAGGTAGAGCTCGTCGAGGAAGCGGACGGGGAGCCGGCGGGGGAGCGCCTCCTGCACGATCTCGAGGGTGCGGACCGCACGCTTGGCGGTCGAGCAGAGGACGAGGTCGGGCAGAAGGCCCTTCTCGGCCAGGAGCCGGCCGATCTTGGCGGCAGCCTTCTTGCCGCGCGGGGCGAGATCGCGCTCGTGATCGTCGAGGCCGGGCACGTCCCAGGCCGACTTGGCGTGCCGCAGGAGCATGAGCTCGCGCATCCGATCTTACCTCCGCGCAGCGTCGCCGCCTCGTCATGACAGCGCCCGGCGGCGACTATAGAGTGGTGTTCGCGAGGATCGTCCCGTCGCCCGGCCAAGTTTCGCGGAGCGACGGGGGAACCGTCGAGGGACGGCCGAGGAGAGCTTCCCATGCTCGAGGAGGGCCGGCACGAGCCGGCAGGTGGCGCGGTCGCACCACAGACCTCGACGACGCCGGTGCCGCGGCCGGAGCATTTCATCAACCGCGAGCTCTCCTGGCTCGCCTTCAACGAGCGGGTCCTCGAGGAGGCCTCGAACACCGCCTACCCGCTGCTCGAGCGGCTGCGCTTCCTGTCGATCTCGGCCTCCAACCTCGACGAGTTCTACATGGTCCGCGTGGCGGGCCTCAAAGGCCTCGTGGCGGCCGGGGTCGCTACGACCGGTGCCGACGGGATGACACCGACCGAGCAGCTCGCGGCGATCCACCGGCGGGTCGCCGAGGTGCTCGATCGTCAGCAGGCCTGCTGGCACGAGCTCGTGGGGCTGTTGCGGGCGCAGGGTGTCCAGGTGCTCGACGTGGCCGAGCTCGAGCCGTCCGAGATCGAGGCACTCGGCCGCCGGTTCGTCGAGGAGGCGCTCGCGGTCCTGACCCCGATCGCGGTCGACCCGGCGCATCCCTTCCCGTTCATCCCCAATCTCGGGATGGGCGTGGTCATGGAGCTCGAGCGGCCGAAGGGCGACAGCCTGATCGGCCTCGTGCTGTTGCCGGCCAAGCTCGAGCGCTTCGTCCGACTGCCGGGCGGGGGGACCCGCTACGTGCGGCTCGAGCAGCTCGTGCTGCGCTTCGCCGATCGGCTGTTCCCGGGCTTCGCCGTGCGCGCCCAGGGCTGCTTCCGGGTCCTGCGCGACAGCGACATCGAGATCGAGGAGGAGGCCGAGGACCTCGTCCGGCTGTTCGAGGTGCTCTTGAAGCGGCGCCGGCGGGGCAGCGTCATCCGCGTCAAGGTCGATGCGGCGATGCCCGAGAGCCTGCGCGACTTCCTCATGGAGAATCTGGGCGTCAAGGCCGCCGACGTGTTCCGGGTCGAGGGCATTCTCGGGCTCGCCGATACCAAGCAGCTGATCGGCACGGACCGGCCCGATCTCCTCTTCCCGCCGTTCACCGCGCGTTTTCCGGAGCGGATCAAGGACTTCGGCGGTGACTGTTTCGCTGCCATCCGGCACAAGGACTTCGTGGTCCACCACCCGTTCGAGAGCTTCGATGTGGTGGTGCAGTTCCTCCTCCAGGCGGCGCGCGACCCCAACGTCGTGGCGATCAAGCAGACCCTCTACCGTACGAGCGACGACAGCCCGATCGTGGCGGCGCTGATCGAGGCGGCCGAGGCCGGCAAGTCGGTCACCGCCATGGTCGAGCTCAAGGCCCGCTTCGACGAGGAGCGCAACATCCGCTGGGCGCGGCGACTCGAGCGGGCAGGGGTGCAGGTCGTCTACGGCTTCATCGAGCTCAAGACGCACGCGAAGGTGTCGATGGTCGTACGCCGCGAGCAAGGCGGCTTTCGCACCTACGTGCATTTCGGCACCGGGAACTACCACCCGATCACCGCCAAGATCTACACGGACCTTTCCTTCTTCACCTGCGATCCGGCACTCGGTAGGGACGCGGCGCGCGCCTTCAACTTCATGACGGGCTACGCCCGGCCGGCCGATCTGGAGAAGCTGGCGCTCGCCCCGGTGAACCTCCGCGAGACCTTGAACGCGCTGATCGACGCCGAGATCGAACACGCCCGGGCCGGCCGCAAGGCGCAGATCTGGGCCAAGCTCAACGCGCTCGTCGACGAGCAGATCATCGCCAAGCTCTACGAGGCGTCCGCGGCCGGGGTGAAGATCGACCTCGTGGTGCGCGGCATCTGCTGCCTCAGGCCCGGGGTGAGCGGGCTCTCCGACAACATCCGGGTCAAGAGCATCGTGGGCCGCTTCCTCGAGCACGCCCGGATCGTCTGCTTCGGCAACGGCCACGGCCTGCCGTCCAAGAAGGCCAAGGTCTTCGTCTCTTCCGCCGACTGGATGCAGCGCAACCTCTCGCGGCGGGTCGAGACGCTCGTGCCGATCGAGAACGAGACGGTCCACCAGCAGATCCTGTTCCAGGTCATGGTCGCCAATCTGAAAGACGAGACCAACAGCTGGATCCTGCAGTCGGACGGTACCTACCGGCGGGTCGTGCCGGGACCCGAGCCCTTTTCGGCGCACACCTATTTCATGACCAATCCGAGCCTGTCGGGGCGCGGCAGTGCGCTCAAGAAGCGCGGCTCCGGTCCCCGCCCGCTGGCCGGCCAGACGGTCGAGGCGGTTGCCGAATGAGACCGGTGGGCGGGGCCGCCGACCCGCCGGTGGCGGTGATCGACCTCGGCTCGAACTCGATCCGCCTCGTGGTCTACGAGCGGCTCGCGCGGGCGCCCGTGCCGCGCTTCAACGAGCGCCGCTTCTGCGGCCTCGGCCGCGAGCTCGAGGCGACCGGCAGGCTCGCGCCCGGGGCGATCGGCCCGGCGCTCCGTACCTTGCGCCGCTACGCCTGGCTCGCCCGGGCGGCGGGCTGCGAACGGGTCGACATCGTCGCGACCGCGGCGGTGCGACGGGCCGCCGACGGTGCCGCGTTCGTGGGCGAGGTCGAGGCCACGACCGGCGAGCGGGTCTGGGTGCTCTCGGGTCCGGAGGAAGCGCGCACGAGTGCCATGGGCGTGCGCGCCGGTTTCCACCGGCCGACCGGGTTCGTGGGCGATCTCGGCGGCGGCAGCATCGAGCTCGCGCGGCTCGGCGTCGAGGAGGAGCCGATCGAGGGCGTGTCGCTGCCGGTCGGGGCGCTCGCGGTGGCCGAGGCCCTGCGCCGCGGCCGCGACCGGGCCGAGGCCCTGGTCGAGAGCGTGCTCGCCGAGTTTCCCGAACTGCGCGGGGCGGCCCGGGGCCGACCCTTCTACGTCGTGGGGGGCAGCTGGCGCAGTCTCGGCCGGGCGCACATGGCGCTCGCCGACACCCCGCTCAAGGTGGTGCACGGGCTCGCGCTGTCGCCCGCCGAGCTCGTCCGGCTCTGCCGCGAGCTCGCCGCCCTCGACGAGCGCGCCCGGGCCCGACTGCCGGGGGTCTCGCGCCGAAGGCTCGACCTCGTGCCGGCCGGGGCCTTCCTGCTCGAGCGGGTGGTGCGGCTCCTCGAGCCCGAGCGGGTGGTGTTCTCCGCCACGGGCTTGCGCGAGGGGCGGCTCTACGAGAGCCTGCCGCCGGCGGAGCGGTTGCTGGACCCGCTCTTGGCGGGCTGTGCCGATCTCGGCGTCCGCGACGGTCGGACCGCCGCGATCGGCCCGGCGATGGCGGCATGGACGGCACCCTTGTTCGCCTTCGAGGAGCCGGCCGAGGCACGACTGCGGAAAGCCGTGTGTCTGGTGTCCGACACCGCCTGGCGGGAGCATCCCGAGACCCGGGCACGGGACGCGTTCTTCACCCTCGCCCACTATCCGCTGCTCGGCGTCGACCACGCCGAGCGGGCCTTCCTCGCCTATGCGCTCTTCTGCCGCTACGAGGGGCGGCGCGAGGATCCGGCGGTGGCGCGCATCGTGGGGCTGCTCGACAAGCCGGAGCGGCGGCGGGCCGCGGCGCTCGGGGCGGCACTCGACCTCGCCTACCGGCTCTCGGGCGGGGTCGCCGCGGTGCTCGAGGCCTGCCGTATCCGCCGCGAGGGCGGTGCGCTCCTGCTCGAGGTCGACCATCCGGCGGTCGATCCGCAGGACGAGGCGGTGACCGGTCGGCTCGATGCGCTCGTGGCGGCCCTCGGCCTCGACCGGGCGGAGATCAGGACGCCGGCCGGGCCGGCCTGATCCGCGCCGTCCCGAGCCGTTCGGCGAGCCGGGCGCGGTCCTCGGGGGCGAGCACGATCGTCAGACGCATGCCCTCGGGACCGTCGCGGCGCTCCACCACCTCGCCGTGCTCGTGCAGCCAGGCGAGCTCGGCGCCGGCCTCGAAGGGCAGCTCGACCTCGAGGAGCTCGTGCCGGGCCAGGAGCCGCCGTTCGATCGCGGCCAGGAGCTCCGCGATCCCGGCACCCGTGACCGCCGAGACGGGCAGAACATCGGGCCGCCTTCGGGCCTCGGCCTCGACCGCGGCGAGCACGTCCGGGGCGAGCCGATCGATCTTGTTCCACACCTCGAGGAGGCGCTCGGCGCGGTCGCGGGCGTCGATGCCGAGCTCGTCCAGCACCCGATCGACGTCGCGCGCCTGGGCTTCGTGGTCGGGGTTGGCGACGTCGCGCACATGCAGGATCAGATCGGCGCTCTGGACCTCCTCGAGGGTGGCGCGGAAGGCCGCCACGAGCTGGGTCGGCAGATCGGAGATGAAGCCCACCGTGTCGGAGAGGATGGTCTTGAGGCCCGAGGGCAGCCGGACGAGGCGCATGGTCGGGTCGAGGGTGGCGAAGAGCTTGTCGACCGCCTCGACGCCTGCGCCGGTGAGCCGATTGAAGAGCGTGGACTTGCCGGCGTTGGTGTAACCCACGAGCGCCACGGTCCGATAGGGCACCCGCTCGCGGGCGCGGCGGTGCAGGCCGCGGGTCCGCTTGACCTCCTCGAGCTCGGCCTTGATGCGGGTGATGCGCTCGGTGATCTTGCGCCGGTCGAGCTCGAGCTGGCTCTCGCCGGGGCCGCCCAGGAAGCCGAAGCCGCCCCGCTGGCGCTCGAGGTGGGTCCAGGAGCGCACCAGGCGCGAGCGCTGATAGGTGAGGGCGGCGAGCTCGACCTGCAGCACACCCTCGCGGGTCCGCGCCCGGGCACCGAAGATCTCGAGGATCAGCCCGGTGCGGTCGATGACCTTGGTCTTCCAGGCCCTCTCGAGGTTGCGCTGCTGCACGGGGGTGAGCGCGGCGTCGACCACCACGAGCTCGACCGGCTCGGCCGCGAGCTTCGCGCCGATCTCGGCGACCTTGCCGGAGCCCAGGAGGGTGGCCGGGGTCGGCCGGCGCAAGGGCGCGATCTCGGCACCCACGACCTCGAGCTCGATGGCGCGCGCGAGGCCCACGGCTTCCTCGAGGCGCGCGCCCGGATCGCGGCGGTCGGTCTCGGCCGCCGGCAGGACCGGATGGACGACGAAGGCGCGCCCGCGCCCGAGGACGGGCCGCTCGGCCTTCGGCTCGATCGTTTCCGTGGTCGGCTCAGCCCTGGTGCGGATGCTCTTCGGACGGCGGCTCGTAGAGCCGCACCGCGGCCGACGGCATCACGGTGGAGACCGCATGCTTGTAGACGAGCTGGACGTGCCCGTCACGGCGCAGGAGCAGGCAGAAATTGTCGAACGAACCGATCACGCCCTGCAGTTTGACACCGTTGATCAGGAAGATCGTCACCGGAACCTTGTTCTTGCGGACATGGTTGAGGAAGACGTCCTGGAGGTTCTGTTGCTTTTCGGCTGGCATGCGCCGGTTTCCTTCTCGGCACGCCGTCTCGCGTGTCAGCACTCACCGACTCCGGCGCCGCACCCACCGCCCGCACCCGAAAGGGCCGACGCCGCCGCTTCCGACGATCGTTCACAATGGCTCGGTCGCAGATAATCAAGGCCGGGCGGGCGAGCAAGCGGCATTTTCCCCGGCCGGGCGCGCACGCATCGCAGCGTCACCCTTCGGTCGCAGGGGCGAGGCCGCAGCGGGCGGCGTAGAGGGCGGCCAACCTCCGGGTGATCGTCCCCGGCCGGCCGTTGGCGACGGGGACGCCGTCGATCTCCGTGACCGGAAGGACGAGCGAGGTCGTGCTCGTGAGGAACGCCTCGCGGGCGGCCTTCGCCTCGGCCACGGAGAAGGGCCGCTCGGCCACCGGGATGCCGGCGCCGCGGGCGAGCTCGAGCAGGACGTCGCGGGTGACACCACCCAGGATCGCGGGCCCGAGCGGGCGGGTGACGAGCACGCCCTCGCGATCGACGATCCAGGCGTTCGAGCTCGCCCCCTCGGTGACCAGCCCGTCGCGGTCGACGAGCCAGGCCTCCCGGCAACCGGCCGCCACCGCCTTCTGCTTGGCGAGCACGTTGGGCAGGAGCGCGATCGACTTGATGTCGCAGCGCGCCCAGCGCTCGTCCGCGAGCGTGATCACCCGCACGCCGTCGCGCTGCTCGGCCTGGCTCGGGAACCGTGCCGGGCGAACCGTGGCGACCAGGCTCGGCCGCAACCCGTCGGGCCAGGCGTGGTTGCGGGGCGCCACGCCGCGGCTGACCTGGACGTAGACCGCGGCGTCGGCCAGCCGGTTGCGGCGCACCAACTCCTCGAGCAGGAGGACGAGGGCGGGGCGAGCCATGGGCGGCGGGCAGGCGATCGCGGCGAGCGAGCGGTCGAGCCGGTCGAGGTGGCGGTCGAGGTCGAGCAGGCGCCCGCCCACCGCCTTGATCACCTCGTAGACGCCGTGGGCGAACTGCAGGCCGCGGTCCTCGATCGCCACGGCGCGGGCGGAGATCGGCAGGAAGCGACCGTCGACATAGGCGATGCGGGCCATGGCGGCTCCCGGCTCCCGGTTCGCGCTCAGAAATAGTCGAGGCGGACGGCGAAGAGCTGCTCGACGCGCTTCACCGTCTCGGCCCGGGCGGCGATGATGACCCGATCGCCGGCCCTGACGACGGTGTCGCCGCGCGGGGCGAAGACCTTGCCGTCGCGGACCACGGCACCCAACACGAGGCCGGGTGCCTTGAGCTCCTTCAAGGGCCGGCCCACGATCGGCGAGGTTTCGAGGGCCTCGGCCTCGAACACCTCGGCGGCGCCGTCGCGGATCGTGTGGACCGCCCGGATCCGGCCGCGGCGGATGTGGGCCAGGATGGTCGAAACGGTGGTGTCGCGCGGGTTGACGGCGACGTCGATGCCGATGTCGGCGGTCAAGATCTCGTAGTCGCTGCGGGTGATCAGGGCGAGCGCACGTGGGCAGCCCAGCCGCTTGGCGAGCAGCGAGGCCATGAGGTTGATGTCGTCGTCGTTGGTCACCGCGACGATCGCTCCGGCGCCGTCGATGCCGGCCTCGAGGAGGGTGTCGCGCGAGCGGCCGTCGCCGCACAGCACGACCGCGTGCCGCAGCCGCTCGGCGACCAGATCGGCCCGGGCCGGGTTCGCCTCGATCACCTTGAAGGCGAGGTGAGGGTGTTGGGCCTCCAGGATCTCGGCGAGCCGCAGCCCGATATTGCCGCCGCCGACGATGACCAGCCGGGAGGGGCCCGGCTCGACCTGACCGAAGACCGGCAGTGCCCGGGCGAGATGCGCGGTCTCGCAGACGAAGAAGACCTCGTCGCCGACCAGGATCCGATCGTCGCCGCCGGGCACGAAGAAACGCTCGCCGCGGACGATCCCGACGCAGACCAGGTGGAGGTCGGGGAACAGCCGGGTGAGCTCGCGCAAGGGCGTGTCGATCACCGAGGAGGTCTCGTCGATCCGGAGCGCCACGAGACGGACCAGGTCCTCGGCGAAGGGGACCACGGTGAGCGCCCCCGGGATGGCGAGCCGGAGCGCGATCGCCTGCGCAACCTCGCGCTCGGGCGAGATCACCACGTCCACCGGGATGTGCTCGCGGCGGAACAGGTCGGCGAAGCGGCCCTCGAGATAGTCTTGCTCGCGGATCCGGGCGATCCGGGTCGGCACGTTGAAGAGCGAATGGGCGACCTGGCAGGCGACGATGTTGACCTCGTCGACATGGGTGACGGCGATCAGGAGGTCGGCGTCGGCGGCCCCCGCTCGCTCGAGGGTCGAGGGCAGGGCGGCATGGCCGACCACCGCCTGGATGTCGAGCGCGTCGCCGAGCCGCTGGGCGAGCTCGGGGTTCTGGTCGATCACGGTGACGTCGTTGCCGACCTTGGCCAGATAGCGGGCGATGCTGGCGCCGACCTGGCCGGCTCCGGCGACGATCACGTGCACGCGGGGCTCTCCGGGCGGCGGATCGGTTCAATCGTCGCTGCTGTTGAGGCCGAGCGCCTTGAGCTTGCGGTGTAGGGCCGAGCGCTCCATGCCGACGAAGTTGGCGGTCCGCGAGATGTTGCCGCCGAAGCGCTGGAGCTGGGCCTGCAGATAGCTGCGCTCGAAATGCTCGCGCGCCTCCCGAAGCGGCATGGAGACGAGCTCGCCATTGGCCGCGGGGTCGATGCCGGAGGTGGCCGAAGAGGTGAGTTCGGGCGGCAGGTCGGCGATACCGATCGGCCGGTCGGCCGGCCCCGGCGCCATGATCATGAGCCATTCGATGGTGTTGCGGAGCTGGCGGACGTCGCCCGGCCAGTCCGCCATCTGGAGGACCGCCATCGCCTCGTCGGAGATGGCGCGCGGCGCGCAGCCCAGCACGCGCGCCGAGAGCTGGACGAAGTGGCGGGCGAGCTCGGGGATGTCGGTGCGACGCTCGGTCAGCCGCGGCATCTCGAGCGGCACGACGTTGAGCCGGTAGTAGAGATCCTCGCGGAAGCGGCCGGCCGCGATCTCGGCCTTGAGGTCCCGGTTGGTGGTGGCGAGCACACGGACGTCGACCTCGACACGCTGGTCGCCGCCGAGCCGGGTGAAGCGCTGCTCGTGCAGGACGCGGATGATCTTGCCCTGCGTCTCGAGCGGCATGTCGGCGACCTCGTCGAGCAGGAGCGTGCCGCCGTCGGCCCGCTCGAAGCTGCCGATCAGCCGGCCCTGCTCGGTGCCGTGCCAGCCGGGCTCGGCGCCGAACAGCTCGAGATCGACGCGCTCCGGGCTCAAGGCGGCGGCATTGAGCACGATGAAGGGCCCGGCGGCGCGCCGCGAGCGGAGATGGATCGTGCGGGCCGCCACCTCTTTGCCCGAGCCGGCGGGTCCGGAGATGAGGACGCGCGAGTTGGTGGGCGCCACCCGCTCGATCGTCTGGCGGACCTTGACCATGGCGGGCGAGCTGCCGATGAGCTCGAGCTCCTCGCCGATCTTGCTCTTGAGCTCCTCGTTCTCGCGCCTGAGCCGGCTCGCCTCGAGGGCGTGATGGACGGCGAGGATCAGCCGGTCGGCCTTGAACGGCTTCTCGATGAAATCGTAAGCGCCCTTCTTGATGGCCGCGACCGCGGTCTCGATCGTGCCGTGGCCGCTGAACATGACGACCGGGACGAAGGGGTACTCGGCCTTGATCCGCTCGAGGAGCTGGACCCCGTCCATCTTCGAGCCCTCGAGCCAGATGTCGAGCAGCACGAGTGCCGGGGCCCGCCGCGCCAGCTGGGCGAGCGCCTCCTCCGCGGTCGCCGCCTGGCGCGGCCGGTAGCCCTCGTCCTCGAGCACGGCGCCCACGACCTCGCGGATCGCCGCCTCGTCGTCAACGATCAGGATATCCTTGCTCATGCGATCGTCCCGATCGGCCGCTGCCGGCGGCGGAGCGGCCGTGCGACCCTGGCATCGGCGGCTCCGGTATCATGCTGTGTTGCGAATCGGGAAGACGAGCCGCACGAGCGCGCCCCCCTCGCCGCCGTCGGCCAGCTCCACCCGACCGTTGTGTTCCTCCATGATCTTCCGGACGATGGCAAGCCCCAACCCGGTCCCCTTCGCACGGGTCGTGGCGTAAGGCTCGAGCAGCCGGTGACGGTCGCCCGGTGGGAAGCCCGGCCCGTTGTCCTCGACCTCGAGCCGGATCTCCCGGGCGAAGCGTTGCCCACGCACGGTGATCCGCGGCTCGGCCGGTCGCCGCCCGTCGGGGGCCTCGCCGAGCGCGTCGATCGCGTTCTGGAGCAGATTGGTCAAGACCTGACCGATCTTTTCGGCGTCGCAGTCGAGCCGCAAGGGATCGTCGTCCGGCAGCTCGATGCGGAAGCGGATCTGCGGCCGCGCCGTCTGCTGGAGAAGGACCGCGCGATGGACGAGCTCGGCGAGCGATTCGCTGCGCATGACCGGGGCCGGCATGCGGGCGAAGGCCGAGAACTCGGAGACCAACCGGCCGATCGTGTCGACCTGGTGGACGATCGTCTCGATCGCGCGGGCGAACCCTTCGCGCTCGGCCGGGTCGATCTGGCCGCCGAAGCGGCGGCCGAGCCGCTCGGCGGAGAGCCGGATCGGGGTCAGGGGGTTCTTGATCTCGTGGGCGATCCGCCGCGCCACCTCGGCCCAGGCCGCCTGCCGCTGGGCCGCGATCAGCTCGGTGACGTCGTCGAAGGTGAGCACGAAGCCGCTGATACCGCTCTTCCCGCCCTGAGCCGCGAGGCGGACCAGGAGGGTGCGCTGGCGGCCGCTGCGGACGACGGTCACGGGCTCCTGCACCGGCTCCTCGCCGTCGGCCAGGAGCCGGTCGAAGAGCGGGCCCACCTCCGGTAGCGAGGCCTCGAGCGGGCGGCCGGCGAGCTCCTCCTCGATCACGCCCAAGAGGCCCGCCGCGGTGGGGTTGGCGAGGCGGATCCGGCGGTCGGCGTCGAGCCCGATCACGCCCGCGGTGACCCCACCCAGGACCGCCTCGATGAAGCGGCGACGCTCGTCGAGTTCGCGATTGGCGCGGACCAGCGCCCGCCGCTGGGCATCGAGCTGGCTCGTCATGCGGTTGAAGGCGCGGGCCAAGGAGCCGATCTCGTCGTCGCTCGCCTCCTCCTCGGGCACGCGCACCACGAGATCGCCCGCCCGGACCCGCTCGGCCGCCTCGATCAGCCGACCGAGCGGGGTGGCGAGCCGGTCGGCGAAGCCGATGCCGAGCCAGACCGCGGCCATGAGGAGGAGGAGTGCCACGGTCATGAAGATGAGCGCCGAGGTGATCTGGATACCGGAGCGCTCGGTCTCGATCAGCCGGTAGTCGCTCACGACCTGCTGGGTGCGTTCCATGAAGGCGAGGACCTTGGGATCGACCAGCCGGCCGACGAAGAGATAGGCGTCACCGAAGCCGTCGAGCCGGACGAGCGCCCGCACCCGATCGTCGCTGTCGCCCGTGAGCGTCACGACCTCGCCGCGGGCGGCGCGGGCGAGGGCGTCTTCGGGTACCCCTTCGAAGCCCAGAGCGAGGCCGAGCCCGGCCGCCGCCAGGACTCGGCCCGAGCCGTCGAAGACCACGGCCTCGGAAAGGGCCCGCACCGCAGCCTGGGCGCTCACGAGCTGGCGGAAGGCCACCGGCTGGTCGAGCAGCGCGGGCCCCTCGCGGTTGAGGTCGGCCGCCATGGCGAGGGCATCGGCCCGGATCACCTCGCGGTGCTCGGCGAGATAGGCCTCGGCGACCGCGAGGGAGTTGTCGAGCGCGCTGCGGACCCGGGTGGCGAACCAGGATTCGAGGCCGGAGCTCAAGAAGACCACGCTGAAGACCGCCACCAGGATCGCCGGCAGCACCGCGACCAGGGAGAAGAGGCCCACGAGCCGAGTGTGCAGGCGCGAGCCGGCACCGCCGCGCCGCCGCTCGAGGAAGAGGGCCACGAGCCGGCGGGCCACGACCGCGCCCAAAAGGAGGAGGAGGACGAGGTCGAGGTTGAGAAGCAGGATGACGGTCGGGACGCTGGCGGTGAACGGCCCGATCCCGGTGATCGCCGCATAGGTCGCGACGGAGGACAGGAGCGCGCCCGCCACGAGCAGGAGCGCCAGGCGACGTTCGACCTCGGCGCGGCGCAGGAGCGCGCGCAAGGCGGAGCCGAGGCCGGCGAGGAAGCCGCCGCCCGTCGGCCGGGTCTGGCCCCGAGTCTCGATCACGCTCGCGTCATGGACCGCGGAGGATCTGGATGTCCAGCTCCCGGATCTTCTTGCGCAGCGTGTTCCGGTTGATGCCCAAGAGATCGGCCGCCTTGAGCTGGTTGCCGCGGGTGAGCTGGAGGGTGCGGGCGATCAGCGGCCGCTCGACCTCGCGCAGCACCCGCTCGTAGATCGCAGCCGGCGCCGCCCCCTCGTCGTAGGCCCGCCAGAAGCGGTCGAGGAAGCGCTCGACGGCGCGGGCGAGGTCGGGCTCGGCGGCCTCGCTCGGAGCCTCCTCGGCCGGCAGGCCGCGGGCACCCGCGAGCTCGCGCTCGACGATCGCCTCCTCGATCGTGTCCTCGCTGTAGAGGACGCAGAGGCGGCGGATCAGATTCTCGAGCTCGCGCACGTTGCCGGGCCAGGAATGGGCCTTGAGGCGGGCGATCGCGCCCGGCGAGAGGATCTTGGCGGGCAGCCCCTCGGCCCTGGCCTTGGCGAGGAAATGCTGGGCGAGGGCGGGAATGTCCTCGACCCGCTCGCGCAGCGCCGGCAGGCGGATCGGCACGACGTTGAGGCGGTAGAAGAGGTCCTCGCGGAAGAGGCCCTGGCTCACCATCTGGGCGAGATCGCGATGGCTCGCGGCCACGATCCGCACGTTCGTGCGGATCGGCTGGCTGCCGCCCACCGGCACGAACTCGCCCTGCTGGAGGACGCGCAAGAGGCGGGTCTGCGCCTCGAGCGGCATGTCGCCGATCTCGTCGAGGAAGAGGGTGCCGCCCTCGGCCTGCTCGAAGCGGCCGGCGCGGCGGCCGATCGCGCCCGTGAACGCGCCCTTCTCGTGACCGAACAGCTCGCTCTCGATGAGCTCTTTGGGAATCGCCGCCATGTTGACGGCGACGAAGGGCCCGCCGCGCCGCTTGCCGAAATCGTGCAGGGCGCGGGCCACGAGCTCCTTGCCGGTGCCCGATTCGCCGGCGATCAACACGGTGAGGTCGGTGGCCGTGAGCCGCGCGACGATGCGATAGATCTCCTGCATCGCGGGAGATCGGCCGACGATCGGCAAGGGCTCCTCGAGCTCGACCGGCGGCTCCTCGGCCGGCCGGCTGCGGCGGCGGGCGAGCGAGCGCTGCACCGCGGCCACGAGATTGCCGATGTCGAAGGGTTTGGGCAGATACTCGAAGGCGCCGCGCTCGGTCGCCCGCACGGCGGTCAAGAGCGTGTTGCGGGCGCTCATGACGATGACCGGCAGGTCGGGCCGGAGCGCCCGGATCCGGGGCAGGAGATCGAGGCTGTTCTCGTCCGGCAGCATGACGTCGCAGACGACGGCGTCGCCCCGGCCCTCGGCGATCCAGCGCCAGAGCGCGGCCGCCACGCTCGTCGCCTGGACCCGGTAGCCCTGGCGGGAGAGGGCGCGGATCACGACGGTGCGGATCGCCTGGTCGTCCTCGGCGACCAGGATGGTCTCGCCGCTCATCGGGACGGCTCCGGCTCCGCCGCGCGACGCGGCCGGACGGCGGCGGGCAGACGGATGCGGACGATGGTGCCGGGATCGCCGCGCTCGAGCGCCACGACCCCGCCATGGTCGGCCACCACCTTCGCGACGAGTGCGAGTCCGAGGCCCTTGCCCTTGGGCTTGGTGGTGACGAAGGGCTCGAAGAGATGCTCCTCGAGATCGGGCGGCACGCCCGGCCCGTTGTCCTTGACCTCGACCACGATCGGCAGCTCGTGAGCGGTGCGGGCGTGGCTCACGGCGAGCCGCACGCCGTGCCGGTAATGGGTGGCGAGCGTGATCGCGCCCCCCTCGGCCGGGACCGCCTCGGCAGCGTTCTTGACGAGGTTGAGGAAGGCCTGGATCAGCCGGTCGCGGTCGCCCTCGACCTCGGGCAGCGAGGGGTCGTAGGCCTCGAGGAAGCGGACGTGGCGGGCGAAGCCGTTCTCGGCGAGCCGGCGGACGTGCTCCAGCACCTGGTGGATGTTGACCGGCCGGCGCTCGATCGGGGCGCCGTCGCCGAACTCCTCCATCCGTTCGACGAGCTTCACGATCCGATCGGTCTCCTCGCAGATGAGGGCGAGGAGCGGCCGATCTTCGGGCGGGACCGCGGGCTCGAGGAGCTGGGCGGCGCCGCGGATGCCCGAGAGGGGGTTCTTGACCTCGTGCGCGAGGGTGGCGGCGAGCCCCGCGATCGAGCGGGTGGAGCCGCGCTGGGCGCGGCGGGCGTCGAGCCGGTGGGCGACCGAGCAGGGATGCAGCAGCACCAGGACCTCGCCCGGGCGCTCGACGATCGGCGCCAGGTGGCAGTCCACGGTCACGACTTCCCCGCGTGCAAGGGCCAGCTCCATCCCGTAATCGGAAAGCGAGCCGGCCCCGCCCTGCACGTGGCGTGCCAAGTCGACGAGGCGCGCATGGGGCGTCAGGAAATCGGCCAGGGGCCGGCCCAAGAGTGCTTTGGCGCTGGCCGAAAGCAGGAGTTCGGCGGCCGGATTGACGGCCCGGATGCACAATTCGGGGTCGAGGGCGAGGAGCGGGCTCGGCAGGTTGGCGAGCAGCAGCTCGGCCGGGCAGGCGGGGGCCGGGCGGTCGGCGTGGCTGCGCGCGGCGTGACCGTCCATCTGCACAAATCCTGTGCACGGGAATGCCGGTGCACACGGCTAGTGCAGTGCTAGCCGGGAGCAGGGGCGGCATCAAGCCCCGCTGCGGCAGCGCGGTGCTTGGCAGTGTCCCGGCTCCGCTCCTAGGCTCGCCCGAGGTGAGGAGGGCTCTTCCGCGTGCGCTGCGTGGCGCTGGTCGTGGCCGGCGGGCAGGGGATCCGGGCCGGCGGCGAGATCCCGAAACAGTACCGGTCGCTCGGCGGGCGACCGGTGCTCCGTCATTCGCTCGAGCTTCTCGGCCGGCATCCGGGGATCGACGCGGTCCGGGTGGTGATCGCCGAGGGGCACGGTGCCCTCTATGCCGAGGCCGCGCGCGGGCTCGACCTTCTGCCGCCGGTCGCGGGCGGGGCGACCCGGCAGGCCTCGGTGCGGGCGGGCCTCGAGAGCCTCGCCCGGGATCCGCCCGATCTCGTCTTGATCCACGACGCCGCCCGACCCTTTCTCGGTGCCGCCCTGATCGACCGGGTGCTCGCCGCCCTCGACCGCCATCCGGCCGTGTTGCCGGCCCTGCCGGTGGTGGACAGCCTCAGGCGGACCCGGGGCGAGCGGGTGCTCGAGGATGTCGAGCGCGAGGGGCTCGTGCGGGTCCAGACGCCGCAGGGCTTCGCCTTCGGTGCCATCCTCGACGCCCACCGGCGGGCGCCGCCGCTCGGCTTCGGCGACGACGGGGCGGTCGCCGCCTGGGCCGGTCTGCCCGTGGTCCACGTCCCGGGCGAGGAGGACAATGTGAAGCTCACCCTGCCCGAGGACTTCGCGACCGCCGAGCGCCGCCTGCTCGGCGCCGCACCGCGCCGCACCGGCCAGGGGATCGACCTGCACCGGCTGGTCCCCGGCCGGCGGCTCGTGCTCGCCGGGGTCGAGATTCCCTTCGAGCTCGGCCTCGAGGGCCATTCGGATGCCGACGTCGTCCTGCACGCGCTGACCGACGCCGTCCTCGGGGTGATCGGCGCCGACGACATCGGCAGCCATTTCCCGCCCTCCGACCCGCGCTGGAAGGACGCCGATTCGGCGCTCTTCGTCCGCCACGCGCTCGAACTCCTGGCCGCGGCCGGCGGGGTACTCGAGCATGTCGACGTGACGATCCTGGCCGAGCGACCGCGGATCGGCCCCCACCGAGCGGCGATGCGGGCGAGCCTCGCCCGCCTGCTGGGGCTCGAGCCCGGGGCGATCGGCCTCAAGGCGGGCAGCTGCGAGGGGCTCGGCGCGATCGGCCGGGGGGAGGGGATCATGGCGAGCGTGCTCGTGACCTGCCGTCTCGCGAGCCCGGCCTGATGTTCCCCGAGCCCTGCCTGGTGGCCGCCCGGGCGCTCTTGGACGCCTGTCGGGCGCGCGGCATTCGGCTCGCCACCGCCGAGAGCTGCACGGGCGGGCTCGTCGCCGCCTGCCTCACCGAGCATGCCGGCAGCTCGGCCGTGGTCGATCGCGGCTGGGTGGTCTACGACAACACCGCCAAGCGCGAGCTCTTGGGCGTGCGGGTCGAGACCCTGGAGCGCTTCGGCGCGGTGAGCGAGCGCTGCGCCCGCGAGCTCGCCCTGGGCGCCCTCGAGCGGTCGGGCTGCGGCCTCGCGCTCGCGGTGACCGGCATCGCCGGGCCGGGCGGCGGCACGGCCGAGAAGCCCGTGGGCCTCGTCCACCTCGCCGCCGCCCGTCGGGACGGGCCGCTCCTGCATCGGCGCTGCCTGTTCCCGGGCGACCGCCGCGCGGTGCGGCTCGCTTCGGTGGAGGCGGTTCTGGCACTCGGGCTCGCGGCGCTGGGCGAGGACCCCGCGGGGCCCGAGGCGGGCCTCGCCTGAGACGGCTCCGCTCGACGCACCCGGATACGGACGAGGGCCCGGATCGGGCAGGGTCTCAAGGCCGTGTTCACTCTGGCGGGCGAGGCTCGGGCGCTGGCGGGCGAAGCTGCCCGCGCCGAGCGAGTGCCCGGAGCGACCGCCATGTCCTACCGCTCTTCCGCCGGCTGGTTCTGGCCGGACTTCGACAGCGCCCCACCGGTTCCGGCTGCCACCGGCGCCGGCACCGATCGGCGCTCGGCCGCGCTGCCGCCCGCGCGGTTCGACCGCTGGGCGCAGCCGGCCCCGCCCCCCGTGCGGCGGTCGGGCGAGGACGGTGCACGGGCCGAGGCGGCGGCCGCTGCCGGCCCCGCCCGACCGCTCACTCCCGCAAGCGGCTGAAGACGTAGTCGCTCGCCGCCTGGCCGGCGTGGCAGCCGAAGCAGGCCTCGGCCGCCTGCGATCCCACTACCCGCCTGTTCGGGTCGCCGGCGGCGAAGCCCTCGAAGCCCCAGCCGCCGGTCGCGGCGAAGGCCCGCCCGTCCTTCCGCATCACGCCCAGGACCTTGCGCGGGCCCTCGACGACGGCGTCGTTCGCGCGCTCGGCCTCCAGGAGATCGAAGACGATCACGGCCCCGTCGGGAAAGCTGCCCGTCCGGTAACCTTCGACGGCCCTGGAGTCGGCGTAGATGTGGTGGATGCCGCCGAAAGCCTCGTAGAGCGGGTGACCGGGCTCGATCACCATGCTCTTGACGTGTTTCCAGTCCCGCCAGCCGGTCGGAAAGGCGACCTCGGCCGCGTCGGCCGGGGCCGGCAGGGCGAGACCCAGGGCGAGGGCGGCCACCCTGATCGGCTGCATGGCTTGCGACCTCCGATGCTTCGTGCTTTGCGACCCCGTGGAGGGTCCCCGCCCGACACGAGGCCGGAACGATCCGGGAAAGGCAAGCGGGCACCTTCCGGTGCGGTGGGAACCGGACGGTACATCTTGTTGAAAGATGGCGAGAAAACTCACGCGGAAGAGGGCCGCGGCAGGCTCGCCGAGGTGGTCGGGTGCAAATGGTCGGTCGAGGTGCTCCGCGCCGTCCGGCGGGGCGTGCGGCGGCCGGGTGCCCTCGAGCGGGCGATCCCCGGCATCTCGACCAAGGTGCTGAACGAGCGGCTCGCCAAGCTCGTGCGGCTCGGCCTCCTGTCGCGGACCGCCTATCCGGAGGTGCCGCCGCGGGTCGAATACGCGCTCACCGTCGGAGGCGAGCGGCTCGCGCGGATCCTGGACGAGCTCGAACGGCTCGAAGTCGAGCTCGCCGCGCCGCCTCAGCCGGCCGGTGCGGCGGCGGCACCGGTGGCCGCCACACCCTCGCCGTAGAGCTTCTTGGCGCGGGCTTCGAAGGCGGCCACCATCCGGCCGACCGCCTCGTTGAAGAGGAGCCCGATCACGTTCTGCAGGATCTTCGAGCGGAACTCGAAGTCGACGTAGAAGTCGACGATGCAGCCGCCGTCCGGTGCCCGCTCGAAGCGCCAGTGATTGTTGAGATAGTGGAACGGTCCTTCGATGTAGGCCACGTCGATCCCGAGATCGGGCAACAACGTGACCCGACTCGTGAAGCGTTCTCGGAAGACCTTGAAGGCGATCACGAGATCCGCGTAGAAAACGTTGCCCTCGCGGCGGGTGATCCGCGCCGCTTTGCACCAGGGCAGGAACTCCGGATATTTGTCGACGTCCGCCACGAGCGCGTGCAGCTGCTCGGGCGTCCAGGGCAGATGGCGCTTCTCGGCGTGCGTCGGCATCGCGGCCTCAGCCCCCGCGATGGCCGGCACCGGCCTCGAGTGCGGCGAGGCGGGCGGCCTTGAGCCGAGCGAAGTCGGCCCCCGCGTGGTAGGAGCTGCGCGTGAGGGGCGAGGCCGCGACGAGGAGGAAACCCTTGGCGCGGCCGTGCCGGGCGAGCGCGTCGAACTCGGCGGGCTCGACGAAGCGGACGACCGGGTGGTGCCGGGGGGTCGGCTGCAGGTACTGGCCGATGGTGAGGAAGTCGACCTCGGCGGAGCGCAGATCGTCCATCACCTGGAGGATCTCGCGCTTCTCTTCTCCGAGGCCGACCATGATGCCGGATTTGGTGAAGATCGAAGGATCGAGCTCCTTGACCTTCTGGAGGAGCCGCAGCGAGTGGAAATAGCGGGCGCCGGGCCGGACGGTGCGATAGAGCCGCGGCACGGTCTCGAGATTGTGGTTGTAGACGTCGGGCCGGGCCGCCACCACCGCTTCGACCGCCCCGGGCTTCCTCAGGAAGTCGGGGGTGAGGATCTCGATCGTGGTCGTTGGGGCCGCCTGCCGGATCGCCTCGATGCAGCGGACGAACTGGGAGGCGCCGCCGTCCGGCAGATCGTCGCGGTCGACCGAGGTGATCACCACGTGCTCGAGGCCCGTGGCGAGGACGAGTTCGGCCAGGCGCGCCGGCTCCTCGGGGTCGACCGGCGCCGGCGTGCCGGTCTTGACGTTGCAGAAGGCGCAGGCCCGGGTGCAAACGTCGCCCAGGATCATCACGGTCGCGTGCCGGTGCTGCCAGCACTCGCCGATGTTGGGGCAGGCGGCCTCCTCGCAGACCGTGTGCAGCCGTTTCTCGCGGACGAGCCGGCGGGTGGCGTGCCAGGCCTCGGAGGTCGGGGCCTTGACCCGGAGCCAGCTCGGTTTTCGGGGAAGGCCCGACGGGGTGGTGCCCGGGGGACGGTCGAGGACGGTGATCGCGCTCATGCGCCGACAGGTGCGCGCCGAGGAGCGGGGCGTCAAGCCGATGCGACGAGGGGGCGATCCGAGAGACGCCGGATGCACCGAGCCGGTTTGCGCTCGCGGCACGACTTCGGTCTCGCCGGCTTCGGCTCGCGGGGCGCACGGCCGTCTGCGCTCGGCACGATTGGGTCCGGCTGGATGGCGGGAGGGGCGGCCAACTCGGGTGCGGACGACACCGCCGATCCGAGGGCGCACGCCTCCGTTTCGACGGTTGGGCTCGTATGCGACGGTCTTCAGGAGAAGAGTATGGCAAGTGTGTTCCGGGGGCGGGCTCGAGTGCATGTTTGCGTAACGAAAACCAGCGCAGACGGCTTACGAGCTGATGTGCCAGCCCTAACGGAAATAACGAAGATGTCGCCGTCTCTCGCGGATCGGCGCGTGGAACCGCCGTATCCCATCAATGAGGCCCCGGCAATAATGCCGGGGAAGTCCAGCAGGGCCTCGCGCCTGCAGTGATCGATGCAGACGGGCTTCAATGAGGCCCCGGCAATAATGCCGGGGAAGTCGACACGATCCGCAGAAGCAGGTCGAACACGACGTCGGAGCTTCAATGAGGCCCCGGCAATAATGCCGGGGAAGTCGCGGCAACCCCGGTAAGCGCGGCGCCGGGCCGCCTCTGCTTCAATGAGGCCCCGGCAATAATGCCGGGGAAGTCCGCGGGATCGGCTCCCCGGCAGGCTCGAGGGGATCCAGCTTCAATGAGGCCCCGGCAATAATGCCGGGGAAGTCCACGCTCTGGGCGCGGGCCGCGGCGCGCAAACGGTGGGAGCTTCAATGAGGCCCCGGCAATAATGCCGGGGAAGTCAGGCCGGCATCGTGTTCATCTATGGCGACGCCACCGCGCTTCAATGAGGCCCCGGCAATAATGCCGGGGAAGTCGGGGTGTCATGAAGGTTCAGCGATATCGCGTGCTGCTGCTTCAATGAGGCCCCGGCAATAATGCCGGGGAAGTCCTGGGATTGGGCCGAGCGTGGTGTCACCGATCAGGCCGGGCTTCAATGAGGCCCCGGCAATAATGCCGGGGAAGTCCACTCCTTCGTTGGCGGCTTTGTACTTACGGGCGTAGCTTCAATGAGGCCCCGGCAATAATGCCGGGGAAGTCCCTTGATCGTGCGCAGCGGCTCGGGAAGATTGGGGCGGCTTCAATGAGGCCCCGGCAATAATGCCGGGGAAGTCCTCTCGCTGGTCCCGACCAATTTGCCGCGGCCGACGGCGCTTCAATGAGGCCCCGGCAATAATGCCGGGGAAGTCTTGGCTATTGAATTTACCAAAGGGAACAGTCCTTAACTTGCTTCAATGAGGCCCCGGCAATAATGCCGGGGAAGTCATCGCCTTCCACCCGGCTATGATCCGACCATGAACCGCTTCAATGAGGCCCCGGCAATAATGCCGGGGAAGTCGGGCTCACTCTGCGCAATTCAGACGGTCACACGCGGAGCTTCAATGAGGCCCCGGCAATAATGCCGGGGAAGTCACCTCGGGCACGCGTGCTCCGGCGAGCGCCGCGCCGACGCTTCAATGAGGCCCCGGCAATAATGCCGGGGAAGTCACATCAAAACGATGAGCAACGACAAGTTCGGCGAATTGCTTCAATGAGGCCCCGGCAATAATGCCGGGGAAGTCTGGTCGGCCTATCGAACAATACGTAGGCATTAGTTCGAGCTTCAATGAGGCCCCGGCAATAATGCCGGGGAAGTCGTAGATGTCGTTGACGGACGACTCGCCGGCCTGCAGCGGCTTCAATGAGGCCCCGGCAATAATGCCGGGGAAGTCGCGGCGAAAGCGCTCGACTGGCGCGGCCTCTACAAGCTTCAATGAGGCCCCGGCAATAATGCCGGGGAAGTCCACGCCGGGCCGGCCGCTCTTCATGATCGGCGCGCTCGCGAGGCTTCAATGAGGCCCCGGCAATAATGCCGGGGAAGTCGTGGACCGGATCGAGCTGGACCTACGTCGGGGCCACGCTTCAATGAGGCCCCGGCAATAATGCCGGGGAAGTCCCTATCGCGAGGCGTCTGCCGCGGCAGACGCGGCAGACGCTTCAATGAGGCCCCGGCAATAATGCCGGGGAAGTCGTGGACCGGATCGAGCTGGACCTACGTCGGGGCCACGCTTCAATGAGGCCCCGGCAATAATGCCGGGGAAGTCCGATCACCGTTCCCGGCGCGTGCGCCGCAGCGATCGAGCTTCAATGAGGCCCCGGCAATAATGCCGGGGAAGTCCTCTAGGTCGCAACCCGCCGGGCGCCGTCTATAGGCGTGCTTCAATGAGGCCCCGGCAATAATGCCGGGGAAGTCCACCCCGCAGATCCAGTAGACGAGGAAGAGCTGCTGAGGCTTCAATGAGGCCCCGGCAATAATGCCGGGGAAGTCTGCCAAAAATTCCCATAAAAGGCAAAAACTTTTTTCGCTTCAATGAGGCCCCGGCAATAATGCCGGGGAAGTCTGCTCGTGGAGTGGCTTCAGGAGGCCGAGCCGTGGCTGGCTTCAATGAGGCCCCGGCAATAATGCCGGGGAAGTCGTTGTTAAAATCGCCACATTTCTAGGAAACTTGTTTAGCTTCAATGAGGCCCCGGCAATAATGCCGGGGAAGTCTACCTTAAAGATTATGCTTTCGAATACAGCTCCTGCACGCTTCAATGAGGCCCCGGCAATAATGCCGGGGAAGTCCCTACGTGGTCCGGGACGTCACGGAGGGGTGAGATGAAGCTTCAATGAGGCCCCGGCAATAATGCCGGGGAAGTCCACCACGCGGCTCACACGGAGAGTGACGGATACGGCAAAGCTTCAATGAGGCCCCGGCAATAATGCCGGGGAAGTCTGCCTGGCCCCAAGCCACTGTGGCACCGAGCTCGCCGAGCGTGGCTGCGAGCGCCGGGCGAAAGGCGGTGACGACATCGTCCGTACGCCGCCGAAACATGCCATACGATGTCACGAAACGGCCGAGAAAGCAAGCGCTTGCGCGGCCGCGAGCGGTGCCGGAAGAAGCCGCGCCACCGGACCGCTCGCACGACGCCGGCGCGCTCACACGATCACCGGCTCGCGGCGGACCGGGGCGAAGCTCTTGCCCAGGCTTCGTACTCTCGGCTGTACACGATCGGCGGGTCCGAGGTCCAGCAGCAGCACGTGATCCTCGCGGGCGTGGATCCGCTCCCGCAGCCCGGCCTCCAACAACACGAGCCGCTTGCGGTCGAGCCGACACTGGAAGACGGAAAGCTGCAGCCATTCGCCGAAGCCGAGCACGAACTCGTAGACGCGCCGCCAGCGCTTGCGGTCGGCGATGTCGTAAGCGACCACGAAAAGGTGTTCGTCGCCCATCGGCACCTCCTCAGCGGGTGGTGAAATCGGGATAACGCGGCAGTTCTCCCAGGAGGTGGCGGGCGAGGAGCCGGGCCTGGAGCTCGAGCAGCCGACGATAGTCGACCCGATAGCCGAACAGGGGATGCGTGATCTCCTGGGCGAGGCGGCGCTCGAAGCAGGCGATGAAGCGCTCGCGGCCGGGCGGTGCGAGTGCACAGGCGCCGGCCGCACGGACGAAGTCCTCGGCGCGCACCTCGCCGTTGTTGATCGCGGTGAGCACGGCGGAATCGGCGAGCAGCGGGCGAAAGCTCTCCATCAGATCGAGCGCCAGAGCCGGACGCCCGTAGCGCGGCCGGTGGTAGAAGCCGCGCCAGGGGTCGAAGCCGACGGTCGCGAGGGTGACCGCGACGGTGCGGGCGAGCATCGCATAGGCGAAGGAGAGGAGCGCGTTGACCGGGTCCGTGGGTGGCCGCCGATTACGCTTTCCGAACGCGAAGCCTTCGGCGAGGGCACGCTCGGTCAGGATGTGGCGGAAGGCGGCGAAATAGATCGCGGCGGCGTTGCCCTCTATCCCGAGCAGCTCGTCGGCCGCCCGGGCGTGCTCGGCGCGGCGGGCCCAGTGGGCGAGCTCGGCCAGCTCCTGCTCCGGGGACCGCTCGGCCCGCCAGTTGCGCCGAAGCAAGGTGCGAGCGTTGCGGATCTTGGCGGCGACGAAGGTGCGGGCGAGCTCGAGGCAACGGTGCTCGTCGAAGCTCGCGCGATACTGCGCCGTCCGCAGCTCGACGTTGCGGTGACCCAGACCCTGGGTGAGGCCCAGGAACCAGCCGCCCTGGCTGTGCCAGGCGACCGGGATCTCGCGGCGCAACAGCTCGTGGAGGGCGGGTGTGGTGAGGGCGACGTTGCCGAACAGCACGAGGGCCGAAGTGTCGACCAGCCGGGCACGGACGGGCGGGCCGTCCTCGACTTCGACGACCAGGCTCTCGGCCTCTTTGCGGATCCGCGCCCGCTGCTCCTGGACGTAAACGGGCAGCTCTTGGCCGCGCGGGACGGCGATCGGCCGCGGCGCGACGCGGCCTTCGAGCAGGAAGGCGACCTCGTCCGGCAGACAGATGCCGACGAGTGCGCAGCGAGGGCATTTGGGGCTGTCCTCGAGCGGCGGCGGGATGCGGCCGGAAAGGGCCAACAGGCGCAGCCCGTCGACGGCAGCTCGGGTGCGGGCGCGGAGCTCCTCGTCGAAGACGACCCGCACCCGCTCGCGGCTCTCGGCGAACCAGAGAAAGCCCTCCTCGACCCGGTAGCCCTGCTCTTCCAGCAAGAGCGCCTGGACACAGAGCTGCACGCGCTCGGGCTCGTGGGCGCCGGCCTCGACGTGCGGCCGGCGGCCGCGCTTGATGTCGACCGGCGAGACCGTGCCGCCCTCGACTTCGACGATGTCGCACTTGGCGACGAGCCCGAGCCGCTCGGAGCCGAGCTCGAGCGAGCGGACGGTGAACGGGGGTGCTTCGGCCTCGAGCTCCTGGGCTCCGGGCATCGGGCGCGGGCCGGATTCGGTCCGGGCGTGGCGGACGCGGCCCTCGACCGTATCCGCCGTGTCGGCCCATTCCTGCTGGACCCACATGAGGTAGGCGAGGCGCGGGCAATAGACGAACTCGTTGATCATCCGCGCCGGCAGAGGCGGCACGTCGTCCGGGAGCGGCGGTGCCGGCAGCGGCAATTCGGGCTGATCGGCCATGCGGGTCCCTCCGTGTCCCGCGCACCCGACCGGCGCTTGCCTCGATCGTCGACCTTCAGTAGAGAGAATGGCGATTTCGTGCGCAAGCCACCGGCCGGCAGGCGGCGACGGCGCGGTTCGGATTGTTCGGGGGAGGCGTCGATGATCGAGCTGGATCGATTGTCTGCGGTGGTCGCCGAGGACGCCGCGATCCGGCGGCGACAAATTCTCCAGCCCGTGGGCGGCAAGGGCGACAAGATCTTCCCGCCGACCTATCCGGCGGAGCGGAACAATCCGCCGCGGCACGTCTACGAGAAGCGCAAGATCGACGGTCGCGACGTGTGGTGCGTGCTGGTCGACAGCGTGGCGAGCCAGGCCAACCGCATGGAGGAAGCGCTCCAGGCGGCGATCGCCGAAGACGTGCCGATCCCGCATCTCTACGTCGACTTCGCCGGCAAGGGGATCGCGGGCGTCGAGCGGATCACCTCGCTCGAAGCGCCGCATCGGGTCTACGATGCGATTTTGCGCGACAGCCTGCTCGACGGTCTGCCCTTCATGTCGAGCCCGATCGGGACGAGGCTGGCCGCGGCCAAGCCGCCGGACGCCGCGGCCCTGCTCGAGGTGGCACCGACGGCACTCCTGTTCGGCTCCTGGCACTCGACGGGCCAGGGCGGCGGGCTCGGGGCCAAGTTCGCGCGCTGCCTCGTCTCGGAGATCGTGGCTGTCGACGTGCCCGTCGAGGAGATCGTCAACGATCGGACCGGTGCGGTCGAGCCGCGGACCCTCGGCCAGCGGGTCGGTAGCCGGATCGATCCGTTGGGGATTTTGAGTGAGATCAAGATTTACCAGGCCAAGAGCGATCCGAACGATTGGACCCCCTTCGAGGAGGACGCGGCCCGAAAGGGGAACGACCCGATACTGTTCATAAGGAAAAAAGGGCAAAAGGCAGGGCGGCCGGCCGTAATCAATCACGGCAACATCGCACCGTCGGTGCAGCCGCTCGGGGTGACCTGCGATCGGCTGGATCACACCTTCGTTCTGAGCTGTGCGGGGCTGCGGCGGCTCGCATTCGGGGGCGGCGCGCGCGACGCGGCCGGCCGTACGTTGCTCGCGGCCCTCGGGCTGCTCGCGGTCACGGAACAGGACGCCCGCGGCTATGCCTTGCGCTCGCGCTGCGATCTGGTGTGCGACCGTGCGGCACCGTTCGAGATCGTGCGGGCGGACGGCAGCACCGAGCCGATCGCGGTGACCCGCGAGGCGGCGCGGTCGCTCTATCGGGAGGCCTTCGCGAAGGCGAAAGAGGCCGGCCTCGGTCTCTGCGAACGACCGATCCGACTCGAGCCGCAAGAGAAGCTCGTCGCGATCGTCAAGAAGAGCCAGGAGCTCGCGCTCGCCGGCAAGGGCGGCGAGGCGGAGGCCGAGGAGGACTGAGCGCCGTGGCGCTCGTCTTCGAGGTCGAGTTCCTGGCCGGCTTCTGCGCCGCGGCGACCGGGCCCGACAACGAGACGGCGGAATGGCCGATCGAGGGCGATCGGCTGTTCTCCGCCCTGGTCGCGAGCTGGGGGGCGCGCGGCCGCCGGCCGGAGGAGGCAGAGGCGCTGCGCTGGCTCGAACGGCAGCCGGCGCCGCGGGTGCGGGCGAGTGAATGGGCGCAGCGATCGAGCGAGACCTTCTTCGTGCCGCCGAACGATCCGAGGGTCGACCGCGGCAAGAAGGCGGCCGACGTCTTTCCGGCGCTGCGGAAGCGTCAACCCCGGCGGTTCGCGGTGGCATGCCCCGAGGACCCGATCGTCCGGTACAGCTGGAGGGAAGAGCCCGAGCCGGCCGTGCTCGGGGCACTCGATCGGCTCGCCCGTGACACCGCCTATCTGGGTGCCTCGCGCAGCCTCGTCCGCTGTCGGTTCCACCAGGGCGAGGAGGACGGCGCCGAGCCTGTCGGGCGATGGGTCTATCCCGGTCGGCTCGACGAGCTCGTGCGCCGCTTCGAAGAAAAACGGCGGCCGCTGCCGGGAGTCCCGGTCCTCGTCCGTCGCGCGAGGGCGGCGGACCCGCCGCCGCGTGCGGGCGTGTTCGCCGATCGCTGGCTGGTCTTCGAGCATCTCGACGGCGAGATGCCGGCGCTGCTGGCCTGTGCGCTCGTGGCGCGTGCGATCCGCGACGCGATCCTGAGCGGCTACCGGCGAGAGGGGCTGGGTGATCGGATCCCGGAGGAGGTCAGCGGCCACCGGGCGGACGGTTCGCCGAGCCGCGCACCGCATCTCGCGATCGTGCCGCTCGCCTTCGTGGGGTTCCCTTACGCGGACGGCCGCGTGCTCGGTTACGCGCTCGTTCCGCCCGCCGAGGGCGGGCTGTTGGAGGACGAGACGTTCAAGCGGGTGTTGCGCCGGTTGGCGCCGTTCGTTCCGCAACGGGGGCATCGGGTGCTCACCGTCGCCACGCCCGCCGGGACGGAGAGCGGGCGGGCGCTTCGGATCGAGCTCGCGCCGCGTTCGGACGGAGCCGGCCGGCGCTCGCTCGATCCCGCCCTCTACACGCGGCCGGCCAAGCGGTTCGCGAGCGTGACGCCGATCGTCCTCGACCGTCATCTCAAGGAGCGTGGTGCCGCGCGGATCGACGAGATCGCCGAACAGCTGCGGCTCGCTTGCGAACGGATCGGTTCGCCGCGACCGAGCGCGGTCGTACCGAACCGGCACAGCGCGCTCGAGGGGGCCGCCTCGGTACGGCTCGAGGGGGCACCCGCTTGGACCCGCTGGCGGTTGCCGGACGAGCTCGCGAGCCGGCAACTCGTCCACGCCGTGCTCGACTTCGCCGAACCGGTGCGAGGTCCCCTCCTGCTCGGTGCCGGCCGCTTCTGCGGCCTCGGTCTCATGCGGCCCGTGCCGTGAGCGCTGCCGTCTCCGCGTCCGACTTCTCCGCGTTCTTCCGAGAGGTCCACGGCGTCGAGCCGTTTCCCTGGCAGCGGCGGCTGCTCGAAAGGCTCGATGCCGGGGAAGGTTGGCCCGCGCTCCTCGACCTGCCGACCGGGACCGGCAAGACCGCGGTCCTCGACATCGCGGTCTACCACCTCGCGCTCGAGGCGGCGCGCGGCGAGCGGCGGCAGGCACCGGTGCGGATCGCCTTCGTGGTCGACCGCCGGCTCGTCGTGGACCACACCTTCGAGCGGGCGCAGCGGCTCGCCTCCGCGCTGGCTTCGGCCGCGCCCGGAAGGGTCGTGGCGCGGGTCGCCGAGGCCCTGCGGCGGCTCGCGGGCGACGGCCCACCGCTTCTCGTGCGGCGGCTGCGCGGCGGGCTGCCGCGCGAGGACGACTGGGCATGGACGCCCGTCCAGCCGACGATCCTCTGCTCCACGGTCGACCAGGTCGGCTCGCGGCTTCTCTTCCGTGGCTACGGTGTGTCGGACTCGATGAAGCCGATCCACGCCGGGCTGTTGGGCTCCGACTGCCTGATCCTGCTCGACGAGGCGCATCTCGCCGAACCGTTCCGACAGACCCTGACGTGGGTCGCTCGCTATCGGGCACCGCCCGGCAGTGACGGAGCGGTCGCTGCGCCCTGGGCGTTCGTCACCCTCACGGCGACGGCGGGTCGGCAGGAGCCCGAGGATCGGGTCTTCCGCCTCGAGCGAGAGGATCGCGAGCACCCCGTGCTCGCTCGCCGCCTCGCTGCCGCCAAGCCGGCCCGTCTCGTGCCGTTGGGCAAGGCGGGAGACGGACCAGAAGAGAGCGGGACCGATCGGGACGCGCTCGAGGCGCGCGCGAAGGCGGCAGTCGCCGCCGTGCGCGAAGCGCTCGATTGGTTCCGAAAGCGCGGCCACGCGGCACCGGCGATCGGTGTGGTGGTCAACCGGGTCGCGCGAGCCCGTCGGAGCTTCGAGGCGGTTCGGGAGGCGTGGCCGGAAGAGGAGCTCGACGCTCTCTTGTTGATCGGCCCGCAGCGGCAGGTCGAGCGCGACCGGATCACCGAGCGGCTCGCTCCGATCCGGACCGGCGCGGACCGCAGCCTGGCGCGACCGCTCGTGATCGTCTCGACCCAGGGGATCGAGGCGGGCGTCGACATCGACCTCGACGGCCTCGTCACCGAACTCGCGCCGATCGACTCGCTACGCCAACGATTCGGACGGCTCGATCGCGACGGTCGGTCGATCGAGGCCTTCGCGCGGATCCTCGTCCATCCCGCCGATCTCGCGAAAAGGATCGACGATCCGATCTACGGCGCGAGCCTGCGCGAAGCCTGGGCCTTTCTCCGGGAACTCGCAGCTCGAGGAGATCGCAAAGGAGATCGCGAGACGGTCGATTTCGCGATCGACGGCTTCTCCTCGCAGATCGAGGAAAAAACCCTGGCCCCGAAGCCGGACGCACCGGTTCTGTTGCCCGCTCATCTCGATCTCCTCGCCTCCACGGCACCCGTGCCGACGCCCGATCCGCCGGTGGCGCTCTTCCTCCACGGACGGGGGCGCGAGCCCGACAGCGTGAGCCTGGTCTGGCGCGGCGATCTCGCGGAAGCGGCGCTCGACGACGTGGCCGTCCGCCGCCTGCTCGGCCTCGTGCCGCCGCGTTCGGGCGAGGCGATCGAGCTGCCGCTGTGGGCGGTGCGCGCGTGGCTCGGTTCGGCGATCGGAAGGCACGAACAGCTGGCAGACGTCCCCTCTGCCGCACCCGAGCGGGGGAACGGCGAAGGGCGGGCGGAGCAGCGCCGCGTCGTGCGGTGGCGTGGCGAGAGCGAGGACACCCGCTGGGTCGAATGGCGAGACATCCGTCCGGGCGACACGGTCGTCGTCCCGTCGGCCTTCGGCGGGCTCGATGCCTGGGGATGGAACCCGGCTTCGCCGGAACCCGTTGCCGACGTCGCCAGGGAAGCCTCCGAGCCCTTCGCTGGACGGCGTTTCGTCGTCCGTCTCGCGCCGGGCCTGATCGGACCCGCGGTCGATGCCGAGCGGCTCGCGGCGTTGCTCGCCGAGTACGAGACCGCGAACTGGCGCGACCTTTGTGCGGCGCTCGTCGAGCTGCCGCTTCCCGAGGCGATGCGCGAAGACCTCGAAAAGCTCGATCGGGCGCGCGGCGGTCGCGTCGAGATCGACCTCGAGCTCTACGGTCGGGACGCGGAGGGGCGTCCGCGGGGTGTGCTCTTCGTGGCCTGGCGAGGACTCGCGGATGCCACCCGTTCGGGCGAGGAAGCCTCGAGCGAGGACGATCTCACCGCCTCCCTCCTCGGGGTGCCGGTCGAACTCGAGCGCCATTTGCGCGACGTCGCCGATCGCACGGCCGCCTGGGCGAAGGCGCTCGGGCTCGCGAGCCACCTCGCCCGCGATCTCGAGCTTTCCGGACTTCTGCACGACCTCGGCAAGGTCGATCCGCGGTTCCAGGCTTGGCTGCGCGAGGACGATCCGCTCGGAATCGAGCTCGACGAGCTCGCTCCGCTCGCCAAAGCAGGGCGTCGGCTCGGCCATCCGGCCGCCGCGGCGGGCTTGCCCGAACGGTGGCGGCACGAGGCGCTTTCGGTTCGCCTCGCGCTCGCGCATCCGCGCTTGGCGGAGGCCGCCGACCCCGCGCTCGTGCTCTGGCTGATCGGCACGCATCACGGGCACGGCCGCCCCTTCTTCCCGCACGCCGATCGGGCCGACGGGTACCACCGTCGATTGCCCTCGGTGCACGGTTCGCCGTCCGAGCTCGGCCCCGGTCACGGACCCCAGGCGCTCGGTTTCGACTGGCACGCCCGCGATTGGCCCGGGCTCTTCGCCGAGCTCCGGGACCGGTACGGTGTGTGGAAGCTCGCACACCTCGAGGCGATCCTTCGGCTCGCCGATCACCGGGCCTCGGAGGCCGAGGTCCGCGAGGAGGACGGATGATCCAGCCCGCTTCGAGTTTTCGGCTGGAGGGGTTCGAACCCGACAATCTCCTGGCCTTTCTCGCCCTCCTCGGCTCGCTGCGAGCACTGGAGGAAGCGGAGCGCGGTCTCTGCGAAGACGCGCGATGGTGGCCGCGGGCGTCGTGGGACATCGACCAGCCACCCTGGCGGCCGCGCCTGCACCTTCGACGGGCGGTGGGGAGGACGGAGCTCGTCGACCGGGTCGAGGCGGGGATCGCGGCGTTTCGAGCGGCTCTCGATTTCGAGGGTCGCAAAATGCCGGACTTCGCGCCGAACGAGTACCGGGCGCTCGCGACCGCGGCGGTGGAGCGGACGGATGGGCGGTTACGGCTCGATGCCTTGGCCGCGCTGGGGACCGATCAGGCCCTCGACGAAGGAGCCACAGCCGCCACGCCACTCTGTCTGATGAGCGGTCAGGGCCATCAGTTCTTTCTCCAGCGCCTGGCTACGGTTCCCTTCGCATCCTCAGCGGACGAGCCGGGGACGAGCCAAGCGCGCGACAACCGGCCCGGTGATCTGGAGTGCGCGCTTTTCGGCGTCTGGGAACGGAAGGATGTCGGCAGTAACGTGAGCTTCCGCTGGGATCCGGAGGAGGCGGCGCGCCAGGCGCTCATGGCCGGCGATCCGACCGACAGGGTGTTCAGACTCGGTACCGAGAAAGGGGCGAACAGACTCGCGGCGATCGGCCTTACCGTCCTGCCCGTCGTCGCCGGGGCGCAGGACCGCGCCCTCGTTCCTGGTTTTCGGGTCCAGGACGACGGCCCGGCGTTCCACTGGCCGATCTGGGGCGAGCCGGCATCGCTCGCCGCGATCCGTGCCCTGCTGGCGGACCTCGCGATCGCCGAGCCCGGGGGCCTGGCTCGGTTCGGTGTCGAGACGGTGATGCGCGCCCCGATCGAAGCGATCGGGAAGTTCAAGAACGTCGGCAGGGCGCGACCGCTGTTACGCGATGGGCGCGATTAGGCTCGGTCCGGCGGAGGCTCGCGAGCCGTCCGAAAGCAGCGAGACGCTCGATCTTTCGTGTCGCGATTTGATTGACGTCGTGGGTTGTTATACCGTTTTTTTGGCTAACGATCCTATCAGGGGCGTGGGCCATGGCGGTCGGGTCGGCGAGCGCAGGGGCGGTCCGGGTGCGCAGCGAGGCGCAGCGGGCGGCGTCGCGGATCAACGGTGCGCGCTCGCGCGGGCCGGTCACGGCCGCCGGCAAGGCACGCTCCTCGAGGAACGCGCTGCGCCAAGGGCTCTCGGCGACCGTGCATCTGGTGGCGCCGGGGGAGGATCCGGCGGCCCTCGAGGACCTGCGGAACGGGCTCGCGGCCGAGCTCGGGGCGGCCGGGCCGCTCGCCGACTGCCTCGTCGAGCGGCTCGCCGCGACCTTGTGGAAGCTCGCCCGCTGCGACCGGCTCGAGACCTCGCTGTACGGGCTGGCACCACGGCCGGCGCCGGGCTGCCTCGACCCCGAGCCGGGCCTGCCGGCCGCGCTCACCCGAATCCCCGAGCTCGCTCTGCTCGAGCGCCGCGAGGGGCGACTGGAGCGGGTCCTGCTGCGCCTCCTGCGCGAGCTCAGGGCACCGGCCGGGCGGCCGCCGGGCCGGTGGCGGCCCGAGGGCACGGGCGAACCGGCGGCCGGGCCCGCACCCGCTCCGGCGCCGGAGCTCGGGCCGAGTGGGGAATCGGCGAGCTCGCCGCCGGACTGCGGTGCCGAGCCGACTGCCACGACCACCCGCCCGACGAAGGCCGCCGCCCCGCCGCCCGGCGAGTCCGCGCCCGACGCCTTCGCGATGCCGGCCGAAGCGCCTGCCGCGCCGGTCCCGACGAATCCGTCCGAGCCGGCCGTCGCGGCGGCTCGTCCGTCGGAGGCCGCCGGCCCGGCGCCGGGCGAGCCCGAGCCCCCTTCGCTGCCGGCGCTCGCCGAGGCGGCGGCGCGCCGGCTCCTGGCCCAGGGCCGGGTGCGCGAGGCGGCCCCCCTCTTGGCTCGCCTCGGCCGGGCCGCGCCACCGGTCGAGCCACAGGCCGACGAGCCGAGCAGCACCGCGGCGCCGGTCGTCGAGGCGGCGCTCGCCGAGGCCGGGCCCGAGGCCCGCGCCGAGTGGGACCGGGTCGGCTACGAAAACTGGGTCGTGCCTCCCGGCTGCGGCCGCCGACCGCTCGCCTCGCTCGACGCGGAATGGGTCTGCCGGGCCGACCGTTGGCGAGTGCTGGAGGAGCTCCGCAGGGTCGACGACCGGGCCGAGCACGAGCGCGTGCTCGGCCATTTCGTGCGCGCCGGGCTCGACCCCGGCCTCTTCTCCGGCGTCCTCGGCCTCCGAGCCGAAGCCCCAGCCCTCCTGGATGGCCGGCTCCGCGGCCGGCCGTGACGACGAGAATGCGGCCGGCCGTGACGACGAGAAGACGTCGTCCTCGGCCCGAGCGCCGAGGCCCCGGGCAGATCGGAGCGACGCCCGCACCGGCCCGCGCTCTCCTGGCCCGCCGAGGCCGCCCGCCGGTCCGCCGCCCGTCGTCTGGGCCCAGGAGCCCCTCGGTCCCCACCGCCTCGCCCGCCTCCGCGGCGACTACCCCTGGTGGCAGTGACGGCCGAGCGGAGGGGGCCGGCCCGGAGCCGGACCCGTCGCGAGAGGCGGAGACGCTCAGATGTGGATCGCCCGGCCGAGGGCCGCGAGGACCGCCTCGTGCATCGTCTCGGAGATCGTCGGGTGCGGGAAGACCGTGTGCAGGAGCTCGGCCTCCGTGGCCTCGAGCGTGCGGGCGATCGTGAAGCCCTGGATCATCTCGGTGACCTCGGCCCCCACCATGTGGGCGCCCAGGAGCTCCCCGGTCCGCGCATCGAAGACCGTCTTGATCAACCCCTCGGGCTCCCCGAGCGCGATCGCCTTGCCGTTGCCGACGAACGGGAAGCGGCCCACGCGGACCTCGTGGCCCCTGGCCTTCGCCTGCGCTTCGGTGAGACCCACGCTCGCGATCTGCGGCGTGCAGTAGGTGCAGCCCGGGATCTTGCTCGGATCGAGCGGGTGGACGTCGCTCGCCCCGGCGATCTTCTCGACGCAGACCACACCCTCGTGGCTCGCCTTGTGGGCGAGCCAGGGCGGGCCCACGAGATCGCCGATCGCATAGACGCCGGGCTCGCCCGTCCGGCACCATTCGTCGATCACGACATGCGCCTTCTCGACCTTCACGCCGGTGCCCTCGAGGCCGATCCCCTCGACGTTGCCGACGATGCCGACGGCCACGATCACCCGCTCGAAGGTCTCCTCGCCGGTCTTCCCGCCCTGCTCGATGGTCGCCCGAACCGAGTCCGCGCCCCGCTTCAGCGCCCGCACGGTGGCGTTCGGGAGGAGGCGGATGCCGCGTTTCTCGAAGGCCCTGTGGGCAAAGGCCGAGATCTCCTCGTCCTCGACCGGGAGGATGCGGGGGAGGACCTCGACGACCGTGACCTCGCACCCGAGCGATCGGTAGAAGGAGGCGAACTCGATGCCGATGGCGCCACTGCCGACGACCAGCAGGGAGCGCGGCAGGACCTTCGGCACCATCGCCTCCTTGTAGGTCCAAACCAGCGTCCCGTCGGCCTCGAGGCCGGGCAGCTGGCGGGGCCGGGCCCCGGTGGCGAGCACGATGTGCGGCGCCTCGAGGGTGCTCTCGCCGCCCCCGGCGAGGGCCACGGCGAGCCGGCCCTTGCCGGCGAGCCGGCCGGTACCGTCGAGGACCGTCACCTTGTTCTTCTTGAGGAGGTGGGCGACACCGCGCGAGAGCTGGGCCGCCACCTGGCGCGAGCGCTTCACCACCGCCTCGAGATCGAAGCGGGGATTGTCGCAGGCGAGGCCGAAGGCCGAGGCATGGCGCAGGAGCTCGAGCACTTCCGCCGAGCGCAGGAGTGCCTTGGTCGGAATGCAGCCCCAATTGAGGCAGATGCCGCCCAGATGCTCGCGCTCGACCAACGCCGTCTTCAGGCCGAGCTGGGCCGCGCGGATCGCCGCCACGTAGCCGCCGGGGCCGCCGCCCAGGACGACGAGATCCAACCGCTGCCCGGCCATGGCATTCTCCCGCGAGCACTCCGCAGCTCCGGGGATTGTCGCAGGCGCTCGGGTGCGTCAACCGCGGCGAGCGGTCATGCGCCGGCCGCGCTCGACGTCGGGTCGCGAGCGAGGCAGGTCCGGGCCGTGCCATCGGGGAGGGGAGGATGCTCTACGAACTCCGGGTCTATCACTGCCTGCCGGGGCGGCTGCCGAAACTGCTCGAGCGGTTCGAGACGGTCACCCTCGGCCTGTGGGAGAAGCACGGTATCCGCCAGGCCGGGTTCTGGACGACCGTGATCGGCGAGTCGAACCAGACCCTCTATTACCTGCTCGCCTGGGAGAGCCTCGCCGAGCGCGAACGGAAATGGACCGCCTTCATGAGCGATCCCGAGTGGCTCGAGAAGCGGGCGGCGAGCGAGAAGGACGGGCCTATTCTCGCCAGGGTCGAGAACCAGATCCTGGAGCCCACGCGCTTCTCGGCCGTGCGCTGAGGCCGCCGGCCGCGGATCGCGCTCGCGGCTCCGCTGCCGGATCAGGCCACGACAGCGGCCACGATCTCGGCCATGAGCTCGCGGCGGAACGCGGGCAGCACGGCCGGCCCGGAGGCGCCGCGCACGACCACGAGTTCGAGCGAGGGTACCACGACCAGGAGCGATTCCCGGAAGCCGTGGCCGTAGAAGGCGTCGCGCGGGACGGCGGTGCCGAGCATGGTCCCGGTGGCGTTGGTCCAGAACAGCTTGCCGAACGCGGCCGGCGCATCGGGCTCGACCGCGAACGGCGAGTTCGGGGTCGGCGCGAAGCGGGCGCGCCGGGCGATCTTGGACGGTCGGGTCAGAAGCTGGACGAGCTTGCGGGAGAGCACGGTCTCGACCCTGCCGCCCCGGGCCCATCGCCCTTCGTGGAGCAACAGCCAGCCGAGCCGGGCGAGGTCGCGGGCGGGCATGCTCGCGGCACAGCAGGCGCGGTCGCGTCCGGCATAGGTCTCCCAACTCGTCGGCGCCATGCCGATCCGGGCTCCGACCTGTTCGTTGAAGAAGTCGGACAACCGCCGGCCGGTGACGTTTTCGAGGGCGAGCGCCAGAAGATCGACCGTGGCCGAGCAATAAGCCCATTGCGCGCCGGGCTCGGCCACGACCGGCCGAGCGAGCACCCACTCGGGCCCGTAGTCGGGGCGGTAGGGGGCGTCGTCGGGCTCGAGGCCGGAGGTCATGCTCATCAGATGCTCGATCCGGATCGTGCGCTTGCGCGGCTCGCGGGCGGCGAAGCTCGCGGGCAAGAGCTCGCTCGCGGGTGTCCGCGGCCCGAGCATGCGGCCGAGCCGCATGTCGCGCGCGACGTCGAGCAGGCGGGCGATCGCGACCCCGGTCACGGATTTGGAGACCGAAGCGATGTTCAGAGCGGTGGCAGGGCCGAACTCGCCCGCGATCCAGCCGCGTCGGATCACGAGCAGGCTGCTGTCCGGAGCGAAGCCGGCGCTGTAGGCGTGCGCTTGCGCGAGGGCGTCCCAATCGAGGCCGGCGAGGCGACGGATCTCGCGCTTCGTCCCGTCGGACGGCTCGACGTTCCGCTCGACCAGGCAGCGCCAGCCACCGCGATCTTCGGGGTTGGGGAAGTACCAGCCCGTTGCCCCGGGCGCGGCGCCGACGATCGCCGGTGCCGCGAGCCCCGAGCCGATCGAGAGCCCGGCCAGGGTCGATACCGTGCGCGCGAGCATCCGGCGACGGTCGATACCGGGGCGTGGGCGGGCTTCGGCTTCGTTCATCGTCCCTTCGTCGTCGGTCCACCGGCGCGCGGCGGCCGGCTCGGAGGTGGTGGTCGCGGCGGGTGCCTCTCAGGCTTCGCCGCGTCGGTCACCCGCCGCGTGCAAGCTGCGCCAGATCCGCTCCGGCGTCAGCGGCATGTCGACGTGGGCGACACCGAAAGGTGCCAGCGCATCCAGCACGGCGTTGACCACCGCGACCGGGGCGGCGGTGATCCCGGCCTCGCCACAGCCCTTGACGCCCAACGGGTTGGTCTTCGCCGGGACGGGATGGAAGGCGAGCTCGAAGGCGGGCAGATCGTCCGCGCGGGGAAGCGCGTAGTCCATGAAGCTGCCGGTCAAGAGCTGGCCCGAGGGGTCGTAGACGGTCCGCTCGAGGAGCGCCTGGCCAACGCCCTGCGCGACCCCGCCGTGGACCTGGCCCTCGACGAGGAGCGGGTTCACGAGCACCCCGAAATCGTCGACCGCGACGTACCGGTCGAGTCGCACCACGCCGGTCTCCGGGTCGATCTCGACCTCGGCCACGTGGCAGCCGTTGGGGAAGGCCGAGGGCGGGGTCTCGCTCACGAGGTCGGTATCGAGCGGCCGGCCGAGCTCGCGGCCCCGCGCGGCGAGCTCGAGGAGCCCGATCCGCCGGTCCGTGCCGGCGACCGTGAAGGTGCCGTCCTCGAACAGGATGTCGGCCTCGGCGGCTTCCAGGAGGTCGGCGGCGAGTGCCTTGCCCTTGCGGACCACCTCCTCGGCCGCCTCGAGGGTGGCCTTGGAGGCGGCCATGATCGAACGCGAGCCGCCGGTGCCGCCACCGAACAGGAGCTGGTCGCTGTCGCCCTGGAGCAGGTCGATCAGCTCGAAGGGGATGCCGAGCTTCTCCGCCAGCACCTGGGCGAAGGCGGCGCGGTGGCCCTGGCCGTAGTCGAGCGTACCGGAGACGAGCGTGACCCGGCCGTCCTCGCCGAAGCGGATCCCGCCGTGCTCCTTGCCCGGCGGGGCGGTGACCTCGAGATAGGCGCACACGCCCCGGCCGCGCAGCCGGCCGCGCCGCCCGCTCTCCGACTTTCGCGCGGCGAAGCCCTCCCAGTCGGCACGGGCGAGGGCGGCATCCAGCACCGCCTCGAAATCGCCCGAATCGTAGCTGAGGCCGCAAGCCGAGGCGAAGGGCAGCTCCTCCGGCCGGATGAGGTTCTGGCGGCGCAGCGCGATCGGGTCGCGGCCGAGTTCGCGCGCGGCCTGCTCGACGAGCCGCTCCATGAGATAGACGCCCTCGGGCCGACCCGCGCCCCGATAGGCGGTCATCGGCACGGTGTTGGTCACCACCCCCTTGATGCGCAAGGCGAGGCGCGGGGTGCGGTAGAGGCTCGCGACGTTCTTCTGCACGACCATGGTCGGGATCGCGGGCCCGTAGGCCGTGACATAGGCGCCGAGCTCGCCGAGCCCCGTCACTCGTACGGCCAGGAAATTGCCCGCGGCGTCGAGGGCGAGCTCGCCTTCGAGGATCGAGGAGCGGCCGTGATAGTCCGAAAGGAAGCTCTCCGAGCGGTCGTTGATCCACTTGACCGGGCGGCCCAGGACCTTGGCCGCGTGCAGGAGCGGTAGATGCTCCGGGAAGGTCGAGGCCTTCATGCCGAAGCTGCCGCCGATGTCGAAGGCCAGCACCCGGACCTGCTCGACCGGGACCTTCAGCACGCCGGCGAGCTGAGCCCTGAGCCCGAACACGCCCTGGCAGCCGGTGCGCAGCACGAAGCGGCCGTCTTCGAAGCTGGCGATCGCCCCGCGCGGCTCCATCGGGTTCACGACCACGCGGTTGTTGTGGAGGCGCACGCGCGTCACGTGGCGAGCGGTCGCGATCGCCCGCTCGACCTCCTCCTGTGGCCCCCACCACCAGTCGAAGGCGACGTTGTCCGGCATCTCCGGGAAGAGCCGGGGTGCCCCGGGTGCGAGCGCCGCCTCGAGGTCGACGACCGCCGGCAGGGGCTCGATCTCGACCCGGACGAGCTCGGCCGCGTCGCGCGCGGCGGTCGCCGTCTCGGCGACCACCATGGCGATCGGCTGGCCGACCCAGCGCACGCGGTCGGTGGCCAGGGCGGGGAAGGGCGGTACGATCATGGGGCGGCCGTCGCGGCTCGTGAGCGGCACCACACAGGGCAGGGTGCCGTAACCCGCGGCCAGGAGGTCGGCCCCGGTCAGCACGAGCCGAACGCCCGGAGCGGCGCGGGCCGCCTCGATGTCGACCCGGCGCAGGATCCCGTGCGCCACGGTCGAGCGGACCAGGGTCGCGTGCAGCATGCCCGGCAGCGCGAGATCGTCGGTGTACCGACCGCCGCCGGTCAGAAGGCGCGGGTCCTCGGTGCGCGGCACGCTCTGCGACACGCCGAACTTGGGCACCGTATGCGTCGGGTCCATGGATCGGCTCCTGTTCGGTTCGGGCTCGATTCGCTCGTCATCGGCGCTCGTCGTCGGGGACGATCGAGCCTGCGGCGGACGGGGGCGAAAACTCCCTCCCGGGCACGCTCCGCCGAGGGCTGGTCGTAGCAGTGCCGGGCCCGGAAGGTGAACCCTTGCTCGGCGCCGGGCCGGGTCTCGAAGCGCGCATCGACCCCGCACGAAAGAGCCGTCGCGCATCCGCTGGCGCCGGGGGGCGAGAGCGGGCCGTGCCGACGCCGCCCGGCGAGCCCGCGCATCGCCTCCACCAGACGGCCCGCGCCCGGGACGTCGGCGACGGCGACCGGGGCGCCGTGGTCGAGGCCATCGACACCGTGGCGGCAGTGGAGGCGCGGCGCGGTCGCGGGCGCCGAGCGGAGGGGCTCGGCTGGCGGGCCCGAACAGCCGTGCTATCTTCGAATTGGGAGGGACGGATGGCCACCCGGATCGCCGAGCTCTACGAGGAGGATTTCTACGCCTGGACGAAGGAACAGGCGGCCGCTCTGCGTCGGCTCGAGGCGGAGCACTGGAACGGTCCCCTCGACCTCGCGCACCTCGCCGAACAGTTGGAGGATCTGGGAAAGGAGCAGCGGCACGCGGTCTGGAGCCAGCTCGCCCGGATCGTCGAGCATCGGCTGAAGCTCGCCCACTCGCCGGCGCGCGAACCCAGGCTCGGCTGGCTCGACAACCTCGACGAGGCCTGCTCGGGCGCCCGCCGCCGGCTGACGCCGGCGATCCGGCGCGAGATCGAGCCCGTGCTCGACGAGATCTACTCCGAGGGCCGCCGCCGCGCCGCGCGCGGGCTGCTGGCCTATGGCGAGCAGGAAGCCGCTACGGGGCTGCCGACGCACTGCCCGTGGACGCTCGACGAATTGCTCGTCGCACCGCCCGAGGACGATCTCGACTGGCGGCCCTGAGAGGCTCCGCGCCGCAGACCTCAGCCCTCCACGCGCAGCCGTCGGCCGCGGCGGGCCGAGAGCAGCAGCGCATCGATCAGCCGGTGCACGCGAAGCGCGCTGCGACCAGAGACGGCCGGCTCGCGTCCCTCCTCCACCGCATCGAGGAAATCGGCGATCACCGCCCGGTGCCAGTCGTGCGGGAAGTCCATGAAGGCGGCCCCGCCGCCGGTCCCGCCGGCCTCGCCGATCCGCTCCTCGGTGCCGTCGGGGCGCCGGAGGAGGAGGGTCCCACCCTCGAGGAGCACGCTCGCCCGCTCGCCCACGATCAGGATCTGCTCGGGCCCGCCCGGGAACGCCGCGGTGGTCGCCATCAGCGAGCCCGGCACGCCGCCCTCGAGGAGCAGGCCGGCGGCCGCGAAATCCTCGCCCTCGAGCCGGTGCAGCGCCGTCGTCGCCGCCACCGCCGCGACCTCGCGCACCGGGCCCAGGAGGTGGATCAACAGGTCGAGCGTGTGGATCGCCTGGGTGATCAGGACACCGCCGCCGTCGCGGCCGAAGGTACCGCGCCCCGGCTGGTCGTAATAGGACTGGGGCCGCCACCAGGGGACCCGCACCTCGACGAAGCCGAGCCGGCCGAGCTCACCCGAATCGAGGAGCGCCTTCAGCCGTCGCGAGGATTCGCGCATGCGCATCTGGAACATCACCGCGAGCCGCACGCCCGCGGCCTCGCAGGCGCGCACGATCCGCTCGGCGGCACTCGTGGTCCGCTCGATCGGCTTCTCGCACAGCAGGTGCTTGCCGGCGGCGGCCAGCCGGCCGATCAGATCTTCCCGGGCATCGGGTGGGGTCAGGACGAAGGCGAGGTCGATCGAGGGGTCGGCGATCGCCCCCTCGAGGTCGTCCGTCACCGGAACGCCGGGAAAGGATGCGGCGACGGCGGCGCGCCGTTCGGCGCTGCGGGTCACGGCGGCGGCGATCTCCACCCGATCGGCGAGGTCGAGCAGGCTGCGCAGGTGCGGTGCCGCGGCCGCACCGAGGCCCACGACGACCGCCCGGTGCCGCGAGGGGGCTCGAGGCATGGCTTCCTCCCGAAGCGCGGCCGGCAGGCTGGCCGCCGTTCGTGCCGCTGGCAAGATGCTTGCACCCGGAGCCGCGTTGCGGTTTCAAGGCTCGGCGCGTCGGAACCGGACCCGTCATGCTCCGTCTCTACCACGTTCCGCTCTGCCCCTACTGTCGCAAGATCCGGGTGGCCCTGCGCGAGAAGCAGCTCGTCTTCGAGCTCGTCGAGGTCCAGCCCTGGGCCGGCGAAGACTGGTTCCTCGAGCTCAACCCGGCCGGCGAGGTCCCGGTCCTGGTGGACGACGATCTCGTGATCTGCGACAGCGCGGCCATCGAGGAATATCTCGAGGAGGCGCATCCCCGGACCTCGCTGTTCGGCGACACGCTCGAGCAGCGGGCCGAGACGCGCCGGCTCGTCGCCTGGTTCGACAGCAAGTTCGCCCGCGAGGTGAGCGATCCCCTGTGGCGGGAGAAGGTCGTCAAGCGCTGGAAGCGAGCCGGCTTTCCCTCTTCCGACGCGCTCCGCCGAGGCGCCCAGGCGATCCGGCTCCACCTCGCCTACATCGACTGGCTCTGGCAGCAGCGCAAATGGCTCGCCGGCGACCGGCTCACCATGGCCGACATCGCCGCCGCCGCCCACCTCTCGGTGCTCGACTATCTGGGCGACGTGCCCTGGGCGGAGGCCCAAGGAGCGCGGGAATGGTACGCCAAGATGAAGTCGCGTCCCTCCTTCCGCCCGATCCTCGCCGACCGCGTCACCGGCATCACCCCGCCCGCCCATTACGACGACCCGGATTTCTGAAATGACGGCCGCCGCGGTGGCGCTACCGCCGGGACGCCTGATGGCCCGGCTGCGCGAGCGCGCGCTCGGGCTCGGGCTCCTGCCGCCGCGGGTGACCGACCCGAGCCTGCCGGCCGAGGTCGGGCGAAGGCTCGCCGGCTTCCTCGAAGCCGGGATGCACGGGGCGATGGGCTGGCTCGCCCGCACGCCCGAAATCCGGGCCGACCCGAGCCGGCTCTGGCCCGCGGCCCGCTCCGCGCTCGTCACGGGCATTTCCTACGCGCCCGCGGCCGATCCGCTGCCCGAGCTCGCAGCCCGCGATCGCGGCTATATCAGCGTCTATGCGAGGAACCGCGACTATCACGATCTCTTGAAGGGCCGGCTCAAGGAGCTCGCCGGGCTGCTCGCGGCGCGCACCGGCTGCGCGGTCAAGGTCTTCGTCGACACCGCCCCGGTCATGGAAAAACCCTTGGCTCAACGGGCCGGGCTCGGCTGGCAGGGCAAACACACCAACCTCGTGAGCCGTACCCACGGCTCCTGGCTCTTCCTGGGCGTGATCTTGACCACGGCCGAGCTGCCGCGGGACCCGCCCGAGACCGATCGTTGCGGCACCTGCCGGCGCTGCCTCGAGGTCTGCCCGACCGGCGCCTTCCCGGCACCCTACCGGCTCGATGCGCGGCGCTGCATCAGCTACCTCACGATCGAACATCCCGGGCCGATCCCGCACGCGCTGCGGCCGCTGCTGGGCAATCGGATCTACGGCTGCGACGACTGTCTCGCGGTCTGCCCCTGGAACAAGTTCGCGGCGGCTGCGCGCGAGATCGGGCTCGCCGCCCGTCCCGAGCTCGTCCGGCCGCCGCTCGAGACCCTCGCCCGGCTCGACGATCCGGACTTCCGCCGGCTGTTCGCGGGATCTCCGATCAAGCGGATCGGCCGCGACCGCTTCCTGCGCAACGTCCTCGTGGCGATCGGCAACAGCGGCGAGCCGAGGCTCCTGCCCGTGGTCGAGGAACGGCTCGCGGACCCCTCGCCGCTCGTCCGCGGGGCGGCGATCTGGGCGCTCGGCCGGCTCGCCGAGCCCGCGCGCTTCGCCCTGCGACGCGCGCGTCTCGAGCCCGCAGAGGCGGACCCCGAGGTTCGCGCCGAGTGGGCCGCGGCTCACAAGTGATCGCCGAGCCGGTCGACCACGAAGCGGCCGTCCTCGAAATGCCCGAACAGGCGCTTGGCGGTACCGGTCCAGGCGTCGATCTGATGCGTCGAGGGCGGGGTGGGGTTACCCGCGAGCTTCTTCACGTCGAGACTCCGCGGGTTCTCGCGCCCGTCGGTCGCCACCCAGCGGGCGAGTGCGTCGAGCTGCCGGTTGAGCTTGGCGAGCTCGTCGGGGGCGAGCCGACGCGCCTCGCGCTCGAGGGCGTCGGTGAAGACGAGCTCGGGGACGGCGGGAGGCTGCAGGCGCTCGCCGTAGACCCGCTCGCAGGCCTGAGCCAGGAGGGCGGTACCCCAGGCGGAGAGGCAGGCCTCCTCGCCGTCGGCGAAGACCAGGCTCTCGGGCAGGTCGGCCAACTCGCCGATCGGCAGGGAGCCGACCGCCCGCAGGCGCCTGAGTGCCGGAAGATACGGCGCGATCGCCGCCACCGCGTCCCACTGCACGGGCAAGCGCGGGATGCGCAACAGCTCGCGGGCGTTCTCGAACAGGAATACGCTCTCCCAGCCCTGCAACATCGCGAGGGACTGCAAGAAGGCGTTCACGCTCTTGAAGCCGCCCGTGAGATTGAGGGTGACCCGCTGGCCCCGGGTCCACTCCAGGAGCTGCAGCGCCAGGTCGGAAAGGGCGGTGGAGAAGCTCGCGAGCTCGTCGGTGCGCAGATCGGCCACGCGCAGGAGCTCGACGGTGCCCTCCCGCGCGGCGATCCAGTCGCGCACCATCTCGGCCGCGGCGAGGCCTTGGGCCGTGTCGGTGGCGATCAACAGGTGCTGGATCTCGGGAACGAAGCCGCCGCGCTCGAGGACACCGGGGACGGCGAGGAGCCCGTTGAGTTCGGCGCTGAGTTTGCGCGCCTCGACCGGATCGGCCTGGGCGAGCCGCCGTCGACGCTCGGCCAAAAGGCTCTCGAGCGGCCCGCGATCGGCGGGTGCCAGGTCGCGCTCGCGAGCGTTCGCCGTCCGCCGCAGGAGCGGCAGCTGGGCGGGGTCGGCGCGGTTGGTCAACAGGCTGGTCCCGACGGTCGAAACGACGAGACGGGTCACGGTGCGACTTGCCTCCCGACCGGAAACGACCATCTCCTTTCGAGGTCGTACCATATGGTCGACCTTGTCAATCGGGAGCGGCGGCGCCGGTGCCCATCCTGCTCTGCTTCGGCTACGGCTACGTCGCCCGCCATCTGGCGGAACGGCTCGCTACCCGCGGCTGGCAGATACGCGGCACCACCCGCTCGGCCGAGAAGCTCGTGCGGATGGCCGGGCCGGGCCGTCAGGGCTGGCTGTTCGAGCGCGGCCGGCCCTTGCCCGCCGAAGCACTCGCGGGCGTCACCCACGTCCTGGTCTCGATCCCGCCCGACGAATCGGGCGATCCCGTGCTCGACCGGCACGGAGAGGATCTGCGCCGGCTCGCCGGGCTCGCCTGGATCGGCTGGCTCGGCACCACGGGCGTCTACGGCGACCGGGGCGGCGGCTGGGTCGACGAACTCACCCCGCTCGAACCCACGACGGCGCGCACCGACCGGCGGGCCCGCGCCGAGGCCGCCTGGCTGGCCTCGGGCCTGCCGGTCCACCTCTTCCGCCTGGCCGGCATCTACGGTCCGGGCCGCAACGCACTGCGCCAGCTGCTCGACGGCAACGCGCGGTGCATCGTCAAGCCCGGGCAGGTCTTCTCGCGCATCCACGTCGACGACATCGCGGCCACCCTCGAGGCCTCGATGGCGCGACCGAACCCGGGCCGGATCTACAATGTCTGCGACGACGAGCCGGCCCCTCCCCAGGACGTCGTGACCTTCGCGGCCGAGCTCCTGGGCGTTCCGCCTCCGCCCGCGGAACCGTTCGAGACGGCCGAGCTCTCGCCCATGGCGCGGAGCTTCTATCGCGACAATCGGCGGGTGCGGAACGCCCGGATCAAGGAAGAGCTCGGTGTCCGGCTCGCCTATCCGTCCTATCGCGAGGGGTTGCGGGCGCTCCTTCCGGTCGAAGCCGCCGCCCGGCGCTGATCCGGGCCTGGACGAGGCCTGCGCGGGGCGCCAATCTGCCGCGCACCGAACGCTCGGCTGGGAGGATCGGATGCGCTCGACCGGAACGCTCGCGGCTGCCTTCGCGGCGGCCCTTTTGACCGCGGCCCTGCCCGCGGCGGCCCGCGATCTCACCATCACCTCCTGGGGCGGCGCCTACCAGAACGCCCAGCGCGAGCTCTACTTCGCGCCCTTCCAGAAGGAGACCGGCATCAAGCTCGTCGAGGACACCTGGGACGGCGGCATCGGGGTCCTGCGCACCAAGGCGCAGGGCACGCCCGTGTGGGACGTCGTCCAGGTCGAGACCGACGAGCTCGTGTTGGGTTGCGAAGAAGGGATCCTGGAGCCGCTCGACTGGCAGGCCCTCGGCGGCAAGGACAAGTTCCTGCCGGCCGCGGTCCACGAATGCGGCGTGGGTGCCATCGTCTGGGCCACGATCCTGGCCTACGACGGCAACAAGTTCCCGACCGGTGGACCGGCCTCCTGGGCGGACTTCTTCGACACCCAGAAATTCCCGGGCAAGCGCGCGCTCCGCAAAGGGCCGCGCCAGGCCCTCGAGTTCGCGACGATGGCGCAGGGCGTGCCCCCGGCCAAGGTCTACGAGGCGCTCAGGGCCCCCGGCGGAATCGACAAGGCCTTCGCCAAGCTCGACAGCATCAAGAAGGACCTGATCTTCTGGGAGGCCGGTGCCCAGCCGCCGCAGCTCCTGGCTTCGGGCGAGGTCGCCATGACCTCGGCCTACAACGGTCGCATCACCGCCGCCAACCGCCAGGACAAGCGCAACTTCAAGATCGCCTGGAACGCCGGCTTCGTCTACCAGATCGACTCCTGGGTGATCCTCAAGAACTCGCCGAAGAAGGCCGAGGCCTTCAAGCTCGTCCAGTACCTGACCCGGCCCGAGAATCAGGCCAAGCTGCCGGCGATCATTCCCTACGGCCCGACCCATGTCGACGGTGGCAAGCTCGTGCCGGCCGAGTTCGCGGCCGACATCCCCTCCTCGCCGCAGAACCTGCCGCACGGCGTGTTCTTCGACGCGAGCTTCTGGGTCGAGAACGTCGAGAAGCTGACCGAGCGGTTCAACGCCTGGGCGGCGCAGAAGTGAGCCGCGGGCGGACGGTCGCAGCGAGCGCGGCGGCCGTCCGCCGGCCTCGCTGATGGCCACGACCACCCTCGAACTGCGCCGCGCATTGCGCCGCGCCGAGCGGCGCAGTGCGCTCGGCGGTCTCGCCCTGGCGCTGCCGCTGACCGGCTTTCTCGTCGTCTTCTTCCTGCTGCCGATCCTCGGCATGCTCGCCAAGGCGGTCGAAAACACCGAGCTCGCCACCGCCATGCCGCGCAGTGCCGAGGCGCTGCGCGCCTGGCAGGGACTCGGGCCGCCGCCCGAGCCCGTGGTGGCGATCGTCGCGACGGAGCTCAAGGAGGCGCACGCCCGCCGCCGGTCGGCCATGGTCGCCCAGCGGCTCAACCGCGAAGAGGCGGGCTGGCGCAACCTGATCCTCTCGACCGCCCGGCGCCTGCCCGACGACCCGCAGGGGAGCTGGCTCGAGACGCTCGTGGCGATCGATCCGGCCTGGGGCGAGCCCGCCATCTGGGCAGGGCTGCGGCGCGCCGCTCGACCCTGGACCGACATCTTCCTGTTGGCCGCGGTCGACCTGCACCGCGACGATCACGACGCCATCGTCCGCGTGCCGCCCGACCAGGCGATCTATCTCGACATCCTCGCCCGGACCTTCTGGATCAGCGCGCTCGTCACCCTCTTCTGCCTGATCCTGGGCTATCCCCTCGCTTACCTCCTCGCCACCCTTCCCGAGCGCTGGGCCAACCCGCTCCTGATCCTGGTGCTCCTGCCGTTCTGGACCTCGCTCCTGGTGCGCACCGCCGCCTGGATCGTGCTCCTGCAGCGGGAAGGCGTGATCAACGACCTGCTCGTCCGTCTCGGGTTCCTGGCCGAACCCGTGGCGCTGGTCTTCAACCGCACGGGCGTGCTGGTCGCCATGACCCACGTGCTCGTGCCCTTCATGGTCCTGCCGCTCTACAGCGTCATGCGCGGCATCCCGCTCTCCTTGACCCGGGTCGCACTCTCCCTCGGCGCCACGCCCTTGCTCGCCTTCCGCAAGGTCTATCTGCCGCTCTCCATGCCGGGGGTGGCAGCGGGTTGCCTGCTCGTCTTCATCCTCGCCCTCGGCTACTACATCACTCCGGCACTGGTGGGTGGTGCCGCCGACCAGATGATCAGCTACTTCGTGGCCTTCTTCACGCTGCAGACCGCCAATTGGGGGATGGCCGCCGCACTCGCCACGCTGCTCCTGGTCGCCACACTCCTCCTCTACTGGGTCTATGCCCGGCTCGTGGGCATCGACCGGCTCCGGCTCGCCTGAGCGATGCTCGGCAGCGGGCTCCTCGGCCGCGCCGCGCTCTGGGTCTATGCGCTTCTGGTCCTCCTCTTCCTCGTCCTGCCGATCCTGGTCATCGTGCCGCTCTCCTTCTCGGCCGGCGCTTTCCTCCACTTCCCGCTGCCGGGCCTGAGCCTTCGCTGGTACGCCCGCCTGATCGAGCACGAGCCCTGGCGGATCACGCTCGGCAACAGCCTGATCGTGGGCGCGATCGCCACGCTGCTCGCCACCGTCCTCGGCACGCTCGCCGCCGTGGGCCTCGCCCGGGCCCGCTTGCCGGGCAAGGGCTTCCTCATGGCGCTCATGCTCTCGCCGATGATCGTGCCGGTCATCATCCTCGCGACCGGCGCCTATTTCTTCTACGAGCGACTCGGCCTCACGAGCAGCCTTCTGGGCCTCGCCGTCGCGCATACGGTGCTGGGCGCGCCCTTCGTGCTCGTGACCGTCTCGGCCACGCTCGGCGCCCTCGATCCCACGCTCGTGCGCGCCGCGCACGGCCTCGGCGCCCCGCCCTGGCTCGCCTTCCGCAAGGTCACGCTGCCGATCATCGCACCGGGCGTGGTGAGCGGGGCCCTCTTCGCCTTCGTCACCTCCTTCGACGAGGTGGTGGTGGCGCTCTTCCTGACCGGCCCCGCGCAGCGCACCCTGCCGCGACAGATGTTCGACGGCATCCGCGAGGAGATCAACCCGGAGATCCTGGCGGCCGCCACCATCCTCGTGGCCTTGGCCGTCCTCCTCCTCGTGGTGGCCGAGCTCCTGCGCCGGCGAAGCGCTCGTCTGCGAGGGATCGCACCGTGAACCTGCTCCTCGTCCACGCCCACCCCGAAAAGCACTCCTTCTGCGCGGCGATGCGGGATCGGGCGATCGCGACGCTGGAAGCCGCGGGCCACGCGGTGACGGTCTCCGACCTCTACGCGATGCGCTTCGACCCGGTGGCGAAGGCCGAGGACTTCCGCGACCGGCGCGATCCCGATTACCTCGTCTACGCCCTCGAGCAGCGCCACGCCTTCGAGACCGGGACGCTCGCCGCGGACATCGCGGCGGAGGTGGAGAAGCTGATGGCGGCCGAGCTCCTGCTGCTCTGCTTTCCGCTCTGGTGGTTCTCGGTGCCGGCGATCCTCAAGGGCTGGATCGACCGGGTACTGCTCTCCGGCCCGTTCTACGGCGGCCGGCGCTTCTACGACCGGGGCGGCCTGGCCGGGCGGCGGGCGCTCTGCCTGATCACCGCCGGCTCGCGCGAGCACATGCTCGCCGAGGGCGGCATCCACGGCCCGCTCGAGGGCATGCTCAAGCATCTCTTGCAGGGCACGCTCGGCTATGTGGGCTACCGCGTGCTGCCCCCCTTCGTGGCCTGGCACGTGCCCTATGTCGACGAGGCGGCACGAGGGGCGATGCTCGACGCGCTGGAGCGCTACCTGCGAGCGCTCGATCGGCTCGAGCCCCTGCCCATGCCGAGGCTCGACCGCTTCGACCGCGAGATGCGGCCGCTCGCGCCCGCCGACACCGCGCCGCGCGAGCCCTGAGCCGCCGCGCGATCCTCGAATCCCGGCACATCCGAAGGCGGCACGCTCGCGAAACCTCGCGCCCGTTAACTCCCCCGCAACGCCGATCCGCCAGGATCCGGCGTCGGAGGTGGAGGAACGGGATGCCCGGGTCGGCCGCGCTGGCGGCATTCGCCTTGCAGTTGCTCACGGCCCTCGAGGGGCCGGCGCTCGGGACGGGCGATGCGGAACCGTGGGCGGGCCCATCGGGGCCCGCCTTCACCGCCGAACCGGCGCACCCTCCGACCGGCGAGCGAGCCCCGAGCTGGCTCACCGTCCGCCGCGCGGAAGCCCGATCGAACGCGCTCGCGGCCGCCGGCCCGCCGGCCCCGCCTCAATAGACGTCCTGGCCGCCGTTGACCGGGATCTCCGCACCCGTGATGTAGGAGGCACCCTCGCTGCAGAGGAAGTAGATGATCGAGGCCACCTCCTCCGGCGAGCCGAGCCGCTTCAGCGGGATCCGCTCGACGAGCTGCTCGGTACCGGGCGAGAGAATGGCGGTGTTGATCTCGCCCGGGCAGACCGCGTTCACGCGGATGCCGAGATGGGCGAGATCGGCCGCGAGCTCGCGGGTGAGGGCGGTCAAGGCGGCCTTGCTGGTGGCGTAGGCGGAGCCGGCGAAGGGATGCACCCGTGACCCGGCGATCGAGGTCAGGTTGACGATCGAGCCCTTGCTCCGCGCGAGCAGGGGCGCGCAGGCGCGGCTGAAATAGACGGGTGCGAAGAAGTTGATCGCGAAGGTCTTCTCCCAGACCTCCATGGTCCCGTCGAGACAGCCGAGCCGCTTGCCGCCCTCGGCTTTGGGCGAATAGCCGGCGTTGTTGACGAGCGCGTGGAGCTCCTGGCCGTCCAGGATGTGCTCGAGCTGGGCCACCGCTTCGGAGAGACGACGGGTCTCGGAAAGATCGATCGTGATGTGGGCGTGGCGCTCGTTGCGGGGGCATTGCGGCGGCACCTCCTCGCGCGAGCAGGTGATCGCCCGCCAGCCCTGGCGGACGAAATAGGCCGCCGTGGCGTGCCCGATCCCACGGCTCGCCCCCGTGATGAAGACGTTCTTGCGCTCGGTCATCGCCCGCTACCCTCCGCCGGCCAGCTTGAAGATGGCGGAGGAAGGCGGGCGCGGCAAGCGGCGCCGCCGCTCAGGGGGCGAGGCGCACGCGCTCCCAGCCCGAGCCCGCCCGGCGATATTCGAGCCGGTCGTGCAGCCGCGAGCGACGTCCCTGCCAGAACTCGAACCGATCGGGCACGACCCGATAGCCGCCCCAATGCGGCGGCCGCGGCGGGTCCTCCGCATAGCGCTCGGCGAGCTCCTGGAACCGGCGGGCGAGCTCGTGGCGGTCGATCGGCCGGCTCTGCGGGCTCGCGAGCGCGCCGATCCGACTCCCGTAGGGGCGCTTCACGAAATAAGCATCGGCCTCCGCCGAACCGACCTTCTCGACCGGCCCCTCGATCCGTACCTGGCGATGCAGCTTGTCCCAGAAGAAGAGGAGCGCCGCCACGGGCCGCAGGGCGAGTTCCCGCCCCTTGCGGCTCTCGTAGTTCGTGTAGAAGGTGAAGCCGCGCCTGTCGAAATCCTTGAGGAGCACCATCCGCAGCGAGGGTCGACCGTCCTCGCCCACGGTCGCGAGCGCCATCGCGTTGGGCTCGACCAGGCCGGCGCCGAGCGCCTCGTGCAGCCAGGTGTCGAACTGGTCGAAGGGATCTTCGGCCGCCTGCTCCTCGAGCAGCATCGGCCCCTCGTAGTCGACCCTCAGATCCTCCAAGCGGCTCATCCCGTTTCTCCCCGAATGGCGCTTCCGCGACGGCCGGGCGCGGTGTCTGCGGAAGGCCCCGCATCGCCGCCGCAAAGGGCGGCCTCGCCTCGGAGCACCGTCCCGTGCAGGGCATCCTCTCCATCCAGTCTCACGTCGCCTACGGCCATGTCGGCAACAGCGCCGCCATCTTCCCGCTCCAGCGGCTGGGCTTCGAGGTCTGGCCGATCATGACGGTCCTGTTCTCCAACCACACGGGCTACGGCGCCTTCCGCGGCCGGCCCGTGGCGGCCGACTGGCAGCGCGAGATTCTCGAGGGCCTCGAGGAGCGGGGTGCACTCGCCCGCGCCCGCGCCGTGCTCTCGGGTTATCTCGGCGACCCCGGGACCGCCGCGATCGTGATCGAAGCGGTCGAGCGCGTCCGCCGGCACCGTCCCGAAGCGGTCTATGCCTGCGACCCCGTCATCGGCGACGACGGCCGCGGGGTGTTCGTCCGCCCCGGCGTCCCCGAACTCCTGCGCGATCGCGTGCTGCCCCTCGCCACGATCGTCAAGCCCAACCGCTTCGAACTCTCCTTCCTCTCCGGGATCGAGGTCCGCAACCTCGAAGACGCGCTCGAGGCGGCGGCGAGGCTGCGTGCCCGCGGGCCCCGGCTCGTGGTCGTCACGAGCCTCGCCCTGCCCGACCAGGAGGGCCTTCTCGGCATGCTCGCCGACAGTGCCGAGGGCTCCTTCGTGGTCTGGACGCCGCGCCTTCCCGTCACACTCAACGGCACGGGCGATGCTTTCGCGGCCCTTCTTCTCGGCGAATGGCTCCGCACCGGCGATCCCGAGGCGGCCCTCGCCCGCACCGCCTCGGCGATGTACGGCCTCGTCGAGGTCACCTGGAAGGCGGGCTCGCGCGAGCTCCTGCTGGTCGAGGCGCAGAAAGAGCTCGTCGAGCCGAGCCACCGCTTCCGCCCGACCCGGCTGCGCTAGAGGTCGGCCGCGAGCCGCCGGCCGATCGCCCGGCAGGCAGCGAGGATCGCCTCGGGTGCCAGAACCGCCTCGGGCAGGAGCGCGCGCAGCCGGGTCACCTCGAGCACGAAGCCGTCGCGCTCGACCGGGGCCTCGACGACGAGCCGCCCGCGGCCGAACCCCTCGATCACGGCGAGCGCGAGCCGGCCGATCGGCGTGCCCACGCCCGAGCCGAGATTGACGATCCCGCCGGGCGGCTCGAGCGCGAGCCGGGCGATCCAGCCGGCACCCGTCCCGACCGGGAGGAAGTCGCGGACCGTGAAGGGGCTCGCGTCGAGCCGCACCTCGCCCTCCCGGGCGAGCGTGTGGAGGAGTCGCGCGAGGAAGCTCGATCGGTTCGGATCGCGCTCGTAGCCGAACAGGTTGGAAAGCCGGAGCCGGGTCAGCCGCAGGCCCGGGATCGCCGCGAGGCGCTCCTCGAGGGCGAGCTTCTGCGCCCCGTAGAGGTCGGCCGGGCCGAGCGGGTCGTCCTCGCGCGAGGGATACGGGGAGGGCGCGTAGACCTTCCGGGTGCCGAGCGAGAGAAAGGCGATGCCGCGTTCGGCCGCACGGGCGGCGAGCCGCGGCTCGAGATCCTCCTCGATCCGCCAGGAGCGGGTGCCGAGGGTGGGGTGCCGGCCCGCCCAGACCACACTCGAGACACCGTCGAGCAGGGCGGGATCCTCGAGGCGGTCGTGCCCGACGAGGCGGCCCGCGGAACCGAGAACCGCCGCGATCGCGCGGCCGAGAAAACCGCGGCCGACGACGAGGACGCTCACCCGCGACCCGGCAGGGCCAGTACCACGGGCCGCCGGTCCCTGACGGCGAGCCCGATCCTGCCCTGCTTCAAGGCCAAAGCCGCCTCGCCGAAGATCGTCCGCCGCCAGCCGGTGAGCGCCGGCACGGGGGCCTCATCGTCCATCGCGATCGCCTCGAGGTCGGCGGTGCTCGCCACCATCCGCTGGGCCACGTCCGCCTCCTCGCAGCAGATCTTGAGGAGCACCCTGAGCATGTCGACGAGCGGACCGATGCCGCGCGGCGGCTCGACCGGCTCGACGATCTCCGGCAGATCCGCCGCCGGGATCGCGAGCGCCTCCTCGACCGCCGCCACGACCCCGGCGAGGCTCGCCCGGTCGAGGCTGATCCGCTCGTGGCCGCGCAGCTCCTCGACCGTCCGCGGCTTGTGGGCGGCGATCTCCAGCAGGAGATCGTCCCGGAGCACCCGCTGGCGCGGCAGGTCCTTGGCTCGGGCGGTGCGTTCGCGCCAGGCGGCGAGCTTCTGGACGACCGCCAAGAAGCGCGGATCGCGCGTGCGGATCTTGAGCCGCCGCCAGGCCTCCTCGGGGGGCTGCTCGAACTGCGCGGGGTCGGCGATGCGGGCGAGCTCCTCCTCGACCCAGGCCGTCCGACCCGTGGCGTCGATCCGGCTCGCGAGCCGCTCGTAGATCACCCGCAGGTGCGTGACATCGGCGAGCGCGTAGCGCAGCTGGGCCTCGGTGAGCGGTCGCCTCGACCAGTCGGTGAAGCGGAAGCTCTTGTCGAGCCGGGCCTTGGCCACCTTCTGGACGAGCGTGTCGTAGGCCACCTCCTCGCCGAAACCGCAGACCATCGCCGCCACCTGGGTGTCGTAGATCGGTCGCGGGACCCGGCCCTTCATCAAGAGCCAGAAGATCTCGAGGTCCTGCCGGCAGGCGTGGAACACCTTGAGCACCCGCTCGTCCGCCATGAGCGCGAGAAGCGGTGCCATGTCGAGGCCCGGAACGAGCGCGTCGACCGCGGCCGCTTCGCATTCGCCCGCGAGCTGGACGAGGCAGAGCTTGGGCCAGTAGGTCCGATCGCGCATGAACTCGGTGTCGACCGTGACGTAGCGCTCGCGGGCGAGGCGGGCGCAGAGCGCGGCGAGATCGGCCGTGGTGGTGACCAGCGTCATGGCACGGGCTGTCTAGCGAGTGGTCGGCGCGGGCGCCAGTCGGGCCCGCGGCCGCAGCCGGGAGCGGCTTGCGAGCGTCCGAGCCGCGGGGCGGAAAGGGGCGATCGACGACCGACCGACGGGCGGTCGATGAGCGGGCGGTTCCTGATCGGCGTGGCGCTTCTCCTCCTGGCCGGCTGCCAGAGCTTCGGCCGCGGAGTGGCCGAGGCGGTGCTCGGAGCCTCCGGGCGAAGCACCGAGGACACCCGCCGCTGCGAGCTGTGGCCCCGGCCTTCTACGGGCTCCAGCCCTGTCTCGCCGAGCAGGATCGACTGCCACCGATCGGTGCGGCCGGGCCCGGCAGGCGGTAGCTCGCGATCCTCTACGTCCACGGCATCGGCACGCATCCGCCGGGTCACGGCAGCGCGCTCGCCGACCGGCCGCCAGAAGCGCTGGGCCTGCGCGCGACGGCCGCCCGATCGAAACGGATCGTACTCGCGAGTCCGCGCGGCGGCGAGGAGATGCCGGGCGAGGTCACGATCACCCGCATGGTCGACGAGCGGCACCAGCGCGATGCCGCCTTCTACGAGCTCACCTGGACGATCATCGACCGTCGTGCGAAGGAGGCGCCCGGCTTCGAGCGCAGCAGCCACTTCGCGAGCCGGTGGGCCTCGATCGCCCAGGCGCTGCGCGCCTTCGTCGACGACGTCGCCCCCGATCCGATCGCCTTCCCCGGGGTCGACCGCGTGCGGATCCTCCGCGCCGTCGGCCCAACCCTTCGCTGGGCCGCCTCGCGCAGCCGGGACGAGCTGCCGGTCCCGTCCGAGGGGAAGGCGCGTGGCGCCGACCTCGAGGGCTTCGGCAGCCGGGTCGGGCGGGACGATCTGGCCTTCGTCACCCACAGCCTCGGCAGCCGGTCGACGCCGGACGCGCCGCAGGAGATCCGCGGCCAGACCGTGCGCTTCTGCCGGCCGGATTCGCCCGGGCACGATCGGCGACCCGAACGACGTGGTGGGCCACCCGGTGCCGGTCGAGTGGGTCGACGCTCGTGTCGAAACGCGGCTCTGCCCGCGGCCGATCAACGTCTTCGTCGAGATCGCGCCGGTCCGGAACCTGTTCGGGCTCGGTGAGGTCGCCAATCCGCTCGGCGCACACACGAGCGACGACACCGACGAGCGGGTGGCGGCCCCGATCGCCAGGGGTGCCGGCCAACCGGCCGCGGCGCCGATCGTGCGGGAGCGTTGTCGCTTCCGCGAGGTCGAGGCGGCCCTGGCGCGCTGAGCCGCGCCGCCTCGGGGCTCAGACGACCTCGACCGTTCCCGCGGCGATCAGCGCGTCGAGGTCGGTCGAGCCGAGATCGCCCGTGATCTTCGTCCAGGTCACGAAGCTGTCGGCGCCGCCGTCCGTGTCGAGCTGCAGCTTGGCGCCGGTCGCGGTCGGCAGGAAGCGGACGAACCCCGCCGGGTCGGCACGGGCCGCGTCGGCATCGGTGAAGAGCTCGGCTGCGTGCAGCTCCAGACGGTCCTCCGAGCCGGCGTCGAAATCCCGGATCGCGCTGCCGCGACTTCCTCCCAGAAGGACGAAGGTATCGCCACCCTCGCCACCCGTCGCGCGGTCCGCCTTCCCCGGACCGATGAAGAGCGTGTCGTCGCCCCCCTCGCCGAACAGCTGGTCGGATCCGAGACCGCCGTGCAGCGCGTCGTCCCCGGCGCCACCGCGCATCGTGTCGTTGCCGCGGCCGAGCTCCGGCGCAGCGAAAAAGGTGAGCTCGTCGTCCCCCGGCGAGCCGATGAACAGGTCGTTGCCGGCGAAGAGCGAATTCGGATCGCGGGCGATTTCGCCGACCGTCGTGCCCACCCGCTCCACGGCGAAAAGCGGGGACGACCCTTCGCGATCCGTGGACAGCACGATGCGATCGATCGGCGAGCCACTGAAGGCGCGGTCCGATGCGAAGGAAAAGCGACCGTGAACTCGTAAATACAAACTGTCATCGATGCCACCGACGATCCGAGTCTCGCTGACTTCGATCGGCACAACTTCCTCGAATACGGTGTCCGGATCGAAGACTGCGCTAGTAGCGACATAGAAACGAAAAATCGGCATACGCGGCGTTCCCCCCGACTCCGTTCTCCTTTCTCTTCACCCGATGGAGTCTGGCTTCATGCTCTCGCTCGAGGTCTTTAGAATGTTGCCATGACCCTCGATCGGAGTCAAATCGCGCGGGAAGCTTCCGCGCTAATCGATCCTTCGCCACCAGCCGTCCGGCTCGGCCACGAGGTCGAACCGCGCCGCGATCCGGTCGAGCAGGTCGACCGTGGGGCCCGTGCGGGCGAGCCGGATCCGCGCATAGCCCCAGGCGCGCGCGCAGCCCGCCAGGGCCGAGAGGAGGGCGGCGTGGCAGCGTGGCTCGGGCGTGACCTCGAGGGCCACGAGCCAGGGTACCTCGAGCACGGCCTCCGCCTCGAGGGCGGTTCCGTTCGAACGGTGGCCCGGCCGCGGCCGGTGCCGCTCGAGCCCCACGAAGAGCCCGGCCGGATTGACCAGGGCACCGACCCCACCGCCCTCGGCCGCGGCCTGCGCGAGCCAGCGGCCGGCCAGATCGAGCCAGCCCTCGAGGTCGCGGGCCACGCCCACGAGGCGGGCGAGCGGCCAGGCGAGCGGCAGATCGGCGCGCGCGAGCGCGCGCCAGCTCCAGCCGGGAAAGCCGTCGATCTCGCAACAGGGCAGGGGCCGAGGCGCCATGGATTACACGCTGCCGCATTCCACACGCCGCGGCATTGACCCAGATCAAAAGCTCGGACTTAGTGGCGGACCAGGAGGTGGCGCTTTGCGCACGGCCGGGAGCGCGGGTGGATCGAGCGGGGAGGGCGCGCCGCCCGGTTTCGGGCGGTGCGGCGTCCTGTGCGAGGAGTGCCGTGTCCGCGCGGTCGCCGTCTGCCGGGCCCTGGGCGGGCCGGCCCTCGACGAGCTCGAGGCCATCACCACCCGCATCCGTCTCGCTGCCGGTCGTACCCTGTTCGACGAGGGCGACCCCGCCGACGGCCTGTTCACCCTCAACGAAGGAGTCGTCAAGATCTTCAAGATGCTGGCAGACGGCCGCCGGCAGATCACCGGCTTCCTCTTGCCGGGTGACTTCCTCGGCCTCGCCTTCTTCCGCTCCTACGCCTACAGCGCCGAGGCGGTCACCGACGCACTCCTCTGCCGCTTTCCGCGCGAGCGCTTCATGGCGCTCCTGGAGCGCCACCCGGCACTCGAGAAGGAGCTTCTTGGCCGGGCCTCCTCCGAGCTCGCCGCGGCGCAGGAGCAGATGCTGCTCTTGGGCCGCAAGAGTGCGCGGGAGCGTGTCGCGAGCTTCCTCTTGGCCCTCGCCCGCCGCCATCCCGGGGCCGGCGCGACGCCCGTCCCTCTGCCCATGAGCCGCTACGACATCGCCGATTATCTGGGCCTCACGATCGAGACCGTGAGCCGCGAGATCCAAGCGGCGCGGGCCTCGGGGGTCATCGAGATGCCCGATCGCCACCATTTCCTGGTGGTCGACCGGCAGCGGCTTCTGGCCGCCGCCGCCCTCTGAGCCGCGGCGCCTGTCCCTTGGGGCCGCTGCCCGGGCTCGTCGCCCTCACGCTCGCCAACACACTCAGCCAGTTCTTCCGGATCGCGCTCGGCCTGGTCGCACCGGAGCTCGCTCGCGACCTCGATCTCGCCCCGGACGCGCTCGGGGCTCTCTCCGCCGCCTGGTTCCTCGCCTTCGCAATCGCCCAGCCCTTCGTCGGCATGGCGCTCGACCGGCTGGGTCCGCGCCGCTCGGTGGCCGGCCTCTTCCTGCTCGCGGCCGCGGGCTGCCTCCTGCTCGGCTCCGCCACGGGCGAAGCCCAGGCCATCGCGGGCCAGGTCCTGATCGGGCTCGGCTGCTCGCCGGTCTACATGGGCACGCTCGTCGTGGTCGCCCGCTTCTGGCCGCCCGGGCGCTTCGCGGCCCTCTCCTCGGTCCTGCTCGCCATCGCCGCGACGGGCTCGATCCTGGGCGCCACCCCGCTCGCCCTTCTGGTCGAGCTCACGGGGTGGCGCGGCGCCTTCCTCCTCTTCGCGCTCCTCGTGGCCCTCGCGAGTGCGGCCGTGTTCCTCCTGGTCCGCGACGCGCCCGCGGGACGGGAGCTTCCGGCCGGCCGCGAAGGGCCGAGCGAGGTGCTCCGGGGCATGCTCGCGATCCTGCGCTCGCGGCCGCTCTGGTCGCTGTTCCCGATGCTGTTCGCGACATATGCCGTGGTGATGGCGATCCGCGGCCTCTGGGCCGGTCCCTATCTCGATGCGACCTTCGGCCTCTCGCCGGTCCCGCGCGGCCACGCGCTGCTCCTGATCTCGCTCGCCATGATCGGCGGGCTTCTGGGCTTCGCCGCTCTCGAGCGGCGGCTCGACCGGCGCAAGGGCCCGGTGGTGGCCGGTACGGCCGTGGCGATCGCGGGTCTGCTCCTGCTCGCCGCGCGGCCGGAGCTCGGTGCGCTACCGGCGAGCCTCGTGCTCTCGGCGGTGGTCGCGGGCTCGGTGACCTATTCCCTGCTCATGGCCCAGGGCCGTCTGTTCCTGCCCGACCGGCTGGTCGGGCGCGGGCTCGCGCTCCTCAACATGGCGAGCTTCCTGGGGGCCGCGGCCCTGCAGGGGGCGAGCGGTCTGATCGTGGCCCTCGCTCCGGCCGAGCCGCAGACCGAACGCTGGACGCGGCTCTTCGCCTTCCTCGCGCTCTGGCTCGCGCTCGCACTCCTGCCCTATCTGCGCGCCGCCGATCCGCGCTCCGCCTCGGCCAGGAGCGCGCGATAGAGCCGGGCATAGGCCGGGGCGCGCGCTGCCCAACCGATCGCCCGGGTCATGCCGCGGCGCTGCAGGACCCGCCAGCGCTCGCGGTCCCGGAACAGGGCGGCCGCCCGCTCGAGCGCGTCGACCAGCGCTTCGACCGTGACCGGGGCGAACTGGAAGCCGGTCGCCACCGCGTCCGCGAGGGCCGCGTCGTTGGCGTCGATCACCGTGTCGGCGAGCCCCCCGACCCGTGCCACGATCGGCACGGCTCCGTAGCGCAGCCCGTAGAGCTGGGTGAGGCCGCAGGGCTCGAAGCGGGAGGGGACGAGGATCGCATCCGCCCCGGCGAAGATCCGGTGCGCGAGCCGCTCGTCGTAGCCGAACCGCACGGCGATCCGGCCGGGATGGCCGCGCCCCGCCTCCGCGAAGGCGGCCTCGAGCGGCGCCTCCCCGGTGCCGAGCATCGCCAAGGCGCCCCCCAGACCCAAAAGGCGCGGCAGGGCTTCGAGAAGGAGGTCCATGCCCTTTTGCCAGGTGAGCCGGGTGACCACTCCGAAGAGCGGTGCCGCCCCGGGATCGAGGCCGAGCTCGGCCGCGAGCGCCCGCCGGCAAAGCTCGCGATCCTCGAGCCGGTCGGCGTCGAAGGGAGCGGGCAGGGCCGGATCCGCGGCCGGGTTCCAGACCCGCTCGTCGATCCCGTTCACGATGCCGGTCAGCCGATCGGCGCGCAGCCGCAACAGCCCCTCGAGACCCATGCCGAAGGCCGGGGTCGTGATCTCGCGGGCGTAAGTCGGGCTCACGGTCGTCAGCCGATCGGCATAGACGAGGCCGGCCTTGAGGAAGCCGATCGCCCCGTAATACTCGACCCCGTCGATCGTGAACGCCGATTCGGGCAGCCGCAGCTCGGCCAAGAGGCTCGCCGGGAACTGACCCTGGAAGGCCAGATTGTGGATCGTCGTCACCGTGGCCGGGCGGGGCAGACCCGAGAGCGCCAGATAGGCCGGGGCGAGCCCCGCCTGCCAGTCGTGGGCGTGCACGACGTCCGGCCGCCAGGTCGCGAGGGCACCGAGCCCGAGAGCGCGGGCCGCCCAGGCGAGGGCGGCGAAGCGCTGCGCATTGTCGGGCCAGTCGGCACCGTCCGGGCCGTGATAGGGCCCACCCGGCCGATCGTAGAGATGGTCCGCCTCGAGCAGGAAGAGGGCGAGCCCGGCCGCCTCGCCGGCCGAGAGCCGGGCGGGTCCGCCCATGAGCTCGCCGAGCTCGAGCACGGGCTCGGCCCGCTCGAGCCGCTGCCGGACCGGGGGGTAGAGTGGCAAGAGCGTACGGATCTCGACACCCTCGGCCGCGAGGGCACCCGGCAGCGCGCCCACCACGTCGGCGAGCCCGCCGGTCTTGATCAAAGGGAAGGCCTCGGAGGCGACCTGCAGGACCCGCACCGTCCGGCTCACGCATCGCTCTCCGCCTCGAGGTACAGCACCGAAAGCGGGGGCAGGGTCAGTCGCAAGGAGTGGGGCCGGCCGTGCCAGGGGACGGGCTCGGCCTCGACCGCGCCCAAATTGCCCATCCCCGAGCCTTCGTAGACGAGGGCGTCGGTGTTGAGCCGCTCGCGCCAGACACCCGGGCGCGGCACACCGATCCGCCAGCCCTGGCGCGGCACCGGCGTGAGGTTGGCGACCACCAGGACCGGTGCGTCGCCCGGCCGGCCGAGCCTGAGCCAGGCATAGACCGAGTGCTCGGCGTCGTTGGCCTCGACCCAAGCGAACCCGTCGACCGAGCAGTCGCCGACGTGGAGTGCGGGGAGCTCGCGATAGAGCCGGTTGAGATCGGCCACGAGCCGCTGGACGCCTCGGTGCCAGCCGATTTCGAGCAGGTGCCAGTCGAGCGCGCGGGCCTCGCTCCATTCGGCGCCTTGGGCGAACTCTTGGCCCATGAAGAGGAGCTTCTTGCCGGGATGGCCCCACATGAGGGCGAGAAGGGCCCTGAGATTCGCGAACTTCTGCCAGGCGTCGCCCGGCATCCGGGCCAAGAGCGAGCCTTTGCCGTGCACCACCTCGTCGTGGCTCAACGGCAGGACGAAGTTCTCGGAGAAGGCGTAGAGCAGGCCGAAGGTCAGCTCGTGATGGTGCCAGCGGCGGTGCACGGGGTCGCGCGCGAAATAGCGCAGCGTGTCGTGCATCCAGCCCATGTTCCACTTGAAGCCGAAGCCGAGCCCGCCGAGCCAAGTGGGGCGCGACACCCCGGGCCAGGCGGTCGATTCCTCGGCGATCGTGACGATCCCGGGATGTTCGGCGTAGAGGATCTCGTTGAGCCGACGCAGGAATGCGATCGCCTCGAGGTTCTCGTTGCCACCGTGCCTGTTCGGCACCCACTCTCCCGGCTTTCGCGAATAATCGAGGTAGAGCATCGAGGCAACGGCGTCCACCCTAAGTCCGTCGACATGGTAGACCTCGAGCCAATAGAGCGCGTTCGCGATCAGGTAATTGACGACCTCGGTGCGGCCGTAATTGTAGACGAGCGTTCCCCAATCGGGGTGGAAGCTCTGGCGCGGGTCTTCGTGCTCGAAGAGTGCCGTGCCGTCGAAGCGGCCGAGCCCGTGCGGGTCCGAGGGGAAATGACCGGGCACCCAATCCAGGATGACGCCGAGGCCCGAAGCGTGCGCCCGATCGACGAAGCGGGCGAGGCCCTCGGGATCACCGAAGCGGGCGGTCGGCGCGAACAGGCCGAGCGGCTGGTAGCCCCAAGAGGCGTCGAGCGGGTGCTCGCTCACGGGCAAGAGCTCGAGATGGGTGAAGCCGAGCCCGGCGGCGTAGGGGAGAAGCTCGTCGGCGAGTTCGTCCCAGGACAAGAAGGAGCCGTCCGGCCGCCGCCGCCAGGAGCCGAGATGGACCTCGTAGATCGCCATCGGCCGCTCGAGCGGCCGCATCTCGGCGCGCCGCGCCATCCAAGCCCGGTCCGTCCAGGGGAAGGGGCGGAGCGCGCGGACGATCGAGGCGGTGGCGGGCCGGAGCTCGGCGGCGGTGCCGAAGGGATCGGCCTTCGAGGGCAGGAGGCGGCCCTCCCGGTCCTTGATCTCGTACTTGTAACGGGCGCCCTCGGTGACCCCGGGCAGGAAGATTTCCCAGACCCCCGAGGCCCGCCGCAGGCGCATGCCGTGCAGACGCCCGTCCCAGCCGTTGAAGTCGCCCACCACCGCGACCCGGGAGGCGTTGGGCGCCCAGACCGCGAAGTGGACACCCGCCACCCCCTCGTGGACGATCGGCCGGGCACCGAGCCGCTCCCAGAGTCGGCGATGCGTGCCCTCGCGCAACAGATGCTCGTCGAGCTCACCCAGCACCGGGCCGAAGCGATAGGGGTCCTCGAGCTCGAGGATCCGTTCGCCGAAGCGAGTGCGCAGCCGATAGGCCAGGGGCCCCGTGCGGCCGGGAAGGATCCCTTCGAAGAGCCCGTCCGGGTGGCGCGGCTGCAAGGCGCCGAGCGGCCGGCCGCCGGGATCGACGACCTCGATCGCCGTCGCACCGGGCAGCAGCGCACGGATCACGAGCCCGTCCGGGGCGGGATGCGGGCCGAGGACCGCGAAGGGGTCGCCGTGGCGGGCCTCGACCAGTGCCGCGATCTCGGGCTCGCCGAGGCGCCAGGGCTCGAGGGCGCTCACCCCGCGGGCCCCGCCCGCAGCCGCCGCAAATGGGCGAGGAGCCCCGAGGTCGAGGGATCGCGCGGCTTCGGTACCGCTTCCGGGGCGAGGTCGGGCAGGATCCCGGCCGCCAGCTCCTTGCCGAGCTCCACGCCCCACTGATCGAAGCTGTCGATTCCCCAGATCACGCCCTGGACGAAGACCTTGTGCTCGTAGAGGGCGATCAGCCGGCCGAGGGTGAACGGGTCGAGCCGGCGGAACAGGATCGTCGTCGTCGGCCGATCGCCCGGGAAGACCTTGTGCGGGACGAGGGCCTCGAGAGCGGCACCGGAAAGCCCCTTGGCCGCGAGCTCGGTCCGCACCTCGGCCTCGTCCTTGCCGAAGGCCAGGGCCTGGCCCTGGGCCAACAGGTTGGCGAGCAACTTCTCGTGGTGGCCCGCGAGGTCGTGGTCGGGCAGGGCGGCCGCCAGGAGGTCGCAGGGCACGATCTCGGTGCCCTGATGGAGGAGCTGGAAGAAGGCGTGCTGCCCGTTCGTCCCGGGCTCGCCCCAGACGATAGGCCCGGTCGGCCGCTCGACCGGTCGCCCGTCGCGCCGCACCCGCTTGCCGTTGCTCTCCATGTCGAGCTGCTGGAGATGCGCCGGCAACCGCGCGAGCCGCTGATCGTAGGGCAGCACCGCGTGCGTCGAGAAACCCAGGAGATTCCGATACCAGATGCCCACGAGCGCCAGGAGCACGGGCGCGTTGGTCTCGAGCGGTGCGGTGCGGAAATGCCGGTCCATGGCATAGGCGCCCTCGAGCAGCTCCTCGAACCGCTCGAAGCCCAGGAAGAGTGCGATCGGCAGGCCGATCGCCGACCACAGCGAATAGCGCCCGCCGACCCAGTCCCAGAAGCCGAACATACGGTCGGGCTGGATGCCGAAGGCACGCACCGCCGCCGCGTTGGTCGAGACCGCGACGAAGTGGCGGGCGACCGCGGCTTCGCCGAGGGCGGCGGTGAGCCAGGCCCGGGCCGAGGCCGCGTTCTGCATCGTCTCCTGGGTCGTGAAGGTCTTGGAGGCGACCACGAACAGGGTCGTCTCGGGCGCGAGCCGGGCGAGCGTGGCGGCCAGATGGGCGCCGTCCACGTTCGAGACGAAGTGCGCCCGCAGATCGGGCCGGGCGAGATGCGCGAGGGCGGTGCAGACCATCTGCGGGCCGAGATCGGAGCCACCGATGCCGAGATTGACGACGTCCCGGATCGGTGCGCCGGTGGCGCCCCGCCAGTGCCCCTCGCGAACTTCGGCCGCGAAGGCCCGCATCCGCTCGAGCACGGCACGCACCTCGGGCATCACGTCGCGGCCGTCGACCTCGATGGGCTCCGGGCCGCGATGGCGCAACGCCACGTGCAAGACCGGCCGGTCCTCGGTCGTGTTGATCCGCTCGCCCGCCCACATCCGCTCGCGCCAGAGCTCGACCTCGGCCGCTCGTGCGAGCTCCACGAGGAGGGAGAGCGTCTCGGCGGTGATCAGGTTCTTCGAGAGGTCGATCAGGAGATCGTCGAGGACGAGGGAGAAGCGGGCGAAGCGGTTCGGGTCCGCGGCGAAGAGCCGACGGAGCGAGATCGTGCCGAGCTCGAACCGGTGCCGCTCGAGGGCCGACCAAGCGGCCTCCAGGGCGGTGCTCATCGCGCGCCTCCACCGAGCTCCGAGGCGGCCCGGGCGAGTGCGGTGATACGCCGCCAGTCGCCGGCCGCGATCGCATCCGCCGGCGCGAGCCAGGACCCGCCTACGCAGAGCACGTTCGAGAGCCTCAGGTAGGCGGCGGCGTTGCCCGCGTCGATCCCGCCCGTGGGGCAGAAGCGGAGTTCGGGCAGGGGGCCCGCCAAGGCCTTCAGGAGTGCCACCCCGCCCGCGGGCTCGGCCGGGAAGAGCTTGGCGAGGGTGAAGCCGCTCTCGAGCACGGCCATGGCCTCGCTGGCGGTGGCGACGCCGGGGAGGAGCGGCACGGGCGAGGCTCGGGCGGCCTCGAGCAGGCGGACCGTCGCCCCCGGGCTCACGGCGAAGGCGACGTCGAGCTTGTCCACCTGCTCGAGCTGAGCGGGCGAGAGGACCGTGCCGGCGCCCACGAGGATGGCGGGCACCTCGGCGCGGATCCGGCGGATCGCTTCCGTGGCCGCCGGGGTCCGCAAGGTGACTTCCACGACCGCGATGCCGCCCTCGAGGAGCGCCCGGGCGAGCGGGACCGCGTGCGCGGCATCGGCGATCGTGACCACGGGGATCACGGGGCCTCTGCGCAGGATCGCTTCGAGCCTCTTGCGACGATCCGCGGTCGCCTGCGGCACACCCCGTCTCCCCACCCGCCTCGGCCTTCTCCTAGCGCGCCCGCAGGCCCCTGTCGCGGGCGTGGTCGATCCCGGCGCCAGCGGGCCGAAGGAAGGCCGTCGACCCGAGTCGGACGCCGAACCCGGGTGGAGCGTCGCACGCGCACGGGGCCGGGGATGGACAGGCTCGCGGCCCGCTCCTACGCGTCGAGCGCCGAGGCCTGCCGGGGGAGAGAGTGTATGGTCGCGGCCCGCGACGTCCCGGTCACGCTCTTCCGCGAGATCCTGCTCGTCCCCTTCGCGATCGAGGCCTGCGACCGCACGCGGCCCTTCGCTCGGTCGGGCGGCGAGCTCGTGCGGGAACTGGTCCGCCTGCTCGACCGCTCGTCCTGGCGAGAGATCGCACCGCGCTGGCTGCACCTGCCCGAGGACGAGGGTCGAACAGGCGACGCGCTCGCCAGGGCCTATGCCGAGTTCGTCTATTTCGAGCCCTATGTGCAGCGCTACCTCTTCGGCGAGCGTGGCGAAAGGCCAGAGCGCGCGCCCATTCGGCTCTTCCGTCGCGACGATGTCGGTGCGGTCGACGTGGCGGTGCGCGAGCCGGGCGCGCACGAGCCGGCCTGTTACCGCTTCCGCGTCGACCGGCTCAACCTCTATCTGTTCGACACCGGCAACGCGATGCTGGTGCTCGAACTCCGGTTCGATCCGGATCTCGCGAAGCGTCTGCCGGCGGGCGGGGGCGGCCGCGCACGCCAGACCATGAGCCTCGCCCTCGCCCTTACACTGCACGAGCGGCTGCGGCGCGTCTTTCCGCCCTACTTCGCTCCCTTCGACACCATCGGAACGCGCGTCCCGGCCGAAGAGGGGCTCGTCGCGCCCCTCTCCCCGATCGTGTTTCGGGCGGTCTCGGGCGATCCGGCGCGGTCCGTGCCGAACTTCACGAAGGACGAGGACATCCGCGCCGCCGCGAGTATCGCGCACCTCCGAGAACACCACTCTCCGCCGCTCCATCCGACCTGGCGGCGGTTTCTGGAACCCCTCCCGATCGAGGGCTATGCGGCGGGCACACAAAAGGTCGTGCTTTCGCAGATGGGCGACGATCGTGCCTTCGCCCTCTTGATCCTCGGTGTGGAGGACGCGCACGCGATCGACCGGTCGGACTGGGTGCGGCTCGCGATGGCCGACGAGGCGGGGGAGGGGTTGCCCTACGCAGCCGGCTTCCTCGGGGATTTCGAGCGACGGCATTGCTACGATCGGTTCTTCGATGCCGCCACCGCGATGAGGACCCGCTTTCTCTTCTCGCCCTACGCGATGGCCCTGGTCGGCAGCTGTGCACCACCCGAAAAGAGCGGCTTCGATTTCTTCCGCGAGGTGACCGCCGACCACGGAAGGCGGCACTATTTCCAGCTGGCGCTCGTTGCCTATTTCCAGAAGAACGCACTGCTCACGCTCTCCGAGCGGCTCGCGGACGCGCTCCAGGCGGCGAACGGAGATCCGGAGCGGTTCGAGGAAGCGGCCGAGGCGATCGAGAACGACGTGCTGCGCTTCACCCATCGCTACTGGTTCGAGGACATCTCGGCCCAGATCCAGGGCCAGGAGGTCTTCGATCGTCTGCGCGAGATGTTGCGCTTGCGCCAGCTCTACGATCAGATCGCGCGTGAGGTGCGCGAGGCCAACCAGGTTTCGGGCGCTCGCGAGCAGCGCGAGCTCGCCCGCAAGGCGGCACGCCTCAACCGCACGGTCTTCTGGGGCCTCGTCATCACCGCGGCCACCGGGTTCCTCGGGATGAACGTCTTCGGCGAGGAGATCGTCGGGCGTGTGGGCATCGTCTTGTTCTTCTTGGTCGGGCTGTTCGCTTTCGCGCTGTTCTGGTTGTTCTGGCGTTTGCCGATCGAGCAATGGCTGGACGGCGGATGCGATCGCCGGGAGCGGCGATGAGCCGCGATCTTCTCTTCTGCTTGGGCGGACGTGATCTCGAAATGTCGGAGATCGCCCGCCTCGTTGGTGCGGAGCGCGGCGAAGAGGCGCTCCTCGACCTCGGCCTTTCCTGGCGAACCGCCGTCGCCTCGGCCTATCGGGGTGCGATCGAGGCGGCGCTCGCCGCCGGGCGGACACCCGTGCTCGTCGAGCTCCGCCCCGATCTGCCAGAGGACCTGCTCGCCCGCTGCCGGCTGGTCGACCATCACGGAGACCGGGCCGGCGCGCGACGGCCGACGAGCCTCGAGCAGGTCTTCGCGCTCCTGGCTCTCGGGCCCGATCGCTGGACCCGGCGGCTGGCCCTCGTCGCCGCCAACGACCGCGGTTGGATCCCGGAACTCCGGGCGATCGGTGCCACGGCCGAGGAGATCGCCCGGATCCGGGCCGAGGACCGTGCCGCCCAGGGCATCGGCCCGGCCGAGGAAGCGGCGGCCGAACCGGCCCTCGACGCCGCGAGCCGGCCGCTCCCCGATCTCCTCTACGTGCGGCTGCCGCACGATCGGGTCGCGGTCGTGACCGACCGACTCGCCCTTGCCGCCGAGAGCGATCCGCCCGAGGTGCTGGTCGAGGGACCCGGCGGCTGGACCTTCTCCGGCGGCGGCGAGCGTGCCCTGGCGCTCGCCCGCGCCTTCCCGGGGGGCTGGTGGGGCGGTGCCCTGCCCGAGCGGGGCTTCTGGGGGACGGCGCGGGGGGCGACCAGGCTCGACGCGATCCTGGGCGTGCTCGCTCGACCCGAGGGGCCGGGACGGGCGCGACCTCAGGGCACCTCGCCGGCGGGGTAGGGCGGCAGGCCGACGAACGCCGGATCGGGCGGATCGACCGCCGCGCTCCTACCCGCGACCCCCTCGCGTCGCGGGTCGCGGCCCGAAAGGTCGCGTAGGGCTTTGTAGGCCGCCAGGATACGTTCCGGCTGGGTCCCGGCGCCGGGGAGCTCGGGATAGGCGAGGTGGGCCGCGAGCGCTTCGCCGGTCGAGGCGTGGGCGAGGGCGCGGAGCGTGCGGATCTCCGCCAGTTCGGTGAACCGTTCCGGTACCGTCCGGCCTTTCGTTCGGAGCGAGTCGAGCACCCAGGTCTCGAACGCGGCCATCGCCTCTTCGAGGCTCGGCGGTTTCCCACCGTCGTTGCGCTCGAGCCGGGCATCGGTGATCGCAGCCTCGACCTGGCCACGCCCGAACGCCTTGCCGCGACCGAGCAGGTGGCGGAATCCGCGATCCTCCCGCTGCCCCTGCTCGCCCAGCGTGATCGCCCAGACGAGCCCGCCGAGCTCGACCGGGCTCAAATTGTGCAGGCGGATCCGCGAACGGAACACGAGCGGCCGTTCGCGGGAGGCGGGCAGGAAGCGCGGCTGCGAGACTTGCCGCTCGGGTGTGTCGGGTGGGGGCGCGGGCAGGCGCTCCCCGCGGTTGCGGGCCGGGTAGCGCTTGCGGCCGGCCAAGATCGCGTTCGGGTTGTCGTAATCGACCGGATGGATCGCCTTCGAGCCGGGCTTCGGGCGGAGATAGAAGGGATAGAAGGAGGCGCGGGGGTTCATCGTGAGCGTGCGCTCGGGCGGGCCCGGCGCGACATCGTTCGGCGAGACGAGCTCGGCGAAGCCGAAGAAGACGCGACCACGCCAGGCGAGCTCCCGGCCGCGCCGGCGGGCCCGCTCGGTCGCGGGCTCCGATCGGGGGGTGGTGCCGAACAGCGCCTCGACGAAGTCGAGATCGACGCGCTCGAGGCCGTTGGGCGGCCGATCCGCCTGGCTACGGGCGAGAAGGTCGTGGATCGTGTTGCCGAAGGGCACCCGATAGAAGCGCGTCAACGACACGAAGAATACGCGCGGGTCGGGGCAGCCGGCGCGCGCCTTTTCCGGATCGCCGCGGAAGAAGACCGGGACGGGCTCGCCCCGCTCGAAGCGGGGCCGCCAGTAGGACCAGTTGGCCACTGGCCGTTCCGTGTGTCCGGCACCGTCCTCGGGCTGGATTTCGGCGAAGACGCGGAAGGCCGTCTCGCCGATCGGATAGACGTTCTTCTCACCATCGAGGAACGCGGCCTCGGACTTCTTGTTGGTCGGCTGCCCCCGCCCGGTGTTCGCTCGGTCCACCACGCTCTTGACCGCGCCGGCGACGACGAGCGTGCCCTTCCGGCCGGCGAGCCGGGGCACGATGCCGCCGAGGTCGACCGACCCCGCCATCCTCTTCCGTTGGAGAAGCTCGTGCCGCTCGTGGAGCGAGAGCCGGTGCCAGGCGTTGCAGTGGTCGGTCGCGGGGAGGTCGAGCACCCGGCAGATCGCCTCGATCGGCACCGGCTCCCAGTCGACCTCGCGCAGCTCGATGCCGCTCGCGGTCTTCTCGAGCCAGCCCGCCCGCGGGCGATCTCTCGGGCCTCGGAGGCGGACGATGTCCTTCCACGTCTCGTGATCGAAGTCGCGCAAGGAAAACCTGCGGTCGTCGACGAAACGTGTCCGGCCGTAGGCGGCGATCTCGAGGACCGCGCGGATCGTGCCCCGAAGGCTCGCGCCCGGGACGACGAAGGGGCCGCCCTCACCGAGCCGGACCGGCTCGTCGTTGCTCCGCCCGCCGATCAGGAGCGGGGTCTCGACCGTCCAGGTGACCTCGAGCTCGCCGCAGATCCCGTCCTCGAGCGGCTCGGCGTGGCTCGGTCCGGCCGGCCCCAGCGGGGAGGGCAGGACGACGTCGTCGAACGGCACGAAATTGTAGGGTGCCCGCCGCGGCGGGGTCATACCGGCCGCGGCTTCGAACCGCTCACGGTCGGTCGGCATCGGCCGAGCCCTCCTCGGACACCTCGACGCGGAACCAGCCGAACCCTTTGGCGGCACCGTGACCGAGGAACAGGATTTCCTTCTGGAGATCGCCCAGCAGCAGCTTGAGAAGGGCTGCATCGGCATCACGCCGAGCGCCGGGCACGAGGCCCTCGCCGCGGGGTCGCCAGGAGAGAACGGCCGCGAACACGGGGAAGAGGAAGGTCTCCTCGGCGAAGAGGGCGCCTTCCCGAGCCCCACCGGTCAGCCGGTCGATCGAGACGCTCTGCGCGACGTGCCGCGCGTTCGTCTCGCCGCAGAACCGCAGCCCTTCGAGGGCGAGCTCGCCCCGCCAGCCGGCTACGCCGAACAGCCGCTCGAGCGCCGAGAGCTTCGCGACGGCCATCGGGCCCGGGCAGACGAAACTCCGATCGTCGACCCGCGTCGTGGGTTCGCCCTCGCGATCGGCGAACCAGGGGTCCGGCGCCTTGCCGCGCAACCGCTCGCGGCGCACGAGCCAACCGGCCCGGGCGCGCAAGGCACCCAGCAGAGAGCTCGGCCAGAGCGCGGGCTCCCCCGCGCGCTCCAGCGGCACGATCTGGGGCTCCCCGGGCGGTGGCGCGGAACGGTTCTCGCGGATCGAGAGGAACGGGCCCTCGCAGCGGAACGTCAGATGCCAGCGCCGCGCGGCACCGGCGCGGGCCGGAGCCGCTGCCGCGCACAGGGCTTCCACGATGTCGGGCCGAGCCTCCTCCACGAGCATGCCCGTGCCCGGATCGAGCCGCTGAAGCTCGGCACCGAGCTTCGTCGCAGCGAGCCGCACACGTCCCTCCGCGAAACGTGCCCCGGCGCCGAGCGGGAGCCCCTCCTCGCTCAGAAGGGGTCGCAGGAGCCGTGCGAGAGCCCGGACGTCGGGGTGCGAGGGATCGAGCTCGGGCTTCCCCAGGTGAAGCTCGGCCGAGAACGAGAATCGGGTGCCCGCGGCGACCGTCTCCTCGGCGTACAGGAAGCCGGTCTCTGCCGCCGCGCTGTCCCGGGCGAGCCGGAGCCGGGTGCGAACGAAACCGTCCGACCGGCGCCCGTCGGTGGTGGTGAGGCCGGCGAAGCGCTCACTCGTGTCCGGACCCAGGCGGACGGCGGGCTCGAGCCAGAAGCGGGCGAGCTTGGCAGAGTCGGCAGCGGCGATCCGGGCGGGTCCCAGGAGATCGGCGATCGCGGCGGGTTCGAGCCCGGCCGACGGCGCCGCGGCGCGCAGCGCACCCTTGAGGCTCGTGGCCGGGATCACCGCGCGGCCGGTTCGGTCGCGCACGACGCAGAGGATCTCGCCCCCTTCCTCGCCGCCCGCCAGGGAGCGCCGCTCCTCGCTCCGGCCGGAGCCCAGGTGGAGATCGGCCAGGAGCTCGAGCTCACCTCGAATCTGTAGACGATCGGCGAACATCATCGAGACGGGATCTCCACGCGTCTGCCCCCGCTCGTTCCGGCCTCGGGATCCACCCGGTGGCAGCGCACCGCGCCGAAGCCGTTCTCGCGCTGGAACGGGCAGCGCCGCCAGTCCCGCAGCTCGTCCGCCAGACGTGGCGGCAGGCCCGATCGGAGCAGCTCCGCGAGCGGGACCGACGGGCGGGCAGACGCCGGCTCGATCACGAACACCGCACCCGGCTCGCTCACGAGGTACATCTCGTAGCGGTCGCGTCGGGGCGGGTAGCGCAGCGCCAGATGACCCCCCACGAGCCGTTGCCGGGCGAAGTGGCGCACGAGCTTCCAGCCCAGCTTTTCGAAGTAGGCCCCATAGTCCGCGGTGGCGCTGGTGCCGGCCCTGAGCGCGTCGATGTCGTTGAGGACGGCCGGCGTATCGAGGACCAAGGCATATCGCGGCTCGCCTTCCGCGACCGTTTCCGCGCCGGGCATCGGCTCGGCCTCGAGGCGCACCTCCTCCATGACGGCCGCGGTCTTGCCGATCCCGCCCGGGCCGGCGGCGAGGACCCCGAGGATGATCGTCCAATCCTCCAGGGCGACATCCTTCGGGCAATCGAGTACCGTCCGCCAGCGAAACCCGTCGGGTACCACGGCCGCCCAGGAGAACAGCGCCTCGTTCCGCGCGGCCCCGGTCTTCGGGTCGATCGCCGTGCGGGTGCGGACCTCGCGTTCGGGAAGGGGCCGGCTCTGTCCGAGAAAGGCGGCGACACGCTCGGCGTCCGAACCCTTCCAGTCGGGCGCGAAGGCGATCCGAACTTCCGGCTCGTGCTCGGCCAGGGTCCGGTCGAGCACCCGGTCGCCCGCGACGGCGAGCGAGAGCGGCGGCGGCCGCCAGGGTCGGTCGCCGCCCGCGGGCATCGGAAAGGCATGGCCGAAAGTGACCCGCGACAGCGCGGCGCTCGTCCGCTCGGTCAGGAGATCGGCATCGCCGAGCGCGGTCGCGAGCGCACCCTTGAGCACCGCGCCCGGGATCACGTAGGCGCCGCGGTAGAGGTTGCCGCCGATCCGCTCGGCATCGACCAGGAACGGCCGGTCGAGGCCGAACGTCAGGGCGACCCGTCGCCCGGGTGGGTCGAGGGGAAGGGGTGCGACCGGCTCGGGTGTGCCGAGGGCGAAGCCCGTCACCCGGCCGAAGCCGACCGACTTCGAGGCTCCGATCGCGGGCACGAGCGTCAGGGCGCGCTCGAGCAGGAAGCGGACCCGCTCCGGGCCGATCGGCCCGGAGCGGAGATGGACTCGGCCGCGGAAGGCGACCTCGGTGCCGATCGGAAACGGCAGCTCGATCACCTGGAGAAAGCTCTCGCGGACGGCGCCGGTGACCTCGTCGAGGGCGATCCGGGCATATTCGCCGGCGCTATCGGCGGCCGCTTGCGTCGGCTCGTCGACCGCGAGGTCGCCGATGTCGAGAAGGCCGCGGTCGGGTTCGTTGTCGACTCGCCACCCTTCGAGGCTCGCTGCGGTCCGCTCGGCGCGACCCTCGCCCGAGGCCCGCCCGAAGAGCCGGGGCCACGCGTCGACGACCCGTGCCGTCGAGCCTCCACCGGCGAGCGCCGTGTTCCCCATCCGCTCGCCGAGCGTAGCGAGGGCCGCGCGCACCACCCCGCGGACCAGCGTGCCGGGCAGCACATAGCGGCCGCGGCTTCGCGCGAGCGGCGTGTCGAAAAGCACCCCCGGCAGGACCCCGCGCGTCACGAACGGGCTCGCGAGCCGGATCTCGAGCGGGATCCGCCAGCGGAAGGGGGCCCCGCTCACGAGGTCCGCCCCAGCCGGCTCGCCTCGACGAGATCGGCGAGCTCGAGCAGCTGCCGGAGCGGCAGCAGAGGGTAGCGGGACCCACGGCCCAGCCGATCCTCGGTGAGGACCGCGAGGTCGGGATCGGCGAGGCCGAGATCGCGCAGGCGCACGAGCATCGCATCGCGCCGCGCGCGGGCCTCGGCATCGGAGGCACCGAGCAGCCCGTCGCGGGCGGCTGCCCGCAGCCAGCGGTGGAGCTGCGCGCGGCCTGTGCGGGCGAGCAGCCGGGCGGCGGCTCGGACCGTGTCGCCGATGCCGACGAGCGCGAGGCTCCAGGCGTCGGCATCGTCGGCGGCGGTCCGACCGAGCCGTGCCGGGCGCATCCCGTCGACTTCGAGATCGGCCCCATCGAGCCCCCGAAGCGTCGCGATCTGCATCCGGCTCACCTGGCGGTCGCCCTTGGCGAGGGTGCAGAGCGTCTCGGCGCAGGCGCGCAGCTCGCGGATCGGCGTCTTGTGCCGGCCGACCGCGGCCCCGATCGCGAAGGTGAGAGCCTTACTGCCGCTCTCGGGCTCCCGCCAGCGCTCGAGGCTCGTCTCGAGCCGGGCCAGGAAGTCGAGCACCGCCCAGGCGGGGAGGACGAAGAGCATCTCGTCGCCACCCCACAGCAGGGTCTCGAAGCGGAGCCGCCGACGCGCCTCGTCCTCCTCGGCGTCGGCTGCGGAAGCGACCGTCATGTCCGGATGCGCTTCCATCCAGTCGAGAAGGTCGGCCAGAAGAAGACCGCCAAGGACCTCGAGCCAGCGGCTGAACCGGCGGTAGTCGTCGAAGCCGTGGCGGGCGCGCCCGTCGCGGCGCTTCCCCCACCCGTTTCCGTCGAGCGCGACGACCGCGAGCCCGCCGCGAATGCCGACCGGTACGTGCGCGGGCGGGCCGTCGACGATGTCGGCGAAGTGGCGGGCGAAGCCGATCGGAGCGGCCGCGAGCCGAGTGCGCCGATCGCAGAGCGTCTCGGCCGCCTTCGTCGCGGCCGCGGCCACGGTCGGATCGAGCTCGCCCGGGTCCGCCGCGAGCGCTTCGGCGTGTGCTGCGGCGCGGGCCAGCTGGCCCTCGTAGAACCCCTGCTTCTGTGCGATGCCGCTCCGCCGTCGGGCGATCACCGAGGCGGAGCGCGGCTCGTCGTTCGGCGAGCGCACCGGACCGGCGGGGTGGACGCGGGTCAGTGCGCAGACCGCTCGCGCCGCGGGCAGCAGGCCCTCGGCGACGGGGGGTGGCGGTAGCGACCAGCGCTCGAGCTGCCGCGTGCGCAGCCGGTTGTCGAGCGCCACGAGGGCATTCGGGAGGCCGTCCCGCGTGCTCCGCCAGCTCGCGTGGAGGACGCAGAGATGTTTCCAGGCGGGTTCGCGCGGGTTCGCGAGGAAAGTCGCGATCCTGTCGTCGAGACCCGCCTCCACCGTCTCGAGCGGGTCGAGGGCGGGGGGCGCCGATCGCGCGGCGACCCGACCGCGGACCCATTCGACGAGGATGTCGAGAGGATAGGGCACGCCGCGGCGGCGCACGAGGCGCTCGCCACCTTCCTTGCGCCAGAGCGCTTCGACGACGGCTTCCGGGTCCTCGGCCTCGAGGGCTTTCTCGAGGGCCCGGCGGAAGTTCTTCTCGTTCTTGCCCCTGGGGGTCGAAGGCCAATCGGATCGGCCGGCCCGCGGCTCGGTCGACCAGCGGATCACGGCTTCCGACGCGCTCGCGTAGAGGCGGTCGACGCGAACGTCCTCCGGACGGAGCGTCGCTTCGAGATGGTCGGCGAGCGCCGTGACCAGCCGGAGTGCGGCAACGGACGCCCCGCGGATGGTGGCGAGGTCCTCGGTATCGAACAGGGTGGCCGCGAAATCGACGGCCGCGAGCTTCGCGTAGAGCACCGTCACCGGCGCCTCCCATTGGGCGAGTCGTACCCCGGGTGCGGCCTGGAGTCGATCCCGGGTTGCGGCGGGCCCGATCGCGTACGCGCCGCGGCTTCGGGGCGCGCCGCTGGCGGTGCCGGTGTCGACTCGGGCTTTCGAGCTCGCTGCGTGAACGATCGTTACGCCCGTTCCCGGGGCCCGAGGATTCCCTGCCTCTCACGAGCCCTCGGAAGTCGGCGGGCCGGGAGGGGCGTCCGCCCGGGACGGCGCCTGCGGCGATCGGCGGAAACTGCCGCGAGCGCGGCCACATGACGATCGAGATCGGTATCCGCTTCGGTGATTCAAGATCTTGAAGCCGTCGGCGGGCGACTAGATGGAAGAGTGGATCGGCCGACCGGGCGACCGGCCGGCCGAGGCGACGACAGGTGAGGTAACGAGGAGAGAGGAGACCATGTCGGCACTCGTACCGTTCGGCTGGTCCAGCTCCCTGCTGCCCGGCCGTCCCGCCAACGACGATCCCTTCGTGCGCCTCTGGAACGAGGTGGATCGTCTCTTCAGCCAGGTGTTCCGGACGAGCGACCTCGCCGTCTGGCCCGAGAGCCGCGGCTTCGGCGTGCCCGTCGAGGTCGTCGAGACCCCCGACGCCTTCTCGCTGGTCGCCGAGCTGCCGGGGATCGATCCCAAGGACGTGAGCATCGAGCTGCAGGGCGACCTGCTCACGATCCGCGGCGAGAAGAAGGCCGAGCGCGAGGAGGGTGACGCCACCTGGCACGTGAGCGAGCGCCGCTACGGCCGCTTCGTCCGCTCGCTGCGGCTGCCGTTCCAGGCCGAGGCGGACAAGATCGAGGCTGCCTACAAGAACGGCGTGCTCGAGATCACCGTACCGAAGCCCGCGGCGCTGCGGCAGGAGGTGAAGCGGATCGCCGTCAAGGCGGCCGCCTGAGCCCCGAGGGACCACGTCCCTTGGCGGCGTTGCTCGAGCGCCCGGTCGGCCGGCGCCCGACCGGGCGCGCGTCTGCGCCCGAAACGCGCCGATCGATGCCGCCCGCGCCGGACCGCCCGCAGCAGCGAGGTCCGAGTGCGGAGCTCGGCCCGAAGCCGGCCTCGACCGCCGACCGGTCCTTCGTCCCGCCCGCCAATCACGTGGCGAGCCTCTGGCGCGGTGCTCGCTGTCGGGTCCGCCCGCTCGTCCGCCCGGCGCCGAGCTCCGCACCCTGTCTGCGACCGCGCTGGCGGCTCGAGTTCGAGCCGGTCCGGCCCTCGCTGCCCGACCGGCTGATGGGCTGGTGCGGCGGCGGCGATCCCCGCGATCAGGTGCGGCTCGATTTCCCGAGTGCCGAATCCGCACTCGCCTGGGCCGCCCGACACGGCCTCGAGGTCGATGCCGTACCGCTGCCCGTTCGGACCGCCCGACCGCGACCTTACGCCGCGAGTCTGCGCGCGCCCTGACGGTCCGAACCGGGCCGCTTCGGCCGGCTCGTCGGGAACCCCTCGCGAGAATCCGATGGAGCGAACGCCGCTCCGCTCTCGCCCACCGCGCGCCCGGTTCGGGCACCGCGATTGGCGTCCCCTAGGGGACTCGAACCCCTGTTTTCGCCGTGAGAGGGCGACGTCCTAGGCCGCTAGACGAAGGGGACGGCTGCGCGACGCGTGCTATCTAGCGGCGCCTCTCGCGCGAATCAAGCCGCGGCGGGCGGTCGCGGGCCCTCGCGCAGGAACAGGGCCACGAGCTCGACCTCGGCCGACCAGAGGAACTGGTCGACCGGCTGCAGCGCGACGAGCCGGAAGCCGGCCGTTGCGAGGGTGCGGGCGTCGCGGGCGAAGCTGCCCGGATCGCAGCTCGCATAGACGATCCGCGGCACGGCCGAACGGGCGAGCATCGCACACTGGCCGGCGGCCCCGGCCCGCGGCGGGTCGAGCAGCACCGCGTCGAAGGCCGCGAGCTCGCCCGGCCGCAAGGGATCGCGGGCGAGGTCGCGGCGGACCGCACAAACCCGTGGCCGGCCGGCCAGCGCCCGCTCGAGCGCCGCGACCGCCTCGGCCTCGCCCTCGACCAGCTCGAGCCGGGCGAGCCTCGGCAGGTGCGGCAGCGAGAGCGCGCCGAGCCCGGCATAGAGATCGACCAGCCGGGCCCCCTCCGGTACCCAGCGGTCGACGGCCGCTGCGAGCGCCCGCTCGCCCTCCTCCGTCGCCTGCAGGAAGGCACCGGGCGGCGGCTCCACGGCGATCGCTCCGAGCGACAGGCGGGGCGGCCGGCGGACGGTCACGGGCTCGACCGGCCCGCCCGGAGCGCCGAGCGCGAGCCGGGCGAGGTCGAGCCCCCGGGCGAGAGCGGCGAGCCGCTCGCGATCGGCGATGCCGGCGGTGCCTTCGACCAGGAGCAGGAGGTCGACCCCGGCCTCGAACCGGGTCGCCACGACCTCGCCCGCGCCGGCCCGGCGGACGAGGTCGAGCTCGCCGAGCGCTCCGGCGAGCGGCACGAGGAGCGCCTCGAGCTCCGGCCTGGCGATCGGGCAACGGCGGACGGGTTCGATCACCCGACTCGCGCGCACCCGAAAGCCGAGCCGGGCGGTGCCGCCCCGGCCGGCCGCGAAGGCGAGGCGCAGCCTACGGCGCGAGCCCGGTGGCGAGGCGGCGGTCGGCAGGAGCTCCGCCGGCTCGAGCCCCAGCCGGGCGAGCGGCTCCAGGATTCGCGCGCGCTTGAACGCGGCGTAGGCGGCGGCATCCAGATGCTGCAGGGCACAACCGCCGCAGCGCCCGAAATGCGGGCAGGGGGGCGAGGGCCGGGGCGGGCCGGAGAGGCGCTCGAGCGGCCGCGCCCGCTGCTCGCCGGGCAGGATCCGCACCCGCCAGCGCTCGGCGGGCAGGGCGAACGGTACGTAAAAGGTGGCATCCCCGAGCCGGGCGATCCCGTCGCCCGCGGCACCGAGGCGCTCGATCACGACCTCCCGCTCGACGGCGCCGGCGAGGTCCGCCGCACGACCCGTTCGGGCCGCCGGCCGTCGCCCGGAGCGCGGCACGGCTCGCCCTCAAGGCTTCTCGGGCACGATCCGCAAGAGCGCGCGGCGCGTGCCGGTTGCGGCGTCGATCACGGCGAGATAGTCCTGCCCGCCCGGTGTGCGCAGCAGAAGGACGATGCGGTCCTGCTCGCTCACCAGATCGAGGATCGCCGCACCCGCGGGCAGCGGCAGGTCGGCCAGGACCGGTGGCGGCGGCGTCGCGGTCGCCGGCGCCGGGGAGGCGGGCGTCGGCGCCGCGGCAGGGGCGGCGGATGCCGGTGCGTCGCGACCGACACCCGTGGCGAGCAGCCAGAGGAGCGTGCCGCTGCCGGCGAGGATGACGACGGCCGCGACGATCACGAAGACCTTGAGTGCGCGGACCCACGGATCGGCGACCATGAGGAGCTCCGGGGAAGGCGGCCGGCGCGGCGACCGCGGCTTCGCCGAGCGCCGCTTGGAGGGTGTCGCGGGATGAGCAACGGCGACCGGCTCGAGCGGCTCGAGATCCGCGAGGAAGAGGCCGGCGAGCGGCTCGACCGGCTGCTCGGCCGACGGCTCGCGGATCTCTCCCGCTCGCGCATCAAGGCCCTCGTGCTCGAGGGGCGGGTCACGCGCGCCGGCCGGCTGTTAGCCGAGCCGGGCTGGCGGGTAAAGCCCGGCCCGCCCATCGAGGTGCGGATCCCCGCACCGGTCGAGGCGCGGCCGCGGCCGGAAGCGGCCCCGCTCGAGATCCTCTTCGAGGACGAGCATCTCCTGGTGATCGTCAAGCCGGCGGGGCAGGTCGTCCATCCGGCACCCGGCCACGGCGAGGGCACGCTCGTCAACGCGCTCCTCGCCCATTGCGGGGCGAGCCTCTCCGGCATCGGCGGGGTGCGTCGGCCCGGCATCGTGCACCGGCTCGACCGCGACGTCTCGGGCGTGCTGGTGGTCGCCAAGCACGATCGCGCACATCAGGGGCTGGCCGCCCAGTTCACCCTTCACAGCATCGAGCGGGTCTACGAGGCGGTGGTGTTCGGCGTGCCGGCAGCCGCCTCCGGCCGGATCGACCGGCCGATCGGCCGCGACCCCCGCAACCGGCTCAAGATGGCGGTGGTCGAGGGCGGCAAGCGGGCGGTCACCCGCTACCGGCTCCTCGAGGCCGCGGGTCTCGATGCGGCTCGCCTCGAACTCGAGCTCGAGACCGGCCGGACCCACCAGATCCGCGTCCATCTCGCGAGCCTGGGTCATCCGATCCTGGGCGACCGGCTCTACGGACCGCGCCCGCCGGCCCGGCTGCCGCCCGCGGCGCGCAGTCGCATCGCTCGGCTGGACCGCTTGGCGCTCCACGCCAGGGTGCTGGGCTTCGTCCATCCGGTGAGCGGCGAGCGGCTGCGCTTCGAAGCGCCGGTGCCGTCACTCTTCGGCGAGTTGCTTGCGCTCCTGCGCACCTAGGCTAAGCTGTCGCGGGACCTCGAGGCGCGGCCCGGTGGCCGCGCGACGGCGCGCCCGCTGCCCCGCGCGGCCCGGGCCGCCTGTACGGAGCTTCGTTGGATGGCCAGCCTGCCGATCGTACCCGCCGAGGGCAGCGGGCTCGCGCGCTACCTCGAAGAGATCCGCCGCTTCCCGATGCTGGACGCGGAGGAGGAATACATGCTGGCCAAGCGCTGGCGCGAGCACGAAGACGTGGAGGCGGCGCACAAGCTCGTCACCAGCCATCTCCGCCTGGTGGCCAAGATCGCCATGGGCTATCGGGGCTACGGCCTGCCCATGAACGAGATCATCTCCGAAGGCAACGTGGGTCTCATGCAGGCGGTGAAGCGGTTCGAGCCGGACCGCGGCTTCCGCCTCGCCACCTACGCCATGTGGTGGATCCGGGCGGCGATCCAGGAATACATCCTGCATTCCTGGTCGCTCGTGAAGCTCGGCACCACGGCCGCCCAGAAGAAGCTCTTCTTCAACCTCCGCCGGCTCAAGTCGCAGATGCAGGCGATCGAGGGGGGTGATCTGAGCCCCGAGGCGGTCAAGCAGATCGCCGAGACCCTCGAGGTGACCGAGCAGGAGGTCATCGAGATGAACCGCCGGCTCGAGGGGCCGGACCATTCGCTGAACGCGGCGTTGCGGACCGACAGCGAGAGCGAGTGGCAGGACTGGCTCGTCGACGAGCGGGCGGGGCAGGAGAACGAGCTCGCCGAGGCCGACGAGCTCGAGCACCGCAAGGCGCTCCTGGCCGATGCCATGAAGGTGCTCAACGAGCGCGAGCGGCACATCCTGACCGAGCGTCGGCTCAAGGAGGAGCCCGCCACGCTCGAGGAGCTGTCGGCCAAGTACGGGATCTCGCGCGAGCGGGTCCGGCAGATCGAGGTCCGGGCCTTCGAGAAGCTGCAGAAGGCGATGCAGGAGGCGGAAGCCGAGCTCGCCCGCCAGGCCGCGGCCCGGCCCCTGCCGAGCCTGCCGCCACCGCCCGCCGACTGAGCCGCGGCGGCGCGCCCTGCCGGCCGGTCCGGTCTCGACCCGTCGCGTACCGACCATCGGCCGCTCCGCCTCGCCGACCTCCGGCGTCCGATCTTCGTCGGCACGCTGCGGGACGAAACGAACCGAGCGTCCGGCCGGTCGGGCAGGGCCGCTCGCCGGGCGCGGGCGCACCGTCGGGGCCTCGGGATCGTCCGCCGCGCGGCGCCGGCCCCGTTCCGGGGGCCGGTCGTCGTTTCTGCCCGCGAGCCGATACGAAGCGGTCGTCTCGGGCACCAGCCGATGGCCGCTCCCCTCTGCGCCGCGGCGGTGAGGCAGGGTCCGCGTTGGGGGCGAACCCGACCGACCTCGTCCCGCCGGGTCCACGAGGGCCGGTCCGAGCGGCCCGAGAGCGAACCTTTCCACGCCGGTCCCGTCGCGACCGGGCTCGCGTCGATCGGCCGAGGCGGGAACCTCGGCCCGGCGCCGGTGCATCGAGACGCCGACCCTCGGCGCGGAGGCCGGCGCCCGCGGAACGCGGGCCCGAGCTTTCTCGGCCGTACCGGGTCGGCTCCGCGCGGGGCGGATGTCGGCGGTCGAACGGAACGCCGCGACCGGGCGAGGCCGTCGGTGGTCCGTCCGGGCGCTCGGGCGAGTGAGGCGAGGCGCCGAGGACCGGGCGCGGCCGGCGGTCGAGAGCGCGATGGGCGGGAAGGACCTCTCGACCCGCCGAGCGCGCCGCGGAGCCGTCGGGCCGCGGGAGGACCCCAGCGGGCCGGGCCGGCTCGGGTGGGACCGGCAGGCTCGATCGTCCGATGCGGACCGCGCCTCGCGCGCCGGTCGCCCTCGTGTCCGCCGGGGAGGGGGCGGGAGGGGGCCCACCGGCGGGTCGGGTGCGAGCGGCCGCGGCGAGCGCCGCGACGGCGGCGGGTCTCTCGGTGACCACCGCGCAGGGGATCGATGCGAACCGAAGTGCCCCGGCGCGCGGCGGCTCGGGCGCGACCGGCCGCGAGGCGCGACGCGATCGGCCGAGAAGGGTGCTCGGGCGCGCCGGTCGAACGGGGATGCGACCGCGCGGTCGCGCGGAGCGGCCTGCCCGGGAGCGATGGCGCAGGGGTGGCGGGGGAGAACGCCGAGTTGGGGCGGAGTTCTGCGCGCGGGGCCGCTCCCCGCGGGCACAGCCGAGCCGCGGGAAGCGCCCGCCGGCTCCGCTCGAGCCGGCTCCCCGCCACTCGGTCGGGCGCCGGTGACGTGCGGCCGGCAGCCGGGCCTGCGCTCCGTTGCCCGAACGCTTCGGCCCGCGACCGGGGTCGGGTCAGGCGCGGCCGGCCGCGGTCGAGAGCGAGGCCGGGTCGACGCCCAGACGGGCGAGCGCCCGCTGCCACTTGCTCTCGTCCTCGCCGCCGAAGACGAGCTCCTCGTCGGCCGGCGCCACGAGCCAGCCATTGGCCTGGATCTCGGCGTCGAGCTGGCCGGGTGCCCAGCCGGCATAGCCGAGGGCGAACACCTTCCGCCGGGGGCCGCCGCCCTCGGCGATCGCCTTGAGCACGTCGACCGTCGCGGTGAGCGCGAATCGGTCGTCGATCACGAGCGTGCTCTCCTGGACGTAGTCCGGGCTGTGGAGCACGAAACCCCGCCCGGTCTCGACCGGGCCACCCACGTGCACCTTGAGGCCCGACAGGTCGATCTCCGGCCGAATCCCGAGCTGCTCCACCACGCGCGGCAACGAGACCCCCGGGGCGATCTGGTTGACCACGAGGCCCATCGCCCCCTCGGCCGAATGGGCGCAGAGATAGATCACGCTCCGGGCGAAGCGCGGATCCGGCATCCCCGGCATCGCGATCAGCAACATGCCGGTCAGATGGCCCGCGGCGTTGGCGATCCTGGCCATGCCGTCGACATAGGCCCGCTCGGCCCGTCGCTCAAGACGCGCTCGCGAGGCGGCGCGGGACGGCAGCGGGCGGCGGCGGCCGCCCGGGACGCACCGCCACGAGGCCCGGGATCCGTCCGGGACCGACGAGGAGCGATGGGCGCCCCGGACCCGCGAAGACCGTGGGCCGGCGGAGAAGAGCCGTCGGCACGAGCGAACCGGCGGCGGGCACGGCCGCGGCCGGATCGAGGGCCGCCACGACCGCGGGCGGCGGGCTGCCGAACGGGCCGCCGGGAAGCGGCGCCTGGAGCTGCAGCCAGCGCCAGGTCTGCCGGGCCGCGAGGCGGTTGACCGATTGCAGGGCGGCCCGCTCGATCGCCGCGTCGCGCACCGGCGTCATCGCGAGAGGACGCTCCGGGACGTTCGGTCGGCGGCCGGCCGCGAGCGCCGCGCCGACCGGTGGCCGGACCGGCTCGGGGACGGGCGTGCCGTTCCCGAGGGCGGCCCAGTGCCGCCAGACGCGCTCGCGATAGCTCGGGCCGCGCTCGGGGTCGCGCGAGTGGTAGCGCTCGACGGCGAGCTCCCAGCTGCCCGCCTCCTCGCGCAGTGTCTGCAGGAAGGCGGCGGCGTAGGCGGCGTTGGTCTCGGGATCGAAGGCCGTATCGAGGTCCGGGAAGGCGGCCGGGTGCCAGCCCAGATTGATCTGCAGGCAGCCGACGTCGATGTTCGTGCGGCCCTGGGCGCGCAGTCGCTCGACATGGCGGACCGCCTCGGCCTTGCTCGCGAGATAGGCCGCCTCGCCCCCGGCATTGACCGTCCAGGGCCAGGGCAGGAGCGCCCGTCGCTCGGCGTCGAAGCGGCCGGATTCGGCGAGCGCGATCGCCTGCAAGAGGCCCGCCGGCAGACCCTCGGCACGCTCGATCCGGGCGATCCGCTCGCGACAGAGGAGCGCATCGGGCAGTGGCTCGGCGGCGGCGCGCGGGGTGGCGGCGCGCACCGCGGGAGCGGCGAACGCCCCGACCAGCACCGCGAGCGGGACGAGCAGAACGACCAGCGTTCGCAGGACGGCGGTCAAGCGGCCTCCCGGGATCGGGCGCCGGCCCCGCGGCCGGCTCGCCCCCTTCTAGGCGGGGCTCGGTTACGAAAGGATTAACCGCCCGGCCGTCGAGCGGTTGCCGCCGGCCGCCCTCGACGCCATGTTCGGCCCGCCGGCCCGGGCCGGCCGAACCGAGACCAGGAGATCCGCCTCATGCCCATCGCCGTCGGCGACCGCCTGCCGGATGCGACCTTCAAGATCCGCACCCCGGACGGGCTCAAGGACGTCACCGTGAAGGAGCTCACCGCCGGCAAGAAGGTGGTGCTGTTCGCCGTGCCGGGCGCCTTCACCCCGACCTGCCACGCCAAGCACGTGCCCTCCTTTCTCGGCAAGCTCGACGAGTTCAAGGCCAAGGGCGTCGACACCGTGGCGTGTGTGGCGGTCAACGACGCCTTCGTGCTCGACGCCTGGGCCAAGCAGACCGGGGCGGACGGCAAGATCCTGTTCCTGGCCGACGGCAACGCCACCTTCACCAAGGCGATCGGCCTCGACTTCGACGGCTCGGGCGTGGGCTTCGGCACCCGCTCCAAGCGCTACAGCATGTATGTCGTGGACGGGGTGGTGAAGGCCTTGAACGTCGAGGACGCGCCGGGCGTCATGGACCGCTCCTCCGCCGAGACCCTGCTCGCCCAGATCTGAGCGGGCCGGCCACCTCGCCCGCAGCGGCCGCGACCGAGTCGGACGCCGCCTCGCCGGCGTCCTTCGCTCGCGTCGAGCGGAAGGCGGCGACCGCCGCCCGCGCCAACCGGTCGACCCGCTCGTTGAGGGGGTCGCCGGCATGGCCGCGGGTCCAGACCCACTCGACCCGATGGCGTGTCACCGCCGCCTCGAGCCGCTGCCAGAGGTCGAGGTTCTTGACGGGCTTCTCGTCGGCCGTGCGCCAGCCGCGCGCCTTCCAGGCAGGCAGCCAGCGGGTGATCCCCTGCCGGAGATATTCGCTGTCGGTATGGAGGCGCACCCGCATCGGCCGCTTCAACGCCTCGAGGGCGGCGATCGCCGCTCTGAGCTCCATGCGGTTGTTGGTGGTCAGCGGCTCGCCGCCCGACAGCTCCTTCTCGTGGCCGCGCCAGCGCAAGAGGGCGGCCCAGCCGCCCGGTCCGGGATTGCCCGAACAGGCACCGTCGGTGTGGATCTCGACCACCTCGCCGGCGGTCGGGTCCGATCGCTCGGGCTCAGCCGAGGCCATAGGCGGCGGGGCCTTCGACCGAACGGTGGAAGCGCAGCTTGGCGAGATATTCGAGCGGGTCCTTGGGCTTGACGAGGGCGCCCGGCACCCGGTTGAGCCAATCGTAGAGCCGGGTCGCCAGAAAGCGCAGCGCCGCACCGCGGGCCAGGATCGGCAGCGCCGCGATCTCCTCGGGAAGGAGCGCCCGGCGCGCCCGGTAGCCGACCAGGAGTGCCCTGGCCTTGGTCACGTTGAAGGCGCCGTCGCTCTCGAAGCACCAGGCGTTGAGGCAGATCGCCAGATCGTAGGCCAACAGATCGTCGCAAGCGAAGTAGAAGTCGATCAGACCGCTGACCCGCTCGCCCTCGAAGAACACGTTGTCCGGAAAGAGGTCGGCGTGGATCACTCCGCCCGGTAGCCCGGCGGGCCAACTCCGCTCGAGCGCCTCGAGCTCGGCCTCGAGCTCCGCCGCGAGGCCCGGGGCGACCTCCTCGGCCCGCTTCCCGGTCGCTTCGAGCAGCCGCCGCCAGCCCGCGGGTCCGAGCGCGTTCGCCCGTCGCAGCGCGAAGCCGCGGCCGGCCAGGTGCAGCGCGGCGAGCGCACCTCCGACGGCGGCACAGTGGGCGGGCTCGATCCGCCGCACGCTCCTGCCCTCGAGGAAGCTCACGATCGCCGCGGGCTTACCCGCGAGCCGCCGCAGCATCTGGCCGTCGCGGCCGCGCACGGGCAGCGGGCAGGGCAGGCCGTGCTCGGCGAGGTGCAGCATGAGACCCAGGAAGAAGGGCAGGTCGGCGGGGTCGACCCGCTTCTCGTAGATCGTGAGGATGAAACGGCCGAGCGTGGTCTCGAGGCGGAAATTGGTGTTCTCCACCCCTTCCCGGATGCCGACCAGTGCCACGAGCTCGCCCAGATCGTAGGCGGCGAGGAACCGGCGCAGCTCGCCCGGCTCGACCTCGGTGTAGACGGCCATCGGCTCAGCCGTCGGTCCCGGTGGCGGCGACCGGCCGGCGCGGGGTGGGGGGTGGCTTGAAGACGACCCGCTCCTCGACCAGCCGGCGCTCCTCGACGGTGACGGCGAAACGTCGCCGACAGGCCGCGACCACGCCCTCGACCAGATGCTCGGGGGCGGAGGCCCCGGCCGTGAGCCCGAGCCGGCGCACACCCGACAGCTCGGCCCAATCGATCGCACCGGCATCGGCGACCAGCCGGGCTCGCGGGCAGCCCGATTCGAGGGCTCGCTCGACCAGCCGCCGCGAGTTCGAGGAATTGGCGGAGCCCACCACGAGGAAGAGGTCGACCTCGGGCGCGACGGCCGCCACCGCCCGCTGGCGGTTGGTGGTGGCGTAGCAGATGTCCTCCCCGCGCGGCCCCTCGATCCCCGGGAAGCGGCGCTTCAAGACCGCGACGATCGCCGCCGTGTCGGTCAGGGAGAGCGTCGTCTGGGTCGACCAGGCGAGCCGGCTCGGATCGGGTGGCCGGACCCGCTCGGCGTCCTCGACCGTCTCGATCAGCAGCACCGAGCCCTCCGGCACCTGGCCCATGGTCCCCACCACCTCGGGATGGCCGGCATGCCCCACGAGCAGGACGGTGCGTCCCTCCCGGTGGTGTCGTTCCACCTCGCGGTGGACCTTGGAGACGAGCGGACAGGTGGCGTCCACGTAGAGGAGGCGGCGCCTGTGGGCCTCGGCCGGCACGGCCTTGGGTACGCCGTGGGCGGAGAACACGACGAGCCCGTCGTCCGGCACCTCGTCGAGCTCGTCGACGAAGACCGCACCCTTCCGCCGGAGCGCTTCCACGACGTGGCGGTTGTGGACGATCTCGTGGCGGACATAGACCGGCGGCCCGTGCTCGGCGAGTGCTCGCTCGACGATCTGGATCGCCCGGTCGACCCCGGCGCAGAAGCCGCGCGGGCCGGCGAGCAGGATCAGGAGCGGTGGAAGGTCGGCTGCGGCCACGCGAGCGGTCCAGGGCCAGGGTGCCGCCTCCGCATAGCACGCGCTCGGCCGGGAGGCGAGAAGCGGGGGAGGGCTGCGCCGCCGGCGGCTGGCACGTCGGGCGCGGCGGGCTATCTCCGTCCGCATGTCGTTCGCCCGACCCGAGGCCGCGCCCGGCGTCGCCGATCTCGCGCCGCGGGTCGCCGCCGGGCGGCCGCTGCTCGCCGTCCTCGTGCTCGCGACCGGGCTCGGGCCGTTCGCGATGCAGGTGTTCCTGCCGGCCCTGCCGGCGATCCAGGCCGGCTTCTCGGCGAGCCCGGCGGCCGCCCAGCTCGCCTTCTCGCTCTCCACGCTGGCGATCGCGCTCGCCACCCTCGTCTACGGCCCGCTCTCCGACCGGATCGGCCGACGGCCGGCGCTTCTCGGCGGGCTCTTCGTCTATCTGCTCGGCACCGGCCTCTGCGCCGTCGCTCCCTCGCTCGAGCTCCTGGTGCTCGGCCGGGTGGTTCAGGCGGCGGGCGGCTGTGCCGGCATGGTGCTGTCGCGGGCGATCGTCCGCGACCTCTACCCGCGCGAGCAGGCGGCCCAGGCGCTCGCCTGGATCACCATGGCGATGGTGGTGGCACCGATGACCGCCCCCGCGCTCGGCGGGCTCCTGGTCGACCTCGCCGGCTGGCGGGCGATCTTCGCCCTCGGCCTCGCGGTCGGTGCGGGGGTACTGCTCGTCTGCCGGGCCCGGCTCGTCGAGACCGTTCGGCCGGGCGAGCCCGGCCCGGCCTCCGCGACCATGCTCGCCGCCTTCGCCGTCCTCCTGCGCCACCGCGCTTTTCGGGGCTTCGCCGGGCAGGCGGCCTTCTCGATGGCGGTCTTCTTCGGCTTCCTCGCGGCCGCCCCCTTCCTCGTGGTCGAGACCTACCGGCGGCCGGCGCTCGAGTACGGTCTGCTCTTCGTGCTGATCTCGGGCAGCTTCATGGCCGGCAATTTCGCCGCCGCCCGGCTCTCCGCCCGGCTCGGCAGCGAGCGGATGATCCTCCTGGGCTCGCTGGGCTCGTTCGCCGGAGCCGCCCTCGCGCTCGCCCTCGCGCTCGCGGGGCTCCGGACGCCGCTCGCCCTCTTCCTGCCGACCGCCCTCGGTGCCTTCGCGCAGGGGCTCGCCATGCCCAATGCGCAAGCGGCGATCGTCAGCGTGGTGCCGGGCCTCGCCGGCACGGCGGCCGGCCTCGGCGGCTTCCTGCAGATGACGACCGCCGCGCTCGCCGCTCAGCTCGTGGGCTCGCTGCCGACCGACACGCCCTTGCCCGCCACCCTCGCCATGACGGTCTGCGCCGGCCTCGCGCTCCTCGGCGCGCTGCATGCGGGCGTCCTCGCGCGGACGGCCCGGCGGGGCGGAACCGGCGGCGGGGCCGTTAACGGAGCGGCAACCCGCGGCCCTTAGGCTCGTGCGCATCGGACCGCAGGCCGACGGGGTGGGACGGTGCACCAGGCGAGCGCGCGCGAGAGCCGGCTCGACAAGCTCAGGGAGCTCATCTGTCATCCCGGTACGCCGCCGGCCGAGCGACGCGCCGCTCTCGACCGGTTCGAGGCCATGCTGACCGGCGAGGACGCGCCGGGGCCACAGACCCGGGTCACCCGCTCGACCCGGATCGGTCGCTCGCGCCGGCCGATCCCGCTCGACGAGCTCGAGCGGCTCGAGCCCTATGCGCTCGGTCGCACCCACGGCGAGGTGGTGACCGAGCTCGCCCGGGCCTGCGCGCTGTGTACCTGCCGGCCCGACCGCATCGATCTCGGCTGGCACCCGCAGGAGGGGCCGGTCGCGGCGGTCTGCTTCCAGACCCGCCCGATGCCCGACCTCGAGGCCTTCCGACGGGCGATCGCCCTCTGGCTGCCACAGGCCAAGGTGACGCTCTCGACCTTCCTGGCCGACGGCGAGCGGCGGATCCTCGTCTTCCTCGCCCCGGGCTCGGGGGGCCGGTCGGCGGAGGGCGGATGAGCTGCGGGTCGCCACAACGAGCAGGGGAGGAGGGGGCGCGACGACGGGCGATCGCGGCCGTGGGCGGCGACTGCGGCCGGCCGCCGGGCGCGGCGTTCGGCACCCGGCCTCGGCGGCGCCGGGCAAGGCGGGCCGGCCTGGGCAGGGATGCGGCTTCGCCCTAGGCTCGCTGCCGTCGGCTAGCGGCCGGCCGCCGGCGCGTACGGGCAGGGTCCGCCGCACGGCTCGACCTCGACGGGACACGGCTCCGTCGAGCGAGGAAGAGGGGGGAGACGGGGAGCATGGCCAAGGGTTACTGGGTCGCCTTCGCGGACGTCCACGATCCCGCGGGCTACGAAGCGTACCGCGAAGCCAACGCCGTCGCCTTCGCGAAATACGGCGCCCGCTTCCTGGTCCGCGGCGGGCGGTTCGAGGCCCCGGAAGGAGAGCCGCGCTCGCGCATCGTGGTGATCGAGTTCCCGAGCTACGAAGCAGCTCTCGCCTGCTACCACTCGCCCGAGTACCGGGCCGCGGCGGCGCTCCGGCAGGGCAAGTCGACCATGGATCTGGCGATCGTGGAGGGCTGGGACGGCCCGCAGCCGGGCGGCGGCTGAACCCGGCACGGCCGCGCCCGGCGCCGGCGGGAGCGGTCTCTTCCACCGACGCGGCTGGTCGGCTCCCCCGCGGCTCGATAGGCTCCGGCCGCGACGGCGAAAGGGTGGGGGAGGCAGGTGGTACGGATCGGCTTCGTCGGCCTCGGCACCATGGGCGCGCCCATGGCGGCCAATCTCGTCAAGGCGGGTCACGGGGTGCGCGGCTTCGACCGGGCCGAACCGGCCCGCGCGGCCGCCGCGGCGCGTGGCGTGCCGGTCGTCTCCGACCTCGCCCGCGCGGTCGAGGGGGTCGAGGCGGTCGTCACCATGCTGCCCGACACCCCCGACGTCGAGGCGGTCCTCCTGGGGCCCGACGGCATCGTCCGGCACCTGCGCCCGGGTACGGTCGTGATCGACACGAGCTCGATCGCGCCTTCGGCCGCGGTTCGCCTCGCCGCCGGCCTCGCCGAGCGCGGCCTCGCCTTCCTCGATGCGCCCGTCACCGGCGGGCCGAGCGGGGCCGAGGCCGGCACGCTCGGCATCATGGTGGGCGGCGAGCCCGAGGCCTACGCTCGGGCCGAGCCGATCCTTTCCGCCATGGGCCGGCCGCGGCGGATGGGGCCGCCCGGGTCCGGTCAGGCGACCAAGCTCTGCAACCAGATCGTCGTGGCCCAGCATCTCGTGGCGGTCGCCGAGGCGATCACCCTGGCGCGCGGGCTCGGCCTCGACCCCGAAGCGGTGCTGGAGGTTCTGCTCGGCGGGGCCGCTCGCTCCTGGCTCATGGAGACCTTCGGGCTACGGATGGCCCGCGACGAGGCCGCACCGGCCTTCCGCATGGCGCTCATGCTCAAGGATCTGCGGCTCGCCCAGGAGGCGTCGTTCGCAGCCGGCGTGCCCCTGCCCGCGACCGCGCTCGCCTCGAGCCTGATGCTCGCCCAGGCCGCGGCCGGCGAAGCCGGGCTCGGCCACCACGCGGTGATCCGCGTCTTCGAACGGCTCGCCGGCCGGATGCCGGCGGCGGAGAAGGGGGAGGGGCGATGAGCGGGCTGCCTCGGCTCGGTTTTCTCGGCATCGGCATCATGGGCAAGGAGATGGTTCTCCGTCTCCTCGAGCGAGGCTTTCCGGTCACGGTCTGGAACCTCGAGCCCGAGCGGATCCCGCTCGTGACCGCGCACGGGGCGAGCGCCGCCTCGAGCCCGGCCGAGGTCGCCCGGAGCTGCGACATTCTCTGCCAGTGCGTCCTGCACGCCGCGGCGGTCGAACGCTGCTGCTTCGCCGAGGACGGGATCGCGACGGTGCCGGGCGACGGCCGCCTCGTGATCGACTTCTCGACCGTCAACCCCGACGACACCCGACGGATCGCGGACAGGCTCGCCCGCGAAGCCGGCTGGCGCTGGCTCGACGCGCCGGTCTCGGGTGGCCCTGGCCCGGCACGGGAGGGCCGGCTCACGATCATGGTGGGGGGCGATCCGGCCGACCTCGAGCGGGCGCGGCCGGTGCTCGAAGCCCTGGCCGCGAACCTCACTCACATGGGCCCGCTCGGCGCCGGGCAGACCGCCAAGATCGCCAACCAGGCGATCGTGGGCGTGGGTTACGTGCTGATGGCCGAGGTCCTGGCGCTGGTCGAGAAGGCCGGGCTCGACGCCGCCCTCCTGCCGAGGGCCCTCGCCGGCGGGATGGCCGATTCGACCATCCTGCAGCGGATCTTCACCCAGCAACAGCAGCGCGCCTTCGACCCGCCGCGCGCCTATGCCCGCCAGCTCGACAAGGATCTCGTCAACGTCCGCCGGTTCGTGGCCGCGCTCGGCCTCGAGCTGCCCTTGATCGAGACGGCGGTCGAACGCTACCACGGGTTCGCCGGAGCGAGCCCGATGGCGGATGCGGCGAGCGTCTCGCGGCTCTACGAGGACCGCGGTTCGGGTTGACGGCGGGCCTCGCTCCTGGCAGCCGAAAAGGAGGCGACAGACAAGGGGAGGCTCGCCATGCGCGCCGTGCTCACGGGTCTCGGGCTCGCGACCACGCTCTGGGTGCCGGTCGCAACGGCGGAGCTCGTGATCCAGTTCGGTACCACGAGCCAGCCCGGCTCGGTGCAGGTCGCCTCCGCCGAGAAGTACGTCGAGCGGGTCAATGCGCGCCTTTCGGGCGTCGCCAAGATGGAGCTCTACCATTCGAGCCAGCTCGGCTCGGACAAGGACATGCTGCAGAAGGTCAAGCTCGGAACGCTCGACATCTCGCAGCCCTCGACGATCACCTCGACGATCACGCCCGAGTTCGGCCTGTTCGACATGCCGTACCTGGTCAAGGACCGGGCACACATGCGCTGCATCGCCAAGGAGCTCGTCTGGCCGGTCCTCGCCCCCAAGCTCGAGGAGAAGGGCTACAAGCTTCTGGGCGTGTGGGAGAACGGCGTTCGCCAGGTGACCAACAACAAGCGGCCGATCGTGACGCCCAAGGACCTCGAGGGGCTCAAGATCCGCATCCCGCAGGGAGTCTGGCGGGCCAAGATGTTCGAGGCCTACGGCGCGGCTCCGGTGCCGATGGGCTTCGCCGAACTGTTCGTGGCGCTGCAGACGGGCGTCGTGGACGGTCAGGAGAATCCCTACGTCAACATCGAGAGCGGCAAGTTCCAAGAGGTGCAGAAGTATCTCTCCGAGACGAACCACGTCTACACGCCGTCCTTCCCGATGACGAGCGTGCGCAAGTTCAAGAGCTATCCGGAGGCGGTGCAGAAGGCGCTGCTCGAGGAGGCGGTGCCGGTCCAGGAATGGACCTACGAGCTCGCGGAGAAGGAGGACGGCGCCTCGCGCGATCGGCTGATCAAGGCCGGGATGCAGTTCAACAAGGCCGACCGCGACGCTTTCGTGGCCGCGTCCAAGCCGGTCTACGAGCTCTTCGAGAAGGAAGTGCCGGGCGGCAAGGCGCTGATCGACAAAGCTCTCGCTCTCGCCAACGGCTGCTGACGACACGTCCGCACCGATGTCCGCCCTGATCGTGGTGCGCCGGCTCCTGCGCGGCGCGCTCGTGACGGTGGGCGTGTCGCTGCTGCTCGCGATCGCCGTCCTGATCGCGGCCGGCGTGGTTCTGCGCAAACTCGGCGCGCCGATCGGCTGGTACGACGAGGTGGCGGGCATCCTGCTCGCCTGGCTCACCTGGTACGGCGCGGCGCTCGCCGCTCTCGAGCGGGCCCATCTCGGCATGCCCGATCTCGTGGCCATGGCCCCGCCGGGGCTGCGGGTCCCGCTCGTGCTGGTCCGTGCCGCACTCGTCTGCGGTGCGATGGGCCTGATCGCCTGGTTCGGCTTCGAGATCCTGCGGATCCTGGGCGACGAGCGGCTCGTCACCCTGCCCTGGCTCACGGTCGGCTTGAGCCAGTCGGCGATCCCGATCGCCGCTTCCCTGTTCGTCCTGGCCGAGGTCTTGACGCTGCCCGACCGGCTCGCCGAGGCACGGCGCGGGGCCGCGGCGCTCGACCCCGAGCGGGTGCCGGTCGAGGGGGCGCGATGAGCGGAGCTCTCCTGCTGCTCTTCCTGATCGTACTCGTCCTGCTCGACGTGCCGATCGCAGTCGCGCTCGCGGTGGTCGGGCTCGCCGCCTTCTGGGCGGCGCAGGGCTTCGAATCCCTGGTCACGAGCGCGGTCACGCTCTTCAGCGCCTCGACCAACTTCCCGCTTCTCGCCATCCCGCTGTTCGTCCTGGCCGGCACCATCATGAACACGGCCGGCATCACCCGACGGCTCGTGGCTCTCGCTTCGGCCCTCGTGGGCTTCGTGCGCGGCGGCCTCGCCATGGTCAACGTCGCGGCCTCGCTGTTCTTCGCCGAGATCTCGGGCTCGGCGGTGGCGGACGTGGCGGCCCTCGGCTCGGTGCTCATGCCGGCCATGGAGCGGCGCGGCTATCCCAAGGAGTTCGCGGCTGCGGTGACATCGAGCTCGGCCAGCCTCGCGATCATCATCCCGCCCAGCATCCCCATGATCCTCTACGCGGTCATGGCCGACGCCTCGGTGGTCCAGCTCTTCGTCGCCGGCTTCGTTCCGGGCTTTCTGGGTGGCGGCCTCATGATGCTGCTCTGCGCCTTCTACGCCCGGCGCTACGGCTTCCCGGTCGAACAGGCCTTCGACCTCTGCCGGCTCTGGACCGCCACCCGCGAGGCCGGCTGGGCTCTTCTGTTGCCGGCGATCATCCTGGGCGGGATCTTCACGGGCCTCGTGACCGCGACCGAGGCCGCGGGGCTCGCCGTGGTGGCGGCCCTGCTCGTGGGCGCGCTCTATCGCGAGCTGTCGCTCCGGGCGATCCTCGAGGGGGCTCGCGAGGGGGTGGTGCAGACCGCCGTCGTGATGCTGCTGATCGCCACCTCGGCACTTCTGGGCGAGTATCTCACCGAAGCGCGCATCCCGCAGACGCTCGCCCAAGCGATCACCGGCCTCACCGCCGAGCCCTGGGCCGTCCTCGCCCTCTTGAACCTCCTCTTCCTCGTCCTCGGCTGCTTCCTGCACGGCGCCGCGGCGATCATCCTCGTCGTGCCGATCGTCATGCCGATCGTGCGCGCGGTCGGCATCGACCCGGTCCATTTCGGCCTGGTCGTCACCTTGAACATCGCGATCGGTCAGCAGACCCCGCCCGTGGCGAGCGTGCTCATGACCGCCTGCTCGATCGCCAGGGCGGACATCTGGGCGGTCACCCGCTGGAACCTCCCCTTCATAGGCGTGCTGCTCCTGGTGCTCTTGCTCGTGACCTACGTTCCGGCCATTCCCCTGTTCCTCGTCGAATTCTTCTACCGTTAGGAGCCGCGGATGGCCGGGACCGTGCACCTCGAGACCGTGGAGCCCGGCATCGCCCGGGTCGTCCTCGACCAGCCGGCACGCCTCAACGCGATCTCGCAAGGGATGTGGGACCGGTTGGGGGCCGTCTTGACCGAGCTCGACCGCGACGAGACGCTGCGCTGCGTGATCCTGACCGGAGCGGGCGAGCGGGCCTTCTCGGTCGGGGCCGACATCACCGAGTTCGAAGCGATCCGCTCGACCGTCGAGAAAGCGAAGGCCTACGCGAAGCGCACCCATGCGACCCTCGATGCGCTCCGCGCGATCCGCCATCCCGTCGTGGTGGCGATCGAGGGCTTGTGCGTGGGCGGCGGCCTCGAACTCGCCTGCAACGCCGATCTTCGGATCTGCGGTGTGGGCTCGCGCTTCGGCATCCCGATCAAGCGGCTCGGGCTCGTCGTGGCCTATGGCGAACTCGCACCCCTGATCCGGCTGGTCGGCAAGTCGAACGCGCTCCGCATCCTGCTCGAGGGCGATCTCCTGGGTGCCGAGGAGGCGCTTCGCATCGGGCTGGTCAACCGGGTCGTGGCCGACGGAGCGGTCATGGCGGAGGCGCTCGCCACCGCCCGGCGGATCGCCGAGGGTGCCCCGCTCGTCGCCCGCTGGCACAAGAAGTTCGCCAATCGCCTGATGGACCCGCGGCCGCTCACGCCCGAGGAAGAGGAGGAATCCTACCTCTGCTTCGGCACCGAGGACTTCGCCGAGGGCACCCGCGCCTTCCTCGAGAAGCGCAAGCCGGTCTTCCGGGGCCGCTGAGGGGAGGCGTGCCGTGAGCCTGCTCGAGGGCGTGCGGGTGGTCGACCTCACCCATGTCATGGCCGGACCCACCTGCACCCAGCTTCTCGCCGATCTCGGTGCGGAGGTGATCAAGGTCGAGCGTCTGCCCGACGGCGACGACAGCCGCCGCTCGGTCCCGCCCACCCTGCGCGGGCCGAACGGGGCGGAGGAATCGGCCGCCTTCTGCATGATGAACCGGGGCAAACGCGGCCTCGCCCTAGACCTCAAGAAGGAGGGCGGCCGGCTCGTGCTCGGCCGGCTGCTCGACCGGGCGGATGTGCTGGTCGAGAACTATCGGGCCGGCACGCTCGAGCGGCTCGGCTTCGGCTGGCCGCAGGTAAGGGAGCGCTGGCCGGCCCTCGTCTACTGCGCGATCACGGGCTTCGGCCGGAGCGGCCCCTACGCCGACAAGGGTGGCTTCGACCTCGTCGCCCAGGCGATGTCCGGGATCATGAGCATCACCGGCACACGGCGCGGCGAGCCGCCCGTCAAGTGCGGCCCGCCCCTGACCGACATCGGCGCCGGCATGCTGGCGGCGGTCGGCATCCTCGCGGCGCTGGTCGAGCGGGCACGGACCGGCCGCGGCCGGTTGGTCGAGACTTCGCTGTTCGAAGCCGGCATCGTCTTCACCTATTGGCAATCCGCGATCGCACTCGCGACCGGCACCGCACCGGGCCCGCTCGGTTCGGCCCATCCGCTCTCCGCACCCTACGAGGCCTTCCCGACCGCGGACGGGCGTTGGATCGTGGTGGGCGGGGCCAATCAGGCCAATTGGCGCCGATTGTGCGCGATCCTCGAGGCGCCGACGCTCGCCGACGATCCGCGCTTCGCCACCAACGCCGACCGGATGCGCAACCTCGAGGATTTGCGCGCCATCCTGGCCGATCTCTTCCGCCGCCGGCCGGCCGGCGAATGGCTCGCCCGGCTCGATGCGGCGGGTGTGCCGGCGGGGCCGGTCAACGACGTGCTCGAGATGCTCGCCGATCCGCAGACCCGGGCGCGCGAGATGGTGGTCGAGGTCGAGCATGCGAGCGTCGGTCGGGTGCGGGCGCTCGGTTGCCCGATCAAGGTCGAGGGTGTCGCGACCGGACCGCGCAGGGGGCCGCCGCGGCTCGGCGAGGACACGGCGGCGATCCTCGCCGAGTGCGGCTTTTCGGACGCCGAAGCCGAGGCTCTGTTCGCCGAGGGCGCGGTCGGAGCTCCCGACCGGCCAGCGGCGCAGGCCGAACGATGAGCGCCCCGCGGCTCGCCCTCGTCATGGGCGATGCGGCCGGGATCGGCCCCGAGCTCTTCGCCCGGCTGCTCGACCGGCCCGAGGTGTGCGAGCGAGCGGCGATCCTCGGGATCGGCGATGCGCGGGTGCTCGCCCGCGGAATGGACCAGGCGGGGCTGCGGCCGGTGGTGGCGGTCGAGCGCGAGCTCGAGGCGGCGCTCGCCCGCTCGGCCCCCGGCCGGCCGGCCTTCTGGGATCGGGCCGATTGCGATCCGGCCGACTGCCCGCCCGGGCGGGTTTCGGCCACCGCCGGCCGAGCGGCGCTCGCGGGCTATCGGGCAGCGCTCGATCTGGCGAGCACCGGCCGGATCGACGCGATCACCTTCACCCCTTTCAACAAGCAGGCGATCCGGCTCGGTCATCCGAGCTACGAGGACGAGGTGGTGGAGGCGGTCGAGTATCTCGGCATCGATGCGCCTTGCGCCGAGTTCAACGTGATCGCGGCCTTCTGGAACGCGCGGGTGACCTCGCACGTCCCGCTGCGCGAGGTGGCCGGTCTCCTGACCGTCGAGAGGATCGTCGAGCGGATCGCGACGACCCGAGACGCGCTCCGCGCCGCCGGGATCGCCCGGCCGCGGATCGCGGTCGCCGCATTGAACCCGCACGCCGGTGAGGGTGGCGCCTTCGGCCGCGAGGAGATCGAGGTGATCGGCCCGGCGGTCGAGCGGGCGCGCGCACTGGGGCTGCCCGCCGAGGGGCCCTATCCGGCCGACACCGTCTTCCTGCGGGCCAGGGCCGGCGCGTTCGACGCGGTCGTGACCATGTACCACGACCAGGGCCAGATCGCGGTCAAGCTCCTGGGCTTCGAAAGCGGCGTCACGGTGCTCTGGGGTCTGCCGGTGCCGGTCACCACACCCGCCCACGGCACCGCCTTCGACATCGTCGGGACCCGGCGGGCGTCGCTCGGGCCGAGCCTCGAGGCGGTCCGGATCGCCCTCGCCATGGCCTCGAGCCGGGACCGCGCCGGCGCGCTCGCGCCCGCGACGTCGCCGTAACGGGTCGGCGCCGCTCTCCGGCCGTTCCGAACGGTCCCGGATAGACGGGCCGTTCGATGTGCCGTCCACCGCCTCCGAGCCGGGGGTCTGATAGCGGTCCCGGTTCGCCACCCGCACCGAGGGTCGCCCCGAGGCCCACGAGCAGAGCCGCCGGAAGCGAGCCTTGGGGGTACTCCTCCTTCGCGGCTTCTTCTCCACGCATTCGTCCGGTTCGTCGGGGATAGTGTAGCGGGAAAGCCGCGGGCCCGAGTCCCGGCGCGCGGCCGGGCTCCCGCGAACGCCGGAATGCGCGGGCGAGCCGAAGAAGGGGTCGAAGGTCCGCTTCGGAGTTCCGACGAGGCTCGACCCGGCCGATCCTCCGAGCGCGATCGGGAGCGACCGGTTCGTTCGAACGGCGAAACGGAGCGTCGTCGGGCAGGCGGCGGGTGACGGACCTGCCGCCGCCGGATTTCTCGCCTTCTTGTCTCCGGGTTCCTCGCGGACGGAGGAGGTGGCGCAGCAGCGAGAGGCGCGTCGCCGGAGTCCGGCCGATGCCGAAAGGGCTCGAAGAGCCGAACGAACGAAGGCGCCGGATTCCGCGACCGACGCGCGGCCGTTCTCGGCGGGTTCCGCCCAGGGTCGGCGGCCGGCCTCGAACGCGAGCCGGTCCACGCGGATCAACGGGTCGATCGACGCCACCGCCGTCGCGCAGTCGAGACCGGCGAACTCGGGATGGCCGCGACCCGCGAGCCGGTACCCCACCCGAATCTCGAGGCGGTGCGGATCGCGCTCGCCGAGGCCGCATCGGTGGGCCCTTCCGGATCACCGGGCGACAGCGGCGCTCGGCCTCGCGAGACCGCGGCCCGAGCGGGCCGGCCACGGTGCCGGGCGTCCCGCATCCCCGCCGGGCCCCTCGGTCGGGGGTCGCGGCGCATGGCGTGGCCGAATCGGCGCGGCGTTCCGCGGCGGGTCTCGGCGGGCGGGTGGGCCGGACTTGCCGCGCGCGCGGGTACGGCTATGCTGAACCGTCCGGCTCCGGCCGCAATCCGGTCCAGGAGGCGCCGGGGCGAAACGACGATCGGGGAGGACGCGGATGGGGCGTCGGGCATGGCTCGTGGCGTCGGCCTTCGCGCTTCTGGCGCAGGCGGCCCTTGCGGATACGACCGAGCAGCGCTGGCAGCGTCGGGTGGTGCTCGAGAAACGCGGTGCGCACTGCGCCCAGGACCCGAACTGCTTCAACCGGTACCATCCGGCGATCCCGGCGGTGGCGCGGGCTCGGCCCGGCGACCACATCGTGTTCCACACCCGCGATGCGCTCGATTCCGATCTGCGGCTCGATTCGACCAAGGACGATCTGGCGGCGGCCGACCTCAACCTCGTCCACCCGATGACCGGGCCGGTCCACATCGAAGGGGCGGAGCGCGGCGACGCGCTCGCGGTCACCTTCGTCGACATCGAGCCCGACCAATACGGCTACACGCTGATCGTGCCGGGCTTCGGCTTTCTGCGCGATCTCTTCGGCGAGCCCTATATCGTCAATTGGAAGCTGAACCGGGCCTTCGCGGTTTCCGACCAGATGCCCGGCGTGCGGATCCCCTACGAGGCCTTCACCGGATCGATCGGCACGCTGCCGGGGGTATCCGAGGTCGAGGCCTGGCTCGCCCGCGAGGCCTCGCTCGGTGCCGCCGGCGGCATAGCCCTGCCTCCGCAACCGATCGGCGCCCTGCCGAGTGCGGTCTGCGGGCCGAACGGCAGCCACAAGCATCAGTGCCTGCGGACCATCCCGCCGCGCGAAAACGGCGGCAACATGGACGTGCAGCAGATGCAGGTCGGCACGACGCTCCTGCTGCCCTGCTTCGTCGACGGCTGCGGCCTGTTCGTGGGTGACGTGCACTATGCCCAGGGCGACGGCGAGGTCTCCGGCACGGCGATCGAGATGGGGGCGGTGGTAACCGTGGTGACCCGCATCGAGAAGGGCCTCGGCGCCGTGATCAAGGGACCGCAGGTCCGAGGTGGGCCACAGATCCGCAACATCGAACCGACCCGCTTCCACCAGACGATCGGTTTGCCCCTCAAGGACAAGGGCGGCGTGCCGGTGTACCACCGCTACCTGAACGGCCAGAAGATCGGCGATCTCGAGAACCTGTCCGAGGATCTGACGCTGGCCGCACGCGACGCGCTCGTCAAGATGATCGACCACATCGTGCGGACCCGCGGGCTCAGCCGCGAGCAGGCCTACGTGTTGGCCTCGGTGGCGGTCGACCTGCGGGTCGGCCAGGTGGTCGACGTGCCGAACTTCATCGTCACCGCGGTGCTGAACGAGGACGTCTTCGAGCGATGAGGGCGACGCGGCGGCGGGCGGCGTGGGGACTGCTCGCGGCCATCGCCACGGTTCCGCTCGCCGGTCACACCCCTTACCGCCAATGGGTGGTCTACCGTGAGCGCCACCTGCTGATCGGCTGCAGGCGCGACGACCCGGAGGGCTACGCGCTCGCCAAGGCGCTGGAATTCGAGCTCTGGTCGCACCTTCCCGACTCGAGCGCCCGGGTGGCGCGGGCGCCTCACGCCGAGCGGCTCGCGAGCCTGCTCGCCACCGCGCAGCTCGAGGTGGCGCTCCTCGATACCGCGACCGCGCTCGCGATGCGCAGCGGGGAGGGGCCGTTCGCCGCGTACGGCGCGCTCGATCTCGTCGTCCTGGCCCGGCTCGAGGATCGGCTCCTGCTCGCGCGCGCCGACTTTCCCGCCCGCCACGCCTGGCTCGTGGCGGAAGCGCTGGCCGAATCGCCACTCGTCCTCGCTCCGGCCGAGGCGCCGTTCGCTTGGCATCCGGGCGCGTTGGCCTTCCATGCGGGCTCGCCCGAGCCTCCGGGGCCTTGAGCAGCGGCCGCCGCCGGATCGGCGCGGGGCGGGCGAGGCGCGGCTTGCCGGTCCGGACGGCGGCCGGCATGTTGGGACGGGCAGCGGGGGGCGGGCATGAAGGGGCGCGAACGGGCCGTTCGAGTGCAGTTCGGGGCGACACGCCGGCGGGCTCTGGCGCTCGGGGCGACGATGGTGGCGGGCGGGCTCGCGGGCCGGTCGTCGGCGGCGGTGCGGCGGGCGACGGTCTGGCTCGTCGGCGAGCGCGATCCGCGCGCTGCGCTCGAGCGGGTCTTCGCCCGGCTGCCGGCCGATCTCGCGGCCGGACGTCGGGTGGCGCTCAAGGCGAACTTCAACAGCGCCGACCCGTTCCCGGCGACCACCGCACCGGACACGCTCGAGGCCCTCGTCGAACGGCTCGCGGCGATGCGGCCGAGCCGGCTCACCCTGGCCGAACGTTCGGGGATGGGGGATACCCGCGCGGTGCTGGAGTGGGCCGGTGTGCCCCGGCTCGCCGCCCGGCACGGGCTCGAGGTCGAGCTGCTCGCCGGGCGCGACCGCGGCGGATGGGTCCCGGTCCGCCGACCCGAGCTGCACTGGCAGCGCGGTTTCCTTCTCGCGCGGGCCTTCGCCGAGGCCGAGCTCACGATCCAGACCTGCTGCCTCAAGACCCACCGTTTCGGTGGACATTTCACGATGGCGCTCAAGAACGCGGTCGGCGCGGTCGCCAAGATCGACCCCGACGACGGCTACGACTACATGCGCGAGTTGCACGCCTCGCCGCATCAACGCGCTATGATCGCGGAGATCTCCACCGCCTTTCGCCACGATCTGGTGATCATGGACGCACGGCAGGGCTTCCGCTCCGGTGGACCGGAATCGGGCACACTCGTCGAGCCGGGCCTCTTCCTCGCCGCCACCGATCCGGTCGCGATCGACGCCGTGGGCGTGGCGCTCCTGCGGCGCTACGGCACCACACCCGAGGTCGCGCGAGGCCCGATCTTCGCGCAGGACCAGCTCGCCCGGGCCGCCGAGCTCGGCATCGGCGTGGCCTCGGCCTCGGCGATCGAGCTCGTCGGGCTGGACGAGGCCGGCCACCGCGCGGCCGAGGCGCTGCGGCCGCTGCTCGTCTGAGCGGCCGGAGGCTCGGCGCTCGCGGGCGACGATCCGGAGGATGTCGAGGGCGTCGCCGCCGGCCCGCTCGGCGGGGCTCCCGCGGGTGGCCTCGGCCGGCCTCGGCGGGGCCGAGGGTCGCCACAGGACGCGGCGAACAGGGCGATCGGTCCCTTCTCGAGGGCGCGGGCGGCGGGGCCCGCCGGCCGGTCTCCCTCCGCACGACCCACCCCTGCTCGTGAGCAGGATCGGGCAGGTCACGGCGAGGAGGACGACGACGAACGCCCGCACCCGGAAGCCCGGCCGGCACCCGGTGCCGAGGCGCTCGCTGCGTGCCGTGGTCGGGCCGATTTCTCGTCCTCACCCGGCCGCGAGGATCGGCACGAACCGGTGACCGTTGGGTGGCGGTCCCGACAGGGCTGCCCCACTGCGGTCCCGATGGACGCTCGGGCCCCCGCTTGCTAGCGGCTCGGCCGAGGTGCCGCGGCCCGGGTCGCGGGCGGCGGCCGGAGCCGGGGGAGGGGGAGCGATGCGGCTGTTCGATCTGTCGGGCAAGGTGGCGATCGTCACGGGCGGCAACGGCGGGATCGGGCTCGGCATGGCCAGGGGGCTGGCCGAGGCCGGTGCCGCGGTGGCCGTGGCCGGTCGCGACGCCGCCAAGAACGCCGAGGCGGTGGCCGAGCTCGCCCGGCTCGGCGCGCGGGCGATCGCGGTCGCGGTCGACGTGACGAGCGAGGACTCGTGCAAGGCGATGGTCGCCCGCACGGTGCAGGAGCTCGGCCGCTGCGACATCCTGATCAACAATGCCGGCACCAACATCAGGAAGCGTCCCGAGGAATACACGCTCGCCGAATGGCGCTTCATCCTCGAGACCAACCTCACCTCGGCCTTCGTCTGCTCGCTCGCCGTCTATCCCGAGATGAAGAAGGCGGGTGGTGGGAAGATCGTCAACATCGGCTCGATGATGTCGATCTTCGGCGCCTCCTTCACGACACCCTACGCCGCGAGCAAGGGCGGCATCGTGCAGATGACCAAGGCCATGGCCTGCGCCTGGGCCCAGGACAACATCCAGGTCAACGCCGTCCTGCCGGGTTGGATCGACACTGCCTTGACCCGGCAGGCGCGCGCCCAGATCCCCGGCCTGCACGAGAAGGTCGTGGCGCGCACCCCGGCCGGACGCTGGGGTGTGCCCGACGACTTCGCCGGCATCGCCGTGTTCCTCTGCTCGCCGGCCTCGGATTTCTTGACCGGGACGGCGATCCCGGTCGACGGCGGCTATTCGGTCCAGGGCGCCGCCTGAGCCGGCGGCGGCCGATCGTCGCGATGCGCCGGCCGGATCCTCGGCGGCCGTCGAGAGCCGCTGCGAGGCCACGAACCCGGGGGCGCCCGCGCATCCCCCTCCCGCTCCGTGGGTAGGCGGCCCGTGTCGCGAGGATCGCAGGCCCCCGGACGTCGATGCTCGGGGGTCGCCACCGACGGCCGATCCGCCCACGGTTCGCGGATCCCCGCCGAGCCGCCCCGGCGCAGCGGGCGAGGCACGGACCCGGCTCGGCGGGCCCGAAATGCGACGCCCGCCGCCCGTCGAGTTCCCCGAAAGCAGCGAGAGGACACGCGCCGCGGCGGACGTCGTGACGGCGAATCGGGCTCGGCGACGGCGCGATCGGCCCTTGTGCCGGGCTCGGATCGGGGCCATATGGTGCGTCGTGGTGGAACGAGCCCTGCGCGTCGGCCGTCGAAGCGACCTCCCTCGCCAGAGCTTCCCATCCCGCGGTCGGCAAGGGTGCCGGCCGCGCACCTGAGCGAGTGAGTTACGAGTTTGCAGACGGGTACGGTCAAGTGGTTCAATGCGACGAAGGGCTACGGCTTCCTGCAGCCCGAGAAGGGCGGTCCTGACGCCTTCGTGCACATCAGCGCCGTGGAGCGCGCCGGCCTCGACGGCCTGCGCGAGGGTCAGCGGGTCCAGTACGAGCTGGTTCGCGGCCGCAACGGCAAGAGCTCGGCGGAGAACCTCAAGCTGATCGGCTGATCCACCGGATCGACGATCGAGCGAGCGCCCTCGGGAGCGATCCCGGGGGCGCTTCGTTTTTTCGGGGCTCGCCGGCGGCCGCCGGCTCGGCCGACAATCGGGTCCCTGGCCGGCTCGGGAGGCGATTCTGCGGCGCGGCGGGTCACGCTTCGGCCTCGAACCGCACGATCGAGATCGGAAATCTCGTGGAGCCGGTCGGCATCCGCCGGGTCACGATCGACGGCCGGGCGGAGGAGGGGGCGATGCTCGGCCCGCGCGAGCGGCTCACCCTGCATCGCTGTTCGGACCGGCCCGGCGGCTCGTGCCCTCGGGCGGCCCGGGCGAGGCCGACGTCTTCGGCGCCCGGCGACACGCGCCCTCGTTCGGCCTCGACGTACCGTAACCGGTGCCGCCGGGAGCACCCCGCGCTGTCGTCGCCCGAGCCGTTGGTGCCGCAGGAGGGACTCGAACCCCCGACCCGCGCATTACGAATGCGCTGCTCTACCAGCTGAGCTACTGCGGCGGCCGCGGCGACTATAGCGGGGGGTCGGCACGGCGCAAGGCGGCCCCGCTTCGCCGGCGGCACGGATGGCCCGTCTGCACCGGACCGGCTGGCCGAGACCCCGGGCGTCGGGCTAAGCCTTCCCGGTTCGCCGGCCCGAGCGGGGCCGGGCGCGGGAGGTCTCCATGCTCGAGGCGCGTGCGAATTGGACGCTCGAGGAGATGGACAAGGCGAGCCTGCTCCATCCCAACACCTCGATCGCCCAGCATCTCCTCAAGGGCCCGACCATCGTCGGCCGGGGCTCCGGCGTGCGGATCCGGGACCATCGAGGCAGGGACTACATCGACTGCGGTGCCGGCCTGTGGTGCGTCAACATCGGCTACGGCCGCAGCGAGATCGCCGAGGCGGCGCGCGCCGCGATCGAGAAGCTCTCTTACTATCACCTGTTCGGCTCGGCTTCGAACGAGCCCATGATCCGGCTCGCCGACCGGGTGCTGACCCTCTTCCGCGAGAAGGCCGGCGTGCGCGGCCTCTCCAAGGTCTTCTTCGGCACCTCGGGCTCCGACGCCAACGACACGAACTTCAAGCTGGTCCGCTACTACAACAACCTGCGCGGCAAGCCCGAAAAGAAGAAGATCCTGGCGCGCCGGGGCGGCTATCACGGGCTCACCGTGGCCTCGGGCAGCCTCACCGGCATCCCCGTCTACCACGAGGCCTTCGACCTGCCCCTGCCGGGGGTGATCCACCTCTCCTGCCCGCACGCCTACCGCTTCGCCCGGCCGGGCGAGAGCGAGCAGGCCTTCTGCGATCGGCTCGTGGCCGAACTCGAGACGGTGATCGAGCGGGAAGGGCCGGAGACCGTCGCCGCCTTCATCGGCGAACCGATCATGGGCACGGGCGGGGTGTTGATGCCACCCGCCGACTACTGGCCGCGGGTGCAGGAGATCTGCCGCAAGAACGACATGCTCCTGATCGTCGACGAGGTGATCACGGGCTTCGGCCGCACCGGCCAGTGGTTCGCCTCCGGCCTCTACGGTCTCGAGCCCGACATCGTCACCTTGGCCAAAGGCATCACCTCGGCCTACTTCCCGGTCTCCGCTTCGGTGATCTCGGAGCGGATCTTCGAGGTCCTCGAGAAGGCCTCGCCCGAACGGGGGCCGGTGATGCACGGCTTCACCTATTCCGGCCACCCCGTGGGCGGTGCCATCGGCCTCGTCAATCTCGACATCATGGAACGCGAAGGCATGGTCGAGAACGGTGCCCGGGTCGGGCCTTTCTTCAAGCGCCGACTCGAGGAGCGGATCGGCGATCACCCCTTCGTGGGCGAGATCCGCGGGGTGGGCATGCTGAACGCCGTCGAGTTCGTCGCCGACAAGGCGACCCGGCGGCCCTTCCGGCCGGAGCAGGGGGCGCATCGGGTCGTGGGGGCCAAGGCGATCGAGGCGGGGGTGATGGTACGGCCGCTGCCCTTCATCGAGGTGATCCCCTTCTCGCCACCCTTGTGCATGCGCGAGGAGGAGGCGGAGGAGGCGGTCGACCGCTTCGCACGCGCGCTCGATGCGGCCACCGACGAGCTCGCCCGGCTCGCGCGTGCTTGAGTGGGCCCGCGGAAGCCGGGACCGAGCGACGCATCCGCCGGCATCGATTGCCTGCTGCTGGATCTCGACGGCACGCTCCTCGATCTCGCCGAGCGACCCGACACGGTGCGGGTGCCGGAGAACCTGCCGGCGGTGCTGGAGGCGGTACGCGACCGGCTCGACGGTGCGCTCGCGTTGGTCTCCGGCCGGCCGATCGCCACGCTCGATCGCCTGCTCGCCCCGCTGCGCACCGCCGCGGCCGGGGTGCACGGGGCCGAGCTGCGCACCGCCCCGCACGGCCCGATCCTGCGCCGGGCGCCGCCGGCCGCCCTCGAGGTCGCGCGCCGCCTGCTCGCTCGCGGCTCCTTGCCTTCCGGGGTGCTGATCGAGGACAAGGGAACGGCGCTCGCGGTGCACTGGCGGGCAGCGGGCGGCGAGCCTCGAGCGCTCGTCGAACGGCTCCTGGCGATGGTGCGGGAGAGCGGCGGGGCGCTCGAAGCCGTAGCGGGCAAGGCGGTCCTCGAACTGCGAGGCGCCGGGTTCGACAAAGGCACCGCGGTCGCCGCCCTGCTCCGCCTGCCGCCCTTCTCCGGCCGCCGACCGATCGTGGTCGGTGACGATCGGACCGATCTCGACGCGTTCCGAGCGGCCGAAGCGGCCGGCGGGGTGGCACTCGCGGTCGGCCCGACACCGCCGGGCGGGCGGCGGTCGGCGTTCGCCGGACCCGCAGCCGTTCGCGCCTGGCTCGAACGCGCGGCTTCGGGCCGGGCGCTCCTGCCGGTCGGCGAGGAGGAGAGGTGAACGGGCTCGATCTCGGCGTGATCGGCAACTGCATCGTCGCCGCTCTGATCGACGCGCAGGCGAGGATCGTCTGGCACTGCCAACCGCGCATCGACGGTGATCCCGTCTTCTGCGGGCTGCTCGAACCCGTGGCCGGTGCGAACGAGGGGCGGTTCGCGGTCGAGCTCGACGGGGACGTGCGGAGCGAGCGCGACTATATCGGCAACAGCGCGGTTCTGTGCACGACGCTGCGCGACGGCAACGACCGTGGGGTGCGGATCACCGATTTCGCGCCGCGTTTCCGCCGGCACGATCGGATCTTCCGCCCGCCGCTCCTGATCCGGCGGTTGGAACCGGTGGGCGGCGTACCGCTCGTGCGGCTGCGCATCCGTCCCCTCTTCGATCACGGTGCGGTGGTGCCCCAGCGCATCCCGGGCTCCAACCATCTGCGCTTCGTCGCACCGGCGGGGGCGCTCCGGGTCACGACGGATCTGCCGATCGCCGCCCTCGAACGGGAGGCGCCCTTCGCGCTCGCCCGGCCGGCCTGGCTCGTCTTCGGCCCGGACGAGAGCTTCGCCGCTCCGCTCGAGCGGACCTGCCGCGATTTCCTCGAGCGCACCCTCGACTATTGGAGCGAGTGGACCCGCTATCTCTCGGTGCCGTTCGAATGGCAGGAGGCGGTGATCCGCGCGGCGATCACCTTGAAGCTGTGCAGCTTCGAGGAGACGGGCGCGATCGTCGCGGCGCTCACGACCTCGATCCCGGAGGCGCCGGGCACGGCCCGCACCTGGGATTATCGTTATTGCTGGCTCAGGGACGCCTTCTTCGTGGTCCAGGCGCTCAATCGGCTGGGTGCGACCCGGACCATGGAGGAGTTCCTCGACTGGATCGCCACGGTGGTGGCGCTCGAGCCCGGGGCCGAGCTCCGCCCGGTCTATGCGATCCTGCCTTCCGAGCCGTTGCCCGAGCGGATCGTCCCGACCCTGCGCGGCTTCGCCGGCCAGGGACCGGTGCGGATCGGCAACCAGGCGGCCGAGCAGCGGCAGAACGATTCTTACGGCAGCGTGGTCCTCGCCGCGGCGCAGATGTTCTACGATCACCGCCTGCCGCGCCGTGGCGACGCGTTGCTGTTCCGCGTCCTCGAGGGGCTCGGCGAGACCGCGGCCAGGGTCGCGCTCGAGCCGGATGCGGGACTGTGGGAATATCGCGGCCGGCGCGCGGTCCACACTCATTCGGCCGCGATGTGCTGGGCGGCCTGCCACCGTCTCGGCAAGATCGCCCAGCGCCTGGGGCTCGCCGACCGCGCCGACCACTGGCGCGCCGAGGCCGAGCGGATCCGGAAAGCTGTCCTGGCCGAGGCCTGGCGGCCGGATCTCGGCAGTTTCGTTGCGACCTTCGGCGGCGAAGGCCTCGACGCCAGCCTCCTCCTCCTGCACGAGATCGGCTTCCTCGCGACCGACGATCCGCGCTTCTCCGGGACGGTCGAGGCGATCGGCCGACGGCTGCGCCGGGGCGACCATCTCCTGCGCTACGACTCCGAAGACGATTTCGGCCCGCCCGAGACCTCGTTCAACGTCTGTACCTTCTGGTACATCGACGCGCTCGCCGCGATCGGCCGTCGCGAGGAAGCCCGCGCTCTGTTCGAGGGGATGATCGCGGCCCGCACCTCGCTGGGCTTGCTCTCCGAAGACATCGACACGCGCACCGGTCTACCTTGGGGCAATTTCCCGCAGACCTATTCGATGGTGGGACTGATCACCAGCGCCATGCGTCTATCGAAGAGTTGGGAGGAGGCCTTTTGGCGCGGCTCGTGATCGTCTCGAACCGGGTCGGCAGCCCGGGCAGGGAGGCTCGCACCGCGGGGGGACTCGTCGTCGCCCTCCAGGACGCACTGCGCCGGCGCGGCGGGATCTGGGTCGGCTGGAGCGGCGATGTCGTGGACGGCGAGCCGGGGCCGCCTCGATCGGTGCGCCGCGGCCGGATCGGCTGGGTCACCCTCGATCTCGAGCGGGAGGCCTACCGAGCGTTCTACGAGGGCTTCGCCAACGGCACGCTCTGGCCGCTCTGCCACTACCGGCTCGGGCTGATCGGTTTCCGCCGGGCCGAGCTCGAGGGCTATCGGGCGGTCAACGAGACCTTCGCTCGGGCGATCGCGGAGCTCCTGCGGCCCGACGATCTGGTCTGGGTCCACGACTATCACTTCCTGTCGCTCGCAGCGGCGCTCCGCCGGCTCGGGGCGGCCAACCGCATCGGCCTGTTCCTGCACGTTCCGTTTCCGGCACCCGAGGTCCTGCGGGCGCTGCCCGATCACCAACGGCTGCTCCGCGAGACGGCGGCCTACGACCTCGTGGGCTTCCAAACGCGCGGCGACAGCCGGGCCTTCGCCGAGGGCCTCGAGCGGCTCGCCGGGGCCGAGCCCGCGGGGCGGGGACGGCTTCGGCTCGGCGAGCGGACCGTCGCGGCGGACGCTTTTCCCGTCGGCATCGACACCGAAGGGTTCGCCCGGCTCGCCGTCGCCGCCGCCACGGCCCCCGAGACGGTCAGGCTGGCCGAGAGCCTCGCCGGTCGGACCCTGATCCTCGGCGTCGACCGGCTGGACTACTCCAAGGGCCTGCCCGGTCGCTTCGCCGCGGTGGCCGAGCTCCTGGAGCGCCAGCCACAGCGGCGGCGCACGGTCACGTTCCTGCAGATCGCCCCGATCTCGCGTGGCGAGCTGCGCCAATACCGGGCATTGCGCGGCGAGCTCGACCAGCTCGCCGGGCGGATCAACGCCCGCTTCGCCGAGGTCGACTGGACGCCGATCCGCTGGGTCAATCGTACCGTGCCGCGACCCGTGCTGGCGGGCTATCTGCGGCTCGCCCGGGTGGGGCTGGTCACGCCCCTGCGCGACGGCATGAACCTCGTGGCCAAGGAGTACGTGGCGGCCCAGGACCCCGAGCGGCCGGGCGTGCTCGTCCTGTCCCGATTGGCCGGTGCCGCCGACGAGCTCGAGAGCGCGCTCCTGGTCGATCCGCTCGACACCGAAGGGGTGGCGGAAGCTCTCGAGCGGGCGCTCGCCATGCCGCTCGCCGAGCGCCGCGAGCGTTGGGCGGCGGCGATGGCGGTGCTGCGCGAGAACACCGCCGCCCGCTGGCGCGAGCGGTTCCTCGAAGCGCTCGAGGCGACCGGGAGCTGAGGGCGGCCCTCCGAGCCGGTCGCGCTCACTCGTTGCGCAGGCGCCACTTGGTGGCGAGCTCGTCGAAGAAGCCGCGCGCCCGCTTCAGCCGGATCCAGTGGTTGACGTAGTTGATCCAGACCTGGTCGTCCTGCGGCAGGAGCATGGCGATCGGGGTGCGGGCGCGCGGTGCGCCGACCGGCACGACCATCATCTCCGGATAGCGCTCGACCAGGGTCGCCGCCTCGACGTTCGAGGTGATGTGCGCATCGGCCCTGCCGGCGAGCACCTCCTGGAAGTCGCGCGCCGGCGATTCCACGATCTTGTGCCTCGCGTTCGGGAAGAACTGCTTGACCTGCTGCTCCTGCACCGTGCCGAGCGTGGCGGCGACCGTGACGTCCGGCCGGTCGAGATCGCCCCAGTCTTTGAACCGGCCGGCGTTTTTCTTGAGGGTCAAGGGTACGGTCGCGAGCTCGAAATAGGGGTCGGAGAAGCCCGCCACCTTGGCCCGGGCCGGGCTCAGCGAGGCCGAGCCCGTGATGTCGTATTTGTCCGCTTGGATGCCCTGGACGATCGTCTTCCAGTCGGTCGCCACGAATTCGATCCGCACACCCAGGTCGGCCGCCAGCTCCGAGAGCATGTCGATGTCGTAGCCCTTGTAGCTGTTGCTGGCCGGATCGCGGATCGTCATCGGGTTCCAGTCCCCGGTCGTCCCGGCCCGGAGCACCCCCGAATCGAGGATCCGTTTGAGCCGGGACTCGGCCGCCGCGGCCGAAACCGCCGCGAGCAGGAGCCCGGCCGTGGCCAGGATCAGGCACCTCCGTCGCATCCTCCCTCCTCCCTCCGCCATCGTCCGGCACGCCGGGCGGCCCCGGGTCTCCCCCGACGGCACCATCCATGGCATGCGGCCCCGGCGGCTGACAAGGACGGCAGGGCATGAGGGGATGCGGAACGCGGCGAGGGCGATGGCGGCCGGTGTGCGCGCTTTCCGCCTGTCTCGCGCTCGGGGGCTGCGGGTCTTCGTTCGGCTGGTACGTGGTGGCACCCACGACCGCCCAGGGCCGCGCCAATCTCCTGTTCCTGTTGGACGGGATGGTCTGGACGGTGGCGCTCTCGGCCGCCGCGATCTCGATCTCGATCACCCTCGGCCTGCTCGTGGCGCTGCCCGGACTTTCCGAGCGACCGCGCCTTCGCGCCCTCAACCGGGTTTTCGTCGAGCTCGTGCGGGCCGTGCCCGTCCTGGTCATGATCCTCTGGGTCTACTACGGCCTGCCGATCGTGACCGGCCTCTCGGTCGATGTGTTCGCCGCCGGGGTGATCGCGCTCGCCCTCTCCGATTCGGCCTTCGAGGCCGAGATCTTCCGGGCCGGGATCCAGTCGATCGAGCGCGGTCAGCACGAGGCGGCCGAAGCCCTGGGCCTCGCCGGCTGGCGCAAATACCGGCTCGTGATCCTGCCCCAGGCGCTGCGTCGGATTCTCCCCGCCCTCGGCAACCAGTTCGTGTACATGCTCAAGATGAGCTCGCTCGTCTCGGTGATCGGCATGCAGGAGCTCACTCGACGAGCCAACGAGCTCGTGGTGGCCGAGTATCGCCCGCTCGAGATCTACACCGTGCTCGTGCTCGAGTATCTCGTCCTGATCCTGCTCGTATCGGCCGCCGTCCGCCGTCTCGAGCGGCGCCTCGCCCTGCCGGGCCGAGGTCGGCCCTGACCCCGCGCCCTCAGCGGCCGCTGCCGGCCGAAGGCGAGCCCGAGGTCGTGGCGGCGAGGCCCGGGCGCAGCCGCGGCAGGATCAACGCCGCGACCAGCACGAGCCCCGGGATCGCCAAGAGGTTCATGGTCTGCCAGCCGAGGGTGCTCTGCACGAAGCCCGCGAGCGAGGCCGAGGCGGCCACGCTCGTGAAGACCAGAAGATCGTTGAGGCCCTGGACCCGGGCCTTCTCGGCGGGCCCGTGACAGGTGGTCAGAAGCGTGGTGCCGCCCACGAACATGAAGTTCCAGCCCACACCCAGGAGGAAGAGCGCGATCGCGAAATTGGCGACCTCGAGGCCGGCCACGGCGATCGCCACACAGAGGAGGTTGAGCACCACACCCCCCAGGATCACGCGCTCGACCCCGAAGCGGGTGATCAGCCTGCCGGTCAGGAAGCTCGGCAGGAACATGCCGAGCACGTGCCATTGGATGACCCGCTTGGTGTCGCCGAAGCCGAACCCGCAGGCGAGCATCGCGAGCGGTGTGGCGGTCATGAGCAGGTTCATCGTGACATAGCCCACGAGGGCTGCCGCGAAGGCGGCGATCGCCACGGGCTGGCGAGCGACGACCCGGAGCGGCCGGGCGTCCTTTCCCTCGGCCCCGTCCGAGGCCGGGGGCCGCGGCAGGTCCAGGAGGAGAAGGGCCAAAAGCCCCGAGCCGGCCAGCGCGGCGATCGCCAGATAGCTGCCGACGAAGAGGACCGGGGCGGTGAGCTCGCGGGTCCGGTCGGCGAGCTCGGGCCCGAGCACGGCCGCCACCACGCCACCGGCCATCACCCAGGCGATGGCGCGGCCGCGGGCCGCCGTCCGGTCGGGGAAGCCCGCCGCGTCGGCCGCATCGGCGGCGGTGAAGCGCAGATACTGGGCGAAGGCCGAGAAGGAGCCGTAGAACACACCGGCGAGGCAGAAGAGCGAGAAGCTCGCCTCGCGGATGGCGAACGCCCCCAGAAGACCGGCGAGCACGCCGAGCACCATGCCGAGCACGAGACCCGGCCGCCGGCCGACCCGCTGCATCAGCAGCGAGGCCGGCATGGTGGCGCTCATCGTGCCGAGGAACTGGACCCCGAGCGGCACCGTGGCGAGCCAGGGCGCGGGCGCGTATTGCAGGCCCACGAAAGGCGCCGTGCTGATGACGATCGTGTTGGCCATGAAGAAGACGGCCTGGGCGAAGGCCAGCACGCCCAGGTTCTTGACGAAGCGGGGACGGGCCATAGCTCGGCTCTATCGGAGCCGCGGGTCGGCGGGAAGCGGACAGGATCGCACGCCCCCCACCCGCGCCGCGCGGAGGGCCCCCATGCGCCTCGCAGTCGCGCTCCTCGCCCTGTTCCTGGGGCCGCTCGCCACCACGGCGCTCGCCGGCGGCTGCTTTCCGGTCGCCGAGTCGCCGCGCCGGATCCTGCCGGTCGCCGTGCGGCTCGCGGCCCTGCCGGAGGGAGCGACGGTCAAGATCACCTTCCTCGGCCATTCGACCTTCCTGATCGAAACACCCGAGGGCGTGAGCGCCGTCACCGACCACAACGACTACATCCGGCCGCCCTACGTGCCGCGCGTGGTGACCATGAACAACGCCCACGACACGCACTACACGAACCGCCCGGATCCCCGGATCGAGCACGTGCTCAGGGGCTGGAACCCGGCCGGTGGCTGGGCCGAGCACGACCTGGTCGTGGAGGATCTGCGCATCCGCAACATCCCGACGGCGGTGCACGGCCGCTTCGGCGACCAGGCGCTCTCCAATTCGATCTTCGTCTTCGAGGTGGGCGATCTCTGCATCGCCCACCTCGGGCATCTGCACCACCGGCTCACCGAGGAGCAGCTCGGCGAGCTCGGCCAGATCGACGTGCTCATGGTGCCGATCGACGGCGCCTACACGATCGCCCAGGAGGAGATGCTCGAGGTGATCGAGCAGATCGGCCCGCAACTCGTCCTGCCGATGCACTATTTCGGGCCCTCGACCCTCGGCCGTTTCCTCCGCCTGGCCGAGACGGCCGGCTGGCGCGTCGAGCGGCCCTCGAGCCCGGAGCTCCTGCTCGCCCGGACCACCCTACCGGCCCGCACGGTGCTCGTCCTCCCGGGCGGCTGAGCCCGCCTCACGGTCGACCCGCGGGAGGCTCGGCCGGCGGTCGAGCCCCGGCGCCCGTGCAAGGGGGCGACCGGCCCGTGCGCTTGCCGGCCGGGATCGCCGCGCGGATGATCCGCGGCCGCCGAGGGACGGTCGCGGGGAGGTCGGTGTGGCCGAGGCGGAGCGGTTCGACGTCGTCGTGGTGGGGGCGGGATCGGCGGGCTGTGCGGTCGCCGCCCGGCTCTCGGAGGACCCGGGCACGCGCGTGCTCCTGCTCGAGGCCGGGCCCGAGGACCGCAACCCCTGGATTCACCTGCCGATCGGCTACTATCGGACGATTTTCAACGAGAGCACGGCGCGCACCTACCGGACCGAGCCCGAGGAGGCCGTGGCCGGCCGGTCGATCCTCTGGCCGCGGGGCCGTGTTCTGGGCGGCTGTTCCTCGATCAACGGGCTCGCCTGGGTCCGCGGCCAGGCCGAGGACTACGACCATTGGCGCCAGCGCGGCTGCGAGGGCTGGTCGTTCGCCGACGTGCTGCCGGTCTTCAAGCGGCTCGAGGCCTATGCAGAGGGTGACCCCGAATGGCGCGGTCGCGAAGGGCCGCTCTCCGTCTCGGGGCCCCGTCACCGGATGGAGCTGCTCGACGCCTTCGTCGCCGCCGCCAACCAGGCCGGCATCCCGACCAACCCCGACTACAACGGCCCGCGCCAGGACGGCGTCGGCTATTTCCAACTCTCGATCAGAAACGGCTTTCGCTGCAGCGCCGCGGTCGCCTATCTGCGGCCGGCCCGCAGGCGCCCCAACCTCGTGATCCGCACCGAAGCGCTCGCCTGCCGGCTCCTCTTCGAGGGTCGGCGGGTCGTGGGCCTCGTCTATCGCCGCGGCGGGCAGGAGCACCGGGTTCTCGCGAGCGAGGTCGTGCTCTGCGCCGGCGCCATCGCCTCGCCGCAGCTCCTGATGCTCTCCGGCATCGGCCCGGCCGAGCATCTCGCCGCGCACGGCATCGCGGTCCGCCACCACCTGCCCGGCGTGGGGCGGAACCTCCAGGACCACTACCAGTGCAGGATCGTCTATCGCTGCACTCGGCCGATCACTTTGAACGAGGTGAGCCACAGTCTCTGGCGCAAGGCCATGGCCGGGCTCGAATGGGCGGTCCGGCGGACGGGACCGCTCACGGTCGGAGCCGGGGTCGTGGCCCTCTTCTGGCGCACGAGGGACGAGCTCGCGACCCCCGACATCGAATTCCACGTCATCCCCTTCAGCGCCGACCGGCCGGGCGAACCCCTGCACCGGTTCCCGGGCTTCACGGTCTCGACCTGCCAGCTCCGCCCCGAGAGCCGCGGCCGGCTCGAGCTCGCCTCGGCCGATCCGGCCGATGCGCCGCGGATCTTCGCCAACTATCTCGCCACCGAGACGGATCGGCGGACCATGGTCGACGGGCTCCTCCTGATCCGCCGGATCGTCGGCCAGCCGGCGATGCGCCCCTATGTCGAGGCCGAGCACCTGCCGGGTCCCGACTGCCGGACGCGGGAGGAGCTCCTCGCCTATGTGCGCGAGAAGGGAACGACGATCTTCCACCCCACCAGCACCTGCGCCATGGGGCCGGCGAGCGACCCCATGGCGGTGGTCGACCCGCGGCTGCGGGTCCACGGCATCGAAGGGCTGCGGGTGGCCGACGCCTCGATCATGCCGACCGTGGTCTCCGGCAACACCAATGCCGCCTGCATCATGATCGGCGAGCGCTGCGCCGATTTCCTGCGCGCCGAGCGCGGCCCGCGCGCTTCCGCCCGCGCGGCCTGACCTCGCGGCCGTCCCCGGGGCGCGCAGCGCCGTCCGAGCCCGATCGCACGCCGGTGGTCAGCCGGGTGTAGCGGTCGCGAGCAGGGTGCGAAGCCGCGTGTAGATCTCGGGGTTGCCGGCGACGATCGTACCCGGGGCCATCAGATCCTCGTCGCCCTCGAGCCGGCCGACACGACCCCCCGCTTCGCGCACGAGCAGGATGCCGGCGGCGATGTCCCAGGGCTTGACGCCGTATTCCCAGAAACCGTCCTGGCGACCCGCGGCCACGTAGGCGAGGTCGAGCGAGCAGGTGCCCAGTCGGCGCAGGCCCGCCACCTGGTCGGCCACGGCGTCGAGCTGGCGGGCGAAACCCTTGGCGCGCGCCGGCCAGTCCTGGACCGGCAGGCCGCAGCCGACGAGCGCCTCCTCGAGCCGCCAGCGCCGGGAGACGCGCAGCCGCCGGTCGTTGAGATAGGCCCCGGCTCCTTTCTCGGCGATGAACAGCTCCTCCTTGACCGGATCGTAGACGAGGCCGGCGGTGATCTCGCCCTGCTGTTCGAGGGCGATCGAGATCGACCAGTGCGGCAGGCCGTGGAGGAAGTTGGTGGTGCCGTCGAGCGGGTCGACGATCCAGCGGTTGAGCTTCGAGCGGCCCTCGATCGGACCGCTCTCCTCGAGCAAGAAACCCCAATCGGGCCGGGCCTTGTGCAGCGCCTCGCGGATCACCTGTTCGGCCCGCCGGTCGGCGGCGGAGACGAAGTCGCCCGGCCCCTTGATCGAGACCTGGAGCTGCTCGACCTCGCCGAAATCGCGCACGAGATGGCGGGCCGCGGCGCGCGCGGCGCGGATCATGACCTCGACATTGGCGGACCAGCGGGCCACGCGCGGCTCCGGACGGCTCGGTGGGGAGTGCCCTCAAGATAGGCGCGCTCGCGGCCCGCGGCCAGTGCCGGGTGGCCGCGGCTAGGCTCGCTCCGCAGCGAGCGCGGCACGGAAGGGCGCGAGCGCGGCCTCGGGCTCCGCCCAGATCGCAGCGGGCGGGATGAGGAAGTCGGCACCGGCGGCGAGCAGCCCGGCCGCCGCCTCCGGGCCGGGGCAGGGGACCGCGCAGGGCAGCACGAAGAGCCCGCTCCACCAGGCCACGAGCTCGGCCAGCCGCTCGACCGGCAGGCCCTCGCCGAGCAGGAGCCAGTCGGCGCCGGCCTCACCGGCCTCCATGGCGGCATGGCGCGAGCCGCCCGTCGCCACCCCGATCGGCCGCTCGAGCCCCAGGACCCGGCGGGCCGGCTCGACCGCCTCGAGCGCGCGCAGAAGGAGCCCGTCGGCGGCCGCCTCGATCACCGCCGCCGGATCCCCCTCGAGGAAGAGGGCGACCCCGGCGTCCCGGCAGCGGGTCCGGCACTCGGCCAGGAGTTCCGCCCGCAGCGGAGCCGGGCCGGCCGCGGGATCCAGGAGCACGGCCGCCACCCGGCGATCCGCGAGCGCACGCGCGAGGACCGCCGGAAAACCGCCTTCGAGCCGCTCGGGGGCCGGCAGGACGAGCGCCGGCTCGGCCTCGCCCGGCTCGAGCCAGGGGCCGGGCGGTGCCTCGCCGCTCGGGCCCCCGCGGGCAGCCGGCCGGGTCCGGCTCACGCCTTGCCCTGATAGATCCGGACGACCTGGTCGAGCAGGGCGAGCGCGTCCTCCTTGGTGCGCTGGAAGCTGTTGCGGCCGATGATCGAGCCGTGGCCGCCGCCGTCGCGGATCTGGCGGATCTCGGCGAGCACGCCCTCGGTGTCCTTGGCCTCGCCGCCCGAGAAAACGACGAGGCGCTTGCCGGCGAAGGCCGCCTGCACGACGTGGGCGACCCGCTCGGCGAGCGTGCCCGTCGGGATCTTGGCCTTCTCGTAAGCGGGCTTGGCGGCGTCCAGGTCGATGCGCGCGGTGGGCGGCTTCACTTTGATCACGTGCGCACCCATGAGAGCCGCCATGTGCGCGGCGTAGGCCACGATGTCGAGTGCGGTCTCGCCCTCCTTCGAGACCTTGCCGCCGCGCGGGTAGGACCAGACGACGACGAGGAGGCCCTTGGCCTTGGCTTCGCGGGTGATCTCGCGCAGCTCCTCCTGCTGGGCGTAGCAAGCGTCCGAGCCCGGATAGATCGTGAAGCCGACGCCGATGCACCCCAGCCGGAGCGCATCGTCGACCGAGGCGGTGATCGCCTGGTCCGGGGTGCCGGCGGCGAGACTGTTGGCGCTGTTGAGCTTGAGGATCAGCGGCACCTGGCCGGCGTAGCTCGCCGCACCCGCCTCGAGCGGCCCCAAGGGTGCGGCATAGGCCGAGAGCCCGGCGTCGATCGCGAGTTCGAAGAGATAGTGCGGGTCGTAGGCCGCCGGGTTGGGCGCGAAGCTCCGAGCCGGGCCGTGCTCGAAGCCCTGGTCGACGGGCAGGATGACGAGCTTGCCGGTACCGCCCAGGCGGCCGTGGCTCAGCAGCCGCACGAGGTTGGTCTTGACCCCGGGATTCTCCGATTCGTACCAGGAGAGGATCTCCTTGACCTTCCGGCTGACCCGCATACTGTCCGCTCCCTCGTCGCTGGAGCCGGCGGCGCGCGCCGGCGGCGGCCCTATAGCCTCTCGCCCGAGGGCGATGAAGGGCCGCGGGCGCAGCCGTGGTCGAGCGTGCCGAAAAGGTCCGCGGCCGGGTCCTCGCCCGGTGCGAGGACGAGGAGCGGGGAAGGAGGCCGGGTCGAGAGCTCCGCACCGAGCCGGCGGGCGATATCGGAGAGCGCCCCCTCGACCCCCGGCACGCCCTGCACGAGGACCCGTCGCGCGCCGGCGCGGAGGGCCGCGAGGGCCGTTCCCGGCTCCTCCCCGCAATCGATCAGGAGCGGCCGGCCGAGCCGGTGCGCCAGCGCCACGCAGAAGCCGACGCCGGCGAAGGTGGCGAGGCCGGGCGCGGTCGCGAGCTCGACCTCGAGGCCGAGTGCCGCGGCTCGCGCCAGCACCGCTTCGCCCTGGAGGCGATCGTGGATCGCGACGGTCAGACGCGCCCGGCCGGGACGGGTGGCGTCGCCTCCGCTCTCGGCCGCCTCGTTCCGCCCGAGCTCCCGGGGCGCGCCCGGTTCCGCCGGTCTCAGCGCGGCTTGAGCGCCGCGATCCCCGGCAGTTCCTTGCCCTCGAGCCATTCGAGGAAGGCTCCACCGGCGGTCGAGACGTAGCTGAAGGAATCGAGCACGCCGGCATGGGCGAGGGCCGCCACCGTGTCGCCTCCCCCCGCCACCGTCACGAGCTTCCCGGCTCTGGTGAGCTCGGCGGCGGCCTTGGCGACCGCGACCGTGGCGGCGTCGAAAGGCGGCACCTCGAAGGCTCCGAGCGGGCCGTTCCAGAGCAGCGTCTTGCAAGCGGCGAGCTTGTCCGTGATGTCCTTCACCGTCTTGGGGCCGACGTCGAGGATCATCTCTTCGGGTCCGACATCCTCCACGCCCACCGTGCGGCAGGCGGCGTTCGGCTTGAACTCGCGAGCGACCACGGCGTCGATCGGCAGGAGGATCTCCACCCCCGCGGCCTGGGCGCGCTCGACGATGGCCTTGGCCTCGCCCGCGAGATCGGGTTCGCAGAGCGATTTGCCGACCGCGAGCCCCTCGGCCGCGAGGAAGGTGTTGGCCATCCCGCCGCCGATCACGAGCGCATCGACGCGGTCCAGGAGGTTCCCCAGCACCGCGAGCTTGGTCGAGACCTTGGCACCGCCCACGAGCGCCGCGGCCGGCCGCGCCGCCCCGCCGAGCGCCTTCTCGAGCGCCTCGAGCTCGGCCTGGAGGAGCCGCCCGGCATGGGCCGGCAGGCGCTCGGCGAGCGCGACCACGGAGGCGTGCGCCCGGTGCGAGCAGGAGAAGGCATCGTTGACGTAGAGCTCGCCGAGCCTGGCGAGCGCATCGGCGAAGGCCGGATCGTTCTTCTCCTCCCCGGCGTGGAAGCGCAGATTCTCGAGCAGCGCCACGCCACCCTCGGGGAGTCCGGCCACGACGGCCTCGGCCTCGGGACCGATGCAGTCCGAAGCGAAGGCCACCTTCCGTCCCAGCACACCGGCGAGTGCCTCGGCGATCGGCTTCAGGCTCAGGCCCGGCTCGGGCTTGCCCTTGGGTCGGCCGAAATGGGACAGGAGGACGACCTTGGCGCCTTTGTCGGCGAGCTCGCGGATGGTCGTGGCGCCGCGCTCGATGCGCGTCGCGTCGCTGACTCGACCGTCCTGCATCGGCACGTTGAAGTCGACCCGGACCAGCACCCGCCGGCCCTTGACCTCGACGCCGTCGAGCGTGCGGAACGCCACCATCGCCTTTCGCCCCCGCCCCGAGCTTCTCCCTCGCTTGCGCGGCTAGCACGGAGCCCGCGGCGCTGTCCACGCGACCCCGTGCCCGCGGGCCGTGGCCGCTCCGGGGCGGGCGAAGCGGAAGAGCTCGGCATAGCCACGGCCGATCGTCTCCGCCTCGAGCCGGCCCTCGCCGCGGGCGGCGCGGCGGCGCAGCTCGACCGCCACCTCCGGCCGGTGGCGGACGCCGAACCGGGCGAGCCAGGCGCGCATCGCGGCACGAGCCCAGCCGGGCAGGCCCCCCATCGGCCCGAAATCGACGAGGTGCAGGGTCCCGTCCGGGGCGAGGAGGGCGAGGGCCCGATCGAGGGCGGGCAGGGGCTCCGAGACGATCGAGAGACAGTAGCTCAGCACCACGTGCTCGAAGCGGTCGGTACCGAGCTGGCGGTGCACATCCAGGCTCTCGGCGGTAGCGTAGGCGAGCCGGGCGCGGCCGGCGAGGCCGGCGCGGGCGAGCGCCTTTTCGGCCGTCTCGAGCATCGAACGGGCGGGCTCCACGCCGCACAGCAAGACCCCCGGCAGCCGTCGGCCGAGCCGGACGAGGTTGCGACCGGTGCCGCAGCCGATCTCGAGGATCCGCGCCCCGGGCGGTGCCGCGATCGAATCGAGCAGGCGATCGCGCCCCGAGAGGTACCATTTGCGGGTGAGGTCGTAGATCCGCCGCTGCGGCCGGTACATCTTCTCCATGCGCTCGTGGACGAGCGCGCTCTCCGCCTGCCACCGGTCCGGGAGAAGCGGCGGCTCGCCCCGCGCCTCGGCCGCCGGCACGTCGCCGGACCCGGGTTCGAGCCGTCGCGGATCGAGAGGGCGGGCGGTCACGGCGCGCAGCCCTGCCGCCGGTACAGGTGGAAGGCGCCGTAGATCGCCGAGCGGTCGCTAGCGAAGAGTTCGCTGGAACGCTCGCGTTCGTAGACCCAGCCCTCGAGCAGAGCCGGGGGCAGGCTGCGCTCGAGCGGCGATCGGGCGGCGGCGGTGCGGAAGATCACCCGGGCCCCGGGGGCCGCCGTGCGGCCGATCTGGGTCCAGAGCCGGGCGAGCCCGTCCGGGGTCATCCAGTCCTGGGCGTCGAGCAGGACGAAGCCGTCGACACTCGAGGCGTCCTCGCGCGCGAGCGCCTCGGTGAGTGTCGCCCGGCGCACGGTGACACGGTCGGCACAGGCCCGCACCGTCTCGAAATGCCGGGCTTCGAGATAGGGCGGCAGCGAGCGGCGGTTCGGATCGTAGCGGCGGGCGAAGGCCTGCCAGGCGAAGTAGTTGTCCGCCACCGGGAAGCCGCAGGCCAGCCGCTCGAGCCGCTCGCGCAACACGGCGCGCAGCCCGCCCCGGTCGGCGCCCGCGAGCGCGTCGAGCTGGGCCGGCGGGATGCCGAGGCCGAACCAGGTGACGGGAAAGGCGCTGGCGAGCCGCACGAGGGGGCCGTCGAGCACCGGGGCGAGCTCGCGCTCGAAGATCGCCCGCTGTTCGGCCGGATCGCGCGCGTCCAGGATCCGGGCCGGATGGCGGCCGTGCAGCCGGAGCACCAGATGCCCGAGCCCGATGAACCGGCCGAGCAGGCCGGTGCGGTGAAAGCCGCGGGCGAAGGCCTCGATGCGCCGGCCGCCGAGTGCCCCGCGGCCTTCCCAGAAAGCGCGCGCCTCGGCCGGAAGATGCGGGCGCAGCCTCCTCCAGAGGTCGAGGTTGCGGGCCCCCTCGGCCGTCCCGAACAGGGCGAAGAAGTCGGGCTGCTCGAGCCGGCGGGCGGCCGCGAGCTTGAGCTCGAGGAGGGCGGTGTGCGCCGGCGAGAGGTCGACCGCGACAATCCGCGCCGGCCGGCCCGCCAAGTAGCTCATGACGTTGCAGCCGCCCGAAGCGATCGCCACGAGCCGCGCGCCCTCGAGCGGCGCGAGCGCCTCCGCGTCCACCACCGGGTCCTCCCAGATCTGCGGGTAGACGAGTCCGTCGAAGGCCTTGGCGAAGAGGCCCTCGAGCAGGCCGCGCGGGCTCCAGGCGGCGGTCGTGCGGGCGGCGGAGGCGGCGAGGGTGCGGGCCATGCGGGCTCTTCCGGGTGGGGCGGCCGGACCGCGGGTCAAGGCGCGTGGACGAGCCGGATGCCGTCGGGATCGACGGCGAGGAAGCTCGGCCGCCGCTCCACCCAGGAGCCGGCGTTGACGTAGGTGAGCGGTGCCCGGTCGGCTCGGGCGTTCTCGAAACGGCGGGCGAGCGGAGCGTGGGTGTGGCCGCACAGCACCGTGTCGGCGTCGCGCGTCGCCGCCCAGGCGGCCGCCCCGGCGGCCACGAGCCCGTGCAGGCCGGCGCTCTTGGACCACCAGCGGTCGAGCCGGCGCGGCCACTCGCCGTCGCGCGACAGCCGCCGCATGCACCAGCCGTAGCCGAGCCCGATCAGCCGGGCCACCGAAGGCCGGCGCGGCAGGGTCGGATCGAAACCGTCGCCGTGGACCGCGAGGATCCGCCGCCCGCCGCACCGCCAGGCGTAGCTCTCGACCACGGTGACGCCCAGGAGATCGCGGATCGCCGGGGCGTGGTGACGGTCGTGGTTGCCGGCGAGCCAGACGAGCTCGGCCTCGCCCTCGCGGGCGAGCCCGCGCAGTCGGCGCAGGAGCCGCCAGGCCTCGTCGCAGAGACTCTCGAAGCCGCCGTCGTGGAGAATGTCGCCGAGCAGGAGGAGCCGGCCGAACCGCCAGCGCTCGAGGGTCGCGAGCACCGCCCGGGGCCGGGCGGTGCGCAGGCCGAGATGGAGGTCGGAGAGAACGAGGGTCTCGGTTCTGGGCTCGGTCGCGGGCCCGACCCGCCGGATCTCGGGGGCCGGGCGGCCGACGCGTCGCGGCATGGCGGCCTCGCGCGCGGGACCGGCCGCGACCCCGTCGGCCGGGCCGGTCGTCGCTCGCGGCGCGCCTTAAGACCCGTTCGTGACGACCGCACGCCGATCGCGTGACGATCGCGTGCGCGCGCCACCCGCGATGCTGCCCGCCGGGCGGCTCAGAGGCGGCCCATGAGGGCCGCGACGTCGACCATGCGGTTCGAGAAGCCCCACTCGTTGTCGTACCACGAAGCGACCCGCACCAGCCGACCCTCGAGCACCTTGGTGGCGTTCAGATCGACCGTCGAGCTCGCCGGCTGGTGGTTGAGGTCGATCGAGACGAGCGGCTCGCGGGTGACGTCGAGCACACCCTTCAAGGGCCCGCGGGCGGCCTGCTCGAGCAGCCCGTTCACTTCCTCGACCGTGGTCTCGCGCTTGGGCACGAAGGTGAGATCGACGAGGCTCACGTTCTGGGTCGGCACGCGGATCGCCACCCCGTCGAGCCTGCCCTTGAGTTCGGGGAGGACGAGCCCCACGGCGCGCGCCGCACCGGTCGAGGTCGGGATCATCGAGCAGGTCGCGGCGCGCGCCCGGTAGAGGTCCTTGTGGAAGACGTCCAAGAGGTTCTGGTCGTTGGTGAAGGCGTGGATCGTCGTCATGTGGCCGCGCTCGATCCCGATCCCCTCGTGCAGGACCTTGGCGAGCGGGGCGAGGCAATTGGTCGTGCAGGAAGCGTTGCTCACCACCGTGTGCTCGGGCCGGAGCTTCTCCTGGTTGACCCCCCAGACGACCGTGATGTCGGCCCCGTCCGCGGGGGCCGAGATCAGCACTTTCTTGGCGCCTGCGGCGAGATGACCGGAAGCCTTCTCCTTGCTCGTGAAGACGCCCGTGCATTCCATGACGATGTCGACCCCGAGCCGGCCCCAGGGAAGCTTCGCGAGCTCGCGCTCGGCGGTCACGGTGATCGGCCCGCGGCCCGCGTCCATGATGTCGCCCTCGAGGGTCACCTTGCCCGGGAAGCGGCCGTGAACGCTGTCGTAGCGCAACAGATGGGCGTTGGTGGCGGGCGGGGCGAGGTCGTTGACGGCCACCACGACGACGTCGCTGCGGCCGCTCTCGACGATGGCGCGGAGCACGTTGCGGCCGATGCGGCCGAAGCCGTTGATGGCGACTCTGACGGTCATCTCGCTCACTCCCCTGATCGGCTGGTCGGTGCGCGGCCGCGGCGGTCCGGAAACGCGGGCCCTTGGCCGCGGAACGTGGCCGCACCCACGCAAAAAGCAATCGGGATATTGCCGCACCCCGGCGCAGTGATTGACGAGGCCGATGGCTCCGTGCGAGAGCAGCCGATATTCAACGAGCTAGGGGCGCAAGTCGCGGTCCGATGTCAGCTCTGGAGGCGGCCGAGCGACGGTTGACCGACGCGCTCGCGCGGCTCGAGGCGGCGATGCTGCTCCGGCCCGGGCCCGAGAGCTGGTCGGCCGAGCGGCAGCGGCTCGAGGCCCAGCTCGCCGCGCTCGACCGCGACTGCGATCTCTTGCGGGCCGAGTGCGACCGGCTGCGGCGCGAGCTCGAGACGCTGCAGGCCCGCCACGCCCGGCTGCGCGAGGCGGCGGAGACCGTCGAGGCGCGGCTCGGCGGGCTGATCGAGGAGCTCGACGAGCTCGGCCGGAGCTGACGGCACCCGGCGCCGCGGCCGCCGAGCCGGGGTGCGGCGGGCGGGCGGCGGATCGCGCGGGACGGGAGCGGGAAAGGGTCCAGGGGAGCGCAGCCGAGCCATGCCGACGGTCGAGATCACGGTCGTGGGGCGCCGCTATCCCGTCCAGTGCGACGAGGGTCAGGAGGGGCGGCTCAAGCGCCTCGCGGCCTATCTCGACGGCAAGGCCGGCGAGATCGCCCGGGCGAGCCCGCAGCTCGGCGAGGCCCGGGTGCTGCTGCTCGCGGCCCTGGTCGTCGCCGACGAGCTGTTCGACGCCTACGACGAGATCCAACAGCTCCGCGGCCGGCTGGGCCAGGAGGCACGCGCCAGCGAAGCGGATGCGGCCCGTGTGCTCGAGCGGGTCGCCGATCGGCTCGACGAGCTTGCTCGAGCGGTCGGGAAAGCCTAGCTTGCAGGTGGCGGTTGCTGCCCGGTTCGAGGAGCGCTCATCATCGCCCGGGCCTAGTTCGTTCCCAAGGGAGCTGTCCCTGACGTGGTCGTGGCCACGTCACATGGCGCCCACCTGCGTAGCAGGACTCGGGACGAGCCGAGCGCGAGACGGCCAGGGCGGCGCCGCCACGTTCCTCTCTCGGAGCCGAACCCAACCTGCCGGGACCAACGCCCTGACCGCGAAACCGGGCCAGCTGTCGGTGCGCGAAGCCAAGGCGGTGCTTCGGGCCGAGATCCGCGCGCTGCGCAAGTCCCGAGGACCGGCCCTGCGCGGCCCGGCCGGCGAGGCGGCAGCCCGGCATCTCGCCGAACTCCTCCCCCGCCTTCCCCCGGGACCGGTCGCGATCTTCCACGCCCTGCCCGAGGAGATCGACACCGCGCCCGCCATCCGGCTGATCGCCCAAGCCGGCCGCAGCGTCGTCCTGCCGCGCCAGGCCGGCCGTGCCCGCCCGCTCGACTTCCACGCCTTCCGGCCGGGCGACCCGCTCATGCCCGGGCCGTTCGGCGTGCTCGAGCCGATCGCCCCGGCACCGAGGCTCGAGCCCGCGGTCCTGATCGTGCCGCTCCTGGCCTTCGACCGGCGCGGCGGCCGGCTCGGCTACGGCGCCGGCTTCTACGACCGTACGATCGCGGCCCTGCGCGCCCGCGGCGCCGCTCCGCCGGTGATCGGGCTCGCCTTCGCCTTCCAGGAGGTGGCGGCGGTACCGCTCGGGCCGAGCGATGCCCGGCTCGATCTCGTGGTCACCGAGCGTGAGATCGTCCGCTGCGCCGAGGCGGCGGACGACGGCGCCGCTCTCGCGGGCTGAGCGAGGGTGCGCATCCTCTATGTCGGCGACGTGGTCGGCCGGGCCGGCCGCAGCGCCGTGCTGGCGCGAGCGGGCGAGCTCAAGGCCCGTCTTTCGCTCGATGCCCTCGTGGTCAACGGCGAGAACGCGGCCGGCGGCTACGGCCTCACGCCCGCGATCGCGGCCGAGCTGTTCGCCGCCGGTGCCGATCTCGTCACCACCGGCAACCACGTTTTCGACCAGAAGGATCTGATCCCCGCCATCGCCGGCGAGCCCCGGCTGCTCCGGCCGTTGAACATGGCCCCGGGCACGCCCGGTCGGGGCGTGGGCGAGGTGCGGACCGCGCGCGGCCGCCGGCTGCTCGTCCTGCAGGTCATGGGTCGGCTCTTCATGGGCCTCTGGGACGACCCCTTCCGCGCCCTCGAGGCCGAGCTCGCCCGCCACCGGCTCGGCGGCACGGCGGATGCGATCCTGGTCGACGTGCACGCCGAGGCGACCAGCGAGAAGATGGCCCTCGCCCATTTCCTCGACGGGCGGGTCTCGCTCGTGGCCGGCACCCACACCCATGTGCCGACCGCGGACGCCCAGATCCTGCCGGGTGGCACCGCCTATATCAGCGACGTCGGGATGACCGGCGACTACGACAGCGTGATCGGCATGGACAAAGAGGGCTCGCTGCGCCGCTGGCGCAGCGACCTGCCGGGCAAGCGGCTCGAGCCCGCGGGCGGCGAGGCCACGCTCTGCGCCGTCCTGGTCGAGACCGACGATCGCACCGGGCTCGCCCGGCGCGTGGCACCGGTCCGCCTCGGCGGTCGGTTGGCACCCGCCTGGCCCGACTGGGACGGGTGACGGCCGGGCGGACGCCTCCGCTTCAGGGGCCGGCCAGCTCGTCGAGCAGGGCTTCGAGCGTACGGGCGAGGCGCGACTGCTCGACCAGGATCGCATCGAGCATCGCCGCCCGCTCCTCGGGGCCCAGATCGGGCGCGTCCCTGAGAATCTCGGCGATCGCCCGGATCGCCGCGAGCGGCGTGCGGAACTCGTGTTCCAGCCGCCCGAGCAGCTCGGCCGCATCCGGCCGGCCGAGCCCGATCGCGCGGGCCACGGGCCCGCCGCTCGCCCATCGCACCACCGTCACCCTCGTCCGCAGGTCCGTGCGGACAGACCTAGTACAGAAAGATCGCCGTTTCCCTGGCGCGGGGTGGCGTGCGTCAACCGGACGCGCATCGGCGGGCATCACCTCGCCCGAGCGGCGAGCACCGATCGGGCGACCCGCACCGAGGCCGCGCCGCCGGGCGGTTGTCCTGGGCGCTGGTTGCGCTAGACGAGGGCCTCCGCAGCGCCGGTCCCGACCCGCGAGCCATCCGAGCAACGATCGAGCCCATGAGCGAGCCCACGAGCCAATCCCGGAGCCTGCCCGTCGTCCGCATCCTGCCCGGCCACGACCGGCGCCTGCGCGGCGGCGGCCCCTGGCTCTACTCCAACGAGGTGCAGATGGACCGGGCGGCCAAGAGCCTCGAGCCCGGTAGCCTCGTGCGGCTGGTGAGCCACGACGGCAAGGCGATGGCGCTCGCCCAGTTCAACCCTCACTCGCTGGTCTGCGCCCGCGTCCTCAGCCGCAACACCGAGGCGGTGATCGACGCCCGCTTCCTGGCCCGCCGCCTCGAGCGGGCCCTGGCCCTGCGCGAGCGCCTGTTCGAGCGCCCCCACTACCGCCTGGTGCACGCCGAAGCGGACGGGCTTCCGGGCCTGATCGCCGATCGTTACGGGGACATCCTCGTTCTCCAGATCAACACGATCGGGATGCAGCGGCTGGAAGCGCCGCTGCTCGAGGCGATCGAGCGGGTGCTCGCCCCGCGGGCCGTGGTGCTGCGGAACGACAGCGCGATCCGCGCCCTCGAGGGGCTGCCCGAGGAGGTGCGGGTCGCCAAGGGAACCGTGCCGGCCCGGGTCGAGCTCGAGGAGAACGGCGTGCCGTTCCTGGCGGACGTGCTCCAGGGTCAGAAGACCGGCTGGTTCTACGACCAGCGCCCGAACCGGGCCTTCGCGGCCCGGCTCGCCCGCGACCAGCGGGTGCTCGACCTCTATTCCTATGGCGGCGGCTTCGCGCTCACCGCGCTCGCCCGGGGTGCCCGCGAGGCGGTGCTGATCGACCGGGCCGAGGGAGCGCTCGCGCTCGCCCGCGGCTCGGCCGAACGGCAGGGGGTGGTCGAGCGCTGCACCTTCCTCAAGAAAGAGGTCTTCGAGGCCTGCGAGGAGCTCGCCGCCGAGAAGGCCCGCTTCGGCCTCGTGATCGCCGACCCGCCGGCCTTCGTGAAGAGCAAGAAGGACCTCGCGGTGGGCCTGCGGGGCTACCGCAAGCTCGCGCGTCAGGCGGCTACGCTCGTCGCCGAAGCCGGCTTCCTCTGCATCGCTTCCTGCTCGCACCAGGTGAGCGAGGAGGACTTCGCCCGCGAGGTCTTCGCCGGGATCCGCACCGCCGGCCGCGGCGCCCGGCTGCTCTATCGCGGCTTCGCCGGACCCGACCACCCGGTGCACCCGGCGCTGCCGGAAGGTGCCTACCTCAAGTTCCACGCCTACGCCCTCGACTGAGCCGTCGCGGATCCGTCCCCGGCGCATCAATCGTAAGTTGTTGAACTGGGCATCAGGAAAACCTATAAGGGGATCCCGGAAGGCTTTCGCACGGCGGAGCGGACCGGGAGGTCGGCATGCGGGCGGGACGGGTGGAAACACCGGATCGGGGCGGGGAACCGGAGCCCGTCGGCGACGGGCCGCTGCTCGCCCTCAAGGGCTTCGCCCGGCTCCTCGCCCTGCTCGACCGGCCGGTCGGCGAAGCCGAGCTCCTGGCCGCCTGGCCCGCGGTCGGCGAGCGGCCGGAGCCGGCCGAGCTCGTTCGCCTCGCCGCCCGCCTGGGCCTCGCCGCCCGTCTCGAGCGGGTGCGCGGCCGGCGGACGCTCTCGGCACTGCCGACCCCCTGCCTGCTCCTCGGCGAGCGGCCAGAGGATGTCCGCGTGTTGCGGGCCCGGACCGGCCAGCACCTCGTGGTGGTCGACCCGCTCACGGGCGAGACGACCGCCGTCACCCCGAAGAGCCTCGCCGCCCGGGTCCGGCAGGCACTCCTCCTGCGCGCGGAAGCGGTACCGCAGCCGGCCGCCCTGGGCCGCGATCTGGTCTTGCGCCGGCTCTGGCCGGCGCTCGGCGAAGTGGCGCTCGCCTCGGTGGTGCTCAACCTCCTGGCACTCGCCACCCCGATCTTCATGATGACCGTCTACAACAAGGTCATCGGCCACGCCGCGCTCGCCACCCTCGACGTGTTGGCGGTCGGCATGCTCACGCTCCTGGCCTTCGAGCTCGTGCTGCGGGCACTGCGGGCACACGTGGCGAGCCACACCGGGGCCCGGGTCGACGCCGCACTCGGCAGCGAGGTCGTCCATCACCTCCTGGGCCTGCCCTATCGGGCCCTCGCGGGCGCCGGTTCCGGCACCCTCGCCGAGCGGTTGCGCGAGCTCGACCAGCTGCGCGGCTTCCTCACGGGCCAATTGCCGCTCCTCCTGGTCGATCTCGGCTTCGTCGGCCTGTTCGTGGCGGCCCTCTTCCTGATCGCGCCCAGCCTCGCTTGGCTCACCCTCGCGGTACTACCGCTCTTCGTCCTCCTCTCCGCCCTCGCGCACGGCCGCCAGGAGAGGCTCTCGCGGGCGGCGAGCCGGGCCGCGGTCGCCAAGCAGGCCTGCCTCTCCGAGGCCTTCGGCCAGGCCCTGACGGTCAAGGCGCTCGCCCTCGAGCCCGTGGTCGAGCGCCGCTTCGAGCGCCGCCTGGTCGAAGCCGCCTGGACCAGCTTCCGGGCCCAGAGCACGGCCGGGCTGGTGGGCGGAGTGGCCCAGGCGCTGCAGCATCTGACGGCTCTCGCGCTCGTCTATGTCGGTGCCCGCCAGATCGTCGCGGGCGAGCTCAGCATCGGTGCCCTCGTGGCGGGCTCGATCCTCTCGGCCCGAGCGGTGGCTCCGATGCGCCAGGTGTTCGGCGCCTTCCACCAGCTCCAACAGGCGCGCGCCGCCTGGAGCCGACTGGGCGCGGTGCTGAGCGAGCCCGTCGAGGCGCTGCCCGGCAGTCGACCGGTCACGCCACCGCTCGTGGGTCGCATCCGCCTCGAGGCCGTCCGCTTCGCCTATGCCGAGGACCGGCCTCCGGCCCTGGACGGCATCGACCTCGAGGTGACGCCGGGTACCATGCTCGCGATCGTGGGCCCGCCCGGTTCGGGCAAGAGTACGCTCTTGAAGCTGATCCTGGGCCTCGAGGCGCCGCAGGAGGGCCGGGTGCTGATCGACGGCCACGATCTGCGCCGGCTCGCCCCGGCCGAGGTGCGGGCGCAGATCGGCTGCGTGCCGCAGGAGCTCGAGCTCTTCGCCGGCACGATCGCCGAGAACGTCGCCATGGGGGCCCGCGACCGCTCCTTCGCCCGGGTCGTCGCAGCGGCCAAGTTCGTGGGCCTGCACGAGATCGTCCAGCGGCTGCCGGACGGCTACGAGACCCGGCTCGGCGAGCGCGGCCAGGGGCTCTCGACCGGCCAGCGCCAGCTCCTGGCCCTCGCCCGAGCCCTCGTGCGCAACCCTCGCATCCTGCTGCTCGACGAGGCCACGAGCGCGCTCGACCCGGCGAGCGAGGCGGCACTCCTCGCCAATCTCCGACGCGCGGGCTCGGGTCGCACGATCCTGCTCGTCACCCACCGGCCGGCGGTCGTCGAGGCCTGCGACCGGGCGGTGCTGCTCGAGGCCGGGCGGATCGTCGCGGACGGTGCTCCCGGCGAGATCCTCAAGCGCCTGCGCGCTCCGGCCGGTGGCCGGCCGGGTCTGCAGGCGGTCACCTGAGGTGCCGCCCGTGACCCGGGCGCAGGACGAGGCGGGCCTCTTCCACGACGCTCGTTCGCTGCTCGAGAGCCGCACCTCGCCCTGGGCGGGCGCACTCGTGCTGGCGATCGCGCTCCTGGTCGGTACGGCCGTGGCCTGGACCGCCTGGGCCCGGGTCGAGGAGGTGGTCACCGCGTCCGGCCGGGTCGAACCCGCGGGCCGCGTCAAGCTCGTCAACCATCCGCGCGGTGGTCGGGTCGCGGAGCTGTTCGTCCGCAACGGCGATCGGGTGGCGGCCGGCGCCCCGCTCCTGCGGCTCGACGGGCTCGGCGAGGAGGGCGCTTACGCCGAGCTTCTCGGCCGCTGGCAGGTGAAGGCGGTCGAGGCGGCGCGGCTGCGCGCCGAGGCCGAGGGCGGGCCGATCGCGGTCGATCCGCAGCTCGCCCGCGACCGCCCCGATCTCGTCGAGGCACAGGAGCGGCTCAAGGCGGCCCGCGCGGCGGCGCTCGCCGCCCGCCGCGAGGCGGCCCGGCGGCTCGTCCAGACCCGCGCCAACGAGCTCAAGGGGGCGGCCGCCGAACTCGGCCGGGTCCGCAACAGCCTCGTCCTTCTCCGCCAGCAGCTCGAGGCGGTCAACGAACTGACCGAACGCGGCCTCTATCCCAAGCTGAAGCAGGTCGAGGTCGAGCGTCAGGTCGCGGCCGCAGAGGGCGAGCGGGCCAAGGCCGAGGCGGCGCTCGCCGGCGCCCGCACCGCCCTCGCCGAGGCCGAGGCGCGCCTCGCCGTGCTCGAGGAAGAGGCGAAGACCGAGGTCCTCGACGAGCTGCAGCGCACGGTCGCCGAGCGCGACCGGCTCTACGAGCAGGTCACGGCCCAGGTCGGCATCCTCGATACCATGCTCGTGACGGCGCCGGTCGCGGGCATCGTCCAGGACCTCGCGGTCACCGGTCCCGGACAGTCGATCGGCGCCAACGAGCCGATCCTGCGCCTCGTGCCCGAGGGCGAGGGGCTCGTGGTCGAGGCTCGGGTCGCCAACGAAGACATCGGCAAGGTGAAGCCGGGCCTCGACGCCGTGGTCAAGGTCCGCACCTTCGACTTCCTGCGCTACGGCACGCTGCCCGGCAAGGTGGTGAAGGTGGCGGCCGATGCGAGCCCCGACCCCAAGGGCGGGACCGCCAGCTATCTCGTGACGGTGGCGACCGCCCGGCAGGAGCTCGGCGGCCGGCCTGGCGAACTCGCCCTGGGCTCGGGCATGCTGGTCGACGTCGAGCTCAAGGTCGGCGAGCGGAGCATCTTGTCCTATCTGACCGATCGGCTCTGGCGGGCCAAGGCCGAGGCCTTCCGCGAAGGCTGAACGGCCGGCACCCACCGGCCCGCCCCGGCTCGGCGGCGCTCGCGCGCCTGCGAGTGCCTCGGGGTGCGCCGCGAGCGGCCGGGAGCACTCAGCCGCGCTCGCGCTGCGGCCCGGTCATCGCGACGACCGAAACGCGACCGTCCGGCCGCTTGGCGAGGGTGAAGACCCGCTCGCCCCAATCCGAGCACCAGCCGCCGCCACCGCGCCGGGGGAACATCTCCTCGTCTCGACCGAAGCTCTTGTCCTCCCAGTGGTAGCGGACCTTGACCACGAGTTTCTCCGGGGTGTCCTCGAGCGTCTCGATCCGGGCGATCGCCATCTCGGGCCGCAGACAGGTGGCGTTCCGCTCCCAGGCATGGGTCTCGTAGAAGGATTCGATCTCGAAGGCGAGACCGGGATAGCCGGCGAGCTCGGGATTCCGCTCGGCACAGGCGGCGAGAGCGACCGAGACCGACAACAACGAGAGCAGCAGCACGAAAGAACGCATCGACATCGCTCCGGACCTCACGCCGCCGCCCATCGCCCGGCCGCACCGGCGGCCGAGGGGTGGGGCAGCGTCAAGGTGAAGATAGTGCCGTCCGGGCCGGTCCGCTCGAGCACGATGTCGCCCCCCTGGGCGCGGACGAGCTCGCGGCAGATGGCGAGGCCGAGGCCGCTGCCGTCGTCTTTGCCGGCACTCACGAAACTCGTGAAGAGGGCACCCCGGATCGCCTCGGGCACCCCCGGTCCGTCGTCGATCACCGAAATCGCGATCCGCTCGCCGCGGATCCGGGCCCGTACCCGCACCGTGCCCGGCCGCTCGCCGAGCGCCTCGCGGGCGTTGCGCAGGAGGTTGACGAGGACGCGGTGGAGCTGGTCGCGGTCGGCCTCGACCTCGAGACCGACCGGCAGCTCGGCCACGAAGCCGATCGCGTCCGCGCCCGCGAGAGCCTCGGCCCGCGCCTCCTCCACGAGTGCGGCGAGCGGAAAACGCGAGGGCCGAGGCGGCCGCGGCCGCTCGCGGGCGAAGGCGAGCGTGTCGGCGCAGAGCCGGATCGCCCGGTCGAGGCTCGCGACGAGGCGCGGGGCGATCCGGCGCACCTCCGGGTCGGCGCTGGCCTCGAGACGGTCCGAGACGAGCACCGCCGTGGCCAGCATGCCCTTGAGGTCGTGGGCGAGCGTGCTCACCGCCGAGCCCAGCGCGGCGAGCCGCGCTTTCTCGGCGAGCGCCCGCCGCAGCCCCTCCTGCATGCGGTGCAGCTCCTGTTCGACGATCCCGATCTCGTCGCCGCGCCTTGCGGGCGGATCGGGGTCGACCTCCTCCGGCCGCAGCCGGAAGCGCTCGAGCCGGGCGGTCAGCCGGCGCAGGGGCCGAACCACGATCCGCCAGAGGCTCGCCACGAGGAGGACCGCCACGAGGAGCGAAAGGAACACGCTCAAGGTGAGAATGCGCACGGAATAGTCGAGCATCGCGGCGCGCAACGGCGCCTCGGGCAGGATCACGTCGATCACCGTGCCCGGCTCGTGCGCCGAGGGTCCCACCACGCGAAGGCACCGGCCGGGCTCGGCCACGAGCGCGGCGAGCGCGTCCGAGACGAGCCTCCAGGGCATGCGCTCGGCGAGATCGATCACCAGGTCGACCGGCTCGATCCGGCCGAGCATCAGCTCGGCGTCGCCACGCCAGAGGGTGACGGCGGAAACACCGGCATAGGCCAGGAGTCTCGCCTCGAGAGCCGGGTCGATGCGGCCGTCGGGGGCGGCATCGAGGCTCGAGGCGGCGAGCTCGGCGGCGGCCAGTCGCTCTTGGAGGAAGCCGAGGCGGAAGCGGGCGATCGAAGCGAGATAGATCAGCGTCTCGCCCAGGAGCACGAAGAGACAGGTCAAGAGCAGGATGCGGGCCGAGAGCCCACGCCCGGGACGGGGACGGAAGGGCCGTTCGCCCATGAAACCTCGCGCCTGCCCTCGGGGCGAGCCTCCTGCGCCCGCCGCCGGTGGCGGTCAAGGTGCGGCGTTGACCGCCCAATCGTAGGTGTGGCCGTCGATCCGCTCCCGCTTCTGCAGGAGCATGGCGAGCGGCGGCGCGGCATAGGCGGAGAGATGCTTGATCACCGACCGATCGTCGCCGCCGAAATCGTCCTTGAACCAATGATAGATGCTGGAGACGAGGAGCTTGCCGCCGTCGAGCCGGACGGCGCGCGGATGGTTGACGAAGCGATGGCCGGCGGCGTCGAGCTGGTCGTCGATCCGGTCGGCCCGGTAGGGCTCGGGGGCGAGGTCGGGGCAGCCCATCGAGGCACAGTTGACCGCGTAGTGGACCCGCGGGTCGCGCCAGATGGGCCGGAGGATCCGGTGCTCGACATCGTCGAGCGAGAGGTCTTCGCCCTCGACCGCGATCAGCGCAGCGCCCCAGGGCCCGTCGGCGAACGGGCCGGGCGAGATGTCGATGTCGCGGATCGAGTGCACCGGCCAGTGGTCCAGCACCACCTTCACCGTGAGCGCGTTGTAGAGGTTGATCCAGAAGGCCATCTGCTCGGGGCGGGCGAGCGCCGAGACCGCAACGGCGGCGAGCTCCGCGAGATAGGCCTCGAGCGCTGCGCGTTCCTCGGCACCGGCGGCGGCGTAGGCGACGAGCCAGCGGCCGTCGGGGCGCGGCCGCAGGAGGGTGCGCAGGAGCCCGGCCCAGAGGCCGTGGTCGACCCGCCGGGTCGAGCTCGGATCGTGGGTCTGCCAGCGCGGCCAGAGCCGCGCTGCGGGAGCGGCGGCGGAGGGGCGTGCCGGAACGAGGGATGCGGCGGCCAGAAGGAGGAGGGGGCGACGGCGCACGGCGAGAGGTCCGCGGAGTGAACACGACAGGTCCACCGCAGGAGATCGCGTCGGGCGGCCGCACGATCCACTCGCGACCCATCACGATGCGGCGAGCGGCCGCGGTTTGACAGGCCCCCGGGCGCCCCCTATATCCCGCCGGGTTCCGAGGACGCTCCCCGAGACAGAGGTGATTCGTGAAGCGGACCTACCAGCCGAGCCGGCTCGTGCGCAAGCGTCGCCACGGCTTCCGGGCGCGGATGGCGACCAAGGGCGGTCGCCAGGTGATCGCCCGGCGTCGCGCCCGCGGGCGCAAGCGGCTCACGGCCTGAGCCCGGACGGGGCGGGTGGCCGGCCGAAGCTGGTCGGGCTCGAGCGCCGTGCCCAGTTCCTGGCCGCGGCCAAGGGCCCGCGCCTGCACATGCCGGCCTTCGTCCTCCAGGTCGGTCCGCGACCCGATGCGCCCGACCGGGTCGGCATCGGTTTCACGGTCACCAAGAAGCTCGGTGGAGCGGTGGTCCGCAACCGGATCCGCCGGCGGCTGCGGGCGGCCGTTCGGGCGGCGGCCGACGCGCTCTCGGCCGGCGGCGTCGACCTCGTGATCGTGGCCCGACAGGCGGCCCTCACATGTCCCTTCGACCAGCTCGTCGCCCAGCTCCGCGAGGCCTTCGCGCGGCCGCGGCGCGGCTTCGCCCGGACCGGCTCGCGACCCTCCTCCTGATCGGTCTCGTCCAGGCCTACCGTTACCTGGTCTCGCCCGTGCTCGGCCCCTCTTGTCGGTTCCTCCCGACCTGCTCCGACTACGCGCGCGAAGCGCTCGAGCGGCACGGGCCGGTCCGCGGCGGCTGGCTCGCCGTGCGACGCGTGGCCCGCTGCCATCCCTGGGGCGGTTCGGGTTACGATCCGGTGCCGGCGGCGCGCGAGCCGTCCGTCCTTTCCGACCGTCCCGGCGCCCGTCCGACGTGAGCGCCCGCGAACCTCACGGGAGTCCACCCGCACGATGATGGGTGACCAGAAGAACCTCGTGCTCGCGATCGTGCTGTCGGTCGGGATCATCCTGATCTTCCAGTACTTCTACGAGATCCCGCGGTTGCGCGAGCAACAGGCCCGCCAGGCCGAGCTCGCCCGTCAGGCGGAGCTCGCCCAGCCCGGCCAGCCGGCCCCGGCCACCGCCGGAGCGGTGCCGCCCGGCCCACCCTCGACCCCCGGCACCGGCCGCGGTGAGGGGGAAGCCTCGACCGGCGGGCCGCGGATCCGGATCGACAACGGCCGGCTGCACGGCTCGATCGCGCTCACCGGCGCGCGCATCGACGACGTCACCCTCGCCGACTATCACGAGAGGCCGGACCGGAGCTCGCCCGAGATCCGCATCCTCTCGCCCGTCGGAACCGGCCATCCCTATTTCGCCGAATGGGGCTGGGTCGCCGCCACGCCGGGCGTCGCGGTGCCCGATTCGCGCACCCTCTGGCAGGCCGAGACCGACCGGCTGGCCCCCGAGCGGCCGGCCCGGCTGCGGTTCGACAACGGCCAGGGCCTCGTCTTCGGCAAGACCTTCGAGGTCGACGGCGACTTCATGATCAGTGTCCGCCGCACCGTCCGCAACGACGGGAGCGAGCCGGTCACCCTCTACCCCTACGGCCTCGTGAGCCGCTGGGACACCCCGCCCACCATGGGCTTCTACATTCTCCACGAGGGTCCGCTCGGTGTCCTCGACGGCACCCTGCACGAGATCGACTACGACGATCTCAAGGGCGGGAAGGCGCAAGAATTCGAGAGCAGGGGCGGTTGGCTCGGCATCACCGACAAATACTGGCTCGCGGCGCTCGTCCCGCAGCAGGACCGCAAACTGACGGCCACCTTCCGCTGGGTGCCGATCGACGGCCGCGACCGCTACCAGGTCGATTTCCGCGGTGAGCCGGTCGTCGTCGAACCGGGCCGTACCGTCGAACTGGTCGACAGGCTCTTCGTCGGCGCCAAGGAGGTCGACAAGCTCGATCGCTACGGCGAGATCTACGGCATTCCACTGTTCGACCGGGCCGTCGATTTCGGCTGGTTCTATTTCCTGACGAAGCCGATCTTCCATATCCTCCACTTCTTCTACAAGTGGACCGGTAATTACGGGATAGCGATCCTGCTGCTCACGCTCCTGGTCAAGATCGCCTTCTTCCCGCTCGCCAACAAGTCGTACCGGGCGATGAGCCACATGAAGCAGCTGCAGCCCGAAATGATGCGGCTGCGCGAGCTCTACGCCGACGACAAGGTCAAGATGAACCAGGAGCTCATGGCGCTCTACAAGCGGGAGAAGGTCAACCCGATGGCCGGCTGCCTGCCGGTCGTCGTCCAGATTCCGGTGTTCTTCGCGCTCTACAAGGTCCTGTTCGTCAACATCGAGATGCGGCACGCGCCGTTCTTCGGCTGGATCAAGGACCTCTCGGCGCCGGATCCGACCAGCATCTTCAACCTCTTCGGCCTGTTGCCGTTCGATACCCCGGCCTTCCTCACCATCGGCGTCTGGCCGATCCTCATGGGCGGCACCATGTGGCTGCAGCAGCTGCTCAACCCGCAGCCGGCCGACCCGATCCAGGCGCGCGTGATGAACCTCTTGCCGATCTTCTTCACCTTCCTGTTCGCGACCTTCCCGGCCGGGCTCGTGATCTACTGGACCTGGAACAACCTGCTCTCGATCGGCCAGCAGTGGCTGATCATGAAGCGGATGGGGGTCAAGCCGGGCTGAGCGCGAGCGGGGGAGGGGTGGCGTGAGCGGCGTCGCCGAGCCCGAGATCGAGGCGGCCGCGCTCGAGGCCGGGCGGCTCCTGTTCGCCCGGCCCGCGCGTTTTCTCCTGGGCGTGGCCCGGCTCGACCAGCTGCCGCCCCAGGGGCCGCCCGAGATCGCCCTCGCCGGCCGCTCCAACGTCGGCAAGAGCTCGCTCCTCAACGCGCTCGTGGGCAGGAGTGGCCTCGCCCGGACCTCCGACACGCCGGGCAGGACGCGCGAGCTCAATTTCTACGATCTGTCGGGCCGCCTGCTGCTCGTCGACATGCCGGGCTACGGCTACGCCCGCGCACCCAAGGCCGTGGTCGAGGCCTGGACCGAGCTCGTCTTCACCTATCTGCGCGGTCGTCCGGGCCTCGCCCTCTGCTGCCTCCTGATCGACGCCCGCCACGGCGCGAAAGCGAGCGATCTCGAGACCATGCGCCTTCTCGCCCGGGCCGCGGTCCCCTTCCGGGTCGTGCTCACCAAGGCCGATCTCCTGCGCCCGACGGCCCTCGCCGAGCGGGTCGCCGAGCTGCGCGAGCTCCTCGCCCGCAAGCCCGGGGCGCTGCCCGAGCCGATCGCCACCTCGGCCCGCACCCGCCTCGGCATCGAGCGGTTGCGCGCCGATCTCGCCGCCCGTGCCGCCCCCCTCGTCGGAGAGCCCGCATGAGCCAGGACAGCCCGCCGCCCGACATCCAGCGGATCGCCATGACGCTGATCGAGGCGCTGCCCTACATGCGGCGCTATCGGGGTGCCGTCATGGTCGTCAAGTACGGCGGCCACGCCATGGGCGACGAGCGGGTCGCGGCCGACTTCGCCCGCGACATCGTGCTCCTCAAGCAGGTCGGCATCCATCCCGTGGTGGTCCACGGCGGCGGGCCGCAGATCAAGGCGATGCTCGACCGGCTCAAGATCCAGTCGAGCTTCGTCGACGGTCTGAGGGTCACCGACGCCGCCACCGTCGAGGTGGTGGAGATGGTCTTGGCCGGCCGCATCAACAAGGAGATCGTCACCGCCATCCAGGCGGCCGGCGGGGTGGCCGTCGGCCTCTGCGGCAAGGACGGCAGGCTCATCGAGGCGACCAAGCTCACCCGCACGCGCAAGGACCCGGGCAGTGCCATCGAGCAGGTGGTCGATCTCGGCTTCGTGGGCGAGCCCACCCGCGTCAACACCCACGTCCTCGACGTCCTGACCCAGAGCGACATCGTCCCCGTCATCGCCCCGATCGGGGTCGGCGTCGACGGCCAGACCTTCAACATCAACGCCGATACCGCGGCCGGCGCCGTCGCGGGTGCGCTCAAGGCCCGCAAGCTCCTCATGCTCACCGACGTCCGCGGCGTGCTGGACGCCGACAAGCGCTTCGTCGCCACGCTCGATGCCGGCACCGCCCGGGCCTGGATCCGCGACGGCGTGATCTCGGGCGGCATGATCCCCAAGGTCGAAACCTGCCTTTCCGCGGTCGAGCAGGGGGTCGAGGCGGCGGTGATCCTGGACGGTCGCGTGCCGCACGCGATCCTGCTCGAGCTCTTCACCGCGGGCGGCTTCGGCACCCAGATCGTCCGCGCGGGCTGAGCCGCGCGGCGCCGCCACCGCTCATTCGCGCAAGCTCAGGATCCAGGCGGCGAGCTCGGCCCGTTGCCGGTTGCCGAGCGGCGGTGGCGGCATGTCGGGGTGCGGGGGCGCGAGCAGTCGGTCGGCGAGCGCCCGCGCGTCGCTCCAGCGCCGGGCGATCGCGGCGAAGCCCGGCACCCCGTCCGGCACCGGTCCCCGCTCGAGGCCCGGGACCAGATGGCAGTTCGAGCAGAGCTCGACGGCGAGCGCCCGGCCGGCCGCGGGAGCGGCCGGCTGCGCCGCCGCCGTGCCCGCACCGAGGAGCCCGAGCACCACGATCGAAACGCGGATCCGCACCTCGCCACCCCCGCTCGACCGACCCGCGGCACCTCTCGCACGCGGGCGGCGCGCCGTCGAGCGGGCTCAGAGGCTCCGGCCGTCGCGCCGGCGCTGCAGCTCGACCCAGTCGATCCGCCGCAGCGCCGGTGTCTGGATGTCGCCGCGGCGCAGGCCGATGTCGCGGAGCTGCGCGTCGCTCAGCGCAAGCAGCGCCCGGCGGGCCCGATGCTCGGCGAGCGCCCGCCCCAGGGCACGGGCGAACCGGCGCAAGAGCCCGACCGGCCGCGAGCCGGCCGGGGCGGTGGGCCAGGAGAGGCGGAAATCGCGGATCGAGGCCATGCTCGGCCCTCCGTTCGGTTCGCTCGCGAAGGTGGCCTCTTCCCTTCGATCGCGCCAACGAATAGTGTTGACTGGAGCGATCAAGAATCGTGATGGAGCTGGCGATGCTCGACCCCGATCTGCTCGCGAGCTTCGTGGCGGTGGCCGAGGCCGGCGGCTTCAGCGAGGCGGCGGCGCGCGTCCATCGCACCCAGTCGGCCGTGAGCATGCAGATCAAGCGGCTCGAGGAGCGGCTCGGACGGACGCTGTTCGAGCGCTCCGCCCGGGGTGCGACCTTGACCCCGGCGGGCGAGCTCCTCCTGCCGCACGCCCGCGCGATCCTGCGGGCGCATCGCGAGGCACTCGCGCTCTTCGAGCGGGACGCGGTCCAGGGGCGAGTGGTGGTCGGTGCCCCCGACGACTATGCCGCGACCTTTCTGCCCGCGAGCCTCGCCCGCTTCGCCGACACGCATCCCAAGGTCGAGGTCGAGCTCCTGGTGGCCCCCTCGGCCGAGCTCGTGCCGGCGCTCGCCCGGCCGGACGGCCCCGATCTGGCGCTCGTGACGGCGGGCTCGGGCGAGCGCGCGGCAGCGATCCTGCGCCGCGAGCCGCTCGTCTGGGTGGCGGCCGAGGGTCACGTGCTCGCCCGCCGCGATCCCTTGCCGCTCGCCCTCTTCCATCCGGGCTGCGCCTTCCGGAGAGCGGCCCTCTCGGCCCTCGCCGAGGCCGGCCGGCGCTATCGGATCGCGTATACGAGCGTGAGCCTTTCGGGCGTGATCGCCGCGGTGAAGAGCGGTTTCGCGGTGGGCGTGATGTTGCGGGCGAGCCTCGTTCCGGGCCTCTCTGTGCTCGGGCCGGCCGACGGCCTGCCCGAGCTGCCCGCGATGGCGATCGCGCTGGTCCGCGCGGAGGGCCGCCGCAACGGGGCCGCCGAGGCCCTCGCCCGGCACCTCGCCGCCACCCTCGCCGCCGCCCCGACGCTCGCTGCGGCTTGAGGCCGCGCGCTCGAAAGAAGCTCGTCTCGCCGAGCTCGCCGACGAACTCGGCCCTGGCCGGGTTCGGGATCGCGACCTCCTGGACGTCGGCGGTCCCGTCGAGGTCGACGACGGGGAAGCTCGCATCGTGAGCGCGAAGTCACCGTGGCGTTCGTCGTGGCCCTCGCCCCCGTCGAGAAGGTCGTCGCCGGAGGCGTCGTCGAAGACGATCGAGAAGTCGCCGATCCGAGTGCCGTCGCCGGCCGCGCCGAAGAGCGTGTCGTCGCAGCCCTGGGCGTCGTCGCGGCCCCCGTCCGCGGCGCCGTGCAGCCATTCGTTGCCGTCCCCACCCTGCAGACGTCGTTCCTGCAGGCGGCCGTGTCGTCCGTGGTGACGGCGTCGCCCGAGAGGCCGTCGACGCCCACCTCGCCCGGCAGCCGGGCGCCGGCGCCGCGACTCTTGCCGGGCATGCTGCTGCCGTCGCCGATCGACCGATCGTCACCGACACCGCCGAGCCCCTGGTCCGCCGTGCCGACGGCGTCGCCGACGCCCGGGTCGTCGCCGGTGCCGAGGAAAACGAGGTCGAAGCCGGCGCGGCCACCGTTCGGGGTGCGGCCGCTGGCGGCGATGCCGAGCGTGTCACCAGGAGAGCGGGGACCTCCGATCGCCACGTCCTCGCTCCGCGTGCCGCGCGAGATCTCGTCGTCGGCGAGCGGAAACCGTGTGCGCCCCGGTATCGACCCCACGAGGCTCGCTCCTGCCCGGCTGTTCGAGAGGACGAAACCCGGCCGATCCGCGGGTTCCCGGCCCTCGGCACCGAAGGGCGACCGGCTCCCGGGCAGTCTCTTCGGGCTGCGGCGATACCGCTCGGCCTCGGCCGAAGTCGGACGGATCGGCCGTGCCGCGAACGCTCGCCCGTGCTACCGTTCCGACGGCGAGGTCGGGGAGGACGGGATCGATGACGCTGGTCGAAGCCCTCCTGCGTGCGCTCGAGGCGCGCGGCGCACGCGAGATCTTCGGCATCCCGGGCGATTTCGCGCTGCCCTTCTTCGCCCTCGCGGAACGGAGCGGCATTCTGCCGATCCACACCCTCAGCCACGAGCCGGCGGTGGGCTTCGCCGCCGATGCCGCCGCCCGCTTCCGCTCCGCCCCCTCGGTCGCCGCCGTCACCTGGGGGGCGGGCGCCTTCAACATCGTCAACGCGGTCGCCGCGGCCTACGCCGAAAAGTCACCCGTGGTCGTGATCTCGGGTGCCCCGGGCCGGCACGAGCTGCGCTCGGGGCTGCTTCTCCACCACCAGGGCCCGCGCACCGACACCCAGTTCCGCGTCTTCCGCGAGATCACCACCGCCCAGGCCCGCCTCGACGATCCGCGCACGGCTCCTTCCGAGATCGCCCGGGTGCTGCAGGCCGCGGTCGAGGAGAGCCGACCGGTCTATCTCGAGATCCCGCGCGACATGGTGGCGGTCCCGGTCGAGCCCGTGCCGCCGCCCGTCCCCTGGCCGTTCGACCCCGAGGCCGTGGCGGCCTGCGCCGATGCGGTGATGGAGCGGCTCGCCGCCGCCCGACGGCCGGTCCTCCTGGTCGACGTCGAGATCCGCCGCTTCGGCCTCGAGGCGCGGGTGGCCGAGCTCGCCCGAAGGCTCGCGATCCCCGTGGTCACGAGCTTCATGGGCAGAGGTCTTCTCTCGGAAGCCGAGGCTCCGCTCGTCGGCACCTATCTGGGTCCGGCGGGCGATCCGGCGGTCGCCGAACTGGTCGAGGGCTCCGATGGCCTCCTCCTCCTGGGCGTGATCCTCTCCGACACCAATTTCGGGGTGAGCGCCGGCAAGATCGATCTGCGCCGGACGATCCGGGTCTGCGACCGCAGCGTCGCCATGGGTTTCCACCTCTTTCCCGAGATTCCGCTCGCCGCCCTCGTGGATGCGCTGCTCGAGCGCGCCCGCCCGCTCGGTGCGGCGGTCGCCGCCCCGCGACCCGCCCCGCCGCGCGGCCTCGTAGCGGACGCTGCGCCGATCGCGCCCGACGATCTCGCCCGCGGGCTCAACGACCTCTTCGCCCGGCACGGGGTGATGCCGATCGCCTGCGACGTGGGCGACTGCCTCTTCACCGCCATGTCGCTCGACCACGGGCCGCTCACGGCCCCCGCCTACTATGCCGGCATGGGCTACGGCGTGCCGGCCGGCATGGCCGCCCAGCTCGTCACCGGCCGGCGGACGCTCGTGCTGGTGGGTGACGGTGCTTTCCAGATGACGGGCTGGGAGCTCGGCAATTGCCGCAGGCTCGGCATCGACCCGATCGTGATCCTCTTCAACAACCGGAGCTGGGAGATGCTTCGGGTCTTCGAGCCAGAAAGCCGCTTCAACGATCTCGACGATTGGCGCTTCGCCGAAGCGGCCGCCGCCCTCGGTGGGGAAGGGGTACGCGTGACCACCCGCGCCGAGCTCGTGGCCGCCCTCGAGGCGGCGGTCGGGGCGCGCGGCCGCTTCCGCCTGATCGAGGCGATGATCCCCCGCGGAGTCATCTCCGAGACGCTGCGGCGCTTCGTCGAAGGCGTGCAGCGGCTGCGCCGGGCGTCCTCGTGAACCGAGCGCGGCGGGAGGGGCGGGCGCCGCTCGCCGAGACGAGGGCCGAGCGCCGGGCGGCGCTGCGCGCCTGGCTCTCGCGCGCGGGCGCGATCGCGCTCGCCGCCGCCCTCCTTCCGGCGGCGCTGCTCGCGGGCCTGGGCGCGCCGCGCGCCGCGACCGCACTCGGCCTCCTCCTCGCGCTCCCGGGCGGGCTCCTCCTCGCCCTCCCGTTCCTGCCCGGCCCCACGATCCAGCGAATTCTCCGCGGCCTCTTCCGGCTCCTCTTCCGCCTCGAGGTCGAAGGCGCCGAGCGGTTCGCCGCCGCCGGACCACGGCGGATCCTGGTCGCCAACCACGTCTCGTTCCTCGACGGGCCGCTCCTCCTCGCCGCACTTCCCGAGAGGCCGGTTTTCGCGGTCTGGCACGATTGGCTGGCCCGCTGGTGGCTCGCTCCCTTCCGCACCCCCTTGCGGCTCGTGCCGATCGACCCGACCCGCCCGCTCGAGGCCCGCAGGCTCGCCGATCTCGTGGCCGGCGGGACGCCCCTCGCGATCTTCCCGGAGGGCCGGATCACGGTCACGGGCGGGCTCATGAAGATCTATGCCGGGCCGGCCTGGATCGCCGACCGAGCGGCCGCGACGATCGTCCCGGCGCGCATCGCGGGTGGCGAGCGCAGCCTCTTCTCGCGGCTGCGCGCGGGCCAGGTCCGCCGCCGTCTCTTCCCGAAGTTGCGCCTCACGCTGCTCGAGCCGCGCGGGCTCGAGCTGCCCTCGGAACTGCGCGGGCGGGCCCGGCGCCAGCGAGCGGCGACCGTTCTCCACGATCTCCTCGTGGACGCCCTGTTCCGCACGAGCGACCACGGTTCGAGCCTGTTCGAGGCACTGCTCGAGGCCCGGGCCCGGCACGGCGGAAGGGAGACTTTCGCGCTCGACGTCCGCGGCACCCGCCTCTCGCTCGACCGGCTCCTGCTCGGGGCGCTCCTGCTCGGCCGACGGCTCGAGCGGGAATGCGTCCGCGGCGAGGCGGTCGGCCTCTTCCTGCCCAATGCCTGTGCGACGCTCGCGGCCTTCATGGGCCTCGTGGCGATCGGCCGGGTGCCGGCCATGCTCAACTACGCCGCCGGCACCGCCAATCTCCGAGCCGCCCTCGAGGTCGGCCGGATCGGCCTCGTCCTCGCCTCGCGCGGCTTCGTCGAGCAGGCGCGGCTCGAGCGCGAGCTCGCCGCGGTGGCCGAGCGGGCGCGGGTCCTGTTCCTCGAGGATCTGCGGGCCGAGCTCGGTCCGGCCGCGCGAGCGCGAGCCTTTCTCGACTCCCTGCGGCCGCATCGCTTCCACCGCCGCTTCGCGGTCGAGCAGGAGGAGACCGCGGTCCTCCTCTTCACCTCGGGTTCGGAGGGCAGGCCCAAAGCCGTGGCCCTGCCGCACCGGGCGCTCCTCGCCAATGCCGCCCAGGTCGCAGCACTCTTCGACTTCGGTCGGCACGACCGCTGCTTCGCGGCCCTGCCGCTGTTCCACGGCTTCGGCCTCGTGGGCGGCTTCCTCCTGCCGCTCGTCACCGGTGTCCGGCTCTTTCTCTACCCCTCGCCCTTGCACTACCGGACGGTCAGCGAGCTGGTCTACGGCACCGATTCGACCATCCTCTTCGGCACCGACACCTTCTTGCGCGGCTACGCCCGGGTCGCCGATCCCCTGGACTTCCGCTCGCTGCGCTACCTCTTCGCGGGTGCCGAGAAGCTCCAGGAGGAGACCCGCCGGCTCTGGCAGGACCGTTTCGGGGTCCGCGTCCTCGAGGGCTACGGGGCGACCGAGACCGGCCCCGTGCTCGCCGTCAACACCCCGCACCACAACCGGCCGGGCACGGTCGGCCGCTTCCTGCCCGGGATCGAATGGCGGCTCGAGCCGGTGGCCGGCATCGAGGGCGGCGGGCGTCTCTTCGTGCGCGGGCCCAACCTCATGAAGGGCTATCTCGACCCGGCCCGTCCGGGTGGGCTCCTGCCGCCCGAAGGCGGCTGGTACGACACGGGCGACATCGTCGCCGTCGACGCGGAGGGTTATGTCGCGGTTCTCGGTCGGGCCAAGCGCTTCGCGAAGGTGGGTGGCGAGATGGTGAGCCTCGCCGCGGCCGAGGAGCTGGCGCTCCGCGCCGCACCCGAAGAGAGCCACGCCGTCCTCGCCCTCGCCGATCCCAAGAAGGGCGAGCGGCTGGTGCTCGTCACGACCGCCCGAGGGCTCGCGCGCGCCGATCTCCTGCGCGTCGCGCGGGAAGTGGGCGCGAGCGAGCTCCTGCTGCCGGCCGAGATCGTCCGCCTCGAGAGCCTGCCGCGCCTCGCGACCGGCAAGCCCGACTATCCGGCGATCGCGCGGCTGCTCGCCGAGCGCGAGGCCGTGGCGGGCGGCGCCGCGGTCCGCCCCTAGCCCGCCGCCCGCTCCCGGCCCGCGCCGCGACCCCTGGCCCGCTCAGGCGGCGAGGGCGGCCGGCTCGCCGCGCGGGCCTTCGAGGTACCAGCCGCGATCGCGCAGGATCGCCACCGCCTCGCTCTCGAATCCGTTGAAGGCGGTCTTCAAGGCGTTCGAGTAGGCCCCCATCATGCCGACCTCGAGCCAGTCGCCCTCGCCGACCTCGGCCACGATCCGGTGCGGACCCGGCATGCTGTCGATGCTGTCGCAGGTCGGGCCGTAGAGGTCGAAGGCGTCGGTCTCGCCGAACACCGGTCCCGAGGGGCGCACGAGGCGGATCGGGAACTGCGGGCCGATCCATTTGAGCTCGGCCAGGTTCCCGTAGACGCCGTCGTTGAGGTAGAGGGCGCGGCCGCGCCGCAGCTCGACCCGGGTCAAGACCGAGGCGCCGTCGGCCACGAGCAGCCGGCCCGGCTCGCACTGCAGCCGGCACGTCAGGCCGTGCGCCACGACCGCGCCCACGATCGTCGTGACGAACGCCTCGAACTCCGGCTCGTCGCCCTTGTAGAGTGCGGGGAAGCCGCCGCCGACGTCGAGATGCTCGACCCCGCCCACCGCGTGCGCGACCTCGGCGGCGATCGCGATCGCCCGCTCGAACGCTTCGGGGTCGAGGCACTGCGAGCCCACGTGGAAGGTGAGACCGAGCTCGCGCGCCATGCCGCGGGCGCGGCGCAGCAGCCGTACCCCCTCCTCGCGCTCGACGCCGAACTTGCCGGTGAGCGAGAGGAGCGAGCCTTTACCCGGCACGGCCAGGCGCAGGAACAACTCGAGGTCACGGGCACGGTCGGTCGCCGCCACGATCTTGGCGAGCTCGTCCTCGTGGTCGAAGACGAAGCGTCGCACGCCGTGGCGGTGATAGGCCTCGGCGATCGCCTCCGCACTCTTGACCGGATGCATGAAGTGGCAGCGCGCCTGCGGCAGGAGCCGCCGGACCAATCGCACCTCGCCGATCGAGGCGGTGTCGAACTGACGCACGCCGCCGCGCCACAAGGCTTCGAGGACGATCGGCGTGTCGTTGCACTTGACCGCGTAGAGAACGTCCCCCGGGAACGCCGCGACGGTCCGTCGGGCCCGCGCCTCGATCAGATGCGGGCGGACACAGACCACCGGGTTCTCCGGGGAGCGCAGAGCGAGCAGCGCCGCGGCGCTGCCGAAGGTGTCAGCCATACCGACCTCCCAACCCCTGGGGGAGTCAAGACGATCAGTCAGCCGCCGCCGCGCGCGC